>Ga0209960_1000050_pt1 | contig 499801 bp, 468 predicted proteins | sample ThiBiot_500_plan_2_FD_183947 | JGI IMG/M metagenome (GOLD analysis project Ga0209960, IMG submission 183947) | Wastewater bioreactor microbial communities from Cape Town, South Africa - Thiocy_expt_500_plan (SPAdes) | ecosystem: Engineered > Bioreactor > Thiocyanate-remediating >...
CACCGCACCACACGGTGACCCGGCTTCAATCATCTCCAACACGGCCTCCGAGGGGATTTCCTGCGACGACCCCTACTTCGCCACCGATTCCACCGGATCAATTCCGGGGTTTGGCAACACGCCCTAGGTGTCCGGGGAGAGTAGGGAGGAGCTCGGTGTTGATGGTGCGGAAGAAGCGTTCGATCTTGCCGCGGCCTTGGGGCCGGCCCACCGTGGAGTGGATGATCCGGATGCGCAGCTCAATGGCAGTGCGTTCAAGATGATGGCTGGTGAAGTCGGAGCCGTGGTCGACGTGGAGAACGTCGGGAATGCCGCACATCGCCCACGCGGGATCGGTCTTGCGCCAGATCGCCTGCCGGAGCGCGAGGGCCGTGTTCATCGCGGAAGGGGCACTGGTAAAGACTGTGTATCCGCAGATCGCGCGAGAGTGGTCGTCGATCACGATCGTGAGCCAGGGGCGATCAGGCTTCCCGCCCGCGGCGCTGGTAATGAGGATGTCGAGTTCGGTGTGATCGGCCTGCCAGATCTCGTTGGGGCGGTCGGCTCGGCGGCGGTACACCAGCTCGTGCCGATCGCGATACGCGGCGGGTCCATCCAGCGCGAGCGTCACGAGCGCCGGATCGAGGGACTGCACAATATCTCGGACGGTGGCGTAGCTCGGCACCGCCAGGCCCCGCCGCTCCGCTTCGGTGCTGACAAGGCGATGCAGCGTCGTGAGCGCTGGCCTCGGCCTGGTCAACGCGAGGCGCTCGATGAACGCAACCAATTCGCCCGCCGTGCGACGAGTCCCCGCGTCGGCTCTCGGATGCGGGTTGAGTGCAGTGATGCCGTGGTCGCGGTAGAGCTGCTTCCAGCGTTGCAGCGTGCGCAGGCCGATCCCGGTCTCTCGGGCAAGAGCGGTGAGAGGTATCTGGTCCTCGACATGAAGTCGAAGAATCCGCCACCGCTCCTCGCCGCTCATCGCATCTCTACATGGTGACGCTCTCGCGGCCGGCGAGGGCTTGCTGGTGACGGTAGAGCGTGGCGCGACTCCATCCCACGAGCCGCGCTGCATCCTCGGCAGTGCGACCCTTCGCTCGAGCATCGGCTGCAATCGCAAGCTTGTCGGCAATCACCGCTGGGTCCGACAGTGGTCGACCGAACCGGGTGCCGCTCTGCCTGGCTGCCGCGATGCCAGCATTCACCCGCTCGACAATCAGCTCACGCTCGTACTCAGCGAGCGTGGCGAGCATGTTCAACATCAGCCGACCCGTCGACGTCGCCGGATCTATCCCATCCGAGACGGAGCGCACATGGATACCCCGTTCGCGCAGCAGGTTCACGGTGTTCAACACGTCGATGAGGGAGCGTCCGAGGCGATCGACGCGCCAGACGACGACGGTGTCACCGGGCTCTGCGTGCTCGAGGAGCTTCTTCATCCCACGGCGCTCGATCGCGGTCTTGCTGCCAGAGGTGACATCGGCGAACACGTCGCGCTTCTGAACACCCGCCGCGACGAGAGCGTCGAGCTGCAACTGAGCATCCTGACTCGATGTGCTCACCCGGGTGTATCCAAGAAGTCTCACTCGGCCATTGTGACTCACAAACCCCTCCACGTCACCACGTTGAGACACTTCCCGATGAGACGCGTTGTTGAGACAGGCGCTGACCCGGGATCACACGGAGCAGCCATCACGCAACCAGGATCCGGACGATGTCTCAGAAAACTGTAGCTTTTCGAGATGCCCTGCTGGTGCGTACAACGACGGGTTTACGGTAGCGGCCGCGGGATGACGTTGCAGATGCTGCGCTCCGAGCACGTCGCTGGGTCGACGGCCGAACTGGTGGTGAGCATGTCGACGAGTTCTGTTTCGAGACGGGCGAGTTCTTGTTGACGGACCCTGACTTCATTGAGTTTGCCATCGAGCAGCGAGTGCACGTGCGAGCAGGGCGCCTGCCCGTCTTCCCGGAGAGTGAGGACTCCGGCGATGTCGGCCAGCGTCAATCCGGCAGATTGAGCGGCGCGAATGAATCCGACGCGGGAAGCGACCTCATCGTCATAGACCCGGTATCCATTGCTTTGTCGACTCGGTGCAGAAAGTAGCCCTTCGCGTTCGTAGAAACGAAGGGTCTGGGTGCTGACTCCCGTGGTGGCGGCGAGGTCTCCAATGCGCATACCCCCATTTCACCACTTGACCTTGTACCGGGCTGCAACGTTTACGGTCGATGCATGCAGATCACGTTGCAGTACTTCGATGGGTGCCCGAACTGGGAGACGGCCGCGGATCGCCTCACGGTGATCGCCGCGGAACGATCCGACGTCACGGTGAGCCGGCAGCTCATCGAGACGCAGGAGGAAGCGGAAGCTCTCGACTTCCGCGGGTCCCCGACTCTCCTGGCCGACGGTGTGCCGCTGTTTCCCGCGCCAGAAGCTCCGCCCGGCCTGTCGTGCCGGGTGTATTTGACACCGGCAGGTCTTGCCGGGTCGCCCACGACAGAGCAGATCCGGGACGCCATCAGGACCGTCGAAGCGGGTATCCGGTGAGTGACGCGTTCGATCTGCTGGTCATCGGTGCAGGCATGGCGGGCACGTCCGCTGCGAACAAGTGTGCGGCGCAGGGCTGGCGGGTCGGGATTGTCGACGCGTTGCCCTACGGCGGTACCTGCGCGCTCCGGGGATGCGACCCGAAAAAGATCCTCCGCCGCGGCGCCGAAATCGTCGATGCCGCCCGGCTGATGAACGACACCGGCATTACAGAAGGCGGCCTCCGTGTCGACTGGCCGGCCCTGATGCGGCGCAAGCGCGGCTTCACCGACGGTGTCCCGAAAGGCATGGAAGACGAACTCACCGGCAACGGTGCCACCACTTTTCACGGCCACGCCGAGTTCACTGGCCCGAACACCCTCACCATCGATGGCACTACCCACCACGCCGACCGCTTCCTCATCGCCACCGGGGCCACCCCGAGGCCGTTGACGTTCCCCGGTGCGGCACACCTCATCGACAGCACCCAATTCCTCGACCTCGATGCTCTACCGCAGCGGATCGTGTTCATCGGCGGCGGCTTCATCTCGTTCGAGTTCGCGCACATCGCCGCCCGCGCCGGCGCGCAGTGCACGATCATCGACCACGGCCCGCGACCCCTGCGCGAGTTCGACCCCGACCTGGTGGAGTTGCTGACCTCCCGCACCGAGCAAGCCGGCATCCACGTCTACCGAAACACCAACGTCACCGCCATCGAGGCCGCCCCCGCCGGGTTCCAGATCAGCATCAACACCCACGGCACGACCACCCGTCTTGACGCGGACCTCGTCGTTCATGGAGCAGGTCGCGTCCCCGCCCTCGATGGCCTCCATTTGGACGCTGCCGGTATTGCCGGCAGCCTACGTGGAGTCACCGTCGCCGGGCACCTGCAAAGCACCACCAACCCCGCCGTCTATGCCGCAGGAGACGCCGCCGACACCGCGGGACGTCCCCTGACTCCGGTGGCCGTGTTTGAGGGGAAAGTCGCCGCGTCGAACATGCTCAAAGGAACCACCACAGCACCCGACTACACCGGGGTCCCCACGACCGTGTTCACCATCCCGGAGCTGAACCGGGTCGGCCTCCTCGAAGAAGAAGCCGCCACAAGCCACAACACCGCCGTTCGCTTCACTGACACCAGCAACTGGTACTCCACCTACCGGGTCGCCGAAACCACCGCCGCCGCGAAGATCATCATCGATACCGACACCGATCAGATCCTTGGCGCGCACCTGCTCGGCCCCGGCTACTCCGAACTGATCAACACCTTCGGCATCGCCATCAAACTGGGTCTCACCACCCGGCAACTCAAATCCACCACCGCCACCTACCCCTCCCTCGGCTCCGACCTCGGCTCCCTACTCTGACCAACTAACACACAGAGCCGACTACCTCTGCTTTCCGTCAGTCGCCGGCCAGCCACACCCGTCACTAAGCGATCACAAAACACCGCCAAAAAGCGACAATGTCCACAGGTTGTGAGACACGACTCGCGGAAGCAGCTCGGCGGTGGGGAATCGTCTCATGAACGGTCGTTGGTAAGACTCATCCCGTGATCGATCGCCAGGTTGGCGGATGAGAGGATTCGTTGATCAGCTGCTCTTTCGGAATCCGCCCAAGCGAGGAGCGATGACGTCGACCATGACCCATCGGGCGGTGGGTGCCATCGCTATGGCCCACGCGATGGAGGCCAAGACATCAGTTGGGTAGTGGAGCCCGTCGCTGACGACGGCGAGACCGACGGTGACGGTGGACGCCGTGCCGATGATGAGCGCGATCGGCGCCCCGCGGGTGCCGCGCAGAAGAAGCCAAAAGGCGATGGTGAGGGCGGCGACGAACGCGGTGTGTCCGCTGGGGAAGGACCCATCCGTCTGCGCGGGGGTGAAGGGATGGGCCAGGGTGAGAACGTCCGGTCGGGGGCGGTTCACAATGGCCTTGATGGCAGCGGTGGGCAGCCAGGTCAACGCAACGATGCCTCCGAAGACGACTGCTGTGCGTACGGATCGAAGAACGGCCGCGATTGTGATGAGGACGAGGAGCGTGAGGAAAGCGGCGGAGATGGGCTCGAGTGCGAGATAGATGGCGACCGCCGTCCACCCCCAGGCGCCGATGTGCATGCGGTTGAACGCTTCGACAGCGGGGGCGTCGATGGGTGCCGCCCGGAGGATGAAGCCGAGGGCGGTGAGTGCCAGTCCCACGACGGCGGCGAACCATATGACGCGAGGGCCGCGTGCCGTGGGGTGAAGCAGCGCGCTTCCAACGCGGTGCGTTTGGGATCTCATGTGTTGGCCCCGTTAGTTCCGGCGCTGTCCGGTGTGCGTCGTATGCGGCGGTTGATGATCCATTTGCGGATGATGGCGATGACGACGGGCAGCACAGAAACGAGGACAACGACGATCATGAGTGCGTCGATGTTGTTGACAACGAAAGGGATGCCGCCGAGGGCGAGGCCGATGGCGGTCATGCCGACCACCCAGAGGGTTGCGCCGGTGGTGTTCCAGAGCAGAAATCGCTTGTAGGGCATGTGAGCGGTTCCGGCAGCGACGGGGACGTAGGTGCGCACGATGGGGACGAAACGTCCGAGGACGAGGGATGCGCCGCCGTACTTGTTAAAGAAGCTTTCCGCGTCAAAGAGGCGTTCTGGGCGCAGGACGCGTGCACCGTCTTTGAACATGCGTCGACCGAAGCGTCGCCCGAGCCAGTAGCCGGTCTGGTCACCCAGGATCGCTGCGGGTATCCCGACGAGGAGAACCTGCCATGGCTGGATGCCGAGAGGGCCGGCGAGGACGGCTGCGGTGACTAGCAGGGAGTCCCCGGGTAGGAAGGGGAACAGGACGCCCGATTCGATGAAGATGACGAGCGCGATGCCGACGAGGACCCAGGGCCCGAAAGCGTGAAGGATGGCTGTCGCGTCGGGGAGCACGCTCGCTGTCGGGACGTGGAGGACGGCATTCACAGGAGGGATCATCATGAGGAAAGGGTGTTCAGAAGGGTGCTGAGGGCGCTTTTCTCGGCCGCGGGATCAGGGGCGGAGGCGCGTACGGATTTGAGAACGGTGTCGATCTGACCGTCGAGGACGGTCCACCCGGTGTCATCGAGTGGTTGAAGGGTGGGCTGATCCTCATCCCAGGCTGTCTCGAGGCCGGTAACGCGCGTTTGCGCGCCTGCGTTGTCACCGGCCATGACGAGACCCAAAGTGTCTTCGACGATGGAGCGGTAGTTTGCGACGTTGCCGGCGGGGAAGTTGAGGATGGCCGATTCTCCGGGCGCGAGGGTGACGGCTGTATTGGGACCCTCCTCGCTGGCGGCGGCTGTGCTGTGAGGCTGCGCATGCGCCCAGACGAGGACGGCGGCGGCGACGGCAGCGACCGCGGAGAAGTAGATGAGCACGCCGCGACGACGGCGAGGTGTTGTCAGAGGCGGGCGGGCCTGTGCGTTTTCTGCGGTATCCGTTCGGGTGATGGTCAGGTACACCACGGTGGCGAGGATGGCTCCCAGGAAGAAGATGCTCGTGGGTCCCACGCCGATTCCCAGGCCCCCATCGCGGGCGGGGAACCCCATCCAGTCGCCCAGATTCGCGCCAAGCGGGCGGGTGAGGACGTATGCCAGCCAGAAGGCGAGGACCGGGTTACCTCCCATGCGCCAGCCAGCGATGACTGCGAGCAGAAGGCCGGCAGGAAGAAGGACGGATACTCCTGGGCTCCAACCGGTGAGCTCCAGGATCCCGTCTCCCGCGGCGGTTCCGAGAGCAAACGTCACGAGAATGGCGAGCCAGTAGAAGAGTTCGCGGCGGGTGGTGGTGATGCTATGGATCGAGAGGGTGCGTTGACTAGCCCACCATGCGCCAAACACCGCGGCCAGCACGATCGCGAAAACCGTGGTGCTGACACCGAGGGGGACACCTAGGTCGTCGGTGAGGATGTCCGTGTAGAGGGTGCCGGTGACGCTCACGACCACCACCGTCAGCCAGTAGACAAAGGGCACGTAGCGCCGCAGCGCCAGCTGCCATGAAAGGGCCGCCGCAAGAACCACCGTGAAGATCACGGAAGTTGCTTCCAGCCCCACCCCGAGGGTGGTGTTGATCCAGTCGGCGAAGCTTTCTCCGACCGTGGTGCAGAGGATCTTGATGATCCAAAACCACAAAGTGATCTCGGGCACCTTACTCAGCATGACCCGAGCAGGTGCGGCTTCGGTCGCGGATGAAGTCGTCATACGCGGGACGCTAAAACCCGCGTTCTAAGAACCGACTCAGAATTTGCGCCCGTTCGTGAGAGTCGGAGGAGGCGAGCGGACACAGATCACGTGTGGGCGGCTGGTAGCCACCCACACGTGATCGGGTGATCAGTTCGCCGGAGTGGCGGCGACGTCGTCGGCGGTCTCGCCGTCGTTCGTGCCGTCCTCGACACCCTGATCGTCGGCGGTCTCGCCGTCATTCGTGCCGTCCTCGACACCCTGATCGTCGGCAGTCTCGCCATCGTTCGTGCCGTCCTCGACGGCGGGATTGGAGGACGCGGGCGCGGGCGAGACCACCGATGTGGTCGCGGCCGATGCGGGCAGGGCCATGGCGGCGACTCCTCCTGCGCTGAACAGGACGAGCGTTGCGACGCCGAGTCCGGCGCCCAGCCACTTGCGTTTGACGGTGCTCATGTCGTTCCCTTCTGTGACTCGCGGTGAGTCATGAAGCGATGGTCCCTGGCGGCCTCTAAGAATCCGTAAAGGCTCATCACGGCCATACGCGCGGCGCCGCTGTGTGATTTCTTAGAGCGCACGAGGCAGCCTCGACGGAGCCGATGTCCGTACTTCCGTGGCCGTTCCACACTCGCGGACGAGCCAGAGTGCGACGCGATTGACTGCGCTGGACAAGGGAGAGACAGAATGGCCGACACGGTAGCCACAGTGGCGACACGACCCCGCCTTCTGCTGATCGAGGATGATCCCCAGCTCGGCCCCTTGATGGCGCAGGTTCTCGAGGAGGTGTACGACGTGACGCTCTGTGCGGACGGCGGCGAAGCATTCGATATCGCCATGGAACAGTCATTTGACGCGATGGTGGTCGATCGCCGGTTGCCCACTGTTGACGGGCTCACCATCGTTGAGTCCCTTCGCAGAGCAGGGTCACAGGTGCCGATGCTCATCCTCACGGCCATGGGGACCGTTCAGGACAAAGTCAGGGGACTGGACGCCGGAGCCGCCGACTACCTAGTGAAACCGTTCGAGTTCGACGAATTGTTCGCCCGGCTCCGCGCCATCAGGCGCGTTAGCAGCGGGGAAGGCCCGTTCGTTCGCATCGGCGAGTGGGAGTTCTACCCGGACTCGCGCGCGGTCTACTCGCCGTACGACGGCCGCACCATCCTCACGGAACGTGAAAGCGCCCTCCTGCGATTGCTAGCAACGCACCCGCAACAAACCTTCACTCGCGCTGCGATCCTTCGAGCGGTGTTCTCTCCCGACGACACTCCGGGGACCGTCGACACGTACGTGCACTATCTGCGGAAGAAAACCGAGCCAAGCATCGTCCAGACAGTCCACGGCCGCGGCTACCGACTGGGCCTGGTGTGATCATCCGACGCCCCGCGCACGACCCGGACGCGCAGCTCATACGCTCCGCCGCGCGACGGGTCGCCCTCACCATTACCCTGGCAGTTTCCGCACTCGTCGTTGCCGTCCTGATCGCGGCATTCGCCGTCGTCTTTACCCAGATCCCCCTGCCTGACCTGCTCAACCCGCAGCAGAACGAAACGGTCGTCGACATTCAGGGTCTCGACATCATCGTGGGCGGAGTCAGCGTCGGTCTCATCGCGATCGCCCTCGCCGGCCTGTTGGGATGGCTCGTCACGCGACGGGCAGTTCGGCCCTTGGTGGATGCCCTCCGACGACAGAGGCAATTCGTTGCCGACGCCTCACATGAACTTCGAACTCCGCTGGCCGTATTGGATGCACGTATTCAGTTGCTGCAACGCAGCTCGCGCGCATCGGATCCCCACCAGGAGCTCGTGACACAACTCCGCCAAGACACCCTGTCCGTCATCGGAGTCGTCTCAGACCTTCTCCACGCCGCGGAAGTCCCCACCGGTTCCAAAGCAGAATCAACCCCCGTGGCAACCTGCGTCACATCAGCGGTGTCGGCCATGACCCTCCTCGCGCGCGAACGGGAAGTGCGCATAATCAGCGCTCCCATCGCACCGGAATTGTCCGCCGCGATCCCTGACACCAGCCTGCGACGAAGCCTCATCGCCCTTCTCGACAATGCGATCAAACACTCCCCGGTAGGGACAGCCGTCACCGTGAGCGCGAGCAAGACAGGCGGTCGGGTCCACATCGACGTGAGTGATGAGGGACCCGGTATCCAGGGGATCGCACCGAATCGTGTCTTCGACAGATTCGCGCGATCCGCGGATGCGATTGATGGGGGCGGCTCATCAAGAACGGGATTTGGAATCGGATTGTCACTCGTCCAAGACACGGTGAGCCGCTACGGCGGATCGGCGCAAGTGTCGTCGTCCACCGAGGAGGGCACCACCATGACGCTCACAATCCCCCTGCCTCGGCGACGCACAGGGATCCACTGACGTCCTGCCTGAGACATGACTCGGCTTCGGCGGGCAGCAATCCCAGACTCGGATCGAGCTCGGGGGGAGGTTCCCGCTTCCCACCCCGACCGCACGTACGGCCCCAGAGGCGATAAGCGCTGTGAAGGGCGGCTGCCGGTGGCTGGCGCGGCGCCGCCTCGAACCTCCTCATCGGACGCTGAGCGACGCGGTAAGTGCGACATCTATCGCCGCGATTTACAGCATCACATCTACCCGCCAATCCACGGGATCTTGCCGACGACCTCGGGGGTGGTGCAAAACCGATCGGTTTTGCACGCCCGGTATTCATCGGTGAAAACCGATATGATCGGCGAGTGACGATGACACAAGATCTTGCAGCTGCTGTCTCCCTGTTCCACTCTCTTGCCGATCACAGTCGCCTGTCGATACTGCGTCGGCTGTCAGCCGGTGAAGCTCGGGTGAGGGACCTGACCGATGAGCTCGGCTTGGCGCAATCGACCGTGTCGGAGCACGTTGGATGCCTCCGCGAATGCGGGCTTGTCGTTGCCCGCAGTGAGGGCCGGCAGAACTTTTACTCTGTCTCCACTCCTGAGGTGATCGATGTTCTCGAAGCGGCCGAGCGACTCCTCGCCGCGACGGGTTTCAAGGTCGATCTGTGCAAGACGTACGGGAGCGACGCCCGATGATCGGAACCATCGTGGCCGCCATCGGCCTGTTCGCGGCGACGAACATCGACGACATCGTCGTCCTCACCGTTCTGTTTCTCGCGTCCGCACGCGGAGCCCTCCCGGGATGGAAGGTCGTGGCCGGGCAGTACCTCGGCTTCATCGCCCTGGTCGCAATCAGCAGCCTCGCCGCCGCGGGCCTGACCATCGTCCCGGACGAATGGGTCGGGCTGCTGGGCCTGGTCCCACTTGCGATCGGTGTTTACGGGCTGATTCGTACGCTCCGACGTCGCGGCGACGATGACGGCGACGACGAAAGCTCCATCAGCGCCGGGGGCCTGCTCGGAGTTGCCGGCATCACCATCGCAAACGGCGCCGACAACATCTCGCTGTACACCCCTGTGTTCCGCACCAACCCTGTTCCGGACACCATCGTCACCATCATCGTGTTCTTGGTCCTGGTCGCCGTGTGGTGCCTTGTCGCCCGCTTCGTAGGTACCAGCAAAGCCGTCACAGAAGCCCTCGAGAAGATCGAGCACTGGCTCGTGCCGGCCGTGTTCATCGGGCTGGGCCTGTACATCCTGATCGAGTCCGGCGTGATCGTTCGCCTCATCGAAGTCCTGTCGTGAGCAGATTCACACGCCTCCTCGCTGCCGCTGCTGCCGTAGTTGCCGCCTTCACGGTCGACCAACTCACCAAAGCGTGGGCCCTGTCCTACCTCGACGGAGGCCGTGATATCGACCTTGGGCTGGGCGTATCCCTGCGCCTCGTGTTCAACCCTGGGGTCGCATTCGGTCTCGGCGGCGATGTAGGAGCGCCGCTTGTCGTCGGCGTTATGGTCCTTGTCGCCGCGCTGCTCACGTGGATCGTCATCCGAGTGCTGCGGAGGCAGAGCATGGGCGCTACTGCGCTGCTGGCTGCCGCCGCCGGCGGCGCGATCGGCAACCTGTGGGACCGCACCACACGCGCTGAAACCGGACCGCTCAGCGGAGAGGTCGTCGACTTCATCGCTGTCGACTGGTTCGCCATCTTCAACGTGGCTGACATCTTCACAACCCTCGGCCTGCTCGGGTGGGCAGCCTTGTATCTGCTCCGTCGAGACCACGCTCCCATCAGCGGGAGCACCGGTGACGGTTCCCAGCACCGCGGCTGATCTGGGAACGAGGAGGGCCCGCACGGGTATTCGTGCGGGCCCTTCGCGGGTGGCGGAGGGCGGTGCCCGCCGCGATGCGCGTTACTGCTGGTAGGGGATGAGGCTCAGGCCGCTGTCATCGACGACGAGGATGTCGCCGTTGTTGGTGATGGTGACTGCTTGGGCGGTGCCGTGGATCGTTCCGACTTCGAACCAGTTCTGCGCTCCCGCGGTTGTGGCCCAGATCCGTCCCTGGGTGCCGATACCGACCACGCGGTTGTGGTCCGGGGAGGCGCTGAGCCCGGCAAGAAGGGGAGCATCCGGCCACGCCTGAAATGTGGCAGCCCGATCGGTGCTGACCAGCAGACCGTCCGCGGTGGAGGCCATCACTCGCCCCGCTGCGTCAACGGCAAGCGACATGGCATAGACGGGTGCCCCGGTGGGCTGCCAGGAGACACCGCCGTCTGTGCTGGTGAGCATTTCATTGGCGTCGGTGGCGACGCCGTAGAGCGTTCCGCGGGGGTCCGCGGCGAGGGCGTGAAAGTCTTTCTCGCCTGTGAATGCGGTGGGTTGCCAGCTCTGCCCGTTGTCGGAGCTTCGGATGATGCCCAGGTTGGGGGCTCCCAGCTCGGGCGGGGTGGTCCGACCGGGGTGGCCGGATGCCACGAGTGTGTCGTCGAGGACGGTCAGGCCCATCGCATCGAAGTCCGTCTTCGCCAGGCGGGCGCCCAGCTCACCGTCACGGGTGACGGTGAAGATGCCCTCGTGGGTTCCGATAAGGAATCCATCGGTGGCGGGGTCATCAACGATGCCGTGCACGTGCGTGAGCGGCTGCTCGGGGTGGTCGTCACCGGTGAGGGACGGTGAAGTGGCGCAGCCTGCGAGAGCAAGCGCGACCATGGGGACGAGGGCGGCCAAGGACAGGGCGCGGGTGCGGGAGCCCGGCGCGGTGAGGTTGGTGTGGTGGTGCTGCATGGGGGTGCGTTTCGTCTGATCGGGTGGTGGGGCGCGGTGGTTTTCGCACCCCACCACGGGTGATCAGAGAGTGGCCAGAAGCTCCTCCATGGTGGCGATCTCGGACGTTTGCGATTCGACGATCTGGTTGGCCAGGGCGACGGCGTCACTGTTTTGGCCGTTGCCGGTTTCTTCTTGCGCCATCTCGATCGCACCGCGGTGGTGCTCGATCATTTGCTGGAGGAACAGGCGGGCAGCGTCCGTACCGGTGGCCTGCTCGAGCGACTGCATGTCTTCTTCGCTCATCATGCCGCCGCCGTGGTCCATGCTGCCGGTGTCGGGGGCGCTGGCGCCCCAGTCCTCCAACCAGCCTTCCATCTGCGCGATTTCAGGTTCCTGGGCGGCCTTGATCTGCTCCGCCAGCGCGGTCACCCGCTCGTCGATGCCGTCTTTGGCCAGGAGGGTGTCGGACATCTCGATCGCTTGCGTGTGGTGCTCGATCATCATGGTGGCGAACATGACGTCCGCTTCGTTGGCGTCAGCAGATTGCGCGGGGGTAGCGCTGCTGCTGCTTCCGTGGTCCATTCCGGGCATGCTGCCGCCGGAGGTGGTTCCGCCGGAGCATCCGGCGAGGACGAGAAGGCTGGTGAGGGTGAGCGCGGCGGTCGCCGCGGCGCGGGTGTTCATGGTGGTGTTCTCCATTAGTCAGTGATGAGGCGCGACGGTTGTCGAGCCGGAAGGTGCGTTGCCCGCATGGAGGCGGGCGGACGCGTCATCACGTGCGACTGATGCAGAGAACGGTAAGTGAGGGTGGCGGAACCGGGTGGGCCGATGCGGGCGATCGGGGGTGGATCATGGCGAGTACGTCGTCTCGCAGGGTGATCCGCCAGCCGATGCGCAGCCGCGCGAACAGGATCACGCTGACAAGCAGCGCGAGAACGCAGACCATCCAGGTCATCGCGTGATCGTCGCCGCAGTCGGTGCAGCCTGCATGATCCGTGGCGGCGGTGGTGGTGTTCACCGCTGCGGTACCGGGAGAGGCGTCGTGGTGGGCGCTGGGTGGTGCCGGCTCGGCGCTGACGGCCACCGTGCCGCCGTGGCCGGCGGTGGTGGCGTGGGTGTTGAGGGAGTGCATGGCCAGGAGCCCCGCGATGACGGCGCCGACGACAGCCACCATCATCAGGAGGGTGCGGGTGACCGCGCGCTGGCCACGCAACTGGTGTGCAAGGGCAATCAGCGACATTCTCACCTCCTGATGGATTTCTAGGCTAACTTTTCCCGGCAGTGACGGCGGGCTCTGGACCCGTCGGGGTGGGTCGTTGGTGTGCCGCGGTTACAACGCCGCGAGAAGGTCGGTGCACGCCTGCTCACAGCGACGGCACGCCTCTGCGCAGACGCGGCAGTGCTCGTGCATGTCGGCGTGCTGCTCGCATTCCTGCGCGCAGGAGGCACACGCGGTGCGGCACGCCTCCACAACAGCGCGAACCACATCGGCGTCCATCGTCGTCTGTCGAGAAAGCACCGCACCGGTCGCGGCGCATACGTCGGCGCAGTTGGCGTTCTTGGTGATGCACGTCACCAGCTCGGCCACCATGTCCTCCGACAAGCAAGCGTCGGCACACGCGGTGCAGGTCTGCGCGCACTCGATGCACGCCTGGATACAGCGGGCGAGGGCGTCCGCAGCGTCAATGGTTCCGGCCTTGGGGTGCGTGGTGAGCATCTGGTCAACAGCAGTCATGGTCGCTGGTCCTTTCCCGGGGACCGTCCCCGGCGCCTGCCACGATAAAAGCGGGCGCCGAGCGCGATCCGGGGGTTGCGGGCGCGGGGAAACTACTTCGCGGCGACGGCTTGCGGGCTGAGGTCGAGCCGGCGAAGAAGTTGCGCGTTGAGTGCGACGACGATCGTGGACAGCGACATCAGGATCGCTCCGACGGACATGGGGAGGACGAACCCGATAGGGGCGAGCACTCCGGCGGCGAGGGGGACGGAGATGAGGTTGTATCCGGCGGCCCACCACAGGTTCTGCTTCATCTTCCGATAGCTGGCCCGCGACAGGTCGATCACGGACAGCACGGAGCGGGGGTCGTCGCTGGCGAGGATGACCCCGGCGGACGCGATGGCGACGTCGGTGCCCGCGCCGATGGCGATACCGACATCGGCTTGCGCGAGGGCGGGTGCGTCGTTCACCCCGTCACCGACCATGGCGACCTTGCGGGATTCGTTCTGGAGCTGCTTGACCTTGGATGCTTTGTCTTCTGGGCGGACCCCGGCGAAGTAGCGGTCGATGCCGAGGTCGGCGGCGACGGAGGCGGCAACCGCTTCGGCGTCTCCGGTGATCATGACCACCTGCACGCCCCGCTGGTGCAGTGCGTCGACCGCGGCGCGCGATTCGGGGCGGATCTCGTCCGCCAGGCGCAGCGCTCCTGCCACCTGCCCGTCGATGAGGACGTGGAGGATGATCGCACCCTCCTTGCGCCACTCGTTCGCGATCGACCGCTCAGCGGCCTTCTCCTGCTCGAGCATGTAGGGGCCGCCGACCTGGACGGTGCGCCCGGTGACCTGCGCGCGGACACCGACGGCCGGTGACGATTCAAAGTCGTTGGAGGAGGGGACGGTGAGCTGCTTCTCTTTCGCGGCGTTCACGATCGCCCGAGCAAGGGGGTGTTCAGAGTCCGCCTCGGCGGCGGCGGCCAAGGCCAGCAGTTCGTCTGCATCGACCCCTTCGGCAGGGTCGATCGCGGTGACGGCCGGCGTTCCCTTGGTGAGTGTGCCGGTCTTGTCGAACAGCACCGTGTCGACGGTGCGCATGCTTTCCAGCGCGAGACGGTCCTTGATCAGAACACCGCCGCGCGCGGCACGCTCCGTGGCGATCGACACGACGAGCGGGATCGCCAGCCCCAAGGCGTGCGGGCAGGCGATGACCAGAACGGTGATGGTGCGGATGACCGCTTCGTCGGGGAATCCCACCAGGGACCACACCAAGGCGGTGACCGCGGCCGCGCCGAGCGCGAACCAGAACAGCCACCCCGCAGCACGGTCCGCGAGCCGCTGCGCGCGAGAGGAGGAGTTTTGAGCCTCAGTGACGAGCTTCTGGATGCCCGCGAGGGCGGTGTCCTGCCCGACCGCGGTGATTTCTACGCGAACTCCGGAATCGGTAGCGACCGTGCCGGCAACCACCTGATCGCCGTCGCCGCGGCGAACCGGACGGGATTCTCCGGTAATCATCGACTCGTCCATGCTGGCCGAGCCCTGCACGATCCGCCCATCCGCGGGAACCCGCCCACCGGGGCGGACCACAACCACGTCACCGACCTGCAGCTCAGCGGGGGCGACGGTGACGGTGGTTTCCCCGTCCACCTTCTCGGCCTCGTCGGGCAGGAGCGCGGCGAGGGAGTCGAGGGCGGAGGTGGTCTGGGCGAGGGATCGCATCTCGATCCAGTGCCCGAGAAGCATGATGACGACCAGCAGCGCCAGCTCCCACCAGAAGTCCAACTCGTGGTGCAACAGCCCGAGGCTTGCCCCCCAGGACGCGAGGAACGCGACGGTGATCGCGAGGGCAATGAGAAGCATCATGCCGGGCTTGCGGGCGCGCAGCTCGCTGACGGCGCCGGTAAGGAACGGGGCGCCACCCCAGACATACATGACGGTCCCGAGAATCGGGGACACCCATCCCACCCACGCCGCGTCCGGCAGCGGGTAGCCGATCAGCATCGAGAACATGCTGGAGAAAGCCACGACCGGCACCGCGAGAACCAGCATGATCCAGAACAGCCGCCGGAACCGGGCGACGTGATCACCGTGACCGGCGTGACCGCCGTGGTCGGCGTGACCGTGCCCGGCGTGCCCCGCCGCAGGTGCCCGATCATCCGTGCCGTGCGGGTGGCCCATCGCTACGTGGTCGTGTACTGCCGTTGCCGCCGGAGCGTTGTGGCCCTGGTGGTTCGTGCGGGCCGAGTGGTTGTGATGTTCGTGCTGGCTCATGGGAGCCTCCTTCGCTGGGTGCGCCGCCACGGCGCACGATTCAGGTTCGGTTGGGGCATGGGAGTGCGGGCGATGTGCACGGGTGCCGGCTCGGGGCGGAACCGGCGCAGCCGGAGGCTGTTGGTCACGACGAACACCGACGACAGCGCCATGGCCGCCGCGGCGACGAGCGGGTTCAGCAGCCCGGCCATGGCGATCGGGATGGCGGCGACGTTGTAGGCGAAGGCCCAGAACAGATTGCTCTTGATGGTGCGGAGGGTGCGGCGGGAGAGTCGGATCGCGTCGGCCACGACGGTCAGGTCGCCGGAGACGATCGTGATGTCACTGGCGGCGATCGCCGCGTCCGTGCCGCCCCCCATCGCAAGGCCGAGGTCGGCTGCGGCGAGGGCCGCGGCGTCGTTGACGCCGTCACCGACCATTGCGACCACGTGGCCATCGTTTTGGAGCCGGCGGATCACTTCGAGCTTCCCGGCGGGGGTGACGCCGGCGTGCACGTCGGAGATGCCGACCTCAGCGGCGATCCGTGCGGCCGTGGTGTCGTTGTCGCCGGTGAGGAGCACCGGGCGCAGCCCGAGTGCGCGGAACAGTGCGATGGCGGTCGAGCTGGTCGGCTTCACCGTGTCCGCCACGCCGATCGCGCCCAGGTACCGCCCGTCGCGGCCGACCGCGATTGCGGTACTGGTACGAGCGAGCGTGTTCAGCTCCGCTGCGGCCTCCGACGGTGGGTGGATGCCCCACTGCTCGGCCAGCCAGGAGGCGCGGCCCGCGACCACCGCGGCGCCGTCCACGACCCCCTGCACACCGAACCCGGCGTGCGAGGCGAAGCTGTCCGCATATGCACCAGGCGCGGTGGCGGTGATCGCGCGGGCGACGGGATGCTCGGAGCCCGCCTCGACCGCAGCGGCGACCCGCAGCAGCTCGTCCCGGGTGACACCAGGGGCGGGGTGAACGGTGGTGACGGTCATCTTGCCGGTGGTCACGGTGCCGGTCTTGTCGAGCACGATGGTGTCGACGGTGCGGGTCTGCTCCAGCACCTGCGGTCCACGGATCAAGATTCCCAGCTGCGAGCCCCGGCCGGTGCCCACCAAGAGGGCGGTGGGGGTGGCGAGGCCAAGCGCGCACGGGCACGCGATGATCAGTGTCGCGACCGCGGCGGTGAACGCTTGTTCCAGCGATGCCCCAGCGATCATCCAGCCGACGAAGGCGGCGGCGGCAAGTCCGATGACGATCGGGACGAACACGGCCGACACCCGGTCAGCGATGCGTTGCACCTTGGCCTTGCCGGTTTGGGCTTCCTCCATCAGCCGGCGCATGCGCGCGAGCTCGGTGTCGGCGCCGACCCGGGTGATTTCTACGGTGAGGCGGCCGCCGACATTCACCGTCGCTCCTACGACACGCGACCCAGTCGTCACCTCGACGGGGACTGATTCTCCGGTGAGCATGCTGGCATCGACGGCGGAGGCACCATCGATCACCAGCCCGTCGGAGGGAATCTTCTCCCCCGGTCGAACGAGCACAGTGTCTCCGACCGACAGCTGCGCGACCAGCACCATCCGTTCGGCGCCGTCGACGAGCTGCGTGGCGTGCTTCGCGCCCATCTCCAGCAGCGCCCGCAACGCCTCCGACGATGACTTTCTCGCGCGCGCTTCGGCATACCGCCCGGCCAGGATAAAGACGGTGACCAGCGCGGCCACTTCCAGATAGATTTCGTGGCCCCCGGCCTGCGGGGTACCGACAAGGGTGAACGTCATCGTCATGCCGGGCACGCCTGCGCCACCGAAGAACAGCGCGTAAAGGGACCACCCGAACGCGGCGATGACACCAACGCTGATGAGGGTGTCCATGGTCGCCGCGCCGTGTCGGGCGTTGACGGCCGCGGCCCGGTGGAACGGCCACGCGCCCCAAACCGCCACCGGGGCGGTAAGAGTAAGGGCAAGCCACTGCCAGTACTCGAACTGCAACGCCGGGACCATCGACAACACTGCCACCGGCAGCGACAGGGCGGCACTAATCAGCAGACGCCGCCGAAGCGCCCCGACCTCGCCGTCCTCTCGGTTTGGGGTGTTCTCATCGATATCACCGCTCGGTGGCGGTGCGGGGAGAGCCGCCTGGTACCCCGCGGATTCGACGGCGGCGATCAGGGTGGCAGGGTCGACGTCGTTCCCGCGAACACGTGCTTTTTCGGTGGCGTAGTTCACCGTTGCCTCCACACCGGGAAGCTTGTTCAGCTTGCGTTCAATCCGGGTCGCACACGACGCGCATGTCATCCCGGAAATATCGAGTTCGACGTCGACCGCGCTCATGCGGGTGCGCCGGCCAGGGTGTAGCCGGCCTCCTCCACCGCGGCCCGCACTGCGGCAGCATCGATCGGGGTCAAGCTGTGGATGGTGACGCGCGACGTACCGCCGGCGTTGAGGTCTACCGTGACGTTCTCTACACCGTCGATCGCAGTCAGCTCCTCCGTGACGCTCGACACGCAGTGCGAGCATGTCATTCCGGTCACCAGGACGTCTTCTGTCACCGTCGCCGCGGTGGACGCGGGTGCGTCTGTCGCGTCGGACGTGGCGCAGCAAGCGCAGCCGGCGTTGGTGTCTTTCAGGCCGAGGTCGATGCGGTCGGTCATGATTTGCTCCTCTGGGGTCGGTGCGGGATCAGGAACGGACGAGCCGTGCAATCGCGTCGTTGGCCTCACGAATCTTCTCTGCGGCAACCTGGCCGCCCTCTGCGCTCGCCTCCGCGACGCAGTGGCGGAGGTGATCCCCGAGCAGGGATAGAGCAACCGTCTCCAAAGCCTTCGTCGCGGCGGAGACCTGCGTAAGGATGTCGATGCAGTACTTGTCTTCATCGACCATTCGGGCGATCCCTCGTACCTGACCCTCGACGCGACGCAGCCGCTTCTGGAGGTCGTCTTTGTTGCCCTCGTATCCGTTCACCTAGATACCATACCCCCCTAGGGTATGTAGCGCAACACTCCTATTCATCCCCCTGCGCGCGTCCACCGGAGTGGGCCGCCCAACCGGGGATGATTATTCAGCAAGTCCTGTACTGTCGACACGTGTCCACAGCCACTGCGACTGCCACCGTGACGCATACCGCCGCGCTCGCGCGCCTCGGCCACGCGCTCTCCGACTCCACGCGCGCGGGCGTGCTGCTGGCACTGCGGGAAGCACCCGCCTACCCCTCCGACCTAGCGGACGCTCTCGGCGTCTCCCGACAGGTCATGTCGAACCAGCTCGCGTGCCTTCGAGGGTGCGGGCTCGTGGAGGCTGTGCCGGATGGGCGGCGCACCTGGTATCGGCTTGCTGACTCTCACCTCTCACCCGCCTTGGACGAGCTGCTACGCGTCGTCCTCTATGTCGAACCGGGCTGCTGCGCCGGAGAAAGCTGCACCTGCGCATGACCACCACGACCTCTCGCCCCACAGACGACCGCCGGCACACTCTCCAACGCCGCATCAAGTGGATCGTCACCGCGACGATCGCCTACAACCTCATTGAGGCCGTCGTCGCGATCACCGCCGGCACCGTCGCCTCATCGGCTGCGCTGATCGGGTTCGGCCTGGACTCCACGATCGAGGTCCTCTCGGCGGCAGCCGTGGCCTGGCAGTTCACCCGCCGCGACCCCGAGCGGTGGGAGAAGGGCACGCTGCGCGTCATCGCCGTGGCGTTCTTCGCCCTCGCCGCCTACGTCACCGCGACGTCGGTGCTCGCGCTCGTGGGCCAGGTCGACGTGCAGCACTCCACTGTCGGAATCGTGCTCACCGCGCTCAGCGTCGTCATCATGCCATTCCTCTCGCTGGCGGAACGACGCGCGGGCCGCGAGCTGGGATCGGCAACCGCTGTGGCCGACTCCAAGCAGACCCTCATCTGCACCTACCTGTCCGCCGCGGTTCTCGTCGGCCTCATTGTCAACAGCCTGTTCGGCTGGTGGTGGGCCGATGCGATCGCCGGACTCGTCATCGCCGCCTTCGCAATCCGAGAGGGTATCGAGGCATGGCGCGGTGACGCCTGCGCCACCTCCGTGGGGATGCTCCTCGAGGAGGAGCACGACGACGACCATCACCGCTGAGCGGGTAGAGCACCTCAGATCAGCCATGACGGCTTCTGTCGCACGCCGCATGAGGAATCTAGGACGTCGTTCTACCGCGCACGGGAGAGGAACACCACCCACCCACCCAGAACGACCGCGATCGCGGAGCCAGCAGCCAGCACCACTCCACCGAAGTCTTGGTCTTCGGCTGGTGCTCTACCCCAGGTGCGGCCCATCGCACCGAACCAGTCGGCGGCTACTAGACCGGCAGTAGAGATGTACACAGATACAACCGCCATCGCCACAGCTAAACCGACGACCATCAGCAGCTTCATCTGTGTCGGCCGGCGGCTGGACCCGTCACCACCTATCAAGCCACGCACGAGCAGAGATCCCACGACGAGGGTTGCTGCCGTCGCCATTTGCCGCCCTAGGAGATCCCCTACTGTCCAACGGAGGAGGTCAGAACTGAAAAGCAGCCAAATCAACATCGCGGTGGCCGGGACAGCGACCACGGGTGCCGAAGCGAAACGCACACCTCGCGAATGCATGAGCACCTGCGCCCATTCATACCCTCCCCTGCTGCCGTCTTCGCGGCGATGGGCTGCCTTGCGGGCGAGCTCGATTGGCGCCCCGGCTGCGAGAAGGGGCACCACCCCGACAAGGAGAATGACTATCCCAAGAACGTGCGCACTGTAGATGTAGCTACGGTAAGCGCCCAACGCTCCGCTAGTGACCCATACCAAGAGGAGCGTCCCTGCCACCCACGCGGTCGCCCGCCAGGGGTTCCATCGGTACCCACGCGCCTTTAGCCGCAGCACAGCGCTCACGTAGAAGATGAGTCCGAGCACGGCGGCAACTAACCACAGCAGGTCGGGGCTCCACGCCGTGAACCAACGCGACATAGTCCACTCAGGAGGTAGCGGAGCGCCGGTGAGTACCTCAGCGGGTGTGAGCGCGCCTGCAGGTTCGGGGAGAATCGGCGGCGGTGTTCTCGCGAGAGCGGCAGCCGCTCCACTAGCCATCCCCATCAATCCCAACTCCGCACACAACAGCAGCCAGAAAGTCTTGGCGTCGCTGGGGTTGGCGCGCATCCTTCGGAGTAGACGCAGTCGGTAGATCGCCCCCAGAACACCGATGGCGGTGAGGGCTACAACCTTGACGATGAGGATGAGGCCGTAAGGGGAGGCGAGAGCACCGAGAGTTTCTAGGCCGATGGCGGCTCGAACCGTGCCCGAGAACGCGACGAGCGCGAAGGCAATAACGGCGATGGTGGAGTACCGCATCAGAACTGTCGCCATCTCACTCTTGGAAGTGACGGAACGAATGATCGCCAGCAGCAGCAGACCACCGAGCCAGACCGCTGCGGCGATGAGGTGTATGACGATGGCTGTCGTGGCTTGCTGGTGAGAGGCCTCATCACCTGAATGGCCTTGTGTTCCCATCGGGACAAGCGCTGCCAGCGCGAGAAGTGCCACGGTTGCTGTCCCGCCCCACGAACGCACCGCAAATGTGAGCACCGCGAGAATGGCACCCGCGATGGTCGTCATCAACCACACACGTCCCCCCTCGGTCTGCACGAGGTACCGGCCAAGCTGAGACCCAAATTCGGGACCGGCATTCAAAGCGGGGTTGAAGATGACCATGAAGCTGAAGAAGCCAGTAGCAGCAGATGCCACGGTGAAGATGGCGGCAGATAGCGCAGCAACATCCAACGCCAATTCAAACCCGCGCTGTTCGACGCGCAACGAGAACAAGGCGACAAAGAGCGCCCCTCCCATTCCCGCGGCGCTCATGTTCACGACGAGCTTTGACACTGGCAGCCCCCACCGTGCGAGGGGCCCGGCGTCGGCCAGTTGCAAGGGGGCAGCGCCACCGCCGACTGCGAGAGCGCACACCAAGGCAGCGACTGCGCTGACGACGAGGATGATGAGCGCAATCACGCGGTACACGTTCCACCGGCGCGGTTGCAGAGACGGAAGCCGCGTGGAGCCAGGTGCCCCCACCCTTACCGTCGAGTGGGCGTGCCCGAGCTTAGCGCCGGAAGTAGGCATCAGTTCAGCCCCGAATAGGCATGCAGACCCTTGAAGAACATGTTCACGGCGGTGAAGTTGAACAGCACCGCAGCGAACCCCACGATAGACAGCCACGCAGAACGGTTACCGCGCCATCCACGGGTGGCACGAGCGTGGATGTACCCGGCGTACAGCACCCAGATGATGAAAGTCCACACCTCTTTGGTATCAAAACCCCAGAAGCGTCCCCAGGAGTCGTTTGCCCAAATCGCGCCGGCAATCAGGGTGAAGGTCCAGAAGATGAAGCCAATGATGGCGAACCGGTAAGCCAGGGCTTCCAGATCTTCAGAGGTGGGCAGGGTTCGAAGCAGGCCCCGCCGCGTGTTGACGGAGGGGCGACTCTCACGCCGGTGTTGCAGAAGTTGCGTCACGGACAGGCCGCACGCGATGGCGAACAGCGCAGTCGCAAGGGAGGCCACGAAGACGTGGATGACAAGCCACACGCTACGCAGCGGGTCCATCAGAGGGGTGACCTCGACGTAGAACCCCAAGGTCGCACCACCCAGAAGAAGGACGACCATCCCAAGCAAGAAGGAGCCGAGGAAACGCAGGTCGTACCGCCGAAGGGCGAAAAGGAACACGCCGACGATGAGAAGAGTGCCGGTGAGTGCGAATTCGTACATGTTCGCCCACGGCACACGAGCTGCGGCGATGCCTCGGAGGACATCCCCGCTCAGCTGCAGCGCGAATCCCAAAATGGTGAGGGCGGTTCCGATACGTGCCCATACGAGACGTTCGCGCTCACGTGGCGGCACTTGCAATTGCACCGCGGCCGCCGGGGGCGCCACCGGTGGAGCCACGTCCCCGACCGTCACGAGTTCCGCAGCGGGCGCCTCGACGCGAGACACGCGCACGGCAAGGTCGATGGCATACGCCGCAAAGGCGAGCGCGTAAACGCCGATGGCCGTCCACACCATCAGCAGGGACAGCCCATCAAGGGTGAGGGCGGATGATTCGGTCACGGGTGGAATCCTTAGATTGTCCAGCACTCTTTGACGGTGCCGGTGGTTGCCAGGGCGAGAGTCGGAACGCGCTCGGTGAAGGATCGAGTGGTCTCGGGGAAGGGGGCGTACTCGACGACCCGCCACCCCACGACGCCGAAATCCTCGTCCAGGGCTTGGATGGCGCACGCGAACCGTGCGCCGGAGGGAGGGGTGGCTTGAAAGGACACCGTCACAGCCCGCTCATCGACGACGAGGTAGCCGGTCTCGGCGATGGAGATGTCGTCCAAGCTATTTTGAAGTGTGATCCAGACCAGGTAGGCAATGGCAGCCACCGCGAACACAGCAACACTGATCCAGAAAGCTCGGCGACGCCAGGGAAGCGAAGTGCGGCCGTATCGATCGTCGAGTTTCTTTTGCAGTGCCGTTCGCTGCGGTGCGGCGCGGCGCCTGCCGCCGCGCTTTGTAATGGCGCGTTTAGTCACTGAGCATTCGCTTCCAACCACGCCAGGGAATCCACGGTGACGTCGTTGACGGACACCTCGAAATGCAAGTGGTTTGCGGTGGAGCGGCCTGTGCTTCCGACGAGTCCGAGGAGTTGGCCCGCCTGCACTTCCTGGCCGCTGCCGACCTGCCGGGTGTTGTACTGCATGTGCGGGTAGACGGCCCGGATACGTTGGCCGTTGACGACGGACTCAACGGTGACAGCGACGCCGTAGGCGCCATAGCTCTCGCTCGAGACATCGACTGTCCCGGCCACGGACGCGTAGATTGGCGTGCCGCCCGCGGTCACCATGTCGGTGCCCATGTGCGCCCCGCCTCTTGCTCCGAATTGGTCCGTGACTCTGAACGTCGAGGTCAATGGCCAGCGCACAACCCCGCTACCGGCGGCGAGGACGGGGACTGCGCGTTCAGCAGCGAAGGTGGTAGCGGGCCGAGCTGCGCGTGCTGCGGCGGCCGCGGCCGCCGCAGCCTCTCGCGCCTTTTTCTGATGAATTTCTTCCTGAGACGTCGCTGCGTAGCTCTGCCTGTCCAGGGGCGAAGCGGGGAGCGCGGAGGACACGGTGAATTGTTGTGAGTCGTCCGCAGCGGCTTGCTGCAAGGTCGGCTCGGAGTCCGTGACAGGTGAGGCCGCGTACGCCGGCAGCGCCAGAGGACACATGAGCGCCAGCGCCAACGCACTCGCAACAAGCGGGCGGGCGCGCATTGCGCGCGCGGCCTCAGGACCGTGGGAGCTCCGCGCCTCACGCATCCTGAACTCATCAGCGTGGCGCCGTTCCCTGCGCGTTAGAGGGCGTGACTGGTGTGTCGACCAAATCTCACTGCTCATTGACGGTGTTCCTTCACTGCCCCACCTGCTGCTGTCGTCGACGCCGTCCGGACGAGAAAAGCACAAGCGCCGCCGCGCCCAGAATGACGACAGCGACGCCAGTCACTAACAGCGGAAGACCGATTCCGCTCCGTGGCTCTTCGACCTCCGCCACGGCGTCTGCTGTCGCGCTTTGTTCTGGTGTCGACGAGATGGCCGGGCTCTGCTCAGATGAGGAGGGGGCACCCGTGGTTGCAGAGGGGTCCGGTTCGGCGGACGCCGTGGGCGTTACGGGAGCGTCAACCGTGAACGCGTACTCACCGCTGATGGGGTGACCGTCGCTGGAGACCACGCGCCATCGCACCGTGACTACGCCTGGAGACGTGACTGGCTTCACTGCCTGGGTCACCGTCGTGTCAGCGACGACCGGAGGCGTCAGTGCAACGTTCGCTCCTGAGGAGTCAATCACTTCGACCGCGATGGCGCTGGAGGCGTCGAAGACCTCCCCGCTGTATGTCATTGACACCTCAGCGGGCGTCGCTGAGACGACTGAGTCCGCTGCTGGGGAGGACTGGACCAAAGCGTCGTGAGCACGAGCCGGCGGCGAACCGGGTAGAACGAACATCAGGGATAGTGCCGTCACGGCAATGCCGGCGGCTGCGAACCAGCGAGGCGAACGGGGGGCGAAAAGTGTGTGCATGGCGTCTTTCAGTGGGACTGCGGCGCCCGGGGATTGGGCGCCCACGGCAGTCGTCGAGCGTCGGATCAGAAACGCTCCGAGTGCACCTGTACGGCCGCGCCCGAAGGGGTGGGAAGTTGCGTTCGACTACAACTTCGTTGGCGTCAGATCAGCCGAGAAGGTGTGATTTTCGGAGCCCCGGTACGGGTCAGGTCCGTGAGAGAGACAGTTCGGTCAAGCTCAGCGTCGTGGTGTGTGAGCGGACGGTACGTAAAACGTGAGGCTGATCGCGTCGAGGTGAGCGGATGACATTGAGATTCGACCGCATGAGACGGAAGCGATGCTCCAGCAGCATTCCCGCCACACACACGCCTACCAGGCATAGCGCTACGGCCGCCGCTGGGAGAGCCTGCGTCAGGCTGTTGACAACGTCACCGGCGGGCTCATCGAGGACTGTTCGACTACCTTGATCGCTCTCCCACGTGTGGGTCGCGGACGCCGCATCGGAGGTCGTGGAAGCATCAGAGTGGCTGCTTGACCATACAGCGAGCAGACACATCAAGATTAGGACGAGGCTGGCGATGATCCTCATTCTCACGACGGAGGCGGTACTGGCCCCAAGTGGGGCGCGTCCCGTGCTTACCGGCATCGCAGCGATGGTACCAATCCGAACTGGCCGTCACAGCCAAGCCGGGGCAGCCTGGCATCGGAGGCCAAGCGTGCGCTGCTCGCGCGGGGTGCGCGATGCGGTCTGCCGTTTGTCCAGCTCATCACCGTTTCCGCGCACGAACGTGGATGCGCAGACGAACGCACAACAGCACACCGGCCGATGCAACGACCATTGCAATTTCGATGGTGGGGCTGAGCCAGCTCGCCGGCGTGATCCCCGCCCGTAGCGGCACCTCGCTCACTCGGCCAGCGGCCGTGTCCACCCCGATGGTCTCTTCGGTCGACCCATCGGGGTTGATCACTTGGCTTGTTCCCACGGTGGAGACGTTGACCACTGCGCGCCCGGTTTCGATGGCTCGCATTCGCGCGATGGCGAGCTGCTGCACGTTCTCGTCTGTTCCGCGGAAGTCGGCGTTGTTTGTCTGGAAGATGTAGACCTGCGCGCCTTGCCGTGCTGCATCGAAGATCACGTCGTCGTAGATGACGTCGAAACAGATCGCCAGCCCGACGCGGGTGCCTCCTATATCCATCACTGGCGCCGATCTGCCTGGGGTGTACTCCCTCTGGATCAGACTGACAAGGTCAGGTGCGAGACGTTCAAACAGCCACCGGTCGGGCACGTATTCGCCGAACGGGACGGGGTTGAGTTTGTCGTAGCTCTGCTCGCTACCGTCCGTCGTCCACAGCATGGTTGAGTTGAACGTTTGCTCGCCTCTCGTGGTTGCGGCGTTCATTAGGAGCGGGGCACCGTACGCGGCGGAGATTTCACTCAGCACTCGACGTGTGGGTTCTGAAGACGCCGGGTCGATGTCCACGGAGCCCTCTGGCCAGGCGAGCACGTCCATCTGCTGGCCCCGAATCGTTTTCGATGTTGATGCTTGGGCTCGGAGCATGTCGCCTTCGTTGCGGTCGTCGAAATAGCCTGCCGGCCCGTTGCCTTGGACCCACCCGACGGTGAACGTTCCGATACTCCGGGTGGCGTACTGGGGTGTGACCGCCATGAGCAGGACTCCCACGAGCGCCGGCACGCCGGCACGCAGAGTGCGACGCCCCGGTCTGAGGGCCTGCACGAGGGCGGCGCACACGCCCACGACGAGGAAGGTCACACCCGTCGTTCCCACCCAGGACGCCACTTCAGGAAATGGTCCCGACACTTGCGTCATTCCTACCCGTGCCCAGGGGAAGCCCGAGTACGGCCACATTCCGACAAGTACTTCCCGCGCGGCCCACAGGGCTGCTACCAGCGCGGGGATACCCAGCAGGTCTAAGGCCCCGCCGAGCCTACGTACCTTCACCCAACGGTAGGTGAGGGTGATGGTTATGCTGCTGACACCGATCAGGACTGTCTGCAGGGCGCTGAGGGCCAACCAGGGCACTGGTCCGAGGAATTGCGCCACCCATACGAGGTGGGCAAGGTTGAACACGGCCCCGAAGACGCAACCCACGACGAAGGAAGCGAGCGTGCCTCTTCCGAGGAGAGCCGCGAGCAGGATCGTCACGCTCACGAAAGCAAGCGGCCACCATCCGAGGTCCGGTGTGGCCGCATCCATCAGCAACCCCGCCGCTGCCGCCAAGGGCAACGCCGCCGTCACGGGCAAGGAATCCGTGCCGCTGGTCCACATAGAGGGCATGCGCAGCGCGCCGGTTGCCCCTCGAAGTGCTGTCATGCGGACCCGCCTTTCTCTAGACGGCGCAGGTACTCGTTGTACTCGTCGAGCTCTGGATCCCCGTGCGCGTCCGCCCATCTGCTTGCGGCGGCGTCACGAACGGAGTCGTGCCGGAACCACCGGTGCATCACGATCAGGATCATGATGAGTGTGGGCGCCTCGCCATAGGACCATGCAAGACCGCCGGCTACGCGTTGGTCCTCGATGGGGTCGATCCCTAGGGCAATGGTCGATTCAGCGAATGTTCCTACTACCAGACTGGTCGCCATCATGAGGAACACCCCGAAGAAGGCGTGCAACGCTGCCTCAGCGAAAAGGTCGAGTGCCCGTCCTCCGTGGCTCATGCGGACCGGTAGTGGATCTGTGGAGAGCACCGGGATGGTGAACAGGATCCCGCTGATCAGGAACGCCGATTCTAAGGCGGTGTGACCGCCGGGGAGGGCTAGGACGGGATCGAGCAGATCTGCGATGTACAGGCCGTAGAAGGCCGCGAGGTAGGCGGGTAATGCGACCCAGGGGCTTAGGGCCCATCTTGACCCTCGCCACCGCAACGCGCCGTGCGCCACTTTGAGGACACTTTTTCCGACGCCGCGGTGCGGGGTGGCACGCAGCAGAAGGGTTCCCGGGGAACCGAGCACGAGCAGCGGTGGGATGGCCATCATCAATGTCAGCTGCTGAAACATGAACACCGAAAGCAGGGCTTTGCCGTAGTCCTCTACAGCGAGGCCGGTGACGGCGGCGAGGGCTGCGCAGCCGGAGACGAAGCTCACCGTGCGCAACACCGACCACCGTCGATGCTGCCGCCACAGACGCAGCGCCCCGAGGAGGTAGATGGTGGCCATCACCGTTGCGGCGCCCGGCAAAAGGGTAAAGGGGTGCGCTGCGGGCAGCAGGTAGTCGCCAAGGTCGAGGGGGGCGTTCATAGCTGTGGACCTATCGTGGCTGCGCGGCCGTATTCGCCCGCTCACACACTTCTGTGTGAGCCTCCGCTAGGTGCTGGACCGCGCGGGCAAGCCCCGGGTCGTCTCCTCGGGCGAGGGCGGCGTACTCCACGTGGATCGTCGAGTCGGTTGTGGTCGCCGAGTGGTGGACTTTCACCCAGATTCGGCGGCGAGGTATGAGAAGTCCGGTGAACAGCCCGACGCAGGCCAGCACAGAGAACGCGAGGACCCAGCCGCTGCTGGGGTCGCGTTGGATCTGCAGGGACGCGAACCGTTTCACCGGAGCACCGTCGGCTTCCTCCCAGGTGATGGTGCCCCACCCGTTGGGCAGCGCACCGGTGGTACCGGGCCTGAGTTCAATGGATTCCTGTCCGGTGTTGCCGCCGGTGAGCTGGGTGAGTTGGTCAACTTCCAGGGCGTAGACGGAACGGGGGGTTCCATCGTCGATGCCCAGGTCGCCTGCGAATGCGTTGAGGGTGATGACGGGGTTGATTACGTCGGGGTAGATCGAGGTGGCGGCACCTGAGGGCAAGGTGTCCTGTGTGGGGTAGAAAAAGCCGATCAGCCCGAGCTGCTGCGGCAAGCCATCCGGAACTTTCACGACGCCTAGTGAGGTCATGTTGGAGTCTTGCGGGAGGAAGGGTAGTGAGTCGCTATAAACGATCTGACCTTCCGCGTCACGGATGGTGAGGGTAGGCGCGTAACCGTTTCCGAGGAGATGGATGCGGTCGGTCCCTACAGTGATGGGGTAGTTGACGACCACCCGCTCGGTTCGGTCGTCTGCTCCGGGGGATCTGATCGTGACGTTGGCGGCGAAGTCGCCCGCTTGCCCACCGCCAGGGGAGCCTGCTGGCTGGTAGGTGACGTCGAAACGGTCCAGCGTGAGGGAGTACGGCGTCAGGTTGGATCCGTCCGCGAAACGGCCGGGGTCGAAGGAGGAGAAGTCGCTGAGGGTGTTGACGAAGGTTGTCCCCTCCACCACGACGCGCTGGCCGGTGTAGGCGAACGCCTTGCCGACGACGACGGAGACGAGCACGCCGACCAGGGCGATGTGAAAGAGCAGGTTGCCGGTCTCGCGGAGGTACCCGCGTTCGGCCGAAACGGAGGTCCACCCCTTCCCGTCGTAGCGGCGGACGCGATAGCGACGCCGGGCGAGTTCTGTTTCGGCAAGATCCAAAGCTGCCGCGGGGGTGAGATGCTCGCCGGGGATGGCTCGCTCGAGGTGTTCGGGGAGTCGAGCGAACCGGATGGGTGTGCGCGGCGGTTGTCCTTTGAGAGCGCGGTAGTGGTGTTTCGCCCGCGGGATGACGCACCCGATGAGGGATACGAACAGCAGCAGATAAATGGACGAGAACCAGGGCGAGTAGTAAACGTCGAACAATCCGACGGCGTCGAGGAACGGGAACCACTCGGGGTTGTTGCGCTCCCATTGGATGACGCCGTTGGGGTCGGCGCCTCGTTGAGGAAACAGTGAGCCGGGTACTGCGGCCAGGGCGAGGGAGAGCAGGAGGATGAGCGCGGTGCGCATGCTGGTGAGCTGGCGCCATGTCCAGCGGAGCCACCCTTTGCCATCCAGCTTTACCTGTGGGCCGTCTTGATCGTTCGGGGCCCCGTCAGGATGGTCCGCCGGCCGCCGCGGGTCTGAATCGACGTGGCGGGTATCAGAGCGGGAGGGGGACATTGATTACCACCTGTTGCAGAAGTGACATGAGCGAGGTCCACACGCCCGTCACCATGAGCAGCCCGAGCAGGATGAGCACGGCGCCTCCGATGAGGTTGAGTGTGCGGATGTGAGTGCGGAGGACTGTGACGGACCGCGCAGCCCACCCCCATCCGAGCGCCAGTACGAGGAAGGGCACTCCGAGGCCGAGTGAGTAAGACAGACCGAGGAGCCCGGCTCGGGCGGGGTCACCAAGGTTCCACGACACGGACAGGATTGCTGCGAGTGTGGGGCCAATGCACGGTGTCCAGCCGACACCAAGTGAGAACCCGAGAAGCGGAGCGCCGACGAGCCCGGCTCGACGACGGAGGGTCGGACGCATGCCACGCTGTCCAAGCCGGATTGCGCCTGTGAAGACCAGCCCCAGGACGATGTTCACAATGCCGAAGACGCGGGTAAGGAGATCGGCGTAGCGCGAGAGCGCCACCCCGAAGAATCCCCCCAAGACGGTCACGGCGACGAAGACCACAGTAAATCCGGCGATGAAGAGCAGGACGCCTGCTACGAGCCGCGGGCGTGTGGTGACCGTCGTCGCACCGTCTCCTCCGGTTGTGGAGGTGGGAGGGGCGGCCACACCGCCGAGGTACCCGAGGTAGCCGGGCACCAGCGGTAGGACACAGGGCGATAGGAAGGAGATGAGACCGGCGACCAGGGCGAGGGGGATGGCAAGCCAGAGTGCGCCGTCGACGACGAGCGCCCCGGCGCTCATGGTCTCTCCGCCAGCGTGTCCGCGACGATGGTGGACAGGATGGACGCGCTGGGAAGTTGGCCGATGATGCGGGCGGCGAGGCGACCCTGGCGGTCCATTACGAGCGTTGTGGGTGTGGCCTGGATCGGGGTGAGTTGCGCGAAGGCGAGTTTCACCTGACCGTCATTGACGTCGATGACGCTGGGATAGGTGACGTTGTTCTCGCGCGCGAAAGAGAGTGCTGTCTCAGCTTGGTCGTAGGTGTTCACTCCGAGGAAGTCGACTTCCTCGTTCTGGAAGCGCAGAAAGACCTCCTCGAGCATGGGAGCCTCGACGATGCACGGTCCGCAGGCGGCGTACCAGAAGTTCACCACGAGCACCTCACCTCGGTAGTCGTCGCTGGTGACGGTTTCACCGGTTTCGATGACGCCTTCGAACTGAACGGGTTCGCCTCTGTCCGACGGGGCAATCTCGGCCACTTGGAAATTCCCATCGGAGAACGATGCGCCCGCGCCGGCGTCCGTTGTTTGGGTCGTGGCGGTGCAACCGCTCATCACGCCGACGATGATGAGCGCCGTGCCGAGGGCGAGGAGTTTGCGATTCATGCCCGCTCCCTCTTGATGATGGCTCCCGCGACAAGGAAGACGACTGCGGCTGCGGGTTGCGCCGCGGTCCAGACAACACCTTCAGCGGGGATGGGGAGCACCGGGTTCCATGCCACCGCGATCACAGCAAACACCGGCACCCACCACAGCTGCCGCTCCTGGTAGGCGAACGAGGCGACGATGAGCGCCAAGATTGCCACGATGAAGCGCACAAGCGTGAACCAGCCGCTGTCCAGCAGCGCTGGCGCCACGAACAGGGCGGCTGCGGCGATCAGACCGGGGGCGAGGGCGTTTCGTTGATACCGAGATGGCGTCTTGGTCTTTTTCATTGCTTGTCCTCCGGGGGAACCCCGAACGTGGGTGGTGTGGCAGGCGCGACCTTGGTGCCACTGTGGGCGCGTTGGCGGAGCATCAGCATCACTGCAACCGCTATCGCTCCAGCGGCGAGGAAGACGTCTGCCAAGTTGCCGATGAACAGACGCCCGTATGCAAGGAAGTCGGTGACGTGGCCGATTGCGAATCCTGGCGGCGACATGAAACGGTCGATGAGGTTGCCGACAGCTCCACCGAGGAATAGCCCCACACCACCCGCCCATCCCACCGTTCGCGCGCGGGCCGCCAGGACGAAAAGCCCGGCAACGGCTGCCACGCCTATCAAGGTGAGAACCCAGGTCATGCCCGAGCCCGTTCCCAGCACCGCGCCGGGGTTGAAGGCGAGTTGCAGACCGAATGCGTCCCCAATAATGGGCACCCGTCTCCCGTCGGCAAGCGCAGTCAGGGCGATGGCTTTACTGAACTGGTCTATCAACACCGCGGCCGCTGCCACCATGCAGGCGACGGCGAACGGCCGCGTCTTCTCAGCGGTCACCTTCTTGGCCCTTCCGGAGGTGGCGGGTTCGCCGCGCTGTGACCAGAAGCGTGACCAGCGCTCCGCCGAGAATCATCGCCACCGCGGAGACTCCCAGCACGGGAGCGACCTCGCCACCGCCGGTGGGCACTCCTCGACCGTCCGCGCGTGGGGTGGCCGTGGAATGAGGATGGGTCTGGTGCCCAGGTGATGGAGTCTCGGAGCTCGTTACGGTGGTTCCTGAACGTTCGACGCTCAGAGGCGCAGTGGTGAAGCTGACATCCATGGCCGAGCTCAGCGCCGGGGCCACGACAGCAAAGGTCGGCGCGGCGGGTCCTGCAACGATGAGGGCGGCGCTAAGAGCGACAGTGGCGCACAGCGTCACCGTGACCTGCGTTGCGCGATGGCGAGGTCTGGATACGAGGAAGAATCTCATTGGTCTTTTCAAGGTCGGGCGTAGATGAATCGGGCAATACGAGCCGCGTCCGTCCATACCCCGGGAAGGGTGTTAGCTCTGGCCTGGCTGTGCACGGGGATTCCGGCAACGAACAGACCGGGTAGCGTCGTCGCGGTGGGGATGCGTCGCTGAAGCTGCGGCTGCGTGGGCAACCACTCGTCGCCCGCTTCGTACCCGGTGGCGAACACGACTGACTGGTAGGCCTGCCGGTAGCCATCCGCGAAGGCGAACTTGGCCCCGTCCACCCCAATCGTCTCGGCGCGAATGGAGACGCCTTTATCTCGGAGTGCGTCGTAGAGGGGTTCTGGGGCGATCTTCACGCGCCGCCACGGTGAGACGCGCGGCTGGGTGGGGAATTGCCGCGGATGCGCTTCAGCCCGTCGGGTGCGGACCGCCAGAGTGACGTCGTGCGACTTCGCGAGGTCGGAAGCAACTTCCGTCCCGGCGATACCACCGCCGACAATAAGTACCCGGCCTCGCGGAATCTGCTCGGGTGTTCTGTAGGCGTTGGTGTGCATCTGTACTCCTTCGACTTCGGCGTCCGCGGCCCATTTCGGAAATCGGGGACGTGCTGCGGCGCCGGTAGCGCACACGACGTTGCGGGTCTGCACTTCGCCAACCGTGGTGCTCAAGAGCAGGGTTGGGCCGTTGCCGTGGCGAGTCACGGCGAGGGCCTGGACACCCCAGACGGGGTTTACCCCGAGCTCCGCTTCGAATCTGTGTAGATAGCCTTCGATGTCTCCCGGGGTGGGGTACCGATACGGGTCACCCTCCAGTGGTCTGCGGGGGAAGCTGGAGTGCTCAGCATTGCTGAGCAACCGCATAGAAGGCCAGCGCGCACTCCACGTGCGTTGTCCCCGCGCGGAACTGTCGATGACCACGAAGTCACGCTGCGGTTCCATGCCGCGAGCGATCAGTGCCGCTGCAGTTGCCAATCCAGCCTGCCCTGCGCCCACGATGATGACTCGTCGGTGTGACAGGCCCGCCACTAGGGGGTGCCGTCCAAGCGGGTGGTGATGGCACTTTCAAGGTCGTTCCATCGTTCAATGACAAGAGGTTCGCCGTCGACGAAGAACGTAGGGGTTCGGTCCACGCCGAGGGCGCGTCCGTCGTCGAGGTCGGATCGAACGCGCTCGAGAGTGGCAGGGTCGGCGACAGCTTCGTCGTAGGCCGTCATATCCAAGCCCAACTCGGTCGCGTACGAGCGGAACAGCTCCGCTTGGCTTTGCTGAGACTCCCCCCACTGTGCTTGCGTCTCAAAGAGACGGTTGTACATGTCTTCGAAGCGTCCCTGGGCTGCCGCGGCCTCCGCAGCGACCGCTGAGTTTTCGGAGTTGATGTGGCCGGGAAGGGGGAAGTAGCGAACGACGTAGTTGATCTGTCCCTCATACTTCACACGAAGCTCTTCGACGACGGGGTAGTAGGCGCCGCAGGCTTCGCACTCGAAGTCCAAGAACTCCACGATGGTGATGGCGCCGTCGCCGGCGTCGTCGAGGACGTGGGAGTCGTCTCTAACAACCGCTATCGACCCTCCTCCCCGTTCCTCGGCGGCAACGCGGGTGTTGTTCTGATCGACTAGGACATAGATGACAGCCCCCGCGACGACCGCGACGGCGACGGCGGCGGTAATGACCGTCGCCTTCCAGTTGATTTTCATGGGTACTCCAACACTTGACGGCACAAGAAAAGCCCGGGTTGCCCGGGATGAGTGTCGCCGCGGGGGCGACGTGCCGATGTCAGGTTCTAGAGATACCCAGTTGCGCGATTGTGAGGGCGTGGCCCTCAGGCCTGCCGGACACCGGGTGGATCAAAGACGGCGGGAGGGCGCGCCAGACGAGTGTGATCCCAGCCGGTCCGCGGCGCACCAGGAGATGAACAACGAGGTACAGCACGAATCCGCAGACGACGCCGAGAACGCACAGCGCCATTCCGGGCGATACGTCGTACACGCTCGCCTCGACGATAGAGGTAGCGACGGGTGCGGCCGGGTCGTGCGGCGCAGTGTCAGATGCCGTCGCGACCACACCGCTTACCGGGGCGTTGTCGCCATGGTTGAGGGCCACGACTCCGAGCAGCAGGAGGGCCCCGAGGGCGATGATGGTAATGAGTCGCGTTATCGCTCCGTGCTCTTTCGCCAGCGCTGAGCGCCGGGCGTGAGCGTCGGTATACATCAGCAGCCAGTGTACGGAGAGGTTCTGGGCGAATGGCTGGGAACGGCCGACGGTGTGCCGATATGCGATCGGGCTGCGAACACGCCCGTTCGAGCGGTTCGGCGCCCGCGATTAAGCGTGACGGACATCCCCGGGTTCCGAATCTTGCAGGTCGGCTGTCTCAATCTGGAAGGTGGAGTGCAGCACGGACACCTCGAAGTGTTGAGCCACACATGCTCTGACGTCCTTAAGGACAGCGGCTGCGTGTCCGTCCGTGAAGCATTCGTCTTCAACCACGACATGCGCGCTGATTGTCGGCAGGCCGGTGGCGACTGTCGAGGCGTGTAGGTCATGGACGTCTATGACGTGGTCGAGTTGGAGAATGTGAGATCTCACATCGTCCAAGTCCAAACCGTCGGGGGTGAACTCCATCAACACCGACGACGTCTCGCGTAGCAACTTGAACGCACGCGGCACGATGAGAGCGGCGATGAAAAGACCGGCGATGGCGTCCGCTTGAAAGAAACCCGTCGTCCAGATGACGACAGCCGCGACGATAACCCCCAGTGATCCCAGCGCGTCATTCAGCACTTCCAGATACGCTGCCCGCATGTTGAAGTTAGCTCCGCGACTGGAAGACAGCACGAAGATGGCGATGACGTTCGCGACTAACCCAACGACTCCAAAACCCAGCAGTTCCGCAGCTGGCACCTCCGGGGGCTCGAAGAGCCGGCGTACCCCCTCGATGGCTGTGTAACCCCCTACCGCCATCAACAGAGCCGCTTGCCCGAAGGCAGCGATAACTTCGATGCGACGGAACCCCCACGTGCGTCGCGCACTAGCCGGCCGCAGCACCAGCGTCGCGGCGATGAGTGCAACGAGAAGTCCGGATGCGTCAGTGAGTGCGTGGGCCGTGTCCGTGAGGAGGGCAAGACTGCCGGTAAAGAAGGATCCAACCGCTTGAGTCACGGCGATTGCCGCGGTGATTGCAAACGCAATCCAGAGACGCGCCCGATGGTCGGTCGGATGCCCGGCCGCGCCGGTAGACGGTGCGTGCGTGTGACCGGCGCCCATCAGGCCGCGTCCGTTCCAAGGGCGAAGTCTTCACCAGGCTGATGAAGGTGAGCGCATAGCGTGACACGCGTGCCGGTGTCTCTCAGCAGGAGTTCGGCGGCGTTAATGAGAGCCGCAGTCGCCACAGGTTGCGCAAGATCGAACCAGGAAGCCCGACCCTCCGAGCGAACAGTGACTAGTCGGCAGTCCCGCAGGAAGCTGAGGTGCTTACTTACGGTTGATTGCGCCAATCCGAGGTGCTGGACGAGATCCCGGACGCGATGCTCGCCGGACGCCAGATGCTGGAGAACCGCCAATCGCGTGGGGTCCCCAAGCGCGTCGAATAGGTGCGCGTACACAGCGGTCGCGTCAGGATCGAGTAGACCACCCTCTTTATTCATCGCCACATAGCGATGATATCGTCAAATGCCGTGTCCGTCACGTCTGCATCCAACTGGGAACCATGCTCATTCTCGCCGGATCAGTGGGCCACCCGAATGCTCGCCCACAGAGCAAGCGCGACGATTGCGGTGAGGGTGGTGAAGGACAAGGCGCGGGGCCGGAGACCGGCGCGCGGTGGTAGTTGTAGTCGCGCCACAGGGTGCGTTTCGGCTGATCAGGTGGTGGGGCGCGGTGGGCTTTCCGCGCCCCACCCCGGGCGGGATCAGAGAGTGGCGAGAAGCTCCTCCATCGTGGCGATCTCGGAGGTCTGCGCCTCGATGATGGTGTTGGCGAGTGCGACGGCGTCGCTGTTCTGGCCGTTGGTCGCTTCTTCCAGGGCCATGTCGATGGCACCGCGGTGGTGCTCGATCATCTGCTGGAGGAACAGCCGGGCGGCGTCGGTTCCGGTGGCCTGCTTGAGCGATTGCATGTCGTCTTCGCTCATCATGCCGCCGCCGTGGTCCATGCTGCCGGTGGCGGGATCAACGGCTCATGACCGTCAACGGGGCGTGAGGGCCGCGCGTGGTACAGGTTTGGTCTCCGATGTCTCAGCTGCAGCGCTCCCCCGAGCCGGGGGTGTGGTTCGTCTTCGACCGCAGCAGACGAATCGCGATTGTGCGCGTGGTCGAGGTGCAGGGGCGGAAGCTGCTGCGCTCGGTGACGTTTCACGACGATCCGGCTCAGCGGCAACTGATCGGCTATTTTCCCGAGGACGGGATGAAGCTCGCAGTGGAATGCACCTGGGCGGAGTACGTCAAGCACACCGGTCCCTCGACGAGCAACCGGAAGTGAGGACTATCGCGCTCGGCCCTCATCACCTTCGGTCACAGGAATGTCCCCGTGTACCGTTGGCATAAACGGGGGATCGAAAATGCTCCCACCAGCCAGCGTTGACCGGCGACGGGGCGAGCTCCCCGCGTGAGGGGCGTTGTCGGAACTGGCGGGACGCTCACCTATCAGGGAAGGCCGCGGTTGCGGACGCTGTCGGGGCATGACGTTTCTCCTTTGAGAACGAAGACGGACTCCATGAGACAAATGTCTAGATGGACCGTAAGTCATCTTCGGGCGCGCCCCCGGGAGCGAGTCCGGAAAGTGATTCACCCCTCCCCCGGATGCTGGGATCGTGGCACGCGGTCGATCACCGTCAAGGGCGCTGCGCGTCGCGACGCGATGCGGCGTTGCCGCACCCTGGACCGTGCTCTCCCTTGCGCAAGATCGGCATGTATCCGGTGCGAGCAGCTGATGTGGTGATGCTCGAGAACGAAGGAAGGGACCGGCCCCGTGGGCACGGTCCCTTCTCAGCGCGTGTCAGGCGGTCTTGGAGACCGTCTGGGCCTCGGGGTCGACGCCGAATCTGCGGATGTAGGTCTGGCGGATCTCTTGAAGCTGTGCGCGCTCGCGATCGCTGATCGGGTCGGCCTCGCCTGCCGCGATGCGGCGCTGGAGGCTGCCCTTGTGCGATGTCACGAAGCGTCCGGTGAAGGACGAGCGGGAATGCCGAGCCATCTGATCACCTTCCTTCTCGGTCTATTTTCCGTCGCGATTGCGGGCGTGTCTACGGCGGCTGGGCGTTGAAGGTTCTTGATCGTGCGGTAGATCATCTTGCCTTCGGTGGGGGTCGCGTCCTCGAGCAGGGCCTGGAGGGCGTCGTTTGCAACCTCGCGGTCTTCCTGGTCATCGGATGCGGCCAGCCCTAGGCCTTCCGCATGTAGGCGCGGACCGTCAACGGCGCGAACACCGCCACGATGACCGCCGCCCCGACGAGCGAGATGATCGCGTCCGACCCGATCGTGCCCGCGTTGACGAGATCGCGGACGGCCGTGACGATGTGCGAGACCGGGTTGATGTCGACGAACCACTGCAGCCACGAGGGCATGGTGTTCGCCGGCACGAAGGCGTTCGACAGGAACGTCAGCGGGAACAGGATGAGCATCGAGACGCCCTGCACGCTCGACGCGGTCCGGGCGATCACGCCGAAGAACGCGAAGATCCAGCTGATCGCCCACGAGCACACGATCACGAGCAGCCCCGCGAGCACGACCGCACCGAGACCACCCTCGGGTCGGAAGCCCATGATGAAGCCCATCGTGAAGGTCAGCGTCGTCGCGATCGCGTACCGCACCGTGTCGGCCAGGAGCGCCCCCGACAGCGGCGCGATGCGCGCGATCGGCAGCGACCGGAACCGGTCGAACACCCCCTTGTCCATGTCCTCGCGCAGCTGCACACCGGTGACGACCGAGGTCGTGATCACGGTCTGCACCAGGATGCCGGGGATGATGATCGGCAGATAGCTGGCGACATCGCCGGCGATCGCGCCGCCGAAGATGTACGTGAACATCAGGGTGAAGAGGATCGGCTGCACCATGACGTCGATGAGCTGCTCGGGCGTGCGGCGGATCTTCAACAGACCGCGCCAGGCCATCGTCAGGGTGTTGCGGAACGTCTGACCGAGTCCCGCGGTGCGAGGCAGGTCGCGGGGAACGGTGATCGCGGTCATGCGCGGACTCCTTCCAGGTCGGCGGCGCTCTCGCGGGCGGCGTCGTCGTCGGCCGGCACTCCGCTGCCGGTGAGCGTGAGGAACACCTCGTCGAGGGTGGGCTGCTGCACGCTGAACTCGCTCAGGTGCACACCCGCGGCGCGGAACGCCACCAGCAGATCGGTGACCTCGTCGGGGTCGGACATCGGCACCGTGAGGCGCGCCGCCTCCGGAGACACGATGGCCGTGGCATCCAGGACTCTTCCGATCGTCGCGCGGGCGACCTCGAGATCGGAGCCCGGCTGCAGGCGCAGCACGAGCGACGCCTGACCGACGGATGCCTTGAGCTCGAGCGCCGTGCCCTCGGCGACGACGCGTCCGCGGTCGATGACGGCGATGCGGTCGGCGAGCTGATCGGCCTCGTCGAGGTACTGCGTAGTGAGCACGACCGTGGAGCCGGTCGCGACCAGGCGGCGGATCGTGTCCCACATCTGGCCGCGGGTGCGGGGGTCGAGGCCCGTGGTCGGCTCGTCGAGGAAGATGAGCGGCGGTTGGGCGATGAGGGATGCCGCGAGGTCGAGGCGACGGCGCATGCCGCCGGAGAACTTCGCGAGCGGCCGGGAAGCGGCTTCGGTCAGACCGAACTCCTCGAGGAGCTCGGTGGACTTGCGGCGGGCGTCGACCCTCGAGAGCCCGAGCAGGCGCGCGAAGATGATGAGGTTCTCGGTGGCCGAGAGCTTCTCGTCGACCGAGGCGAACTGCCCGGTGAGGCCGATGAGCTGCCGCACGATGTGCGCGTCCTTCACGACGTCGTGGCCGAAGATCTCGGCCCGCCCGCCGTCGGGACGCAGCAGCGTCGTCAGCATGCTGATCGTGGTGGTCTTGCCGGCACCGTTGGGGCCGAGAACGCCGTAGACGGTCCCGGCTTCGACGACGAGATCGACGCCGTCGACGGCCCTGTTCGAGCCGAACGTCTTGACGAGCCCTTCGGCTCGCACCGCGGGAACGCGGGTGGATGAGGTGGTCATGACGACAGGATGCGCCGGGCGCTCTGTCGTGCCGCTGTCACGGCGGGGGTGGTGCTGTCACGGCGCTGTCACGGGACCGACCCGGGCTGCGGGGCGGCGCCACGGCATCCCCATCGCCGAGACTGCAACCCGCCGACAAAGCCACTGCAGGCTGCAATGGAGATGTCAGGCGGATGCAGTCTCGCGGGGCGCGGGCACCGGGGCACCGGGCCGTGGACCGCGCTCGGGTCAGGCCCCGCGCAGGCGCTCCGCGAGGTACGCGTGCAGGCCGTCGAGCGGGATGCGCTCCTGGCCCATCGTGTCGCGGTCGCGGACGGTCACGGCGTTGTCGTCGAGCGAGTCGAAGTCGATCGTGACGCAGTAGGGCGTGCCGATCTCGTCCTGGCGGCGGTAACGGCGGCCGATCGCGCCGGCGTCGTCGAAGTCGATGTTCCAGCCGGCCGCGCGCAGCGTGTCGGCGACCTCGCGGGCGAGCGGCGATAGACGCTCGTTGCGCGACAGCGGGAGAACGGCGGCCTTCACGGGTGCGAGGCGCGGGTCGAGCTTCAGGACCGTGCGGGTGTCGGTGCCGCCCTTGGCGTTGGGCACGTCCTCCTCGCGGTACGCGTCGACGAGGAACGCCATCATGGCGCGCGTCAGACCGAACGAGGGCTCGATCACGTACGGGGTGTACTTCTCACCCGAGGCCTGGTCGAAGTACGTCAGGCTCGAGCCCGAGGCATCCGAGTGGCTCTTCAGGTCGTAGTCGGTGCGGTTGGCGACGCCCATGAGCTCGCCCCACTCCTTGCCCGGGAAGCCGAAGCGGTACTCGACGTCGATCGTCCCGGCGGAGTAGTGCGCGCGGTCGTCTTCGGGGACGTCGAATCGCTTCATGTTGACGGGGTCGATGCCGAGGTCGACGAACCAGTTCCAGCACGCTTCGACCCAGTGCTCGAACCACTCCTGCGCCTCGGCCGGGGGCGTGAAGTACTCGATCTCCATCTGCTCGAACTCGCGCGTGCGGAAGATGAAGTTTCCGGGGGTGATCTCGTTGCGGAACGCCTTGCCCACCTGGCCGACGCCGAACGGGGGCTTGCGACGGGATGCCGTGAGCACGTTCGAGAAGTTCACGAAGATGCCCTGCGCGGTCTCGGGGCGCAGGAAGTACAGGCCCGACTCGTCGTCGACGACGCCGAGGTACGTCTTGACCAGGCCGGAGAACGCCTTCGGCTCGGTGTACTGGCCCTTCGTGCCGCAGTTCGGGCACGGGATGTCGGCGAGGCCGTTCTCGGCCTTACGGCCCTTGCGCGCCTCGAAGTCCTCGATGAGGTTGTCGGCGCGGAAGCGCTTGTGGCAGTGGAGGCATTCGACCAGCGGGTCGGTGAAGGTCGCGACGTGACCCGACGCCTCCCACACGCGCTTGGGCAGGATGATGCTCGAGTCGAGCCCCACCATGTCGCCGCGGCCGCGCACGAACGTCTGCCACCACTGACGACGGATGTTCTCCTTCAGCTCGGTGCCGAGGGGGCCGTAGTCCCAGGCCGAACGGGAACCGCCGTAGATCTCACCGGCCTGGAACACGAACCCGCGGTGGCGGGCGAGCGAGATGACCTTGTCGAGGCGGGACTGTTCGGCCACGGTGGCTCCAATGGTCGGGAAAGCTGTGGGTGCGAGCGCGAGTGCGCGGCATCCAGTTTATCGAAGCGGACCGGCCTCACCCTGACCGCCCGACATCGCCCTGTCGCGCTCGGTGCGCCAGTTCTCGAGGTACGGCATGGCGACATTCGCGTCGTGCGCGGCGACGGTCGCGCGAGCAGCCTCCGCGAGGGCTTCGGGGGTCGCGGCGTCCGCGGCGGGCGTGTGCGCGATCGGGTACGGGAAGCGGTTGCGGAACATGTCCATCCACAGCAGCACCAGGTCGTCGCGATGGGCCAGCGTCGCGGTCTCGACCGCACCGCGTTCGTGCCGACGGATCTGCCATCCCCCGCGCGTCTCGGTCGCCGCGTAATCGGGGTCGCCGCCCCATGCCCAGCGGCCCCGACCGCCGGTGGGCGTTCCGTAGCCCCCGCCGTTCAGCGCCCGGGCGAGGGCCTCCGGCGTCCACGGCGCCGGGAAGAACGTCGACAGGCTCACGCCCAGCGCGAGCGGCGACAGGACCGACGACGTCTCGGCACCGCGCCGAGGCAGCTCCGCGTCGAGCGCGGCGGCGAGCGCGATGGTCGTCGCGGCGGGTCCGGCCCCGTCGAGGAGCAGCAGGAACGTCTGCAGCGACCGCACGTACGAGCGGTGGGCCGCGGCATCCGCGAAGGGCGGCAGGGGGATGCCGGCGACGGGCGGACGCCCCCACGGGACGTCGCGGCCGGACGTCTCGTTCATCGCGTGATCCGCTCGCGGTGCACGGTGAAGGCGTCGAGCGCCGTCTCGTCGATCTCGACGCCCAGGCCCGGGTCGGTGGGCACGCGCACGTGTCCGTCCTCCAGCACGGCGGGCGCCGTCACGATGTCGCGGTCGTAGAAGCGCGCGGATGCCGAGATGTCGCCGGGCAGCAGGAACCCGGGGAGAGCAGCGAGCGCGGCGTTCGCGGCCCGCCCGATGCCCGTCTCGAGCATGCCGCCGCACCACACGGGGACCCCGGCGGCGCGGCACCGGTCGTGGATCGCCAGCGCCTCGAGGTAGCCGCCGACGCGTCCGGCCTTGATGTTGATGATCGCCGCGGCACCGAGCTGCAGGGCATCGGCCGCGGCCTTGTCGGACACGATCGACTCGTCCAGGCACACCGGCGTCGTGAGACGCCGGGCGAGCGTCGCGTGGTCGACGATGTCGTCCTCCTGCAGCGGCTGCTCGATGAGGAGCAGGTCGAAGGCGTCGAGCCCCTGGAGCGTGTCGGCATCCGCGAGGGTGTAGGCGGAGTTGGCATCCACTTGCAGAGGGATGCCGCCGAAAGCCGCCCGCACGGCGGCGGTGTCGTCGATGTCGCGCCCCGGCTTGATCTTGATCTTGATGCGGACGTAGCCCTCGTCGAGGTAGCCGCCGACGGTGTCGACGAGGGCGGCGGGATCGCGCTGGATCCCCACCGAGACACCCGAGGGCACGCGGTCCTTCTCGGCGCCGAGGTACTGCCCGAAGCTGCGGCCGTCGGCGCGGAGCGCGGCGTCGATCACCGCGAGTTCGAGTCCGGCCTTGGCCATGCGATGCCCGACGACCGGGGCCAGGATGCCGGCGACCTCCTCGGGCGCGACCGCGCGGCGTTCGAGGAGGGCCGGCGCGAGAAAACGGGTGAGGACGTCCCACGCGCCCTGCGTGTACTCGCTGGAGTAGAACGGCTCCGCCTGCGTCACCACCTCGCCCCACCCCACGCCGTCGGACGTCTCGGCGCGGACGACGATGACCTCGCGCACCGTCTCGGTGCCGAACGACGTCGTGAACGGCGAGACCAGCGGCATGTGCAGGATCCGCAGCTCGACGGCATCCAGGGTCACGGGGGCGGCGGGGGTGCGGGGCGGCATGAGGGCAGGGTATCCGGCGGCGTCCCCGGCGCGCGCCCGCGGCGTGCCCGGCGTGCGCCCGCGGCGTGCCCGGCGCGCGCCCGCGGCGTGCCGAGCTCCGGAGAATTCGACGTTCGGGCCGCACCTCGGGCCTCCAGCGCCCCGATCACGCGCGTTTCTCCGGAGTTCGGCACGGGCCGCCGCGTCGGCGCGCGACCGTAACGCGCCCACACGGGCCTGGCAAGGGCGCTCGCCGCCGCCGTGCCCGCGCGTACCGTCGCGGCATGACCGACTTCTCTCCCCGCCACGCGATCGTCACCGGCTCGGACTCGGGCATCGGCGCGGCCACCGCGCTCGCCTTCGCCGCCGCCGGCATCGACGTCGCCATCACCTACAACAGCGACGAAGACGGCGCGCAGAAGGTCGCCACCGCCGTCCGCGAGCGCGGCGCCCGCGCGGTCGTGGCGCAGTTCGACGCCACCGACTTCGACGCGATCCCGGATGCCGTGAACTCCCTCGCCGACGAACTCGGCGGCCTCGACGTGTTCGTCAACAACGCCGGCGGCGGAATCGGCGGCAGCTTCCTCGACCTCGACATGAAGACGTGGCGCACCGACGTCGCGCTGAACCTCGACGGCGCCTTCCTCGCGCTGCACACCGCCGCGAAGCGCATGGTGGCGGCCGGCAACGGGGGACGGCTCATCGCCGTGTCGAGCGTGCACGAGCACCAGCCGCGCGTCGGCTCCGCCCCCTACGTCGCGGCGAAGCACGGGCTCGGCGGACTCATCAAGACGATGGCGCTCGAGCTCGGGCAGTACGGCATCACCGCGAATGCCGTCGCGCCGGGCGAGATCGCCACTCCCATCAACGACATGGACCCCGAGGATGCCGACCGCATCCACCGTCCTGGGATCCCGCTCGGTCGCCCCGGCAAGCCGAACGAGATCGCCGACGTGATCCGGTTCCTCGCGTCGCCGTCGGGCTCGTACGTCACCGGCGCGAGCTGGGTCGTGGATGGCGGGATGCTGCAGATGGGCCCGCAGGCGGGGTCGCACATGGAGTCGGACGCGTGGCGTTCGGCCGGAAAGGAGTGACGCGATGAGCGACGAGAAGAGCTTCGAGGAGAACCGTCACGACCAGCTGACGAGCGCACCGAAGGCGACGGAGGCCGACGCGGCTCCGCGCATCGACGTCACGCAGCACGACGGTGTCACCCGCATCGACGTGCGCGACGACGCGGCCGTGCGCCCCGGCCCCGGTCCCGGCGACCCCGCGGCGGAGGAGGACGTGCCCGTCTCGGGCGACTGACTCAGACGAGCAGGTAGCCGCGCGCGTCGACACCGCCGATACGAAGACCGGATGCCAGGTGCCCCCGCAGCTCCTCGCGCACCCGGTACCGCCACTCAGCGGCGGCCGCCGGGTCGGTGCGACGGAGCGCCTCGACGTCGTCGGGGATCTCGACGATCGCGCGCACGGCCTCGTCGGCGGGCGTGGGGGCGGGCGGCTCGGCCACCGCCCACGACACCATGAGCCGGTCGGATTCGTCGCCGCGGTTCACGTCGTCGGGCATCTCGCCGTACTGGTTCACCAGGTATTCGGTGGCGCTCGCGCCGAGGACGGCGAGGTTGAAGTGGGCGTTGCGGCGGATCAGCGGGTCGAACGTCCAGGTGATGCGGCCGATCCCCCGCTCGAGCGCCCATTCGCGCTGGTGCGCCTTGAGCTGGCGGCCGAGCCCGCGCCCCTGGTATCCGGGCAGGATGCCGGTGATATGCGAGTGCATCGTCCGCTCCGCGGGCGGGCCGAAGAACGCCGCGGACGCCCCGATCATCCGGTCGCCGTCGTACAGCCCGACGACGTAGTTGCCGGAGTGTTCGAGCGCCCGCAGGATGTTCGACGGCATCGTCGCGCGGTCACCCACCCACACGTCGTCGAACAGCTGCGCCCCGGCGACGATGGCCTCGAGGGTGTCGAGCGGGCGGATGTCGATGCCGGTCGTGCTCATGCGTCGAGTCTGGCACCCGCCGCGCGCGGCCGCGCCGCACCTCCAGCCAGGCGGGATCCCGCCGCGGCGTGACGAAGCGCCGCCACGGACCGTCCTATCCGTGAAGCCCGGATCGCCCGGGCCCGGATGAGAGGACGAGACGATGAGAGCCGGACGCGCCACGACCGCCCGCCGACCGCGCGGAGTCCTCGTGACGACGGGGATCGGAGTCGTGCTCGTCGTGCTCGTCGCCGCGGGACTGTTCCTGCCGCTCGTCGGATTCCTCGCCGGGGCCACGGCATCCACGGTCGGCCTCGTCCCCTTCCCCGGGCTGAGTGTGACGCTGGTGAGCCTGCTCGGGGTCGTCGTCTGCGCCGGCCTGCTGTTCGCGGCCCTCACCCGTCGGCGCACCGCGACCGCGATCGCGTGGACCGTCCTGGCCGTCGTGGTCGCGCTGGCCGTGACGGCGTTCCCGCTCATCGCCGTGGTCACCGGCTCGGCGGACCGCGCGTCCGACCTCGCGCCGATCATCGGCGACCTGTGGGGCCGCCTCACGGGCCAGGGCTGATCCCGGCCGCCCCGCCGGCCGACACGACGCGGCACCACCCGATCAGCGCGGCAGCTCACCGCCGACGTGACGGATCGTGCGGGCGCGCTCGACGACGATCGCGATGCCCCCGACCAGCCACAGCGGCACCTGCGTGAGGAACGCCAGGCGGAAGGCATCCAGGGAGTAGGTGTCGGGGGTGCCGGCGCCCTGGACGTCCATCGCGATGCCGATGAAGAGGATCGCCAGCAACGCCGCGAGGAAGCCGCCGCCGTTCACGATGCCGGTCGCCGTGCTCAGGCGATGGCTCGGCGTGAACGTGCGGGCGTGGTCGAAGGCGATCATCGACGCCGGGCCGCCGGTCGCGAGCGCGAACATCAGCACGATCAGCAGCCACAGCGGGGCGGGCCCCGGCCACGCGGCCACCGCGATCCAGGCGAGCGCCTGGAACACGACCGTGGGCAGCACCAGCCAGCGCGAGCGCCGGCGCGGATGCCGGCTCGACAACGCACCGATCACCGGACCGCACAGGATGCCGAAGAACACGAACAGCGTCATGATCGCCGATGCGGTCGCCGGCGGCAGCCCCTCCCCGGCGGTGAGGAAGGGGAATCCCCACAACAGCATGAACGCCGTGCCGGCGAAGGGCGTGGCGAAATGCGACCAGAACCCCAGACGCGTTCCCGGGTGGGCCCACGATTCGCGGAAGCCCTGCCGCAGATCGGCCGCCGAGGTGACGACGCGGATCGTGCCGGTCTGCGTGTCGACGGACGTGTCGACCGCGTCATCCCGCCGCTCGGGCGGGCGGTTGCGGATGATCGCGTACGTCAGCACCGCGAACAGCACACCCAGCCCCGCGACGCTGCCGAACGCGACGCTCCAACTCGTCGCGTGCAGGAGAGCGGCGAGGGGGACGACCGCCACGATCTGCCCGAGCTGGCCGATGATGCCGGTCAACTGCACGAGCACCGGCGCCCGCTGCGCCGGGAACCACGTCGCGATCACGCGCAGGACGCTGGGGAAGATCATCGCGTCGCCCGCACCGATCAGGACACGGGCCAGGATGCCGATCCCCACCGCGTCCGCGAACGCCATCACCAGTTGGCCCGCCGCCATCAGCAGCATGCCGATGGCGATCATCGGTCGCGCGCCGTAGCGGTCGAGCAGCAGGCCGACGGGGATCTGCATCGCGCCGTAGACGAACAGCTGGATCACCGCGAACAGCGACAGCGCCGAGGCGTCCGCGTGGAAGCGGGTCGCGGCATCCACCCCCACCGCCGACAGGGACGTGCGGTTGACGATCGAGACGACGTACGCGAGAACGCCCACGCCCCAGAGCGTCCACGTCCGCCACCCGGGGCGTTCGAGGCTGCTGATCACGTTTCCCAGGCTAGTCGCGGCCTCCGACGTCGATGCTCCGTCCGCCCTCCACGGGGAAGCCCGATCGCTGACTTCGGAGACACGTCCGCGAAAGCCGAGCGCGAGCGTACACAAGACCGAAGTCAGCGAGCAGGGACGGCGGGCGCGGGCAGGGACGGCGGGCGTGGTCACCGCCGTCACCGGGGCACGGCAGAATGGTCCGATGGTCTCCGCGAGCCCCCACCTGCAGCCCGATCACGCGTGCCTCATCGTCCACGGCAGCGACACCCCCGGCATCATCGCCGCGGTCTCGGCTCTCATCGCCCGCCAGGGCGGCAACATCGTCGCCTTCGACCAGTACTCCGACGGCACGCGCGGCGGGGCGTACTTCCAGCGCGTGGTGTTCCACCGCCCCGACCTCGCGGCATCCCTGCCCGAGATCCAGGCCGACCTCCACCGGACGCTCCGCGACGGCTTCGAGCTGGAGTGGAAGCTCACCGACCTCGCCACCCCGAAGCGCATGGCCATCCTCGCCTCGAAGCAGGACCACTGCCTCCTCGACCTGCTGTGGCGCCACCGCCGCGGCGACCTGCCCGTGAGCATCCCGATGGTCGTGTCCAACCACACGACCTCCGCCGACGACGTCCGGTCGTTCGGCGTGCCGTTCTTCCACGTGCCCTCGACCCCCGGCCCCGACAAGTCGGCCTCCGAGGCGCGCATCCTCGAGCTCCTGGTCGGCAACGTCGACTTCGTCGTGCTCGCGCGCTACATGCAGATCCTCTCGCCGGAGTTCCTCGAGAAGATCGGGGTGCCGGTGATCAACATCCACCACTCGTTCCTGCCCGCCTTCATCGGCGCGGAGCCCTACAAAAAGGCCAAGGAACGCGGCGTCAAGCTCATCGGCGCGACCTCGCACTACGTCACCGGCGACCTCGACGAGGGTCCGATCATCGAGCAGGACACCGTCCGGGTGACCCACGCCGACTCCGCCGCCGAGCTCGCCCGCCGCGGCGCCGACGTCGAGCGCCAGGTGCTCTCGCGCGCGGTGCTCTGGCACGCCGAGGACCGCATCATCCGCCACGGCAACCACACCATCGTCTTCACGTCCTGAGGACCGGGCCCGACGTCGTCGCCGCGGTGTCGGCGCGCCTCGGTGCCGAGACTGCATCCCGCCGACGACTCCACTGCAACCTGCAGTGGAGTTGTCAGGTAGATGCAGTCTCGCGGTTCCGGGCCCGACGACCCCCAAAGAGACATTTGACGGTCGGCCGCGAGCGCGCGAGCATCGGGGGATGTCCCGCATCGATGAGCTGCGCGCCACCGCGCACCCGCTCCGCCTCCGGATGCTGTCGCTGCTGACCGGAGCGGCCATGAGCGCCGCCGAGGTCGGGCGAGAGCTCGGCGTCTCCCAGGCCGCGGCCAGCTACCACCTCCGCGTGCTGGAGCGGGTGGGCCTCATCCGCGTCGTCGAGACCGTGCGGTTGCGCGGCGGGGATGCCAAACGCTACCGCCACGAGTCCTCCTCGCGCCGGATCGACCCCGACGCTCCCCCGACCACGCGCGTACCCGCCGAAGACGCGGCGTCGTACACCGAGGCGGTCATCGACGAGCTGCGGCGCCGCGAACGGCGGCGCGCCGACGGCCCCGGCGTCACGACCGACGCCGAGCTGTGGGTCGATCCGGAAGTGTGGCGGCGGGTGGTGCATCACGTCGCCGAGGCGTCGGCTCTGCTGCACGCCGCCGCCCGGCCGCCGCGCACCCCCGGGACGCAGCCGGTCTCGATGACGGCCGCCCTCTTCCGCCTGGAGCGCCCGTGACCGGGCCGGGACCGCTCCGCCATGCGGCCTTCCGGTGGCTCCTCGCGGCGCGGACGACGAGCATCGTCGGCAACGCCGTCGCCCCGATCGCCCTCGCCTTCGCCGTGCTCGACCTCACGGGCTCCGCCGCCGACCTGGGGCTCGTCGTCGCGGCGCGCTCGATCACGAACGTCGCCGTCCTCCTCTTCGGGGGCGTCCTCGCCGACCGCCTCCCCCGGAATCTCCTGCTGGTCGGGACGTCGGTCGCGGCGGCACTCACGCAAGGCGGCGTCGCCGCCCTCGTCGTCACCGGATCGGCGACCGTGCCGGCACTGGTCGTGTTGAGCATCCTGAACGGCGCGGTCGCCGGCGTGAGCCTGCCCGCGTCCGCCGCACTCGTACCCGACACCGTTCCTCCGGAGCAGCTGCGCCCGGCCAACGCGCTGCTGCGCCTCGGGCTGAACGCCGGCACGATCCTCGGAGCCTCGGCGGGTGGCATCCTGATCGCCGCGGTCGGGCCGGGCTGGGGTCTGGCCGTGGATGCCGCCGCCTTCGCGGCCGCGGCCGTGTTCTTCTCGCGGCTGCGCCTGCCGGAGCGGGCCAAGGTCCCGCGTGCGTCGGTGATCGCGGACCTGCGCGAGGGGTGGCGCGAGTTCACGAGTCGATCCTGGGTCTGGATCGTCGTGCTGCAGTTCGCCGTGCTGAACGCGGCGTTCACCGGCGCCGTCGCCGTGCTCGGGCCCGTGGTCGCGGACCAGACGGTGGGGCGCTCGGCGTGGGGGTTCGTCATCGGGGCGCAGACCCTGGGCTTCGCGCTGGGAGCGGTGGTCGCGCTGCGCTGGCGGCCCCGCCGCGCACTCGGGATCGGCGTCGCCGCGATGGCGTTCGCGGCGGTGCCGGTCGCGACGCGGGCGGCCGCACCCGTGGTCGCGGTACTCATCATCGGGTTCGCGCTCGGCGGCTTCGCGACCGAGCTCTTCGCGATCGCCTGGGACCAGTCGCTGCAGTCGCACATCCCGCGCGACGCGCTCTCGCGCGTGTACTCCTACGACATGGTCGGGTCGTTCGTCGCCGTGCCCCTGGGCGAAGCGGTCGTCGGTCCTGTGGCCCACGCGGTCGGGACGACCCCCGTGCTCTGGACCTGCGCCGCGCTCATCGTGCTGGCGACGCTGGCCGCCGCATCGATACGGAGCGTGTGGCGCGTGACGGCGCCCTGAAGCCGAGCGCGGGTCGCGGCCGGACCGGTCGGGCCCGTGTCCCCGAGAACGCCGAGACTGCACGGGCCCGACAAACCCCCCGCAGGCTGCAATGGGTCTGTCGGGCGGATGCAGTCTCGGCGTTCCGGGGCGGGCTCAGTCGGGATCGGATGCCGTGGCGAGCGGGCCCGTGCCCCCGCGGGGCGGTTGCTTGCGCTGACGCGCGAGCTCGCCGCCCACACGACCGCCGTAGGGACGGCCGTGGTCGGCCCACTCGGCGCGGAAGTACGCCAGGCGCCAGTCGCCCAGCTCGATCCGCGCGCCCGTGCGCAGGATGCGCCCGTCTCCGCGACGCCCCTCCGGCGCGGCACCGCCGCCGCCGACGACGTCGAACCCGTAGAGGACGTACTCGTCGTCGCCTTCGTGCCGGATCTCGGCGTGGATGGGGGCGAGGCCGGGGAGCCGCAGGTCGGCCCCGTCGCCGGACCCGATCACGGTCTTCGTGGGCAGCAGGTCGAACTCGCGGGGACGCGATCCGTCCCACGACCCATCGCCGATCGCGAAGATGAGCCGAGGGCGTCCGGAGCCCGGGGTGTAGTGCGTCGTGGTGATGCGGCGTCGGACGGAGCGGTTGACGGTCGGCACGAGAGGGAGCGGGGTGCCCGGCGGGACGGGGAATGCCAGCGCCTGCCCGTCCTTGCGTCGCGTGAGCAGGGGCGCGAGCGCGGCGACGGAGCCGAGCCGGATGTGCGGGGAACCCGTGACGACCCGTTGCAGCAGGCTGCTCTTGACGTCACCGAGCTGCAGGATCGGACCGTCCGGTCCTTCCACGCGCACCGAGATCCCGCGCGCAGCCAGGGCGTCGGCGACCGTCGACAGCTCGGCGAGCGTGCGACGGCCGTTGCCGGGCAGCCGCGACGGATCGCTCAGGGTGATCCGCACCTCGGAGCCCGCGGCGGTGATCGTGCCCTCGAACGGCGGGAGGGTGGCATCCGTCCCCGCCTCCTCCTCCGAGAAGGCGAGGTCGATGTCGAGGCGCACCATGACGGCGCCCGCCCTCAGTTGCCGCGGTACGGGTCGGAGCCCGGCGCGGTGTCGTCGCTGGTGGTGACGCGCAGGGTGCCGTTGAGCTTCCACGTCGCCCGGGGCGCGTCCGGACCGATGTCGCGCGGAACCTCGACCGTCATGTCGACGAACGAGTAGTTGACCGCGGCGCCGCGGCCGGTGAGGTACGACCACATCTCCCGACCGAGGTCGGTCCAGTCGGTGATCGAGTGCCCCTCGGGGCCGGAGGAGTTGGCGAACGGGTCGGTGGATGCGGTGGTGTCGGACATCGTCCCAGTCCTTTCTGGTGTTCGGGGGCACCAGGCTCCCACCGGGCCGGTTCGCGCACGGAGGGATTGCGTTCCCGGCCGATGTGCGGGATAACCGCCCGCCTCAGTCGGCCGAGTCCCAGAGCGGGGTCAGCGCCATGAGGCGGGCGTCGCGCCACCGCACGCGCGCGTCCCAGTCTTCGAGCGGCAGCGCCGCGCGACGCTCGGCGGCGACGCGGGCGACGAGCTCGGGGGTCCAGGGGTCGTGCTGGCCGCGCTCGGCACCCATGCGGGCGTACGACTCCCCCATGCGTTCGGCGTGGGCGGCGATGCCGCCGCGCACGTTGAGGTCGCTCGTCTCGAACGGGCCGATGATGCTCCACCGTCGGCCGAGACCGCTGCGGACGACCTCGTCGACGTCGGCGGCGTCCACGATCCCGTCCCGCACCAGGCAGTACGCCTCGCGGAGCAGCGCGCCCTGCAGCCGGTTGAAGACGAAGCCCTCGATCTCGCGACGCAGTACGACCGGACGCAGCCCCACGGAGCGGTAGATCCCGGCAGCGCGATCGACGGTCGGGGATGCCGTGACCGGCGACGGCACGACCTCGATCACCGGCAGCAGATACGGCGGGTTGCCGGGGTGTCCGACGACCAGCCGGGCGGCGACCTCGGGCGCGAGCCCCTCGGCCAGGACGGAGGGCTGGATCGCCGACGTCGAGCTCGCGAGCACGGCATCCGCGGGCGCGACCGCCGCGAACCGCGCGAGGACCTCGCGCTTGAGGTCCGCGCGTTCGGGGGCGCACTCCTGCACGAGCTCGGCGTCGTGCGCGGCCGCCGCGGCATCCGTGTGCCATCCGATCCGCGCCGCGACGACGGCAGGATCCTCGGCGAGGAGGCCGGCGTCCGCGAGCAGCCGCAGCCGCGCCTCGACGTCCGCGCGGCCGCGGTCCAGCGCGGCGTCGTCGATGTCGAACACCTCGGCGGTGCGGCCGGCCCGGGCGAACAGCACCGCGAACGCGACGCCGATCGCGCCCGAGCCGACGATCGCGACGGGTCGGCCGGTCACTCGCCCCACCAGTCGCGGTCGGCGGCGTGGCCTCGACGGAGGATTTCGAGCACCGCGTCGCGGCTCAGCTCGCGGGGGTTGTTCGCGGTCAGCCGCGTCGCCAGCATCGCCTGGTCGGCGACGAAGCCGAAGTCGTCGGGCGAGAGCCCGAGGGTCGCGAGGTCGGTCGGGGCGCCGAGCGCCCGCAGCAGATCCTCCACGGCCCGGATGCCGTCCCGAGCACGCTCCTCCTCACTCGCCGACGCATCCCCGGCGCCGAGCAGCCGCGCGATCTCGGCGAACTCCGCGACGCGGGCGGGCAGGTTGTACCGCATGATCCAGGGCAGCAGCGCGGCTACACCGAACCCGTGCGGGGTGTGGGTCAGGTTGCCGATCGGCGACTGGATGGCGTGCGCGCCCGCGGTGCCCGCGGTGTTAATCGCCATGCCGGCGCAGTACGACGCGAACATCGTGTCGGTGCGCGCGGCGAGGTCGGACCCGTCGGCGGCGACGGCCGGCAGCGAGCGACCCAGGAGCGCGAGCCCCTGCCGTGCGTAGACGTCGGTGAGGAGGTTCTTCCCGGCATAGAGCTTGGTCGCGAGTTCCTCCGGCGTGGGGTTCTTCGCACGACCCGTGAACGCCTCGACGAGGTGCGACAGGGCGTCGGCGCCGGTGGCGGCGGTGAGTCCGGGCGGGCAGGTCAGCGTCAGCTCGGGGTCGATGACGGCGACGGTGGCCTCGAGGTGCGGACTCGCGACCCCGACCTTCATCCCCCGCTCGCCGTCGAAGACGACCGAGATGCACGTGACCTCGGCGCCCGTGCCGCCCGTGGTCGGCACGGTGACGACCGGGACACCGGGCCCCGGGACGAGGAACTCGCCGTAGTAGTCGCGGACGTCGCCGCCGTTGGCGAGCACGACCGCGGACACCTTCGCGAGGTCGAGGCACGACCCGCCGCCCACGCCGACGATCACGTCGATCGGAAGGTCGCGGTAGCGCTCGGCGACCTCCATGACGTTCTCACGCGGCAGTTCGGGCTCGGTGCGGTCGAACACCTCGACCTCGACGCCCGCGCCCCGGAGCCCGTCCGCGATCTCGCGGAATTCGGTACTGGATGCCATCCGCTCGTCGGTGACGAGGAGGGCGTGGCGACCGATCTCGGCGACCACGCGCGGCAGCTGGCGACGTTGGCCCGGACCGAACAGGACCGAGCGCGGCTGCCGCAGCAGCCCGAGCGCGAGGTCGTTGTCGGTGCGGGTCGGGGCGGGGAGGGCGGTGGTGTCGCTCACGAGAGGGCTCCTTCTTCGTCGACGGTGACGGCCAGGTACTTCGGCTCGAGGAATTCGTAGATGCCGTCCTGCCCGCCTTCGCGGCCGAGGCCCGACGCCTTCACGCCGCCGAACGCGGCGGCGGGATCGGCCATGATCCCGCGGTTGATGCCCACCATGCCGAAGTCGAGTCGCCCGGCGACGGCGAACGCGCGGGACAGGTCGCGCGTGAACACGTACGCGGCCAGACCATACCGGGTGTCGTTGGCGAAGCGAACGGCATCCGCGGTGCTCTCGGCACGGTAGATCGCGGCGATGGGGGCGAAGAGCTCGCGGTGGCACACGTCGCTCTCGCGGTCGTGCACCTCGAAGACGGTCGGCTCGAAGAAGTAGCCGTCGCCGTCGATCGCGCGACCGCCGGCGAGGAGCGTCGCGTCGATGCGCTCGAACTCCGCGACGAGGTCGGCCACGCCGTCGCGCTGCCGGGCCGAGATGATGGGGCCGACGTCGGTGCCCGCGTCGAATCCGCTGCCGACCCGCAGGGCCTTCGCGAGCGCGACGAAGCGCTCGATGAACGCGTCGGCGACTCTCTCGTGCACGATGATGCGGTTCGCGGCGACGCACGCCTGACCGGCGTTGCGGAACTTCGCGACGATCGCCTGGGCCGCGGCGGCTTCGACGTCGGCGTCGTCGAGCACGACGAACGGTCCGTCGCCCCCGAGCTCCATGGAGGCGTTGACGATGCCGGGGGCCGCCTGCCGCAACAGCGTCGAGCCGACCTCGGTGGAGCCGGTGAAGCTCACCTTCCGCAGCCGCGGGTCGGCCATGACCTCGGCCGAGATCGCCGACGAGGACGTGGTGTGGACGAGGTTCACCACGCCGGGTGGGAACCCGGCTTCGGTCAGCACCGACACGAACAGCGCGCAGGTGAGCGGCGTCTCGCGCGCGGTCTTCACGACGGTGGTGCAGCCGGCCGCGAGCGCGGCGCCGGCCTTGCGGGCGATCATCAGCAGCGGGAAGTTCCACGGCGTGATGAGGAGCGTCGGCCCCACGGGCTGGTGGGTCGTGACGATGCGATATCCGCCGCGCGATCCGTGGGCGAACGAGCCGTGCAGGTGGGCGATCTGCTCGGTGTACCAGAGGAAGAAGTCGGCGCTGAGCTGGAACTCCGCGCGCGACTCGGCGAGGGGCTTGCCGCTCTCGAGCGTCATGATCTCGGCGATGGCATCCCCTCGCTGGAGGAGCAGTCGGTGCGCGCGGGCGAAGAGGTCGGCCCGGTCGCGCGGAGGCATGGCCGCCCACGCGGCCTGCGCGCCGGCCGCGGCATCCAGCGCCGCCTTCCCGTCCGCCGCGGTGCCGTCGGCGACGCGCGCGATCTCTCCTCCGGATGCCGGGTCGTAGACGGCGAAGTCACCGTCGCCGGCGCGCCATTCGCCGTCGATGAACAGATCCAGGGGCACGGAGTGTCCGCGCAGAGTCGCCGTTCGCGACGGCGGGGCGAGAGTGGTCATCGGTGATCCTTTCCGGAATCGTCATCTCGTATTACGGTAATAGCGACGCCCGCCGCCGACCGGCGAGTGTCTCGATGTGAGACAGCTTCCGAAAGGCCGGTGGCCCCATGCCCGTCATCGAACGGCACGCCGCTCCCCTGCGTCAGCAGGTGCTCCTCCTGCTCCGCGACGAGATCCTGGAGGGGCGACGCGCACCCGGCGAGCGCCTCCGCGAGAACGACCTGTGCGCCGCGTACGGCGTCTCCCGCACGGTCATCCGCGAGGTGCTCCGCCAGCTCGAGAGCGAGAGCCTGATCTCGGTGATCCCGGGTCGCGGTCCCATCGTGGCGGTCCTGACCAAGCGCGAGATCGAGTCGCTGTACGAGGTGCGCGCGGCGCTCGAAGGTCTCGCGGCGGCGCTGTTCGCGCGGCGCGCGAGCGCCGCCGATTGCGCCCGGCTGATCGACCATCACGCCGCGATGACCGCGGAATACCTGCACGGAACCCTCGCCAGCCGGGAGGAGAGCAAGTCGGAGTTCTACCGGATCCTGCTCGCCGGCGCCGACAACGACGTGCTCTCCGACGAACTGTCCGGCGTGCACACCCGGATCGGGCTGTTCCGCCGCTACGCCTTCCTCGACGACGACCGCGTCGCGCAGTCGTTCGAGGAGCTGACCGCCATCGTCCAGGCCACGGCGGTCGACCGCGACCCGGTCGCCGCGCGCGCCACGAGCGAGCACCACATCGAGCTCGCCGGACGCCTCGCCGTGCTCGAGTACGAGCGCCGCGTGACCCCCGAGGGCGGGCTCGTGCACCTCGACGAGGTCGCGGTATGAGCGCCCCGCGCCCCATTCCCCCACGCACGCGGGTGGGGTACTCTCAGCGCACCCGACAGCCCACCCCTCGCATCCGGATCACCTGATCCGCATCGACGGGCGAGCGAGCCCGTCCTCGACGAAGGAGTCGAAGATGACCCCCACCTCCGCACGGCTCATCGAGCAGGCCAAGAGCGAGATCCTGTCCGCCTCGTCGGCGACGGCCGCCCTCCGCCCCGACCTCGTGACCTCGTGGCAGCGCTCGAAAGAGGCCCTCGGTTCGCCCGATCGCATCCGGGACGTCCCGCAGGTCGGCGTCGACCTCCTCGACCGTCACCTTTTGGAGATGTTCCAGGCCCCGCTCGCCCGCGTCTCCGACGAACTCGACGGCACGGGTCTGGGTCTGCTGCTGGCCGATTCCGAGGGCCGCATCCTGCAGCGCTGGACCCACGACCGCGCCGCCGCAGATCACCTCGATCGGCTCGGCACCGTGCGGGGAGCCGTGCTGTCGGAAGAGACCGTCGGCACGAACGGCGTCGGCACGGTCGCCGCCACCGGACGCAGCGTCCAGATCACCGGCAACGAGCACTTCGCCGAGTTCTACCGCTCGGCGGTGTGCACGGGCAGCCCCGTGCGTCATCCGCTCACCGGGCGACTCCTCGCCGTGATCACGCTGTCCACGCACATCACCGAACGCCCCGAGCTCCTCCGCCCCCTCACCCACTCGATCGCCACGCAGCTCGGCCAGCACGTCATGGATGCCGAGCGCCCGGCGGCCCGCAGCATGCTCGCCGCGTTCCTCGCCGCCTCGCGCGTCCAGCAGGGGCCGGTCGTCGCGCTCGGGCCCGACGGCCTGCTGATGCAGAACCAGCGCGCATCCCGGCTCTCGACCGCGGACATGGCGCTCGTCCAGCGCCTGTGCGCCGAGGAGTCGCGCGGGGGTCGCGTCAACGTCGAACTGTCGTCGGGATACGCCGACGTGCAGGTCACCCGGTTGCAGGACGGGGCCGGCAGCGTCGCGGTCGTCAACGTCGGCGAGCGGCCCGTGACGCACGGCGGCTTCGGCCCGCTCCGCCCCGCCCTCGCCGGGCGGTCGACGGAGTGGCTCGCCGTCGCGCAGACCGTCGCCCGTCACCGCGAGGCGCGCACACCGCTGCTGATCGCGGGCGAGCCGGGCACGGGCAAGACCTCGCTCGCCCTCGGACTGCCGCACCGCCCCGGCGCGGCCCGCGCCGCGACCGTGGTCGACGCGGCCGAGCGTCACGTGCTGGGCGCGCGGCGGTGGTTGCAGCGCCTGTCCGAGCGGCTCGCCGCCGGAGCACCGGTCGTGGTCAAAGGCATCCAGACCCTCGAACCCGGGTCGCTCTCGGGCATGGTGTCGCTCATCGACTCGACGCCGTCGCGCGGCGCCGTGCTGCTCACGCTCTCGGCGGCGGATCGCGCCGAGGCGGGCTCCTTCGCGACCCGCGTCGGCTACCCCACGACGTGGGTGCCGTCGCTGCGGGAACGCTCCGGTGACGTCGGTCCGCTCTGGCGCGCGCTCGCCGACCACGCCGCCTCATCCGCACACCTCGAACCCACGCGTGACGCGCTCTCCGCCCTGGAGGCGCACGCGTGGCCGGGCAACATCGTGGAGCTCCGCAATGTGATCGAGCAGCTCGCCCTGAGCGGTCGCCGCGGTGCGATCGGCGCGGCCGATCTCCCCATGTCGGTCCGCGGGGCGCGCGCCATGACGATGATCGAACGCGCCGAGCTGGAAGCCATCCAGCGCGCGCTGCAGGAAGCGGGCGGCAATCGCTCCCGGGCCGCCGAGATCCTCGGTCTGTCCCGCGCCACGGTCTACCGGAAGATGAAGACGTATCGCCTGACGGCCTGAGGCGGGATCAGCCCGCCACGCGACGCTCGACGAGGATCGTGTCGCGCCACTGCCCCGCCCAGGGGCCGTACGCCATGAGGGCCGGAGTCGAAGGCGTCCCACGCCGGGGGATCGGTCTCGAAGGTGGCGTTGCCGGTGGCGATCCCCTGACGGAAGATCTCCTCGACCGCGGGCCCATCGGCCGCGACCATCGGTCGCACGCGGAGGAGGGTCACGGCCGGAGGGCGTCCGCGGCCTGCGCGAGCGCGTCGGTCACGACGCGGTAGTAGGCCCAGCGGCCGCGCTGCTCGCGGGTCGCGAGGCCGGCGTCCACGAGCAGCTTCATGTGGTGCGAAACGGTCGGCTGCGACAGGCCGACGGGCTCGGTGAGGTCGCAGATGCAGGCCTCTCCCCCGCTGGACGCCGCGATCAGCGACAGCAGACGCACCCGAGTGGGGTCGCCGAGAGCCTTGAAGGTGCGCGCGATCGCCTCGGCTTCCTCGGCGGACAGCGCCCCTCCGGTGACCGGCGAGCAGCACACGGCGGCGTCGGTCGGGAGCAGGGGGAGCGTCGTGGGCATGCAGCGATTCTGACATGACGCATTGACATTTGTCGATACATCGAAGACTCTCGATCTATCGAAGTCCGTCGATCCCTGGAGGAGTCCCGTGAGCACGAACCCGCTGCCCGTCGTCGTGGTGGGAGCCGGCCCCCAGGGGCTGGCCGCCGCCGCCCACCTCGTGGAACGCAACCTTCCCGTCGTCGTCCTGGAGGCAGGCTCCGGCCCCGCGTCCGCGGTGGCGGAGTGGGGGCACGTGCGCCTGTTCTCGGAATGGCCCGAGCTGGTCGACGCAGCCGCGGCGCGCCTGCTCGCGCCCACGGGATGGCACGCACCGACCGCCGGATACCCGACGGGCGCGCAGTGGGTCACCGCCTACCTCGCCCCGCTGGCGGCGGCACTCGGCGACCGGGTGAGCTACGGCGCGCGCGTCGTGGGGGTGTCGCGGCGGGGCCGCGATCGCCTGGTCGACGCGGGGCGCGCGGAGCAGCCGTTCACCGTGCACGTGCACCCGTCCGGGGGAGACGAGTACCTCCTGCAGGCGCGCGCGGTCATCGACGCCTCGGGCACCTGGTCGTCCCCGAACCCCGCCGGCGCCGACGGTCTGCCCGCTCTCGGCGAGCGCGCCGCGGAGGGGGCACTGACGTACCGCATCCCCGACTTCCGCGATCGCGCGGGCTTCGAGGGGAAGCACACGGTCGTGATCGGGTCCGGGCACTCCGCCCTCACGGCGGTCCTCGCGCTGGCGAGGATGGCGCGCCGTGACCCCGCCACCACGGTCACCTGGGCGCTCCGCCGCGCGACGGCCGCGAACGCGTTCGGCGGCGGCGACGCCGACGATCTCCCCGCGCGTGGGGCCCTCGGCATCCGCGCGAAAGAACTCGTGGATGCCGGACTCGTGACGCTGGTGACGGGGTTCCGCGTCGAGCGGGTGGACATGGATGCCGATCGGCCGACGCTCGTGGCGGAGGACGGCCGCGCCCTCACCGCCGATCGCGTCGTCGTGCTGACGGGGTTCCGGCCCGACCTGTCGTTCCTGTCGGAGCTGCGGCTGGAGCTGGACCCCACGCTCCAGGCTCCCGTCCGTCTCGCCGCGGAGATCGACCCCAACATGCATTCGTGCGGGTCGGTCGCGGCGACCGGGGTCGCGGATCTGGCGCAGCCCGAGCCCGACTTCTACCTCGTGGGCGCGAAGTCCTACGGCCGGGCGCCGACCTTCCTCGCCCTCACCGGCTACGAGCAGGTGCGCAGCGTCGTGGCGGAACTCGCGGGCGACCATGACGCCGCCCGCCGGATCGAGCTGACGCTCCCCGACACCGGCGTGTGCGGCGGCGCCGGACTCTTCGACGCTTCGGGCGCATCGCTCGGCGTCGCGTGCTGCACCCCGCCCGCCCTCTCCCCGCAGATCGGCCGCGCCCCCGCCGCGGTCTGACGGAATGCGGAAGGGCGGAGGCACCCGACGCGCCTCCGCCCCCGCCCCGCACCCGACCGCGGTCAGGACTCCCGCGCCATGCGGCGCACGGCCCGACGCCGGACGAGCACCGGCACGAGCTCACGGATCACCACGACCAGCACGAGCACGATCGCCTGCGTCAGCAACTGGAGCGCGTCGGGCCACCCGACCGACCGCAGCAACTGTCCGAGCTGCGTCAGGAACAGCGCGGCGACCGCGGTGGCGGCGATCGACGCGATGCCGCCCGTGAGCGCCGTCCCGCCGAGGACCACCGCGGCCACGGTCGGCAGCAGGTACTGGTCGCCGAGGAACAGCGCCGGGGTCTTCGTGTACCCGGCGAGCAACACGCCCGCGGCGCCGTAGCAGAGCCCCGCGAATCCGTAGGCCGCGACCTGGTAGACGCGTACCCGCACGCCGACCACGGCCGCGGCGGGCTCGCTCACCCCGACGGAGGTGAGACGCCGCCCGATGATCGAACGCTGCGTGACCACCGCGGCCACCGCGATGACGACGATCGCGATGAGCGCCGTGTTCGGCACCCCGAGCGTGCGCGCGAGGGCGAAGCGGTTGAGCTCGTCGGCGGCCCCCGAAGGTGTGCCGTTCGCGATCGAGAACACCGTGCCGAGGAGCACCGCGTTCATCCCGAGCGTCGCGACCAGCGGCATGATCCGCAGCCCCGCGACGATCGCGCCGTTGAAGAGCCCGAAGACACCCGGCAGCACGACCGCGGCGACGACCGCGGGCCACACGCCCCAGCCGTACTGCTGGGGCAGGGCCGTGGCGAGCACCGCGGCGAGCGCGATCATCCCCGGCACCGAGAGGTCGAGGCCGCGCTGCTGCACGATCAGCGTCTGCCCGGCGGCGGCGATCGCGAGGACCGACGCGAAGGGGAGCATCGACAGCAGGGGCGCGGCATCCAGGCTTCCCGGCGCGATCACCGGACTCACGAGGAACAGGGCGGCGGTCGCGACCGTGATCGGCACCCAGCTGCCCGCGAGCGCCCTCCGCCACACCGCTTCGGCCGAGCGGCCCGTCGGCGGCACGGGGAGCGATGTCGTCGTGGTCTCCGGCGCGGAGCGCGGAGCATCGAGTTGAGTCATGAGACACCTCCGGGAGAAGCGATGGCGGCACCGCGGGGGCGACGCCGCCGGCGCCCGCTCCCGCGCAGTGCGGCGTAGAGGCCTGCGGCGGCGAGGGTCACGAGGCCCGGCAGCCAGTACGACCACGCCTGCGACAGGCCGAGGAACGGCGAGACGTTGAGGATCTGCTGCACGAGGAACGCCGCCGCGATGACCGCGAGGAACGACCCGCGCCCACCGAAGATGCTCGTGCCCGCCAGGACGACGACGGTGACGGATGCCAGCGTGTAAGACAGCGACGGCCGCCCGTCGCCGATGCCGATCTGGGCCATGAGGATCACGGCCGCGGGGAGCACCAGCAGCGAGCACAACACGTACGAGAGGAACCGCACCCAGCCGACCCGGATGCCGAGGCGGGCCGCAGCCGCGTCGTGCGACCCCACGGCCCGCAGCTGGACGCCCCAGCGGGTGCGGCGCAGGGCGACCTCGAGCAGGACGAGCAGCACGACGCCGGCGATCGTCGCGATGGGCACGAGGCCGACCCGGGCCTGGATCATGTCCGAGACCCCCGCGAAGATGACGCCTCCGGGCGTGGAGCGCAGCAGCAGGTAGAGGCCCTGCAGCGCCATGAACATCGCGAGGGTGGCGACGACCGGACTGATCCCGAACCTCGTCACGAGCAGCCCGTTGATCACCCCCACGCCGACGGCCCCGGCGAGCATGAGCGCGAGACCGACGTACAGGTTGCCCCCGTCGACGATCCAGAACGACGAGAGCACGACGAGGAACCCCATGAGCGGGCCGACCGACAGGTCGAACCCCGACCCCAGGACGACCACCTGCTGCGCGGCGCCGACGAACAGCAGCGGCGCGATCATGAAGAGCAGGTTGTTGAGGTTGAACGGCGAGAAATAGGCGCCGTTCGTGGTCGCGACCGCGACGGCGAGGGCCACGAACACCGCCGCGAGCGCGACGGCCGGGGCGTGGTCGCCGCGCAGCCAGGCCCGCAGCCGGTGACGTCGGCCGTCGGTCTCCTCCCGCGCACGCACGGTCGTGGACGTCAGGGCCGCCCGCGCGATGGCAGTCTCGGTGACCTCCGCCCCGGACAGCTCCTGGACGACCTCGCCGCGCGAGAGGATCAGCACACGGTCGCACAGCCCCTCGAGTTCGACACCGTCGGACGACAGCACGACCACCGCGGCACCGTCGTCGGCGGCCTCGCGCAGGATCCGGTAGATGTCCACGCGCGCTCCGGCGTCCACGCCCTGCGTCGGCTCCTCCGCCAGGAGCACGCGCGGCCGGGCCAGGAGCGTGCGCGCGAGCACGACCTTCTGCTGGTTGCCGCCTGACAGCGACGCGACGGCGGTGCGGGGGCTGGGCGTCTTGATCGACAGGCGCGAGATCATCTCCTTCGCGCGGGCCATCATCCGCCGGTCGCTGACGAACCCGCCGACGGACGCCTGCGGCAGCGTGCCGGCCGAGACGTTCTCGGCGACGGAGAGCGGCAGGAAGACGCCCTCGCGGTGGCGGTCGGCGGGGACGTACACGACCCCCGCGGCTGCCGCTCCGGCGGATCCTCCGCTCACGCGACGGCCGTCGACGCTCACCTCCCCCGTGGATGCCTCGAGCCCGGCGAGTGCGCGGATGAGCGCGGCCTGGCCGTTGCCCTGAACGCCGGCGAGTCCCACGATCTCGCCCGAGCGGACGGTGAGGGAGACGTCGTGGAAGTGGTCGCCCCGGAGACCGCGGACCGCCAGCCGGTCGGCATCCCGGATCGTGCCGGCGCTGCTGCCCTTCTCGGGGAACACGGCCTCGAGCTTGCGCCCGATGGCGCGTTCGATGATCTGCGCCTCGTCGACCTCCGCGGCGGGGAACGTGCCGCGCACCTTGCCGTCGCGCAGCACCGTGATGCGATCGGAGATCTGCTTGACCTCGGGGATCCGGTGCGAGATGTAGACCACCGCGGCGCCGCCCGCGACGACCTCGCGCACGCGGGCGAACAGCTTCTGGACCTCCTCGATGCTGAGGTGCTCGGTCGGCTCGTCGAGGATCAGGACGCGCGGGTCGAGGGCGAGCGCCTTGGCGATCTCGACGACGAAGCGCTGTTCCACCGAAAGGTCGGCGACGCGGGTGCGCGGGTCGATGCTCATGTCCCACGGCGCGAGCTGCGCGGTCGCCCAGGCGACGGCGCGCCCGAGTCCTCCGACCCGGCGGATGCCGACGCCCACCGCCATGTTCTCGGCGACCGTGAGGTCGGGCAGGAGCGCGGGGTCCTGGCGGACGATGCCGAGGCCGAGGCGGCGGGCCTCCTGCGGATCGGCGGACGTGAGCAGGGTGCCCGCGATCCAGACGGAGCCCTCGTCCGCGGCGAGCGCGCCGGACGCGACCGCCATCAGCGTGGACTTGCCGGCGCCGTTCTCGCCGACGAGGGCGTGGATCTCCCCGGCACGCACATCCAGATGCACGTCGGTGAGGGCCCGGACGCCGGGGAAGGTCTTCGTGATGCCGTCCAGCCGCAGGAGCGACGAGACCTCGGTGCCCGCGCCCGGCGGCGCGGGGGCCGTTCCGATGTCGATGTCAGTCATGGCGAATCCGTTCTGTGGGGGTGCATCACTGGGCGAGGTAGCCGCCGTCGATGACGAGCTCGGAACCGGTGACGAAGCTGGCTTCGTCGCTGGCGAGGAACACGACGCCGGCGGCGATCTCGCGCGGCTGCCCGGCGCGGCCCATGGGGGTCTGCGACACGACGTAGGCGTTCACCTCGGCGGCCTGCGCGTCGGTGAGGGGCGTCTCGATGAAGCCCGGGTGCAGGGAGTTCACGCGCACGTTCTGAGTGGCGTAGGTGATCGCGGCGTTCTTGGACATGTTCCGGACGGCGCCCTTGGTCGCGTGGTAGGCGTGCGCGCCGCCGACCGCGGCCGAACCCCAGATCGACGAGATGTTGATGATCGAGCCGCCGCCCTGCGCGATCATGTGCGGGATCACCTCGCGCATGCCGAGCCAGACGCCGGTCTGATTGGTGGCCACGACGCTCTGCCAGTCGTCCATGGACAGCTCGTGGAGCGGGTCGTACGCGATGATCCCGGCGTTGTTGACGAGCACGTCGATGTGCCCGTGGGCGTCGAGCACGTCCCCGATGACGCGGTGCCAGTCGTCCTCGGATGCCACGTCCAACGGCGCGTACGCGATGGGACCGAAGGTGGGGTCCGCCGAGGAACGCGAGGTGGCGATCGTCGTCGCCCCCTCTTCGTGCAGCGCCTCGGCGATGGCGCGGCCGATGCCACGGCCGGCGCCCGTGACGACGGCGACCTTTCCGGTGAGTCGGTTCATGAGGGGTTCTCCTCCTGGGAGTGGGACGGGGTGCCGGGGCCGCGGCACGTTCGCCCGCGGCCCCGGCGGGGGATCACTGGAACAGCTGCTTCAGCTGGTCGACCGAGAGGCCGGAGGAGAGGATCGCGTCGGCGGGCAGGCTGCTCTCGCACTTCGGCTGCTTCGACTGATCCGTGGAGTCCTCGATGATCTCGAGGTTGTAGGTGGACGGCTCGTCGTTCGGCAGGCCGTTGGCCGCCGCGAGCGCCTTGTGCAGGGCCACCGTGACGATCCAGTTGCGGGAGGATTCCGTCGCGATCTGGTAGGTCGGCTGGGTGTCCTTGTACTCGTACCAGAGGCAGGCGAACTCGTTGCTGTCGTTGGCGGACCACACCGGGAACGGCTTGCCGGCGGCCTCGAAGGCACGGATGCCGCCGACCGAACCGCCGCCGTAGTCGGCCACGATCCCGTTGATGTCGCCGTACTTCGTGATGAGTCCGGCCACAACCTGCTGCGTCTTCCCGGGCTCCCAGTCGGTCGCGACGGGACCGTCGGTGTTGAGCAGCGTCACCCCGGGGTTCTCCTTGACGGCTTCGAGGACGCCCTCGTAGACACCCTGCGAGTAGGAGTTGCCGGCGATGCCGCCCAGCATGACGAGGTTGCCCTTGCCGCCCATGGTCTTGATGGTCCAGTCGGCGAGGTTCTTGCCGTAGGTGGTGATGTCCTCGGACACGAAGTCGACGTAGTCCTTGCCGGGCGTCCCGCCGGGCGACCCGACGAAGGGCACGACCTTCACGCCCGCCGCGGTGGCCTTCTGGATGGTCGGCAGCAGCGCCTCTCCGCCGTCGACGAACGTGACGATGACGTTCACGCCCTGCGCAACGAGCGAGTTGATGTCGCTGATCGCCTTCTGGGTGTCGCCCTGCGCGTCGGTGTAGAGGACCTTCTTGATGTTCGGGCACTTCGCGGCCTCGGCCTCGAAGATCGCGCGGGTGATCTTGCGCCAGGAGTTGCCGCCGAAGCCGTCGGCGAGGGCGACGGTGATGTCCTTGTCGCCGCAGAAGTTCGAGATGTCCTGGATGTCGCCCTGGACGCCGACGGTGCCGGTGGTGACCTGGCTGTCGGTCGCGCCCGCCGACGCGTCGTCGCCCGAACCGGCCGAGGACAGCGACCCGGTGGAACAGGCCGAGGTGAGCAGGAGTGCGCCGACGGCGGCGAAGACCGCCGCGGTGCGCAGCGCGGTGCTGTGTCGCATGTGCGTGCCAACTTTCTCGTCATTGAGAGCCGGCCGGAGGGTGGGTCCCCCGCTGTGGATGCCGGCACGGATGTGGTGGTGTCCAGCAGTCTGTTGCGGCGGGAGGGGGGCTGATCGCGTCACGGTGAGACGGGGGTGACTCATTCTGCGACACCCCGTCGCGGCGGCCGGAGGGCGGTTCATCCTGGGGTCACCGGGGCGCTCCGATGCCCCGCAACGACCTGGAATCCACGATGAGGAGGATCCGCGAATGGCCGAGAACAGGCCCACCGACCCCCTGGGGGAGATCTACGCCGAGTGGACCGTCGAGTTCACCGCCGCCCCCGACATGTCGCTCCCCGTCCTTCGATGGGTCTTCGAGGACTGGCAGCGCGCGACGGCCGAACCGGAGGACGTGACCTACCGTTCGACGAGCATCGGGGGTGTCCCCGGCATCCTCGTCACTCCGCTGGAGGCGGACCGCGAGCGGGTGCTGCTCGTGCTCCACGGCGGCGGGTTCGCCCTCGGATCGTCGGCGAGCCACCGGAAGATGGCGGGGCACCTCGCCAAGGCTGCCGGCTCGTCGGCGTTCGTCGCCGACTTCCGGCTCGCCCCCGAGCACCCGTACCCCGCGCAGCTGGACGACGCGGACGCCGTGATCGACGCCCTCATCGCGGACGGCATCGCCGCCGAGGCGATCACCCCGGTCGGCGACAGCGCGGGGGCGAGCATCGCGATCGCGACCGTCCTGCGTCGGCTGCAGCGCGGCGCGGCGCTCCCCGGCAGGGTCGCGACGATCTCGCCGTGGGTCGACATGGAGAACTCGGGCGAGACGATCGAGACCAACGACGCGACCGACTTCCTGATCGCCCGCGAGGGGTTGCAGGGCAACATCGACCGCTACCTCTCCGGCGGGGCCTCGCCCACCGACCCGCTCGTGAACCCGCTGTACGCGGACTTCACCGGTTTCCCGCCGCTGTTCCTCACCGCCAGCGACGCCGAGTCCCTGTACGCCGACGCGGTGCGTCTCGCCGAGCGCGCCGCACGCGACGGCGTCGACGTGACCTTCGAGACCGTCTCGGGCGAACAGCACGTCTGGCCCCTGCAGGCGGGACGCCACGCGGCCGCCGACACCTCCATCCGTCGAATCGCCGAATGGGTGCGGGCGACCAGCTCGACCCGCGTCTCGGCATGACCCCCTCCACCGAAAGGACCCCCGCCATGAGCGACACCCCTGCACGCGGCAGCGACCGCGACTACGACGCCATCGTCATCGGCGCCGGATTCTCCGGCCTGGCGATGCTGCACCACCTCCGCGAGATCGGGCTGCGGACGATCGCCGTCGACGGCGAGGACGGCATCGGCGGCACCTGGTGGGTGAACCGCTACCCCGGTGTCCGCACCGACAGCGAGTACTCGTACTACTCGTTCTCCTTCTCGAAGGAGGTGCGCGACGAGTGGACCTGGACCGAGCGCTACCCCTCCGGCGAAGAGGTGCTGTCGTACCTCAACTTCGTCGCCGACCGACTCGACCTCCGTCGCGACATCCGGCTCAACACCCGGGTCGAGTCCGCCGCGTACGACGAGGATGCCAACACCTGGACGGTCTATCTCGCGGGCGGCGACACGCTCACCACGAAGTACCTGGTCAGCGGCATGGGCGTGCTGTCGCAGCCGATCTTCCCCGAGATCCCCGGCATCGAGACGTTCCGCGGCGAGAAGTACCACACGGCGCAGTGGCCGCGGGAGGGAGTCGACCTGTCGGGCAAGCGCGTCGGGCTCATCGGCCTCGGCGCCTCCGGCATCCAGATCGTCCCCGTCATCGCCGGTCAGGTCGACGAGTTCTTCGTCTTCCAGCGCACGCCGAACTTCATCGTCGAGACGAACAACGACAAGGTCTCGGAAGAGGACATGGCGTGGCTCCGCGAGAACTACGACCTCGTGTACGAGAAGGCCGCCAACCACCCGTTCGGCGTCGCGATGGAACCCGCGGAGCACAGCGCGCTCGAGGTGTCCGAGGACGAGCGGCGCCGCATCTTCGAGAGCAAGTGGAACGAGGGCGGATTCCACTTCGCCAACGAGTGCTTCAACGACCTCGCGACCAACCACGAGGCCAGCGAACTGGCATCCGAGTTCATCCGCACGAAGATCGCCGAGATCGTGAAGGACCCCGACACGGCGGAGCTGCTCTCGCCGCGCACGTACTCGTTCAACGGCAAGCGCGTCCCCACGGGGCACGGCTACTACGCCGCGTTCAACCACGACCACGTGCACCTGATCGACACCGCCGAGACCCCCATCACGGCGATCACCGAGAAGGGCGTGAAGGTCGGCGACACCGAGTACGAACTCGACGTGCTGATCTTCGCCACCGGCTTCGACGCCATGACCGGCACGCTCACCCACATCGACATCGTGGGCCGCGGCGGCCGGACGCTCCGCGAGAAGTGGGCCGAGGACGGCCTGAAGTCGAACCTCGGCATCAACGCGCACGGCTTCCCGAACTTCTTCATGTCGCTCGGGCCGCAGACGCCGTACTCGAACCTCATCGTCCCCATCCAGCTCGGCGCGCAGTGGCTGCAGCGGGCGCTGAAGTGGGCCGAGGAGAACGGCGTCGAGTACTTCGAGGCCACGCCGGAGTCCGAGGACTGGTGGCGCGAGGAGACCGAGAAGACCGGCCGCCAGACCGTCATGTACACCGAGGGCAAGAAGGCCAAGGCCTGGTTCCTGGGCGAGAACATCCCCGGCAAGCCCGAGGAGTTCCAGGTCTACATGGGCGGCGGGCAGGTCTACCAGCGGTACTGCCGCGAGCTCGAGGAGTCGGGCTACGCCTCGCTCCTCCACCGCGCCGACGCCAAGCAGCCCGTCGACGCCTGACCGACCCACCCCGGCGGGGACGCGTGCGAACGCGTCCCCGCCGTCACGAAAGGACTCCCCCATGGCACGACTGCAGGGAAAGCGTGCGGTGATCACCGGCGCCGCCTCCGGAATGGGCCGCGCGACGGCCGAACTCTTCGCCGCGGAGGGGGCGCGCGTCGCGCTCCTGGACGCGCAGCCCGACGCCGGCGAGGCGGTGGCCGCCGGCATCCGGGACTCGGGCGGCGACGCGCTGTTCACGCGCGCCGACGTCACGAGCGAGACCGATGTGCGCGCCGCCGTCGACGGCGCCGCGGCGGCCTTCGGCGGGCTCGACGTGCTGATCAACTGCGCCGGGATCATCGGCGCCGACAAGCCCACGCACGAGGTCACGGAGCAGGAGTGGGATGCCGTCTTCGCCGTCGACGTGAAGGGCGTCTTCTTCGCGACCAAGGCCGCCGTCCCGCACTTCCTCGAGGCCGGGAAGGGCGCGATCGTCAACTTCTCGTCGATCTACGGGATCCTCGGCAACGACGAGTTCACGCCGTACCACGTCGCCAAGGGCGCCGTGAACATGCAGACCAAGCAGGATGCCGCCAGCTACGGCCGGCACCGGATCCGCGTCAACGCGGTGAACCCGTCGACCGTCCTCACCCCGCTCGTCGAGGGCATCGCCGCCGAGTACCCCGGCGGGATGCCGGCGTACGAGGAGATGATGACCGCGCACCAGTCGATCCGCCGACTCGGCCGCCCGATCGACGTCGCGTACGCGGTGCTGTTCCTGGCCTCCGACGAGGCCGACTGGATCACCGGCGTCACGCTGCCGGTCGACGGCGGGTACACGGCCCGATGAGCGAGATCGTGGTCTACGGCAAGCAGGAGTGCGCCGACACGCTCCGCACCCGCGCGCTGCTGACCGACCTGGGCGTCGCGCACGCGTTCGTCGACGTCGAGGCGTCGGCGGCGGACGCCGCGCGCGCGGCCGAGATCGGCGGGAGCACGAGGGTGCCGGTCGTGGTGCTGCCCGACGGCGCAGCGCTCGTGGAGCCGTCCGACGATGAGGTGCGCGCGCACCTCTGAGGCCGTCAGTACACGTACTCCATCAGCTCGACACCGAGGACGCGGAAGGCGTCGTGAGCGCGGAGCCGGTGCGCGATCGACAGGTCGTCGAAGTTCACGATCAGCGCGTAGGCCACACCCGCGCGCGGGCCGCCGAGCACACCGGCCTCGGCGCGCACCCCCTCCGACCGCCCCGTCTTGTTCACGAACAGCAGACCATGCCGGTCGTTCTCGTGCGCGAACGGGTCGAGGCCGGTGGCGGATGCCACGAGCGAGAGGTCGTGGTTGAGGCTCAACCACTCCGCGACCTGCGCGCTGACACCCGGCGACACCACCGTCGAATTCACCAGCCCCGCGAACACCGAGGCCATCTCGCGCGCGGTCGACAGCGCCACGTGCGGCGCGTCGTCGGGGCCGCGGTCGTCGCGGAACCGGTCGAGCAGGGCGGTGCGCCGCAGTCCCAGCTGCTCGATGCGCGCGCGGACCGCGGGCAGCCCGACGCGCTGCAGCAGGGCGTTGGCGGCCAGGGCGTCGCCCGCCGACGCGGCCAGCACCACCACGTCCACCAGCGGCAGCGCCGGAGCCTTCAGGTGCTGCCACACGCCCCCGGCCGACGCAGCGTGCACGGAGGACCGGTCGATGATCTCGAGCGCGTCGACGCGGCCGGCCTCGATCGCCGCGGCCACCTCGATCAGCAGCGGGACGAGCCCCAGCCCCGCCACCGGCAGAGTGACGAAGTCGTCGCCCTCGAGCACCGCGGAGCCGCCGTCGAGGTCGTCGATGCGCACCGACACCTTCGCCCCGGATGCCGCGAGCTCGTCGAGCGCGCGGAGCGTCGCCGTGAACGACCGGCGACCGGCGGCCGCCCGTCGCGGCAGGCGTCGGGGTCCCTTCCGCGCCGAACCCCGGAGGGCCGGGGCGTCGCGTCGCGACGATTCCACGGACCCTCCGGAAGGCTCGGGTGCGGCAGGCTCGGGAACCGGTGGCATGCCCACGAGCGTGGCTCCTTCCGGGTCAGGAGAGCAACAAACGCGACCTCACCAAATGGTGACGCGCTGGTCCGCGTCGAGCCACAGGGCATCGCCCTCGGTGACCTCGAACGCGTCGTAGAACGCATCGATGTTGCGCACGATCTGGTTGCAACGGAATTCGTTCGGCGAGTGCGGGTCGATCGTCAGCAGGCGGATGGTCTCGGCATCCCGGCCCTTCTGCTGCCAGATCTGCGCCCAGCTGAGCAGGAGCCTCTGGATGCCGCTGTACCCGTCGACCACGGGACCGTCCACGGGCTCGTCCTCGCCGAGCGACAGCCGGTAGGCGCGGAGCGCGATGCCCAGGCCCCCGAGGTCGCCGATGTTCTCGCCGATCGTGAGCGCGCCGTTGACGTGGTGCTCTTCGCTCAGCCCCTCGGGGACGAGCGCCTCGTACTGGGCGATGAGCGCCTTGGTGCGCTCCTCGAACGCCGAGCGGTCGGCATCCGTCCACCAGTCGCGCAGCGACCCGTCGCCGTCGAAGCGGCTGCCCTGGTCGTCGAACCCGTGGCCGATCTCGTGGCCGATGACCGCGCCGATCCCGCCGTAGTTGGCGGCGGCGTCGCGGTCGGCGTCGAAGAACGGGTACTGCAGGATCGCCGCGGGGAACACGATCTCGTTCATCAGCGGGTTGTAGTAGGCGTTGACGGTCTGCGGCGTCATGTACCACTCGTCGCGGTCGATCGGCTGGCCGACCTTCGCCAACTGCCGGTCGTGCTCCCACACATGGGCACGGCGGACGTTCCCGACGAGGTCGGCGGCGTCGATCTCGAGGTCGGAGTAGTCCTTCCAGCGCACCGGGTAGCCGATCTTCGGCGTGAAGGCGTCGAGCTTGGCGAGGGCGCGTTCCCGGGTCTCGGGCGTCATCCACTCCAGCGCCGTGATCGACTCGCGGTACGCCTCGATCAGGTTCTTCACCAGGACGTCCATGGCATCCTTCGCCGCGGGCGGGAAGTGCCGCTCCACGTACACCTTGCCGACGGCTTCGCCCAGCGCCGCCTCGACGAGGCCCACGCCGCGCTTCCACCGCTCGCGGTTCACCGGCACACCCGTGAGCTGCGTGCCGTAGAACGCGAAGTTCTCGGCCACGAACTCCTCCGACAGGAACGCCGCGGCGGAGTGCACGACGGCGAACCGCAGCCACGCCTTCCAGTCCTCGAGGCGGTCCTCGACCAGGAGCGCGCCGAGGGACTCGAGGAAGCTCGGCTGGTAGACGACGACCTCGGCGAAGGCGTCCTCGTGCCCCGGGGCGACACCCGCACGCCACGGGACGAGGTCGAGGCCGGCGAGGCCGACCATCTCGTCCCACGTGCGGAGGTTGTAGGTCTTGACGGCGTCGCGGCTGTCCTCGCGCGACCAGTGGTGCGTCGCGAGCTCGGTCTCGAGGGCGAAGACACGATCGGCGGATGCCGCCGGCTCGGCGATTCCGGCCAGCTCGAACATGCGCTCGATGTGCGCGCGGTACGCGGTGCGCGTGTCGGCGAAGTTGTCGAGCCGGTAGTAGCTCTCGTCGGGGAGCGACAGACCGCCCTGGTACACCACCGGGACGTAGCGCGTGGGGTCGCCCGGGTCGGGCTCGACGAAGAGGGTCAGGAGGCCGCTGAGGCCGTCGCGCTCGAGCTCGCCGACGAGGTGCAGGAATCCGGGCACGTCGGTCACGGCATCGACGCGGGCGAGCTGGTCCGCCAGCGGCGCCGCCCCCGCCTCCTCGATGCGCGCGGTGTCCAGGAAGCTCGCGAACAGATCGCCGATCTTGCGGGCCTCGCTGCCCGGCTCGGCCTGCTGCGACTCCTCCACGATGGTGCGGACGTCCTTCTCGGCCTGCTCGGCGATGAGATGGAAGCTGCCCCATCGGGCTTTGTCGTCGGGGATCTCGGTGCGCTCCAACCAGCGGCCGTTCACGTGACGGAACAGGTCGTCCTGGGGGCGGATCTCGTCGCTCAGTTCTTCGAGCGCGAGACCGGAGCGGGGGGTCTCGGTCATGCAGAACAGGATAAGTCCCCCGGCTCCACGCGGGCTCGGTGGGAACGCGGATGCCACGGCCTCCGGCACGTGTCGGGGGCCGGCCGTAGGCTCGAACGGTGACCACCCCCGCGCCGGCGACACTGAACCGCGCGATCGTGCGACTGGCCGTCCCGGCGCTGGGCGCGCTGATCGCCGAGCCGCTGTTCCTCATCGTCGACGGCGCCATGGTGGGACACCTCGGTGTGGCGCCGCTCGCGGGGCTGGGAATCGCGAGCGCGGTCCTGCAGACGGTGGTCGGACTGATGGTGTTCCTCGCGTACGCGACCACGCCCGCGGTCGCCCGACGCTACGGCGCGGGCGAGCTGGGTCGCGCGGTGTCGGTCGGCATCGACGGCATGTGGTTCGCACTGACCATCGGGGCCGCGCTCGCCGCCGCCGGCGTCCTCGCCACCCCGGCACTCGTCGACGTGTTCGGCGCGGCGCCCGACGTCGCCGAGAACGCCCGCGTGTACCTGTCGATCTCGATGTGGGGCCTTCCCGCGATGCTGGTCGTGTTCGCCGCGACCGGGCTGTTGCGCGGAATGCAGGACACCGTGACCCCGCTGTGGATCGCAGGGCTCGGCTTCGGCGCCAACGCGCTGCTGAACCTCCTGTTCATCTACGGCTTCGGCTGGGGGATCGCGGGCTCCGCGATCGGCACCGTCGTCGCGCAGTGGGGCATGGTGGGCGCCTACGTGGTCATCGCCACGCGCCTGGCCCGCACGCACGCGGCGTCGCTGCGCCCCGAGCCCGGCGGCCTCCGCGGCACGGCACGCTCCGGTGGATGGCTGTTCCTGCGCACCCTGAGCCTGCGCGCGGCGTTCCTGGCGACCGTGGCGGTCGCCACGGGCCTCGGGTCGGCCGAACTCGCGGGATGGCAGATCGCCTTCACGATCTTCTCGACCGCCGCCTTCGCGCTCGACGCCCTCGCGATCGCGGCGCAGGCGCTCGTCGGCAAGTCGCTCGGCTCGGGCGACGTCACGGGGGCGCGGCACGTGCTCTCACGAACGGTCGCCTGGGGCCTGTGGTTCGGAGTCGTGGTCGGGGCGCTCGTGGCCGCGGCATCCGGGGTCCTCGGTCTCGTCTTCACCGGGGATGCCGAGATCGCCGCCCTCATCCAACCGGCGCTCCTGGTGCTCGCCGTCGCGCAGCCGCTGGCGTCGTTCGTCTTCGTGCTCGACGGGGTGCTCATCGGCGCGGGCGACGCCCGCTATCTCGCGATCGCGGGGCTGCTCAACCTCGTCCCCTACGTTCCCGCGCTGGTGCTCGTGGCCGTGTTCGCCGGTGGCGGCGCGGCGGGCCTGGCCTGGCTCGCGGCGGCGTTCTTCGGGGTCTACATGCTGGCCCGGGCGGCCACCCTCGGGCTCCGTGTCCGCGGAAGGGCGTGGATGACCGCGGGCGCGTGACATGCCCACGCGACTCCCAGGAGTCGCGCGTACCGTGCCGCCATGAGGTCGAACCCCCCGGCCCGCGCGGCCCTCCCCGCCCTGTTCCTGCCGGCGCTGTTCCTGCTCGCGGCGTGCACCGCGACCGATGCGGCGTCGCCCGCGCCCCCCGCGTCCTCGGCCGCCCCCTCGACGTCCAGCCCGTCGCTCTCGCCCTCCGCGCCCTCCCCCGGCACGGTGCTGCCGAGCGATCCCGCGACGCTCGAGCAGTGGGCGGCGACGGCCCTGCCCGAGAACGGCCTCGGCGGCAGCACGGCCGTCGCCCGCGGGAGTGGCGAGGTCGGGCCGACCGGCGCGAGCGCGGCCCTCCAGCCCGTCGGCGGATCGTGGGACGTCGTCGTCGCGTGCGAGAGCACCACGGGCGCCCCCCTCACGGTCGCGATCGACGGCGACACCGGCACGACGACCGACGTCGCGTGCGGCATCCCCGGCGGGTCCGGTGCGTCACCGACCACGATCCGATGGGATGCCACGTCGGCGGCGACCCTCCGATTGGATGCGACCGAGGAGGCGGTGTTCGTTTACGAAGTGCATCCGCGCGCCGGCACGTGAAATCGACCCGAACCCGTGCATGTGGCGGGTGACGTCCCTATCCTGGGTCGCATGCGGGGGCATCTGGGGGCAACGCTGATCGTGGCCATCGCGCTGATCGTGGCCATGGCCATCTTCTGCGCGGGAGGCTTCTACTACGTCGAGTACCAGGTGTGGGATTCCGCGACCTCGACGTACGTGTACCGGGGCCGGCCGTTCTCGGGCGCGGTGCTCGGGGTTTCGGTGGTGATCAGCGGCGTCGTGCTCTGCACCGCCGCACTGCTGCTGCGACGGGCCGGTCGGGTCCACGGGAAGCCGGTTCTCGACGAATGCCCGAACCACGCGCAGGCCGGTCGGCCGGCGGGTGTCACGCCCAGCGGCGACACCACTCGTACATGACCACGGCGGTGGCCTCGGCCCCGGCCGACGGCGGCGCCGCGACGACGGGTCAGGAACCGGGCTGGTTGATGTAGCTCTGGGACACGGCGCGCTGATTCGGGTCGTTCGCGGTCGCCGCGCTGTAGCTGATCTGCGACGAGCCGCCCGCCAGCGGAGTCGCGCCGCTGCCGCCTTCGTACGCCAGGGTGAACTCGACGCGGTCATCGGCGGCGAGCGGGGAGGTGAGCGCGAACACCACCGATCGCTGTCCGCCCGAAACGGTGTTCGTCTGCTCGGAGAGCAGGTCGGGTGCGGCCGAGCCGTTCAGCGTGACCGCCTGGGCGACGACCAGGTCGCCGAGCGCCGGGTCGAACCCCACACGGACCACATCACCCACGGCGGTGGGGTTGGGGCCCACCGAGGTCAACGTCGCCCGCGTCGGGCGATACGCCGATCCGCCGCCCACGTCCACCCGTTCGAAATCGGCGGTCAGCGTGGCCCCGAAGGGTGTCGCGTCGACGGGGTCGCCCGGGCCGTTGACCCACACGCCGTCGGAGGGGTCGGTGTCGGACGGGTCGACGATGACCCAGGAGCTCGTCGAGTCCTCCGGCGCGAGGGTGTCGTTCGGGTAGTCCCCCAGGAACGTCAGCTGCGGCCGCACGAGGATGCCCGTGTACGGGTCGCTGTCGGGGGCGACCGTGGCCGCGAACGACACCGTGTAGACGGCGCGGTCGCCCGAGACGTCCGGGCCGCTGAAGCTCGCGGCGCGCTCGCCCTGGCCGTCACGCGGGTCGTACGTGAAGCCGGAGACCTCCCAGAGGCGGCGGTCGACCTCGAAGCGCATCACCACCGGGCCGCTGTACGCGGTGCCGCTGGTGTTGCCCACCACCACTCCCACCGGTTCGCTGGCGACGTAGCGCTGGGTGAGCGAGGGCGTGAACATCGGCACGCCGCTGCCGAACTGCGGGCTCAGCAAGGCGAGGTTCGCGGTGGTGCTGGCGCTGGCGGCCGGTGCGGCGACCGCGACGGCGATGACGGGAACGGACCACGCTCCGGCCTTCAAGACGGAGCGGCGGTCGAGACCGCGGGACACGGGCGAGGTCGAGGGCGCAGAGCTCATGGGGGATCTGTCCATCCATCGGGGGGCGAGTACGGAATGACCCCCGAAGTCTCCGGCATATCGCCGCCGATCTCACCCTTCTGCGGATGAGAAAGCTCTCATCCCCAGCGGCGACACCACTCGTACATGACCACGGCCGCGGCCGAGGCTGCGTTGATCGACCGCGTCGAGCCGTACTGCGTGATCTCGACCACGCTCGTCGCCGCATCGAGAGCTTCGGGCGAGAGCCCCGGGCCTTCCTGACCGAAGAGCAGCACGCACGCTTCGGGCAGGTCGGCGCGGTCGACGGGCACCGAACCGTCGACGTTGTCGATCGCGAGGACGGGAAGCCCCTCCGCGCGCGCCCACTCCGTGAACGCGGCGACGTCCTCGTGGTGCCGCACGTGCTGGTACCGGTCCGTCACCATCGCGCCCCGGCGGTTCCAGCGCCGCTTGCCGATGATGTGCACCTCCGCCGCGAGGAAGGCGTTGGCGCTCCGGACGATCGATCCGATGTTGAGGTCGTGCTGCCAGTTCTCGATCGCCACGTGGAACGGATGCCGCCGGGCGTCGAGGTCGGCGACGATCGCCTCCATCGTCCAGTAGCGGTACGGGTCGACCACGTTGCGCCGGTCGCCCTCCGCGAGCAGTTCACGGTCGTAGCGGGGGTCGTCGGGCCATGCGTCGGGCCCGCCGGGCCAGGGCCCCACGCCGTGCAGCGGCGCGGGCGGCGCGTCGTCGGGTGCGGCATCCGCGGGCTCGGGGGTCGCGTCGCCGTGGGTCACGGCTCCAGGCTATCCGCCGGGCCGCGTCCGCCTGGTCGTGCCGAGGTGCAGGACGCGTTGCCCCCACGCGGGCCGGGCGCCTCCGCCGAGCTCCGTCCGCGCGCGAGCGATCGCGTTTTCGGGCGCCCGAAATATCGCTAGGGTTTCGGCATGCCGAAAAATCCGGATGCCACGATCCCGCGCCGCGCACCCGGCCGCGCGCCCTGGCTCCTGGGCCCGGCGATGGTCGCGGGAGTCGCCTACCTCGACCCCGGCAACGTGGCCAGCAACATGACGGCGGGAGCCGTGTTCGGGTACCTGCTCGTGTGGGTGGTGGTGCTGGGCAACGTGATGGCGTGGCTCATCCAATACCTGTCGGCGAAGCTCGGCATCGTGACGGGCGAGAGCCTGCCGCAGCTCCTCGGCCGCCGGATCCACCGCCCCTGGGCTCGCCGGGCGTACTGGCTGCAGGCCGAGCTCGTGGCGATGGCCACCGACGTCGCCGAGGTCATCGGCGGCGCCGTCGCGCTCGATCTGCTCTTCGGCATCCCTCTGCTGTGGGGTGGGGCGATCACCGGAGTCGTGTCGATCGCCCTGCTGATGGTGCAATCGCGCCGCGGCGCCCGCGCTTTCGAGACGGTCGTGATCGGCCTCCTGATCATCATCGCCGTCGGCTTCACCGCGGGACTGTTCTTCGCGCCCCCCGATCCTGCCGCCGTCGTCGGCGGGTTGGTGCCCCGGTTCGACGGGGCCACGTCGGTGCTCTTGGCGGCCTCGATCCTGGGCGCGACGATCATGCCGCACGCGATCTACGCCCACTCGGCGCTGAGCCGCGACCGGTTCGCCCCCGCCGAGCCGACCGGCGCCGCCGACCTGGAAGCGGCGCGCGGCGTGTCGACGCCGCGGCTGCTGCGCGCGACGCGGTGGGACGTGACCATCGCCCTCGCCGTCGCCGGCACCGTGAACCTCGCGATCCTGCTGCTCGCCGCCGCGAACCTCACCGGCGTCGAGGGCACCGACAGCCTCGAGGGCGCGTACGCGGCCCTCCGCGACGGACTCGGGCCGATGGTCGCGACGTTCTTCGCGGTCGGGCTGCTCGCGAGCGGGCTCGCCTCGACGTCCGTCGGCGCGTACGCCGGCGCCGAGATCATGCACGGGCTGCTCCGCGTCCGGATCCCGCTCCTCCCCCGTCGCCTCGTGACGTTGATCCCCGCCCTCCTGATCCTCGGGGCCGGCATCGACCCGACGCTCGCCCTCGTCCTCAGCCAGGTCGTGCTGTCGTTCGGCATCCCGTTCGCCCTCATCCCGCTGGTGGCGCTCACCGCCCGCCGAGAGGTGCTCGGCGAGTACCGCAACCGCACGCTCACGACGGTGGCCGGCGTTGCGGCGTCGGTGTTCCTCGTCGCGCTGAACGCCGTGCTCCTGTGGCTGGTGTTCAGCGGCGGTTAGGCTGAGGGCGTGGAATCGCCCGTGGCCGACGACTATCTCAAGGCCATCTACCACCACACCGAGTGGCAGGACGACCCGATCACGCCCTCGCAGCTCGCCGGCGTGCTGGGCCTGGCGCCTTCCAGCGTCACCGAGATGGTGAAGAAGCTGGCCGCGCAGGGGCTGGTCAGTCATCGGCCCTACGGCCCCGTCTCGCTCACGGCCGCCGGCGAACGGCGCGCGGCGTCCGTGATCCGCCGCCACCGCCTGATCGAGACCTGGCTCGTCCGCGAGTTCCGCTACTCGTGGGACGAGGTGCACGACGAGGCCGAGGTGCTCGAGCACTCGCTCAGCGACCGCCTGCTCGAGGGCATCGACGATCGGCTCGGGCGCCCGCGGTTCGACCCGCACGGGGATGCGATCCCGGATGCCACCGGCGCGGTGCACCGCGAGCCCTTCGTGCTGCTGCAGGACGCGGCATCCGGTCACTCGGGGCGCGTGCTGCGCGTGAGCGACCGCGACCCCGAGCTGCTGCGGGCGCTCGTGGAACGCCGGATCGACGTGGGCCACGAACTCGAGGTCGTCTCGGGCGACGTCGTCCGCGCCGACGGCGTCGAGGTCGCCCTGCCCGAAGGCGCCGGCGCGTCGGTCTGGCTCACGCGCTGAGTCCGCTCGCGCGCCCCGCACCGCTCTTCTCCCTCGCGTTGCGGTGACCGCCGTTACGCTGACCCCACCGGCTCCCACCGAGCCCCCAGGGAGGCATCCATGACCAGCACCGCCGCGGCCCGCCGCCCGCTCCCCGTCACCGTGGCGGTGGCGCTCGTGTACGTCGGCGGTTTCGCGAACACCGCGCTCGGCATCCTCGTCCTGCTGGCCCGCTACCAGGTGGACGCCGACGACGTGCTGCCCGTGTCGCTCGTCGGCGCGGCGACCATCCTGCTGGGCCTGCTCACGGTCGCCGGCGGCTCGTCGCTCGCTCGCGGCAGCCGCCTGGCGCGGAATCTGCTGACCGCGTACCTGTCGCTGCTCGTCGTCCTGCAGGCTCTCGCACTCGCCCTCACCGAGCTCGACCCGACGATCATCGCCGCCCTGCTGGCCGCGGTGGCGGTGCTCGCCGCGGTGTGGATCCCCCCGACCGCGCGGCGCTACTTCCGCCCGACGCCCTCCGCGGGCGCCCCGTCGCCGATGCTCTGACCCGACGCTCCGACGGCGGCGGCCGGCATCCCGAGCATCCGCCGCACGAAGCGCCGATGGGCGAACCGCACGACCTCGATCGCTCCGACGGCGACGATGACCACCCCGGTGACCAGCCACGCGCCGTCTTCGCCCGGATCCTGCAGCTGGAAGAACTGCCCGAGCGGCGGGATCGTGAAGATCGCGGTGAGCGCGATGAACATCGCTCCGATGACGAGCACCTTCACCCGGGTCACGGGCCGCGAGAGCACCGTGAGCACCCAGATCGCCACGATCGCGAGGATGATCGTGGCTCCGGTCCGCAACTGCTCGACGCTCAGCCCCAGCGCCATCGCGGCGCGCGTGTAGAGCGTCAGCGCGACGGCGATCACCAGGCCCGCCGGGATCGCGAAGCTCAGCGACCGACGCAGGAACCCCGGCACGTAACGCTGCGTGTTCGGCAGCAGGGCGAGGAAGAAGGCCGGGATGCCGATGGTCAAGCCGTCGGTGATCGAGAGCTGACGGGGCAGGAACGGGAACTCCATCACCAGGGCGCCGAAGAGAACGGCGAGACCCGTGGCGTAGACGGTCTTGGTGAGGAAGAGCATCGAGACCCGCTCGATGTTGGCGATCACCTGGCGCCCCTCGGCGACGACCGACGGGAGGTGCGAGAAGCGTCCGTCGAGCAGGACCAGGCGCGCCACCGCCTTGGTCGCGGCGGCGCCCGAGTTCATCGCGATGCCGATGTCGGCGGTCTTGATCGCCAGCGCGTCGTTGACGCCGTCGCCGGTCATGGCGACGACGTGCCCGCGCCCCTGCAGGGCCGAGACCATGCGCCGCTTCTGGTCGGGCGTGACGCGTCCGAAGACCGTGTGCTCCTCCAGGATGCGTCCGAGCTCGACGTCGTCGTCGGGGAGAGTGCGCGCGTCGTACCCTTCGTCGACCTCCAGGCCGACCTCGCGGGCGATCGCGGCGACCGTGCGAGGGTTGTCGCCCGAGATCACGCGCACGGCGACGCCCTGTTCGCGGAAGTAGGCGAGCGCCTCGGCGGCGTCGGGGCGCACCGCTTCGACGAAGGTGAGGACCGCCACCGGCGTGGCGCCCGCGGGGAAACGCTCCGCAGCGACGTCGGCGTCGTCGAGCGCGGCCGCGGTGTGCGCGAGCACCAACGTGCGCCGCCCCGACGAGGCGAGCCGGGTCACGGCCGCACCGAGGTCGCTTGCGGCATCCGCGGCCGTATCGCCGAACACCATCTCGGGTGCCCCGAGCACCCAGGTTCCGGCGGCGGCCCCCGCGAACGACACGGCGCTCCACTTCCGGGCCGACGAGAAAGGGATCCTCTGCATCACCGTCAGCGGCACCGCGACCGGGAAGGGTTCGCGAAGGCACTGCGCGGTGGCGTTGGCATCGTCGGCCGCGCCGTACCAGGCGAGCACGTCGCGCCAGCCGTCGGCCGGCTGCATCTCGAGAGCGGCGTCGAAGCGGATCTCGCCCGCCGTGAGCGTGCCCGTCTTGTCGAGGCAGATGATGTCGACCCGCGCGAGGCCCTCGACCGCGGGCAATTCGTTGACCAGCACCTTCTTGCCCGCCAGACGCGCGGCCCCGACGGCGAACGCGATGGAGGTCATGAGCACGAGGCCGAGCGGGATCATCGCGGTCAGCGCCGCGATCGTGTTGACCACGGCCTGCGACCACGTGCCCTGCTGCCACGCCTGCACCCAGCCGCCGGCGACCATCATCTGCGCGTTCAGCACGAGCAGCCCGATGGGCCCGATGCCCCAGCCGACCCATCGGAGGACGCGGTCGATCGACGTCCGCAGCTCGCTCGAGACGAGCTGGAACCGCTTGGCCTCGGACGCGAACGCGTTGGCGTACGACTCGGCGCCGACGCGCGTGACGCGCGCCGTGCCCTCACCGGCCACGACGATCGACCCCGACAGCGCCTCATCGCCCGGCCTCTTGTCGACGGCATCCGACTCGCCCGTCAGCATCGACTCGTCGATCTGCAGGGCGCGCGTCTCGACGACGACGGCGTCGGCGGGAACCTGGTCGCCCGCGCGGAGGACGAGCAGGTCGTCGCGGACCACCTCGGCGGGGGCGATCTCGGCGTCGACGCCGTCGCGGCGCACTCGCGCGCGCGGCGCGTTCAGCAGCGCCAGGCGGTCGAGCGCCGCCTTGGCGCGGAACTCCTGCACGCAGCCGATCACGGCGTTCGAGAGCGCCGCGACGCCGAACAGCGCGTCCTGCCAGCGGCCGAGGAGGAGCAGCACGAGGAAGCACGCGCCCACGATCCCGTTGAACAGCGTGAAGACGTTGGCCCGGACGATGTTCCACGCGGAGCGGCTGCTGTCGGCGACGAAGGCGTTCGTCTGACCGGCCGCGACCCGCTCGGCCACCGCAGCCGCCGTCAGCCCGCGGTCATCGGCCACGGTCCCGGCGGCGGTGGGGGATTCCATGCGATCACTGTAGAGGCACGGCCCGACATGGCGGCGGTGGGCTCAGGATGCCGTGCGGCGCACCCGCTCGAACGGCCACCGGACGTGCGTCGCGGTCTCGCACGCCCGCCACAGGTCGGCGCTGAGGGAGCCGTCACGCGTCAGCCGCGCGGGGGTCGCCCGACGCGGGGCACCGCGCACGACCTGCGCCGGTCCGTACATCGAGCCGCCCTCGGCGAGCGGATCGACCAGCGCGCGCACCAGCGCCCACGCCCCCTCGTCCTTGCTCTGCGTGAAGGCGGCCTGCAGGTTGTCGACGAAGCGCGTGAGGCGCGTGGGTTCGTTCACGCCCCGGATGCCACGGGTCCGGCCGCTCGTGGAGTATCCGGGGTGGGCGACCAGGCTCTCGACCGGCACGCTGTGCGCCTTCAGCCGCCGGTCGGCCTCGAGCGCCAGCATCGTCGTCGCCGCCTTGGACTGCACGTACGCGCGCCACGGCGTGTATCCGTCGACGAGCTCGGGGTCGGTGGGGACGTGCTTCCAGAGCGAGGTGGACATGCTGCCGACCCACACCATCCGGCCGCGCGCAGTGGCCAGCGGGGTCAGCAGTTCTCCGGCGAGCGCGAAATGTCCGAGCACGTTCGTGGCGAAGACCTTCTCGTGTCCGCCCGACAGCTCGCGGGTCTTGGGCGGGTGCACGATGCCGGCGTTCATCAGCAGTCCGTCGAGACGGCCCCGCGCACGGACCGTCGCCGCGGCGGCGCGCACCGACCCGAGATTGCTCGTGTCGAGCAGGAGCGTCTCGATGGAGGCATCCGGGTGCGTCCGACGCACCGCCTCTTTCGCGAGCACGAGCCGATTGGGGTTCCGGCCGGTCAGGAGCACGTGCGCGCCCGCGCCGGCCAGCTGCTCGCACGCGAAGTAGCCGAGTCCGCGGGTCGCCCCGGTGACGAGGTACGCGCGGCCCGTGAGGTCGGGAAGGTTCCGGGGGTCCCACTCGTCGCGCGCCACCCTTCGACCCTAACGATCTCTCTCGACGCCGTCACGGGTGCATTCCGGATGCGGAATACCGATCTCGTGAACTTTTTCGCTCGGTCGTGTGACGAATGGCCGGGTCGGTGCGTCTGAGGAGTGAGCACACCGGCTCCGCCGCAGCCGTCACCCGGCGCGACGACGTCATTTCAGGGAAGGAACCGATCATGGGTCTCGACGACAAGATCAAGAACGCCGCTCAGGACATCGTGGGCAAGGCCAAGGAAGCCATCGGCAACGCCACCGACAACGACAAGCTCGCCGCCGAGGGCAAGGCCGACCAGGTCAAGGCCGACGCGAAGAAGGCCGGCGAGAACGTCAAGGACGCCTTCAAGTAAATCGCCGCGTTCGAACGGGCCGCCGACCTCGCGTCGGCGGCCCGAGCTTTTGCCCCATGGTCGTGTCCGACCCCGGAGATAGGCTGATCGCATGCGAACCCGTGGCGACGTGGAGTGCTGGCTGACCGACATGGACGGCGTGCTCGTCCACGAGAACACCCCGATTCCCGGTGCGTCCGAACTGCTCGCGCAGTGGCGCGCCGAAGGCACCCCGTTCCTCGTGCTGACCAACAACTCGATCTTCACTCCGCGCGACCTGAGCGCGCGGCTGCGGTCATCGGGTCTCGTGGTGCCCGAGTCCTCGATCTGGACCTCGGCGCTGGCCACGGCCGACTTCCTGCGCTCGCAGATGCCGGGCGGCTCAGCCTTCGTCATCGGCGAGGCGGGACTCACCACGGCGCTGCACGAGGCCGGTTTCATCATGACCGAGACCCACCCCGACTACGTGGTGGTCGGCGAGACGCGCAACTACTCGTTCGAGGCGATCACGAAGGCCATCCGCTTCATCCGCGACGGCGCCCGTTTCATCGCCACGAACCCGGATGCCACGGGCCCCTCGACCGAGGGAGTGCTCCCCGCGACGGGGGCGATCGCCGCGCTGATCACGAAGGCGACCGGCAAAGAGCCGTACATCGTCGGCAAGCCGAACCCCATGATGTTCCGTTCGGCGCTCAACCGGATCGGCGCGCACTCCGAGAACACCGGCATGATCGGCGACCGGATGGACACCGACATCGTGGCCGGCATCGAGGCGGGGCTGCACACCGTCCTGGTGATGACGGGCATCAGCGACCAGAGCGAGATCGAGAAGTACCCGTTCCGTCCCGACGAGATCCTGGCATCCGTCGCCGACCTGGTTCGCGACGAGCCGGTCGAGTCCGACCTCGCCGACGGCGAAGAGGGCCTGGCCGAAGGCCTGTGACGTGGGCGCGCTCGACGACGGGGTGAAGGTCGCGGCGCTCGACGCCGCCGAGTGGGGCCGCTGGCTCGAAGAGAACCACACCGTCTCGAAGGGCGCGTGGCTGCTGCGCGGCCGGGGCGCCCACGCGGGGCGCTACGTCGAGTACGAAGAGGCGATCTGCGAGGCACTGTGCTTCGGGTGGATCGACGGTCCCGTGCGGGTTTTCGATGAGCTGAGCTCGGGGCTGTGGTTCGCTCCCCGCCGCGCGACCAGCGGGTGGGCGGCGACGAACAAGGCCCGCATCGCCCGGCTCGAGGCCGAGGGGCGCCTGCGACCGGCCGGACTCCGCGCGCTGGAGGTCGCGCGCGCGAACGGCGCGTGGGAGATCCTCGACGGGCGCGAGGCGGGCATCGAGCCGCCCGAGCTGACGGCCGCTCTCGACGCCGTGCCCGCGGCCCGGGCGAACTGGGACGCGTTCCCTCCCTCGGCCCGCAAGTTCGGGCTCACGCAGATCGCGATGGCCGTCCGGCCGCAGACCCGCGCCACGCGGATCGCCAAGATCGTGGCCGACGCCGCCGCGGGCACACGCCCCGCCTGACCAGGAGACCCGATGGACGACCGCACGCTCTGGCTCCTCACCGCCTTCCTGATCACCGCAGGCACGTTGGTCGCGTTCATCGTGCAGTGGCGGCGGTCGCGTCGCGGGGACCATCGCGATCCGTTCGACGGTCCGGGCGACGGCGGGGAGTGACCCGGGCGGCCGCGTGCGCGGCATCCGGCTGCGAGAACAGGGCATCGTTCGGCGACAGGACGATCCGTGCCGAGACGGTCCTGTTCTCGGCGAATCGCCTGTTCTCGAAACGGCCGCGAGCGGATTACTGCGGCTGCAGGCCCAGGTCGTCGAGGTCGATGGATGCCAGCCACTTCAGGCCCTCGGCCTCGATCGCGGCCTGCGCGCCGGTCTTGCGGTCGACGATGACGGCGACGGCGACGACCTCGGCGCCCTCGCGGCGCAGCGCTTCGACGGCCTTGAGAGCCGACTGGCCGGTCGTGGAGGTGTCCTCGACCACGACGACGCGCTTGCCCTTGACGTCGGCGCCCTCGATCTGACGGCCGCGGCCGTGGTCCTTGGGCTCCTTGCGCACGACGAACGCGTCGAGCGGGTGGCCCGCGTGCACCGACTCGTGCATCACGGCGTTGGCGATCGGGTCGGCGCCGAGCGTGAGCCCACCGACGGCGACGACACCGTCGAGGTCCTTCACGAGGTCGAGCACGAGACGGCCGATCGCGGGGGCGGCACGGTGGTCGAGCGTGAGCTTGCGCATGTCGACGTAGTAGGTCGCCTTCTTGCCGCTGGAGAGCGTGAAGTCGCCGTGGAACACCGCCTCGGCGTTGATCAGGCCGATGAGGGCCTGGCGGTCGGCTTCGAGCTCGGGCGTTGCGGCGGTGGTCACGGCGTCGAGTCTATTGCGCCGTGGTTCGCGGCATCCCTCCCGCGGACCTCGTGACCGACACACCGGGCACGGACGGCCACCGACGGCGTGTCGCCCGCCGGCTCCGCAGGACGGTACGCCCGACCAGGGGCCCCGCCCGGAGGCCGCGGCATCCGTCTCGCGGAGTTCCTCGGCGACACGCGGCACCGACGCGGACGAGAACGGCGTGTCGCCGACGAACTCCGCACGGCGGACACGGCCGACCGCCCGGCGATGTCGCCACCCGAAAGTAGGCTGGATGCCATGCGCCTGGCCACCTGGAACGTCAACTCCATCCGCGCCCGCGTCGCCCGCACCGTCGAGTTCGCCGTGCGCGAGCACATCGACGTTCTGGCGATGCAGGAGATCAAATGCAAGACGGAGCAGTTCCCGTACGCGGCGTTCGAGGAGGCCGGGTACCACGTGGTCGCGCACGGGCTGAATCAGTGGAACGGCGTCGCGATCGCGAGCCGTGAGCCGATCGAAGACGTCGAGATCGGGTTCCCCGGCATGCCCGGGTTCGAGAAGGGCAAAGAAGGCCCCGACCTGCCGAAAGAGGCGCGCGCGATCGGCGCCACCATCGACGGCGTACGCGTGTGGAGCCTGTACGTGCCGAACGGCCGCGGTCTCGACGACCCGCACTACCGCTACAAGCTCGACTGGCTCGAGGCCCTCCGCCGCCACACAGAGGACACCCTCGTGGCGAACCCCGGTCTCCCGCTGGCCCTGACCGGCGACTTCAACATCGCCCCCACGGATGCCGACAACGGCGACCCCACGGTGATCGAGGGCGTGACCACGCACGTCTCCCCGCCGGAGCGCGCCGCGTTCGCCGCCTTCGAGTCCGCGGGACTCACCGATGTCGTGCGGCCGCTCATCCCCACCGGCTACACGTACTGGGACTACAAGCAGCTGCGTTTCCCCCGCAACGAGGGGCTGCGGATCGACTTCATCCTCGGCTCGACGGCGTTCGCCGACGCCGTGCAGGGCGCCGAGATCCATCGCAACGAGCGCAAGGGCGAGGTGCCCAGCGACCACGTGCCCGTCGTCGCCGACCTCGACTTCTCACACGGTGAGGACGACGACGATCTGCCGATGATCTTCGGCTGACGGCATCCGGTCCTCCGTCGCACGGGGGAGGCGGGAGCGACGGCACCCTCCGTAGGCTCGCCCTCTTGAGGGAGGAGCTCCATGACATCGACGAACGCCCCGCAGGGGTCCACGGCTGTCTGGTACTTCGTGGCGGCGGTGTTCGTGCTGACATTTCCGAACCTCTTCTTCCCCGATGTGAACCTGGCGCTGCGCATCGCGCTCCTCGTCGCCGGCCTCGCCCTCATGGGCGCGGGGTTCGTCCAGCTCCGTCGGGAGATCGCCGCGAAGAGCCACCCCGACGACACTCCACGCGCCGACGAGGAGTGACCCGCAACGACCGGCGCAGCCGCGTCGTCCCGCGCATGATCTTCGGCTGACGGCATCCGGCGATCTTTTTTCGCCCCTCTGTCGATTCCGCCCGTCGCCGTTCGACGCGATAGTAGGGGCAGGCATCCGCTCCCCCGGAACCCACGGCAGCGAGGAAGAGAAGAGACCATGACGAAGTACATGCTGATCATGCGCGGCACCGACGAGGCGTACGCGGCGTACAAGCAGATCCCGTTCGAGCAGATCATCAACGACATGGGTGCGTACAACGAGTCCATGATCACCGCGGGCGTGCTCGTCGCCGGCGACGGCCTCGCCGAGGACATGAGCCAGAACTTCGTCGTCGAGTTCGGCGGTGAGGAGCCCGTGGTCACCGACGGTCCCTACGGCGAGACGCACGAGCTGTTCAACGGCTTCTGGATCATCGAGGTGTCCTCGCGCGACGAGGCGATCGAGTGGGCGCGCCGCGCGCCGCTCATCGCCGGCAACAAGCTCGAGGTCCGCCGCGTGACCGACGAGACCGACTTCGCCGCGTTCGCCGACAACGAGTACATCCAGAAGGAGGAGGGCTGGCGCGAGGAGCTGTCCGGCCGGTGACCCCCGACCCCGAGGTCGCGCGCCGCGTCGCGGCGATCTGGCGCATCGAGGGCGCCCGGATCGTCGCGGCGCTGGCCCGCGTGGTCGGCGACCTCGGCACCGCGGAGGACCTCGCGCAGGACGCGCTCGTCGAGGCCGTGGAGCAGTGGGGGCGCGACGGCGTCCCCCGGAACCCCGGGGCGTGGCTGACGGCGGTGGCGAAGCGGCGCGCGATCGACGGCTGGCGGCGCGAGCAACGCCTCGGCGAGAAGTACCGGCTCCTCGCCGCCGACCTCGACGAGGTGGCCGACGACGTGTGGGAGCCCATCGACGACGACGTGCTGCGTCTCGTGTTCGCCGCCTGTCACCCGGTGCTCTCGCGCGAGGCGCAGGTGGCGTTGACGCTGAAGGTCGTGGCCGGCCTCGACACGGAGGCGATCGCGCGCCTCTTCCTCGTGCCGGTTCCGACGATGCAGCAGCGGATCGTCCGGGCGAAGAAGGCGCTCAGCGCCGCCCGCGCGCCCTTCGCGGTGCCCGAACCGGCGGAGTGGCCGGCGCGGCGCACCGCGGTGCTCACGGTCGTGTACCTGATCTTCACCGAGGGCTACGTCGCGAGCACCGGTGACGCGGTGCTCCGCACCGAGTTGGCGCACGAGGCGCTGCGGCTCGGTCGCGTCCTCGACCGGCTGCTCCCCCGCGAGCCGGAGGTGCTCGGGCTGTCCGCGCTCATGGAGTTCCAGGCATCCCGCTTCGCGGCCCGCGTCGACGGGAACGGGGATGCCGTGCTCCTGGCCGACCAGGACCGACGACGGTGGGACCGCTCGGCGATCGCCCGCGGGCGCGCGCTGCTCGACGGGGCCGATGCGCTGGGCAAGGGTCGCGGTCCCTATCAGCTGCAGGCGGCGATCGCGCTGTGTCACGCGGAGGCGGCGAGCGTCGACGAGACCGACTGGGACCGCATCGTCCTGCTGTACGAGATGCTCGGCCGGATCACCGCGAACCCGGTCGTCGAGCTCAATCGCGCGGTCGCCGTGTCGATGGCATCCGGCCCCGAGGAGGGGCTCGCGATCGTCGACGGGATGGATGCCACGCCCCTCCGCGGCTCGCATCTGCTGCCCTCGGTGCGCGGCGAACTGCTCGCGCGCCTGGGTCGCGTCGAGGATGCTCGCGCCGCGCTGCTCGAGGCCGCCGACCTCACCCGCAACGCCCGCGAGGCGGCACTGCTGCGGCGGAAGGCCGAGGCACTCCGCCGCTGAGGGGTCGAGGAGAACGATTTTCGGGGCGCGTTCCGCGCTTCGGGGCGTGAGGTGCGCGGCCCGAAGCGCGAAACGCGCCCCGAAGGGAGAAGCGGGGTCAGGCCGCCGGCACCGGCGCGGGAGCCGTCCGCTGGGCGAGCGTCACGAGCGCCTCGATGATCGAGCGCAGGAACGCCGCCGTGCCCTCGTCGGTGACGGTGCCGTCCTCCTCGAAGAGGCCGGGCGTGGACTGGATGTAACCCTCGGGCTGGCCGAGGACGAGGGCGTTGTAGTGCAGGAGCACCGAGCGCAGGTGCTGCTGGCCGGCCGCCGTGGCGATGCCGCCCTGCGACGTGCCGATGACGGCGGTGGGCTTGTCGTTGAACGACGCCTCACCGTAGGGACGCGCCGACCAGTCCAGCGCGTTCTTCAGCACGCCGGGGATCGAGCGGCTGTATTCGGGGGTCACGATGAACACCGCGTCGGCATCCTCGATCGCGTTCTTGAAATCGACCGCGACCTGGGGGAAGTTGCCGTCGTAGTCGGGCGAGTAGAACGGGAGGTCCTTGATCGGGATCTCCTTCAGGGTCACGCCCTCGGGCGCCACCTTCTCGAGCGCCTTCGCCAGGCGGCGGTTGATCGAGGTGCTGGAGATGCTTCCGACGATGTAGCCGATGGTGTGGTCGGTCACGATGATCCTTCCTGGACGACGAGGGCGCGGGCGCCCGAATGCATTCACGTGCAAGCTTTTCGTTTCTCGGACTATTCCCCGCGGGGCTTGACTCCGCCCCCAGGGGGATGCCGGACGTCGGAAGCCCCCTCTACCGTGGAGGGATGCCGAACCTCACCCGGGCGCAGTGGCGCAGCGACATCGTGCTCGCGGCGGTGCTGTTCGTCGGAGGGCTGCTCAGCGCCGTGCTCTCCGCGGTCGCGGGGATCTACGGCGATCAGCAGGCCGAGTTCGTCCTCGCCGTCGCGTACGTCGCGGTGCTGTCGATCCCGCTCGCCTTCCGGCGACGCTGGCCGTCGATCGTGGCCGTGATCGTCTCGGCGGCGTACTTCTTCGCCGTGACGCTGAGAGTGCCCGAGGTGTACGCGGGCAACATCGCGATGTTCATCGCGATCTACACGGTCGGAGCGTGGTCGACGAACCGACGCCGGGCCACGATCGTGCGGGCGGCCATCATCCTGGGCATGTTCGCGTGGCTGTTCGTGGTGATGTTCCAAGATGCGACCATGCCGGTCGACCAGGTGCCCGAGGGATTCCCGTCGCGCACGGGCGCCTTCTCGCCCTTCGTCGCCTCGCAACTGCTGGGGCTCGCCCTCAACGCCCTCTTCTTCGGCGGCGCGTACTTCTTCGGCGAGCGCTCGCATCAGCAGCGCCTGCAGCGTCTCGCCCTCGAGGAGCGCACGGCCGAACTCGAGGCCGAGCGCGAGATCACCGCCGCCCAGGCCGTCGCCCTCGACCGGGTGCGCATCGCGCGCGAACTGCACGATGTCGTCGCCCACCACGTCTCGCTGATGGGCGTGCAGGCCGGAGTCGCCCGCTCGGTCATGGACCGCGACCCGGACACATCGCGCGAGGTGCTGAGCGGCATCGAGGAGTCGGCGCGCACTTCCCTGCGCGAGCTGCGCCAGCTGCTCGAGACGCTCCGCACCCCGGATGCCGGCGAGGAGCCGAACGTCGACACCGCTCCGACCACCCACGGGCTGGCATCCATCCCCTCCCTCGTCGAGGCGGCCTGCGCCGCGGGACTGCCGACGACGTTCGCCGTCATCGGCGAACCGGCGACCGAGCCGTCCCCGGTGGTGCAGGTGAACCTGTTCCGCATCGCCCAGGAGGCGTTGACGAACGCCCGTCGGCACGCGGGGCCGGATGCCACGGCCGACGTGCGTGTGCGGTTCGACGACTCGACCGTCGAACTCGAGGTGACCAACACGGGCCGCCGCGCGTCCGGAGCCCCGGGCCTCGGGCAGCGCGGGATGCGCGAACGGGCGGCCGTGTCGGGCGGCAGCATCGAGATGGGGCCGCGCACGCGCGGCGGCTATCTCGTGCGGGTGCGTGTTCCCCTGGCGGAGGCGGAGGTCGCGCATGTCTGACCTGCGCGTGCTGCTGGTCGACGACCACGCGATGATGCGGGCGGGGTTCCGCACGATCCTGTCGCTCGAAGACGACATCGAGGTCGTCGGCGAAGCGCGCACGGGGATCGAGGCGATCGCCGCGGCGGAGACACTGCAGCCCGACGTGATCTGCATGGACGTCCAGATGCCCGACATGGACGGGCTCGAGGCGACGCGGCGCATCGTCGCCGACCCCGGCTCGGACGCCGCCGTCCTCATCGTCACGACGTTCGACCGCGACGACTACCTGTTCGACGCCCTTGCGGCGGGCGCGAGCGGCTTCCTGTTGAAGAACGCGGGACCGGAAGAGCTGGTGGGCGCGGTGCGCGTCGTGGGCGCGGGCGACGCGCTGCTCGCCCCCGAGGTCACGCGCCGCGTCATCGCGCGGTTCGCGGGCCAGGGCGGCGAGGCCGTGGCATCCCCCGCACAGCGTCCGGCCGCCCCGCCCCTCGTCCTCGCCGAGCCGCTCACCGACCGCGAGACCGAGGTGCTGAAACTCGTCGCCGAGGCTCTGAGCAACGCCGAGATCGCCGCGCGGCTGTTCATCGGCGAAGCCACCGTGAAGACGCACGTGTCGAACGTGCTGCAGAAGCTCGGCGCGCGCGACCGCGTCCAGGCCGTCGTGCTGGCCCACCGCCACGGCCTGGCGTAGGGCTCCCCCGCACGACGGAGGGACGGAACCCGCCCCCGGACGGATGACGCGCCGCACGGCCGTCCGTAGCGTGGATGCCATCACCAGAAAGGGGTGGACCGTGCTCGAACTGAACGGCATCACCAAGAGCTACGGCGGACGCCGGGTGCTCGACGACGTGACCTTCACCGTGGCCCCGGGGCGTCTGACGGGATTCGTCGGCGGCAACGGCGCGGGAAAGACCACGACCATGCGGATCGCGCTCGGCGTGCTCGGGAAGGATGCCGGCACGGTGTCGATCGACGGCGCCGAGCTCACCGCCGGGGACCGCCGCCGCTTCGGCTACATGCCCGAGGAGCGCGGCCTGTACCCGAAGATGAAGGTCGTCGAGCACATCGCCTACCTCGCGCGCCTCCACGGCTTCGGCAAGGCGGAGGCCACCGCGAAGGCGACCGCCCTGCTCGAACGCCTCGGACTCGGCGAGCGCCTGAACGACCTGGTCGAGACGCTGTCGCTCGGCAACCAGCAGCGCGCGCAGATCGCCGCGTCGCTCGTGCACGAGCCGGAGGTCCTGATCCTGGACGAACCGTTCTCGGGCCTCGACCCGCTCGCGGTCGACGTCGTCGCGAGCGTGCTGCAGGAGAAGGCGGCGACCGGGACCGCCGTGCTCTTCTCCTCGCACCAGCTCGACGTCGTCGAGCGGCTGTGCGACGACCTCGTGATCATCGCCGCCGGCACGATCCGTGCGGCCGGCAGCCGCGACGCGCTCCGCGCGCAGCACGCGACGCACCGGTACGAGCTGCTCTCCGGCGGCGACGCGGGCTGGCTCCGCGACCAGCCCGGCATCACGGTCCTCGACTTCGACGGCGGGTACGCCGTCTTCGACGCGGCCGACGACGACGCGGCTCAGGCCGTGCTGCGGGCGGCGGTCGCCCGCGGCGACGTGGCGAGCTTCGCGCCTCAGCGCCCGACCCTCGCCGACATCTTCAAGGAGGTCATCCAGTGAGCACCGCACCCACCTCGCGCCGGTCGGCGCCGGGCGCTCCCAGCGAACTGCAGAGCGTGTGGCTCGTGGCCGAGCGTGAGATCGGATCGAAGCTGCGCAGCAAGGTCTTCGTGATCTCGACGGCGATCCTCGTGCTCGCCGCCCTCGCGTCGGTGCTCTGGGGCGGTTTCGCCGCGCAGAACGCCGGGGGCAGTGGCATCCCCGTCGCCGTCACGAACCAGACGCAGCCCGCGCTGTCGGGGGTCGAGGGCGTCGACGCGACGGTCGCCGATTCCGACGCCACCGCCCGCGCGCTCGTCGAGGACGGGACGGTGGATGCCGCCCTCGTGTCGGGATCGTCGAACCCCGCGTTCGACTACACCGTCGTGGTGAAGGACAAGGTGCCGGGGGCGCTGCTGCAGCTGCTCAGCGAGACTCCCGAGGTGGAGACGATGGAACCCGGCGCGGGCGCGGCGGATGCGCTGCGCTACTTCATCGCCCTCGGGTTCGGCATCGTGTTCCTGATCGCCGCGAGCACCTTCGGCGGGACGATCGCCCAGAGCGTGGTGGAAGAGAAGCAGACGCGCGTCGTCGAGATCCTGATCTCCGCCATCCCGGTACGGGCGCTGCTGGCGGGCAAGGTGCTCGGCAACACCATCCTCGCGATGGCGCAGATCGTGCTGCTCGCGGCGGTGGCCGTGATCGGGCTCGCGGTGACGGACCAGGTGGGGGTGCTCGGTGCTCTCGGCGCACCGATCGCGTGGTTCGCGATCTTCTTCCTCTTCGGATTCACACTGCTGGCCTCGCTGTTCGCCGCGGCCGCCGCGATGGTGTCGCGCCAGGAGGACATCGGCGCGACCACGACCCCGATCACGATGCTCGTGATGGCGCCGTACTTCCTCGTGATCTTCTTCAACGACAACCCCGTCGTGCTGACGATCATGTCGTACGTGCCGTTCTCGGCACCGGTGGGGATGCCGCTGCGGATGTACCTCGGTGACGCGCAGTGGTGGGAGCCGGTGCTGTCCCTGGTGATCCTCATCGCCTCCTGCATCGCCGCGATCGCGATCGCCGCGCGGATCTACCAGAACTCCCTGCTGCGCATGGGCGCGCGCGTCAAGCTCGCGGAGGCGCTGCGGGGCTGACCGGCTCGGGCCCGGTCACCGGCGGGATGGATGCCACGGCTTCTGGCATCCATCCCGCTTTCCGTGTCGCGAGGTCACTCTTCGAGGACGGCGAGGACGTTGCCCGCGGGATCGCGGAACCAGGCGATCAACGGTCCTCCTTCGCGCATGATGCCGCGCGAGTCCGTGGGGATGTCGGCGTCGTCGTAGATCTTGGTCTCGACGCCGCGCGAGCGGAGATCGTCGACGGCGGCCTCGACGTCGGCGACCGGGAAGTTCAGGACCGTGAACGACGCGGGCTCGTGATGCGGTTTGCCGTACACGAGCACGCGCCCACCGGATCCGAGGTGCAGGACGAGGAACCCGGATCCTTCGAGCACCTCCACCCGTATGCCGAGGGTGTCGGCGTAGAAGCGGTGGGCGGCGTCGAGGTCGTCGACGGCCAGGCCAGAGAAGGCCCCGTCAGGATCGAACATGGTCGTGCCCCTTTCTCTAGTTCGGCCGCACGTAGGCCGTGACGCTGTCGGAGAGTCGGATCGGCGTCCCCGCGACGGTGTCGTCGGCCGGGTCGCCGATGGCGACGGAGAGGTTCTCGTCGACACCGAAGACCGCCGCGCCGGGCTGCGCGCCGCTCGCGCACCCCGCCGACCACGGCCGGTTGTCGGTGGAGGTGAAGACGGCGATGCACCGGCCGTCGCCGTCGTCGGGGACGGCGAGGTAGATGCGGAAGTCGCGGATCGTGGCGATGTAGCGGATGCTCGCCGGGTCGATGCCGCTGTCGGACAGGATGTCGCCGGAGATCACGTCCTCGGAGGTCTGCACGAAGGCGAGTTCGGGCAGGCCGGATGCCGTGGCGTCGGTCGGGGCGGGCTGAGTGGCCGCGGCGAAGCCGATCGCGATGCCGAGCCCGAGGAGGGCGACCGCCCCGAGGGCGGTGAGGATGCCGCGCGTGACGCGACGGGGCGGTCGCGGGGTGGCATCCGTCGGCTCGTCGCGCTCGACCGGCGCGGTGGGCGCAGGCTCGTCCGGTGCCGGGTCTGCGCGGGCTCGGTCCTCGAGGGCGCTCAGCCGGGCGATCTCCTCGACCGTCGGAGCGCTCCCGCGCCCGCCGTACACGCGCTCGCGCAGCCGCGCGAGCTCGACGTCGTCGCCGCTCATCCCTCGACTCTAGGGCGCGGCCGGTGGGGCGGCTCCGTGGGGGTCGGGAGGCCGGGCGTCGGCTCAGGGATCTGCACAGACTCAGTGGCATCCGCCCCGATCGGACTGACATTGCGCGGATCGCTGACATGGCGCGAATCGCCGAGGGCGCGCGCCGCGCCCGCCTCACTCCGTCACGTAGGCCGTGACCGACTCCGACAGGCGCACGGGCGTTCCGCGGATCGACATCCGGGACGTGTCGCCGAGCGCGACGCTCAGGTGCCGGTCGATGCCGAACACGGCGCCGTCGTCGAAGGGTCCTCCGGTCGTGCATCCTGCGGACCACGGCTGATCGTTGACGACGATGAACGTCACCACGCACACCCCCTCCCCCCGCTCCGGCTGAGCGAGGAACACGCGGAAGCCGCGCATCACGGCGATGTACCGGGTGGTGGCGGGGTCGATCCCACTGTCGTCGATGATGCTCGCCGAGATGACGTCGTCGTCGGTCTGCGGGAACGCCAGCTCGGGGTACCGCGTCGACGGGGTCGGAGACGGGGTGGCCGAAGCGGCGACGAGGGACGGTGCGGCCACGCCCGCGGCGTACCCCGCCCCGAGCAGGACCCCCGCCGCGACGACCGCCGCGATCACCGCGAGCGCGCGGTGGCGCGGGGGTGCGGCATCCCTCGGCGCCCCCTCGTCGGCAGGGTCGCCGGGCGGGTCCACGGGCTCGGCGGATGCCAGGGAAGCGGCGGCCGGAGCGTGATCGGCGGCAGGGCTCGGGGCACGGCGGGCACGGGCGGCCTCTTCGAGGGCCGTGAGGCGTGCGATCTCGTCCGGTGTCGCCGGGAGGGCGGCAGCGCCGTAGACGCGCTCGCGCAGGTGGTTCAGCTCGACGTCGTCGTCGCTCATGCCCCGACTCTAGAACCGCCCGGGGCAGGGTGGGGCGGTCGTCAGGGAGCCGTGGCGCCCAGGGCGTCCGCCGCGCCCACGAGCGCGAGGTGCGACAGCGCCTGCGGTGTGTTGCCGGCCTGCCGCTTCCCCTTCGGGTCGTACTCCTCGGACAGCAGCCCCACGTCGTTCGCGACCGCGGTCAGCCGCCGCATGAGGGCGACGGCGTCGTCGCGTCGGCCCGTGCGCGCGTACTGGCCGACGAGCCAGAACGAGCACGCCAGGAACGGGTGCTCGTCGCCCGCGAGCCCGTCGACGCCCGTCGTCCGGTAGCGCAGCAGCCACCCGTCGGGCATGAGGGTCTGCTCCATGCGCGCGACGGTGGCGAGCATGCGCGGGTCGTCGTACGCGCAGAAACCCACCTGCGGCAGGATCAGCAGCGACGCGTCGACCTCGTCGGTATCGGCGTGCTGCGTGAACCAGCCGCCGCCGTGCACGCCGTGCGCGTCGATGTCGCCCCGGAGGCGATCGCGCAGCTCACGCCACGTGTCGACCTCGCCGTCCAGCCCGTTCTCTTCCACGGCCCGGATGCCACGATCGAACGCCGCCCACACCATCGCCCGGGAGTGCGTGAAGAAGTGCGGGTCGCCGCGCATCTCCCAGATGCCGTTGTCGGGACGGTCGACCCACTGCACGAGCTGATCGAGCAGCGTGCGCTGCAACGCCCACGAGAACGTGGTCTCCTCGACGCCGGCCCTCCGGGCGGCCTCGAGGGCGACCATGACCTCGCCGATCACATCCGCCTGGTACTGATCGACCGCGCCGTTGCCGATGCGCACCGGCCGCGCCCCCTCGTAGCCGGGCAGGCTCGTGATCTCGCGCTCGGGCAGGTCGCGCTCCCCCGCGATGCCGTACATGATCTGCACGTCGGCGGGATCGCCGGCGATCGCCCGCAGCAGCCACGTGCGCCAGCGATGCGCGGCGTCGAGGTAGCCGTGGTCGATGTACGCGACGAGGGTGAGCGCCGCGTCGCGGAGCCACACGTAGCGGTAGTCCCAGTTCCGTTCCCCGCCGAACGCCTCGGGCAGCGAGGTGGTGGCCGCGGCCACGATACCGCCGGTCTCCGCGTGGGTCAGCGCGCGCAGGACCAGGAGCGAACGGGTGACGAGCTCGGCGTGCTCACCCGCCGCCTGCACGCGCTCCGCCCACGAGGCCCACCACTCGATGGTGCGTTTGAGCGTGGCATCCACGTCGATCGGGGCGGGCGCCTCGCGCCACGACGGCCCCCATTGCAGCACCGAGTCGACGCTCTCGCCCGCGACGGTCGTCCACCGCGCGCGGTGCGCGGTGTCGACCGCGATCAGGCGCGGACCGCGCAGGACCACGGCATCCGGCCCGGCGACCGCGAGGATCGCGTGCGCGTGGCCGTCCCCGATCTGCCGCACCCACGGCACCGCCCGGGCGTAGTCGAACCGGAACCGCACCTCGCTGACGAAGTCGACCTCGCCGGAGATCCCGACCACGCGCCGCACCACGGCCTCGACGCCCTCGTCGATCGGCATCGCGTCGTGCACCTCGGCCACCCCCGTCGCCGTCTGCCAGCGCGTGACCAGCACGAACGTGTCGGCGTCGTAGTGGCGGGTGACCGTGGCATCCGGATCGCTCGGACGCAGCGACCAGGCCCCGTGCGACTCGTCGCCGAGCAGCGCGCCGAACATCGACCCGCTGTCGTAACGGGGCAGGCAGAGCCAGTCGATGCTGCCCCAGCGGGACACCAGGGCGGCGGATCGGCAGTTGCTGAGGACGGCGTAGTCCTCGATCGCGGTGCTCACCCTCGTGATTGTGACAGGGGATGCCGACATCGTGGCCGTGCATCCCGCCAGTGGCATCCGTGGGCTCGCTGCAAGCGACCACGCGGTGTCGGACGGGGACGCTACGGTGGCCCCATGCCGGCGGACACCACCCTGATCATCCTGGGCGCTTCGGGCGACCTCACCTCGCGCCTCCTGCTGCCCGCCCTCGGGCAGTTGCTCACGCGCGAGCCGAGCCGCTCGGTCCGGCTGCACGGCGCCGGCATGGAGGACTGGACCGACGAGAAGTGGCGCGACACCGTGCGCGCCTCCTTCGCGACGATGGGCGCCGAGAAGGCCTTCGAGAAGGTGGCCGACACCACGTACAGTCAGGCCGACATCACGAAGACCTCCGACCTGCAAGAGCTCCTGGATGCCGCGGAGGGCCGGCCGGCGCTGTACTTCGCCGTCCCCCCGGCGGTCGCCGAGAAGGCGTGCGTCGCGCTGGCCGACGCGACCCTCCCCGACGGGACGATCCTGGCTCTCGAGAAGCCGTTCGGCACCGACGAAGCCAGCGCCCACGCTCTCAACGAGCAGGTCGCGAAGCTCGTCCCCGAGAACCAGGTGTTCCGCATCGACCACTTCCTCGGCCGTTCGACGGTGCTGAACCTGCTCGGCGTGCGCTTCGCCAACCGTCTCATCGAGAGCGTGTGGTCGGCCGACGACATCGCCGGTGTCACGGTCGACTTCCCCGAGAAGCTCGGGCTCGAGGGGCGCGCGGGCTACTACGACCACGCCGGGGCCCTGGTCGACATGATCCAGAGCCACCTGCTGCAGGTCATGGCGTTCGTGACGATGGAGCCGCCGTCCTCGCTCGACCAGCTCGATCTCCGGGATGCCACCTCCGCGGTGCTGCGTGCGACGCACGTGTGGGACGACGACGCCGTGAAGAACTCCCGCCGCGCCCGGTACACCGAGGGCACGATCGGCGACCGGCACTTCCCGTCGTACACCGACGAGCCCGGCGTCGACCCCTCGCGCCAGACGGAGACGCTCGCCGAGATGACGGTCGAGGTGCGCACCGCGCGCTGGCAGGGCGTGCCGATCGTGCTGCGGTCGGGCAAGGCACTGGGCCCGGATGCCGGCGACCCGGCCGTGACGGTGACCTTCAAGCCCGTGCGGCACCTGCCCGACGGATTCGTCGGCGAGAGCGCCCCCTCGGTGCTGACGTTCTCCCTCGGCCCCGACACCATGAGCCTCGGGCTGAACGTCAACGGCGCCGACGACCCGCTGGAGCTGGAGCGCGTGACCCTCGCGGCCGACCTCGGCGAGGGCGGCCTGAAGGCTTACGGCGAGGTGCTCTCCGGCATCCTGGACGGCGACGCGATGCTCGCTGTCCGCGGCGACGCCGCCGAGCAGTGCTGGCGCATCGTGCAGCCGGTCATCGACGCGTGGCGCGCCGATCGGGTGCCGCTCGACGAGTATCCGGCGGGGACGGCCGGTCCGACCTCCTGGGGGCTGTGACTTTCTCCGTCACACGGGAACATCCGGGGGTCCGACGGCGTTCGATGGACTGGGTCAACGGCGCCCCGGCAACGTTCTCACCCTCAGGAGTACCCCATGTCCCACGTTCTCGACCGCACCGCCCAAACCGACGTCCCGATCCTCGACGTCCTGGCCGAGCGCTGGAGCACCCGCGTCTTCGACGCCGCCGCCCCCGTCGACGAAGAGGCGCTGCGCGCCGCCCTCGAGGCCGCCCGCTGGTCGCCGTCCGCCAACAACACCCAGCCGTGGCGTTTCCTCCTCGCCCGCCGTGGAACCGACGCGCACGCGAAGATCGTCGAGTCGCTCGTCGGATTCAACCAGGGGTGGGCGCCGGCCGCCGGTGCCCTGCTCGTCGTGCTGGCCGAGACCGTCGACTCCGACGACAACGCTCGCCCCTGGGCGACCTACGACGCCGGACAGTCCGCCGCGTTCTTCACCGTCGAGGCCCACGCCCGCGGCCTCGCCACCCACACCATGGGCGGCTTCTCGGGCGAAGACCTGCGTGACGCGTTCGACATCGACCCCCGCTTCACCCCGGTGACCGTCATCGCCGTGGGCGCCTTCGGTGACCTGGATGCCGCCGACGAGGCCGTCCGCGCCCGCGAGTCGGCGCCGCGCACGCGCCGGCCCATCGCCGAGTCCCTGCTGCTCGACGCCTGACACGACGCCGGTCTCCGGCATCCATCCGCCCCCGTATCCGCGCCCGCGGTGCGGGGGCGGACCCGTCTGCGGCGGAGAACCGGCGCGACATCGCGCACGGGTGAGTGCCGCACCCGGCTCAGCGCTCGACCAGCACGCCGTCCTCGTCGGCCCACACGTGCCGCCCGGGCGTGAACACCACACCCGCGATCGTCACGGGGACATCGACCTCGCCGACGCCGTCCTTCGCGCTCTTGCGCGGGTTCGAGCCGAGCGCCTTGACCCCCAACGGCAGGGATGCCATCGCCGCCCGATCGCGGATCGCGCCGTGCACGATGATCCCCGCCCACCCGTTCTCGACGGCCGACGCGGCGATGAGGTCGCCGACGAGCGCGGACTCGAGCGAACCGCCACCGTCGACGACCAGCACGGCGCCCGCTCCGGGCGTGGCGAGCACCCGCTTCACGAGCGCGTTGTCGCGGTGGCACCGCACGGTACGGACGAGGCCGTCGAACGCGATGCGCCCGCCGAGGTCGAGCATCTGCAGGGAGAGCGAATCGAGCTCGTCGCCGCGCTCGTCGTAGAGGTCAGCCGTAGCGATCGTCATGCGGCCAGGCTAGCGACGGGGGCCTGCGCGGGGCGTCTGGCCGTGGCATCCACCCCTCAGCGATAAACGCGATTCACGGCGAGACACGGCGGGAGAGCGCGTTTATCGCCGGGAATCGCGTTTATCGGCACCAGAGGCGGGGGGGCCGAGCGCGGGCGGGCGGGACGCGGGGCTACTCGATGATCTCGGCCTCGATCACGTCGTCGTCGCCGGGCTCCGGCTCGGCGGCGGGGCCGGCGCTCGTGAGCACCAGCGACTCGCCGTCGCTCGCGACGTCCACCTTCACCAGGTCGCCGTCGCGCACGCCGCCCGCGAGGATCGCCATCGCGAGGCGGTCCTGCACCTCGGACTGGATCAGGCGACGGAGCGGACGCGCCCCGTACACCGGGTCGTACCCGCGCTCGGCGAGCCACGACCGGGCGTCGGGCGTCACCGCGAGGGTGAGCCGACGCTCGCGCAGCCGCTTGTGCAGCGCGTCGACCGCGAGCTCGACGATCTGGGCGAGGTCGTCCTCGGTCAGCGCCTGGAAGATGACGATGTCGTCGAGACGGTTCACGAACTCGGGCTTGAACGCCTGCCGCACCAGCGCCTGCACCTGCGCGCGCTTGACCTCGATCGACAGCGTGGGGTCGATGAGGATCGGCGAGCCGAGGTTCGACGTCAGGATCAGGATGACGTTGGTGAAGTCGACCGTGCGGCCCTGGCCGTCGGTCAGCCGACCGTCGTCCATCACCTGCAGCAGGATGTCGAACACCTCGGGGTGCGCCTTCTCGACCTCGTCCAGCAGCACGACGCTGTACGGCCGCCGACGCACGGCCTCGGTGAGCTGACCGCCCTGCTCGTAGCCGATGTATCCCGGAGGGGCACCGACGAGACGCGCGACGGAATGCTTCTCGCCGTACTCCGACATGTCGATGCGGACCATGGCGCGCTCGTCGTCGAACAGGAAGTCGGCGAGCGCCTTCGCGAGCTCGGTCTTGCCGACACCCGTCGGGCCGAGGAACAGGAACGAACCGACCGGGCGGTTCGGGTCGCTGATGCCGGCGCGCGAGCGCCGCACGGCGTCGGACACCGCCTTCACGGCATCCTTCTGTCCGATCAGGCGCTTGCCGAGCTCGCGCTCCAGGTGCAGGAGCTTCTCGGTCTCGCCCTGCAGGAGACGCCCGACCGGGATGCCGGTCCACGCGGCGATGACGGCGGCGATGTCTTCGTCGGTGACCTGGTCGTTGACCATGCGGTCGCCGGCGGGCTCCTCGCGCTCGGCGGTCATCAGCTCACGCTCGAGCGCCGGGATGTCGGCGTACAGCAGGCGCGACGCGCGCTCGAGGTTGCCCTCGCGCTGGGCGCGTTCAGCATCCACCCGGGCCGCGTCGAGCCGCGTCTTGAGGTCGCCGACGCGGTTGAGCGACGCACGCTCGCGCTCCCACCGGGCCTGCAGCTCGTCGAGCTTGGCCTGCTCGGCGGCGAGGGTTTCGCGCAGGGTCGCCAGGCGCTCCTTCGAGGCGGCGTCCTTCTCTTTCTTCAGCGCCAGCTCTTCGAGCTTCAGGCGGTCGACGTGGCGGCGCAGCTCGTCGATCTCGAGCGGAGCCGAGTCGATCTCCATGCGCAGCCGGGACGCGGCTTCGTCGATCAGGTCGATGGCCTTGTCGGGCAGCTGCCGCGAGGGGATGTAGCGGTGGGAGAGGGATGCCGCAGCGACGAGCGCCGCGTCGGCGATGGCGACCTTGTGGTGCGCCTCGTACCGCTCCTTGAGTCCGCGGAGGATCGCGATGGTGTCTTCGACCGTGGGCTCGCCGACGTAGACCTGCTGGAAGCGGCGTTCGAGCGCGGCATCCTTCTCGATGAACTCGCGGTATTCGTCGAGCGTGGTCGCGCCGATGAGGCGCAGTTCGCCGCGGGCGAGCATGGGCTTCAGCATGTTGGATGCCGCGACCGAGCCCTCGCCGCCGCCCGCGCCCATGAGCACGTGCAGCTCGTCGATGAACGTGATGATGCGGCCGTCGGACTCGGTGATCTCCTTGAGGACGCTCTTCAGCCGCTCCTCGAACTGGCCGCGGTACATGGCACCGGCCACGAGGGCCGAGATGTCGAGCGACACGAGCTCCTTGTTCTTGAGGCTCTCGGCGACGTCGCCGGCGACGATGCGCTGCGCGAGCCCCTCGACGACGGCGGTCTTGCCGACGCCGGGCTCGCCGATGAGGACCGGGTTGTTCTTCGTGCGGCGGGTGAGCACCTGGCTGACGCGCCGGATCTCGCTGTCACGCCCGATGACGGGGTCGAGCTTGCCCTGGCGGGCCCGGTCGGTGAGGTTGATGCCGAACTGCTCGAGGGCGCTGCGCGCGTCCTCCTGCCCCGGCTGTTGTGTGGCGTTCATCTCGTTCTCCTGGGAAGTCGTTTCGCAAACTTGAGTTGCGTTGACTCAAGTTTAGCAGCGGCACAACCGGAGGGCAATGGATGCGGAGACACCCCTGCCGACGCCGCCGGGGGCGGGTCTATGGTGAGCGCGTGAGCACCGGTACGGCCACCGCGCCCCGCCCCGACATCCCGTGGAACCCGCCACCCTCGTCGCCCGAGCGGCGCGCCCAGGGTCGCGCGATGCGGGCGCGGGTACCGCGGCGCGATCTCGCCCGCCTCACCGTGGAGGGCCGTGACCCGCTCGGCATCCTGGCCGCGCAGAATGCGACGCGGATCCCCGAACTCGTACCGCTCCGCATCGAGCGGATGTCGGCGAACCCCTTCGCCTTCTACCGCGGCGCCGCGGCCGTCATGGCCGCCGACCTCGCACGCGACCCGTCCACGCCGTTCCACGTCGCCTCCTGCGGCGACGCGCACGTGGCGAACTTCGGCTTCTACGCCTCACCGCAGCGCACGCTCGTCTTCGACCTCAACGACTTCGACGAAGCGGCCTGGGCCCCGTGGGAATGGGACGTGAAGCGGCTCCTCACCAGCGTCGTCCTGGCCGGCGCGGAGACGAACCGCGACCCCTCCATCGTCCGGGATGCCGTCGAGGCGACCGTCCGCTCCTATGTCCGGGCGATCCGCACCCTCACCCGGCGCGACCCGATCGAGCGCTACTTCGAGCACTTCGGCCCCCGGGACGTCCTCGACTCGCTCGATCGCGCGTCACGGGCGGTACTCAGCCGCGCCATGTCGGACGCCGAACGTCGCACCGGCGCCCGCGCCGTCCGACGGCTCACCACCGACGTCGGTGCGGGTCGTCTCGCGTTCACCCCTCACCCCCCGCTGATGACCCCCGTCGACGCGGAACTCGCCGCCCGCGTCCTCGCCGTCGACGGCGCGTACCGGACCTCGGCGAACGTCGACGTGCGTCTCACCCTCGAGCAGTACAGCATCACCGACGTCGCCCGACGCGTGGTCGGGGTGGGCAGCGTCGGAACGCGGTGCTATCTCCTGCTGCTGCAGGACGGCGACGCGCACGCCTTCGTCCTCCAGGGCAAGCAGGCCGGCGCCAGTGTGCTGCAGCAGTTCGGTGGCATCCGTCAGCCGGAATCCCTGGTCGCACTCATCGCGTCCGACGGCGAAGGAGCCCGGGTCGTGTCGCTGCAACGCGTGCTGCAAGGTGTGTCCGACCCGTTCCTCGGGCACGTCCGCGGCGCCGACGCCGATTACTACGTCCGCCAGTTCCACGACATGAAGGGGGGTATCGAGATGGTGGAGTTGACCGACAAGCCGTTCCGTCGGTACGCGCAGGCGTGTGCCGTCACCCTCGCGCGCGCGCACGCGCAGTCCCCCGATGCCGCCGCCGTGGCGGGCTACGTCGGGTCCGGTGGCGCCCTGACCGACGCCCTGGCATCCTGGGCCTTCGCGTACGCCGACCTGTCGCGCGCCGACCACGCCGCGTTCGTCGCCGCGCACGCCTGACGCCACTGCAGTACTGCGACGCACCGCCCCGCGGAGTTCGTCCGCGACACGCCGGCCCGGACACGGCCCACCCGGCGCGTCCGTCACCATCTCCGCACGACGGCCCGGGTCGATGGATGCCAACGGCCCGGCCACGTGCCAGACTCAGGCCGACACGGCTTCCCGGGACGCGACCACCTCGTCGCCGCACGAGAACCGCGCGCGGTACGCGGTGGGCGTGAGACCCATCGTGCGGGCGAAGTTCTGCCGCAGCACCGCCGCGGACCCGAAGCCGCACTCGGACGCGATCCGGTCGAGCCCGAGATCGGTCTCTTCGAGGAGCCGCTGGGCGTGCAGCATCCGCTGCCGCGCCAGCCAGGCGGCCGGCGTCGCACCGAAGTCGGCTTTGAACCTGCGCGCGAACGTCCGCGGCGACATGTGCGCGCGGGCCGCGAGTCGCTCGACCGGCAGGTCGGCGTGCAGGTTCTGCAGCATCCACTCGGTGACGGGCGCGAGCGACAGCGACGCGTCGACGGGGATCGGGGCCGCGATGAACTGCGCCTGGCCGCCGTCCCGCTGCGGAGCGACGACCATCCGTCGGGCGATGCGGTTGGCCAGTTCGGCGCCCAGTTCCTGCCGGAGAAGGTGCAGGCACGCGTCGAGCCCGGCGGCGGTGCCCGCGCTCGTGACGATGTTGCCCGACTGGACGTACAGCACGTCGGGGTCGACCTCGATCGCGGGGTACATCCGCGCCATCGTGTCGGCGTACCGCCAGTGGGTGGTCGCGCGACGCCCGTCGAGCACCCCCGCGGCGGCGAGCACGAAGGACCCGCTGCACACGCTCAGCAGCCAGGCGCCCCGCGCGTGCGCTCGGCGGACGAGGTCGAGCACGCGTTCGTCGACGGCCTCCCACTGCGCGCGGGGGATCGGGGCGAGCACGAGGATGTCGACGTCGTCCGCGACATCGAGACCGTGCTCGACGTTGATCGAGAACCCGATGTTGGACGGGACGACGCCCGGGTCGGGACTCACGATGCGGAAGTCGAAGTTCGGGATGCCGTCGTCGCTGCGGTCGAGCCCGAACGCCTCGCACGCGAGGCCGAACTCGAACGGGGCGAAGCCGGGTTGGACGACGACGGCGACGGAACGCATGGATCCTCCGGGTGGCAGGAATACTTCGAACGTCGTCCATCATGCCACTCGTGGGCATGATTCGTACAGACGTAGTTTCTCTGCCATGGCTTACTTCATCGCCCTCGGCATCCTCGCCCTCATCGGGACCGGCTCCACCCTGTGGCTGGTCCGCACCGACGGACACCGTCGCGTGCCCACCGACCCACGTCGCCTGCCCGGCGGCACCGAGCTGCGCGCAGCGCGAGAAGACACCGCGGCGGCAACCGCACCGGAAGACGTCGAGGCTCCGCGGCGCGCCGCCCCCGGCCGCATCCGGCGCGGTCAGCGCGGCGCGACCGCGCGGGCGTAGACCCCGACCATCGCCGCCGTGCGCGACGACTGCCGGAACCGCTCCCCGATCGACGGATCCACCGCGACCGGGGAACCCGCGGCGATGTCCGCGGACGCGCGGCGCAGAGTCTCGGCGAGCGCCGGGACCGTGGCATCCGCGACGCTCCAGACGCCTCCGCCGAGCTCCGCGGCGATGTCGGGGTCGCTGACGACGGCGGGCGTTCCGAGCGACGCGGCCTCGAACACCGTCATGCCCTGCGTCTCGAAGCCGATCGACGTCTGCACGACCGCGTCCGCCTCGGCGAGGCGGGCGAGCGTCCGGGCGTACGGCATCCGTCCCGAGAAGCGGATGGATGCCACCTGCCGCGAGCGCTCCACGAGGCGACGGGCCGCGCGCAGCTGCGCTCCGCCGCCGATCACCTCGACCTCGGCGTCGATCCCGGACGCCGCCACCGCCTCGAGGAAGGGCAGCAGGCGCTTCTCGGGACTCATCCGACCGATCCAGACGAACCGCGGGCGGCCGGGGCGGCGCTCGACGGGTCCGCCCGCGAGCGCGGCATCCAGGATGTCGTCGTCGATGCCGTTCCAGACCACGTCGACGCCCGCGGTCTCCACGGAGCCGGAGGCCCCCGGCACCGCGCCGTGCGCCTCGAGTCGCCGCGCGAAGTGCGCCGACGGGGCCGTCACCGCGGCCGAGAGCCCGGCAAGCCGACGCAGGTAGGCCCAGCCGTCCGGCGCCTGCCGCGCCTCACGGACGCGCAGCGCCGGGCGCAGCGCGCGCCGCGCCCACACGTTGAGCACCCGCAGCACCAGCGCGGGGAACGGCGCCGTCGCCTCGATGCCGACGTCGACACGGTTGTGCATGGTGTGCACCACCGGCAGCCCGTGGCGTGCGGCGTAGCGGTGGCCGATGAACGCGCCCCAGAAATCCGCCTGCACGTGCACGACGTCGACCGGCGCGCGGCGCGCCATCGCGGCATCCACGAAACGGTCGGTGCGGATGCCGGGCCACGACAACGCGTACTCCCGGTCGGGGGTGACCGGGATCGACGGGAGGTCGACGTACGCCGGATCGGTGGGAGCCGGGCGGTGCATCCGAGGGGCGACGACCGTGACGGTGTGCCCGGCGCGCTCCAGGAACCGGCGCTGCAACCGCATCGACACCTGCGCACCGCCCAGCGACTCCACGTGCTGGTCGGCGAACATCACCACGTGCACGCGGTCACTCCGGGATCGGCCGACCGCGGTAGAGCGCCTCGAACGTGTCGAGCGTGCGACCGATGTCGTGGACCCGCACGCCGTCGAGCGACGCCTGCTGCATGCGACGGCGCTCATCGGGCTCGGCGGTGAGCACGTCGGTCAGCCGCGCGGTGAGCTCCGCGACGTTGCCCGGTTCGAAGAGGTACCCGTTCTCGCCGTCGTGCACGAGGTGCGGGAGCGCGACGGCGTCCGCGGCCACGACGGGAAGACCGGATGCCATGGCCTCCATGGTGGCGATCGACTGCAGCTCCGCGATCGAGGCGATCGCGAAGACACTGGCGCGCGTGTACAGGGCACGCAGGTCTTCCTCCGACGCGTGCCCGTGGAAGGTCACACGATCGGCGACACCCAGCTGGGCGGCGAGCTGCTCGAGGTTGCGGCGCTGGTCGCCGCCTCCGACGATGTCGAACGTCGCATCGAGAGCGGGGTCGAGCTGTGCGAGCGCGCGCAGGACGACGTCGATGCCCTTCTCGGTCGTGAGGCGACCGACGAACAGGATGCGGTTCGCCTCGCGCGGCTCGAGATCGGCGGTGTAGTTCGAGCGGTCGATGCCGCACGAGATGGGGATGACGCCCCGGATGTCGATGGTCTCCTCGAGGAAGTCCGCCGCCCGCCGGGTGGGGGTCGTCACGGCGCGCGTGAGGGCGAACGTGCGCTTCGCGTCGGCCCAGGCGAGCTTGACGAAGATGCGATCGAGGAAGTCGGGCAGGGTCGTGAAGTCGAGGATGTTCTCGGCCATGACGTGATTCGTGGCGATGAGCGGGATGCCCCGCTTCCGCGCCTCGCGAGCGAGACCGCGACCGATGACGATGTGCGACTGGATGTGCACGACGTCGGGCTTCACCTGATCGAGCACCCGCCGAGCGTAATGCTTCGACCGCCACGGCAGGACGAACGTCAGCCAGTCGTGCGGAAGGAAACGGTACGAGGGGAGGCGATGCATCGTCATCGGCTCCCCCTCGATCACCTCGGTGAACGTGCCGGAGTTGCCGTGTCCGACGCTCGGGGCGGCGACGTGAACGTCGTGTCCGCGCGCCACGAGACCGGCCGCGAGCCGCTCGGCGAAGCGGGCGGCGCCGTTGACGTGCGGCAGGAAGGTATCGGCGCCGATCAGGACCTTCAAGGGGCGGTCGGCCGAGGACGAAGGGGCGGGCGTCGCAGGAGTGGTCACGGGTGGTGAGGCCTATCTGTGCGGCGGAACGGGTCGCACTGTGCGGTGCATGCGCGCTCCAACTCTACCCGAGGCCGTTTTCCGCCCCCTGGATGCCGAGCGACCCCGCAGCCGCGACGGCGGGGGACACGTGGATGTCGGACCGGGGCGGATTCCGGTGTTCGGGGCGGGATTCTCGCTCCCCGAACGGCGGAACCCGCCCCGAACCCGACTGTCCGCGACCCGGCCGCGGGCGGACTCGGTGGTGTCAGGTGCGCGTCGCGGTCGGATCCAACTCGGGAGTGGCCGCATCGTCGCCCGCCGCGGCCTCGAACTGCGACTGGTACAGGCGCCAGTAAGCGCCGTGCGCCGAGATCAGTTCGTCGTGCGAGCCCTGCTCAACGATGTCGCCGTGCTCCATCACGAGGATGAGGTCGGCGTCGCGGATCGTCGACAGGCGGTGCGCGATGACGAAGGAGGTGCGGCCCTCGCGGAGCGCCGCCATGGCCTGCTGCAGCAGCAGTTCGGTACGCGTGTCGACCGACGACGTGGCTTCGTCGAGGATCAGCACCGACGGCCGTGCGACGAACGCGCGGGCGATCGTGATGAGCTGCTTCTCGCCGGCGGAGACGTTCGCGGCATCCTCGTCGAGGACCGTGTCGTACCCCTCGGGCAGGGAGTGCACGAACTGGTCGACGCGCGTCGCGACGGCGGCCTCCACGATCTCTTCGTCGGTGGCCGACTCGCGACCGTACCGGATGTTGTCGCGGATCGTGCCGGCGAACAACCACGGGTCCTGCAGCACCATGCCGGTGCGCGACCGCACGTCGTCGCGACGGAGGTCGGCGATGTCCTGCCCGTCGAGGAGGATCCGCCCGCCGTCGAGCTCGTAGAACCGCATGATGAGGTTGACGAGGGTGGTCTTCCCCGCCCCGGTCGGACCGACGATCGCGACGGTCTGACCGGGCTCGACCCGGAACGACAGGTCACGGATGAGCGGCCGCTCCGGCGTGTACGAGAAGCGGACCGACTCGAACTCGATGACGCCGCGGCCCTCGACGTGGGCCGGGGCGTCATCGGCATCCGGGTCTTGCTCGTCGGCGTCGAGGAGCGCGAACACGCGCTCCGCGGAGGCGGTGCCCGACTGCACGACGGCGGCCATTCCACCGAGTTGCGACAGAGGCTGAGTGAACTGCTGCGAGTACTGGATGAACGCCTGCACGTCACCGAGACGGATCTGTCCGCCGGCGACCATCAGGCCGCCCAGCACCGCGATGCCGACGTAGGTGAGGTTCCCGACGAACATCATGCCGGGCATGATCATGCCGGACAGGAACTGGGCCCGGAAGCTCGCCTCGAACAGCTCGTCGTTCTCGACCTCGAACTTCTCGCGCGCGTCCTTCTCGCGGCCGTACACCTTCACGAGCGCGTGGCCCGAGAAGGACTCCTCGATGCGGGCGTTGAGGCGACCGACCTTCTTCCACTGCTCGCCGAAGGCCTTCTGCGACTTGGGGCCGATCACCCCGAAGATCACCGCCATGAGCGGCAGGGAGACGAGGGCGACGAGCGCCAGCTGCCACGAGATGCTGAACATCATGATGAGCACGCCGAGCACCGTCAGCACCGAGGTGAGTGCGCTGGAGAGCGACTGCTGCATCGTCTGCGTGATGTTGTCGATGTCGTTGGTCACGCGCGAGATCAGCTCGCCGCGCTGGACCCTGTCGAAGTAGGACAGCGGCAGGCGGTTGATCTTCGCCTCGACGTCTTCGCGCAGGCGCCACATCGTGCGAACCATGATCACGTTGATGACGTAGCCCTGGATCCACGACAGCAGCGACGAGCCGACGTAGATCGCGAGCACCGTGACGATGACGATGCGCAGCGCGTCGAAATCGACCCCGGCGCCGACCTGGAAGTTGTCCATCGCCGAGACGATGTTGGCGACGTCGCCTTGACCGGCAGACCGGAGGGCCTCGACGACGACGTCTTTCGGGGTGCCCTCGGGGAACCCCTGCGCCAGGGATTTCGAGACGACGCCCTCGAAGATGATGTTCGTGGCGTTGCCGAGGACCCGCGGCGCGAGCACCGCGAGCACCACGCCGACGGCCCCGAGGAACGAGACGAAGGCGAACGCCCAGGCGTAAGGGCGCAGCAGACCGATGAGTCGGCGGAAGCTCGGGCCGAAGGCGGCGGCCTTGCCCGGAGCGACACTGTTCCAGTCGCCGGAGTTCTGCCGCGCCTGCTCGGCGAGCTCGAGTTCCGCGCGGTCTTCTTCGGTGAGGGCGTCGGGCGTGCTCATGCTTCCACCCCCAGCTGCGACTCGACGATCTCGCGATACGTGGCGCTGGAATGCAGGAGGTCGTCGTGGGTGCCGAGTCCGACCATGCGGCCGTCTTCCAGCACCACGATGCGGTCGGCTCCGGTGATCGTCGAGACGCGCTGCGCCACGACGATCTTCGTGACCTCCGGTAACTCTTCCCACAGGGCTCTGCGCAATCGCGCGTCGGTGGTCAGGTCGAGGGCCGAGAACGAGTCGTCGAAGACCAGGACGCGCGGCCGGTGCACGATCGCGCGGGCGATGGCCAGGCGCTGGCGCTGCCCGCCGGACACGTTCGTGCCGCCCTGCGCGATGCGGGCCTCGAGGCCGCCCTCCATCTCTCGCACGAAGTCGCGGCCCTGCGCGATCTCGAGCGCACGCCACAGCTCGTCGTCGGTGGCCTCTTCGCGCCCGAACCGCAGGTTCGAGGCGACGGTGCCGCTGAAGAGGAACGGACGCTGGGGCACGAGCCCGATCCCGCGCCACAGCTCATCGAGATCGGCCTGTCGCACGTCGACGCCGCCGACGCGCACGGCGCCGTCGGTCACGTCGAACAGGCGCGGGATGAGCGAGACCAGCGTCGTCTTGCCGGATCCCGTCGATCCGACGATCGCGACGGTTTCCCCCGGAGCCGCGGTGAAGCTGATGCCCGAGACGACGGGGGCCTCGGCGCCGGGGTAGGCGAACGCGACGTCGTCGAAGACGACCTCGCCCGGCGCGGGGAACGCGGCGACCGGGTTCTCGGGACGGACGAGGGTGGAGGTGCTGTCGAGCACCTCGCCGATGCGTTCGGCCGAGACGGCGGCCCGCGGGATCATCACCGTCATGAAGCTCGCCATGAGGACGCCGCCGAGGATCTGCGCGACGTACTGGATGAAGGCGAAGAGCGTACCGATCTCGACCCCGCCGGCGTCGACCTGGATGCCGCCGAACCAGATGACTCCGACCACGGTGACGTTCAGGACGAGCATCGCGAGCGGGAACAGCAGGACGAAGAGGGACCCCACCTTGCGCCCGACCACGAGGATGTCGGTGTTCGCGCCGCGGAACCGCTCTTCTTCGATGCGCTCCCGCACGAACGCCCGCACGACGCGGACGCCGGTCAGCTGCTCGCGCATGATGCGGTTCACGGCGTCGAGCTTGGCCTGGTAGCTGCGGAAGAGCGGCACCATCCGGGCGATGATCAGCGCGACCAGGACCAGCAGGACGGGCACCGCGACGCCGATCAGCCAGCTCAGCCCCACGTCTTGCTGCAGCGCCATGATGATGCCGCCGATGGCCAGGAGCGGGGCGCTGACGAGCATCGTGGCGCCCATCATCGCGAGCATCTGGACCTGCTGCACGTCGTTGGTGTTGCGCGTGATCAGCGAACCGGCGCCGAACTGCGAGAGTTCCCGTTCCGAGAAGCCGCTCACCCGCTCGAACACATCGCGTCGGATGTCGCGCCCGGCGGCCATCGCCGCGCGCGCGGCGAAGTACGTGGCGATGACGGATGCCGTGATCTGGCCGAGCGAGATGACCAGCATGATCGCGCCGCGCGACCAGATGTAGCCGGTGTCGCCGCGGGCGACGCCGAGGTTGATGATGTCGGCGTTCAGGCGCGGCAGGTACAGCGTCGCGACGGCGGACGCAGCCTGGAACGCCAGGATGGCGACGAGGAGCCAGCGGTACTTCGAGAGGTACCGAATGAGGAGCTTTCCGAGCACGACGTTCTCCGGATGTCAGATCGTGGCGGCGCGACCACCGCGGAACAAGAGTCGCATGAACCTCCGACATCGCGGGAGTGCTTCCGCCGACGGCGTACCACGGCCCCGGCATCCCGGCATCCGGGCTCGTAGGCTGGGGCCATGCCCCGACTCCAGGCCGACGCTTCCGCCGCTCTCTGGGTGCCCGTCACCGGTTCGCTCGGGCTGCGCGGCAGGCGCCACCGCAAGGCGGCGATCCGGATGCTCCTGACCCAGGCCAATCGCGCGGTCGGCGCGACCGAACGCCCCGGCAGCGGACTCTTCGCCTGGGTGGCGAGCCAGGCCGCGCCTCTGCTCATGCGCCGCGCCGGGGGCCGCGTACTGGTGTGGGTGTGGAAGAGCGACCCCGACCTGCTCGTCGTGATGGCGCAGTTGCAGGAGGCGACCTCGCAGCTGCGTGCCGCCCGCGCGATGATGCCGATGGAGTACGACGACACCGAGTCGTTCCGCAATCCACACCTGGGGGTCGGCGAGAAGCTGGCCATGCCGCTTCCCGCCGACGCGCGCACGCCTCCCTTCGCGACCTACACGTGGGACACCGGGGCGCACTTCGTCACCGTCACCGCGGTGTGCGCCGATCGCGAGCGGTTCGGCACCGTGATCGGCGCGGTCGACGACGTGGCCCGCTCCCTCCGCGTGGTCGACGACCTGCGCGTGGGCGAGTCGGCCACGGTGCTCCGGCTCGGCCCGGCCTGACGGGAGCGGATGCCACGGCGGGGCCCTCAGCCGCGCGGATGGTCGGCGTCGGACGCCTGAGCCCGCTTCCGTTCGTGGGCCTGCGCGACCCGCTCGCTCGCCCACGACGAGATCGTCGCGACGATGAGCCCGACGAGCACCACACCTCCGGCCATGAGCACGACGGCCGCGAGGCGACCCGTGACCGTGACCGGCGCGTAGTCGCCGTATCCCACCGTCGTCACGGTGCACACGGCCCACCAGATCGCATCGCCGAAGGTCAGGATGTTCGCCCCCGGGGTATGCCTCTCGGCCTGCAGCACCACCAGGGCGACCTGCCAGATGAGCAGCGACACGCTGCCGAGACCGTAGATGATCAGTTGTGCGCGCACCGAACTGCCGGCCGTGCGGGTGAAGCTCGTCAGCCGGGTCAGGGCACCCAGCAGCCGCACCGGCCGGAGGATCGGCACGAACACCACGGCGAGATCGAGCAGATGGGCCCGGAACCACACACCCCGCGGCCGCGCCCACAGCAGGCGCACAAGGTAGTCGCCGGCGAAGACGACCTGCACCGCGAACATGAAGGCCCACGTGACGCCCTGCCATGTCCCCCGGACGTCGCCGATGACCTGCGCGGTGTAGACGATCACCCACACCAGGGCGAGGCCCGTGAGCGGCCAGTAGGTCCAGCTCTCCCATCTCCTCGTCGCGGCACTCTCGCCGCGTTGGCGCACCGGAAGGGGAACGGAGGAGAGCGTCATGCTCGCACTCTAGAACCGTCGATGCGCACCGACGAGGCGTCGCCGCGCCGCAGGGCACCGGGCGAATTCAGCGGGTGCGTCCGTCGTCGTCGCGGTCGAGGAGACCGTGCGGTCGCCACAGCACGACATCGGTCGCACGGCGTACGCGCGCGCCGTGGCGGAGCGTCACGACCGAGCCGGTCACGCCGGCCGCGAACACGCGGGCACCGGGGCGCGACTGACGCTCGGCCATCAACTGCCGCTCGAGGTCGGTGACGCGGCGCGCGAGTTCGTGCACCCGCTCCTCGAGCGCGAGGAGCCGCGCGATGGCGGGAAGGCTCATGCCCTCGCTCGACAGGCGCGCCACCTCGCGCAACTGCTGCACGTGGCGGCTGGAGTACCGCCGCGATCCGCCCTGCGTGCGGGCGGGGACGACCAGACCGAGCCGGTCGTACTGCCGCAGCGTCTGCGGGTGCATGTTCGACAGCTCCGCGGCCACGGCGATCGCGAAGATCGGCGCATCCTCATCGAGTTCCTTGTCGGACACGGCCTCTCCTCTCTCGTCGATCGCCTGCTCCTGGCATCCGATTGTGGCGGATGCCAGGAGTCCGGCGTCACTGCCGCGCCTTGGCCATCAGGTCGGCGCGGGGGTTTTCCTTCGGTTCGAGCTCGTGGAAGCGCTCCAGCGCCTCGCGGGCAGCCTCGTCGAGATGACCGGGGACGGCCACCTGGACCTCGGCGAGCAGGTCGCCGGTGCCCTTGGACGAATGGATGCCGCGTCCCTTGACCCGCAGCACGCGGCCGGACGGGGTGCCCGGGGCGACGCGCAGCCGCACGGGCTCGCCGCCGAGGGTCGGGACCTCGATCGTGGCGCCGAGGGCCGCCTCGGTGAAGGTCACGGGGACCGTCAGACGAAGGTTGAGGCCGTCGCGGGTGAAGACCGGGTGGGGCCGCACCGCGACCGTCACGACGATGTCGCCGGTCTCACCGCCGTCCGGGGACGGCCGGCCGCGACCGCGGAGTCGGATCTTCTGGCCGTCGGCGACGCCCGCGGGGATCTTCACCTTGAACGGCACGCCGTCCTCGCCCTGCAGCGTGATCGTCTCGCCCTTGGCGGCGGTGACGAAGTCCAGCGTCGTCCGGGCCGTGACGTCGGCGCCGCGCTGCGGACCGCCGAAGCCGCGGTATCCGCCCGTGGTCTGACCGAACCGGCCGGAGCCGAAGCCGCCGCCCTGCTGGTCGAACATCGAGAAGAAGTCGTCGAAACCGCCCGGAGCCGATGCTCCCCCGCGCTGCTGCCCGAACCGGCTGAAGACGTCGTCGAAACCGCCGCCTCCGCCGGTACCGGGCGCGGAGAACCGCGCCCCCGAGCCCATCGCACGGATCTGGTCGTACTCCTCGCGCTGCTCGGGGTCGTTGAGCACCGCGTAGGCCTCGCTGATCTCCTTGAACTTCGCCTCGGCCTTGGCGTCACCCGGGTTCGAGTCGGGGTGGTATTGGCGCGCGAGCTTGCGGTACGTCTTCTTCAGATCGGCAGCGCTCACGCCCTTGTCGACACCCAGGACCTTGTAGAAGTCCTTGTCGAACCAGTCCTGACTCGCCATGTGTCCTCCTACTCGACCGGCACGGCGACGACGACCTTGGCCGGGCGCAGCTCGACGGAGCCGAGGCGGTAACCGACCTCGACGACCTCGAGCACCGTGGCCTGGGTCACGCCCGGGGTGGGCGCCTGGAAGATCGCCTCGTGCTGCTGCGGGTCGAAGGGCTCGCCGGCCGTGCCGTACGAGACCACGCCCAGCCGCTCCGCAACGGCGCGCACCTTGTCGCCGATCGCGGCGAACGGAGTGCCCTCGACGAGGTCGCCGTGCTTCTCGGCGCGGTCGAGGTCGTCCATCACGGGGAGCAGGCCCTTCACGGCCTCGCCCTTCGCCCGCTCGATCTCGCGCTCGCGCTGCTCCTCGGTGCGCCGACGGTAGTTGGCGTACTCGGCCTGCAGGCGCTTGAGGTCGATCAGCAGCGAGGCCTCCTTGTCGGAGGAAGCACCCTCCGCGGCGGCCTCGGGCGTCTGCTCGGCGCCGAGGATGTCTTCGATCGTCAGGCCCTCGGCATCCGGGTTCTGGTCTCCCGACGGCGCGGGGCCGGAGGTGTTCTCCTCCGGCCCCGTCGTCTCGTCAGGACCGGCGCCCGAGCCCTGGGGCTGTTCGTCGTCCTTGTGTGCCATCAGTTCTGTCGCTTACTTCTTCTCGTCGGTCTCGTCGTCGACGACCTCGGCGTCGATGACGTCTTCCTCGGGGTTGGGCGTCTCACCGTTGCCGGGCTGGCCGACGTTCGGGTCGGCCTGCTCGCCCGCTGCCTGCGACGACGCGTAGATCGCCTCGCCGAGCTTGCCCTGGCTGGCGTTGAGCTTGTCGAACGCGGTCTTGACCGCGTCGTCGTCGTCGCCCGCGAGCGCCGTCTTCAGGGCGTCGACGTCGGCCTGGACCTCGGTCTTGACCTCTTCGGGCAGCTTGTCCTCGTTCTCCTTGATCAGCTTCTCGACCGAGTAGGACAGGGTCTCGGCCTGGTTGCGGGTCTCGGCGGACTCGCGGCGCTTCTTGTCTTCCGCGGCGTTCTCCTCGGCCTCGCGGACCATGCGCTCGATGTCCTCCTTCGGGAGGGACGAACCGCCCGTGATGGTCATCGACTGCTCCTTGCCCGTGCCCTTGTCCTTCGCGGACACGTGCACGATGCCGTTGGCGTCGATGTCGAAGGTGACCTCGACCTGCGGGATGCCACGGGGAGCCGGCGCGATACCGGTGAGCTCGAACGTTCCCAGCGGCTTGTTGTCGCGGGTGAACTCGCGCTCGCCCTGGAAGACCTGGATCGCGACCGACGGCTGGTTGTCGTCGGCGGTGGTGAAGGTCTCGCTGCGCTTGGTCGGGATCGCGGTGTTGCGCTCGATGAGCTTGGTCATGATGCCGCCCTTGGTCTCGATGCCGAGGCTCAGGGGGGTGACGTCGATGAGCAGGACGTCCTTGCGCTCGCCCTTGAGGACACCGGCCTGGAGGGCTGCGCCCACGGCCACGACCTCGTCGGGGTTGACGCCCTTGTTCGCGTCGCGACCGGTCTCCTTCTTCACCAGCTCGGCGACCGCGGGCATGCGGGTCGAGCCGCCGACGAGCACCACGTGCGCGATGTCGTCGACCTTGACGCCGGCCTCGCGGATGACATCCGAGAAGGGCTTACGGGTGCGGTCGAGGAGGTCCTTGGTGAGGTCCTCGAACTTGGCGCGGGTCAGCGTCTCGGACAGCGACACGGGGCCCGAGTCGGTCAGCGAGAGGTAGGGCAGGTTGATGGATGCCGAGGTCGAGCTCGACAGCTCCTTCTTCGCCTGCTCCGCGGCCTCCTTGAGGCGCTGCAGGGCGATCTTGTCGCCCGAGACGTCGACACCGGTGGTGTCCTTGAACTGCTTGATGAGGTAATCGACGACGCGCTGGTCCCAGTCGTCTCCACCGAGGCGGTTGTCACCGGCGGTGGCGCGCACCTGGATGGTCGAGAAGTCGTCGTCCTTGCCCACCTCGAGCAGCGACACATCGAACGTTCCGCCACCGAGGTCGAAGACGAGGATGAGCTCGTCCTCCTTGCCCTTGTCGAGGCCGTACGCGAGAGCGGCGGCGGTGGGCTCGTTGATGATGCGCAGGACGTTCAGGCCCGCGATCTCGCCGGCCTCCTTCGTCGCCTGGCGCTCAGCGTCGTTGAAGTACGCGGGCACCGTGATGACGGCATCCGTCACGCTGTCGCCCAGGTACTCCTCGGCGTCGCGCTTGAGCTTCTGGAGGATGCGCGCGGAGATCTCCTGCGGCGTCCACTTCTTGCCGTCGACGTCGAACGTCCAGGTCGTGCCCATGTGGCGCTTGACGGACGAGACCGTGCGGTCGACGTTGGTGACGGCCTGGCGCTTGGCGGTCTCGCCGACGAGCACCTCGCCGTCCTTGGTGAAAGCAACGACCGAGGGGGTCGTGCGGAAGCCTTCGGCGTTGGCGATGACCTTCGGCTCGCCACCCTCGAGCACGCTCACGACGGAGTTGGTCGTCCCGAGGTCGATTCCCACTGCACGTGGCATATGTGTCTCCTTGATCATGAGCCGGGCGGATGCCACGACTCGGGGTTTCGTGAAGTCTGCTGCGCGGGTTGAGCCGCGATGACTCAAGGCTAGCGCAGCCCGTTCCGGGCGTCAAGCAGACTTGATATGGATTGGCTCAACTTCTGTTCCGCCGGGCGGTACCACGCCTCCGCCTACGGGGCCCGTTCCGTGCACCGGGGCGGTCGATGGACGCCCCACTGCACGAAACGCGCCCCGGCGTGCGGACGCCCCCGCGACCGACGAGGTCGCGGGGGCGTCGAAGAAGGGATGCCGCGGGCTCAGTCCCGGTCGTACGAGCGTCGCTGCGGGCGCTCGGTGCGCTTCGCGGAACGGCCGCCCTGGTCCAGGCGCAGGTCGATGAGGACACCAGAGATGCGGGTGTCCGTGAGCCGGTTGAGGGTGTCGCGCGACAGGTCGGCCGGGAGCTCGACGAGCGAGAAGTCCTGGCGGATTTGGATCGCCCCGAAGTCGTTGCGGCGGAGGCCCCCCTCGTTCGCGAGCGCCCCGACGATCTGCCGCGGCTCGACCCGCTGCCGACGTCCCACCGCGATGCGGTACGTCGCGAAGCGGCCGTCGCTGCTGCGCCGGTCGCCGCGGTCGCCGCGGTCTCCGCGGTCGCCGTCGCGCGGCGCACGGTCGCGGTCCGAACGGTCACGGTCGAAGCGCGGCTGCGAGATCGTCTCCTCCTCCATCAGGAGGGGCGTGTCACCCTGCGCGACCACGGCGAGCGCCGCGGCGACGTCGGCCTCGGGCACGTCGTGGTGGGCGACGTAGTGGGCGACGACATCGCGGAACGTCGCGATCGCGGCGGTGTCCTCGAGCGCGGCGGTGATCGCGTCGTCGAAGCGGGTCAGGCGCGTGGCGTTGACGTCGTCGACGCTGGGCAGCGACATCTCGGTCAGCGGCTGGCGGGTCGCCTTCTCGATCGCGGTGAGCATGCGGCGCTCGCGCGGGGTCACGAAGCTGATGGCATCCCCGGTCCGCCCCGCGCGGCCGGTACGGCCGATGCGGTGCACGTACGACTCGGTGTCGATCGGCAGGTCGTAGTTGACGACGTGGCTGATGCGCTCGACGTCGAGACCGCGGGCGGCCACGTCGGTGGCGACGAGGATGTCGAGCTTGCCGGACTTCAGCTGGTTGACCGTGCGCTCGCGCTGCACCTGCGCGACGTCGCCGTTGATCGCGGCGGCCGTGTAGCCGCGGGCGCGCAGCTTCTCGGCGACGGTCTCGGTCTCGTTCTTCGTGCGGGTGAAGACGATCATGCCCTCGAAGTTCTCGACCTCGAGGATGCGGGTGAGCGCATCGATCTTCTGCTGGTACGACACCACGAGGTACCGCTGGGTGATGTTCGCGGAGGTAGTGGTCTTGGTCTTGACCGTGATCTCTTCGGGGTCGTTGAGGTACTGCGCCGAGATCCGGCGGATCTGCGCGGGCATCGTCGCCGAGAACAGCGCGACCTGCTTGGTGGACGGGGTGTCGGCGAGGATCGTCTCGACGTCCTCCGCGAAGCCCATCTTCAGCATCTCGTCGGCCTCGTCGAGCACGAGGTACTTCAGCTCGCTGAGGTCGAGCGTGCCCTTGTCGAGGTGGTCCATGATGCGACCGGGCGTGCCCACGACGATGTCGACGCCGCGGCGCAGCGCCGACAGCTGCTGGCCGTAGCCCTGGCCGCCGTAGACCGGCAGCACCGAGACGCCCTTGATGTGCGCGGCGTACTTCTCGAACGCCTCGCACACCTGCAGGGCGAGTTCGCGGGTCGGGGCCAGCACGAGGGCCTGCGGATTCTTGTGGCCGGTCTCCATCTGCGACAGCACCGGCAGAGCGAACGCGGCGGTCTTCCCCGTGCCGGTCTGGGCGAGGCCGACCACGTCGCGGCCCTGCAGGAGGACGGGGATCGTGGCGGCCTGGATGGCCGACGGGGTCTCGTAGCCGACGTCCTTGAGGGCCTTGAGCACAGCGGCATCCAGTCCCAGGTCGGCGAAGGTGAGCTGCTCGGGGGCGGTGTCCGCCTCTGCGGAGGGGACGGGGTTTTCGGATGCCATGACTCCACGGTAGTCCGCCACCCCGGGAAACCCCCGTTCGAGGCCGCACCAGGGTCTACCCTGAGCGGACGCGCCGACGTCGGCGCGTCCGCGCCGGACGTCTCCGCGCGTTCACCGAAGGGTTCTAGCGTGAGCGACATGTCCACTCCCGGCGCCGCGCCCGCGGCATCCCTCCCCTCCGTCGACGGCAAGCGCCCCGTCCTCGCCTGGGCGCTGTGGGACTGGGGTTCGGCGGCGTTCAACGCGGTCGTCACGACCTTCGTGTTCAGCACGTACCTTTCGAGTTCGCTGTTCGTGGATCCCGCGATCGTCGCGGCCGCCGGCGACGACGACCGCAACCCCGCGCTGGTGAAGGCGCTGGCCGAGAACGCGAGCCTCGTCGGCACCGCGCTGATGATCGCGGGGATCGCGGTCGCACTGCTGGCCCCCGTGCTCGGCCAGCGCAGCGACGGCTCCGGTCGTCGCAAGCTGTGGCTCGCGATCAACACGGGCGTCATCGTGCTCGCCATGGCCGCGATGGTGTTCGTCGAAGGCGCGCCCCAGTACCTCGTGCTGGGCGCGACGCTGCTGGCGGTCGGAAACGTCTTCTTCGAGTTCGCGAGCGTCAACTACTACGCGATGCTCTCCCAGGTCTCCACCCGCGAGAACGTCGGACGGGTGTCGGGGTTCGGTTGGGGTATGGGCTACGTCGGCGGCATCGTGCTGCTGCTGCTCCTCCTGGTGCTCTTCATCCAGGGGTTCGGAACCCCGGATGCCGCCGGCCTCCTCGCCGTGCCCAAGGACGGCGGTCTGAACGTGCGGTTGGCCGTTTTGGCATCCGCCGTCTGGTTCGCGGCGTTCGCGATCCCGGTGCTCGTGCGCGTGCCCGAGATCCCGGCGCAGAACCGGAGGGTGCGCGTGGGGTTCTTCCAGTCGTACGTTCTGCTGTGGGGGACGCTGCGGTCGCTCTGGCGCGACAGCCGCCCGGTGCTGCTGTTCCTCGTCGCCAGCGCGATCTTCCGCGACGGCCTCGCCGGTGTCTTCACCTTCGGGGCGATCATCGCGGCGCAGGTGTTCGGGTTCTCGTCGACCGAGGTGCTGTACTTCGCGGTCGCCGCGAACGTGGTCGCCGGCATCAGCACGATCTTCGCCGGACGCCTCGACGACCGCTTCGGCCCGAAACGCGTCATCGTCGTCTCGCTCGCCGGACTCATCGTGCTCGGCACCGTGATCCTGTTCATCGGGACGTCGCAGACGGCCTTCTGGGTCGCCGGCCTCGGGCTCGGGCTCTTCGTCGGGCCCGTCCAGTCGGCCAGCCGCACCTATCTCTCGCGGGCGACGCCGGAGGGCCGCGAGGGTGAGATCTTCGGCCTCTACGCCACGACCGGTCGCGCGGTCTCGTTCCTCGCCCCGGGGCTCTTCGCCCTGTTCGTCTCGCTGACCGGTGACACCCGGCTCGGGATCGTCGGGATCGTGCTGATCCTCGCGGTGGGCCTGGCGCTGATGATCCCGGTGCAGAACCGCGGCGCCGAGATCCGCTGACGCGGGGCGAGGCGTGCCGGGCTCCGGAGACTCCGGCCGGCTCCCGCTCTTACCCGGCGATCCAGCGTCCGTCGGGGTCGGTTTCTCCGGAGCGCGGCACACCACTCTCCCGGCACTCCGGTCCGGATGCCGACAGGTCACCCCGGATTCCGGCACTCCGGCACGGATGCCGCGGACTCAGTCCTGCGGCCAGGCGTCGGCGAACTTCGCCAGGAGGCGGGCGAAGTCGGCGCTCTCGGTCTCGGTGAAGGACTCCAGGGCGGAGCGCACGGCATCCCTCCGCCGACCCCGGAAGCTGGAGACGAGACGTTCACCCTCGGCGGTGATCCGCACGCGCGTGCGGCGGGCGTCGTCGGGGTCGGGCTCGCGCTCCACGAGGCGCATCTGCACGCCCTGTTGCACGAGGCGAGACGCGCGGGGCTGATCGACGCCGACCGCGTCGGCGATCTCGCTCACGGTCAGGGAGCCGGGTGCCGCGATGAGCGCGTCGAGCATCCGCAGGCGCGCGACGCCGGCGAACCGTCCTTGACCGGGGTCGGCCCACGGGGGACCGCCGTGGAACGGATGCCGACCGTGATGCTCGTGGCCGTGCGGACCGCCGTGACCCCCGCCCGGACCGAAGGGCGGGCGCGGGCGCCGACCGCGCAGCTTGGCGAGGGCGGCGGCGATCTCGTCGGCGGGGTCGGCGGTCATGGCACCGATTTTACATGTCTCTTGACAAGTATTCGGAATACATGTCACAGTACATCCGTTGTCACATGACATGTAACCGGCGGACCCTCCGCCACACGAAAGGAACACCCATGAACACCTCCACACCTCTGGACCCCCGCAGCCTCGCCCATCGCCTCACCACGGTCGGGCACGCGTTGCGCCACCGCCTGTTCGCGCAGCTGCGCGACAGCGACCTGCACCCCAAGACCGTCCTCGTGCTCCGCGCGATCGACGGCCGCATCGACGCCCCGTGGATCACCGAGCGCCTCGCCCGCGGCGGCAAGCGCGTCACCGCGCTCGCCGAACGCGGATGGATCGAGCGCACCGACGACGGCTGGGCGCTGACCACGGAGGGTCGTGAGATCCTCGACCGGGTGGATGCCGACCGCACGGCGCTCCTCGCCGACGTCCCCGCCGAAGAGCTCGAACGCCTCGTCGCCGCGCTCGACGCGGTGTCGGCGGCGCTCGGCATCGACGAGTCCGACGCGGCTCCCCTCGGCCCCGGCCGCGCGCCCGGCATGCGCGGCTTCGGACCGTTCGGCCCCGGCTTCGGTCCCGGCGCGCGGGGTTTCGGCCCCGGCTTCGGGCCCGGCATGCGCGGCTTCGGCCCCGGCATGCGCGGCTTCGGCCCAGGCATGCGCGGCTTCGGCCCCGGCATGCGCGGTGAGCGCACCGTCGAGCACGACGGCACCCCCCACGACCGCGGATGCGATCCCCGCCACGGCGGCCGCGCGCCGCACGGCGGACGGCACCACGGGCGACACGGGCACGACGGCCGCGGCCACGACCGCCGGGCCGCGCAGCGCGCGTACGAGCGCGGCTTCGACGCCGGGTTCAGCCGGGGCCGCGAAGGTTCCGCAACCGGTGAGGCGGCGGCATCCGAGTGATCCCCGATAAACGCGATCGGCGACGAAACACGGCACGACGTCGCGTTTCTCGCCGGGAATCGCGTTTATCAGTGGATGCGGCGCCGCCGGAAACGCGCCGCACCCGGAGCGCTACGCCGCACACGCGCCGCACCCGGAGCGCTACGCCGCACGCGGGCCACAGCCGGAGCGCTACGCCGCACCCGAGGCGCCTAAAGCGAACAGCCCCGTCTACGCGACGGGGCTGTTCGCGCGCGGGTCAGCGACCGGGCGAGCCGGCGTCGGTCGTGCCGACGTTCGTGCGGTGGAAGTTGAGCGCCGAACGCGACGCCGTCGGGCCGCGCTGACCCTGGTAACGGTTGCCGTAGGGCCCTGACCCGTAGGGGTTCTCGGCGGGAGAGGTCAGGCGGAAGTAGCAGACCTGCCCGATCTTCATGCCGGGCCACAGCTTGATCGGCAGCGTCGCGACGTTGGAGAGCTCGAGCGTGACGTGACCCGAGAAGCCCGGGTCGATGAAGCCGGCGGTCGAGTGGGTCAGCAGCCCCAGGCGGCCGAGCGACGACTTCCCCTCGAGCCGTGCGGCGACATCGTCCGGAAGGGAGACGCGCTCGAACGTCGATCCGAGCGCGAACTCACCCGGGTGCAGGATGAACGGCTCGTCGGGCTCGACCTCGATGAGGCGCGTGAGCTCGGGCTGGTCCTCAGCGGGGTCGATGAACGGGTACTTGTGGTTGTCGAACAACCGGAAGTACCGGTCGAGGCGCACGTCGACGCTCGACGGCTGCACCATCGCCGGATCGAAGGGGTCGAGCCCCAGGCGGCCGTCGGCGAGTTCGGCGCGGATGTCGCGATCGGAGAGCAGCACGCGCCCAGCCTAGGGCGTGGGGCTTGCGCCGGTGGCGCGGGGTTCGCCAGATCACGTGATCTGGGCGAACCCACCCGCAATGCCGCGCCACGGCGGGTGATCTCGGCCACGTCACGTGATCTGGGCATTCACGACGCCGAACCGCGACCCGGATGCCACGGAAGACGCTGTTATGCTGGCGGGAGTGCCTCACGGCGCTCGGGGCTGTAGTTCAATGGCAGAACTTCTGCTTCCCAAGCAGACAGCGCGGGTTCGATTCCCGTCAGCCCCTCCACATGTATCGCGCGCTCGGCATCCTGATCGGCGCTCTCCTCGCGCTCGGCCTCACGGCGTGCGGGCCATCTGCGCAGCCGGAGCCCACGAAAGCGGCCGGCACGACCACCGTCGCGTTCTACGGCGACTCGTACACGCGCGGCACGGGCGCGAGTTCGTCCGAGAAGCGGTGGTCGACGATCATCTGCGCCGAGCGCGGGTGGACCGAGATCAACCGCAGCGAGAACGGCCTCGGCTTCGTGAACCGCCGGGCGAGCATGGGGCCGGGGCTCGACGACATCCCCGCGCAGATCATCCGCGACGAGCCCGACATCGTCTTCGTCACGATGGGCCTGAACGACAACTTCAGCTACGACAGCGCCGCCGCCGAGATCCACGCGGCGATCGACAGCGACCTGGACCGGCTGCGCCAAGGGCTCCCGCGCGCACGGATCGTCGTGGTCGAACCGTTCTGGTGGACCGCCGACCGACCGGCATCCGTCGACGTCATCATCGGCTGGGTGCGCGACGCGGCCGACCGCATCGGCGCCGACCACATCGCCGGCGCGAGCCACTGGCTCGACGGCCACTACGCCGACGACGCCGACAGCTGGATGGCCGGCGACGGACTCCACCCCGACGACGTCGGCTACGCCCGGATCGCCGAGCGAATGGATGCCGAACTCCAAGCGCTCGGCCTCTGACACCGCCGCGGCTACGCCGCGCGCCGCGCCGATCGCACGCGGAACCACAGGGTCAGCTCGGCGAGCGCCCGCGCGGTCACCGTGGCATCCCCGGAGTCGAGGTCGTCGAAGCTGTCGCGGAAGCCCTCCGGCGGTGCCGACGTCGACGTTCCGAGCGGTTCGTAGCCCATCGTCCAGTCGGGGAACCGGCGTTCCTCGATCGACTCGGACACCAGAACCCGCACGTCGCGGTGCCGGGGATCGTTGCCGATGCGGTCGAGGGCATCGCGGACCGCCGGCTCGGGGCCCTCGAGCACCTGGAGGAATCGGCCGCCGCGGAAGAGCAGCAGTCCCGACAGATCGGTGCCGACGTTGGCGACACGGCTGGACTCCAGGAGCCGGGCGAGCTCGTCGTCTCCGAACGGCACGGACGCCGTGCTCGAGTACGTCAGCGAGAACAGGTCGTCCGTCATCACTGCATCACCGACCCGGGGAAGACGTCGGGGACCTGGCGCAATTCGATCTCGGGCGCGGTGTTCGTGGCATCCGCGTGCGCGTGCGCGACGGCCGCCATCGCGGCGACCAATCCGGGGAAGCGTCCGACGAGACGCGAGCGTCCGTTGTAGGCGAGATAGCTGCCATCGGCCTCGCGGTCGATGTAGCCGAGGAAGACGCCGCGCGCGCTGGCGACGTGGAAACCCTCCTCCACCCGCGCCCAGACGACACCGGCACCGGGTCGATCGTCAACAGTCATGCGTGCGTCCTTCCGCCCCGGCAGGGCCCCCTCCGAAAGTACACATGCCCGAGAGGCGGTCCAGACGCTTGACAGCGAGAGGGTCAGAGCACCGCGGCGCGGATCGCCTCGGCGTCGTCGGTTCCGGATGCCTCGACGATGCGGCCCCGCGTGACCCGGTACATCGCGAACGCGGCGATGCTGACCCGGCGACGCGTCGGCGGCAGGTGCCGGAAGATCCCGGTGTGCGTACCGCTCCCCCTCAGGTGGACGGCGAGACGATCCTCTTCGACCACGATCTGGATGCGCCGCCACTGCCAGTCGGGGAAGCCGCGCACGAGGTCGGCGTAGTCGTCGAGCCAGGCGTCGGCACCGGCGGGGAGGTGCGCGCGGCGCACGTCGGGGGCGAGGAACTCCCGCACCGCCTCGGGGTCATGGCGGTTCAGCGACTCGAGGAACTCCTGGAACCACTCGCGCGTCTCCCAGGCCTCCACCCGCCCCATTATCCGCGCGTCAGGGGTCAGTTTCTGTCGCTCGTGGCATCCCGAAGCAACAGGAAATGAGTCCTCACGCGTCTTCCGCGAACACCTCGGAGGCGATGCGGAACGCGGTGTTCGCGGCGGGGACGCCGGAGTAGATCGCCGACTGCAGGATGACCTCGCGGATCTCGTCGATCGTCAGGCCGTTGCGGATCGCCGCGCGCAGGTGCATCGCGAGCTCCTCCTGGTGGCCGTGGGCGATCAGCGACGACAGCACGGCGACCGACCGCGACCGGCGGTCCAGCCCGGGCCGCGACCACACGTCGCCCCAGGCCACGCGCGTGATGAAGTCCTGCCAGTCGGCGGTGAGGTCGGTCGCGGCGGCCGTTGCGCGGTCCACGTGCGCGTCCGAGAGCACCTCGCGGCGGACGACCATGCCCTGGTCGTGACGTTCCTGGTCGGTGGCCATCAGGCGTCCTCTCCCGAGACGGATGCGAAGAACTCGCGCAGCAGCGCGGCGACGGCCTCGGGCTGCTCGGCGGGCGGCAGGTGTCCGGCGTCGTCGATGCGCACCGCACGCCCGCGCGCGACGCCGTCGACGATCTCGACGGCCTTCTCCTCGGGCGCGACGGCGTCGAACCGCCCCCACGCGGCGAGCACCGGCACGTCGATCCGTCCGAGCGAGGAGCGCACGTCGTACGTGGCGAGCGCTTCGCAGCAACGGGCGTAGCTCTCGTCGTCGGCGTCCTGCAGCACGTGCAGCAGTCGGCCGCTGAGCTCGGGGCGCCGCGCCATCGAGTCGGGCGCGAACCATCGCTGGGCCGACCCGATGATGAGGCTGGAGGTGCTCTGCGTGCGCGCCTGCGCGGCGCGGGCTGTCCACGACTCCGGGTCGCCGAGCTTCGCCCCGGATGCCACGATCGCGGCGGCCCGCAGCCGGGGGCCGTGGCGCAGCGCCAGCTCGAGGCCGGTCGCCCCGCCGAGCGAGACCCCGGCGTAGAGGAACGTCTCGTCGGGGACGGCCGCGGCGACGGCGTCGGCGAGGTCGGCGACGGTGAACGGGCCGGTCGCCACCGGCCCCGCGCCGTGGCCGGGAAGGTCCCACGCCGCGACGCGGTAGTCGTCGGCGAGCAGCGGGACGACGTCCTCCCACAGGATCGTCGAGGTGCCGAGCGACGGCCCCAGGACGACGAGCGGCGCGTCGGCGGGACCGACGGGCGCCGTCAGTGAGATCAGCGAAACCGCACTCATTCGTCCACCCCGTATCCGTTGGCATCCGATCCCGTGCGGTCTCGGCGATCGGGTGCGGTCTCGGCGCCGTCACCCGCTCCCGACGACCCGCCCCGGGCCAGGCGTGGCGCGAGACCGACGTAGCCGGCCGGGTCGAGCAGCGCGTCGAGGTCGAGGTCGCGGGTCTCCGGAAGCGCGCGCAGCGCCTCCCCGAGGTCGCCGTCGCCGCCGACGAGCGCCGCGAAGCGGTCCGCCCCGATCAGCGGCACGAGGATCCCCCGCAGGCGTTCGCTGACGATCCGGCCGTCGGTGAGCGCGAGGTTGCGGGCCACGGCATCCGTGTCCACGCGCAGGTGCGCCGCGAGCGAAGACGCGTGCCACGACGCACCCAGCGCGAGACGCAGCAGTTCGCGGAGCGTCGGCCATTCGGCGTGCCAGGCGCCGTCGGGGCGCTCGTCGACCGCGAGAGCGGATGCCAGGTGCAGCGTCGCGGCCAGCTGCGGCGCGCGCAGAGCGGCGGAACGGATGAGCACCGCCTCGGCCGGGTTCTGCTTCTGCGGCATCGCGGAGGAGCCGCCGCCGGCGCCTTCGGACACTTCCGCGATCTCGGTGCGGCTGAGGGTCGCGACGTCGGCGGCGAACGCACCGAGCGCGTCGATCGCCTGTGCCAGTGCGTCGCCCAGCTCGGTCACCGGCCACCGCGTGACGTGCCACGGCGCGTCGGGCACGTCGAGCCCCGCAGCCTCGGCGTAGGCCTCGGGCAGGGCGGCAGCGGCATCCACCGATCCCGTGATCTCGACGAACGACGCCAGCGTGCCGGCCGCCCCGCCGAGCTGCGCGGCGAAGACCAGCACGTCGAGCCGGTCGAGCGAGCGACGGATGCCGCGTTCCCACGCCGCCGCCCGGGCACCGACCGTGGTCGGGACGGCGTGCTGCGTGAGCGTGCGTGCCGCGGCGACGGTGTCGGCATGCCGCTCGGCGAGCGCGCGCAGCCACTGGGCGGCGTGCGTGAGCGACGCGCGCAGCTGCGCGACCGCGGCGCGCGCCACGATCATGATGGCGGTGTCGAGGATGTCCTGGCTCGTGGCTCCGCGGTGGATCCACCCCGCGTGCTCCGCGGGCACCTCGGCCTTCAGCCGACCGACGAGCGGGATGACCGGGTTGCCGCCGGCGACCGCCGCCGCGGCGAGCGCGTCCAGGTCGAGTCGCAGCGAAGGACGCCCGTACTTCTCGTCGAGGCCGAACGCGTGGTCGACCGCGACCGTCGCGGCGCGCGGTGCGACACCGAGGTCGGCGTAGGCCGTGACGAGCGCGCACTCCGCTCGCACGAGCGCGTCGAGGTACGCCCGATCCGAGACGAGGCTGTCGTGACCGACGGTCGCCGGCGAGAGGAGACCGGCGTCGAGGGGGTCAGAAGGCAAGGAAGACCGTCTCCTTCTCGCCCTGCAGCCGGATGTCGTGGTGGAGGTGTCCGTCGGGCGTTCGCGTCGCCACGAGGCTAGCGCGCTCCTCCGCGTCGAGCGAGGACAGCAGCGGGTCGGCGGCGAGCGCCGCGTCGTCGCCGGGCACGTAGATACGCGTGTGCAGCTTGTTCGGCAGCCCGCGGGCGAACACGATCGCCGCGAAGAACGCCGCCGAGCCACCGATGCCGCCGGGCTCGCGCGTCCAGAACTCGAAATGCCCCTCGTCGTCCGTGAACGCGCGGCCGAAGCCGGTGAACGTGTGCTCGTCGCGGCGGAAGGCGCCGCGCGCGCGGGGCACCGCGCCGTCGGCATCCGCCCCGAAGATCTCCACCAGCGCGTCGGGGATCGGGGCGCCCGCCCCGTCGTACACCGTGCCGCCGAGCACGATCGCGCCGGGAGAGTGCGGGAAGGCGACCTCGTGCTGCTTCGGGAACTCCAGGCCGTACGCGAAGAACGGCCCGACCGTCTGACCGGGGGTGGGGCGGTGGGTCTTGGCGGGGGTGCTCATCACTCGTCGCCCTCCTGCTCGAAATACGTCTGGTCGGGGCCGTCGACGACGATGTCGAAGCGGTAGCCGGTCGCCCACTCGGGCGAGGTGAGGTCGTGGTCGTAGACGCCGACGAGGGCGTCGCGGTCCTTCTGCCGGTGGATGCTGTTGTAGATCGGGTCGAGCGCGAACAGCGGGTCGCCGGGGAAGTACATCTGCGTCACGAGGCGCTGCGTGAACGACGTGCCGAACACCGAGAAGTGGATGTGCGCCGGTCGCCAGGCGTTCCGGTGGTTCTTCCACGGGTACGGGCCCGGCTTGATCGTCGTGAAGGCGTACTCGCCCGCGTCGTTCGTGACCGCGCGACCGGCACCGGTGAAGTTGGGGTCGAGCGGGGCGGGGTGCTGGTCGCGCTGGTGGATGTAGCGCCCGGCGGAGTTGGCCTGCCAGATCTCGATCAGCTGGTTCGCGAGCGGCCGGCCCCACGAGTCGAGCAGGCGGCCCCGCACCGTCATGCGCTCGCCGAGCGGCTCTCCGGCGTGCTGCAGCGTGAGGTCTGACTCGATCGCGGCGACGTCGCGCTGGCCGAACGCCGGCGAGAACAGTTCGATGGTCTCGGGGTCGACGAGCTTCGGGTTCTTCGTGGGGTGGCGGAGCACGCTCGACCGGTACGCGGGGAAGTCGTAGGCGGTGGCGGGCACCGTCTCGCCCGCGGCCTCGCGGGCGTCGAGGGCGGCGTGCGCGGCATGGATCTCGCGGGTGATCTCGGCCTGCGTCGCCTGATCCGGGGCGGCGAGGAGCGATTCGGGGGCGGCGGCGGGGGTGCGGGGCATCGGGTCTCCTTCGACCGGTCCATGTTCCGGCATGCCCCGATTCGTGCGCCAGTGCGTTCCCGCTGAATGGGAGTCGTGGCATCCTGTGTCCATGGCCAACTCCCCCTCGGGCGACTCGGTGACCGACCGACTGGTGCGCATCCTCGAGACGTTCACGCCCACGCGCACCGCGCAGACGACCGCGGAGATCGGCCGCCGCGCCGACCTGCCGAGCTCGTCCGCGCACCGCATCGTGAACGAACTGGTGGATGCCGGCCTCCTCGAACGCGACGAGGAGCGGCGCGTTCGAGTGGGCATGCGCCTGTGGGAGCTGGCGACCCGCTCCTCGCACGCGCTGCGGTTGCGTCAGGCCGCCCTGCCGTTCATGGAGCGCGTGCAGGTGCGCGTGCGCGAGCACACGCAGCTGGCGATCCTCGAGCAGGACGAGGCCCTGTTCCTCGAGCGCTTGAGCGCACCCGGCTCGGGGGCGAACGTCACGCGCGTCGCGGGGCGCCTGCCCCTGCACGCCTCGTCGTCGGGCCTGGTGCTGTTGGCGTTCGCGCCGCACGATCTGCAGGAGCGCGTCCTCGCCGGCCCGCTCGCGGCCGTCACGCCCGCGACGATCGTCGACCCGGCCGCGCTGCGGCGCACGCTCGCCGAGATCCGCAGCCTCGGCCGCGTCATCGCGCCCGGCTACGTCGACGAGGTGTCCACGGGTGTCGCGGTGCCGGTGCGCGATGAGACGGGCGCCGTGATCGCGGCGCTCTCGGTGGTGCTGCCGCGCGACGCCGAGACGCAGTTCGCCCTCGGCGAGCTGCACCGCGCGGCCCGCGACACCGAGCGCGCCCTCGGCTACCGGCGCTGACCTCGCGCCTCCCCTCGCCCCCGATGTTTCGTTGACTTCGGGGAAACGTACGCGAGCGTCGCGTCCCGGCGTACGTTTCCCCCAAGTCAACACCTCCCGCGCCCCGCGCCCCGCGCCGCTGCCCACCGCGCCCGCCCCGCCCGCGCCCCTCCGCGCCCCTCTCGGTGACTTCGGGCTTGTGTACGCGCCGCCAGGTGCCCGGCGTACGCTTCCCCGAAGTCATCGAGGGTGGGTGGCCCATGGCATCCCGTTCAATGAGAGAGCGCGCGTGCGGGGCGGCGTCGGCGGGCAGCATGACGACAGCACCGTCGAAGGAGACGCCATGACCCCCACCGTCCGCACCCGTGTCGCGATCATCGGCGCCGGCCCCGCCGGGCTCCTCCTCTCGCACCTCCTGGATGCCGTCGGCATCCCCTCGGTCGTCATCGACCAGCGCTCGCGCGACGAGATCGAGAGCACGATCCGCGCCGGCATCCTGGAGCAGGGCACGGTCGAGCTTCTCGACACCCTCGGCGACGCGTCGCGCGTGCGCACCGTGGGGAACCGCCACGACGGCATCGAGCTGCGTTTCGCCGGCGAGGGGCACCGCATCGACTTCCCGTCGCTCGTCGGCCGCGCGGTGTGGCTGTACCCGCAGCACGAGGTGCTGAAAGACCTCATCGCCGCACGCCTCGCCGCCGGGCAGGACCTGCGGTTCGGCGTCACCGCGGAGAGCGTCCAGGATGCCGATACCGACCGACCGCGCGTCATCGCGCGGGACGCCGACGGGCAGCCGTTCGAGATCGAGGCGGAGTTCGTCGTCGGGTCCGACGGGTCGCGCAGCGTCGCCCGCGCCGCGGTGACGGGCTCGAGCACCGGCGGCTACTTCCGCGAGTACCCGTTCGCGTGGTTCGGCATCCTGTGCGAAGCGCCGCCGAGCTCGGACGAGCTGATCTACAGCAACTCCCCCGACGGCTTCGCGCTCATCAGCCAGCGGTCGGCGACCGTGCAGCGGATGTACTTCCAGTGCGACCCCGAGACCGACACCGCAGCGTACTCGGAGGCGCAGCTGTGGGACGAGCTGCAGAAGCGCGTGCCGGGAACGACGCTGAGGGAAGGGTCGATCTTCCAGCGCGACGTGCTGCGGTTCCGGAGCTTCGTCGCGCACGAACTGCTCCGCGGCCGGGTCGCGCTCGTCGGCGACGCGGCGCACACCGTCCCGCCCACCGGCGCGAAGGGCATGAACCTCGCGATCGCCGACGTACGGCTGCTGGCCGACGCCCTGGGCGCGCTGCTCCTCGACGGCGACGCGCGCCCGCTCGAGACGTACCCCGAGCGGGCGCTGCACCGCATCTGGAAGGCGCAGCACTTCTCGTGGTGGATGACGAGCCTGCTGCACGTCGCCCCGGATGCCACCGACTTCGACCGCCGCCGCCAGCTCGGCGAACTGCGCTCGGTGGTGGAGTCGGACCACGGCCGCGCGTACCTCGCCGAGGCGTACACCGGCTGGCCGCAGTCCTGAGCGCGCCCGCCGCCTACTCCTTCGAGAACGGGGACGGGACCACCGGCACCGAACCCGTGTAGCCCTCGCGCTCCTCGGCGAGCTCGGCGATGCGCTTGCGGCACGCGAACCACCCGATCGCGATGCAGATGGATGCCACCACCGCGACGAGCGCGGTCGCGGGCGAGTCCACGAACACCAGCACGAGCACGATCGCCAGGAACGCCAGCGTCAGATACCCCGTGTACGGAGCCCAGAACAGCCGGAACTTCGGGCGCACCAGCTCGCCGCGGTCGGTGAGGCGCTTGAACTTCATCTGGCAGAGCATGATGGTCGCCCAGGTGACCAGGATGCCGACGGCGGCGACGTTCAGGACGGTCTCGAACGCGTCACTGGGCGCCACGAAGTTGATGACGACGCCGAAGAGGGCCACGAACGCGGTGATCGCGATGCCGCCGTACGGCACACCCGCCTTGTTCATGCGGGCCGCGAACTTGGGCGCCGAGCCGGCGACCGCCATCGACCGCAGGATGCGCCCCGTGGAGTAGAGCCCCGCGTTCAGCGACGACAGCGCGGCGGTCAGCACGACGAGGTTCATGATGACGTCGACGCCCGGCACGCCGATCGACGCGAAGAACGTCACGAACGGGCTCTCGTCCTTCGAGTAGGCCGTGAACGGCAGCAGCAGCGAGAGCAGCAGCACCGAGCCGACGTAGAACACCGCGACGCGGATGATGACCGAGTTGATCGCGCGCGGCATGACCTTCTCGGGGTTCTTCGTCTCGCCCGCGGCCGTGCCGATCAGTTCGATCGAGGCGTACGCGAACACGACGCCCTGCATGAGGATGATCGCGGGCAGGATGCCGTTGGGGAAGAAGCCGCCGTTGTCGGCGATGAGCGAGAACCCGACCGGGGCTCCGGTGGGCGTGCCGAAGACGACGAAGTAGATGCCCACGAGCAGGAACGCCACCAGGGCCGTGACCTTGATGAGGGCGAACCAGAACTCCAGCTCGCCGAAGACCTTCACCGACACGAGGTTGACGGCGAGCACGGTGACCAGGGCGGCGAGCGCCCACACCCACTGCGGCACGGCCCCGATCCACGGCACGTACTTGCCGAAGAAGTTCATGTAGAGCGCGGCCGCGGTGATGTCGACCATCGTCGTCGTGGCCCAGTTGATCCAGTAGAACCAGCCCGACACGAACGCGGCCTTCTCGCCGAAGAACTCGCGCGCGTACGACACGAACGAGCCCGAGGTGGGGCGGTGCAGCACCAGCTCGCCGAGCGCGCGGAGGATGAAGAACGCGAAGAGCCCGCAGACGGCGTAGGACAGCACGATCGCCGGACCCGCCTGCGCGAGGCGGCCACCGGCGCCGAGGAACAGACCGGTGCCGATCGCGCCGCCGATCGCGATCATCTGCACCTGACGCGAACTCAATCGCTTGTGATACCCCTCGTCCTCGAGGTGAACGGTCGAGGTGGTGATCGGCTCGGCAGCGCCGCCGGAGCCCGCAGGAGTGGTGTCAGTCACCCGTCCATCATCGGCATCCCGACGCCGGCGCCCGTGAAGCGCGCCGTGCGCTCTCAGAGCCAATGCTTGCGTTTGAAGGTCAGCCACAGCCCGAACGAGGTCGCCGCCATGAGCGCCAGGGCCATCGGATACCCGAGGGTCCAGTCGAGCTCGGGCATGTTCTTGAAGTTCATGCCGTAGATCCCGCCCACCAGCGACGGTCCGAACAGGATCGCCGCCCAGCCCGAGATCTTCTTGACCTGTTCGTTCTGCTCGAGCGACGTCTCGGTCTGCCGGTGCGTGACGAGCGTCGCGTTCACGGTGAGGGCGTTGTCGAGGATCGCGCGGAGCGAGGCCAGCTTGTCGCACTGACGGAGGACGTGGTCGAGGACGTCGCGCAGCGATCGCTGCAGCTCGATCTCGACCCCGTACTTGTCGGCACCGCGCAGCAGCGCCTGCAGCATGTCGCGCAACGGCTCGGTCGCCCGCTGGAAGTGGATCACCTCGCGTGCGAGCTCGTAGATGCGCTGTGTGAGCTCGGCGTCGCCCGCGCCGAAGAGCTGGTCCTCGATCTCGTCGACGTCGTTCTGCAGGCCCGCGGCGACGGGGTCGTACTGGTCGACGACCTCGTCGAGGATGGCGTACAGCACCGCCTCCGGACCCCGCGCGAGCAGCTCCGGCTGCCCCTCGAGACGCCGGCGCACCCGCGAGAGGTCGGGCACCTCCGCCTGCCGCACCGTGACGACGTAGTCGGAGCCGACGAAGACGTGCAGCTCACCGAAGTCCACCGTCTCGGTCGCATCGTCGTAGCGCGCCGGTCGCAGCACGGCGAAGAGGTTGTCGCCGTAGCGTTCGAGCTTGGACCGCTGGTGCCCGGCGAGGGCGTCCTCGACCGCCAGCGGGTGCAGCGAGAACTCGGCCGCGACGCGCTCGAGCTCCTCGGGAGACGGGCGCAGCAGACCGATCCAGGCCATGCCGCCGTGGGCCTCCATGTACTCGAACGTCTGGTCCAGGCTCGACGGGTTCTCGATGCGGTGGCCGTCGACGTACACGGCGCTGTCGATGATGGGCATGCGTCCGTTCTACCTCCCGAAGATGGACGGCGGATGCCCCTGGCGCGGGGCGCCGCGACCTGGCATCCGTCCTCAGCCGACGGGTTCGACGGCAGGGCGCCGGGATGCCGCCGTCACGGCGCCGATGCTCGCGGCGATGACGAGGGCGATGCCCGCGATCTCGAGCCACGACAGGTGCTGACCGAGCAGGAGGAAGCCCGCGAGCGACGCCGTCGCGGGGCCGAGGCTCATCATGATCGCGAAGGCGGAGGCCGGGAGGCGCCGCAACGCGATGAGCTCGAGGGCGTAGGGAACGGTCGACGACAGCAGGGCGACCGCCGCGCCCAGTGCCAGGATGGCCGGGTGGAGCAGCACGGCGCCGGCCTGCGCGATCCCGAAGGGCAGGGCGATCACGGCGCCGACCGTCATGGCCAGCGCGAGACCGTCCAGCCGCGGGAACTCCCGTCCGACCCGCGCCGAGGCGAGGATGTACAGCGCCCAACTCACGGCCGCGGCCAGGGCGAACACGACGCCGAGCGCGTCGAGACGGTCCCACCCGCCCGCGCCGAGTGCGACGACGCCCGCGAGCGCGAGGCCCGCCCACAGCCACCGAGCGAGGCCCGTCGCGGTGAGGATCGAGAGCGTGAGGGGCCCCAGCACCTCGATGGTGACGGTGACGCCGAGCGGAAGTCGCTCCAGGGCGAGGTAGAACAGCCCGTTCATGGATGCCAGCACCACACCGAACCACACGACCGAACGCCACGCGCCCGCCGTGTGCCCGCGCAGCCGGGGCCGCGCGATCGCGAGCAGCAGCAGGGCCGAGAAGACCAGACGCAGCATGACGATGCCGAGCGGCCCGGTGTCCGGGAAGAGCATGACCGCGAACGAGGCCCCGACCTCCTGGCAGGCGAGACCGACGAGGACCAGCGCCGCCGCGGATCCGCGACCCGTGCGCGCGGTCATCGCGCGACCACGCCGACGGTCACTGCGCGGGAGGGCAGATGGCGATGGTGCCGAGGTTGTCGCGCATCTGCTGGGCCGTCCACGGCAGGCCCGCCTCGGGCACCGTGCGGCCTTCGGCGGCGGGCGCCTTCGACGCGATCGCCGCGAGCTCCCACGCGAGCCATGCACCGGCGTTCTCGTTCGCTCCCGAGTTGTTCAGCACCACGGCGACCGACATGCCCGTCGAGGGGTCGGCGAACGCGCCCACGATGTAGCCGGGGGCGGAGCCGAACTGCCCGATGAGCGAACCGGCCTGGTACGCGGCGCCGGTGGCGGTGAACCAGGTCGGGGCGTCGCCGCTCACGGGCAGCGGGGAGGCGAAGCGCGTGGTGTCCTGAGGCAGCAGCGCACCGGTGGCGAGGGCCTGCGCGTAGCGGCCGAGGTCGGTGATGTCGGTCACGACCCCCGAGTCGCCCGCACCGAAGCTCGCCGAGGTGACGGTGTAGTCGCCGGGGTCGGTGCAGTTCCACGCACCGTCGGCCCCCGGCCGCGACCAGTAGCCGTTGAGCGGGTCGTCGGAGGGCGCCGCGGCGGCGGCACCCGGCAGCGAGGTCGCGTCGAGTCCGAGCGGACGCGCGACGCGCTCGGCGATCAGCTGGGAGAGCGACTCGCCCGTGGCGCGTTCGACGGCCATGCCCGCGAGGAGGTAGTTCGTGTCGGCGTTGGCGTACGCCGCGCCCGGAGCGTTCTGACGGGGGCTGGCGATGCCGTACGCCATGAGTTCACGGGCGTTCCAGGCTCGGTCGGGATTGCTCAGCACCAGGTTGGAGAGGTACGACTGGTAGCCGCCGAGACCCGAGGTTCCGTTGCACAGCTGGCCGAGGGTGATGTCGTCGAAGCCGGGGAGGCCGCTCACCCACTTCGTCACGGAGTCGTCGAGCGAGAGCGTGCCGTCGGCGGCGAGCTCGTAGACGATGTCGCACGTCATCGCGCGCGTCACGTCGGCCGCGCGGAAGCCCATGTCGGCGGTGACCTCGGCTCCGCCCGGGCCCTGAGTACCGAGACCCGAGACCCAGGAACCGCTCCACGGCGCCCAGACCCCCACGATCGCGCCGGTCGAGCCGGTGATCGCCATCGCCGAGGTCACGGCATCCCGGAGCTGCGTGACGGTGTCGTCGGGGAGCGACCCCTGCGCCTGCTCGGGAACGTCGACGGGTACCGACGTGTCGGGCGTGCACCCGGTCAGGGTGACGGCGATGATGCTGGCTCCCGCGACCACGACGGCCACTGATCGGCGCCAACCCCGCATGTCCACCCCCGGATGATTCCGCGCACGACGAAGCGGCGCTCGAAGAATTCAAACACACGCCGAACACACGGAGCGTCGGCTTGCACCTCCGCGGAGTCACGTCTGCATCTCGATTGCCGGGACCTCGCCCCCTCCACCGGCGCGCAGGCATCGCACCCGCGCGGCCGACCGTCAGGCCTGCGCCGCCTGCTGCCGGCCGAGCCACGCCTGCTTCATGAACCGCCGGACGTCCTCGTCGACGCGGATGTCACTCGGGCGCAGCGGTCGGGAGAGGTACAGGCCGTCGAGCGAGGTCAGTCGGCTCAGGGCGACGTAGGTCTGTCCGGGCGCGAACGCCCCGGCCCCGAGATCGACGACGGCGCGATCGTAGGTCTTGCCCTGCGACTTGTGGATCGTCACCGCCCACGCCAACCGGAGCGGGAACTGCGTGAACTCCGCCACGATCTCTCGCGACAGGTTCTTCGTGCCGGGGTCGTAGGCGTAGCGGTATCGCTCCCAGACGGCCGGTTCGACGTCGTGCTCGATCCCGTCGACCTCGACGCGCACACTGTCGCCCGCGATCCGGGTGACCGTGCCGATCGTGCCGTTGACCCACCGCGACGCCTCGCCGAACTGGGCCGAGTCGTTGCGGAGGAACATCACCTGCGCGCCGATCTTGAGCGTCAGCGCCGGCTCAGCCGGGTAGTTGCCCTCACCGCGTCCGAAGTCGCCCGAGATCTCGGCGTTGGCCGTCTGCGTGCGGCCGACGAGTTCTTCGAGGTGCCGCCGGTTGATCTCGTTGACACGGTCGTTGCGGGTGGCCAGCGTGATGATCGGGTGCTCGCCGTCGGCGGGGTGCGGCGGCGTGCGCGCGCCGGCCGTGTTCAGGATGCCGGCCATCTCGGCCGTGACCCGCCCGTACCGCACCGCATTCAGCAACGTCTTGAAGCCCGGGTCGGACTGCCGGTGGATCTCGACGAGCTCGTTCACGTGCAGGTCGGCGCCGTGCCGGCCGATGTCGATGAGGCCGTCGCTCGCCGCTTCACCCGACCACACCTTGGCGTCGAAGAACCAGAACGAGCGGTAGTGATCGCGGATGTAGCGCGCCTCGTCGCCCCGCGGCGGAACGGGCGCGAGCTGGTACGGATCGCCGAACATCACGATCTGCGTCCCCCCGAACGGCTCGGCGCGGCGACCGCGGGCCTGGCGGAGCGAGCGGTCGATGGCATCCATGAGGTCGGCGTTCACCATCGAGATCTCGTCGATCACGAGGGTGTCGATCGCGTTGAGGAGCTTGCGGGTCGCGTCGTTCTGGTCGATGTCGCCGTTGGCGATGAGCCCGATGGGCAGACGGAACAGCGAGTGGATCGTCTGTCCCTCGACGTTGAGGGCGGCGACGCCCGTCGGCGCGCACACCGCGATCTGCTTCTTCGTGTTGTACGCCAGGTGCTGCAGGAGCGTGGACTTGCCGGTGCCCGCGCGCCCGGTGACGAAGACGTGCTCGCGCGTGTCCTCGATCAGGCGGAACAGCGCCTGCTGCTCGGCCGAGAGAGGGGGCGTGGTCACCGGTTCATGCTAGTTCGCGCGGGATGCCGGGGCCGGGCCTGTGGACTACTCCGGGTTCGGGGCGCGTTCCGGCGTTCGGGGCGGAGGATTCGCGCCCCGAACCGAATTTCGCGCCCCGACCCGTCGTTACGCGACTCTCGACGTCTCCGCCGCGCCCGCGTGAACTCTGCAATTCCGCTCCCGCACAGCTCGCCTTCCTAGACTGGGGGCGTGCACGCGACGGACGGGGGCCCGGCAGCGCCTGAGGGTGCTGTCCCGACGCGCCCGCGCCACCTCGCACGCGACCTCACGATCCTCGGCGTCGTCGGCGTCCTGCTCCTGGCCGCACTCGGAGCGGGGGCGGCGGCGGCCTACCGCGAGTTGTACAGCCCGCGCGCGTTCGTGCTGCACTACCTCGAGCTCCTGCAGGATCGGAACGCCGCCGAGGCTCTCGCCGTCCCCGGCGTCGCCGTCGACTCGACCGAGCTCCAGAACGCGGGGCTGCCCGCCACGGCATCCGATGCCCTCCTCCGCACCGACGCCCTGCAGACGATCACCGCGGCGCACGTCACCGCCGAGACCGTCGTCGACGACGTCACCCGCGTCACCGTCGAGTACCGCGCCGGTTCCTACGACGGCCGCACGACGTTCGCGGTCCGTCAGGACGGCTGGATGGGTGTCGCGCCGCGCTGGCGATTCGACGTGAGCCCCCTCGCCGTCGTCGACCTCAGTGTGCGCGGATCGATGCGCTTCTCGGTCAACGGCTTCGACGTGGACAAACGCCAGGTCTCCGTCGACGGCGTGGATGCCGATCCCTCGGCGGCCGTGCCCCTGCTGGTGTTCTCGCCCGGGCTGTACTCGGTCGCGGTCGACACGCCGATCTCGGCGACCCCGGGTGTCGCGATCCTCGCCGACTCCCCGCTGACCGGCGTTCCCGTCGACGTGCAGGCCGAGCCCACGGAGGAGTTCGTCTCCGTGGTGCAGCAGCGCGTCGAGGATTTCCTCACGGGCTGCGCCGAGCAGAAGGTCCTGCAGCCCACGGGATGTCCGTTCGGATTCACGGTCCGCAATCGGATCGACGGCGCGCCGACCTGGACGATCGTCGAGCAGCCGACGGTCTCGGTCGTCCCCGACGGAGCCGGCTGGCGCATCCCGTCGGCGAAGGCCACGGCGCACATCGAGGTCGACATCCGCTCGATCTTCGACGGGTCCGTCCGCACCGTCGAGGACGACGTGCCCTTCACCGTGGACGGGCAGATCTCGGTGCAGCCCGACGGGTCGGCATCCATCTCGATCGGCGGAAGCCTGGACTGACCGGACTCCGCCCCAGTGACCCATCGCCGCGGGGCGTGCTCAGGACGGCGGCTCGGTGTTCACGACGCGCCAGCGCGCGGTGCCCTCGAGGACGTCCTCGACGTGGCTGCGGAAACGCGGGCACTGCGTGATGTCGTGCGAGCGACACCGGAGGGCGTGCGCGGTCATCGCCCGCGCCTGCGCGATCTCGTCGGCGCGGCGGTCGAGCTCGGCCACGTGCTCCTCGAGCACGCGATGCCGATCGGGGGCATCCTCGTCGAGGAGCACACGGATCTGGTCGAGGGACATCCCCGCGGCCTTGTTGCGCAGGATCACCGCGATCCGCACCAGATCGGCGTCCGCGTACCGGCGTCGATCGGCGTCGTCGCGCGCGGGGCGCAAGAGCCCGGCATCCTCCCAGTGCCGGAGCACGTGGGTGTCCAGCCCGAACCGCGCCGCCGCGTCGCCGATGCTCTCGCCGCTTGACTTCATGTCGACATGAAGTCACACCATGGTCGCGAACGCAAACGGAAGGAGCCCGTCATGTACGAGGCCATCATCATCGGCGGCGGCCCGGCGGGGCTCCAGGCCGCGCTCACCCTGGGCCGCATGCACCGGCGCACCGTGCTGCTGGACTCCGGCGAGTACCGCAACGCCACGGTCGCCCACGCGCACAACCTCCTCGGCCACGACGGCGCGGCCCCCGCCGACCTGCGCCGCCGCGGCCGCGCCGAGCTCGCGGCCTACGCGTCGGTGGAGGTGCGGGATGCCACCGTCACCGCGGTCGCGGCCGACCCCGACGGCGTGCGGGTGGAGGTCGCGGGCGAGACACTGCGCGCCGGGCACCTCGTGCTCGCGACGGGACTCGCCGACGAGCTCCCGCCCGTTCCGGGACTCGCGGAGCACTGGGGGGATCTCGTCGCGAGCTGCCCGTTCTGCCACGGGCACGAGTTCGCCGGACGCCCCGTCGCGATCCTGAACGCCTCCCCGCACGCGCAGGTGCTCCGGGGCATGCTGGCGCCCGTGGCATCCGAGGTGTTCGTCCTCGATCCCGCTCGGGTGACGCGCGTGGAACCCGCGGACGACGGGCTTCGCCTCGTGCTCGACGACGCCTCGACGCTCTCCGTCGCCGGAGCATTCATCGGCCCCGCGCCCCGTCAACGCGCACCGTTCGCCGAGGACCTCGGCCTGGCGCTGCAGGAGTCGGGGGCCGTCCGGGTCGACCCGTTCGGACGCACGAGCGTGGAGCGGGTCTTCGCCGTCGGCGACATGGCGCACGCCGACCATTTCCCCGGCCCCATGGCAACCCTCGCCGCCGCGATCGCGGCCGGTCAGCTGGCGGCCGTCGCCATCGTGCAGACCCTCGCCGCGGCCCGCTGAGTCAGCGTGGCCGCCGCGCTCGCCCGGCGGCCACGCGCGCGAGGCTCGAGAGCTCGATCGCGCGAGCGTCGACCCCGCCGGGGATCGTCATCCGCGTGGGGATGTAGCCGAATGAAAGCCCGTGCGCCGGGTCGGCGAAGGCGATCGCCCCACCCGCACCGTCGTGACCGTAGGCGCGGAAGCTCCCGAACGGCATGTCCGCGTGGGGCTTCATGAAGACGACGCCGAAACTCAGCGGGATGTCGAGCACGAGATCCCGGCCGCGCACGTGCATCTGGCCCATGTCGGCGAACGTGTCGGGCGGTGCGATCGGATCACCGATGTACCCGAGGGTCGCCGCGTACAGCCGGGCGAGCCCGCGCGCGGATCCGACCCCGCCCGCCGCCGCCGTCCCCCGGCGACGGACCGCCGGGGTGTGCGGACCGAACCCGTTCAGGAGCGCATCGCCCGCCTGGCCGACCGGGCCGAAGGAGGCCGCGAAGAGGTTGTCGCGCGGGCCCGGATCGGGGGCATCGCCCACGAACGCCGGTCGCGGGTCGACGTAGCGCGCGGCCTGAGAGTCGGGCAGGCCGAGATAGAAGTCGATGTCACGCGGAGATCGGATGCGGTCGTCGTAGATCGCCTGCAGCTCCTGCCCGGTGATCCGGCGCACCAGCTCCTCCATCAGGATGCCGATCGTGATGCCGTGATACCCGAATCCGCTCCCCGGTCGCCAGAGGGGCCGCTGTCGGGCGAGGCGCTCAGCTCCCGCGCGGGAGTCGAGCGCGTCCTCGGGCCGGATTCCGTCGTCGGTCGCGGGCAGGCCCGCTTGATGCGACAACAGCTCGCGGACCGTGATCTCGGCCTTCCCCGCCGCGGCGAACTCCGGCCAGTAGTGCGCGACGGGACGGTCGAGCTGGAGCTCGCGCTCCCCGAGCAGCAGAGCGATCACGGTGCCCGCCACGCCCTTGGTCACCGAATACACGCCGGTGATGGCATCCGCACCCGGCCCGCAGGTCAGGTCGACCACGACCTCGTCGCCGACGAGGACGCACACCTGCGCACCGTAGTCCGGGTCGGCGGAGGACCACTCCGAGAGACGCTCGCTCACGGACGCGAAATCGGGATGGACCCGCCCCTGGACCGAGTTCACGGCATCCTCCTCGATGGCGCCCCCACCGCCCCGGTGGCGGGCAAGACGAGACTAGCGGGCGCGGCGCATTCCGCTTCCCGGTCTCCGTCGACCGCGTGGATGCCACCCCCACGGCGACTGTGCCGGTTGCCGCCTCAGCGGCCCTTCGCCGCGGCGCGTTCGGCCGCGCGGGCGTCGCGCTCAGCCAGCCGCTGCAGCTCGGCGTTGTACTCGTCCAGCTCGACGTCGCCCACCCGGTCCACGTGCCGGTCGCGGCGTCGCTGCTGCCGTTCGTCGCTGCGGCTCCACTGGATCGCGACGGTGATCGCGAGGATCAGTGTCGGGATCTCGCCGACGCTCCACGCGACGCCGCCACCGGTGTACTGGTCTTCCAGCGGGGTGGCGCCCCACGTCCGCCCCATCGATCCGAACCATTCGGCCGCCATGAGGCCGGAGTTCATCATGATCGCGATGCCGAAGAAGGCGTGCATCGCCATGACCGCGATCAGGATGAGAAGACGTCCCGGGTAGGGCAGGCGGTAGGGCACCGGATCGATGCCGATGAGGCTCAGCACGAACAGGTACCCCGTGATGAGGAAGTGCGCGACCATCCAGATGTGGCCGACGTGGTCGTACAGCGACCAGCGGAACAGGTCGGTGTAGTAGAACGCCCACAGCGAGACGATGAACAGTCCCGCCGCCACGAACGGGTTCGTGAGGACCTTCGCGACCGGGTTGTGCACGGCCCACAGGATCCACTCGCGGCCACCGCGCGACCCGTCGTCGCGCTTGCGGATCGCCCGCGCGGCGAGCGTCACCGGGGCTCCGGCGACCAGCAGGAGCGGGATCGCCATCGACAGCAGCATGTGCTCGATCATGTGGACGCTGAACAGGTAGTCCTGGTACACGTTCAGCGGGCCCGACGTGACCCAGAAGATCGCCAGCATGCCGAGCGACCACAGGATCGTGCGGTGGATCGGCCAGGAATCGCCGCGACGACGGAGACGCCACGCGCCGGCGAGGTAGAAGAACAGGCCGAAGCCCGCGACGAACGCCCACAGCAGGTCGATGTCCCACGCGGTGAACCACCGGTCGAGCGTGAACTCGGGCGGGAGGGGCGACCCCGTCAGCACCTCCGCGGGAGTCGTCCCGATCAGCGGCAGGTCGGCGGCGGGCGGGGGCGTGCGTGCGAGGGCGACCGCGATTCCGCTCGCGACGCCCATGAACACCAGCTCGAGCAGGACGACGCCCCAGAAGCGACGCGAACCCTCGTCGTCGCTCATCCGGGCGATGAGGCGCCGGCGGTACCAGGCACCGAGGATGCCCATCGCCACGAGCGCGGTCACTTTGACCAGGACCAGGATGCCGTACGGCGACAGGAGGTTCTGCCATCCGACCAGGCCGATCGAGGCGCGCACGGTGCCCGAGATCGCCACGACGAGGAACGCGACCAGGGCGATCGAGGAGTATCGCAGCAGCGTCGTCTGCAGCTGCGGACGGCTCATCGCGGGACGCACGACGACCAGCAGGATGAGGCCGCCGAGCCAGACGGCGGCGGCGAGGATGTGCAGCACCAGCGACGTGACCGCGGCGGTGTGGCTGGCCTCGGTGCCGGCGTGGCCCTGCGTGCCCATCGGGATCAGTGAGGCGAGGGCGAGGAGCGCGACCAGCAGCGTGGGAATCCACGTCCGCACCGCGAAGGTGAGCACCGTGAGGACCGCGCCGGCGATCGTCGTGATGAGCCACGCGGGGCCCACCTCGGTCTCGACGAGGAAGCGCCCGAGCTGCTGGCCGAAGAGCGGGTCGAGCGTCGGGGTCGCGTTGATGACGTTCAGGAACGTCAGGAACCCGGTGGCCGCGGCCGAGACGGTGAAGACCGCGGCGCCGATGGATGCCGTGTCCAGAGCGATCTCGAACGGCCGCTCCCCCGCGGGCAGGGCGAACAGCGCCAGCACGAGCGCGCCGACCATGGTCGCGGCCGACAGGTTGACCACGAGCGTGGCGACGGGGAGGCCCCACCGGACGAAGGGGCCGGGATCGGCCAGGAGCGTCGGCGCCGCGCCGCCGCCGTAGGCGAGACCTGCGACGACGCAGATCACCGAGACCACGACCAGGATGACGGGTCCGGCCACGCGCAGGGCTCGGGGATTCACCCCCCAAGCCTACGTCGCGCGGGAACACAAGAGGGGGGATGCCACCGGCATCCCCCCTCTCGACAGCTCGCGTCGTCTTACTTGACGGCAGCCTTCAGCTTCGAGCCGGCGGTGACCTTGACGCGCTTGCCCGCGGGGATCGAGATCTCCTCGCCCGTCTGGGGGTTGCGGCCGGTGCGGGCCGACGTGGCGACCTGCTCGAACGCGATCCAGCCGGGGATCGAGACCTTGCTGCCCTTGGCGACCGCCTCGGAGACGGTGGAGAAGAGGGAGTCGAGCACGCTCGACACGGCGGACTGGCTCTGTCCGGTCGCGCTGGCGATGCTCGCGACGAGCTCGGTCTTGGTGATGGACTTGTCGGCCATGTGGTTTGTCCTCCAGGCGACGGTCGGGTCGCCTCTCGTTACATCGGACGAGGAGAGATTCCCCTCGGTGGTCGGGAGACCGCCTCGACAGTATCAACCGAACCGCGGAATTACGCGGATTTTGACCGATTTCGCCCTTTGCGTACCGGCGTGTCGCGCGCCGCGTGGGGCCGGAGTGCCCTCTGGGGCGTGCGAGACGGTGCCGAGGCCGCACCGTGGCGGAGCCGCGAGCGTGGTCGCGGCGGGGCCGAGCCGTAGAGCGGAGTCCGTGGTCGACACGCCGGTTCAGGATGCCACGGCCCGGGGTGTCCCCGACGTTCTCCGCTCGACGGTCCGCCGCGGAGCGGGCCGGAGAACGACGAAGGGCGGGAATCCCTCTCGGGACCCCCGCCCTTCGCGGTGGTGCGGGTGCTTACCAGCTCGACTTGGTCACGCCGGGCAGCTCGCCACGGTGGGCCATGTCGCGGAAGCGGACGCGCGAGACGCCGAACTTCGTGAGGACGCCACGGGGGCGACCGTCGATGACGTCGCGGCTGCGCACGCGGGCGGGCGACGCGTTGCGGGGCAGCTTCTGCAGGCCCACGCGGGCGGCCTCGCGGGCCTCGTCGGTCGCGTTGGGGTCGACCAGGGTCTTCTTCAGCTCGGCGCGCTTCGCGGCGTAGCGCTCGACGACGACCTTGCGCTGCTCGTTGCGCGCGATCTTGCTCTTCTTAGCCATGTGCTTAGCGCTCCTCTCGGAAGTCGACGTGCTTGCGGACCACGGGGTCGTACTTCTTCAGCACGATGCGGTCGGGGTTGTTGCGGCGGTTCTTGCGCGTCACGTAGGTGTACCCCGTGCCGGCGGTCGAACGCAGCTTGATGATCGGACGGACGTCCTGAGCCTTCTTCGCCATTACAGCTTCACGCCCTTCGCCTGCAGGTCACGGACGACGGCCTCGATACCGCGGGCGTCGATGACCTTGATGCCCTTCGCCGAAACGTTGAGCTTGATGTTGCGACCCAGCGACGGAACGAAGTAGGTCTTCTTCTGCACGTTCGGGTCGAAGCGGCGCTTCGTCCGGCGGTGCGAGTGCGAGATGTTGTGACCGAAGCCGGGAACCGCTCCAGTCACCTGGCACACTGCTGCCATGGTGATGTCTCCTTCTGTACCGTGACACCGGACGGTGTCACCCAAGATCCCTTGTCTGCACCCCGTTCCGGGCACAGCACGAGGCCGGGATCGGAAGAGGGGGTACGTACTGCGTGCTGGAGTGCGCGCAGACAAGCGTTCAGTCTAGCATGCCCGGCGTGTCGCCTTGACGGGCGGCGGCTTCCGCCGCTCCCCGCCCCCATCGGAAGGTCGACACCGTCGGGTCGCCGCCGATCCAGAACCGCCACGGGAAGGCATCCGTCCCCGCGACCCCGGCCACGCCCACCCGTGGTCCCGTCGTCGGTGCAGCCGGTTCGTCGGGGAGGAACAGCCGCGCGCGGGCACCCGCCCGTTCGGCGCCCGTGACAGCGTCGATCCCGTCGTGGATCGGATGCCGCAGGCCCACGGCATCCCCCAGGCGTCCCGGTCCGCGGGCGAGGTCGCGCGGCGTCCGGACGACGCCTCCGCGCTCCCGCCGACGTCGGTCGGCGACGTCGGCGCCCTCGATCACCTCGCCGCCGCGCAGCAGCACACCGCCGGCGACGCCGTCGGGGCCGCACACGACGTTGACGCACGAATGGATGCCGTGGCTCAGGTACACGTAGAGGTGACCGGGTTCTCCCCACATCGTCGCGTTGCGCGCCGTGGGACCGCTGCGCGCGTGCGAGCCGGGATCGGGGCGGTCCCCCGTCCCGAGCCCGTGGTACGCCTCGACCTCGCTGATGCGCAGCAGAACGGTCTCGCCGCCAACGACGGTCTCGAGACAGGCGCCGAGCAGCGACGGCGCGACCTCGACCGGAAGCCCCGCGAGATCGTCGCGCGTGGCGGGTCGCGTCATCCGGGCGGCACCTGGCACCACGACAGGTCGAACCCCTGCAGGGCCGCGACCTCCTGACCCGAGTCGATCTCGACCAGGTGGGTCTGCAGCCGCCCGGGCAGGGGCAGCTGATAGCGGTCGAACGGATTGTCGACGGCCTTCGGCGCGACCAGCACCGCGGCGTAGCGTCCGCTCGGCGACACGCACGTCTGCAGCACCGTGTCGGTGCCGGGAACCTCGAGCAGCGGTCGCACGGTGCCGTCGGTGTCGACGTGTCCGATCGTCGTGGCGCGATAGGCGCCGTCGGAGCCGATGTCGGCGAACGACCGGATCGTCCCGGCGCCCGTCCCCGGGACCGGCGTCGCCCGGCCCGGCATGCCCGGCGGGTCGACGGGGTCTTCGAGCGGCTGCTCGGAACCGTCGGTCAGGTTGATCTCGCGGATGCCCTCCAGCCGCTCGACGATCGCGACCGAGGATCCTCGGGCGATGCCGTCGATCGACAGGGCGCTCCCCAGCGGGGCGGCGTTCCCGCCCTGCGCGTCGGTGAGCAGCAGCCGCGAGTCGAACGTCAGCACGAGCATGCTGTCGGTGTCGGGCACGAACCGCCAGTCGCCCACGCGCACGTCACCGCCGTTGAGACCGATCTCCACCGGCGGCGCGTCGTCCGCGGCCGACGCCGTGAACAGCTTGCTCTCGCGCCCTCCGGCGGTGCCCAGAGTGGCATCCGAGAAGGTGAACCCGATGCGCTCGCCACGGTCGGCCGACTGCAGGTTCGAGACGAACCCCGGGCCCGGCAGGGCGATGTCGCGGGCGTTCTGTCCGTCGAGGTCGGTCACGATGACCCGCGCACGGTCGCCCTCGCGCACCGAGATGACCAGGTGGTTCGCGGTGGCCCGGAAGTCTTCGATGTGCTCGTGGGTGAACACCGGCAACCCGGCATCGCCCTGGAGGTCGGTGCGGAAGATCGTGTCGCCGTCGGCCGTGCCGCGCTGCATGAGGAACGCCGACAGCGGCGGGGTGCGGAAGGTCTCGGTCAACGTCGAGGCGGGCCCCGCGCCGAGGCCCTTCACGCCGTTCACGGTCACGGTGTAGTCGGAGTCGTCGCGCAGGGGCAGCGTGAAGCGGATCCCGACGCTGCGGCCGGACGTGTCGACGGTGAACGGCGTCGCCGGCTCGACCTGGACCTGCGAGACGTCGATCTTCTCGAGCGACTGGGTCGTGGTGAGGATGACGCGGGCCCCGGATGCCGCGACGGCGGCGGCGGGATCGACCTGCACGTCCGTCACCCGCGGGCCCTGCGCCACCGAGACGACGCCGCCGACGCCGCCCACGAGGACGAGGGCGCCGATCACCGCGGCGAAGGCGAACAGGTATCCACGACCGCGGCGTCGGCGCGTGCGGGCACGACGAGAGTCAGTACTCATACGGATCCGCCGGCTCGTCGATCGCGGCGACCTGGTCGGCGTGCACCTCGAGCGCGCCGTCGCCGGTGGACCGGACCGTTCCGGTCACCGTCACCCACTGCCCGGTCGACGGAGCGGACCCCGCCGCCGTGATCGGCAGCCGCGCCGTCTGGGCGTCGATGACGCAGTGCGTGATGACCAGGCGCGTGAGGTCGAAGCTCGCGCCGTCCTGCCCGGGGGTGATGAACCCGGTCAGGGTGACGGGCTTGCCGTCGAAGGTCTCGGGGTTGGTCGCGTGCGCGAAGACCGCCGACCAGTCGCCGATGCCGAACTTCGAGGTGTCGCCCGACGCGGCGAGGGTCACCACGTCCGAGCCGACGAACAGCGGCGGAGCCCCGACGTCGCGCGAGACGGCGAGCTCGGCCGACAGCGAGGCGGGCGGGGTCAGCAGCACGGCCACCACCGCTCCGGACGCGATGAGGCCGCCGCTGAACGCCGCGAGACCCGCCGCTGTGAGGCGGGGCCGCGCGGCGAGGTGATCGTGGGCGGCGGCGTCGTGTGCGTCGGGGGCATCGCCGTGGTCGTGATCCGCGTGCGCGAAGGCCTCGCGGCGGGCGCGGGCGGGCGCGACGGAATGCCCGTGTTCGTGATCGTGGCCGTGGTCGGCCTCCGCGCCGAGCGGGAGCGCGAACGTCGCGATCGCGCCGAGCAGCGCGACGACCGACATCCCGACGGCGAACCAGGCCGAGTCGGGGTTGATGTACAGCGAGATGCGACCCGTGATCCACAGCGCGATCGTGGTGACCGCGAGACACGCGGTCAGTCCCACGCCGAGCCACCGGGTGGCCAGAGCGCCCGTTCTAGACAAGGAGGTTCACCACCGTTCCCAGGGCGAAGGCCGACAGCACGACGATCGCCGTCAGCCCGACGAGCACGCGGGTGGTGAAGGTCGTGCGCAGCAGCGCGTACATCTTGAGGTCGACCACCGGGCCGACGACCAGGAACGCCACGATCGAGCCCGGCGTGAAGGTCGAGGCGAACGACAGGGCGAAGAACGCGTCCACGTTCGAGCACAGCGACACCACGACGGCCAGCACCATCATCGCCGCGATCGACAGGGCGGGGTCGGAGCCGATCGCCAGCAGCGCGCTGCGCGGGATCAGCACCTGCACGGCACCCGCGATCATCGAGCCGATGATGAGCGCCGGCATGACCGAGCGGAGCTCGACGACGAGCTGCGCGAGCGACCGGCGACCCCGGCCGCCGCGCTCCTGGACCACGATCTCGCACGTCTCGAGGAAGCGCTCGGTGAGGAGCTTGTCGGGGTCGGGATGCCGGCTGTACAGCCAGCCGATGAGGTTCGCGACGAGGAACCCGCCGACCAGGCGCGCCACGAGGATGCCGTCGCTGAAGCCGAACGCGGCGTGCGTGCTGATGATGACGATCGGGTTCACGATCGGCGCGGCCACGAGGAACGTCAGCGTGTCCGACACACGGAAGCCGCGCATGAGCAGCCCGCGCGCGAACGGGACGTTGCCGCACTCGCACACCGGGATGAGCATGCCGAGCAACGACAGCACCGCCCGGCGCGCCCACGCGGCACGTGGCATCCAGCGCTCGATCGCCCCCGGCGGCACCCATACCTGCACGATGATCGACAGCAGCACGCCCAGCACCACGAAGGGCAACGACTCGATCAGGACGCTGAGCGCGAGGGTCAGTCCGTCTTGCGCGCGGGTGGGCAGGGGGGCGGTGAAGAACGTCGGGGCGAACGCGTCGATGAGGAAGAGCGCGGCAACGACGACCGCGCCCACGCCGAAGCCGACGAGGGTGCGCGTGACGCCGGAACGCGGGGGTGCCGACGCGACGGAGCGACTACTCGTCGCCACGCTCACGGGCGCGCGCGAGCGCGCAGTCGGCGCAGACACCGAAGATGTCGACCACGTGCTCGGCCTGGGAGAAACCGTGCTGGGCGGCGGTGCGCTGCGCCCACTCCTCGACGGCGTCGGCCTCGATCTCGACGGCGACGCCGCACGAGCGGCAGATCAGGTGGTGGTGGTGTCCGCGGGTCTCGCACGCGCGGAAGAGGTTCTCGCCCTCGGGGCTCTGCAGCGAATCGGCATCGCCCTGGGCCGCGAGTCCCGCGAGCGCACGGTACACGGTGGCCAGACCGATGCCGGTGTTCTCGTCGCGCAGGGTCGCGTGCAGCGACTGGGCGCTGACGAAGCCGCCCGCACCAGCGAGCGCTTCGCGCACGCGCTCGCGCTGCCACGTGTTGCGCTGGACCATGCGGTCGAGTCTACCGAGGCCCGATGGTGAATCGGCTGGGGACTACACCGCCCGGGTGGTGCGGTCGCGACGCGCCCCGATCACCCGGCAGACGAGGTAGATCAGGAACGAGATCGTGGTGATGTACGGGCTCACCGGGAGGGTCCCGGCCACGGCCAGGAGCACGCCGCCGACCGCGGAGACGAAGCCGAACGACGCCGCCAGCAGCGGCACCGACAGGGGACCGGATGCCACCCGCATCGCCGCCGCGGCGGGCGTGACCAGCAACGCCATGACGAGCAGGGCGCCGATGATGTGGACCGCGACGGCGACGATGAGTCCGAGCAGCAGCATGAACCCGAGCGACACGGCCGTGGTCGGGACGCCGCGCGCGGCGGCGGACTGCGGGTCGAGCGAGTCGAAGCGCAGCGGGCGCCAGATCATCAGCAGCGCGAGCAGCACGATCAGTCCGATGACGACGAGCCAGCCGAGCTGGGCGCTCTGCACCGACACGATCTGCCCGGTGAGCAGGCTGAACCGGGTGGCGCTGCGGCCGTTGTAGAGCGACAGGCACAGGATGCCGACACCCAGGCCGAACGGCATGAGCACGCCGATGATCGAGTTGCGGTCGCGGGCGCGCGCTCCGAGCAGCCCGATGATCGCCGCCGCGATGAGCGACCCCACGATCGAGCCAGAGACGACGTCCACCCCGATCAGCAGCGCCACCGCCGCGCCGGCGAAGGAGAGCTCGCTGATGCCGTGCACCGCGAACGCCATGTCGCGCTGCATCACGAACACGCCGATGAGTCCCCCGACCAGGCCGAGCACGGCGCCCGCGTAGACGGAGTTCTGCACCAGTTCGAGGATCGCGCCGTACTGGCTCACCCCGCCGAACAGGGCGTTTCCGACGTCGGACCAGTTCATGCGTCTTCCTCGTCGTGATGGTGGTGCTCGTCTTCGGCGTCCGGAGCTCCGACGACGACGAGTCGTCCCCCGGCGCGGGTCACGAAGACGGGCGCGCCGTACAGCGCGGTCAGCGTCTCGGACGTCAGGACCTCTTCGGGGGTGCCGAGCGTGAAGCGGCCGTGGGCGATGTAGAGGATGCGGTCGACGTGGGCGAGCACGGGATTGACGTCGTGGGTGACCAGCAGCACCGCCGCGTCCCGCTCGCGCCGGTGGCGGTCGATCAGCCGCACGACGGCCTGCTGATTGGCCAGGTCGAGGCTCGTCAGCGGCTCGTCGCACAGCAGCAGCCGCGGGTCGTCGGCGAGGGCCTGCCCCACGCGGAGCCGCTGCTGCTCCCCGCCGGACAGCAGCCCCACCGGGCGGTCCGCGAACGCGTCGGCGCCCACCGCGGTGAGCAGCTCCTCGATGCGGACGCGGTCTCTGCGGCGCGAGAACGGCAGCCCGAACCGGTGTCCGTCGACGCCGAGACCGACGATGTCGCGTCCGCGCAGCGGCGTCTCGCGCGGCAACGGCCGCTGCTGCGGGACGTAGCCGATGCGGCGGTTGCCGGCGCGGCGGACCGGCGAGCCGAGCGCCTCGATGGTGCCGCCGCTCAGCCGTTCGAGCCCGAGGATGGCGCGCAGCAGCGTCGTCTTGCCCGAGCCGCTGGGCCCGAGCACCGCAACGAGCTCGCCGGGCCCGACCTCGAGGTCGAGCCCGGACCACAGCTCACGCCCGCCCCGCTCGAGGGCGGCACCGCGGATACGCAGGGGGGCGGTGTCGCTCACGCCGCCAGGGCGTCCGACAGCGCGGTGATGTTGCTCTGCATCCACGAGAGGTAAGTCTGGCCCTCGGGGAGGGTCTCGGTGAACTCCAGCACCGGAATGTTCTTGGCCTTCGCCTCGTCCATGACCTGCGTGGTCTCGGCGCCACCGGTCTGCGGGTTGACGATCATGACCTTGATCTGGCCGGAGTCGATCAGCTGCAGCGACTCGAGCAGGGTCGCGGGCGGCACGTCCTGGCCCTCTTCGACCGACTCGCTGAACTCGTTGGGAGTCGCGTTCACCAGACCCGCGGCTTCGATGAGGTACACGGGCACGGGCTCGGTGACGAAGACCTTCGCGCCGGCATCCTTCGCCTCGATCTGGCCGAGCGAGTCCTCGAGGCCGGCCACCTGCTGAACGAACGCGTCGGCGTTCGCGGTGAAGTCGGCGGCGTGGTCGGGCGCGAGCTCGCCGAGGTGCTCGGCGATCGCCTTCGCGAGGTCTTCGACCGTGTGCGGGTCGTACCAGACGTGCTCGTTGAAGCCCTCGATGTGGTCGTGACCGTCGCCCTCGGCGTGGGCGTGGTCGTCGGCGCTCTCGCTGGGCGCGGCGCTGGCATCGTCGTGCGACTCGGCACCGGGGTAGTCGTGGTTGTACTCCACGGCGGTGAGCACCTCGGCGGACGATCCGCTCGCGTCGATGAGCGATTCCATGAACGCGTCGTAGCCGGCGCCGTTCTCGATGACCAGCTGCGCCCCCTTGAGGGTGAGCTGGTCCTGCGCGCTCGCCTCGTACTCGTGCGGGTCCTGCGTCGGCGACGTGATGATCGACGTCACGTCGACGAAGTCGCCTCCGATGGACTCGGCGATCGACCCGTAGACGTCGGTGGATGCCACAACGGAGACCTTGCCGGATGCGTCGGTCGCACCACCGGCCGACGGGGCGGTGCCGGCGCAGCCGGCGAGGGCGAGCACGGAGGCCGCGCCGAGGACGAGAGGGGCGAGGAGGCGTCGGGTCATGACCCTCACTGTATCGGTAGTGATAACCGTTCTCAAACTCAGGAGCGGACGGCTCCTCTCGTCATACGCCGATGACGACCCCCACCGGCGCAACGAACTCGTGCAGGCCTGACGCCACTTCGAATCGCCGGCCGTCGGGGAGGTCGACCACACCGGTCACCCCCGTCGGGACTCGTACCTCGACCGCCAGCTCACCGTCGGCGATGCGCCACGCGATCGCGGCGCGTCCGTATGGCGTCTCGTGCTCCGCCGACGCATGGGTCAGCCCACCGCCCGGACGCGGCGCGAAGACGATCCGCCGGTATCCGGGCTCGAGCGGCGCCAGCCCGCCGACGGTGCGGTGGATCCAGTCAGCCACCGCGCCGAGCGCGAAATGGTTGAACGAGGTCATGCCGCCGGGGTTGACCGTGCCGTCGGGGAGCAGGCTGTCCCAGCGTTCCCACGTGGTCGTGCCGCCCGAGAGCACCGTGTACATCCACGACGGGCACTCCTTCTCGAGCAGGAGGTCGTACGCGGTTTCGACGTGCCCCGACCGCGTGAGCGCGTCGGTGATCAGCGGGGTCCCCGCGAAGCCCGTCGCGATGCGGTTGCCGCCGGCGCGGACGAGCTCGGCCAGGCGTGCACCCCAGACGTCGCGTTCCGCCGTGTCCGCGTACAGCTCGAACTCGATGGCCAGGGCGTACGCGGTCTGCGCGTCGCTGGAGAGGAGTCCCGACGCCGTCACGTACTCGCGGCGGAACGCCTCGCGCACCTCGTCTGAGAGCTGTGCGTAGATCGCCGCGTCGTCCGCGCGGCCGAGCACCTCCGCCGTCTTCGCGAGGTGACGGCTCGACCAGGCGAAGTACGCCGTCGCGACGAGGTACCGATCGGTCGTGGCATCCGCGGGATCGTGCGGAGGAGCCGCCGGGTCGAGCCAGTCGCCCAGCTGGAAGCCGGTGTTCCACAGGCGTGCGGGCCCCGCGAGCCGGGAGACCAGATCGACCCACTTGCGCGCCGAGTCGTACTGGTCGCGGAGGATCCGCGCATCACCGAACTGCCGGTAGAGCGTCCACGGAGTCAGGACCGCCACGTCGCCCCACGCGGCGCCCGGGCGGATCGGCGTCCACTCCTCGCCACCGGGGATGACCGGCACGTACCAGGGCACGGTGCCGTCCGGCAGCTGCTCGACGGCGACGTCGCGCAGCCACGAGCGGAGCATTCCGGAACAGTCGTAGAGGAAGGATGCCGCGGGCGCGAACACCTGGAGGTCGCCGGTCCACCCCAGTCGCTCGTCGCGCTGCGGGCAGTCGGTGGGGATGTCGACGAAGTTGTCGCGCATCGACCACCGCACGTTCTCATGCAGCCGGTTCAGCAGCGGATCCGACGACGAGAACCATCCGGTCCGCTCCATGTCGGTGTGGTAGACCCGCGCGGTGATCGCACCGGGCGCGATGTCGCCCGGCCACCCCGTGACCTCGGCGTAGCGGAAGCCGTGGATCGTGAAACGCGGCTCCCACTCCAGGCCCCCGCCGCGATGCACGAGGACGTCGGTGGCCTCGGCCCCGCGGAGGGGCCGGGTGTACAGCTCGCCACCCTGGAGCACCTCGGCATGACGGAGGGTGATGACGCGTCCCGGCTCGGCATCCACCGACAGGCGCAGGCGTCCCGAGATGTTCTGACCGAAGTCGAGGACCCAGGCCCCCGTCGACGACCGCGTCACCTCGACCGGAGCGAGTTCCTCGGTGCACCGCACGGGCGGGCCCTCGGGCGCCACGAGCGTCGCGTGATCGACCGGGAGGAGCCGCGCGGGGGTCCACGCCGGGTCCTCGACCGTGGCCCAGTCCGGGGCGTCCCGTCGCGCGTCGAAGTGCTCGCCCTCGTAGAGGCCGGTCGACACGATCGGGCTCGGTGCCGCCTCCCATTCGGCATCCGTCGCCACGACCGACCGTGTGCCGTCGACGTGCTCGATCTCGAGCTGCGCGATGAGACCGATGTCGCTGCCGTAGAGGTTCGGGTAGCCGCCATGGAACCCCAGGCGCCCGCGGTACCAGCCATCGGCAAGCCATGAGCCGATCGCGTTCGCTCCTTCGCGGAGGTGCTCGGTCACGTCGTACGTGTAATACCGGAGCCTCTCGCCGTAGACCGTCCAGCCCGGGGAGAGCGCGTCATCGCCCACGCGACGGCCGTTGATCTCGACCTCGTACAGACCGTGCGCCGAGACGTACAGCCGCGCGCGCCGGACCTCCGACGCGACTTCGAACGCGCGACGGACGCGAGGCGGATGCCGCAGCTCCTCGGGTTCCTCGTCCCACGCGGGCCCGACGACGCCCGCGATCCAGTCCGCGGCATCCAGCAGTCCCGCCTCGACCCGCGACGGCGGCGACCACGCCGACGCCACGTCGTCGTCGCCGAAGAGACGCACGCGGAGGGTCGCGCCTTCGCGCGAGGCGAGCGGAGCGAAGGGCCAGTCGACCAGCACCGACTCGGCGCTGCGCACGGGACCGGACGTCTCGACGCCGCGCCCGGTCGTGATCTCGAGCTCGTAGCCGGTCTGCCGCCACCCGGCGGGGGCCGTGGTCTTCCAGGACACGCGCGGGGCCGCCACGCCGATGCCGAGGGCATCGCGGAGGTGTTCGAACGTGAGGGGGGATACGTCTACGGTCATGCGGTGGTCATCTCATCCTGCTGCGGGTGAACCATGGGCTTGAGGGCGGCGCGATCGCGCCCGGGGAGAAGAAGGGCGTCGTGCACGGCGCCGAGAGGGTGCACGCTCGTCACGAGGCGGCGCAGATCCACCCGTCCGCTCGCGGCGAGCGCGATGGCATCCGGGTACTGGTTCGCGTAGCGGAACGTGCCGGTCAGCGAGATCTCGCGCGACTGGAGCACATCAAGCGGGAGCGTGACCTCGCCGTCCGCGGCCATGCCCACCAGCACGGCGCGACCGGCCGGCACCAGCGCCGCGATCCCGGCGCGGATGGCCGCGGCGACTCCCGAGCACTCGATGAGCACCGTGCGGTCCGCGGGCAGCGGGTCGCTACGCGGGTCGACGGTCGTCGACGCGCCCAAGTCCATGGCCACGGCGAGACGCTCCGTGGACACGTCGCTCACGCACACCTCGGCACCCGCCGCGAGCACCACCTGCAGCACGAGCAGACCGACGGGGCCCGCGCCGCTGACGAGGACGCGGTCGCCGATCGCGATCCCCGCCTTCCGCGCGGCCCATAGCGCGACCGCGAGCGGCTCGATGAGTGCCGCCTCGTCGTCGTCGAGGGCATCGGGGACGTCGTGGGCGAAGTCCGAGGAGACGGCGACGTGGGTCGCGAACGCCCCGTCGACGGGCGGGGTCGCGAAGAAGCGCACGTCAGGGCACAGGTTGTAGCGCCCGGATCGGCACTGCCCGCACTGCCCGCACGGCACGCCGGGCTCGATGGCGACGCGACGACCCCTGCGGGTGTCGGAGACGTCGGCGCCGACCGCGACGATGACCCCGGATGCCTCGTGCCCGAGCACGAGGGGATCCGCGACCCGCGTCGCGCCGATGCGCCCCTCGCGATACCAGTGCACGTCCGAACCGCACACGCCGACCGCGCGGATCTCCACGAGCACCTCGTGCGGGCCGAGGACGGGCACGGGCCGGGTCTCGACGACGGTCGTGTCGACCGCCGTCATCACGGCCGCGCGGACGGACTCGGGAGCCGTCATCCCTTCACCGCGCCGCTGGCCAGGCCCGCCATGATGCGCTGGTTGAGCACGAGATAGATCGCCAGGATGCCGAACACGTTGATGCAGATCGCCGCGAACAGCGGGCCGTACTGCGTCGCACCGAACTGTCCGGTGAAATTGAGCAGTCCCACCTGGACCGTCCGCAGCTGCGACGAGTTGGTGAACGTCAGGGCGATGAGCAGGTCGTTCCAGAAGAAGAAGAACTGCACGAGCCCGACGGTGACGATCGAGTTGCGGGCCATGGGCAGCGCGACGGAGAAGAAGGACCGGAAGATCGACGCGCCATCCAGCGTCGACGCCTCGAACACCTCCCGGGGGATCGCCCGGAAGTACGTGGCCATCATGAACACCGTGAGGGGCAGACCCGTCGCCGTGTAGGTGATGATGAGCGGCCACAGCGACCCGGTGATGCCCGCCTGGAAGTACACCGAGAAGAGCGGGAGCAGGATCATCTGGCCGGGCACCATGATGCCCGCGAGGAAGAGCAGCAGGATGCCGCCCCGCCCGCGGAACACCATCACCTCGAGCACGAACCCGGCGGCGACGCCGAGCAGCAGCATGAGCGCCAGCGCGGGGAACACCGCGACGACGCTGTTGCCGAGGTACTGGCCGATGTTGCCGGTGACCCAGGCATCGACGTAGTTCTGCAGGTTCAGCTCGCGCGGGAGCGCCCAGGTGGGGGCGTTGAGGAACTCGTCTTGGCTCTTGAAGGAGTTCATGAGGAGCCAGAGCAACGGGAGCACCTCGATCGCCACGAGCAGGACGATGAGGACGGTGCCGGGGATGCGGCGGACCGAGCCCGAGCGCGAAGCCGGGCGGCGTCGAGGACGCAGCTGTTCGGAGGAGGTCGGAAGGGTGGCGGTGGACATGGCGGATCAGCCCTTCGTGACGTCGCGACGAGACGACCGGAAGATGAAGACGGTCACGATCAGGCACAGGATCGTCAGCAGCAGCGCGATCGAGGCGCCGTAGCCGTATTCGCCGTAGCTGAACGAGGTCTGGAACATGTAGAGGGTCAGCGGAGTGGTCGCCGTTCCCGGGCCTCCGTTGGTCAGGGCCACGATCGAGTCGAAGACCTTGAGGGTGCCGTTGATCGAGAAGATGATCGACGAGAGCAGGACCGGCAGGGACAGCGGAAGCACGATGCTGCGCACCATGCGCCAGCCGTTCGCGCCGTCCAGGCGCGCGGACTCCATGATGTCGTCGGGGATGTCGAGCAGGCCCGTGTAGAGCAGGACCGCGTAGAAGCCCATCGACCGCCAGAGATCCATGATCACCAGGACGACGATCGCGCTGACGGGGCTGCCGAACCAGTCGATGGATGCCACCCCGAAGACGTTCAGCAGGGCGTTCACCGGGCCGGTCTGCGGCGCCACCTCGAAGAGCTTCTGGAACATGAGGGCGACGGCGACGGTGGGGATGATGACGGGGAAGAACACCAGGGTCCGGACGACGCTGCCGCGGTTGCGGAGGACGAAGACGTAGAAGAGCGCGAGCAGGTACCCGAGCAGCACCTGCCCCGCGGTGATGATCACCGCGTAGAGCAGCGTGAAGCGGAGGGCCTCGGCGACGCGCGGGTCCGTGAACAGGCGCACGAGGTTGTCGGTGCCGACGAACTCGAATCCCGAGATCGCGTTGCCCTCGAAGAGCGTGTACCCGAGCGACCACACCACAGGGATGAGCATGACGAGGGTGTAGACGAGGAGCGCCGGCCCGAGCAGCAGCGCGATCGCGCGGCGGTCGCCGAGGACTTTGTTCATGGGGATTCCTTCGGAGGGGAGGGGAGGCGGGGGCGAGGCTGGTCGCCCCCGCCTCGGAGGACACGTCAGCCCAGGTCGGCCTGCACCAGGCTCATGAAGTCCTGGGGAGAGGTCGCGCCGGTGAGCAGCTGCGCCGCGTTCTTCTGGCTCGTCTCGGTGGCCTTGGCGCTGAAGAGCGCCTCGAACCACAGCACCGATTCCTTGGTGGAGGAGATCTGGTCCTGCACGAGCTTGGTCAGGTCGTCGACCTGGACGTCACCGTCGACGGTGAAGCCCGAGATGGTGTCGGCCTTCGACAGGGACTCGGCGCCGTAGTTGTTCGCGATGCAGGTGAGCCACTTGCCGGTGTTGTCGTTGTAAGCCTTGGCCGACAGCGCCATGGGCAGACCGACGTTCGCCGGCGTCTGGCTGGCGTCGCCCTTGCCGCCGGTGACGCTGGGGAAGGGCAGGAACCCGATGTTGTCCGAGCCGATCTGGTTCGCCGTCTCGTCGGCGAAGTTCGCCAGCGCCCAGCTGCCCATGTAGAAGAAGGCGGCCTTACCGGTGAGGAAGGTGTTGAACGCCGTGTCGTAGTCGATCGAGCCCACGCCCTGACCGAAGTAGCCGGCGGTACCGAGATCGGCGACGGCCTGGGCTGCGGCGACGTACTCCGGGTCGGTGAGCTTGGCTTCGCCGTCGGCGACCTTCTGCAGCGCATCGGGACCGAGGTCGCGGAAGATGTAGCCGCTGATCAGGCGGGTGATCGGCCAGCCCTGCTCACCCGAGGCGGAGAACGGCTGGACGCCCGCGCCCTGGAGCTTCGCGGCGGCTGCGGTGAGCTGGTCCCACGTCTCGGGAACCTGGAGGCCGTTGTCGCTGAGGAGCTTCTTGTTGTACCAGATGCCCTCGATGTTGTACTGGTACGGCAGGACGTTGAAGCCGCCGTAGAGCTGCTCGATGGTGGAGATGGCGGCGGGCTGGATCTTGTCGATGACGCCCAGATCCGTGAGGGTCTTCTTCAGATCGAGGACCTGGCCGCCCTTGGCGAGCTCCTTCGTGAGGGCCGGGGCGTTGCCCGCCGCGTACTGCGTGGGCAGCGCGTTCTGGCCGGCGAGCAGCTGGAGTTTCTGGTCGAGCTGCGTCTGGGGGACCGTCTCGACCTCGAGCGGCTGCGCGTCGTTCTCGGCCTTGCACTGATCGGTGCTGAGGCTCGTCAAGAGATCGGGGATCGTGGTGTTCTCCTGGTTCACCAGGAACGAGAACTTCGACCCTCCGGCGGCGTTCCCGCCGCCACCGGCGCAGGCGGTGAGGGCCAGGAGCGCGGCGGCACCTGCCGCGACGATGGCGACCGTCCGGCGCGACCGCATGAATGCTGTGGACACTTTTCCTCCTCGAAAACGCGCCTCCGTCATTGAAGCGCTTCAAGAGGATTATGCAAGCCTCCCGCAGGTGAGTCAAGGATTTTTTGAAACGCTTCAGAGATCGGGGTTCGCGGCAATGCGACGACCGACCGTGCTCTCCCGAACGACGAGTTCGGGCTGGAGCATCGTGGTGACGTGGACGTGGTCCGCCCCGTCCTCGATCTCGGCCATCAGCAGCCGGACGGCTTCGCGGCCCATGTCGAGGCCCTGCATCTGGACCGATGTCAGCGGGATCATGCCGCCCCACGCTGCCGAGTTGTGGTCGCATCCCATCACGGCCACGTCGCCCGGGACCTCGATGCTGTGCGCGTTGAACACCTGGATGATCGCCATCCCGAGGAGGTCGGTGACCGCGATGACCCCGTCGAGACGGCCGGCGCGCACCTCCCCCGCGAGTTCTTCCCCTGCCCGCAGACCGCCGGGAGGGTCGAGGTTCTCCGTCGGGACCTCCTGCAACGAGACCCGACCGCCCTCCTCCTCGACCGCACGCCGCACGCCGCGCCGACGCAGCGCCACCGGCTGCAGGTAGTCGCGGCCGCCGACGAAGGCCAGACGGGTGCGTCCCATGTCGATGAGGTGGCGCGCGGCCAGGTACCCGACCTCCTCGTTGTCGATCAGCACCTGGCAGCAGTCGGCTTTGCCCGAGTCGTAGTTGAGGACGACGGTCGGTCGACCGTGGCTCCGGATGCGCGCGACGTCGTCACTGGCATCCTCCATCGGAGCCAACAGGATGCCGCTCACGCGGGCCTCGTCGAAGAAGTCCAGGTCGGCGCGCTGCTGATCCGCGCGATTGTCGCTGTTGGCGACGAGGACGTTCATCCCCAGCTCGGCCGCGAACCGCTGGGCACCCCGCGCGATGTCGACGAAGAGCGAGTTGCTGATGTCAATCACGACCAGACCGATGCTGCTCGAACGCCCCGCCGCGAGCTGCTGGGCATTGGAATTGCGGACGAAGCCGAGCTCGGCGATCGCACCTTGCACTTTGGCGAGCGTGGCCGGCGAAACCTTGGCGGGGTGGTTCAGCACGTTCGAGACCGTGCCCAGAGCCACCCCCGCGACGCGCGCCACGTCCGCCATGCTCGGCGTGCGCATCCCGTTCGACACCCGCGCCCCCTTCGTCCGCCTCGACCGTCTGCTTCGGATGCTAGCCGATCCCAGGAGGGGGTTGATGCGTTTCAATGTCGGGCGGACCAGCGGGGATGCCGACCCTCGAACCGGGCGGGACGGATAGCCTGGAACCGATGTCACGGGACGAGAACGCGCGCAGAAGACTGTCCCGGAGCACCCCGAACGGCGCGGTGGTCGCCGTGCTGGCCGTCGCGGGCCTGTGCTCGTCGTTCCTGTTCACCCTCGTGGTGCCGATCCAGGCGAAGCTGCCCGAGCTCCTGAACGCCTCGAGGGACGACACCGCCTGGGTCGTGACGTCCACGCTGCTCGCGGCCGCCGTCATCACGCCGATCGCCGGACGCCTCGGCGATATGTACGGCAAGCGACGCATCGTCCTCGTTCTGCTGGCCGTGATGATCGCCGGGTCGGTGATCGCGGCGCTCTCGCCCGGCATCATCGGGTTGATCGTGGGGCGCGCCCTGCAGGGTGCGGTGGTCGGCGTCGTCCCCCTGGGCATCTCGATCATGCGCGACGTCCTGCACGAGAACCGGGTCGACAGCGCGGTCGCCCTCATGAGCGCCACCCTCGGCGTCGGCGGCGCCGTGGGCCTCCCCATCAGCGCCCTCGTCGCGGAGAGCACGGACTGGCACTGGCTGTTCTGGATCGCCGCTGCCCTCGGCGCCGTCGTGTTCGTCCTGGTGCTGTGGATCGTGCCGGTGAGCGTGCTGCGCACCGCCGGGCGCTTCGACTACGTCGGGGCGGCGGGACTCGCGGTCGGCCTGATCGGCGTGCTCCTCGCGGTGTCGCGCGGCAACTCGTGGGGGTGGGCGTCGCCGCTCACCCTCGCTCTGGCCGCCGGCGGCATCCTCATCCTGCTGGCGTGGGGCTGGTACGAACTCCGCATCGACGAGCCGCTCCTCGACCTGCGCGTCGCCGCCCGGCGTCCCGTGCTGCTCACCAACCTCGCCTCGATCGCGATGGGCTTCGCCCTGTTCACCTCGAACGTGTCGCACCCGCAGATCCTCGAGCTCCCGACCGCCACGGGGGTCGGTCTCGGCCTGTCCCTGTTCACCGCGAGCCTGGTGGTCATGCCCTCGGGTCTGGTGATGATGGTGCTCTCGCCGCTCTCCGGCGCCCTCGCTCGCACCATCGGCCCGCGGGTGCTCCTCGTCGCCGGTTCGGTGTCGCTGATCCTCGCCTACGGTTTCAGCCTGATGTTCTCGACCGAGGTCTGGCACTTCGTCGTGGCGAACATCCTCATCGGCTTCGGGATCGGCTTCGGCTACGCCGCGATGCCCATGCTCATCATGCGTTCGGTGCCACCGAGCGAGACGGGCGCGTCGAACGGCCTCAACGCCCTCGCGCGCTCGCTGGGCACGAGCACGTCGGCGGCCGTGGTCGGTGTCGTCCTGGCCACGCTGTCGACGGGCGAGGGCGAGGCCCGCGTCCCGACGGCTCAGGCCTTCGACGTCTCGTTCGCCCTCGGTCTCGGCGCGGCGATCGTCGCGCTCGTGCTGGCGCTGCTCATTCCGGCGCGTCAGGCACCGAGCGAGAGGCATCCCGCGCTTCCCGAGTGACGTAGCCCCGCCGGCGCTCCGCTTGCGCCGACAGGTGAAAGACTGGCTCTTCCTCGCCGCCGCGGGGGTCTCCCTGCTCGCCGCCGTCGCCGCGTCCGGCGCACGGGCAGAACGGCACTGACACGTTCGGGCCGCTCCCCCACACACGACAGTGGCGCCACCCCGGAGGGTGGCGCCACTGAGCGGGTGCAGAGGTCAGCGGAGGATGCCGCCGAGGTCGAGCGCACCGTCGACCACGTCATCGACGCCCGAGGTGACGCCACCGACGACGTCGTTCACCGAGCCGGAGATGTCGCCGACCGACGCGCCGTTGTCGCCCGTGGAGACGCCGGCGTCACCCGTGGACACGCCGGTGTCGTTGCCGGAGCCGACGGGGGCGTCGACCGGGGCGGTGACGTCGTTGCCCGAACCGATCTCGTTGCCGGAGCCGAGGTCGTTGCCCGAGCCGATCGGTGCGGTGGTGTCGTTGCCCGAACCGACGGGCGCCGTGGTGTCGTTGCCCGACACGACGGGGGTCTGGTTGCCCGACGCGACGTCGCCGTTGAGCGAGTCGCTGACGAGCGGACCCTGCACCAGCGGTCCGATGTTGGCGATGTCGCCCACTGCGGTCCGGGGGCTGGCGGTGAAGTCGCCGCTGTCGATGAGGTCGCTGACCCACGTGTAGAACGGGTCGGACGCGTCGACGAACTGCGTCGCGGTCGTGGAGGCATCCGTCGAGGTGACGTCGTCGTCGGCCGAGGCCGGCAGCGCGAGTCCGGCGACGGCGAGAGCCGCAGCTCCGGTGCCGGCCGCAGCGATCATGCCGATTCGGGTCTTCGTGTTGTACGTACGCATCAGGTTTCCCTTTCCGTTTCCGTCTGCGGCGCTTCCGCCGCACGAGAGGTCATCCGGGGGCGATGCGGAATCGGATGGGCGGGATGCCGGCGGGAGGCGCTTCCGCCGGCGTTCGGGCGCGACGGGATCCGCGTCACGACGGCGATCGCGGGGAACCCTGGCAGAAACCTGGCAATGGCGATCCGGCACGGCATCCTTCGCTCGCGAGAGGGATCGTCGCCACGGGACCGGCGGCGCCCGGCCCGCCTGTCGCTCACGCGGTGGCGGCGGGTGCGACCTCCGCAGAGAACCGGTGGTCGCCGGCTCCGACCTCCTCGGCGATGTCGCCGACGCGGATCTCGGCGACGACGCCCTCGGGCACGGTGGCCACGAGGTGCACGACGGTTCCCTCCCGATGCCAGGACACCGCCACCCGGCCGTGCCGGCTGTCGAACGAGGTCTGCGCGTGATCGACGCCGTCGATCGGCTGAGGGGCGATCCGGACGCGCGAGTATCCGGGCTCCACCGGCGTCAGCCCTCCCAGGACGCGGTGCATCCAGTCCGCCACCGCGCCGAGCGCGTAGTGGTTGAACGAGGTCATCTCGCCCGGGTTGATGCTGCCGTCGGGCAGCATCGAGTCCCACCGTTCCCAGATCGTCGTCGCGCCCATCGTGACCGGGTAGAGCCAGGAAGGGCACTCCCGCTGGAGCAGCAGCCGTCCGGCGACGTCGACATGCCCGGTACCGCTCAGGGCATCCAGGATGTACGGCGTGCCGGCGAAGCCGGTCGAGATGCGGTGACCGGATGCCACGACCAGGTCGGCGAGATTCGCTCCGGCCCACGTCCGCTCGTCGTCGTCGAACAGCCCGAAGACGATCGCGAGGGCGTAGGAGGTCTCGCAGTGGTTGCGCAACCGGCGTGCACCGCGATCGACGTAGGCGTCGCGGAACGCCGCGCGGGTGCGGTCCCGCAGAACGCCGAGCTCGTCCCGCACCTCCGTGCGACCGAGAACACCGGCGATGCGGAACGTCAGGTCGGCAGAACGGTAGAGGCTGGCGGTGGCGACGAGGCCGCGGTCGGCTTTGGCATCCGCCGGGCGGTCCGGGGGCGCGTCGGGGTCGAGCCAGTCGCCGAACTGGAATCCGCGGTCCCAGAGACCGGATGCCGATACCAACGCGTCGACGTGACGCAGGTGGGCCAGCATCCCCTCGAAGTTCTCGACGAGCACACGAGTGTCTCCGGATGCCATCCACACCGCCCACGGCACCCAGACGATGGCGTCGCTCCACACGGCGGTCGAATCGACCGGGGCGATGTCCTCAGGCACGCCGACGTGCTTCAGGACATCCGGCACCACGTACGGAACGACGCCGCCCTGGTGCTCCTGCTCGGCCGTCACGTCGCGAAGCCAGTCCCGGAGGAAGTCCTCGACGTCGAAGAGGTAGGCACTGGTCGCCGCGAAGACGGCGATGTCGCCCGTCCACCCCAGTCGCTCGTCGCGCTGCGGGCAGTCCGTGGGCAGGTCGACGAAGTTGCCGAGCGTGCTGTTGACGACGTTCTGGTGGAGTCGATCCAGGAGGGGCTCCGAACTCGAGAACGTCCCGGTGCGGCGCAGACGCGAACCGATCCGCACGGCTTCGACACCCCCTCGGCGCACGGCGTCCAGCCCGCCGGGCCAGCCGTCGACCTCGACGTAGCGGAACCCGTGGAACGTGAATCGCGGCTCGAACACGTCGTCGCCGCCGGACAGGATGAACCGGTCGGTGGCACGGGCCGAGCGGAGGGGACGGATGCCGATCTCACCGTCCTCGAGGACCTCGGCGTGACGCAGCGTCACGATGTCGCCCGGGTCACCCGACACCCGCGCGCGCACCCAGCCGACGAGGTTCTCGCCGAAGTCGACGATGATCCTGCCGCTCGACGACGTCCAGGCATCTTTCACGCCCAGGGTCTGCAGGGGCACCACCGGTGGGCCGACGTAGGGCTCGAACCGGTCGCCGGGCTCGTCAACGATGCGCACCGCCTGTTCAGGGGAGTCGCTCCCCCGGCGCCGAGCGTCGATGGTCTGGCCGTGGTAGAGGTCGTCGGAGAGGATGCCGCCCGCGCGCACCGTCCACCGTTCGTCGGTCCCCCAGACCTGGGCGTGGCCGTCCTCGAACAGGAGGTGGATCTCGGCGATGGCCGCCAGCTCGTCGCCGTACACGGCGGTGGCGCCCATCCAGGTCAGGCTTCCCCGGTACCACCCGTTACCCAGGGTGAGCTCGAGCGTCGACCGCGCCGCGACGAGCGCCGTCACGTCGGTCTCGGCGACGCGGAGGCGCCACTCGTAGCTCGACCACCCGGGGGTGAGGAGCTCGTCGGAGACGCGGGTCCCGTTGAGCACCGCCTCCACGATCCCGAGGGCGGAGTAACGGAGCGTGGCCCGGACGACACGACCGTGCCCCTCGTCGAGGGCGAGCCGGCCGACGAGGGTGGGAGCGCCGTCGACGGGTGCGGTCGGCGCGATCAGACGAGAGATCGTGAACATGGATCAGCCCTGGGTCGTGTGTAGACCGATCTACATAACCGGGTGGAGGAGACGATAATCGACGGAGAAGACCTTCGTCAACCGATCTACACCGGGGGCGAACCGACGGAAGGAGACCGATGCGCGATCCCGTACCCTCCCCCGCGTCGGCGATCCGGGCGGCGACCATCGACGATGTCGCCCGTCACGCCGGCGTGTCCCGGGCGGCCGTCTCGAAGGTCATCCGCGACGCCTACGGGGTGAGCGACCGGATGCGCGAACGCGTGACCGCCTCGATCGAGGCCCTCGGCTATCGGCCGCGGGTGGCCGCCCGCGCCATGCGCGGGTCCACGTCGACGATCGGTGTTCAGCTGCCGCGCATGGACAACGGCTTCTTCACGCGCATCCTGACGGGCGTCGTGGACTCCCTGCGCGAGTCGGACTACCAGCTCATCATCGCCCCCATGACCGATGCGGTCAGCGGCACGACGGCGCTCGAGAGCCTGTACGACAGACAGGTCGACGGGATCATCGCCGTGGCCCCCGGCATACCGCAGGCCTGGCTCGAAGACCTGGGACAGCGCGTGCCCGTCGTGCAGGTCGGCCAGCACGACCGCCCCCGCCACTACGACGTCGTCCTCGGAGACGATGACGAGGGGGCCCGCCTGGTGATGGAGCACCTGTTCGCCGCCGGTCATACGCGGATCGCACACGTCACCAACGACGAACGGATCCTCGTCGAGCCCCGTACCGACCCGCACCCCCGACGCCGGCGGGTGTACGAACAGCTCATGCGGAAACGCGGGCTGGACCCCGAGGTCATCCGCATCCACCCCGCCGAGGGGGACGCGCGCGACGCCGTGGCAGGTCTGCTCGATCGTGCGGTGCGTCCGACCGCTATCTTCGCCGGGCACGACTCCCTCGCGCTCTCGGCGCTCGAAGTCGTCGCGAACCCAGGTCTCGGCGCCGCCGATGTCGCCGTGGTCGGCTACGACGACGTACCGATCGCCGCGCACCCGCTGGTCGGGCTGACGACGGTCGACCAGCACGGGCAGCAGATGGGGGCGGCGGCCGCAGATCTCCTTCTCGAACGCATCCGCGGACGGGTGACCCCCGAGCGGCGGGTGTTCACGCCCGAACTGCGCGTGCGGGCCACAAGCGGCCCGCCGCGCACCACTGCGGGGTGAGACGCCGTCAGTCCAGCAGCAGCGCCGGCTCTTCCAGAACGGATGCCACGTCCGCGATGAACCGCGAGATGCCGTCGCCGTCGACCACGCGGTGATCGAACGAACCCGACACCGTGGTCACCCAGCGGGGGCGCACCTCGCCGTCCACGACCCACGGCTTCTGCCGGATCGCGCCGAGGGCGATGATGCCGGCCTCGCCGGGGTTGATGATCGGGGTGCCGGCATCCACTCCGAACACTCCGATGTTGGTGATCGTGAACGTGCCGCCGACCTGATCAGCCGGGCTCGTCTTGCCGTCGCGCGCGGTGAGCGTGAGGTTCTCCAGTGCCTTCGCCAGCTCGCGCGTGTTCATCGCCTGCGCGTCCTTGATGTTCGGGACGAGAAGACCCCGGGGCGTCGCGGCGGCGATGCCGAGGTTCACGTAGTGGCGCACACGGATCTGCGCGCCGTCCTCGGTGTCGACCCAGGCGGCGTTGATCATCGGGGTGCGGCGCAGCGCCCAGATCACGGCGCGCGCCATGATCAGCAGCGGCGAGATCTTCACGTCGGCGAAGTCCGGCGAGGCCTTCAGGCGCTTGACGAGCTCCATCGTGCGCGACGCGTCGACGTCGACCCACACGGAGACGTGCGGGGCCGAGTAGGCGCTCGAGGTCATCGCGTTCGCGGTGGCCTTTCGCACGCCCCGCACCGGGATGGACTCCTCCCGCGCGTCGTCGACCGGCGCGGGCGCCGCGGGGGCTGCGACCGGGATGGTCTCCTCGCGCACGGTGCCCCATTCGGGCGTCTCGATGTTGCGGAAGACGCTCGCCTGCTCGGCGTGCTTCACGACGTCGTCGCGCGTGACCTCACCGGCGGGGCCGCTCGGCGTCACGGCCGACAGGTCGACGCCCAGGTCGCGGGCGAGCTTGCGGATGGGAGGCTTCGCGACCACCCCGACGGATGCCTTGACCGGCCGCTCCGCCGGCTTCCGACGCCGCGACGACACCGCGCCGCCCGTGCCGTAGCCGACCAGGACGGCGCCGCCGGCGTCGTCGGGCTCGGGCACGCTCACCGGTTCGGCGGGCGCCGGGCTGCCGGCATCCGTCGATCCGATCGTGATGATCGGCGCACCGACCTCGACGGTCGCCCCCTCGGATGCGAGGAGCTCGCCGACCGTGCCCGCGAAAGGCGACGGCAGCTCGACGAGCGACTTGGCGGTCTCGATCTCGACGAGCACGTCGTTGACGGCCACCTCGTCGCCGGGCGCGACGCGCCACTGGACGATCTCGGCCTCGGTGAGTCCTTCACCGACGTCGGGGAGGACGAAGGTCTGCTCGGTCACGGTGATGTCCTTTGCTCGCGAGACTTCAGCTCACCGACGAGGCTGCGGCGCGATGTCGCGGTCTCGCCGGTGCGATGAAGTCTCGCGGTTCATGGCGGGGAGAGGAAGAGCGGGTCAGTACGCGAGGGACCGGTCGACGGCCTCGAGGATGCGGTCGGCGTCGGGGAGGTACGTTCCCTCGAGCTTCGCGGGCGGGAACGGCACGTCGAAGCCCGACACGCGCAGCACCGGCGCTTCGAGCGCGAAGAACGCCCTCTCCATGACGGTGGCGGCGATCTCGGAACCGAGCGACGTGAACCCCGGCGCCTCCTGCGCGTAGACCATGCGACCGGTGCGGCGCACCGAGTCCAGCAGCGGACCGTAGTCGACCGGTGAGAGCGAACGCAGGTCGATGACCTCGCAGCTCGTGCCCTCGCTCTCGGCGAGCGCCGCGGCCTGCAGCAGCGTCGTCACCATGGCGCCGTGACCCACGAGCGTCACGTCCGTGCCGCGACGGACGACCCGGCTCGCGTGCAGCGGCAGCGCCGGGGCCTCGGTGTCGACCTCGCCCTTCTGCCAGTACTTCGCCTTGGGCTCGAGGAAGATCACCGGATCGGGCGAGTCGATCGCCTGCTGGATCATCCAGTAGGCGTCGTTCGCGGTCGACGGGCTGACGACCCGCAGACCCGCGGTGTGCGTGAAGTACGCCTCGGGACTCTCCTGGTGGTGCTCGACCGCGCCGATGTGTCCGCCGTACGGGATGCGGATGACGACGGGCATCTGCACGCCGCCCTCGTGGCGGTTCGTGATCTTCGCGAGCTGCGAGGTGATCTGGTCGAACGCGGGGAACACGAAGCCGTCGAACTGGATCTCAAGCACGGGACGGAAACCGCCCATCGCGAGACCGATCGCGGTGCCGACGATGCCGGACTCCGCCAGCGGGGAGTCGATCACGCGACGCGGCCCGAAGTCCTTCTGCAGACCCTCGGTGACGCGGAAGACCCCGCCGAGCGGCCCGATGTCCTCACCCATGAGCAGGACGCGGTCGTTGGTCTCGAGCGCGCGACGGAGACCGGCGTTGAGTGCGCGGCTGATCGGCATGTTCTCGGTCACTGCGCGCCCCCTTCCATCGACGCCTCGTAGTCGTCGAGCCAACGCTGCTCCTCCTGCACGAGCGCGTGCACCTCGGAGTAGACGCTCTCGAACATGTGGACGCGCGGGATCGTGCCGAGCTCGTTCGTGCGCACGCGCACATCGTCGGCGAGCGCGCGACCCTCGGCATCCGCGTCGTCGAAGAACTGCGGCGACGCCCCCCTCGCCTCGAGGTACGCGCGCATACGGGCGATCGGGTCACGACCGGCCCACGCCTCTTCTTCGGCGGAGGTGCGGTACTTCGTCGGGTCGTCGCTCGTGGTGTGCGCGCCACGGCGGTAGGTCATCGCCTCGATCGCGCGGGGTCCGCCGCCCGCGCGGGCCTCGTCGAGCGCGAGCTTCGACACCGCGTAGCTGGCGAGCACGTCGTTGCCGTCGACCTGGACACTCGGGATGCCGTACCCCGCCGCCCGCTGGTACAGCGGGGTGCGCGACTGGGTGGCGACCGGGACGGAGATGGCCCACTGGTTGTTCTGCAGGAAGAACACCTCGGGCGTCTGGAAGCTCGCGGCGAACACCATCGCCTCGTGCACGTCGCCCTGGCTGGACGCACCGTCGCCGTAGTAGACGATCACCGCCTCGTCGCGCTCGGGGTCGCCGGTGCCGCACTTTCCGTCGAACACCAGGCCCATGCCGAGGCCCGTGGCGTGCAGCGTCTGCGCGCCGAGCACGAGCGTGTAGATGTGGGTGTTGCCGTTCTTCGGGTCGGACGGATCCCATCCGCCGTGCGTGAGCCCGCGCATGAGCCGGATGATGTCGAGCGGGTCGACGCCGCGGATGCGGGTGACCACGTGCTCGCGGTACGAGGGGAAGATGTGGTCCTGCGCGCGGGCGGCGCGGGCCGAGCCGACCTGGGCGGCCTCCTGCCCGAACGACGGCGGCCACAGAGCCAGCTGCCCCTGCCGCTGCAGGTTGGTCGCCTGCACGTCGAACGCGCGGATCGACACCATGTCGCGGTAGAAGGTCTCGAGATCGGTGTCGGAGAGGGCCTCGATCAGGGGCAGATAGCGCTCGGCCTCAGGGGTGGGCGCGAGCGTGCCGTCGGCCGCCAGAACGCGCACGAGAGCCGGGTCGTCGAGCGGGGTCATGTCCCTACGCTAACGGTCGCGTCATGCCCTGCACCGCATGAGGTGCACAACGGATGCCGCGATCCGGCGTTGGATTCCGACAAGCGGCGTGTGCGGACCGGCGCCCGGGCGCCGAGGAGATCGCCCGTGATGTCAACAGCATTCGAACGCGACTGCACCTCGCGCAAACCCGAGAGCGCTCCCGTCCTCCGGCTGCTCGGCCAGTCGCTCGATCAGCGCTTCGAGGTCCTCCGCGCGGATGAAGTGGCCGTCGCGGACGACGGCGGTGATGGATCCCAGAGCGGCGACGTCCAGCGTCGGATCCGACGCGAGCAGAAGCAGGTCGGCATCCGCGCCCGGTGCGATGACGCCCATCGTCGCGGTCCGGCCCAGGTAGCGGGCCGGAGCAGTAGTGGCCATCCGAAGGATGTCCAGGGGACGGATGCCGGCTGTCGCCAGCTCCTGGAACTCGAGCTGCAGGCGCTGGCCCGGAGCCTTGCCCTGACCATCGGTGGCAGCCATCATCGGCACCCCCTCGTCGTGCAGGATCTTCGTCACCCGCAGCACCGCGGTGTAGACGTCGCGGTAACTCTGGCGTGTGATGTCCGGGAGCTCGCGGAAGGTCGCCAGGACATCGTCGTAGTCGCGGCGAGCGTTCTCCGTCATGAGGGGCAACCACGGATCCGTCTCATACTCGGCCGAGTCCATGAGGTATTGCGTGCGGAGGCGGACGAGGGTCGGCGCGTGCCACGTGTCGTTCTTCACGAAGGTCGCGGCGAGCGCACGGGCGCGATCCTCATCGAACGCCTGCACAGCCTCCCGCTTGAAGGCGACGGCATCCGGCGAATCGAAGGCGGCGGGGTTGATCAGCTTCTTCTCCGAGGTGGCGGTGAAGATCCCACCGACCCCGGGCAGGCCCGCGATCCACGCCGGCAGAGGCAGCCCGGTGTCGTCCATCGCCCACAACTCGTCGCGGCGGGAGGAGGCCTCGATCCAGATCCCGTCGGAGGCGCCGAGGTGTTCGATCGAGTCGAACCCCGCCGCCGAGGCTTCTGAGGGGAGAACGGATTCCGGGAGGTGCCCGGCGATGCGGAGGCCCTTCGCGTGGGCCCGCTCGACCGCCGCGAAGAACACGTCGCGGTCGGTCAGCACCATCTTGATGAAGTCGGCGCCGTCGTCGTACTGAGAATCGATCGCTTTCTGCACGGCATCCACGGATCCCGCGGTGAACGGGGTGAGGATGTCCCCCGGCATCGCGAGCAGTCGCGGTGCGTTCACCGACAGCGGCAGCCGGTTCGCGGCACGGTGGGCGAGCATCTCGGATGTGCCCAGCATCTGACGCATCCCCGTGACTCCCTCGGCGAGCATGGTGGCCATCATCAGGGCCGGGTTCTGCGCCTGGAGAGCGTGCGTGTGCATGTTGTTGTAGCCGGGCACCGCGAAGCGTCCCGCCCCGTCGACGGTCGGAACGCCCGGATCGGATGCGAGGGATGCCACGTCCGCGACCGCGATGATCCGCCCGTCGCGGATGAGGATGGAGGCGTCGTCATGGCGGCTCCCGTCTCGTGGGTCGACCACCGTGACGTGATCGATCCGCAGGGAGCCCGGCGCCACCGGTACCCTGCGCGGCGGGAGGGACCCCGACGCCAGCCCACGGATGAGCGGCATTCCGACACCGATCGCCGCCCCCGCGGTGAGCGCACCGAGTCCGGCGCCCCAGAGGAACTGGCGGCGCGTGCGGGTCGACCGGCCGACCGCGTGGTCGGCAGTCGCGTCCGAGGCAGGCTCGTCGGAAGAGGGCGTGGTCATCGGGACTCCTGGAGTGACGTCGGGTCGCACGAGAGGGCGGCGAGCGGGCGAGCGGAGGATGGGCCGTCCGGGTCGAGGGGCGCCGTGACGAGCAGGTGCGCTTCACCTGATGCGAGGCGGACACCTGTCACGGTGAGCCCACCCATCGCGGGCAGGCGAAATCCGGTTGACAGCCACTCCGGGGCCCGATCGCCGAGGAGCCGTCCGACCGCTGACGGAGGCAGGGCGAACCCTCCGACGTCGACGCTCTCGGCTTCCAGCACCCACGCTCCATCCCGGGAGTCGGCGACGAACGTGGCACGCGCCGGAACGGACCTGCCCCGGAGATCGAGGTCGGTCTGAACAGCGATGCCGCCGGCACTCGTCGCGACCTCGACGTCTTTCCCCGTGCGGCATTCGAGGGCGTTCGCCACCGCCGCGTCGCCCAGAGCTATGTCGATGTCCACGTGCCCGGTCGCGAGAGACCACAGCGCGAGCCCGTCGGCGGGCGAGGCGTGCACGCCCGGGACTTCCGCGGTGAGGGACTCGAGGCGCGCATCCAGGCGCGCGCGAACGGTGATCTCTACGACGGCCGCGACGGCGAGGACGACGATGAGGACGGAGCCGAGCGAAAGGAAGACGGCACGACGGGAGCGGGGGAAGGCCATGCCGCGAGTCGAGCACGGCGGGCTTCCGGCAGAGCGGCAGGGACGCTGGCGAAGCCCTGACGGATCGCTGACGGCAGCGGTCCGGACGGATGCCGTCAGGAGACGGTCAGGTCCGCACCCCGGCGGCCGTCAGGCCCGGCCGCTCGGATGGAAAGCGATCCCACGTTCGTCCCGGAGGACCCATGTCGCTCGCTCTTCATCGCCTCGGCCGTTTCATCGGTCGCCACCGCCTCGCCGTCATCGGCGTGTGGGTGGCGGTCCTGCTCCTCATCGGCGGTGTGGGATTCGGGGCCGGAGCGGCCTTCGAAGACGACAACTCAATCCCGGGCACCGAGTCTCAGGAAGGACAGGACGTCCTTGCGACGCGCTTCGGCTCCTCCGCGTCGGGAGCGAGTGCTCAGCTGCTGTTCCGTGCGGACGACGGTGATATCACCGGCGCGGACGACCGCGCGGTCATGCAGGCACGCCTCGACGAGATCGCCACCGTGGACGGCGTCGCGGGGGCCAGCTCCATCGACGACCTGACGATCGACGAGGGAGGCGACGCGGCGCTGGCCACCGTCCAGTTCGATGACCGGAAACCTTCCGAGTCGGTGCTCGACGGAGTCCAGGACGCGGCCGTCCGCGACACGGATGGCGTCACCTCCACGATCGGCGGAAGCGCCTACAACATCCAAGAAGAACAGAGCCATCTGGGCGAGGTGATCGGCCTCGCCATCGCCCTGCTGGTTCTGATCATCGTCTTCGGATCATTGCTGGCCGCGGGGATGCCGCTCGTGGGTGCGCTCACGAGCGTGGGCACGACGCTGGGCGCACTGTTCCTCGCCTCGCATCTGACCGCGATCTCCCCATCGACCTCCGCCTTCTCGAGCATGCTCGGACTCGCCGTGGCCATCGACTACTCCCTCTTCGTCCTCTCCCGCCATCGCCACGAACTCGCGCGAGGACAGTCACCCCACGAGGCGATGGCACGGGCTCTGGGCACAGCCGGCACCGCCGTGGTCTTCGCGGGAGTCACCGTCGTCATCGCGCTCGGCGGACTGTTGGTCGTCGGCATCCCGACGCTCACGACGATGGCGGTGGGCGGCGCGCTCGCGGTGACGATGGGGGTGCTGGTCGCGCTCACGCTGCTACCCGCCGTCGCGCTGCTCGCGGGCGCACGCCTCCGACCACGGGACCGCGCCAGGTCCACGAATCGAGCTTCGAGACCGCCGCTCGCGCAGCGATGGGTGAGCTTGGTGACCCGGGCGCCGGCGGTCACCATCGTGCTGGTCGTGCTCGGGGTGGGAGTCGTCGCGGTACCGACGATGTCGATGCAACTGGGCCTGCGAGATGCGAGCACTCAACCCGTCGGCACGATCCCCCGTGATCACTACGATGCCATCGCGGCATCGTTCGGGCCCGGCTGGAACGCTCCGCTCCTCATCACGGCGGACGTGCTCTCGCCGAGCAACCCGGTGGAAGTGGTGGATCAGCTGCAGGGCGACCTGGAGCATCTCGACGGGGTCGTCGCCGTCCCCCTGGCGACGCCGAACGCAGCCGGCGACACCGCGCTGTTCCGGGTCATTCCCGAGGGCGGCCAGAACGACCCCCGGACGGCAGACCTCGTGGCGGAGCTTCGCGCTCAGGCACCGGCCTGGGAGGAGAAGTACGGCATCTCGGACATCCGGGTGACGGGGACGACCGCCGTGAACATCGACATCTCCGCGCGTATGCAAGCCGCCCTCGTGCCGTTCACTCTCACGGTCGTCGGGCTGTCGCTCGTGCTCCTCCTCCTGGTGTTCCGCTCCCTCTGGGTGCCGATCAAGGCGACGCTCGGCTTCCTGCTCTCCGTCGGAGCATCGTTCGGAGCGATCGTCGCGATCTTTCAATGGGGATGGTTCCCCGCTCTGCTCGGCGGCGACTCGCCCGGGCCGCTCGTGAGCTTCCTGCCGATCCTCGTCATGGGCGTGCTGTTCGGACTCGCCATGGACTACGAGATGTTCCTGGTCAGTCGGATGCGCGAGGAGTACAGCCACCTCGGCGACGCACGGGAGGCCGTGGCCGGCGGATTCACGCACTCGGCTCCGGTCGTCACGGCAGCCGCGGTCATCATGATCTCGGTCTTCGTCGCGTTCATCCCGGGGGGTACGGACACGATCAAACCGATCGCGGTCGGTCTCGCCGTGGGGGTCTTCGTCGACGCCTTCCTGGTCAGGATGACGCTGATCCCGGCGATCATGGTCGCGCTCCATCGTCACGCCTGGTGGTTGCCGCGGTGGCTGGACCGGATCCTTCCCACGGTGGACATCGAGGGGGAGGCGGTGATGCGGCAGGCGGCGGTCGACGACGGCCCGGTGGCGGCACTCGCGCTGAGCGCCCGCGACCTTCGGGTCGATCCGGACGACGTCCCCCTCACGCGCGACGTCCGATTCGGCGAGGCCGTGACCATCGACGACTCGCTCCGACACCGCCTCGCCCCCGCGCTCAGTGGGCGCGCGGACTTCGCCGCGGGCACGCTGGTCGTCGCGGGCAGAGTGCTGCCGGACAGCAGCGTCGCGGTGCGTCGACTCACCGCGGTGATCTCACCGGAAGACGCCTCCGGCTCCGATTCGGCGCGCCGGTTCGCGACGACGATGATCACCCTTGCCGGGGGCGGTCGGCGACGGCGGCGGCAGCGTCTGGGGATCGTCGAGCACCTCGTACCGGATCTGGACGTCCGGATCGCCGACCTCGACTCCGTGGGCCGACAGATGCTGTCGGCGGCGGTGGCATACGCCTGCGGTGCCTGCGTCCTGTTCTTCCGCACCCCTCCACGACCCGAAGACGTCCGCGCGCTGACGGAAGCCGAAGCGACCGTCATCGTCGTCTCCCCGGTCGCCGGCGCTGAATCCCCCTCCCCCCTCGAGATCGGAGCCTCCGCGTGACCTGGAACAGCCGACGCACGATCGCGCTCGCCGTCGCCGTCGCGATCGCCCTCCCGCTCCTCGGCTCCGCCGTCGCCGCGGCCGGCCTCGCCGACCGGATGAACCGGTCCGACGCTATCCCCATCGCCATCGTCAACAACGACCAGATCGTGACCGGTGATCGCCCCATGGCCGCAGGTCGCGCCCTCACCGATGCGCTCGTCCACCACGACGGTGTCGCGCTCGGCTGGGTCGTGACGGATGAGACGGATGCCGCGGAGGGGCTCCGCGACGGCGACTACTACGCCGTCCTGACCATTCCGGAGGAGTTCTCCGCTTCGGTGCTCTCGGCCGGGGGAGACCATCCCGTCGCCACCGAAGTGACGCTGGAGACCGACCCCGGCGCGTCCGCCGCAGCATCCGCGGCATCGCAGGTCGTCGCTCGGACCGCTACCGAAACTCTCGGGCGCGAAGTCACCACGGCCTTCGTCTCGAGTACGGTCACCGGCATCGACCAGCTCTCGACCGCGCTGTCCGACGCCGCCACCGGCGCCGGCCAACTGGCCGACGGCACCGGGCAGGTCCGGGACGGCACGGTGCAGGTCGCCTCCGGGACCACCGAGGTGGCGGACGGGCTTCAGCAGCTGAGCACAGGGGCGGACGACCTCGCGGCCGGAAGCCACCGGGTGGCGGACGGGGCGACGAGTCTTTCGGGGGGCGCCGCAGATCTGCGGGACGGAACCGCGGGAGTCGCGTCGGGGACGGCGCGGGTCGGCGAGGCCACGTCCGCGACCGCGGCCGGCTCCCGGCAGCTGGCGGATGGTCTCGCCGCACTCGCTTCCTCCTGCCCGCCCACGGCGGGCGCGCAATACTGCGCCGCGGTCGCGGGCGCGGCGACGACCGCGAGTTCCCTCGCATCCTCGGCGGGCCAGGCGGCGGCGGGAGCGGCGACGACCGCGAACGGGGCCCAAACGCTTTCGACCTCGTCCGGTGCGCTCGTGCAGGGCGCGGCGGATCTTGCGGCCGGTGCTCGAGATTCGGCCTCGGGCGCCGACCGGCTCGCCGCCGCCGCAGCGTCCGCCGCCACCGGTGCGGACACCCTTTCGACGGGCGCGACCGACCTGGCCGCCGGTGCCACTGATGTGGCATCCGGGGCAGAGGAGTTGGCCACCAAGCTCAGCGACGGTGCCGCGGCGGCGCCGACCTACACCGACGATCAGATCACCCAGATCGCCGACGTGGTCGCGCAGCCCGTGACCGTCGCGACGACGAGCGACGGCTCGGCGGCCGGGTGGCTCCCCGCGGTGATCGCCGCTGCGGTGCTGTGGATCGGCGCCATCGCCACCCTCGCGATCCGCTCGCGGGCGCTTTCGGCGGCGGCCCTCGTCTCGCCGACGTCGAGCGGGCGTCTGACGCGGGCCCTGTTGCGCCGCAATCTCGCAATCGGCGCGGCCCAGGGGGTCGCCGTGACCGCGATGCTCGCCATCTTCCGGATCGACCTCGCGGCGGTCCTCGGGTTCGGCGCGCTGGCCGTGCTGGCCGCACTGACCTTCGTCACGCTGGTCTCGGGGCTCCATGTCCTGCTCGGCCGGTGGGCCATCGTGGCCATCGCGCTTCTCACCCTTCTCGAGGCGTCGACGCTCTCCGGCGCACTCCCCCTCCAGACCGCGCCGTCGTGGCTGGCGGCCGTAGCGCCCTTCCTTCCCGTCTCCGCCTTCCTGCGAGTCGGCGCGCAGGTCGCCGAGGGGACCGTCTCGTCCGACCTGATCGCCCCCGTGGTGTGTCTCGCCCTCTGGTCGCTCGTCGGGGCGGGGCTGGTGCTCCTCGGCATCCGGCGCTCCCGGTCGCTTCCCGCGGCGTCCCCCTCCCCCGGGAGACGGGCTGAAAGGATGGCGACATGAACCCGCGCGTGCTGCTGGTCGACGACGACGAAGAGATCCGAGCGATGCTCGAGTCGACGCTGACCTTCAGCGGGTTCGACACCGTCCTCGCGGACGGCGCGCTCGCGGCGATGGAGGCGATCTCCTCCAGCTCTCCGGATGTCGTCGTGCTCGACGTGATGATGCCGGTCATGGACGGGTTCGAACTCGCTCGCCTCATTCGCGCCCGGGACGCCCGCATCCCGATCATCTTCCTGTCTGCTCGGGACGGCGTCGACGATCGTGTGCGCGGCCTCCGACTCGGCGGCGACGACTACCTCGTGAAGCCGTTCACCGCGATCGAACTGATCGCACGGATCGAAGCGATTCTGCGTCGCCGGGACACCGACGACACGTCGCCCCCTCCCCACGACACCCTGCAGGTCGCCGACCTGCGCGTCGACGTCGACCGACACGTCGTCTCGCGAGGCGGCACGACCATCGAGCTGTCTCCAACGGAGTTCCGCCTGCTGGAACTGCTCATGCGCAACGCCGGGAGGGTGCTCTCCAAGACCGTCATCCTGCAGGAGATCTGGATGTACGACTTCGGGGGCGACGCCAACGTCGTCGAACGCTTCATCTCGAGCCTGCGGCGGAAGATCGACGGCGATCAGCCCTCGATGATCGTCACGGTGCGGGGGTTCGGTTACCGCATCGACGACCCGGGTGCGGCGTAGCGCATGCGTTCCATCCGTGGCCGATTGACCCTCAGCCTCTCGCTGGTCGTCGTCGTCATCGTGTTGGGCTTCGCCGCGATCGGCGCTGTCGCGGTCCCGTCGATCCTGCTCAACCGCGACACCGACCGTCTGACCGCGGCGGGGGATCGCGTGCTCACGAGCCTTCGGCTCAGCGGCGGTGTCACCATCGACCTCGACGTGCTGCAGAACTTCGTCGCCAACGACATCGGTGTCGTGCTCCTCGCCGGAGACGAAGCCGTCGCGACATCGGGGCTTCCCCCGGAGGACGTCGCCGAGGTCGTCGCCGAGGCGGGACCCGAAGTCCGCCGAGCGTCAGGGCCGTATCTCACGGAACGGATCGACGTCGAGGGGTTGGGCCTCGCCTACGCCGACACCGGCAGATCCTCGGAGGTCACGGCGGTCGTCCTGGGCATGCGGAGCGCGCCAAGGGACATCACGACCACGCTCGTCGTCACCGCCCTCGTGGTCGTCGCGCTCGCCACGACGTCGGCGCTCATCGCGGTCGCCGCCATCGTCGTCGGTCGTGGGCTGCGACCGCTGGCGGATATGGCCAACCGCGCGGAGCGGATCGCGGGGGGCGACCGCACCCTGCGCCTCCCCGTCGACGAGTCCGGCGACCCCGCGATCGCACGCATGGCCAACACTGTGAACACCGCATTCGATGCCCAGGAAGACGCGGAGAATCGGGTCCGGGCCTTCGTCGCCGACGCCTCGCACGAGCTCCGCACCCCGCTGACGGCCGCGCACGGGTGGATCGAGCTGTACTTGCGCGGCGGCCTCCGCGACGAGAATCAGCGGGATGCCGCCATGCTGCGGGTTGCGCGTCAGCTCCAACGTCTCGGCGAGCTGACCGACGAACTGGCCCTGCTCGCCAGGACCGACGCGGGACGGCCGCTCCTGAGCGAGGAGGTCGATCTCGGTACGCTCGCGCGCGACGTCGTCGCGGATGCTCAGATCGTCCATCCGGCCCGCTCCCTCCACCTCGCCGTCTCGGGGGAACCGAGAGTGCTCGGCGACGGGGCACGTCTTGCGCAGGTTGTGCGCAACCTGGTCGGCAACGCCCTGCAGCACACCGACGGCGATGTCGGGGTAGACATCGTCGCCGGAGATGCCCGCCACACCATTCGGGTCCGCGACTCGGGGCCGGGAATCCCCAGCGAGGCGCTGCCTCACATCTTCGAACGATTCTGGCGCGGCGACACAGCGCGCAGCGCGTCCGGCGGTTCCGGTCTCGGCCTGGCGATAGTCCAGGCCCTGGTGTCGGCCCACGACGGCACGATCAGGGTTACGAGCGCTCCCGGGAAGGGGACCACCTTCGAAGTCTCACTGGCCGCGCACACTCCCCAGCGGAAAGACTCCGGCACCTGACTCTGCGCGGTCGTCACTCGTCGCCGAGCGGCACGTAACGCACGCGCGCGATCCGCGCCGGCGTCGACCCGAGGGCGCGCAGCCCGAGGGTGCGGCCGGTGAACCCGCCCGCGACCTCGGTCGAGAGGTAGCGGCCGTCGAGGGCCGCGATCCATCGCTCGCCGTCCGCGTCGACCAGGCCGAACCGCAGGTCGTCGGGGCCGTCGTGGGTGGCATCCGTCGCCTCGACGACGAGCGTCACGGCGTCGCCGACCGTGCGGGCGGAACCCGGGGATGCCTCGAGCGGTCCGATGCGGGCCCGCACCTCGACCGCAGCTCCATCGAGCGCGACCTCGTACCAGTGCCGCTCATCGAGTCGGACCCGCAGGGCCACACCCGCCGAGGTGTCGACGCGCGCCTCGTACCGCCAGCGCAGATCGCGCACCCGCACCGACAGCGCTGAGGGCGCGCCGTTCACGGCATCCCGACGATCGAGCTGGAGGCCGCCGTCGGGATGGGGGCGCGCGAACGCGGCGAGCGCCGCGCCGGGCGACACCCACCGCGGGTGCAGCACCGGGGCGGAGAAGTCGTCGACGAACGCGGTGTCGGGCCGGGCGGGCAGCTCGTCGTCGGTGTGCACGACCGGCCAGTCGTCGACCCAGGCGATGCGGGCGAGGAAGGTCTCGCGACCCACGACGTGGAACCCGGGCGTGAAGCCGCGCGGCCGCACGCCGAGGTGGACCATCGCCCACTCCCCGTCGGGTCGCTCGACGAGGTCGGCGTGCCCGGTGTTCTGCACGGGGTGGCCGGTGCTGCGACGGCTGAAGATCGGGTTCGACGGCGCGGGCTCGAACGGACCGTCGATCGCCCGCGACCGCGCCACGCACACCGCGTGTCCGCGCTCGGTGCCGCCTTCGGCGGTGAGCAGGTACCACCACTCCCCGCGCCGGTACAGGTGCGGGCCCTCGGGGTGCGCGAGGCCGCTGCCCCGCCAGATCACCCGCGGCTCTTCGAGACGGATGCCGCGCTCGAGGTCGACGCGCACCTGCGCGATCACCGGCAGTGTGCCGCCCGCGGATCGCAGCGTCTCATCGAGGGCGCAGTAGGTGAGGAAGCATCGGCCGTCCTCGTCCCACGTCAGGTCGGGGTCGATGCCGCCCAGGCCCGGGAACACGATCGGCTCCGACCAGGGCCCGGCGGGATCCGCGGCCGCGACGACGAACTGCTCGCCGCCCCGCTCGACGTTCGTGCCGACGACGAAGAACATGCCGTCGCGGTGGCGGATCGTGGGCGCGTAGATCCCCCGGCTCGCCCCTGAAACCCCGGCCGGGAACTGGCTCCCGCTCACCAGGACGTTCCCGAGCTGCGTCCACGTCCGAAGGTCACGACTGTGGTGGATCGGGATCCCGGGCGCGTACTCGAACGACGAGTTGACCAGGTAGTAGTCCTCGCCCACGCGGCACACCGAGGGGTCGGGGAAGAACCCGGGGATGACGGGGGTGGTCCCGGCATCCCGGATGCCGACGGCCGGCGACTCGGTCACCGGAGGTCTCAGCGCGGGACGACGGACGCGGCGACCTCGATCACGCGGTCGATCGACTCCTCCTCGCCGACCGAGATGCGGACCCCGTCGCCGGCGAACGGTCGCACGATGAGCCCGGCCTCCTCGAACACCGCGGCGATCTCGAGTGCACGCTCGCCCGCGGGGAGCCACACGAAGTTGCCCTGCGCCTGGGGCACGTCCCAGCCGCTCGCGCGGAGGCCGGCGGCCAGGCGGTCGCGCCGCTCGGCGAGGACGGCGACACGGTGCAGCAGCTCGCTCTCGGCATCCAGACTGGCCAGGGCCGCCTCCTCGGCCGCCGCCGTGACGGCGAGCGGGATCGCGGTGCTGCGGGCCGCGTCGAGCACGCGCGTGTGCCCGATCGCGTAGCCGACGCGCAGGCCCGCGAGGCCGTACGCCTTCGAGAACGTACGCAGCACGACGATGTTGGGACGCGCGAGCAGCGCGCGCACGCGGTGCCCCTCGACGGCATCCGGGTCGGTGACGAACTCGGCGTACGCCTCGTCGAGCAGCACGAGCACGTCCGAGGGCACCGCCTCGACGAAGGCGGCGAACTCGTCGAAGCCGACCGTGGGACCGGTGGGATTGTTGGGGCTGCACACGACGATGACGCGCGTGCGGTCGGTGACGGCGGCCGCCATCGCCGGAAGATCGTGACGCGCGTCCGCCGTGAGCGGCACCTGCACGCTGGTCGCGCCGGTGACCGCGACGAGCGACGGGTACGCCTCGAACGAGCGCCACGCGTAGACGACCTCGTCGCCCGGGCCGGCCGCGGCGGACAGCAACTGCGCGAGCAGCGACACGCTGCCCGCGCCGATGTGCACCTCGTCGGGCGACACCCCGTAGCGCGCGCCGAGGCGTGCACGCAGCCGGGCGGCCGTGGCATCCGGGTACCTATTGATCGACGTCGCGGCCTGAACTGCCTCGACCACCCCCGGAAGAGGACCGAACGGGTTCTCGTTGCTCGACAGCTTGAACGCGTCGGGGCTCGCCTGCTTGCCCTGCCGGTACGCGGGCAACGCGGCGATCTCGGGACGGATACGGGGGAGGACCGGCTCTTCACTCACATCGCGAGCCTAACCGCGACCCTCGTGCGCATGTCAGACCCCCGTGCCACGATGGCCTCATGCGCTTCGTCGTCCGCGTGGCCGTCAACGCCTTCGCCATCTGGATCGTCACCCTGCTCCCGGCCCTGCAGGTGACGCTCATCCCCTTCGCCCCCGGCGAGGGACTGCAGGTGGCGCTCACCCTGCTGCTGGTCGGGCTGATCTTCGCCCTGGTCAACACCATCGTCGGCACGGTCGTGAAGATCGTCGCCTTCCCCCTCTACATCCTCACGCTCGGACTCATCTCGCTCGTGATCAACGGCTTCCTGCTGTGGCTCACCGCCGTGATCACCGCCAACTGGGACTGGGGGCTGCGCACCGGCGAGTTCTGGCTCACCGTCGTCGCGGCGCTGCTGATCGGCATCATCAACGCGATCCTCGGCGGCCTCCTGCGTCCGCGGAACGACGAGCGCGCACGCCGCTGATGCGCTCGCGCCCGGTCCCCGCCATGATGGAGGGATGACCGCGAGTGCCGACGCGCCCTTCCGCGTCGTCTTCGTCTGCAGCGGCAACATCTGCCGGTCGCCGATGGCCGACGTGGTGTTCCGGCGTATGACGGAAGAGGCGGGCCTCGGTTCCCGCGTCGTCTCGACCTCGGCCGGCACGGGAGACTGGCACGTCGGCGAGCGCGCCGACCACCGGACCCTCGCCGCCCTCGAACGTCTCGGCTACGACGGTGCCGCGCACCGCGCGCGACAGTTCACGTTCGCCGACTTCGCGCACAACGACCTCGTCGTCGCCCTCGACCGCAGCCATGAGCGTGTGCTGCGCGGCTGGGCCCGTCACGACGACGACGCCGACAAGATCGCGCTGCTGCTGTCCTTCCTCCCGGATGCCGAGACCCTCGACGTCCCCGACCCCTACTACGCCGGCCCTCCGATGTTCGACGAGGTGCTCGGTATGATCGAACGCGCCAGCCGAGCCCTGTTCCGGCAGCTCGAGCCCGCCATCCGTTCCGCGGGCTGACTTCTTCGCGCGACCCCCGGGAGACCCGTGTCCGCTCTGCCCCCGCAGCCCCTCAGCCCGCTCGACGGTCGCTACTTCGCCACCGTCTCGGAGCTCGGCGACTACCTGTCGGAGGCGGGCCTGAACCGCGCTCGCGTCGAGGTCGAGGTCGAGTGGCTCCTGGCCCTCACCGACCGGTCGCTCTTCGGCACTTCGCCCGTCTCGGACGCCGACCGCGCGCGTCTGCGCGCGCTGTACGAGGACTTCGGCGCCGACGAGATCGCCTGGCTGAAAGAGAAAGAGGCGGTCACCCGCCACGACGTCAAGGCCGTCGAGTACCTCGTGCGCGACCGGCTCGACAGCCTGGGCCTCACCGCCCTCGCCGAGCTCACGCACTTCGCGTGCACCAGCGAGGACATCAACTCCACCGCCTACGCCCTCACCGTGCAGCGCGCGGTGCAGCGCGTGTGGCTCCCGAAGCTCCGTGCCGTCACCGCCGCTCTCGCCGAGCTGGCGGTCGAGCATCGGGATGCCGCGATGCTCTCCCGCACGCACGGCCAGCCCGCGACGCCCACCACGATGGGCAAGGAGATCGGCGTCTTCGCGTGGCGTCTGGAGCGCGTCATCCGTCAGCTGGATGCCGGCGAGTACCTCGCGAAGTTCTCCGGCGCGACCGGCACCTGGTCGGCGCACGTCGCCGCCGAGCCCGACGTCGACTGGCCCGAGCTCACGCGCACGTTCATCGAGTCGCTGGGCCTGGGGTTCAACCCGGTCACGACGCAGATCGAGTCGCACGACTGGCAGGTCGAGCTGTACGACCGCGCGCGGCACGCGGGTGGCATCCTGCACAACCTCGCCACCGACATCTGGACGTACATCTCGCTCGGGTACTTCACCCAGATCCCCGTCGCGGGGGCGACCGGCTCGTCGACGATGCCGCACAAGATCAACCCGATCCGGTTCGAGAACGCCGAGGCGAACCTCGAGATCGCCGGCGGACTGTTCTCCACGCTGGCATCCACGCTCGTCACGAGCCGGATGCAGCGCGACCTCACCGACTCCACGACGCAGCGCAACATCGGCGTCGCCTTCGGCCACTCGCTGCTCGCGCTCGACAACCTGCAGCGCGGTCTCACCGAGATCTCGCTCGCCGAGAACGTGCTGCTCACCGACCTCGACGCGAACTGGGAGGTGCTCGCCGAGGCGATCCAGACCGTGGTGCGCGCCGAGATCGCCGCGGGCCGCTCGAAGATCACCGACCCGTACGCGCTGCTGAAGGACCTCACGCGCGGACGCCGGGTCGGCGGCCCCGAGCTCGCCGAGTTCGTCCGCGGTCTCGACATCGGGGATGCCGCGAAGGAGCGCCTGCTCGCGCTCACCCCGGCGACCTACGCGGGTCTCGCGTCACGGGTGGTCGACGCGCTCTGAGGCCGGGCCGGTTCCCGCCGGCGCTCCGCCCCGCGACGGCAGGTGCGGCTGCACCGTCCCGCGGCGGCAGGTGCGGCAGTACCGTCCTGCGGTGGCGGGTGCGGCTGTACCGTCCTGCGGAGAACGGCCGCGACACACGGACAGGCGGCATCCCCGTTCGGCGTGTCCCCCACGAACTCCGCACGACGGAGCGGCACGGGACGGCGGCGGCGGCGAGCCGCGGTGAGCGGGTGGATGCCGCCGCCTCGACTGCATTCCGGAAACGGCATGTGATCGAACAGTGGACGTGCGGGCACCTCGCACCCTACGGTGTTGACGTCAACATCCCCTTGCGACCCTGGGTCGCCCATGCGTCGCGACGTCGCGACGCGGAACGGAACCGACGCGATGACGCATCGACGCGCCCTCTCCCCCCGCCGACTCCTCGCGGCCGCCACGGTCGCCGTGCTGGCCGGAGCGCTGGCATCCCCCCTCTCCGCCGTCGCCCTCGACACCGACCCGAACGACGGAGTGCCACGGGTGGACCCCCCGGTCACGTACACGTCCTTCGAGCCCCTCGCCGACCCCGGGCTCGGCGCCGCCGACTACTTCCAGCCGAAGTGGTACGACACCGACGGGCGCCACATCCAGGCGCACGGCGGGCAGATCGTCACGACCCACGAGAACGGGCAGACCGTCTACTACTGGTACGGCGAAGACCGCACGAACGGCTACTGGAACAGCCCCGGGGTCGCGGTCTACCGGTCGACGGATGCCATGAACTGGACCAACCTCGGCGACGCGCTCCGCAGCATCACGACCCGTGACGATCTGCTGACGCCGTACTTCGAGAACCTGTACGACACCGTCGACGACAACGGTCAGCCCCGCAACGACAAGATCGACGCCCTCGCGTACCACCTGAACTCGCAGCGGTCGGCGGACTACACCGCGATCTTCGAACGCCCCAAGGTGCTGCACAACGACAAGACCGGGCAGTGGGTCATGTGGTGGCACGCCGACGGCCGTACCGAGCCCGGCGGCAGCACGTACGCGCGTTCGATGGCGGCCGTGGCCGTCTCGGATTCGCCGGCCGGCCCGTTCCGCATGACGGGCGCCTTCCGCCTGCCCAACCGCACCGACTACCAGGCCTGCACGCCCTGGGCCGTGCCGGGCCAGGCGCGCGACATGACCGTGTTCCAGGACGACGACGGCAAGGCCTACATCTCCTACTCGTCGGAGGAGAACTACTCGCTGTACGTCGCCGAGCTCGACGACACGTACACGAACGTCACCCACACGACCGATCGCGACACCCTCGACGTGCACCAGTACTCGGAGGACGGCCGATTCCCGTACGTGTTCGCCGACGGCAGCGCCGGGGCCCCGGTGCGCGGCGAGGACTTCCAGATCGTGAAGGAGTGCGGCCACCTCGAAGCGCCCGCCATCTTCGAACGCGACGGCACGTACACCGTGCTCGCCTCGGGCGCGACCGGCTGGGCGCCCAACCCGCAGACCTACTACACCGCGAAGAGCCTGATGGGCACGTGGATCCGCGGTGTCCAGGCGGGCGACGCGAACGAGACCGTGAACTACGCCAGCATCCCCGACGGCGGCGACGGGCTGCTCTCGGTCGGCGACACGAACCGGTCGACCTTCGGCTCGCAGACGACGAACGTGTTCGAGATCGAGCCGGGCAAGTTCGTCTACATGGGCGACCGGTGGAACGAGGGTCAGTCGGACTCGACCTACGTCTGGCTGCCCCTGACGATCGGCGAGAACGGTCGTCTCGAGATGCACAACCCCGCCGCCGAGGACCCCGCGCGCTACGGCGACGGCTGGGACACCTCCTACTGGGACGACAAGGGCTTCGGCCACGGCACATGGTCGCTCACCCCGAACGCGGTGCCCGAGACCGTCCGGCGCGGAACCGCCCCGAACCTGCCCGCGACGGTGAACGTCGACTCGGACGGCACGGTCGGACCGGTGGCCGTGACCTGGTCGACGCTCGACACGAGCGTCCTCGGACCGCAGACCGTGACCGGCACCCTGGCCGCCGACGCCCACTTCACCGCCGGGCGCACCTTCCAGCGCACCATCACGGTGACCTCTCCCGGTCTCGCCGACATCGCCCCCGAGGCGACGGTCACGGCATCCAGCCGCAACACGCTCGTCGGCACGATCGTCGACGGCAACCCCACGGGCAAGGGATGGGACGACTGGACCGGCAACGGATATCCGCGCGACAGCTGGCTCGCGTTCGATTGGGGCACCGTCCGCACGTTCGACTCGATCGTCGTGCACACCTACAAGGACGGCCCCACGGCGACCTGGCCCTCGCGGATCCAGGCGCAGTACCGCGACGGGTCCGGCGCGTGGGTCGACACCGAGGTCGGCGCGACACTCGCTCAGGATGCCTCGAGCCCCGCGCCCGTCGCCGTCCTCGACGCGCGATCGCTCCCGGCCTCCAGCGCACTGCGGCTTCGGCTGACCAGCGAGGCGAACACGTGGCAGTCGATCGCCGAGGTCGACGTGTGGGGGAACGCCTCGGTGCCGAACGTCTGCCGCGGGGGCGACGCCACGGTGTCGGCATCCTTCCACCAGACGAAGTGGGCCACGATGCCCGCCGGGAACGCGTGCGACGGCAAGCAGAACACGCAGTGGTCGACCTGGACGGACGCGGGATTCCAGGACACCGCGACCTTCACGGTCGAGACGACGGAGATCCACCGCCTCGACAGCGTGTCGTTCACCAACACCGAGGGCACGGTGACCGGCGTCACGGCGGAGTACCGCACCCCGGCGGGTGAATGGAAGCCGGTGGAGCCCACCGGAGACGCCCCGACGGTGACGAACGGGACCGAGACGACCCTGTCCTTCACGAAGGTCCTCGCCACGGGTCTCCGCCTCACCTTCGCCACACCGGGTTCGTACCTCAAGATCCCCGAGATCGTGCTGCCCGAGACCGGCGGCATCGCCGCGATCACGCCGATGCTGGGCGCCGAGCCCAACGCGGCCGGATGGTTCGACGCCCCGGTGACGGTCCAGCTCTCGCACGACGGTGGCACCGACGTCGTCGTGCAGCACCGCATCGACGATGGCGAGTGGGTCGACGGCACCGATTTCACGGTCGACACCGACGGTGCGCACACGGTCGCGTACCGCGCTCTCGTCGATGAGGTCGAGCAGGAGGACGTCTCCGGCTCGCTGACCGTGCGTATCGACACGGTCGCTCCGGTCACGACGGCGACCACCGGTTCCGCCTCCGACGCGCTGCGCACCCTGGCGGTGCCTGCGGTGGCCGCGGTGGCCGCGACCGTACCGAGCACCGGGACCGCGACGTTCACAGCGACGGATGCCACCTCGGGCGTCGAGCGCACCGAGTACTCGCTGGACGGCGGGCAGACCTGGATCACCGGGTCGGCGGTCACGGTGACGGATGCCGGTTCCCACGACGTGCAGTACCGCTCCGTCGATGTGGCCGGGAACGTCGAGGGCGCGCGGACGGTCACCCTCCGAGGGGACGAGGGCGGAACGGATCCGGGCACGGACCCCGGCACGGATCCCGGAACGGGCACCGGGAACGGCGACGGATCGGGCACGGTCCCGGTGACCTCGGAGACCACCCCGCGCACCGGCGGTCTCGCCGCGACCGGAACGGAGCTTCCGATCGCCCTGGGGATGGTGGGGCTGCTCGCCCTCGCCGTGGGTGTCACGCTGTCCGCACGGCGCCGACGGAGCTGACCGCCGTCACCATCGCGACGCCCTCTGACTCACGGGTCAGGGGGCGTCGCGCCACCGGCCGGCACAGAGAACCCGCCGCTCGCCGGCGTCCGTCCAGACCACCGCGTCGGCCGGGCTCCCCGGCCTCAGCGGGGCCGGGAGCCCGAGCAGACGCGACGCCGTGAGCGACGACACGGCGGCCAGTTCGTCGTCCCCCGGGGCGAAGAGCGCGGCGAATCGGTCGACGGCATCGCCGAGCGGCGTCGTGCTGCCCGCGAGGGCGCCGTCCGCAACGGACCGCGCGGTGCCGTCGATGACCTCCACCGGCGACCCCGCGACGACGTATCGGCCGTCGGCGCAGCCGGTCGCGGACACGGCGTCCGACACCAGGACCAGGCGCCCGGGAGCGAGTCTGCGCACCACCGCCACGATGTCGTCCGCGACGTGGTGACCGTCCACGATCAGTTCGAGCGTCACGCGCTCGTCCACCAGCGCGACGGCGATCGCGCCGGGATCCCTGTGGTGCAGCGGCCGCATGCCGTTGAAGGCATGCGTCACCAGGCGCACCCCGGCGTCGATCGCTGTGCGCATCTCGTCGGCCGTGGCATCCGTGTGCCCGACGGCCGCGACGGCGCCCGACGCGACGGTGTCGGCGATGACCGCGGGCGACCCCGGAAGCTCCGGTGCGAGGGTGACGATCCGCACCGCGCCCTCGCCCGCGTCGAGGAGATCGCGGATCTCGCCACGATCGGGCCGGCGCAGCAGCTCGGGGGCGTGCACGCCGCGTCGGCGCGGTGACAGGTACGGACCCTCGAGATGGATGCCGGCGAGCACACCCTCCCGCACGAGGCCGCGCAGCCGCACGATCGCGGCGCGCATCTCGTCGAGCGGCGCCGTCGCCACCGAGGCGACGAGGGCGGTGGCCCCGCGGGCCCGGTGGAACGCCGCCGCACGGCGAGCCTCGTCGACGGTGCAGCTCGCGAAGTCGGCGCCGAGCGCGCCGTGGCAGTGCAGGTCGACGAATCCGGGGAGGACGCGCGCCGCCGGCACGACCTCGCCCTCCCCGTCGTCGTCGACGACGACGGCATCCCGGACGGCGATCCGACGGACTCCGGGCGCGTCGATGACGAAACGGCGCATGTCGGCTCCCTCCGGTCGGGCCGAGTCTAGGCCGGGCGCCGGTGCCTCGACCGCGTGCCCCGGACCGTCGAGCGGAGAACTTCGCCGACGCGCCGGGACACGCCGTCCCACCCCGGCGTGTCGCGTACGGCCTCCGCGCGACGGACCGCACCGCGCGCGCGGGCGAGAACCCGACCGCACCGCGCGCGCGGGCGAGAATGGATGCCGTGCGCGCGATGATCATGGATGCCCTGGCCCAGCCCCTCGAGGTGCGGGAGGCGCCCGCACCGACCGCACCGGCAGGCGGGGTCGTGGTCGGGGTGCACGCGACCGGGCTGTGCAAGAGCGACTGGCACGCGTGGGTGGGGCACGACGACGTCGCCCTCCCCCACGTCCCCGGACACGAGTTCGCGGGCGTCGTCGTCGAGCTCGGCGAGGGCGTTCACGACTGGAACCTCGGCGACCGGGTCACCGTCCCGTTCGTCATGGGCTGCGGCGAGTGCGAGTGGTGCCGCAGCGGCAACGCGCAGGTCTGCCCGCGCCAGGAGCAGCCCGGCTTCACGCAGTGGGGCTCGTTCGCCGAACGCGTCGTCGTGCGGGCGGCCGACACCAACCTCGTCGCCGTTCCGGACGGGGTGTCGTTCGAGGCCGCGGCGGCCCTGGGATGCCGCTTCGCCACCGCGTTCCGGGCCCTCACCGGCCGCGCGCGCGTGCGTGCCGGCGAATGGGTCACCGTCGTCGGGGCCGGGGGCGTGGGGTTGAGCGCCGTGATGATCGGCGCCGCCCTGGGCGCGCGCGTGATCGCCGTCGACCGGACGCCCGCCGCGCTCGAGGTGGCCCGGCGTCTCGGCGCGGAGCACACGATCCTCGCCGACGGCGTCGATGTCCCGGCATCCGTGTCGGCCCTCACCGACGGCGGCAGCCACGTCTCGATCGATGCCGTCGGCAGCGCGCAGACCGCGCGCGATGCCGTGCTGAGCCTGCGCCGGCGCGGTCGGCATGTGCAGATCGGCCTGCTGCCCACCGCCGACGGTCAGACGCCGATGCCGATGGCCCGCGTCATCGCGTGGGAGCTCGACCTGCTCGGCAGCCACAGCATGGCGGCCGCGGACTATCCCGAGATGCTCGACCTCATCGCGCGCGGGGCGCTGCGTCCGCAGGACCTGGTCGAGCGGGTCGTGGGCCTCGGCGAGGCCGCCGAGATGCTGCCGCGCATGGACACCGCGACTCCCGCGGGTATGACGATGATCGACCCCCGGCGGGCCTGAGCGTCCACTCGGCGCGTTCGAGGTCGCCTAGCCCGGACCGTCACGCGGAGAACGTCGGGGACACGCCGAGCCGCGGCATCCGCAACCGGTGTGTCGGCCACCGACTCCGCCGGACGGCACATCCGACCGACGCCCCACGGCGGCGCTCGGGGATCAGGACCGGGGGGCCTCGGGGCCGTCGTTCGTCTCGGGAGCCGCGGTCTTGTCGTCGTCCTTGGGCAGGAGGAGCGGCCGATCGACCTGCTTCGCGACCTGCGCCGGGTCGACGGCCAGCAGCAGCAGGGCGACGCTGACGAGCACGACGATGAACGTGACGCCCGCGGCGACGGCCCCGACGACGAGCGCGCGCTGGATCTCGTCCGCGGGGCGGGCCTGGAAGGCTCCCATCGACACGAGGGTCACGACACCGGCGAAGATCGCCGCGCCGAACGCCAGCCCGAGCAGCTGGACGGGCTTCATGAGATCGCGGCGGGTGGGCTTGTGGTCGGTCATGATGCGGCCTCCTCGGCGGGTACGGCCGGAACCGGCTCCGGGCGGCGCGGCGAGAACCCGGCGATCGCCAGGTACACGGCGATGATCGCCGCGTAGCCGCCGAAGATGCCCACCGCGATGGTGATCCCCGTGAGGGTGAAGGTGCCGGCGCCCTCGATCGTGTAGTCGTAGGAGAACGCCGGGCTGGTGAAGAGGAATCCGACCGCCAGGATCAGCGTGATGATCCCCACCGTGAGCCCGTCGCGGGAGTCGGGGCGTCCCGCGCGGCGATCGCGCAGGGCGCCGATGATCTCGATCGCCCCGGAGACGACGGCCCACACGATCACCAGGACGAAGAAGAAGGTCGTCGTCCGCCACGCGCCGATACTGGTCGCGAGCCCGGCGAGACCGGTCACCACCGCGAGCAGGAGGGGCGTCATCCGCTGACCGTTCGGGTACACGAGCCAGACCGACAGCACGAGGACGAGGGCCGTGGCCAGCGCGAAACCGCTGAAGACGCTCGATCCGACGGCCGCCGAATGGTCCGACGAGAAAGTGACCATGACGGCGGCGACGGCGGCGAAGAGCGCGCGCGCCAACTGCACGTGGCGCACATCGAAGGAGCGCACAGGAGAAGGAGTGGTCACGGAGGGTCCCGGTGAGACGGAGTCGATGGCATCCAGTCTATTCCCCGCGGGCTGAGCGCCCTCCGTGTGCACCGACGTCGAGATATCCCGCTCAGCCCGCGGGCGTCGCGACCTCCTCCTTCTCGGCGAGGGTGCGCGCGACGGCCTCGGCGACGCGGGCGTCCTCCGCCTCCTGACGACGGCGACGGCGCGTGCGCAGCCGGCGCGGGCCGAAGACCGCCGCCGCGACGAGCAGCAGGACGACGACGAGGATCGGCCACGGCACCGCCCAGCCCATCGCCGACGCGGTCACCGTGTCGAGGTCGGTCGTCGAGCCGGAGGCATCCGTCACGGTCGGGATGGCGGTGACCGACGCCCACACCAGGCCCATCGCGGCCACCGCGGGCACGCGGACATCGCGCTGCCACGACTCGCCGGGGAGCAGCACCGGTGTGGCTTCGCCGGGCGCAGCAGAGACCTGACCCCAGCCGAACGGCCCCGCGACGGCGTCGGTGTCGTCGGCCGAGAGCGAGACGTTGCCGGTGTTGTGCAGGCTGTAGTGCAACGTCGCGTCGCCGAACAGGAGGGGCACGAGCCCGCCGTCCCAGTCGACGCTCACTCCTTCGACGGACAGCGCGGGCGCGAGGTCGCCCCCGACCCGGATGCCGGTACGGATGCCGAGACGACGGTCGACGGTGACGTTCGCGGTCTGATCGGCGACGGTGAGCGAGGTCACGACGCCACCGGCGTAGTCACCGGGGGTCGCGTCGGACGGGATGTCGACGGTGAAGGGGACCTCGACGGTCTGACCCGCGGGCACCGAGACGTGGTGCTGCGGCACGACGATCCACTTGCCGACGCCGACCGGCGCTTCGGCGGCGAGGCGGAGGTCGAGCGCGCCGGTCGAGGTCGTGTAGCCGTCGGCGGCGTAGACGTCGAGCTCGACGGGCTCGGTGCCCCGATTGGCGACGACGAGGGCGTCGTCGAGGTGCGCGCCCGGGTTGAGCGTGTACGAGAAGTTCGTGCGGTCGGCACCCAGCGAGTTCGACGCGGTGCGCACGGTCCACGTGACGTCGTCGGTGGCCGCGGATGCCGTCGCGGGCACGCCGACCAGAGCGGCGGCGGCGGCGAGGAGCGGCGCGAGGGTGGCGGCGAGGAAGCGGGGAGAGATGTTCATGAGGGTCCTTCGAGAAGGACCGGCGGGGAGGGTCGCTCCCCGCCGGTCCGGTTCGCTGGTCAGCCGGCCAGCGCGGTGAGGGTCAGGGTCGCGCGGTAGCTGCCCTTGTCGATCGTGTTCGGGATCTTCAGGTCGAGGTCGGCACCGACGACACCGGCACCACGGTCGTGGCCCATCGGAGCCGAGCTCAGCGAGCGCGAGGTCGACAGACCGTCACCCCCGTCGTAGCCCGAGCCGACCGCGGCACCCGCGACGGCACCGGCACCCGGCGTGACGACCTTGGGCGTCCAGCCGAGGTACTTGGCCTCGAACGTCTTCTGGCCGTCGACGAAGTCGCCGACCGACGCGGAGATCGACCACGCGGCCTTGCTGGCGCGGGTGTCGGTCACCGTGATCGGGTTGATCTCGCCGGTGGCCTCGAAGTACTGGAGGTTCTTCTCCTCCGCCGTGCCGAGGTCGACGAGACCGTTGTGGCCGTTGATGGTCCAGCCGAACTCACCCGGAGCCGTCGTGGGGACGTCGACCTGGATGTCCTGGCCGTCGCCGTGGTTCGGGTGGATCTTGACTTCGTCCTGGATCGAACCGATGGCCTCGGCCGGCTGGGTGCCGTTCTCCGGACCGCACCACAGGACCTTGCCGAGCTCGACGGCCGCGTTGGGGGCGGCGCAGTCACCGGAGCGGATGTTCTGCACGACGAGCTGGTCCTTCTGGACCTGCACCTTCACATACGTGCGGACGTGCTCCTGGTTCTGCACGGAGTTGTACCAGTAGTCGGCCGGGTTCAGCGGGTCGGCACCGTTTCCGGCACCGCTCGTGCCGCTGTTGTCCGGCGTGGTGAGGTCGTAGTACTTCGAGCCGGAGGCCGAGTTGGCCGTGACGTACACGACACCGCCGGGGCCCTCGAACACCTCGTCCTGGCCGGGCTGCTCGTCCGCGTTCGCCTTCGCGCCGTTCTTGATCTCATACGAACGCGAGTAGCTGTGGTCGTGACCCTGGAGGACCAGGTCGACGCCGAGCTTCGAGAACGTGGTCGGGAAGTCGACGCGACGGACCTTGTTGTCGCCGTCCTTCGCGTGGTCGGCCGGCGAGTAGATCGCGTGGTGGTAGACGAGCACCGTGTACTTCGCCTGGGCGCCGTGCTTGTTCACGACGTCGGTGACGTACGCCACGTGCGCGTCGTCGCCACCGCCGCCCTGCGAGGTGGCGTAGCTGTTGCTGTTGAGGTCGATGAAGAGCGTGTCCTTGTAGATGAACCAGTAGTCACCGCCGGACTCGGTGCCGATGCTCGAGGCGCCCTTGCGGTAGTACGCGGCCGAGCGGTCGGTGTTCGGGGTGAAGAAGTGCTGCTCGTACGACGTGCCGCCCACGTCGTGGTTGCCGATCGTCGCGGCCCAGGGGTACTGGCGCAGCTGGTCGGGAGCGAGGAACGCGTCCCACTGGTCCTCGCGGTTCGCGGCGTCGACCTGGTCGCCGCCCGAGACGAGCAGTTCGGCGTTCGGGTTGGCGTTCAGGGCGACGTTCATCGTGTCCACCCAGCCGGCCTGGTCCTTCGGGATGTTGCCCGACGAACCGATCTGCGGGTCACCGAAGAACAGGAAGTCGTAGTCGCCCTCGAACGACTGCGTCGTGAACGAGTACGTGGTCGACCAGTTGCCGTCGGAGCCCACGCGGTACGAGTAGGCAGTGTTCTCGGCGAGGCCCGTGATCGTCGTGTGACGGTTGAAGCCGCTCGTCGAGGTGTTGGCGGCGCCGGATGCCGAGAACGTCGTCGCCGTGGCGGGGAACTGCCCGTTCACGAGCGTCGACGTCGGGGCGACCTGAACGGTCTGCGCCGTGTCCGCCGAGGAGTACCAGCTGACGTTGCGCTGCGACTCGTCGGCTCCGACGCCGAGGATGACGCCGGAGAGGGTGGCCGTGGTGTCGGCCAGGGCGGCCGGAGCGGTCGCGGCGCCCGAAAGCACGAGCGACGCGCCGACGGCGGCCGTTGCGATCCACGAGACACGGCGACGCGTACGCGCCCCGTGCGACGTCGATGCTGTGAGGAGCATGGCTGTCCATTTCTGTAGGTGAGGGGCCCGCGGTCGGGCGGGCCTTCCCACGCTCTGCCCGCTCGGTGACCATCGCGTGAATGGTTGACCGAGCACATCTATCGATCAGGGCAACGTCACTCGATCCCGAGGATGCGCTGCACGAACCAGATCAGGCCGGCGACGGTCACGACGACGGCGAGCAGGCCGCTCGCCCACATCCCGATGCGGGGGAACCGGCGGCGCAGCAGGACCAGCAGCGGGAACACGACGACGATGATGCCGATCTGCACCGCTTCGATTCCGATGTTGAACACCAGCAGCGACCACAGCAGCGTCCACGACCACGGCTCGTCGATGCCGAGCGCCGAGGCGAAACCCAAGCCGTGCACGAGGCCGAACAGGAACACCACGCCCACGCGCAGCCAGCCCGCGCGGTCGAGGCGGAGGAATCCGTGCGCGTGGGAGAGGTCCTGATCGACCTTGCCGCCGCGCCACAGGCGCCACAGATACCAGGCGCCGACGACGGCGATGGACAACGCGATGGTGGGTTCGACGATCTCCGCGGGGGCGGCGACGAGACCCGTCGCGGCCAGGATGAAGGTCACCGAGTGCGCCAGGGTGAACGTCGTCGCGGCGATCACGACCTCGCGGAGTCGACGCGAGCCGACGATCAGCGCGAGGAGGAACAGGATGTGGTCGATCCCGGTGAGCAGGTGCTCGGCGCCGAGGCGGAAGAACTCCCAGAACCGTTCGAGGGTCGTCTGCGCCGTGGTGAACGACGGGTGCTCGGCATCCAGGACCGTGCTTCCGTCGTGGATGTCGAGGGCGTAGGTCAGGATCGTCTTGGTGCCGGTGACGAAGCCCTCGTCGTCGGGGAAGAGGGTCGAGACGACGGCGTGCCCGTTCTCGGACGGCGGGCAGGCGTAGTCGAACTCCACGGCCGCGTAGGGGACGCCGTCCTGGGCCGTCATCGTGATCGGGTCGGCGAGCGTGGGGGTGCAGTCCGCGCCCCCTGCGTCGATCCGGAAGTGCTGCGCGACGTACCCCGTCACGTCACCGCGGTACTGCTCCAGGGCGGCGGCCTGCTGCGCCGCGTCCCTGTCTTCGAACGCGGCCGTCCCCGCCTGGAAGAACGCGTCGTCGTGCGCGGCGTCGGCGGCGGACACGACGAGCAGGTCGTACTCGAGCTGGAGCTTCGCGCGCACGACGCCCGTCCCGCCGCTCGACAGGTCGGCGTAGGCCACCGACGACATGCCGTGCGCCTGGGCGGGGGCCGCCGAGAAGAGGAGGGCGAGGATTCCCGCGCCGAGGAGGAGGACGCGCGCGGCGCGCCGGATCACTGCAGACATGAAGGCCTTTCCGCGTCGAGGGTGCCCGGCGGGCGTGAACGTTTGTGCCCGACGTGGGGAACGGAAACGGAACGTGCGCCTCGTGTTCTCCCGCGCGCCACCCGCATCGCGCAGGGTGGAGCGGTGATGCGCAGGACGACGATGGTGGCCGTGATCGTGGCGGCGATGATGCTGACGGGCTGCTCCTCGGCATCCGGCTGGAGCGAGATGCGTGCGCACCCGGCCGCGGTCGGAACCCCCGGCGCGGGGTTCGCCCCGAAGGAACCTCTCGCCCCCGAAGCGACGTACGCGCCCGAGGCCGGGTCGTGGGATGCCGTGAAGGCCCCCGCCGGGTACCGCGTGGTGCTGCTGACGGTCGGCGACGATGCCCCCACCGCCACGCTCGTCACCGCCGTGGAGGACTGGGCCGCCGAGACCGGCGCGGACCTCCGCGTGGTGCACGCGGACGCCGACATGATCGACGGGGCCGTCGAGGCGATGCGGATGAATCCCGACCTCATCATCAGCGCCGGGGACGCCCTCGTCGACCCGCTCGCGACGGTGACCGCCAACCACCTCGATCGACAGTTCCTCATCATCGGCGCGGAGCTGGCCGAGCCGACCGAGAACGTCACCGCCGCCGACTGGACCGGCGCCGCCTACCGCGGCGAAGGCCTCGGCAAGGCCTCCGCGTACGACCCGGCGTCGTTCACACCTGAGCGCGCGGCGGCCGCCGTGCGCGCCGGTGTGGCCTCGGTGCTGACCGGCCAGCGCGGCATCGTGCTCTGGCTGGACTGAGCGCTCACGCGGCGGCGCGTCGGCGCCGTCGGACCAGGATGCCGGCCACGAGCGCCGCGACGCCGAGCACCACCGCGGCCGCCGACGCAGCAGCGTCCCACCCCGTCGCCGGGAGGTCGGACCGGGGGCCGGCGGACGGTGCCGGGGTGGGCATCGCCGCGGAGGGGGTCGGGGTCTGACGCGCGCTCGCGGGCACCTCGACGACGATGACCTGGGTGTCCGCCGTCGAGTCCGCGGGCGGTGGCGAGACCGCGGTCGCGAGGACCAGCGCGAGCACGAGCGTCACGGGCACGTCGGACTCCTTCCTCTCGCCACCGTGGCGCGCCGAGGTGGACGCCGACCTCTTCGCGCTCGGCCGGGCGGGAAACGCCGGGGGAAGAACGCACGACTGCGAGCGGGCGGCGCTGTGGTCTGACCACAAAAGGGATCCTTAGCACGGAGACAAGATTTCCGTTTCTTTCGTTCATTGAGTTCGTGAAGATCGCGAATGACGCCCCTAACGTCGTCGCATGGCCCCTCCTTTCGACGCGTCGATCGCGCACGCCGCCGCGGCTCGTGCGGTGTTCTTCGTGTCCGACAGCACCGGGATCACCGCCGAGACCCTCGGCAGCGCCCTGCTGGCCAACTTCCCCGGCGCGCACTTCACGCGGCACACGATCCCCTTCGTCTCGTCCGCGACGGCCGTCGACGCAGTCGTGGCCGCCCTGCAGCGCGCAGCCGCGGACGGGCACGCCCCCATCGTGTTCGCGACGCTCAAGGACGCCGGCGTCCGCACGCGGCTGGCCGCGGCGGGGGCCGTCGTGATCGATCTGCTGGCCGGACACCTCACCGAGCTCGAGGCCGAACTCGGCGCGACCGCCGAGACCCGTGCCGGTCAGTACCACGGCCTGGGCGACCTCGAGCAGTACTTCCGCCGTATGCGGGCCGTGGAGTTCGCCATCGAGCACGACGACGGCCAGAGCGGGCGCGACCTCGCCAGCGCCGAGGTCATCATCGTCGCGCCGTCCCGCTGCGGCAAGACGCCCACCACGATGTACCTCGCCCTGCACTACGGGCTGCTGGTGGCGAACTACCCGCTCACCGACGACGACTTCCCCACCGACGGCCTGCCGCGCATCGTCGCGCCGCACGCCGACCGCTGCTTCGGACTCACCACCACCGCGCTGCGCCTCAGCCAGGTGCGCCACGAACGCCGACCGCATTCGACGTACGCCAGCCTCGCGCAGTGCACCCTCGAGATCCGCCGAGCCGAAGACCTGTACCGCCGCACCCACATCCCGTTCCTCAGCTCCGCGACCCGGAGCGTCGAGGAGATGTCCGCCGTGATCCTGCAGTCCATGAACCTGCGCGACCGACCCCACGAGAGGCCCCTCACATGACCAACATCCTGCGCTTCGACGAGATCGGCATGGGCGACCTGGCCCGCGTCGGCGGCAAGAACGCCTCGCTCGGCGAGATGGTGTCGCACCTGGCATCCGCCGGCATCCGCGTCCCGCCGGGGTTCGCGACCACCTCGGATGCCTTCGGGCGCTTCCTCTCCCACGGCGATCTCGCCGCGCGCATCCGCGACGCGGTCGAGGGGATCGACGTCGACGACGTCGCGGCCCTCAGCCAGCTCGGCGGTCGCGTGCGGGCCTGGATCGAGGAGCAGCCTTTCCCGGCCGACCTCGAGGCCGACATCCGCGACGCGTACGCGGTGCTCGTGGCGGGCGAGACCGACCCCGAGACGGTCACCTGGGCCGTGCGCTCCAGCGCCACCGCGGAAGACCTCCCGGATGCCTCGTTCGCCGGGCAGCAGGAGACGTTCCTCAACATCGGCGGGATCGAGAACATCCTGCAGGCGATCCGCCGCGTCTTCGCGTCGCTCTACAACGACCGCGCGATCGCGTACCGCGCGCACCACGGCTTCGACCACCACGAGGTCGCCCTCTCCGCCGGCGTGCAGCGCATGGTCCGCTCCGACGTCGGAGCCTCGGGCGTGATGTTCACGCTCGACACCGAGTCGGGCTTCGACGAGGCGGTGTTCCTCACGAGTTCGTACGGCCTGGGCGAAGCGGTCGTCCAGGGCGCGGTGAACCCCGACGAGTTCTACACCTACAAGCCCGCCCTGCGCGCGGGTCGCCCGGCGATCCTCAAGCGCTCCGTCGGCGAGAAGGCCATCGCGATGCGGTACACCGACGGACGGCACGTCGACGGCAGCACGGCCTTCGTCGAAGTGGATGCCGCCGACCGCCGCCGGTTCTCGATCACCGACGCGGAGGTCGAGGAGCTCGGCCGGATCGCGCTCGTCATCGAGGAGCACTACGGCCGCCCGATGGACATCGAGTGGGGCAAGGACGGCATCGACGGGCACCTGTACGTGCTGCAGGCCCGCCCGGAGACGGTCGTGTCGCGCCGATCCGCGAACGTCCTGAGCCGGTACGTGCTGGCCGAGCGCAGCGCCGTCCTCGTCGAGGGACGCGCGATCGGGCAGCGCATCGGCGCCGGCCGCGTCCGCGTGCTGCGCTCGATCGACCAGATGGCGGACTTCGCGCCCGGCGACGTGCTCGTGGCCGACATGACCGACCCCGACTGGGAGCCCATCATGAAGCGCGCCTCCGCGATCGTCACCGACCGCGGCGGGCGCACGTGCCACGCCGCGATCATCGCGCGCGAGCTCGGCATCCCCGCCGTCGTCGGCACCGGCGTCGCCACCCACGCCCTCACCGACGGACAGGAGGTGACCGTCTCGTGCGCCGAGGGCGACGACGGCGTCGTGTACGACGGCATCCTGGACTTCGCCGAGGAGGTCACCGAGCTCGACCGGATGCCGGAGGCCCCCGTCAAGATGATGATGAACGTCGGCACCCCCGACCAGGCGTTCGCGTTCTCGCGCCTGCCGAACGCCGGGGTGGGCCTGGCACGGCTGGAGTTCATCATCAACCGGCAGATCGGCATCCACCCGCGCGCGCTGCTCGAACTCGACCGCCTCGACGGCGAGCTCGCCGACGACATCCGCGCCCGCATCGCCGCCTACCCCTCGGCGGAGGAGTACTTCATCCAGCGCGTCGCCGAGGGGGTGTCGATGATCGCCGCGGCGTTCGCACCCGAACCGGTCATCGTGCGCCTGTCGGACTTCAAGTCGAACGAATACGCAGGCCTCATCGGGGGGACGCTCTACGAACCCGACGAGGAGAACCCGATGCTCGGGTACCGCGGCGCCGCCCGGTACGTCTCGCCCGAGTTCCGCGCGTGCTTCGACATGGAGTGCGAGGCGCTCCGGCGTGTGCGCGACGAGATGGGGCTGACGAACGTCCAGATCATGGTGCCGTTCGTGCGCACGGTCGGCGAGGCCACGGCCGTCGTCGAGTTGCTCGCGCAGAACGGCCTGCGTCGCGGCGAGAATGGGCTCAAGGTCGTGATGATGTGCGAGCTGCCGGCCAACGCGATCCTCGCCGAGCGGTTCCTCGAGCACTTCGACGGCTTCTCGATCGGTTCGAACGACATGACCCAGTTGACCCTGGGACTGGACCGCGACTCGGCGCTCATGGCATCCGCCTTCGACGAGCGCGACCCCGCCGTTCTGCACCTGCTCGGCCTGGCCATCGATGCGTGTCAGCGACAGGGGAAGTACGTCGGGATCTGCGGGCAGGGTCCCAGCGACCACCCCGACTTCGCCCAGTGGCTCGTGGCCCGCGGCATCCAGTCGCTGTCGCTCAACCCCGACACGGTGGTCGAGACCTGGCTCGCCCTGGCGGCGAACGAGCGGCCCAAGGCCGAGATCCTCGCCCAGGCGCACCTGTCGCGGTTGTGACGGCGGGCTCCGGGCCGGGAGGTATCTGGGGCTTCTCCCGGCCCGGAGGTCTCAGGAGACCGGCTCGCGCTTCCGGCGCTCGGCGCGGGTCCGCGGGATCTCGGGCTCGGCGTGGGCGGCGGCCTCGGCATCCGTCACCGCCGGGCGGCGCGGCCACCAGAACCTGTCGCCCGCGATGAAGGCCATCGCGGGGACGATGACGGTGCGCACGAGGAGCGTGTCGATGAGCACGCCGATGCAGACGATCACGCCGATCTGGGTGAGCGTGATGAGGGGCAGCACGCCCAGCACCGCGAACACGGCGGCGAGCAGGATGCCGGCACTGGTGATGACCGCGCCGGTGGCGGCGAGCGCACGGATCATGCCGTTCGTCGTGCCGAGGGTGCGGGTCTCCTCCTGCGCCCGGGTGACGAGGAAGATGCTGTAGTCCACGCCGAGGGCGACGAGGAACAGGAAGCTGAACAGCAGCACGTTCGTGTCGATCGCGGGTAACCCGAACAGCGGCGTCTGGAACAGCCACCACGCGGCGCCGACCGCCGAGAAGAAGCTGGCCACCACGGCGATCAGCAGCAGGATCGGCGCCAGCAGCGCTCGCAGCAGGATCACGAGCACGAGGAACACGAGCACGAGGATCAGCGGGATGATCAGGTCCTGATCGCGCTGCTGGGCCCCGGCGACGTCGAGGGCCTGCGCGTCGAGACCGCCCACGAGAGTCTGACCCGAGCCGATCGAGTCGAGGTCGGCGCGCAACCGCTCGATCGTGGCGAACGCTTCCGGCGTCTCGGCCGACGCGTTGAGGGTGACGTCGATGCGGGTCCAGTCGGTCGTCTCCTCGACGACGCGGGCGGAGTCGACGCCCTCGATCTTCCCGGCCGCGTCCACGACCGCCTGGGCGTCGTCGACCGGCGCCATGACCGTCGCGGGCGACGTCGCTCCCGCCGAGAACGCCTCGGCGAGCACCTCCTGCCCCTTCACGGCGTCGGGCTTCTGCAGGAACCGGTCGTTCTGCGACAGGCCGGTCTGCACGAAGAACAGGCCGCTCGCGAGCGCGCCGAGCACGACCGCGCCGGTCAGGGCGACGACGACGGGACGCTTCGAAACGCCACGGCCGAGCTTGCCCCACGGGCTGCGCGAGATCGCATCGGGCGAGCCGAAGCGCGGGACGTACGGCCAGAACAGCCACCGGCCGAAGAGCACGAGCGCGGCGGGCAGCACGAGGAGGGCGAACGCCATGGCCACGACCACACCGACGGCGCACGCGAGCCCCAGCGCGCGGTTGCCGGACAGCTCGCCGAGCAGCAGCGTCGCCAGAGCCAGCGCGACGGTCGATCCGCTCGCGATGATCGCGGGGCCCGCGCCCCGCACCGCACGGCGCATCGCCTCGCGGCGGTCTTCGGCGAGGCGCAGCTCGTCGCGGTAGCGCGCGATGAGCAGCAGGGCGTAGTTCGTTCCCGCGCCGAACACGAGCACGGACAGGATGCCGGTGACCGAGGCATCCAATTCCACTCCCGCGAGCGCGGCGACACGGCGGGCCACGATGCCCGCGGAGGCGTCGGCGGTGCCGATGACGATGAGCGGCACGAGCCACAGCCAGGGGCTGCGGTACGTGATGAGCAGCAGCACGGCGACCACGATCACCGTGGTGAGGAGCAGCGTGAAGTCGGCGCCGTCGAACACCGCGGCGATGTCGACCTCGAAGCCCTCGGGGCCGGTGAGGTAGGTGTTCACGCCGGTGAGTCCATCGGCGGCGAGGGTGCGGATCTCGTCGGCGCGCTCGCTTTGGGCGGCGACGTCTTCTTCGGGCGTGAGCGGCACGACCAGCAGCGCGACGGTGCCGTCCTCGGACACCTGCGCGGGCGGGATGAAGCCGTCGGGCGTGAGCTTCACCAGGTCGCCGAAGGCCTTCTGCTGGATCGCGGCGACGGTGTCGGCGGGGAGGGCCTCGCCGTTCTCGGACGCGAACACGAGCAGGGCCGACGTGGTGTCGGCATCCGGGAAGGTGTCGAGGATCTTCTGGACCTGGACGGACTCGGCCGAATCGGGGAGGCCCGAACCCGGCGCGGTCTCGGACGACGAGCCGGAGCCGAGTGCGAAAAGAGCGGCGACGCCCGCGAACGCGACGACCAGCACGATCCAGGACGTACGCGCCGAGGTGAGGAAACGCAGGAAGCCGTTCATCGTCATCTTTCGCTAGGTGGTGAAGTATCTAGAAAATCGAGATACGAGAAAGGTAGCGCAATTTCGACGTAGGATGCCAGTCATGGAAGCGACCGAATCTTCCACCCTCCCCGCTGGTCCCGGGTTCCCGCCCGTGCGGCCCGCGACCGCGCTGGTGCGCGCCCTCTTCAGCGCCGGGACCGAGTTCGAGAAGTCGCTGCAGCACGAACTCTCCGTCAATCCCACCGGCCTCGACGCGATGGGGCACCTCGTGATGTCGGGCCCGCTCTCGCCCGGCGAGCTCTCCCGCCGCCTCGACCTGACGACCGCGGCGACGACCGCGGCGATCGACCGCCTGGTGGCGCTCGGACACGTCACCCGCGCACCGCATCCGACCGACCGCCGCAGCCTGCTGGTCGTGCCGACCGAGGCGTCGGTCCAGCGCGCGATGAGCCACCTCGCCCCGATGATCGCGGGCGTGGACGAAGTGCTCGACGACTTCAGCGACGACGAGCAGGCCGTGATCACCCGGTACCTCGAACGGGTGGTGGCCTCGTACGGGATGCCGCCCGACGACGGCACCGCCCGGCCGCGCTAGCGGGTCTGACCCCGCCCTCGTGCGGATCTCGTCGGCGACACGCCGTCTCCGCGGAGGTCGGCACGGCGTGTCGCGACGAGACTCCGCGGGACGACCCGCGGCGGGCCCAGCCGGGGCCGTAGCGCGGGCGCGCGGCACGTCGGCGCGGCACAGGCGGGCGACGCGCCGGTGCTAGCGTGCGGGGGTGACCCCGGATGCCACGACTCCCCGCCTCATCCACGTCTCGGCCGCGGTGATCACCGACGCCGACGGGCGTCTGCTGCTCGTCCGCAAGGCCGGGACCACCGCCTTCATGCAGCCTGGCGGCAAGCCCGAGCCCGGGGAGACGCCGGCCGAGACGCTCGCGCGCGAACTCGCCGAAGAGGTCGGGCTCCGAGTCGACCCCGAAGCCCTTGAGCCGCTCGGCGTGTTCACCGCCACGGCGGCGAACGAACCCGGCTTCGCGGTGGTCGCCGACGTGTTCCGCGTCGACATCGGCGGGCAGCAGCCGATCCCGGATGCCGAGATCGCCGAGCTCCGCTGGGTCACCGCCGCGACGGCATCCGGGATCGAGATCGCCCCGCTCGCGCGGGAGTACTTCCTGCCGGCCTGAGCCGGACGCGCGGGAACGCGCGGCCGCGTCAGCCTGCGTCCCGACCGACCAGCGCCCGCAGCGCCATGGCGGCGAGGACGTCGGCCGCGGACGCGGCGACCGCACTGTGCGGGGTGGAGTTGAGCAGACCGAAGGTGCCGAGGAGGCGCGTCTGCCGGTCGGCGGCATCGAGTTCGGGACGGACGGATGCCAGCACGGCATCCCACTCCTGCACGTACTGCCGCTGCAGACTCCGCACCTGCTGGTTCGCGTCGAGGGGCAGCTGCGCGAGTTCGCGGTCCTGGATGCGGATCGTGTCGGGGTCGGCCGTGGCGAAATCGAGGTGGAAGCGGACGAGCCGCGACAGCACCTCATCAGGGGTGCCGGGCTCGGCCACGAGGGCGCGGCATCCCTCCAGCAGGCGTCGGCTGGCGTCGATCAGCACCTCCGCGAGCAGCGCCTCCTTGCTCGGGAAGTAGTTGTACAGCGCCGGACCGCTCATGCCGACGGCGTCGCCGAGGTCGGCGGTCGACACCGCGGCGAACCCGCGCTCGGCGAACAACCGCGCCGCGGACCTCATCAGCGAGGCGCGGCGGTTGGCCTTCTGCGTGGCCCTCCACGTCGCGGTCACGGCGTCACTCCCCTCACGGATCTGCTCAGCGCAGCATCTCACGCGCCTGCCGCAGCACGGGTTCGTCGATCATCCGCCCACGGAAGCGGAACACCCCGGGCTGCCCCTCCGCCGCGGCGAGCACGGCCGCGGCCCATTCCCGCTCCGTGTCCGTACCGGCGTACGCGGCCCGGATGACGTCGACCTGACCCGGATGGATGCAGGCCGAAGCGGTGAAGCCCGAGGCGGCGGCATCCTCGCATTCCGCGCGGAGCCCGTCGATGTCGGCGATGTCCAGGTGCACGGCGTCGATCGCGGCGCGACCGTACGCGTGGGCGGCGAGGAGCACCGACGAGCGCGCCGCGCGCGCCACGTCGCGGTAGCGGCCGTCGGCGAAGCGACTGGAGCGCCCGTTCATGCTCGCGATGAGGTCTTCGGCACCCCACATGAGCCCCACCGTCGCGGGGTGCGCCGCGATCTCGGCGGCATGGACGACGCCCCGGGCCGTCTCGCACAGCGCGACGACCTCGAACGCCGCAGTCGCCTCGACGTCGGCGGACGACTCGGTCTTGGCGAGCATCACGCGGGTGTAGCCGGCCCGGCGGACCGCGTCGAGATCGCGCGCGTGCGCGTCCGTGTCGGCGGGATTCACCCGCACGATGGTGCGCGCCGGGTCCAGCGGCGTCGCGGCGAGCGCCTCGCGCGCCCGCGCCTTGTCGGCCGGGGCCACGGCATCCTCCAGGTCGAGGATGACGGTGTCGGCCGCAGCCGCCGCCTTCGCGTAGCGGTCGGGCCGATCGGCCGGGCAGAAGAGCAGGGCGGGTCCGTTCATGTGCGGCGTCCTTTCGTGGCATCCCTCTGGTGCAGTGTCGCGGCGCGGTGTCGCGGCGGGGTTCGGTGTCGCGGCGGGGTTCGGGCTCCAGGACACTCAACGCTCGGGCGGGAGCGCGGCGGCGGGCGGGAGCGCGGCGGCGGGCGGGGACGCGGCGGGGTCGGGCGCGGCGGCGGGCGTGACCACGGCGAGCGTCTGCCCGCGGGTCACGGTGTCGCCGACGTGGGCGTGCAGCGCCACCGTCCCGGCGACGCTCGATCGCACGACGTGTTCCATCTTCATCGCCTCGACCGCCATCACGGCGTCGCCGACCTCGATCGCGTCGCCGTCCGCGACACGCACGAGCACCACCGTGCCGGGCATCGGCGACACGAGGACCGGGTCGACCTCCGCCGCCGCCGCGGTGCCGTGATGTGCGCGCGCGGGCTCCGCCCGCCGCACGGCGCCGCGGTCGGCGATCCAGACGGTGTCGCCGTCGACGAGGGCCGCGAAGGTCCGCGCCGCCCCGCCGACATCCACCGTCACCGTCCCCTCGTCGTGCGATCGCACCCGCGCGGGCCGCCCGTCGACCGACAGCGTGTCGCCGGACCCGCACACCTCGACCGTCCGCCCCTCGCCCGCCACGACCAGGGGAAACCGGCGCGCCGCCGGCTGACCGAGCCGCCACCCGTCGCCGCGCCCCCACGGTCCGGGTCCCGCGGCCGCGGCCCGATCGAGCAGCAGCGCCGCCTCGGCGAACACCCGATCGTCGACGGAGGTGGCCGAAGGCGTGCCCGACTCCCGGGCGATGAGTCCCGTGTCCATGGTGCCGGCCACGACGTCGGGCAGCCCGAGCAGCGCCCGCAAGAACTCGACGTTCGTCGGGAAGCCGAACACCGCCGTGTCACCCAGGGCGGCGACGAGCCTCCGCCGCGCGCTCTCCCGGTCCGGCCCCCACGCGATGATCTTCGCGAGCATCGGGTCGTAGTCGACCGAGACGTCGAGGCCATCCTCCAGCGCCGTGTCAACGCGGATGCCCGCGCCCTCCGGGTGCACCACGCGAGCGACGTGTCCGCCCGTCGGCAGGAACCCGGATGCCGGGTCCTCGGCGTACACGCGCGCCTCGAACGCGTGCCCGGTCAGGGTCACGGCATCCTGGGTCAGATCCAGCGGCTCGCCGGCGGCGATCCGCAGCTGCTGCTCGACGAGGTCGAGCCCGGTGATCTCCTCGGTGACGGGGTGCTCGACCTGCAGGCGCGTGTTCATCTCCATGAAGAAGAACGCGTCCGGGGCGTCGGCCGAGACGATGAACTCGACGGTTCCGGCGCCGCGGTAGCGGACGCTGCGGGCGGTCTCGCACGCGGCCTCGCCGATGCGGGCGCGCGTCGCGGCGTCCAGCAGGGGGGACGGCGCCTCCTCGATGACCTTCTGGTGCCGGCGTTGCAGCGAGCACTCGCGCTCACCCAGGTGCACGACCGTCCCGTGGGCGTCGGCGAGGATCTGCACCTCGATGTGCCGCGGACGGTGCAGGTAGCGCTCGAGGAACAGCGTGTCGTCGCCGAAGCTCGCGGCCGCCTCGCGCCGCGCCGCGGCGAGCGCCGGGGCGAGGTCGGCTGCGTCCTCGACGACGTGCATGCCCTTGCCGCCCCCGCCCGCGGAGGGCTTGATGAGGAGCGGGTACCCGATGCCGTCCGCCGCGGCGATGAGGTCGCCGTCGGTCATCCCGGCGCGCGCGACGCCCGGAACGGTCGGCACGCCGCGGGCCTCGACGGCGTGCTTCGCGGTGATCTTGTCGCCCATCGTCGAGATGGCATCCGGGGTCGGACCGATGAACACGAGCCCGGCCTCCGCGCAGGCGCGGGCGAATGCCGCGTTCTCGGCGAGGAAGCCGTACCCGGGGTGGATCGCCTGCGCCCCCGTGTCGCGCGCGGCCCGCAGGATCGCGTCGACGTCGAGGTAGCTCTGCGCGGCGGCGGCGGGTCCGATGCGTACGGCGACGTCCGCGAGGTGCACATGACGGGCGGCCGCATCGGCGTCGCTGTACACGGCGACCGAGCGGATGCCGAGGCGGCGGAGGGTGCCGATGACGCGGCAGGCGATCTCGCCCCGGTTGGCGATGAGGACGGTGTCGAACATGCGGATCACATCCGGAAGACGCCGTAACCCGGCGCGTCGAGGGGGGTGCGGGAGACGACGTCGAGCGCGAGGGCGAGCACATCGCGGGTCTGGGCGGGTTCGATGATCCCGTCGTCCCAGAGCCGCGCGGTGGAGTAGTACGGGCTCCCCTGTTCCTCGTACTGCGCGCGGATCGGCGCCTCGAACGCCGCCTGATCGTCGGCCGTCCAGGTTTCGCCGCCGGCCTCGATCTGGTCGCGACGGACCGTGGAGAGAACGGATGCCGCCTGCGGACCGCCCATGACCGAGACCCGCGCCCCCGGCCACAGCCACAGGAACCGCGGCGAGTAGGCCCGTCCGCACATCGAGTAGGTGCCGGCGCCGAACGATCCGCCGACGACGACGGTCAGCTTCGGGACCGAGGCGCACGCGACGGCGTTGACCATCTTCGCGCCGTGCTTCGCGATGCCCGCCGACTCGTACTCGCGCCCCACCATGAAGCCGGCGATGTTCTGCAGGAACACCAGCGGGATGCCGCGCTGATCGCACAGCTCGATGAAGTGCGCGCCCTTGAGCGCCGATTCTCCGAACAGCACGCCGTTGTTCGCGATGATCCCGACGCGGTGCCCCTCGATGCGGGCGAAGGCGGTGACGAGGGTCTCGCCGTACTCGCGTTTGAACTCGTGGATGCTGCCGGCGTCGACGATGCGCGTGAGGATCTCGCGGGCGTCGTAGGGGGTGGTGAGTTCGACCGGCACGACGTCCTCGAGCTCTCGCGGGTCCTTCTCGGGTTCGGCGGCGGGTGCTGGCATCCGCTGTTCGGGCGGCGGCAGTGTCGCGACGATGTCGCGCACGATCTCGAGGGCGTGCGCGTCGTTCTCGGCGAGGTGGTCGGCGACGCCCGAGACCCGGGTGTGGACGACCCCGCCGCCGAGGTCTTCGGCGCTCACGACCTCGCCGGTCGCGGCTTTCACCAGCGGCGGCCCGCCGAGGAAGATCGTGCCCTGGTTCCGTACGATCACCGTCTCGTCGCTCATCGCCGGCACGTACGCCCCGCCCGCGGTCGACGAGCCGAGCACCGCGGCGATCTGCGGGATGCCGTCGCGCGACATCCGCGCCTGGTTGTAGAAGATGCGGCCGAAGTGGTCGCGGTCGGGGAAGACCTCGTCCTGCATCGGCAGGAACGCCCCGCCCGAGTCGACGAGGTACACGCAGGGGAGGCGGTTCTCCGCCGCGATCTCCTGCGCGCGGAGATGCTTCTTGACCGTGATCGGGTAGTACGTCCCGCCCTTCACCGTCGCGTCGTTGGCGACGACCATCACGTGCCGACCGTGGACCAGGCCGATCCCGGCGATCACTCCCCCGGCGGGACAGTCGCCGCCGTACATGTCGAACGCCGCGAGCGGCGCGACCTCGAGGAACGGGCTGCCGCGGTCGAGCAGCGCGTCGATCCGGTCGCGGGCGAGCATCTTGCCGCGGGCGGTGTGGCGCTCGCGCGCCCTCTCGGGCCCGCCTTCGGCCACGACCGCGCGCCTCTCGCGCAGCTCCTCGACGAGCGCGCGGTAGTCCTGCGCCATGACGACCCTCCGTTGGGTTATCGGTCTGTAACTGAATTCAGGTTACTGCTCGATAACCGAAGTGTCGAGGGCGCGGGCGACGGGCGCACCCGACGACACCGTCGACCCGGCGAGTGTCCACGACACGCCGCATCGCGACCCCCGCCAACGGCGTGTCTTGGACACTGGGCAGCAGGTCACGCGCGACCCAGCGCCGTCACCTCACCACGAGCTCTTGCGGTAGTCCTTCAAGAAGATGCCGAAGAGGTCTTCGCCGGCCTCGCCGCGCACGATCGGGTCGTACACGCGGGCGGCGCCGTCGACGAGGTCGAGCGGGGCGTGGAAGCCCTCCTCGGCCAGACGCACCTTGGTGAAGTGCGGGCGCTCGTCGGTGATCCAGCCGGTGTCGACGGCGGTCATCAGGATGCCGTCGGACTCGAACATCTCGCGGGCACTCGTGCGCGTGAGCATGTTGAGGGCGGCCTTGGCCATGTTCGTGTGCGGGTGGCCGGGCCCCTTGTATCCGCGCCCGAAGACGCCCTCCATCGCCGAGACGTTGACGATGTACTTCCGCCGCGCCGTCGACGCCGCCATCGCGGGACGCAGCCGGCTCACCAGCAGGAACGGCGCCGTCATGTTCGCCAGCTGCACCTCGAGCATCTCGAGGGGTTCTACCTGGTCGACGTGCTGCGTCCAGCTGTTGATGCGGTCCTCGTCGGGGATGAGTCCGCCGGCGTCGATCGCGGTTCCCGTCATCAGGCGTTCCAGCGACGACGACCCCGCGGCCATCGCCTCGGCCGTCAGCTCCTCGGCCGTGCGCGCGGCCGACGCGAGGATGGGGTGTGCCGACACCGACTGCGCCAGCGCGAGCGGGTGCGCATCGTTGGTGTGGCCGAACGTGACCAGCTCGGGCAGCGGTCCGTCCGGGAGCGGTGCGAGTTCGGCATCCACCAGGGGTTTGTACGCACCCGGCGAGCGCCGCACGGTCTGCGCGGCGTTGTTGATGAGGATGTCGAGCGGGCCATCGGATGCCACCGACTCGGCGAGCCCGATCACCTGGGCGGGGTCGCGCAGGTCGATGCCGACGACCTTGAGCCGGTGCAGCCAGTCCGCGCTGTCGGGCAGCGACGAGAAGCGCCGCACCGCGTCGCGCGGGAAGCGGGTCGTGATCGTCGTGTGGGCGCCGTCGCGCAGCAGGCGCAGCGCGATGTACATGCCGATCTTCGCGCGGCCACCGGTGAGCAGCGCGCGCTTGCCGGTGAGGTCGGTGCGCGCGTCGCGCTTGGCGTGGCTCATCGCCGCGCAGTCGGGGCACAGCTGGTGGTAGAAGGCGTCGACGAGCGTGTAGAGCTCTTTGCAGATGTAGCAGTTGCGCGGCTTGATCAGCTCGCCGGCGTACGGCGTCTCGACGCGGGTCGCGAGCGGGATGCCGCGCGTCTCGTCGTCGATGCGGTCGGCCGCCCCGGTCGCGGTGGCGGCGACCACGGCTTTGTCGGCGTCGGCGATCCGCTGGCGCTTCTCTTTGCGGGACTGCCGCTTGACGTCTTTGTAGAGCTTCCCGGTCTGCCGGCGCAGCGCGATGTAGGCCGGGTCTTCGGGGTCGAGGGCCGAGGCCGCGTCGAGCACGCGCAGCGCGATCTCGAGCTCGTGGGGATCGATGGATGCCACGCGGCCGGCCTCGCGATCGGGTGTCGGGAGTGTTTCGGGCACGGAAGAGTGTACCGAGGCGCGGCTGGGAGGCACCCGGGGCGGGCCCACCCGACTCGGTGTCCACGACACGCGGGCGGTAGCGCGCGGCATCCGCGTGTTCTGGACACTCAACGCTTCACGCGCGGCGTCGACGCGTGTCCTCGACGCGACGCGACGCGGCGCGGGCGTCAGGGTTTGCCGTTGTCGACCCACCGCGTGTGCGACTTGAGCGCGTGCGTCACCGCGAGTCGCACGGCGAAGTACACCGCTCCGCCGATCACCGCGAGGCCGACGGCCCACGCCAGCAGGAGAACGATCACGTGGAGCCCGCCCATTGCCACCATCCGGCGACTCTAGCCGCGGGTGCCGGCGCGGCCAAGCGTCCTGGCATCCGTTCGCCAGAACAGGGGATGCCACGAGAACAGGCCGCATCGCGCGAGATCCGTCCTGTCCTCGGCGAATCGCCTGTTCTCAGCGCGCGGCCGAGTGCGGTGCCGCGGCGCCGGGTCAGCGCACCGCCACCGCCGCGGCATCCACCGCGCGCGGAGCCGATGCTGCCCGCCGGTCGGGGTCGAAGCGCAGCAGCACGCGCTGCATGCGGACCTCGACTCCCCGGTGCAGCACCCAGGCGAGGCCGAGCGAGATCGCGAACGCCACCGCGGCGAGTCCGATGGCACGGGGCCAGTGCAACTCCGGGTGTCCGTCGGGCCACGCCGACGAGACCGACGCGATGACGAGCAGGTGCACGAGGTAGAACGCGAACGACAGGCGTCCGAGCTCCTGCCACACCGGGCCGGCGAGGAACGTCGACGAACGGTGCGCGTCGGCCGACGCGAGCGCGGCGACGAGCAGCGCGAAACCGCCGACGGTGATCGTGAGGCCCGGGTGGATGTCGGTGCCGGGGAGCGCCGGCGCCTCGGAAACGGCGTACCCGAGCACCGCGAGCGGCACCGCGAGGCGGAGCGACGCCGGACGCCACGCCGTCTGCTTCATCAGCAGCGCCAGCACCACGCCCAGGACGAACTCGGGCAGCCGCAGCAGCGGGGTGGATGCCGCGGACATCGGCACGGGCGAGCCGGCGGCGATCGCGGGGGCGAGGGCGACGAGCACGAGCGCCCCGGCCGCGACGGCCCAGAGGACGCGGGCCGAACGCCCGGCGACCAGGCGGATCACCAGCGGGAAGGTCAGGTAGAAGAACGCCTCGCAGACCAGCGACCAGCTCGCGGGATTCCCCGCCTGCCACCAGTCGGGAACCCACCCGCTGAGCAGCAGCACGTTCGCACCGAGCGGCGCGACGCCGTCGGTGCGGATCTCGGGAATCAGTGTGGCGGCGGCGATCACCGCCAGCATCACGCCCACGACGTGCAGCGGATAGATGCGGGCGGCGCGATGCAGCCAGAACGAGCGTGCCGTCTGCGCGGGCTTGTACCCCCACGCCAGCACGAACCCGGACAGGATGAAGAACAGCGTGACGCCGGTCTTCCCGGCTTCGAAGACGAATCCCCACAGGTCGCCCGCGCGCCCGCCGAAGTACTCCACAGCCATGAGGTGGTGGCCGAAGATGAGCATCGCGGTGAGCCAGCGGAGTCCCGTGAGCGAGGGAAGGTGCCGCGCGGCCGGCGGACGACCGGATGCCAGAGCCCGGACGTCGGGACGGGGAGCCGTCGTGGTGGTCATGCTGGTCATCGCCTCCCGGAACGCTCGCGTCGGCGGCGCGAAGGCCGCGCAGACCCGGAACGTTACCCGTTCGTGATGTAGAGAAGCCTGAGAGACGCCGGGCTTGACGAGCACCGCGGGCCGTGGCATCCGCGAGTCAGTAGTCTTCGCCCATGTCCGACCACGCGGTTCCCAACCTGCCGTCTCGCGATCTCGACGCGACGGCCTCTTTCTACGGCGCGTTCGGGTTCGCACGGGAGTATCGCGACGATCAGTGGCTCATCCTTCGGCGCGGAGAGCTCCGACTGGAGTTCTTCCCGCACCCCGACCTGGTGCCCGAGGAGAGCTCCTTCATGTGCAGCCTCCGCGTCGATGATCTCGACGACCTGTACGAGCGGATCGCCGCATCCGGCGTCGCCGAGACGACGACCGGGCGTCCCCGACTCCATCCCGTCCGGATGCAGCCATGGGGGCAGCGGGCGGGGTTCCTCATCGACACGGACGGCACCCAGCTGCACCTGATCGAGAACGCCGACTGAGGCGCCGTCGCCCTCGTCTCCCCGCGGACACGCGGCGAGCGGAGGAGATCCGGGCAGCGGAGGACCGGTCGCGGCTGAAGGGCCCTCCCTCCGCCGAATCTCCTCCGCTCGACCACCGCCTCCGCACCCCCGACCCGGCCACACGGGGGACGAGGATGCCGGGAAACCGCGCCGGCACGACTCCGGCGCCCGTCAGCCGCGCGGCGCCTGCAGCAGCATCCCGAACGTGCGCAGCGTGTCACTCAGGCCCACGGACGCGTCGAGCAGCCACTGGATCTGCAGACCGTCGGATGCCGCGATGAGCAGCGCCGCGAGGTGGTCCGCCGACACGTCGTCGCGGATCCGCCCCTCGGCCTGCTGCGCGCGGAACGTCTCGCCGAGCTCGGCGCGCAGCCGCTCGAAACGGGTCGTGAAGTAGTCCTTGCCGACGCCGCTGTCTACCTCGAGCGCGGCGGCGACGAGGGTGGAGTAGAGCTGCACGAACCCCGGAACCTCGACGTTCGCGGTCGCGGCGGCGATCATGCCTTCGACACCCCCGTCCACCGGATGCGCCGCCTCCGCCTCGGCCTGCTTCGCAGCGGCGTGGTCGTAGACGGCGACGAGGAGCTGCTCGCGCGAGTCGAAGTAGTGCAGGAGCGCGGCGTGCGAGACGCCGATCGACTCGGCGATGCGCCGCAGCGACGTCCCGTCCGCGCCGCGGCGACGGAACACCTCGATCGCCCGGTCGAGGATCTCCTGACGTCGTTCGACACCTCGCCGCCGCTGCCCGGGGCGGCCGATCGTGGCATCCTCGCTCATCCGCCCACCTTCTCGCATCCGTCGGGACTAGCGTAACCTCCACATGGAGGTTAGAGTGACGACACGGCCCCTTCGGCCCTCAACGACGATCTGTAGAAGGACTCCGATGACCACCTCCCTCCCAGAAGCCTCGGTGCAGCTGTACACGCTGGCATCCGAGTTCTCGGCCGACATGTCGGGCTCGCTCGACAAGCTCGCCGCCCTCGGCCTCCGCAACGTCGAGGCGTTCGCGTTCGTCGACCGCCCCGCCGAGATCCGCGCGGCCCTGGATGCCAGCGGCCTGGCCTCCCCCACCGGCCACGCCCCGCTGCTCAGCGACGAACTGTGGACGCCCGACGGCTCGATCCCCACGCCCGCACCCGAGGTCGTGTTCGAGGCCGCAGCCACGATCGGCATCCAGACGGTCATCGACCCGTTCGTCTCGGCCGACCGCTGGCTCACCGAGGACGGCGTCGCCGACATCGCCGAGCGCCTCAACCGCGCCGCCGACGTCGCCGCGACGTTCGGCTTGAGCGTCGGCTACCACAACCACGCGCAGGAGTTCGTGGCCGACTTCGACGGGCAGACCGCCTACGACCGCTTCGTGTCGCTCACCGACGCGCGCGTGCAGCTCGAGCTCGACCTGTTCTGGGCGCTGACCGGCGGCCAGGACGTGCCCGCCCTCGTCGCGAAGCTCGGCGACCGCCTCACGGCCGTGCACGTCAAGGACGGCGTCGTCCCGGCATCCAACCCCTGGGGTCCGGACGCCGCCGAGCTGTCGACCGCGACGCTCGACCAGCGCCACGCCGGCACCGCCGACGTCCCGCTCGCCGAGTCGCTCCGCGCGGGCAGCGGCATCCGCTACGCCGTGATTGAGTACGACCGCGCCCCCGGCGACGTGTTCGCCGACATCGCCGCGAGCCTGGCATTCCTCAAGGACGGCGGGTTCGTCGCATGACCCGGCCCCTCGGAGTCGGCGTCATCGGCGCAGGCGTCATCAGCCAGACGTACCTCGAGAACCTCACGTCGTTCCCCGACGTGAACGTCGTCGCCGTGGGCGACCTGCTGCCCGACCGCGCGCGGGCGAAGGCCGAGGAGCACGGCGTCCCCTCCGCCGGCACCCCCGATGACGTACTGGCGAACCCCGACGTCGATCTGGTCGTGAACCTCACGATCCCGCAGGTGCACGTCGAGGTGTCGTCGGCCGCCATCGCCGCGGGCAAGCACGTCTGGACCGAGAAGCCGATCGGCCTCGACCGCGACGCGACCCGCGCCCTCCTCGCGCAGGCGGATGCCGCGGGCCTGCGCATCGGCTCCGCGCCCGACACCCTGCTCGGACCGGGATTCCAGTCCGCCAAGCGCGCGATCCAGAAGGGCGTCATCGGCGAGCCGATGTTCGTGCAGACGTCGTTCCAGACGCAGGGCCCCGACCTGTGGCATCCGGATCCCGAGTTCCTGTTCGCCCGCGGTGCGGGTCCGCTGCTCGACATGGGTCCGTACTACTTCTCGGCCCTGGTGAGCCTGCTCGGCCCGATCGCCGCGGTGACCGCGCGCGGTTCGCGCCCGCGCCTCGAGCGCACGATCCACGCCGGACCCCGCGCGGGCGAAACGTTCCCGGTCGAGGTCCCCTCGAGCATCCAGGTGCTGTCGTCGTTCGCGGGCGGCCAGCACGGCACGCACCTGATGAGCTTCGACTCCGCGCTCGAGCGCCACGGCGTGCTCGAGATCCACGGCACCGAGGGCTCGATCGTGCTGCCGGACCCCAACCGCTTCGACGGCCGCATCGCGTACGTGAAGCCGTTGGGCGTCATCCGCGACGGCATGCGCTTCGAGCAGGACTGGGTCGAGATCCCCAACGAGGGCACCGTCGTCGGCCGCGGCATGGGCGTGCTCGACATGGCCCGCTCGATCGCCGCCGACCGTCCGCACATCGCCACGGGCGAGCTCGGGTTCCACGTGCTCGACGTCATGCTGTCGGCCGAGGAGTCGTCCGCCACCGGCCAGACGCTCGAGATCGGCAGCACCGTGGCCCCCGTGCCGCTGCTCAACGAGGGCTTCGACCCCTTCGCGTCGACGCTCTGACGCGCGCACTTCCGCCCCGTGGTGTCCTGTGGATGCCACGGGGCGGTGGTGTTTTCCGGGCGGTGGTGTTCTCGGGGCGTAGGGGTGCGGCGGGGTCGGGTGGGGGTCCCGGCGGTGCCGGGGGGGGCCGGGCTCGGGCTCCGGGCTCGCGCTCGGTGTCCAAGACACGCGGACGGGATGCCGTGGCATCCGCGTGTCCTGGACACTCAACGCCGCGCGCTCGCCACGGCCTCGCATCACCCCGGCGAGTGTCCAGGACACGCCGCATCGCGACCCCCGCCAACGGCGTGTCCTGGACGCTCGACGCCGCACGAGCGAGGGCGCCGGGCCCGGCCACGGGTCCGCCACGGCAGAGTGCTTGACTGAGGGGGTGGATCTCGAGCGGTGCGGGCCGGACGACATCGAGGCACTCACGGCGTTCCTCGGCGAGGTGGATCTCACGCGGAGCGGCCTGGATGCCGCGAGCGTGCGGCTCTGGCTCGCGCACGACGGCACGGGCGTGATCGTCGGCAGCACCGGCTACGAGATCAGCGGCGACGGTGACCACGCGCTGATCCGCAGCGTCGCGGTGAGTGCGGACCAGCGCTCACGCGGTCGCGGGAGTGCCCTCGCGACCTTCGCGCTCGCGCGCGCGGCCGAGGAAGGCGCGCGCAGGGCGTGGCTGTTCAGCCGGCGTTCGGGTCCGTTCTGGCAGAGCCTCGGGTTCGAACCCGCCGATCGCGACGAGCTCGCCGAAGTCCTGGCCGACACGCACCAGGTGCGGCTCTTCCGGCAGACCGGCCAGTTGGGACGGGAGGTCGCCTGGTCGCGCCCCCTGGCGGCGGGCGAGTAGCTGCGGGAGATTTCACCCGGTTCACTCTTTTCCCAGGTCAGATGCTGTTCCCGGGATGGCTAAGGCTCCTCCACAACCCACAGACGACGGGATCCATCCCCCGTCGCCCGTTCGAGCCCGCTCTGATGTCGGACCCCCTCGCTAGCATGCATGCATGTCCTTCGATTCGCGTTCACCGCTCCCCGATGACGGGGCTGTCGCCCTGTCGGCGGTGCTGGTCGAGGTGCGGGGAGTGGATGCCGAGGTCGCCTCCGCCGAGGCCCGGCGGGTGCGGGCGTTAGCCCGGGCGGGGCACCTCGCCCTCGATGCTTCCGCGGGGCTGCGGGCGGTGTCGCGGGCGGCCGAGATGGCGCTGCGGGAGGTCGCGTCCGAGATCGCGGCCGCGTCACACCTGTCCGATCGCGCCGTGCAGGGACAGATCGGTCAGGCGATGACCCTCACCGACGACTTCCCCGTCACCCTGGACGCGTGGGAAGCGGGGGCCCTGGCCCACGCGCACGTGCGGGTGATCGTGGATGCCGGGACCCCACTGCCGCCGGAGCGTCGGGCGGAGTTCGACGTCCTCGCCGTCACCACCGCCGAAGGACTGAGCCCCGGGCGGTTGAAGGCGCGACTGGCGGCGTTGGCGGAGGCGCTGCAGCCCACCACCCTCACCGAACGCCACCGACGCGGCCGAGAGACCCGGTGCGTCCGCGTCGTTCCCGGGGTCGACGGGATGTCCGACCTGATCGCGACGCTCCCGACCGTGCTGGCGGTGGGGATCTACGACCGACTCGTGCAACAGAGCGCCGCGATCATCGACGCACGCCGGGACACCCCGCGAGAGGGGCCGCGGTCTCCCGCGGGCACCGGGATCGCCGTCAACACGCACGGCGCCGAGGGTGGGGCCGCGGGCAGCGGCGGGTGGGCGGAGGGCACCGCCGCGGAGCACGGCAGCACGGCGGCTCCCGAACCCGCACCCGCCCCCGACACCCGTACGGCCGATCAGGTCCGCGCGGACATCCTCGCCGATCTCCTCCTGACCGCCGCACCCGACGCCGACCCCACCCGCGCCGATGACGGCCCCGGTGTCCTCGGGGCGATCCGCGCGCGCGTGCAGGTCGTCGTTCCCGCGCTGACGATGCGGCACCCCGGCACCGAGAACTCCGACCCCGCCACCCTCGTCGGACACGGACCCATCGACGCCGACACCGCCCGCGCCCTCGCCGACGCCACCCCGCTGCCCTGGGACCGGGTCCTCACCCACCCCGTCACCGGCGCCGTGCTCCACACGGACACCTACGCCCGCACCACCGCGATCGACCGACACCTCCGCGCCCGCGACCGCCACTGCCGCTGGCCCGGCTGCACCACCCCCGCCGTCCGCTGCGAAGTCGACCACACCCGAGACCACGCCCTCGGCGGCCCCACCAACGTCACCAACCTCGCCCACCTCTGCCAGCGACACCACACCCAGAAGCAGTTCACCCGCTGGAAAGTCCATCAACTCCCCGCCGGGGTACTCGAGTGGACCTCCCCCACCGGATGCGTCTACATCGACGAACCGCTGCCCTATTCACCCGCGGTCAGATTCCGCCCTGACGACCCCACCTCGCCGCAGCCCTCGACCGACCCGCCACCCCCGACCGACCATGAACGCGAACCGGCACCGTTCTGAAACCGGACGTGGGCGCATCCGCGCGGTCGCGCGCGCCTGCGTCACGTATCTCGGATCACACGCCAGAACTGCGCGGAGCGAGGCAGTCACGCGGCTGCGCCGACTCTTCCGCAGCGTGGCGAGCCGGCACCTACGCCAGCAGCTCGCGGAGCCGCGCGTACTCGTCTTCCATGCCGGAGTTCGCGCGGCGCGGGTCGGTCGACTCGCCGACCCGCCGCATGTCGGCGAGATATCGCCGGTCCGCCTCGAGCCGCGCGTGAGCGTCCGAGCCGACGTTGCCGTGCCCCGGGATCACCACCCGCGCCGCGCGCGCGTACGGCGCCAGCACGTCGAGCGCCCGCTCGTACGCCGGAACGTCGTCCGGGTCGAACGGCAACGGCAGCTCGACGTCGCTGAGCATGTCGCCCGCGACCAGCACGCGCGACCCCGGGAGCCAGACCGCCGTGTGCCCCGGGGCATGCCCGTCGTGCACGACGAGCTCGACGTCGAACGTGGGGGAGCCGGCATCCACTCGCCCCATCAGTTCGACCAGGTCACCAGGGAACTCCGGCCCGAGCGCCGCGACCAGAGCATCCCTTTCCGCACGCGCGAGCTCGGCCGTCCGCGCCGACGCCCACCTCGGCACTTCACCGAAGGAGGGATGCCACAGCAGATGATCGTGATGCGCGTGCGTCGCGAATCCCTCGGCGACCGTCAGACCCTTCTCGCGCAAGGAAGCCGCGAGCGCGTCGAGCTCATCCGGCATCCAGCCCGGATCGATCAGCAATGCGCGACCCGAGGCCGTCACCACCGTCGTGTTCATCTGCATGACACGACTGGTGGCGACGAGCACCCCCGGTGCGACCTCGTGAAGCGACGGGAGCGGGGAAGACATGGTCCGGCTACTCTGTCACCTCCGCACGGTCCACGCGGAACGTCTCCGTCCGCCCGTCGGGAGCCGTCACGGTCACCTCGGCCACGCCCGAACCCCCCGGGAAGACCCGCAGCGTCAACCCGTCCAGGTAGTCGTAGTCGGGCCGGTCCTCGCGCGCCCCCCAGGGCAGCACCGCGCCCGGCCGCACGTACAGAGGCAGCGAGTCGAAGCCGTGCGTCTCGCGACGCCACACTCCGCCGGTGACCCGCTCCCCCGAGAGCAGGTGCGTCCACTCCCCCGGCGGCAGGTAGAAAGTCACGTCCCCGGATGCCGAGAACACCGGCGCCACGAGCACGTCGGGTCCGAGCATGTACTGCCGGTCGAGGTGCAGCGTCGTCGGGTCGTCGGGGAACTCCAGAGCCATCGGCCGCATCATCGGAACGCCAGTGGACGCCGCCGCGCGCGCCGCAGCGTACAGGTACGGCATGAGCCGGAGCTTCAGGCGCGAGAACTGCCGCGTCACGTCGACGGCTTCGTCGTCGAACGCCCACGGCACCCGGTACGAGTCCGAGCCGTGGAAGCGACTGTGCGACGACAGCATCCCGTAGGCGATCCACCGCTTGAACACGGCGGGGTCGGGGGTGCCCTCGAACCCGCCGATGTCGTGGCTCCAGAACGAGAAGCCGCTCCACGCGAGCGACAGACCGCCGCGCAGCGTCTCGGCCATCGACGCGAACGTCGAGGAGTTGTCGCCGCCCCAGTGCACGGGCATCGTCTGCCCGCCGGCCGTCGCCGAGCGCGCGAACAGCACGGCTTCGCCGACGCCCCGCTCCTCGACGAGCACCTCGTGCACGGCCTGGTTGTACAGCTGCGCGTAGAGGTTGTGCATGCGCTCGGGGTCGGTGCCGTCGAAGTACACGACGTCGGTGGGAATCCGCTCGCCGAAGTCGGTCTTGAAGCAGTCCACCCCCTGCGCGATGAGGCGCCGCAGGTACGACTGGTACCAGCGCACGGCATCCGGGTTCGTGAAATCGACGAGCGCCATGCCCGGCACCCACAGGTCCCACTGCCACGGCGTCCCGTCCGGCCGCCGCACGAAGTAGCCGTGCTCGACACCCTCGGCGAACAGCGGCGAGCGCTGCGCGATGTACGGGTTGATCCACACCGACACGCGCAGGTCACGGTCGTGGAGGCGCCGGAGCATGGCATCCGGATCCGGGAACACCCGCTCGTCCCACGTGAAATCGGTCCAGTTGAACTCGCGCATCCAGAAGCAGTCGAAGTGGAACACCGACAGCGGCAGGTCGCGCTCGGCCATGCCGTCGATGAACGAGTTCACGGTCGCTTCGTCGTAGTCGGTGGTGAACGACGTCGTCAGCCACGTCCCGAACGACCACGCCGGCACGACGGGCGGCCGCCCGGTGAGGGCCGTGTAGCGCTCGAGCACCTCCTTCGGGGTCGGGCCGGCGATCACGAAGTACTCCAGCGCCTCGCCCGAGACCGAGAACTGCACGCGCTCGACGTTCTCCGAGCCGATCTCGAACGACACGTGGCCGGGGTCGTTGACGAGCACGCCGTACCCGCCGGACGACACGTAGAACGGCACGCTCTTGTAGGCCTGCTCGCTCGAGGTGCCGCCATCGGCGTTCCAGATGTCGACGGTCTGCCCGTTCTTCGCGACGGGCCCGAAACGTTCGCCGAGGCCGTAGATCGCCTCGCCGACGCCCAGGTCGAGCTGCTCGTGGACGAAGTGCCGCGAGAACGGCACGCCCGTGTCGGCGCCGGCGTTGCCGATCACCCCGGTCTCGACGTCGGCGCCCTCGGCGAGGCTGACCCGACCGAGCGACCGGATGCCACTGCCCGTGACGCGCGTCCCATCGACCTCGAACGACAGGTCCCACGGCGCTCCCGGCGCCACCCGCGCGGTGAGCCGCCCCGCGGTGAGCGTGCCGGCCTCGACGTCGACGCTCCCCCCGCCCACCACCGCACCCGGCAGGGCGAAACCGACCGGTCGGCGGGCACCGTCGTGGTGGACGACCCGCACCCGCACGACGCCCTCGAGCGGCGACGACAGCGTCACGGTGAGGACGCTGCGGTTGAGCACGTCGCCGCGTTTGGCGATGACCTTCGTCGGGGCGTGCACGATCAGCCCCGGCCCGTCAGGGGTGTCGGTGGGCGCGATGTCGTACGCCTCGGCGGCGTAGTCGACGGTGACACCCGGCCGCATGAGCCAGAAACCATCGGTGAACTTCATTGCGTGACTGCTCCTGCCGTGATGCCGCGGGTCGGCGTAGACGAAAAGGGGAAGATCCTCACTTCACGGCCCCCGCCGTGATGCCGCGCGTGAGCGTGCGCTGGAAGATCAGGAAGAAGATCAGGGTCGGGATGATGCCCAGCAGGGCCGAGGCGCTGATCGTGGTGACATCCATCAACCGGTCGCCCTGCAGCACGCTGATGGCCACGGGGACGGTCTGGTTGTCATTGGATGCCAGGAACGTCAGGGGGATCAGGAACTCGTTCCACGTCCAGATGAAGAAGAAGATGACGAGCACCGACAGGGTCGGGCGGCTGATGGGGAAGACGACGCGCCACAGGATCTGCCAGCGGGTCGCGCCGTCGATCGACGCGGCCTCGAGGATCTCGCGGGGGAACGTGCCGTACACCGACGACAGCAGGTACGTGCCGAAGGCCGCCTGGATCACCGTGAAGACGATGATGACCGACAGCAGGTTGTCGTAGAGGCCGACGGATTTGAACATGTAGTACAGCGGGTACAGGAGCGCTTCCTGCGGCAGCAGGTTCGCGAGCAGGAACAGCAGCACGATCCCCGTGCGACCCCGCACGCGTCCGATGCCGATCGCGAAGGCGTTGAGCATCGAGATGCCCACGGCCAGCACCGCGACGACTCCGGAGATGAGGATCGAGTTGCCGACCTTGCGGGGGAAGTCGACGCGGTTCCAGAAGTCGATGATCCCGCCGAAGTCGAGCTGCTGCGGCAGAGCGAGCGGACCCGACGTGGCGTAGTCGACCGGCGACTTGAACGAGTTCACGAGCACGAGGTAGAACGGCGCGAGCACGAGCAGCGCGCCGACGACGACGAGCGCGAGCAGCAGCCAGTCGACGGGACGACGACGTGTCATGCCACCCCGGCCGCTGCGCCGCGGCGGGCGTCCGGTGGTGATGACGGCGGTGGCGGTCACAGTCCGGCCCTTTCCTTGCGTTCGAGCGAGGTCTGCACGCGGATGAACACGATCGACACGATGACGACGAGGATCGTCAGCACCGTCGCGATGGTCGCGCCGTAGCCGACGTTCCGCTTCGTGAAGAACTCGAGGTAGGCGTAGTACGCCGGGACGATGGTGGATCCGGCCGGCCCGCCCTGCGTGATGACGTACACGGGTCCGAAGACCTTCAGCGCCGCGATCGTGCAGGTGAGGGTGACGACGAAGATCTCGGGGCGGATGATGCTGACCGTGATCGCGGTGAACCGCTGGAACCAGTTGGCCCCGTCGAGTTCGGCGGCTTCGTACAGCTCGGGGTCGACGCGCTGCAGGGCGGCCATGAACACCACGACCGGGTAGCCGATCTGCACCCACACGAGCACGACCATGAGCACGATGAGCGCCGACGGCATCTGTCCGAGCCAGTCGTACGAGGGGATGCCGAGGCTGCCGAGGATCTGGTTGAGGGCGCCGGTGTCGCCGGGCCGGACGATCCAGCCGATGACGATGCCGGCCACGGCGATGGGGAGGATCTGCGGCAGGTAGTAGGTGGCGCGGAGGAAGCTGCCGACCTTGCCGCCGAACTTCCGACCGACGACGTCGAACAGCAGCGCGGCGACGGCGAGGCCGATGACGGTGGGGACCACCACCATCGCGAGGACCATCCACACCGAGTTGGTGAAGGAGGTCCAGAAGTCCTCGTCGCCGAGGAGCTTCACCCAGTTGTCGAGGCCGATGAACTCGGGGTCGCCGACACCGCGCCACTTCGTGAAGGTGAGCAGCACGTTCCACAGGAGGGGGACGATGACGATCACCAGCAGCAGCACGAAGCCGGGCAGCAGGTAGAGCCAGTACCCGGCGGTGCCGCCGCGGCGTTGGGGGATGGCCGGCTGCTCGGGCGGGAGCGCCACCCGAGCAGCCGGTCGGTTGAGAAGGGCCATCAGCGGAAGTCCGCCGTGCCTTCGTCGTACTTCTTGCCGAGGTTGGCGTTGGTGGTCGCCGGGTCCTGCGAACCGGTCACCAGGCCCTGCAGCTCCTGCACGAGCACGTCGTAGAAGCCGGGCGCGGGCCAGTCGGGGTAGAACGACAGACCGTCGTCCTGCAGGATGCCGTTGAACGTGTCGATGAGCTCCTTGCTCTTGGCATCCGTGATGTCGGCGGTGTCGGCCGCGACGGGCACGCCGCCGTTGTTGCCGATGATGGCCTGGATCTCGGGGCTCATCGTGATGTCGATGAACTGGTACGCGAGGTCCTTCTGCTTCGAGCGCTCGGGCACGACCCACAGGTTGCCCGACGATCCGAGCGACAGCTTCGACCCCGGGAAGGCCGAGAGGGTCCAGTCGAAGGTCGCGTCCGAGGCGAAGCGGCCGTACCACCACGAGCCGGACACGAAGATCGGCGAGGTGCCGTTGATGAACGAGACGCCGGCGTCCTCGGCCTTCACCGACGAGACGTCCTTGGCGATGTAGCCCTTGTCGACGTACTGCTTGAGGGTGTCGGAGGCGTAGGTCACCTCGGAGCCGTTCCAGTCGACGGGGTTCTTGTACAGCTGGTAGTCGTCGACCCACGAGCGGTCGGCCTTCGACAGTGCCAGCTGGTACCAGAGCTGTCCGAGGGGGTATTCGGCACCGGCCTCGGCGAGCGGCGTGATGCCCTTCGCGACGAACGCGTCGAGCACCTTCGTGAACTCGTCGTAGGTCTTCGGCACCTCGAGGCCGGCAGCCTTGAACGCGTCGAGGTTGTAGTAGACGCCGACGAACTCGCCGTAGTTGGGCACGCCGTACCAGGTGTCGCCGCCCATGACGCCGTCGGAGCTGTACTTCGCCGTGGTCTGCAGCGACGGGGCGAGCTTGGCATCCCATCCGTACTGGGTGACGGCGTCGCTGATGTCGGCGATCAGGCCGGTGCTGGCGAGGAAGCCCGCGGTCGCGTTGCCCTTGTTGAACTCGAGGAGGTCGGGGGCGGCGTCGGTGTCGAGCACCTGGCTGGCGGTCTTCTGGATCTGCTCGAAGGACTTCTCCTCGACCTTGACGGTGGCGCCGGTCTGCTTCTCGAAGATCGGGATGGCGGCGTTCCAGGCTTTGGCCATCGCGCTGTCGGCGCCTTCGTAGTGCCAGAGCGTGAGGGTCTTGCCGGCGCCGTCGGTGGAACCGGCGTCGCCTCCTCCTCCGCTGCAGGCGGAGAGGGCGAGGGCGGCGACGGCGATCGAGCCGACGGCCGCGAGGGTTCGGGTCGCGCGTCGTTGTGCGGTGGTGCGTGCCATCGTTGGCACTCCTTTCACTGTGATCCGCTGGGTTGGTGGGTGTCCGCTAGCGGGGGCGGATGCGTCGAAGCGCTTCGATGACGGGCGAACGACGCAGGCTGTGGAGTTGGGAGGGTCAGGCGGAAGGGGCCGCGGCGACGGAGCCGCGGTCCAGGTAGGTCGGTGGGATGAGATGGAGACCGGATGCCACGGGGCGTCCGGCGATCAGCTCGATGGCGAGGTCGACCGCGAGCTCGCAGGAGCTCTGGGGCACCAGCGGGATCGAGTCGACCGGGGTGGGCTGCGCGTCGGTGTCGAAGCTGCTGCCGACCGACACGATGGAGACGTCGCCCGGCACGCTCTTGCCGAGCGCGGCGAGTTCGACGAGCACGACCTGCAGCACCTCTTCCGGGGCGTGCAGCACGATGCCGGTGACGCCGGCGGCGACGAACTCGCGCACCGACTCCCGCACGTGGGCGCGGTCGGTGACGATCTCGCCGGACGCCACGGCCCGGGCATTGCCCCCGCGCTCGGTCGCGCGCGACATGACGGCGGCGCGCACGCGGGGCGGGAAGTTCGACTTCTCGTACGCCCGCCGCGACCCGCCGATCAGGCCGATCTCGCGGTGCCCCGCGTCGGCGAGGCGGTCGACGGCCTCGACGGCCGCGCGCTCGAAGTCGAGGTCGACGCACACGAGATCGTCGTGGTCGTTCGGGATGCCGACGAACAGCGTCGGGGTGGCGCTGGAGCGCGCGATCTCCACGCGGGGGTCGTCGGGGGCGACGTCGAGCACGAGGATGGCGTCCACGAGTCCGCTCGCCGCGACGCGCTTCATGCCGGCCGACGCGTCTTCGTCGGTGAGCAGGAGCATGTCGTACTCCTTGCGGCGCGCGGCGACGGTCATGGCGTGCATGAACGCCATGTGGCTGGGGGCGTGACTGTCGGCGCGCAGCGGCTCGGACAGGGCGAAGATGTTCGTCTGGCTGCCGGCGAGCATGCGGGCACCCGCGTTGGGGCTGTACCCGAGCTCGTGCACCGCGGCCTGGATGCGGCGGCGGGTCTCGACCGAGACCGGACGCTTGCCGCTCAGCGCGTAGGAGACGGTGCTGATCGACACACCCGCAGCGCGGGCGACCTCGTCGATCCCTGCCATAGCGACTCCTTCGTTGCTGTCTAAGCGCTTCCGGGAAGCGCTTCGACGGCAAAGCTAGACCACATCCGACACCGAGCGCAAGGCTTAAGTTGGTTTCGACAACAAAAGCGTGAGGCGGCGGTACGCCCGACCCTTTCGTCAAGGTCCCATCCGTTCGCCCGCCACCTCCGAAAATGAAGGTGGTGCCGCGGATCGCGCACCGCGAAGCCTCGCCGCCGACCGGGGCCTCGCACGACCGACCGGAAGGCCGCGATGCGCGAGTCGCACACTCCTGCCCTGGTGTCCCTGGACGCCTTCGCGAACGTCACCGACCTCTTGGTCCGCCGCGCGGCAGCGGCCCCGGACCACGTCGCCTTCGAGGTCCCCCCGACGGCCGGAACCGGGGACGCCTGGAGCCCGATCACCACGGCGGCCTTCCTCGCCGAGGTGCGCGCCCTCGCGAAGGGCCTGATCGCCGTCGGCCTGGCTCCGGGAGACGCGGTCGCCATCATGGCGCCGACACGCTACGAGTGGGCGGTGGCCGACCTCGCGACGTGGTTCGCCGGCGGCGTGGTCGTGCCCGTGTACGAGTCGTCCTCGGCCTCCCAGGTCGCCGCGATCGTGTCCGACGCGCGTGTGCGCGTGGGCATCGGCGGGGGCCCGACGCACATCGCGCTGCTGACCGACGCCCTGGCATCCGTCGACGAGACCATCGGGGTGTGGGGCATGGACGACCTCCCGGCCCTCTCCGCCCGGGGCGCCGGGGTCTCCGACGACGAGCTCGAGCACCGCCGCACCCGCGCCGGACACGACGACCCCGCGACCATCGTCTACACCTCCGGCACCACCGGCGAGCCCAAGGGCGCCGTCCTGACCCACGCGAACTTCCTCGGCCAGGTGCGGAACATCGCGGCAGCCTACCGCGAGGTCGTGCATCCGGAGGGCAACACGATCATCTTCCTGCCGCTGGCGCACGTGCTCGCCCGCGGCCTGCAGCTCATCTGCATCGCCAGCGGCATGCGCATCGCCCACCTGACGGATCCCGCCGCCGTGGTGCCGACGCTCGCGACGCTGCGCCCCACGTTCCTGGTCGTCGTGCCGCGGGTGCTGCAGAAGATCCAGGCCGCGGCGGGAGACAAGGCCGCCGAGAAGGGGCTGTCGGGCGTGTGGGCGCGGGCGCGCTCCACGGCCGTCGCCGCCGGTCGACTCGCCGAGCGGGAGGATGCCGGCCTCCCCCGCCGCATCCCGCTCGGGCATCGCGTGCGTCACGCCGTCTTCGACACCCTGTTCTACCGGCGCCTGCGGGCCGTGATGGGCGGACGGGTCGACTACATGCTGTCGGGCGGGGCGAGCCTCGACGCCGAGCTGTCGCTGTTCTTCCGGGGGCTCGGCGTGCCGGTCATCGAGGGTTACGGACTCACCGAGACCACCGCGCCGCTGACCGGCAACCTCCCCGGCCGGATCGCGTCCGGCACCGTCGGTCTGCCGCTCCCGGGTTCCACCGTGCGCATCAGCGACGAGGGCGAGGTGCTCGCGAAAGGCGTGGGCGTGTTCGCGGGCTACCGCGATCCGCGTCACGACGCCGAGGCCTTCGTCGACGGCTTCTTCCGCACCGGCGATCTGGGTCGCCTCGACGACGCGGGACGGCTGATCCTCGAGGGGCGCGTCAAGGACGTCATCGTCACCTCCAACGGAAAGACGATCGTCCCCGTCCGCTGGGAGGCCGCGGTCGAAGCCGACCCGCTCGTCCAGCACGCCGTCGTGGTCGGCGAGGGGAAGCCGTACCTCAGCGCGCTGCTGATCCTGGATGCCGAGCAGGCGGCCGCGTGGGCGGCATCCGCGGGTCTGCCCTTCGATGCCGGCACACCCGCGGGCCTGCGCGCCGTGGACGAACCGCGACTGCACGCCCACTTGCAGCGCACCGTGGACGCCGCGAACGCGCTGGTGTCGCGCAGCGAGCAGGTGCGCCGGTTCGAGCTGGTCGTCGCCGACCTCGACGACCGCGAGCTGGTGACCCCGACCCTGAAGATCAAGCGGACCGTGGTGGTCGACCGCGCCGCCGAGACCATCGCATCCCTGTACCGAGGAGCCCCGTCATGAGCGCCCCCGTCACCACCTCCACCGGCTCGCCCGCGAAGCAGAACCGATCCGCGCTGATCGCGGTGGTCGTCGCCGTGCTGATCGGCGCGGGACTCGCCGTCGCCGGGAGCTTCTCGGGGGCGCGGGTCGCCGGCATCCCGGTGTTCGCCCTCGCGGTCGCGGCGGCGTTCCTGATCCAGTTCCTGGTGTTCATCCCCTCGGCCCTGCGTCGCACCGAGCGCTTCTTCGACCTCACCGGCAGCCTCACGTTCATCGCGGTGTCGGTGGCGGTGGCCCTGCTCGCGCCCGGCCAGGATGTGCGCGGCTGGATCCTCGCGGCGATGGTGGTCGTGTGGGCCGCACGTCTGGGGTCGTTCCTGTTCGCCCGGGTGCACCGCGCCGGATCGGACGGCCGCTTCGACGAGATCAAGACGAAGCCGCTGCGGTTCCTGCAGGTGTGGGCGATCCAGGGCCTGTGGGTCTCGCTGACCGCGTCGGCCGCGTGGATCGCGATGAGCGCGGATGCCGATCACCGGGCGCCCCTCGACGTGTTCGCGATCGTCGGCATCGTCGTGTGGATCGTCGGCTTGGTGGTCGAGGTCGTCGCCGACCTGCAGAAGCAGGCGTTCCGCGCCGACCCGGCGAACAGGGGCGAGTTCATCCGCACGGGCCTGTGGTCGCGCTCGCGGCATCCCAACTACTTCGGCGAGATCCTCGTGTGGGTCGGCGTGTTCGTCGTGGCCGCGCCGGTGCTGCAGGGCTGGCAGTGGGTGGCGGTGCTGTCGCCGCTGTTCGTGATCCTGCTGCTCACGCGGGTCAGCGGCATCCCGCTGCTCGAGAAGCGCGCCGACGAGAAGTGGGGCGACCGAGCCGACTACCGCGCGTACCGCGACGGCACTCCGGTGCTGATCCCGGCGCTGACCGCGCGCGGAGGCGTGCGGGAGTAGGTCCGGCTCGGTTCAGTCGGCGCGGCCGAAAGCCCGCCGCAACGCGTCGCGCGTCGCGGGCGTGCGCCACAGAGCGGTGGCGGTGACGGCGAGCGACGCGCCGCCGACGAGGGCGAGGATGATGACGGGGGTCATGGCTGCTCCCGAGGGGGGACGAGAGAGCGGATCCTCCCCCACTCTGCGCGATGGATGCCGCGGAGGCAAGCATCCGCCGGGGAATCAGGGCTGCCGCCGCACTCCCGCCCACGCGTCGCCGTCGCGCGTGAACACGATCCGGTCGTGCAGCCGCGACGGGCGACCCTGCCAGAACTCGATCTCGCGCGGTTCGATGCGGTAGCCGCCCCAGTGCGGCGGACGCGGCACGGGGGCCCCGTCGACGAACCGCGCTTCGACCGCCGCCATCTGCTCCTCGAGGGCGGCGCGGGATGCCACGGTCTCCGACTGGTGGCTCGCCCAGGCCGACAGCTGCGACCCGCGCGGACGCGACGCGAAGTACGCGTCGTCGCGCTCGGGCGGCAGCGGGATCGCTGTGCCGAGCACGATGACCTGTCGCTGCAGCGCGTACCAGGGGAAGAGCACCGACACCGCCGGATTCTCCGCCAGCGCGCGCCCCTTCCGCGACTGTCGGTTGGTGAAGAACCAGAGCGCCCCGTCGTCATCGATGCCGCGCAGAAGCACGGTGCGCGAGGTCGGCGCGCCGGTGGCATCCACGGTCGAGACGACCATCGCGTTCGGTTCGGGAAGGTCGGCGGCATCGGCGAGCCACCGCTGGAACAGGTCGATCGGCGACGCGGCGAGCGCGCCGTCGGCGAGTTCGGCGAGCGTGTAGTCGAGCCGGTGGGCGAGGGGGTTCTCGGTCATCGCGGGGTCCTCCGGTGGGGCTCGGAGGCACCATCGTACGACCGCCGGGGATGCGAGCGACGGCAGCGGACGAGCGGAGGAGATTCACCGAGCGGAGGAAGGGCCGCGCGGCATCCGTCCTCCGCTCACCGTTTCTCCTCCGCTCGTCCCGATGCCGATGAGGAATACCCGCCGCACGCCGCGGGTTGGGATCACCCGGCCCTGTTCCCCCACGAAAGGACACCCGTGAGCCTGTTCAGCCCCACCACCGTCGGCGACGTCGACGTCCGCAACCGCGTTTCGCTCGCCCCGATGACCCGCTTGCGCGCGGACGCCGACGGCGTTCCCGGACACCTCATCGCGACCTACTACGCGCAGCGCGCGGGCATCGGTCTGCTCGTGACCGAGGGCGTGTTCCCGAGCGCCGAGTCGCGGGCGTACCCCGGTCAGCCGGGTATCGTCACCGACGCGCAGGCGGCCGGCTGGGCGAAGGTGGCGGATGCCGTGCACGCCGACGGCGGAGTGCTGTTCATGCAGCTCATGAACGGCGGCCGCGTCTCGCACACCGACATCACCGGCACCGACCGGATCGTCGCCCCCTCGGCGATCGCGATCGAGGGCGAGACCCGCCTCGCCGACGGCACGAAGGTCGCCTACCCGGTGCCGCACGCGCTCGAGACCGACGAGCTCGCGACCGTCCGTGACGAGTTCGTCGCCGCCGCCCGTCGCGCCGTGGATGCCGGCTTCGACGGCGTCGAGCTGCATTCGGCCAACGGCTACCTGCTGCACGAGTTCCTCTCCCCCGCGTCGAACCAGCGCACCGACGGCTACGGCGGTTCGCCCGAGGCCCGTGCCCGTTTCGTCGTCGAGGTCGCCGAGGCCGTGGTGGCCGAGATCGGCGCCGGTCGTGTCGGCATCCGGATCTCTCCCGCGCACAACATCCAGGACGTCTGGGAGAAGGACGACGCCGAGACCCGCGCCACCTACGAGGCGCTCATCGCCGGCCTCGCACCCCTCGGCCTCGCGTACCTCAGCGTCCTGCATGCCGACCCCGCGAGCGACCTGATCCAGGACCTGCGCCGCGCCTTCGGCGGCACGTTCATCGTCAACACCGGCTTCTCGCGCGTCACCACGCGTGACGAGGCCGTGTCGGCCGTCGAGGACGGCATCGCCGACCTGGTGGCGGTGGGGCGCCCCGCCATCGCCAACCCCGACCTCGTCACGCGCTGGGAGCGCGGCGCCGACGAGAACGAGGTCGACCAGGCGTCGGTCTACGGCCCCGACGAGCGCGGATACACGGACTACCCGTTCCTCCAGGGCTGAGACGTCGAGCGGGGCCTCGCACGGATGGTGGATGCCATCTGCGCGGGGCCCCGCTCACCTCAGCGCTCAGGCACTCAGCACGATGTGCATGAGCACCGCGGCGGCCACGAGAGCCACCGCCGTCACGACGAATGCACCGACTCTCGTTGCCGTCGCGAGCCGCCGCGCCCCCGTCGCATCCATCACGGCCGCCCCGATGGCCAGGACAAGCACCGCGAACGCGCTCGACAGCGTCGTGATGCTCGCGGCGTTGACCAAGTGCCCCGTACCGCGCAGCGTGCCCATCACCGAGATCGCGCCGGAGAGCACGGCGACCCAGGCCGTGGCGAGAATCGGCGCCAGGAACCAGACGCCGACCTTCAAGAGCTTCCCCATAGCGCCCCCTCCTCGCGGGCTCATACCCTGTCACGGACATCACTGCTATATCGCCGTCGATAACCCCCGCGATACCCTGTCGATATGGACATCCGTGCGGAGCGACGAGCGGCCGGCCTGAGCCAGGCCGAGCTCGCCCGCGCCGCGCAGGTGCCGCAGCCGAACATCTCGGCGTACGAGAACGGCCGACGCCAGCCGAGCCCCGAGGTTCTTGAGCGTCTTCGCCGAGCGCTCGCGGGCAACCTCCGCGACCGGCTGATCCGCCACCGCGACGAGATCCACCGAATCGTCGTGGAGTATCACGGCTCCGACCCGCGCGTCTTCGGGTCCGTGGCCCGCGACGAGGCCACCGAATCCTCCGACATCGATCTCCTGGTCGACTTCACGCCGGAGGCCGGCCTGCTCGACGAGATCGGTCTGCGCCTCGCACTTGCAGACCTCCTGCACGCGGAAGTCGACATCGTGGCATCTGACACCCTTCGAGGGGATCTTCGCGACCGCATCCTGCGCGAGGCGGTGCCGGTGTGAACCCGGCGGCGCAGAAGGCGAGGGATGCCGGGAACCGGGTTATCTCAGTGTGCGATGTGATCGCGCGGATCGTGGCCGGCGGCAAGGATTCCTTCCTCGCGGACGTCCAGGCGCAGTGGGCGGCGGAGATGGGGCTGATTCGCATCGGTGAGGGGGTGGCGAAGATTCCGACCGACGTGCGCGAACGGTTCGCCGATCAGCCCTGGCGACAGATCATCGACATGCGGAACTTCGCCGCGCACCAGTACGACGACCTCGACCCGCACCGCGTCTGGCGGACGCTGACCGTCGACGTTCCCCGGCTGCGGGAGTACCTCATCGACGTGCTGATCCCGGGAGTGTGACCGGGCCGCTACCGCTGCGTCACCGGGCAGAGGTCGCCCGCGAATACCGCTCCGCCAACACCCCGAACGCCTCCGCCAGCTCCGGCGGCCCCACGACCTCCATCTCGGCGTCGAACCGCCCGAACGACGCGGCGAGCGCTCCCCACGACCACGAGCCCATCTCGAGCGTGCACGTGTGTTGGTCGACCGCGGTGACCGTCCCGTCACCGGCGTAGGGCAGCACGTCGCGCGCCGGGAGGTGCAGCAGAACCGTTCCGCGGCACGGCCAGGCGTTGGCATCCGCTCCCTTGAACCGGGCCGAGACGAATGCGTCGACGTCTCCGCCGGGCACCGTGCGCGGAGTGAAGGGGGCGCCGTGCGGGATGCGCGGCTGGAGGCGATCGACCCGGTAGATCCGCCAGTCGTCGCGGTCGAGATCCCACGCGACGAGGTACCACCGGCCATCCGAGACGGCGAGGTGGTGCGGCTCCGCCCGCCGCAGCGCGTCGCCGTAATCGAATCGCAGCGTCACCCGGTCTCGGATCGCCTGCGCGAGCGTCACGAGCACGTCGAGAGAGATACCGATGGATGCCACCTCCCCCGGCCGCGCGACCGTCGTGACCTCGAGGGTGTCGAGGCGGTGCCGCAGGCGTGAGGGCATGACCTGGCGCATCGTCGCGAGCGCGCGGATCGCCGCCTCACCGATGCCCGCGCCGAGCGCCGGGGCGGTGCGCAGCGCGACCGCCACGGCGAGCGCCTGGTCGTCGTCGAAGAGCAGCGGGGGCAGCTCGGCGCCGGAGTCGAGACGGTACCCGCCGTCCGGACCCATCGTGGCCTCGATGCGATAGCCCATCTCGCGGAGGCGATCGATGTCGCGGCGCACCGTGCGGTCGGTGATGCCGAGCCGCGAGGCGAGCACCGACCCCGGCCAGTCGCGTCGCGTCTGCAACAGCGACAGCAGGGTGAGCAGTCGCGATGTCGTGGTCATGGCATCCAGGGTATTTCCGGTCTAGGACAGAAACCGCCCTACATGGCTGCGATGGTCGTGGCACGAGGCGATCCGGCCCGAGACCCAAGGAGCAGACATGTCCGTGCAGACCACCCCTCACCTGAACTTCCGCGGCGACGCGCGTGCGGCGCTGGAGTTCTACCAGTCCGTCTTCGGCGGGCACTCCGTCATCAACACGTACGCCGATTTCGGGATGCCGGCCGAGATCCCCGGTGCCGACAAGGTCGTGTTCGGCCTCGTCGCCGCCGAGAACGGGTTCCGCCTCATGGGGTACGACATCCCCGGCCAGACCGAGGGCGGCATCGCCGGCGGCGGCTCCACCCGCCGCGAGAACCACGCGACGATCACCGACCAGGCGCTGTTCGTCTCGATCAGTTCGCCCACGCTCGACGAGCTGCGAGGCCACTGGGATGCCCTGGCGGTGGATGCCACGATCGTCGAGCCTCTCGCGGCGTCGGCCTGGAGCGCCGGGTTCGGCATGCTGACCGACCGGTTCGGCGTGACGTGGAGTGTTTCGGTCGTCACGGAGTGACCCGTGGTCGCCTGCCTACTGGATGCCCGACCCCGCGAGCAGGCTGATCAATACCGGCACTACACGTCTCGCGAGCACTTGATGTCGGCGCACGGCGTGTGCCAAAGACGTCACGCATTGCCGATGAAGAGAGACAGAGAAAGCCAAGTCCGCGAACTCACTTGCGCTGACGTTGCAGGATGCCGCCAAGCTCATCGGCGTTGGGAACCGAACCCTCCAGCTCGACATCGAGCGGAACGCACCCCACCACCCAGCTCGACCCCCACCTAGCGATCCCCCGCGTGCCCGTCAGCCACGTTCGACGCCGACACCGGCGCACTCGTGCGTCGACCGCGCTCAGCAGCCGACTTCACGAAGGAGAACGTCCTGCCGATGCAGAAGGACACAGAGTCTTCAACCTTCGAGGCGGCCCTTCGGTACATCGCTGTAACCGGCCCGGTACCCGCTGTATCCTGCGTATCCGGCGTAGCCCGGGTAACCGGCGTAGCCCGGGTAGCCCGGGTAGCCCGGGTAGCCCCTATACGGTTGTGAGTCGCGCTTCAGCAGCCGATTCCCGATCACCGTTCCCAGGTAGCGACCCTCCTTATCGACAGCGTCGGCATCACCCCACGGGAACCAGCCGATCCATCGGCCGGACTTATCCCACAAGAACTTGTCATCAGCACTCCGGCGGAACGCGATGGCGTGTCCACTGGTGTCGAACAGGAAGTGGACCATGCGTTCACCCCTTCAGCGCGTCGTTGTTTCCTGTCGGGAGGCGCCGACATCGGCGGCGCGACAGGTCAGGCTCGCACGCCCAGCGTACTCGGATTGGGACACGCTGGTCCTGGGTGTCCGTCACGGGACGTTCTCAGTGGGCGACTCTTGAGCAGCTGACTCGGGGTTACGTCTCTCGATGCGCTCCGCTGTCTTGAAGGTCGGAGCCGTATGATAGGCAGTCACTAGGCGCTGGGATGCTGGCGACCAACAAGAGGAGCCTAGATTGAGCCTAATCACCGAACATGGCCGGCGCGAGCGGCAGCGGATTGACGAAGCTGTCGCAGAGCTCAGCCGGAAAGTGTTGGAGACCGTAGGCGAGCGGGAAGTTCCCCTGGCCGATCTCCTCAGTGCAGAGCCAACGCAGTCCGAGCTGACTCGGGAAGCGATCTGGAAGCTGCTCGACGAGCGCAAGCTCCAGTTCACCGTGACGCGGCGCCTGCGACGCACGCGAACGTGAATCCTGCAGATGACTATCGGTCAGCCGGGGCACACGATTGCGATCGCATTCTTTACTCCTCGGCTTACCGCCGCCTAACCGGCGTAACACAGGTTGTGGCTGTCGGCGAGCGGCAACTCTTCCATAACCGCCTCACGCACACGCAAAAGGTGGCACAGCTAAGCCGGCGGATCGCTCAGTACCTCAACTTCCGCCCCGACATGGCGGAAGCCCGCAGTGGTTTGCCAGGCAGCACGGTCGATGTTGATGTTGCGGAGGCGGCTGGACTGGCGCACGACCTGGGACATCCGCCATTTGGGCATATCGCGGAGAAGGCGTTGCAGGATTTGTGTGGTGCGACCGATGGCTTCGAGGGCAACGCTCAAAGCTTTCGCATCGTGACGAAGCTCAGCCAGCGGCGAAATACTCGCGGCTTGGAGCTTTCCCCACGAACTCTCCGAGCAATTTTGAAGTACCCGTGGATGAGCAATCATGAGAAGGCAGATCCGAAGAAGAAATGGGGCGCCTACAAGACTGAGCGCGACCAGTTCGAGAGGGCGATGGAAGGTGACCCAGGCACGGAGCAGAGCATCGAGGCCGCCATCATGGACTGGGCGGATGACATCAGCTACGCGGTCCATGATCTCGAGGACTTCTACCGCGCGGGCCTGATCGACATCGAAGTGCTACGTCGTGATACCGCCCGCAAGGCAGAGTTCATTGAGCAAGCGCTTGCCGAGTGGCAGGATGGCGATTGGTCGTTCACAGACGCTGCACAGGACTTCGACTCCACGCTGGATCTGCTTCCCCCTGGACTCGATCGGTACGACGGTACGGTCGATGCCCGAAAGAACGTGAACAGGCTCGGCTCTGAACTCATCGAGCGGTACGTGTCAGGAACCGGATTGGGTGACGATGGGGCACTTGCGGTCTCCTCGACGTTTCGGCGCGAAGTCCACTTTCTGAAACAGTTCACGTGGCAGTTCGTGATAAACGACCCTTCCCTTGCATCTCTACAAAGAGGGCAGGTGCGTGTCATCCAAGATCTTTTTCATGATCTGAGCGAGTGGACCGAGTCAGAGAAGCGAAAGCAGCGTCTGCCCACGCGATTCCGCGACCTTCTAGATCTCGCGCATAAAGAGGAGTCTGGTTATGCCGCAAATCAAAGGGCAGCGGCGGATTACATTTCATCGCTGACGGAGGAGCAGGCATACGACTTGCACGGACGATTCAGAGGCGCCGCACGTGCGAGTATCCGCGACGGCTGGGTGGCGTATTAAGGCGTGGGTCGCCGCTGACCGAGTAATGATGATGAAGCGCAGGGCGCCCGAACTGCCGGCAGGCGTCGCTATCGCTCCCGCTCAGTTCCGCGGCGCCGAGCTCTTCGCGGCGTCGACGTGGAGCGCCGGGTTTGGGATGCTGACCGGCCGGTTCGCCGTGACGTGGAGTGTTTCGGTGGCCGCGCGGATTGGCTCACGAGCGAAACGGGATGCCAGGGCGCGCGACCACTCCGCGCGGGGCCCTTGCTATGCCGCCGGCCGGTATCGCTGCACCGTGACGCCCGAACCGAACTCCCGCCGCTCGATCAGCTCGAGCGTCAGCTCTACGCCGTCGAGCAGCCGCGGCCCGCGACCCGCGATCACCGGATGCACGACGAACACGTACTCGTCGATGAGCCCCGCCGCGGCGAGCACCGCCGGCACCCGCACCCCACCGAGCGAGATCCCCCGCCCCGGCTGCTCCTTGAGCCGCCGCACCGCGTCGACGAGATCGCAGCGGAGGAGTTCGGCGTTCCAGTCCACTGTGTCGAGAGAAGCGGATGCAACGACCTTCCGCATCGGATCCATCACCTCCGCGAACGCGACCTCACTGGCGTCCATCCAGTCCGGCCACTGTCCTGACGCGGGTCGCCGCCACGCGCCCTGCATCAGCTCGTACGTGCCGCGCCCGTAAAGGAGCGTGTCGGAGCGGCGCAGCTCGTCGGTCCAGAACGCCATCGACTCCGCGTCCGGCAGCATGCCCGCCTCGTGGTGGACGCACCCGTCGAGGGAAACGTTGATGCCATAGCGGAGGGGTTGGCGCATGGCGGTCTCCTTCGACCCGGGTGGGTGGGGTCAGGCTACCGAGGTGCTTGCGCGACGAATAGCCCCGGCATTTATCTGCCGAGGCCGCGGGGGGTCAGCGGCCAAACGCACTCTGCTTGCGAATGACGCGAGCTTGAGGGCCCCAGCTATCAGGACCAATACGGGGCGCCACGCAGCCGTGGGAATCCCTGACGGGCAGACGGTGTGCGACACCTACAGCCTGCAAGGTCAACACCCAGGCAATGATGGCCCGACAAAGAAAGGGGGCGCGTCGTGAGCATTGGTAGCGTGCTGGGCCGAGCCGCCGCACCATCGGCATGCGTACCCGTCGCGAGCCTCGTGCATCACTGTGCCGCAATGCTCGCAGCGCGGCTGCTGAACTGCATCAAAGAGGTCCACGGGGTGAGCGTATGTTGCCGGGCCTCTGTTACTCGCACCGCCGTCATCGCGGAGCTGCGGGCGAGGCGGGTGGTGCTCCACGCGAAGATGCCCACAGCCTCGAGGGGCGCGCCTGAGCCCGTCGATGCGATTCGAGACGGTCGCTGATTGCCGAAGACCAGCGGCGGCAAGATCATGCGCCGCCTCCTCCGTGGCGTGGCGGAAGGTCGCGAGGTCGGCGACACTCGCCCACGCGATGGTCATGGCCACTATTGAAGGACAGGTCACGAACAAGTAGCCGCAGAAGAGCGACACGCGCTCCCCCGCTTACCGGACATCGCTGTGCTTCTATCTGCGCGCCGCGCCTCCGTGGTGGTGTTCTGACACGACCTCGAACGATCGTGTGACCAGACCGCCACCCCTCGTGTCCAGTGGGTCATCCGGTGTCGCGTCGCGGCAGGTGACGTCGGAGGTCGCCGCTAGTGTCAAAGTATGGCGAAGAACAGCAATCTGGTGGCCGCGCGGGCGGCGAAGGCAGACGAGTTCTACACGCAACTAAGTGACATCGAGCGCGAGCTGAAGCACTACCGTCAGCACTTCAAGGGCAAGACGGTGTACCTCAATTGCGACGATCCGCGCGTGAGTAACTTCTTCCACTACTTCAGTTACAACTTCGAAGCCCTAGGGCTGAAGAAGCTGATCGCGGCATGCTACAAGAGCGAGGAGATCGACAACTTCAGCTCCGAGGACAGCGAGCAGGCGATCTGGCTGGAGTACGAAGGGGACAAGAACGGCAGTGGGGTCCCCGATCTTGATGAAGTTGGTGTCAACCACTTCGAGGGCGACGGCGACTTCCGCAGCGAAGAGAGCATCGCCCTCCTCAAACAGGCTGACGTAGTGGTAACCAATCCTCCATTCTCGCTCTTTCGAGAATACGTGGCGCAGCTCATGGAGCACGACAAGAAGTTCGTCATCATTGGCCCCACCAACGCTGTCACGTACAAGGAGCTGTTCCCGCTCTTCAAGGAGAACCGGATCTGGTTGGGCAACGGCTTTCAGGCAGGTAACGCGTACTTCGCGACCGCACACTCCGGCGAGGAGTACGCGAAGGGCGTCTACGACGAACAGACGGGGCTCGTGAAGTTTCGGAACGTTAGCTGGTTCACGAACCTCGATATCGCGAAGAGGCACGAAGAGCTGATTTTGTGGAGGCCTTACGATCCTGATCTCCACCCGCACTACGACAACTACGACGCCATCGAAGTGAGTCGCCTGAAAGACATCCCTGCGGATTGGGAGGGGGCCATGGGCGTCCCAATCACGTTCATGGACAGTTACAACCCCGATCAGTTCGAGATTTTGGGCATCACTGACCGCGATAATAACTCCGGACTCAAGACGAAGGAGTACTCGCGGGCCGACGTACCTAACGCTGGAGACCTTAACCGTCGAGGCGCACTGCTCATCAATGGCAAACTCAAGTCAACGTTCGCTCGACTTCTCGTCCGAAGGAAATAGCCGTGAAGATCACTCCCCTTCAGCTGACGGTCGCTGACCTCACGGATGGCTTCGAGGACAGTTCCGAGCTAGGTGCGAGAGCCTACGGAGGTAAGCTCGACATCAGGCCCCCATACCAGCGGGAGTTCGTCTACACGGGCAAACAGCGTCAAGCGGTGATCGAGACGGCCGCGAAGGACTTCCCGCTGAACGTGATGTATTGGGCTGTCAACGGCGAAGATGACTTCGAGGTAATCGATGGGCAGCAGCGCACCATCTCGCTTTGCCAATACATGGACAGCGAATTCGCTCTGCCGCTGTTCGGTAAACCGGAACAGCGATACTTTCACAATCTTCAGCCCGACGAGAAAGATCGTCTCCGCAACTACAAGGTCACCGTGTACCTGTGCGAAGGCACCCCAAGCGAGAAGCTTGACTGGTTCAGGGTCATCAATACTGCGGGGGAGAAGCTCACCGACCAGGAGCTGCTCAACGCGATCTACTCGGGGCCATGGGTCTCCGATGCCAAACGTTACTTCAGCAAGACCGGCTGCCCTGCATATCAGCTTGGTTCCGATTACGTGACCGGCTCCCCGATCCGTCAGGAGTACCTGGAGAAAGTCATCAAGTGGATCAACGACGGTGACGTGGAGGGCTACATGGGCCTCCATCAGGAGGACGCCAACGCGGCTCCCCTTTGGCAGTACTTCCAGGGCGTTATCGCCTGGGTGAAGGCAGTCTTCCCGAACTATCGCAGCACCATGAAGAGCGTGAAGTGGGGCACGCTCTACAACCAGTTCAAGGATGCACCCCTGAACTCCATTGAGCTGGAGCAGGAGATCGGCAAGCTCATGACGGACGACGAGGTCCAGAAGAAGCCTGGCATCTACGCGTACCTCCTCACTCAAGATGAGAAATTCCTGGCGCTCCGCACCTTCTCCGAGAACCAGAAACGTGCTCAGTTCGAGAAGCAGAAGGGTGTGTGCTCGGTCTGCCAGAAGACCTTCACTTACGAAGAGATGGCGGGCGATCACATTGTGCCGTGGAGCAAGGGCGGGAAGACGGTGCCCGAAAACCTCCAGATGCTTTGCTCGTTCGACAACAACTCCAAGGGCAACAAGTAGCCCGACCGCGACGCAGTAAGGCTGAGCAATGACGCTAACAGAAAGCAAGACCGTTCCTCAGGACCACGCGAGCGACTACAGCATCACGATTCGTGACTGCAACAGCATCGATGAAGCGGCTATAGCTCTGCGTCGTGGTGCGCTCAACATCAAGTACGGGCCGAACGGCATAGGCAAAAGCACTATCGCCCGCGCTCTTACGCTCAGGGCGGCGGGAGACGACCAGCTCGCCGAGAAGCTGACGCCGTTCAAACACCGAGACAGGGTTGCACCCCGCCCCTCCGTGCAGGGCGCTGATGAGATCACGAAGGTGATGACGTTCAACGACGACTACGTGTCGACGTTCGTGTTCCGTCCCGACGAGGTGTTGGAGAACAGCTTCGAGATCTTCATCAACACCGAGGAGTACCGCACCGGCGTAGAGGAGATCGCGGCCCGATTCGACTCTCTGAAGCAGACCTTTACGGACGAACCCGAATTCGACGCGGCTCTGGCAGGTTTCGAAGAGCTTCGCGACGCCTTCAACGTCACGAAGGGCGGCACACTGGCAAAGACGAGCAAGGCCTTCAAAGGCATCGGCGTCGGCGGGAAGATGGCGCAGATCCCTGAGCCACTACAAGGATTCAAGAGTTTCATCGAGAGCGACGACCCCGCGACGTGGATCAAGTGGCAAGCTACAGGCAAGGCGTACTTAGACCTATCCGATAACTGCCCTTTCTGCTCAACCTCCAACGTTGACAAGGCTGTAGCGGCCAAGCTTTCGGAGGAGTTCGACTCCGCGTCGGTCCGTAACCTAAGCAGCCTGCGTGCCGTCATCGACCGTGTAGGTCGGTACATCGCACCCGAAGATCTTCAGAAGCTCACAGAACTCACAAAGTCCATCTCGGGCCTGACTCCAGAACAAGAGTCCTTCGTGGTTTCACTCAGGAGTGCCGTAGTTACCCTGCTGACCAAGCTGGCTGCAGCCAGGAGTCTTTCTTTCCATTCACTCAAGGACGAAACAGACGTAGCACCAATTCTGAGCGATCTGAAGATCGATCTCACATACCTTTCGGTCCTCGATTCGGAGGCCACTCGATCAGTAGTCGCTCTTATCAACGGCAAGCTGGCAGATGCCATCAGCGAGATCAACGACATCAATGCGCAAATCGGAAAGCAGAAATCGCGGGTCAAGAAGCTGATCCGCGACAATCAGAACGCCATCAACTCATTCCTGACATCGGCCGGCTATCGGTACGCGGTACGTATCGAGCCGAGCGAGGGTAGCTATCGAATGTTGTTGGAGCACGTGGACTTCTCCGGTCACATCAAGGCCGCGCACGAACATCTGAGCTACGGCGAGAAAAATGCTTTCGCATTGGTTCTTTTCATGCATGACGTTCAGCACAGGAAGCCCGACCTCGTTGTTCTGGACGATCCGGTGTCGAGCTTCGACAAGACAAAGAAGTTTGCGATCCTTCACCAGCTATTCCGCGGAGACAACAGTCTGAAGGGCACGACGACCTTGCTTCTCACTCACGATATAGAGCCCGCTATCGACATGGTGCGCACCGGCACAGCGAAGAAGTTCAAGGCCGTGAAGCCTGCGGTCCACTTCCTCAGTGGACGGGAGGGGGTCGTGACCGAGAAGCCGGTCGCAGCCACTGACATTTCCACCTTCAGTGCAGTGTGCGAGGCTAACATCAGCTCCGCTGCGGACACGATCATCAAGTGCATCTACTTGCGTCGGCTTTTCGAGGTGCACGGATCGAAGGACGTTGCGTATGAGCTTCTGTCGAGTCTTCTCCATGTTCGCGAGACTCCAAGTCGAATGTTAAGCCTCGAAGAGTTTGAACCGCTTACGGCAGATGAAGTCACCAGCGCCGCGAGCGAGGTGCGCAAGCACATCAGCGACTTCGACTACAGCTCTGCGCTCGCCGAGATCAAGGGGGCCGGAGCGCTACGCAGCCGATTCGATGCGACTCCCGTCGGCTATGAGAAGGTCCAACTGTTCCGCATCATGCTTGCACTCGACCCCGAGAAAATGAAGGGTGACGAGGTATTCACCAAGTTCGTCAATGAGACCTTCCACATCGAGAACGAGTACGTCATGCAACTCAACCCTCGCGAGTTCGACGCTGTGCCCGAGTTCGTGATCGCAGCGTGCACCGCACTGGTGGAGCAGGCTGACGCGGAGTAGGCGGCGACAGCCGGCAAGTCTTGACGGTCCGCCGGAGGGTACTAGTTGTGGTCACGATGGGCGGTCGGCGTGCGCTGGCTGTCGGGAAGGTGCAGCACCTCGTAATTCAGGTCGAGGTCGCCCACCTTCGGGTGGTGCAACCGCTTCGTTCCGGTCGAACACAACCGCACGTCGTGCTTGGCCCACAGGCGCGCGAACTCCCGACTGTTCATCGACAACTCACCCACAAGCTCGGCCAGCGCGCGATCGCCCAGATATTGCCCTGCGACGCGACAGCCGAGGCCGCCTCGTCCGCCCAGTCGCGGTGCAACTCACGCGTGTGCCAGTCGACAATTAGAGCCACCAGAGCATCCGGTCCGCGGCTGCTGCCACCGTGTCAGCGAGCAGACCCGCCGACGGCTCCTCCCGCAGGTCGGTCGATCACCCATGGAATGTGAGGTTCCCCACGCACAATTCCGAGGTCGGTAGGCGCGAATGCCCCCCGACGGAGGTTGCGGACGTCGCCGCCGAGATGCGATGCAAGTTTCCGATTGAGCGCGTGTGTTGGCTCGTCCCCCGCGGCGGTGGCGCCGGCGATGTTCATGCCAGGCACTTCGTCGGCGGCTGCCGATAGCAAGGCGATTCCGGCTCCTCGACGACGGGCCGGCGGGACGACGCCGACGCGCTGAATGAACAGGTGCTCCGAGTTGTAACGCCCTACCGAGGCGACGCACAGCCCGACAGGGCAGTCATCTACTTCTGCCAGGAACACGAGGCGCTTCGCGATCTGCCGGGCATTCTCCGTGACCGACTGAATGAACAGCTCCTCGCACTCTGCCTGTATCCACCGCATGATCTGCGCGTCCCGGTCCGTCTGCTTAGCCCTGCGAACACGCAGTCCAGTTGGTGGCAGGGAGGCCAGCCGATTCCGCCACACGTCAAACCCGTCGTCCGTGTACGGCGAGAACCCTGGCATCATCCTCGAACCCTAGCGATGGACCGTGCCCGGCACATCGCGCATCCAGCTCTTGGCACACGCACGACCGCTTAGCCAGCGACGATTGCGATGACCATCGCTGATGAAGCCGCCAGTCGCCCCGGTTCGAGAGCCCACGTCAACGCTGAGCGCCTACCCCACCGGCATCCCCCATCTCGACGCCACGTCGCGACAACGCACGCGACCGCAATGCTCGGCGCGATCACATGTCGCGCATGGCGAAGTTGACAGCCGAAGGGGGTGAGTTCGAGGGTGCTTCGAGAATGGTGGCCCGCTGAGGCATAACCGTCGGCCAGCCCGGGGGCGAGAGATTGCTAGCGAGATCCCGCGTAGATGCGGCGCGTGGGAGTTCGTCGGACTGGCCGGTGTGAGCTTCACCACCAGGGCCGGACTCGCGATCACGGCCCGGCGTTCATCGGGTGATTCGGAGAATCGACCGTTACCGGTCATCTCAGCAACGACCTCACCCGAAAGGCACCGCCATGTCTCAGACACCCGACAACACCTCAGCCCTTACCCCCCCCTGATCTGAATCGCCGCACGATCCTGCAGGGCGCCGCCTGGACCATCCCCGCCATCGCGGTCGCCACCGTCGCCCCAGCGGCATCCGCCTCCACCACCACCGTTCTCGCCTTCAACCAGGCCAGCTACTCCGGCACCGCCTGCAGCACCATCACCGGCGCGTACCTCACGGTGACCGTCGGCGGCACCCCCACCGCCGGCCGCTCAGTCACCACGACGCTGAGCGACGGGTACACGTTCGCGGATGGAACGACCGCGAACACGCAGGTCAGCGACGGCAGCGGGCGCGTGAATCTGCCGTCCATCAACGTGCCGTCGCAAGGCGGCAGCGGAGTTCTGTCCGCGAGCACGGCATCAGCGACTAGCGCATCCGCTTCCACGAGCGCTGCACCGTCCTCGAGCAAGCTCGTCGGGGCTAGCTGGGGCAACACCGCATTCCCCGCCCTCCCCGCCGGCATCACCGCAACCGACGTCACCATCGGCGCCCAAGATCCCACCCTCTACGCCTACTTCCTCGGAAGCGATGGCTACCTTTACCAGTCCGTCAACAAGGGCGCCTGGGCGAAAGTCTCCCCCGCCGGAGTCACGCACATCAGCACTGCCTTCGACGGCGGCGTGCTCTACAGCACCGGCACCACTGTCGGCGCCAGCTGGGGCAACACCGCATTCCCCGCCCTCCCTGCTGGCGTCACCGCGACCGACGTCACCATCGGCGCCCAAGGCCCGACCCTCTACGCCTACTTCCTCGGAAGCGATGGCTACCTCTACCAGTCCGTCAACAAGGGCGCCTGGGCGAAAGTCTCCCCCGCCGGAGTCACACACATCAGCACCGCCTTCGACGGCGGCGTGCTCTACAGCACCGGCACCACCGTCGGCGCCAGCTGGGGCAACACCGCATTCCCCGCCCTCCCCGCCGGCATCACCGCAACCGACGTCACCATCGGCGCCCAAGGCCCGACCCTCTACGCCTACTTCCTCGGAAGCGACGGCTACCTCTACCAGTCCGTCAACAAGGGCGCCTGGACAAAAGCATCCCCCGCCGGAGTCACACACATCAGCACCGCCTTCGAAGGCGGAGTCCTCTACAGCACCGGCTCCACCGTCGGCGCCAGCTGGGGCAACACCGCCCTGCCCGCCCTCCCCGCCGGCGTCACAGCGACCGACGTCACCATCGGCGCGCAGGATCCCACCCTCTACTGCTACTTCCTCGGAAGCGACGGCTACCTCTACCAGTCCATCAACAAGGGCCCCTGGGCGAAAGTCTCCCCCGCCGGCGTCACCCACATCAGCACCGCCTTTAGCGGCGGCGTGCTGTTCGCCCTGGCATCAGCCTGTTAAAGATCACCACACACCAACACGCGGCACCCGGCGCATCACGTCGCGCCGGGTGCCGCCTAGTTTGGCCAGCCATTGCCATCTGCGTAACCCTCGGCAGCGACGCGACGGCCCACACATACTCAAACCCGTAGGTGCCGCACGAAGAACCTCCCGGCATCCTCCCCCGCGAACGCCGGAACCCCCGTGTGCCCGCCCATGTTGGCGACGAGGGTCTTCTCGGTCGAGGCGAACGCGTCGAACAGGTCGAGCGCCGCCTGACGGTCGTTGCCCTCGTCGTCCCACTGCAGAAGGACATGGATCGGGATGCCGATCCCCCGCGCCTCGTCCATCGTCGAGCGGGGCACGTAACTTCCGGCGAAGAGCCCCGCTGCCGCGATGCGCGGGTCGGTCGCGGCCAGGCGGACGCCGACGGCGATGACTCCGCCGGAGAAGCCGACGCGGTCGCCGATTTCGGGCAACGCCAGGACGGCATCCAGTGTGGTCTGCCACTCGGGCACGGCGGCATCCACGAGCGGGAGGATGAGCCGGTCGATCACCTCGGCGCCCGGCTTCTCGCCCGCGGCGAGCGCGGCGCGCAGGTCGGTGCGAGCCTCGTCGGCGCCGGGTAGGGGCGGGCGGTCGCCGGTGCCGGGCAGCTCGATCGTCACCGACCCGAAGCCCTCCTTTGCGGCCGCCGCGGCGCGGGCGACGAGCCGCGGGTACATCCGTCGTGTGTCGAAGCCGCCGGGCTGGTTCAGGAGGAGGAGCGGCACCTGCGAGGACGGGGTGGCGGTGGGTGGCATCCACAGGATGCCGGTGAAACCGGCGAGCGTGAACTCGCGCTCGAGGACGCCGCCGTCGAGCAGGGTGTGAGAGGTGAAGCGCACGGTCATGCCTTTCGGGAGCACGGAGATGTGGTGCTCCCGGGCGGCCTATCGCCCGACCGTGACTCCGCGAAGGAGCACCCACGTCGATTCGTTCACGGGGACCACCTCCTCAGGCTTCAGCACGGGTCACCGACCAGTATCCCGACCCACCCCTCAACGGAACAGGTCGGCATGGTCGACGACCCACGCGCGGAAGGTGCGCGACGGGCGGCCCGTGATGCGGGTGTACTCGTCGGAGAGGGGCGGAGTCGTGCCGACGGCCTCGCGCCAGTCCTTGATGATCTGCCGCACCCACACCTCGGGCACGAACCGCGACAGCATCGCCGACGACTCGGCCTCAGTCTGCGGGATCACCGTCACCGGCCGGCCGATGACGTCACCGATCAGCGCCACCTGCTCGCGAAGAGTCAGGCGCTCCGGTCCGGTGAGCACCGGCGCGGCACCCACCAGAGCTTCGGTGGCGAGGGCGGCCACGGCGACATCGGCGATGTCCTGCTCGTGGATGGGCGCCTGCACCGCGTCGGGGTACGGCAGCGGAACGGCGCTCTCGCCCTTCACTCCCCAGTTCCATCGGGCCGCGTTGCTCGCGAACCCGCCCGGGCGCAGGAACGTGTACGCGAGCCCCGACCGGGCGACGGCCTCCTCGACACGGAGAAACCGAGAACCGTTGAAATCCTCCGCCGCCCCCGGCAGAGTCACGGACGACGACGACAGCAGCACCACGTGCCGGACGCCCGCCGCCGCGAAGACCGCCAGCAGCGCCTCCGGCTCGGCGAGATCGGCATAGAGGAACACGCGCTCGACACCCGTCAGAGCGTCGGTGAACGAGGCTGGATCATCGAGATCGGCGGCGAACACCTCCACCCGTGTCGGCAGGTCCAGCTTCTGCGGGGTGCGGCTGGTCGCGCGCACCCGCTCGCCACGGTCGAGCAGACCCGCCACGACCGCGCTACCGACGGCACCGCTGGCGCCCACCACAAGAATCGACATGTTCACTCCTTTACGAACGGTGTTCGCGAACAATGTTCGTCACGAATGTTGATCGTGTCAAGTGATAACGTGTGTCCATGTCTTCGCCCGCTGAGCCGGTCTCACGTCGCGCTCGCCCCGCGAAGGCGCCGCTGTCTCGGCAGTCGATCCTCGAGGCGGCGATGGCTCTCATCCGCGAGAACGGCGTCGACGCCGTGAGCCTGCGACACGTCGCCGCGCGGGTCGAAACCGGCCCCGCCTCGCTCTACGCGTACTTCGGCAACCGCGACATCCTGCTCGAACACGTCCTGGATGCCGCGTACGCAGAGGTCGCCCTCGTGGATGCCACGGGCAACCGACGCGACTGGCGAGCCGCTCTCGCGGCGACCATCGTCCACACCATCGACGCGCTGGAGAAGTATCCGGGCCTCGGCACCGTCGCTCTGGGCTCGATCCCCGTCCTCCCCGGCGCGCTGCGCCTCGCGGAACACGAACTGGCCCTGATGGAGGCGGGCGGCATCCCCGCCGACCGCGCCGCGCTCGCGATCGACCTCATCGCACAGTTCGCCGCGTCGACCGCCGTGGAACGCACCCTCAAGCTCAGCAACCGCGATGACGGCGAGGATCGTGGACGCGTGCGAGCAGCATACGAGCAGGCCGACCCCGGGCAGTTCCCCCACATTGCTCGTTCCGCCGCCCTGCTCACCGGACCCGGCGATGCGGCACGACGTGATTTCGCCATCGAGGTCCTCCTCGACGGGATCGAGCGATCCGGCAACGGTGTTCGGGGCGCCTGACACTCGTCGTCCGATACGCACGGGTCTGGTCGATGTCGGCGCCCGGGAGTACCGTCGGCGCCATGAAACCGGACGAGCTCTTCCTCCACGCCGATGCCGCCATTCGCGAGGTCATCGACAAGATCGATCCCGCCGACCTCTCGGCGCCCGTCCCGAAGGAGTGGAGCCAGCTCGAATCGCCGACGCTGCTCGGCATCATCGGGCGGCACGCGTACGACGAAGCCTGGATCCCCGACGTGATCGCCGGACGCGCCGCCGCCGACGGCGACCAGTACGCCGACGCCGACCTGCTCGGTGACGACCCGATCGCCTCGTACGACGCGCTCAACGACCGGGCGGGCGCCGCCGTGCGCGCGGGCGACTTCGCCGAGACCTTCCGGTTCACGTACGGCGACTACCCCGCGGGCGAGGGCTTCGCCCACCTCTCCACCTACCGCGCGTTCCAGGCGTACTCGATCGCGAAGCACTTCGGCATCCCGTTCCACCTCTCCCCCGAGCTCATCGACGGCCTGAACGAGCACGTCACCCCGCACGCCGACGAGTGGCGGCAGTGGGGCGTATTCCCGCCGGCGATCGAGCCGCCCGCGGACGCCGACGACGAAACGCGGCTGCTGTGCGCGGTGGGGTTCTGGGTGAAGTAGGCGCAGTAAGTCGACTCGTTCCGCGCGAGGGAGCACGGCGGCCGGTGGCCGTCAGCGCGTCGACAACCCGCTCAGAAAGGCAGTGGTGGAGGTCGAGATCTCCACCGAACGCGTGTGGTGGAGATAGTGCTCGCCGTCGAGCGGAACGACCGATCCGTGTTCGCTGACGGATGCCTGCCGCTCGTGAAGCGCGAGCCAGCCGGGGATCTCTGCATCACCGTTCGCGACGAAAAGCAGGACCGGGAGCGACGGGGGGAACGAGAGCCCGTCGACCGCCGAGAAATTCACCACCGAGTGATCCATTTCGTCGAGCATCGTCGGTGCGGTCGAGTTCTTCGTGGCGAGCAGGCGCATCTGCTCTTTCGACTGCTCGTCATACGGCATCCCGGCGTAGGCGTCACCGGAGGTCGCCGCCAGGAGCCTGAGGATGCCGAGATCGCGCAGAGCGACCAGCCCATCGGTGGGGATGGGTTCGTTCCACCCCGGTTGCCCGGGAACGCTGCTGTCGATTCCGACGAACGCGACGAGCTCTTCGGGGTACAGGGTGCTGTAGTGCATGGCGTAGATGCCGGCGATGGAGTGCCCCATGAGGACATACCGATCCACCCCGAGTCGCTGGAGGGCGGAGTGGACCTCACGGGCGATGTTGTCCACCGTTCGTGGAGTGTCCGCCTGGTCGCTCCGCCCGGTCCCCAGCGGCTCTATGGCAATGACGCGGTGGGCGTCCTCGAGGGCGTCGATCAGGGGCGCGAAGTCGAGTGCCGGCGCGGCCGTACCCAAGCCAGGGAGGAGGACGATCGTCTCCGCTCCGTCGCCACGGTCCACGACATTGATGCGCTTGCCCCCGATGTCGACGAGTTCCCCGTAGGGCGCGATCGCGTCGGCTTCCGACGCGGTTGCAACGGCATTCACCGTCGACGTCGTCGCGAGGAACAGGACGGGGATGGCGGCGATGATGCCGAGGGTGACGAGGGTGGCCTTCACGGGCTTTTTCATGGCGCTTCTCTCAAAGGGCGGGCGGGAGGCCCGCGGGATCCTCCGTCCATCACAGCGGCGTGGGATGAGCGGGAGAAGTGTCGCCATGTCACCTCGCACGGTGACATGCGTCACTGATCCTGGTGACTCCGTGCACGTCTCGGAGGTTCTCGATGCTCTTCCGAACGGCGCACCGACGAGGAGGCGCGGCTGTCGCGACCCGATCGCGACCGCCTAGCGCCCGACGTACCCCATGTGCTGCGCGTTGTAGCGGTCGCCCTGCACGCGGACACGCTGCGCGAGGCCGTCGAGATCCGCGAGGTCGTCCGCCGACAACGCCACCGCGGTCGACCCGGCGTTCTCTTCGATGCGGGACGTGCGGCGGGTCCCCGGGATGGGGACGATCCACGGATGCTGGGCCAGGAGCCACGCGAGCGCGACCTGTCCCGACGTCGCACCCCTCGATGCAGCGATCGCGCTGATGTGATCGACGAGGGCACGGTTGGCCTCGCGGTTCTCTTCGGTGAACCGCGGAATCGTGGCACGCACATCGCCGTCCGCGAACGACGTGCTCTGGTCCACCGTTCCGGTGAGGAATCCCTTGCCGAGAGGGCTGAACGGCACGAGACCGATCCCGAGTTCCGCGAGCGTCGGCAGAACCTCCGACTCCGAGTCGCGGGTCCACAGGGAGTACTCGCTCTGCAGCGCCGTCACGGGGAAGGCCGCATGGGCGCGGCGGATCGTCGCGGCGGAGGCCTCGGACAGGCCGAAGTGACGGACCTTCCCCTCGGCGACGAGCTCCCCCACGGTGCCTGCGACGTCGTCGATCGGCACGTCGGGATCGACCCGGTGCTGGTAGAACAGGTCGATCACATCAGTGCGCAGCCGCCGCAGCGACGCCTCGGCGACGGCGCGGATCCGGTCGGGCCGGCTGTCGAGACCCACGCTCTTGCCGTCTCGGATGTCCCACCCGAACTTCGTCGCGATGACGACCTGGTCGCGGACCGGTTCGAGGGCTTCACCCACGAGCTCCTCGTTGACGTATGGGCCGTAGACCTCGGCCGTGTCGAAGAAGGTGACGCCGAGGTCGACCGCGGAGCGGAGGACCTCGATCATGTCGTCACGGGTGCCGGGATTGGGGCCGTAGCTCTGCGACATGCCCATGCAGCCCAGCCCCACGGCCGAGACCTTCAGCCCCTGTCCCAATGTGCGGGTGTGCATGATCGAGTCCCTTCGTCGTGTGACCTCGACGCTACGCCCGCCCACGGTGGTGTGGGGCATCGAGCCTCGCCCCCGAGCGCCGGGTTCACGGGGCGGTGTCGGCGTCCGCCCGGGGCGGCATCCGGAGAAGCGCGGTGAGTTGCGACCGGACGGTGGCTTTCACCTCGTCGGGGGTATCCCCGAGGTGCAGCGTCGCCGTCATCGTGATGTGGAGGATCGACGTGATGATCCGCGCGAGCGTGGTCGGTGCATCCTGATCGAGACCTGGGAGCGCGCGCAGCAGCTCGGCGATGGACGCCTCCAACCGCCATGCCTGAGCCAGGCCCGCCTTCCGGTGCTCCTCCGCGGGGTCGCCGAAGATCACCTCGTGCAGGTACAGGCGACCGTTCTCGGGGTGTTCGCGCACGCAGTCGATGACGGGCGACACGAGAGCCATCACGGCGTCCTCGACCGGGGCATCGCCGGCTGACAACACCCCGGATTCCGCGAGGCCGTCGTCGACGGCCGCGGCGAACTTCTCGTTCTGCACCATGATCAGCAACTCCGCCTTGCTCGCCGCATAGCGGAACAGCGTCCCGATCGCGACGTCCGCGCGGTCCGAGATCTCCTTCGTCGTGACGCCCCCGACCCCGCGCTCAGCGAACAGCGACCGTGCCGCCTCGACGATGCGGCGCCGCTTGTCGGCCATCGTCCTCGCGCGACGCCCGACGCCTCCGGGATGCGGGCTCATGTCGCCTCCTTGACAATTTATCTGAGTGCACTCATTATTGAGTCTACTCGCCGACTGCGAGCAGAGCACAAGGATTCGACGGAGGGCAGGATCGGGAATGACCGCGGCATCGCCCAGCAACCACGACACCCCGTCGTTCGTGGCCGCACCCACGAAGACGGTGCACGTCGACGGCGCCGCCCTCGCGTACCGGGAGATCGGTTCGGGCACCGGACGTCCTCTCGTCGCGCTGGTGCATCTCGGCGGCAACCTGGATGCCTGGGATCCCGAGGTGATCGACGCCCTGGCGCAGGACCGGCGCGTCCTGACGCTCGGCTATCGCGGGGTCGGACGGTCGACCGGCAGGGTGCGCGACAGCGTCGAAGGCATGGCGCACGACGTGATCGATGCCGTCCGCGGACTCGGTCTGGGCCGCATCGACCTCTTCGGCCTCTCGATGGGAGGCATGGTCGCCCAGGTGATCGTCGAGCGGGAGCCCGAGCTGGTGGACCACCTCGTCATGGCCGGCACCGGCCCCCGGGGCGGCGAGGGGCTCAACCGGATGACGGGCGTCATGCTCCGCGGCATCGCGCGCAGCCTCGTCACCGCACGCCCCGCGACCTCCGCGCTGTTCTTCACCGGATCCGACCAGGGCCGCCGCGCGGCCTCCGACTACCAGCGCCGGCTCAAGCGGCGCCACACGGACCGCGACTCGGCCGTCACTCCCGCGGTGTTGCGCGCACAACTCCGCGCCGTCGCGCGGTGGGGTGCGCAATCCCGCACCGTCGACGCGCGCATCTCCACGCCCGCGCTGACCTTCCACGGCGCCGACGACATCCTCGTCCCGGCGGCGAACGCGCAGCAGCTACGCGAAGGGTTCTCCGCTCTCGACGTCAGGACATTCCCGGATGCCGGGCACGGCGTGGTCTCGCAGCACCGCGACGCCGTGACGCGCCGCATCCATTCCTTCCTCCGCGCCTGACTCGGCGCCCCGACACCCCCATCCAGAACAGGACACCGCGACATGCGCGCATTCATCATCGACGGGTACGACAAGCCCCTCCACGAAGCGGAGGTCCCCGAGCCCAGCGTCGGCCCCGACGACGTGCTCATCTCGATCGCCGCCGCCGGGCTCAACGGCATCGACGAGCGCATCCGCACGGGCTATTTCCGACTCATCCTCCCGTATCGGCCCCCGTTCACGCTCGGCCACGATGTCGCCGGGACAGTGATCCGCGTCGGCGCGCAGGTCCGCTCGTTCGTGCCCGGCGACGTGGTGTTCGCGCGGCCGCGCGATCACCGGATCGGCACTTTCGCAGAACGCATCGCCGTGGACCAGGCCGATGCGGCAAGTGTTCCCTCATCGATCAGCATCGTCGAGGCGGCATCCCTCCCCCTGGTCGCACTCACCGCGTGGCAGGCCCTCGTCGAGAAGGGCGGAGTGACGGCGGGGCACAAGGTGCTCATCCACGGCGGCGCCGGCGGTGTCGGAACGATCGCGATCCAGCTGGCGAAGCACCTGGGCGCGCAGGTGGCGACGACGGCCTCGGCGAGGAACGCCGACTTCGTCCGCTCCCTGGGCGCGGACGTCGTGATCGACTACGCGAGCCAGGACTTCGCCGAAGAGCTGTCGGGATACGACTTCGTGCTCGACAGCCTCGGGGGCGAAAACCTCATGAAGTCACTGGGCGTGCTGCGCCCCGGTGGCATCGCCGTGGGTATTGCCGGCCCGCCGACGCCCGCCTTCGCTCGCGAAAACGGCCTGAACCCCCTCCTTCGGCTCGCGATGAGCGCGCTCAGTCGCCGCGTTCGCGGACGGGCGAAGAGGCTCGGCGTCGGCTACGAGTTCCTCTTCATGCGCGCCGACGGCACGCGCTTGCGGGAGATCGCCGAGCTCGTGGATGCCGGTGTGATCCGCCCCGTCGTCGGCGCCACCCACGCCTTCGACGAGGCACCGAACGCTCTCGCGGCGCTGGAGCGCGGCGGCATCCGTGGGAAGTCCGTCCTGCTCGGCGCGTGACCCGCCTCCCCTCCACCCTCAGCATCCATCTCACGACCCAGAGGACACACCGCTCATGAATGAACCGACCATCACCTCCTACGCTCAGGCCCCCGCGAAGACCGTCAGGGTCGGCGGCGACACGTTCGCCTACCGCGAGCTGGGACCCAAGGAGGAGATCCCGGTCGTCTTCTTCGTCCACCTCGCCGCGACCCTCGACAACTGGGACCCCCGCCTCATCGATGCGATCGCCAAGACCCGCCGCGTCATCACCTTCGATCAGCTCGGCGTCGGCGCGTCCAGCGGCCGGGTTTCCGACACGCTCGAAGAAGCCGCTGACGACGCGTACCGCTTCATCACGACGGGCCTGGGTTACGCCAAGATCGACCTGTTCTCGTTCTCCATGGGCGGGATGATCGCTCAGGATCTCGTGGTGAAGCACCCCGACCTCGTCCGTCGTCTCGTTCTCACCGGCACGGGCCCCCGCGGCGGCAAGGACATGGACAAGGTCGTCGGCACGACCTATTGGGACATCTTCCGCTCCGTGATCACGCGCTCCGACCCCAAGGAGTTCCTTTTCTTCAACCGAGACACCGCCGGCAAGAAGGCCGGCAAGGCGTTCGTCGAGCGACTCAAGGAGCGCACGGTCGACCGCGACAAGGCGATTTCCAACAAGGCATTCAGCACGCAGCTGAAGGCGATCGTGAAGTACGGCCGCTCCGCGCCGTCCGACCTCTCGGTGATCACGTCGCCGACGCTCATCGCCAACGGGGACAACGACCGCATGGTCCCCAGCGTTCTGTCGGAGGATCTCCACCGCCGCATCGCAGGCTCGGAGCTGATCATCTACCCGAACTCCGGCCATGGCGGCATCTTCCAGTACTGGGAGAAATTCGCGCCCGTCGCCGCGGCGTTCCTCACCGAGCCACGCGCCTGACGCTCCCTCGCGAAGGGAGCGATCGGCGCCTCCGCGCGCTATCCGACGGGGTTGCCCGACAAAACCGCTCGCACCTGCGTGCGAACGACCGCGAGGATATCGTCGACACTCGTCTCGGCCGAAGGCTCCGATGCCATCGCGACCAGGAGCGCCGACGAGATCACGCGCGCCAGGACTCCGGCATCCGCTTCGCTCCGCCCGGCGCGCGCGGCGATCAGCTCGGTGATCGATCGCTCGGATTCGCCGACGATCCTGAGCGCTTCGGCGTGATGCGGTTCGCCGGCATCGCCGAAGATCATCTCGCGCAGGTACGTCCGTCCGTTGTCGACCTGAGTCCGGTTGCAGGCGACGACCGGCGCGAGGAGCGCGAGGACGCCGTCGACCGCTCCGGTTGCGGCGGCCGCGGCGACGCGGCCTTCGTCGAGCGCACGCGCGTAATGCGCGTTCTGCACGAGGAGGAGCAGCTCGCCCTTGGTCTTGGCATACAGGAAGAGGGTGCCGGTGCCGATGTCGGCGGCGTCCGCGATCTCCTGAGTCGTCACGTCATCGACGCCGCGCTCCGCGAACAGGGCACCCGCGGCGGCCACGATGCGCTCGAGCTTCTCCTGCTTGTTGCGCTCGCGCCTACCGACGGGCGATGACGTCACTGACATGTACGCGCCTCCGGGAATAGATCATGAGCAGCCTCAGTTATGAGCGTAGTCGCTAGGAGGTCTGATCCACCCCCGATTCTCTCACCGACGTCCGCCTGATCCCGAACAAGAAAGAGGCACAGCCATGACCGCACTCAACGGAGCCACCGTCCTTGTCACCGGCGCGAACGGAGGAATCGGCACCCACTTCGTGCGGGAGGCACTCGCACGCGGCGCGGCGAAGGTCTACGCCACCGCCCGCACCCCTCGCATCTGGGACGACGAACGCGTCGTCGCTCTTCCGCTCGACGTGACGGACGCCTCCTCGATCGAAGCCGTTGTCGCCGCCGCGCCCGATGTCACGATCCTGATCAACAACGCCGGCGCGTCGCCCGCGAGCGTCGGCATCCTGAACCACACCGAGTCCGAGATCCGCGACAACATCGAAACGAACTTCGTCGGACCGCTGATGCTCGCGCGCGCCTATGCGCCGCTGCTGTCGGCACAGCAGGGCGGGACCGCGATCATAGACATCCACTCGGCGATGGCCTGGTTCGCCGTCGGCGGCATCTACTCGGCCACGAAGGCCGCCCTCTGGTCGGCGACGAACTCTCTGCGCCTCGAGCTGCACCCGGCCGGCGTCCAGGTCGTGGGCGTTCACGTGGGGTGGGTCGATACGGCGATGGCCGCAGGGTCGACGGACCCGAAGCTCGACCCCGCGGTCCTCGTCGCGAAGGTCCTGGATGCCACGGAGGCCGGGGAGTACGAGGTGCTGGCCGATGAGACCTCGGTGCATTTGAAGGCGGCACTGTCCGGTCCGTTCGAGGCGCTGTACCCCGAGCTCGCGAGGTAGCACCGGCCGCACCGTGGAGCGCGCTTACGTGTGGGGTGCCGGCGCCGGCGGGTCCGCCTCACGGGAGGGACCGCCGTCGAAGAACTCCCAGCTCCCCTCGGAGATCACCCGCACGTCCGTGCCCACGACGGCGAGCGCCGTCTGATCGTCGATCGCGTACGACGGTCCGGCGATCTTCGCCGCCCACCGTCGCGCGCTCTCCGTCGTGTTCGACGACCAGCCCGGATAGTCCAGGTGCGGAAAGATCGAGAAGTCGACGAGACCGAGGGTCTCGTCGGCGCCGTCCGGTCGCCACTCGACGAACTCCTCGCCGATGCGCGGTGTGAGCACCATGCTCCCGCCGCTCACGCCGACCCAGACCGTGTCGCGCAGCGACGGGAGGAGCGCCGCAAGACCCGACTCGCGCATCCAGTGCGCCAGGTAGACCGCCTCGCCGCCGTCGACCAACAGGACATCCGCTTCGCGGACCCATGGCATCCATCGCTCCTCACCGACGGTGGGCAGCGCCGTCAGCTCGAGGACGCCGACCGACTTCCAGCCCAGGTCAGCGAAGCGTGCGTCGCCGCCCCACCGGCCTGAGACGGTGCGCCACACACTCTCGGGCGTGCACATCGGGTGCCCCCACTGAGCGGACGGGATCACCAGCGCACGAGCCTCCTCGATCGGCTTGCCGAGCAGCTCGACGAGCGCCGCACGGATGCTGTCGTTCGTGATTCCGCCGGAGGTCAGGAGGAGCTTCACGATTCACTCGATTCGATCGACGAGCGGGTATATGCCGCGGGTAGGTGTCCGGCCAAGGCTAGTTTCCGGGGATCGATGTCCCAAGAACAGCCACCCAATTTCGCGCACGAGACCCGTCCCAAGAGCGGGTGCGCAGCCACACTCGACGATCTCCGATCCGATCGGACCGCGATAGTAGGGTGCCGATCGTGGCGACCGGGAAACGTGGATGTCGAAGGAGGCGGCATGATCGCGGAGCTGAACAGGCTGATTGAGCTGGTCGAAGCTCATCTGGACGACGACCTCGACGTCGCATCGTTGGCGAGGGAACTCGGCACGACCGAGTACCACCTCCGTCGGATGTTCTCGTCGCTGGCCGGGATGCCGCTATCGGACTACATCCGGCGTCGCCGCATGTCGGTCGCGGCAGCAGACGTTCTCGGACCCGACGACCTGCTGAGCATCGCGGTGCGCTACGGCTACGGGTCGACCGAGGCCTTCGGTCGAGCGTTCCGATCGGTGCACAACATCAGCGTCGGTGACGTCAAGCGAGCCGGCGGCCCCCTTCGAATACAACCGCAACTCAGGTTCCGCCTGACCGTCGAAGGGAAAATCACCATGGACACCCGAATCACCGATCGACCGGGCTTCCGCCTCGTCGGGCACGCCACACGCGTGCCCCTCATCCACGAGGGCGTCAACCCGCACATCCAATCGCATATCGCCTCCCTGCCAGTGTCGGAGCACGTGCGCCTCAAGGCCCTGAGCGACACCGAGCCGGCCGGGTTGCTGCAGGTCAGCGCAGACGTCGACCCGGACTACACCGAGGGAAGCGAACTGACCTACCTGCACGGCGTAGCCGTCGCAGGCACGGCCCCGGTGGCCGACGATCTCGACACGATCGAGGTCACGGCCGGTACGTGGGCCGTATTCCGCACCGAAGGCGATTACCCGGCAGCGTTGCAAGAGGCTTGGGCGGCGACAGCGACGGACTGGTTCCCGTCGAACCCTTGGCGGCTCCGACCGGGGCCGTCCATCGTCGCGGTGCTCGACCGTGCCGCCGACTTCCGTACAGCCATCTGCGAGCTGTGGCTCCCCGTGGAACGCGCCTAGACGAGAACGGACCTGCCGATGGTGAGATGTCGGCAGGTCCGTCGACTCACATGCCCGGCGCCATGTCCGCGAACCGCGAATAGTGCCCCTGGAACGCCACCGTGATGGTGTCCGTAGGCCCGTTACGGTGCTTCGCCACGATCAGGTCGGCCTCACCGGCACGCGGCGAGTCCTTCTCGTACGCGGCCTCACGGTGAAGGAGCACGACCATGTCGGCATCCTGCTCGATCGAGCCCGACTCACGCAGGTCGGACAGGGCGGGCTTCTTGTCGGCGCGCTGCTCGGCACCACGGTTCAGCTGCGACAGCGCGATGACGGGAACCTGCAGCTCCTTCGCCATCAGCTTCAGCGCACGCGAGAACTCACTGACCTCCTGCTGACGCGACTCGACGCGCTTACCACTCGTGAGCAGCTGCAGGTAGTCGATCACGACCATCTTCAGACCCTCGCGCTGCTTCAGGCGACGGCACTTCGCACGGATCTCGACCAGCGTCATGTTCGGGCTGTCGTCGATGTAGAGGGGCGCGTCGTTGATACGACCGCGGGTCGAGGCCACCGTCGTCCAGTCGCGCGAGTCGAGGGTTCCCTTGCGCATGCTCTGCAGCGGAATCGACCCCTCGGCGCTCAGCAGACGCATCGCGATCTCGCTGCGCCCCATCTCGAGCGAGAAGAAGATACACGGCGCGTTCGACTTGATCGCGGCGGCACGGGCGAAGTCGAGCGCGAGCGTCGACTTACCCATGGCGGGACGCGCGGCGAGCACGATCATCTGACCCGGGTGCAGACCGTTGGTCAGCTGGTCGAGGCCGGCGAAGCCGGTCGGGATGCCGGTCATCGACCCATCGCGACCGCGAGCGGCCTCGATCTCTTCGACCGCGGCATCCACCGCCATCGTCAGGGGGATGTAGTCCTCCGCGCTGTCGTCGCCCGAGACGTTGTAGATCTCGGCCTGCGCGCTGTTGACGAGCTCTGTCGGGTCGCCCTCGCCCGCGTAGCCCATCTGCACGATGCGCGTGCCCGCCTCGACCAGGCGGCGCAGCAGCGCACGCTCGGCGACGATCGACGCGTAGTAGCCCGCGTTGGCCGCCGTCGGGACGATCGAGGTGAGGGTGTGCAGGTAGTCGGCGCCGCCGGCGCGCTGCAGCTCACCGGTCTTGATGAGCTCGTCGGTGACCGCGACCACGTCGGTCGGCTCGCCGTGCGAGTACAGCGTGAGGATGGCCTCGAAGATCAGCTCGTGCTTCGGCACGTAGAAGTCGGGTCCGCGAAGCGTCTCGATGACATCGGCCACCGCATCCTTCGACAGCAGCATCCCGCCCAGGGCGCTCTGCTCGGCGAGCATGTCGTGCGGCGGGGTGCGCTCCGGCCGGGGCTTGGATCCCCCGAGACGCTCGTCGGCGATGTCGGCAATCGACACAGGCACTCCTTCTCGGTTTCGGACGCACTCCCCCACGGGCCGTCACGCGCACGCGGACGCGGCGGACGAGTCGGGACGACGACCTCGAGCAACATCCAACCCGGGGCCTCCGACATCGACGCGCGTGAAGGGAACGGGTGTGCCCGATGGGATGCACCCACGCTAAGGACGACCCCTCCTCCACGCAAACAGGCCTGTGGATAACTCTGTGGACAGCTTGCGAGAAACGCCGCGATTGCTGTGCACAACTCCTGTGGAGAACTCGGTGGATGATGTGGAAACAGTTTCTCGAAGTGAAGCCTGATCTGGTGTTTATCTGTCCACAGGAAAGCTGTGGGAATCCTGGTTGAAGCATAGGTTGAAGGTTGCTCGACTTGACAAAAGTGTGTGGACAACACGGGGGATAACTTCGGCGAGCAGCTACTGACAACCGCCTCCGCTGTCAAGTTATGTTCACGTGCGGCGTGTCGGTCGGTTCCCCCGCCGACACCGCGTGGTAACTGGGCATTCCCTGAGTCTCTGGCCTTCTCAGCGCGAGAGGCGTAAAGTCGCCGCCCATAGACACGTCATAGGCGAGTGTCTACCGACTTTGGGGAGTCAGACATGGATGCCGCGACCCGGCGAAGCGCGATCCCGGCGCTTCGCGTGCTCGGGTGGGCGTTCATCGCCGCCCTGGCGTGGGTCTTCCTCTCCCTCACTTTCTCGTCGTCGGCGGCGTCCGCGAACGACGACTCCGGCTCGGGTCTCCTCGGTCTCGTCACCGACACCGTGAACAGCACCACGGGAGCGGTCGGCGACACCGTGGCATCCGTGGTCCAGACGGTCGAGCCCGTGACGGCTCCCGTCGCAGCCGTCGTCCCCGCACCCGTGAGCGAGCCGGTCCGCGCGGTCACCGAGACCACGGTCGACACCGTGAACGCCGTCGTCGACACGGTCAACGACACCGCGACGAGCACCGTCGACACCGTCACCGACACCGTGTCGGAGGTCGCCTCGTCGGGGGTCGTCGGCACCGTCGTCACCCCCGTGGTCGACACCGTCGTCTCGGTACCGGTCGTGGGCGGAGTCGTCTCGGGCATCGGCCTCGACGACGTCGTGACCGGCGTGGTCGACACCGTCGACCAGACTCTGCCCGCCGTCATCGGAACCGCGCCGTCCACCGACCCGATCGTGCCCACCCTCCCGGGCGGCGGCACGCTTCCCGGCAGCAGCGTCGACCCCACGACTCCCCCGCAGCCCGACCAGCCGGCCGAGAGCGCGGTGCCGACGGCCGCCGTGGCACCCGCGCCCGCACCCGCGGCTACGGCGAGCGCCGCCGAGCCCACGGCCGCCACCGCGCGCGCCGAAGCCGCAGCCGAGGCGTTCGCCGCCACCGCGGCAGACTCCCCGGGCCACACGTCTGTTCACGGCACCACTCCGCCCGCAGAGGCGCCCGTCGGCTACGGGCTGGGTGATGGCATCCCGGGTTCGTCCTCGGCATCCCTCTCGTCGGGTGCCGGCGGACCCGGCGCCGCGCGTCTCGACGACCGCGCCGGTGCGCCGACCTTCGTTCTTCTCTTCCGCAGCGCACTCGTCGACGACGATCTCCCCGGCGCCCCGGTCTTCTCCACCGACGTCTCTCCCGACTGAGGCGGGCCGCGTCGTGCCCCGGTACGACAGACGGTCCCGCGCGTTTCCGCGCACCCTCACTCACTACTCAGGAGAGAACTCTCATGCGAAAGATCTACTCGCGTGCCATCCTCGGCGCGCTGATCGGCGGCGGCCTGGCCGTCGTCGGAGCCGGCATGGCCAATGCCGCGGAGACGTCGGGCACCGACGGCCTCCTCTCGGGCGATCAGGCGATCATCTCGGTCGACCTGCCCGTCACCATCGGCGGCAACGCCGTGTCGGTCCTCGGCGACAGCCACAGCGAGGATGCCACCACCTCGGCACCCGCGTCGCAGCCGGCGCCCGAGGCCACCACTGACGGAAGCGACAGCCTCCTCGGCGGCAACCAGGGCCTCATCTCGGTGGACGTCCCCGTGACCATCGGCGGCAACGCCGTGTCGGTCATCGGTGACAGCCACACCTCGGATGCCGAGACCTCGGCCCCCGCGGAAGAGACCGCCCCGCCCGCGGAGGAACCCGCTGCCGCTCCGGTCGTCGAGACCGACGGCACCGACAGCGTCGGCGGCGGCAACCAGGCCGTCCTCCCCGTGTCGGTGCCCGTGACCATCGGCGGCAACGCCGTGTCGGTCATCGGTGACAGCCACTCGGAGGATGCCACCACCACCGGCGGCACCACCACGGGCAGCACCGGGGACGTCACCACCGACGGCGGCGACAGCATCCTCGGCGGTAACCAGGTGATCGCCCCGATCTCGGCGCCCGTCACCATCGGCGGCAACGCCGTGTCGGTCATCGGCGACAGCCACAGCGAGGACGCCACCACCACCGGCGACACCACCACCACGGGCGGCACCGGCGACGTCACCACCGACGGCACCGACAGCCTCCTCGGCGGCAACCAGGTCATCGCCCCGATCAGCCTGCCCGTCACCATCGGCGGCAACGCGGTCTCCGGAATCGGCGACAGCACGTCGGAGAACGCCACCACCACCGGCGGCGGCTCGGGCGGCCTGCTCGGCGACGTCACCACCGACGGCGGCGACAGCCTCCTCGGCGGCAACCAGCTGATCATCCCGATCGCCCTGCCCATCACCATCGGCGGCAACGCGGTCTCGATCATCGGCGACAGCACCACGGAGGGCTCGGAGACGGGCACCCCGGGAACGCCCGGAACCCCCGGAACGCCCGGAACGCCCGGAACGCCCGGCACCCCCGGCACCCCCGGAACGCCCGGCACCCCCGGTACCCCCGGCACGCCCGGGACCCCCGGCACCCCGGGCACGCCCGGCACCCCCGGCGCCCCGGGCACGCCCGGCACCCCGGGCACGCCCGGCGTGAACGGCACGGTCGCCTCGGTGTCGTCGGCTTCGGCGGTGTCGTCGATGGCCGCGCCCCAGGGCGCGCTGGCCGTCACCGGAGTCAGCGGCGGCATGATGTGGGGCCTGCTCAACGCAGCTCTGATCCTGCTCGCCCTCGGAGGGGCGCTGGTCATCCGCCGCCGCCTCACCACCTGACACCCGTCCGGGAGGGGCTTCGGCCTCTCCCGACGGGGCACCGGATGCCATGGCTCATTGGGGGCGTGGCATCCGGTGTCCGGCATGTCCGGGGTCAGTCGCCGTCGGAGCCCCCGCCGCGCGACGACGGCGGGAGGAGATTCGGCCAGGGGAGGACCGAACGCGCCCGCGGCGTCCTCCCTCCGCCGAATCTCCGCCGCTCGCCGCGCGTGCGCGCGCAGCCGCCGCCGCGCGCGGCGCACCGACCTCAGTCGGCCAGGCGCCAGTCCTCGAAGCTGAACCCGGGCGACACGAGGCAGCTCACCACGGCTTCGGCATCGTCGACGAGCCGCGCCGACTGCCAGACGCCGGCGGGGACGGTGGCCTGCAGCCGCTCCCCCGCGGCCAGGTCGGTGCCGAGCACCACCGTCTCCGTCAGCTCGGGGGAAGGCCCGTCGCCGCCGAACGACAGCGCGAGGCGCCCCGGACCGTGCCACAGCCACACCTCGTCGCTCGTCACGACGTGCCACGCGCTGTGCTCGCCGGGGGTCAGCAGGTAGTGGATCAGCGTCGCCGCGGGACGCGCGCCCGCGGGGGTGTCGACCGCGTACGTCCCCGTCCACATGCGCCGGAACCAGCCGCCCTCGGGGTGCTGCGCGAGGTCGAGCAGTCGGGCGGTGATGGGACGGTCGTCAGTCACGGGACACTCCGGTCTCTCGGGCGAAGACGGCGGATGCGAAGCGCACCTCGCCGTCGATGAGGGTCGCGGCCGCGCGCCCGGCGCCGTCGACCACGAGGTGCTCGATCATGTCGTCGGGCGCGGCCACGTCGCCGTCGAAGAACGCGAGGTCGGCCACGGCGCCGACGGCGAGGTATCCCGTGCGCTGCGGGCCGGTGTCGAGTCCCATCGCGTGGGCGCCCCCGAGCGTCGCCGCGCGCAGCAGCAGCGCCGACAGGTCGCGGTGGGCATAGCCCTGCGCCCGCGCGAGGCGGTGCAGCGCCGCGACATCGGACAGCAGATCCAGCGACGGCGACGACGACAGCGAGTCGGTGCCGACGGCGAGCGCGTTGCCCTCGACGAGGTATGCGGCCACGGGCGGCTCGTCGAGACCGATCACGGCGTTCGACCGCGGACACAGGGCCACGGTGGTCCCCCGCTGCCGCAGAATCGACCGGTCGCGGGCCGTCATGTACACGCCGTGGGCGATGTGACAGTCGGGTCCGAGCACGCCGAGCTCGTCGACGAACTCCGTCGCCCCCGTGCCGAAGCCCTCGTCGCGCAGTGCCTGGAAGCTCGCCGGACGCCGCTCGCGCCACGGCAGCGCCTCGCCCTGCTCGCGTTCGAACGCCGCCTCGCCGAGGTGGATGTGCAGGCGGCTCCCCCGCTCCCGCACGATGTCGGGGATCTCCAGCAGCGGCTCGACGTCGAGCGAGTACGGGGCGTGCGGCGACAGTCCGGTGCCCGGCGGCGACGGCAGCGCATCCAGCCGCGCCTCGACCTCGGCCCTCCCCCGCTCGGCCCACGCGGCGTTGGTCCAGCTCATCACCTCCCAGTAGGTGATGCCGTGCAGCCGTGCATCGTGCAGCGCCGAGGCGGCCTCGACGTCGGTAACGATGTCGGCCACCGCGGTCGTGCCGGCGGCGATCATCTGCGCCGCGCCCGCCCTGGCATCCGCCGCCCAATCCAACCCCGACTCGTAGACCGGCTCGAACGCCGCGGCCCACTCCTCGAACCCGGCGTACGACCCGCGCCCGACCTCGGCCATGCCCGTGTACTGCAGATGCGAGTGCGCGTTCACGAGGCCGGGGGTCAGGATGCCGGGCCAGTGCACCTCGTCGAAGTCCACGCCGCGCTGGCGCAGCTCGTGCCGCACCCACTCGCGGTCGCCGACGTGGCGGATGCGGCCGCCGGCGACGGCGATCGCCCCGTCGACGATGGGCGGAGCGGTGATCGGGACGACGAGGGATGCCGAATACAGCACGACCCGCGGGCGCTCGGGTGCGCGATCGACGGTCATGCCGTTCAGCCTAGGGACGCGGTGTGACGGCCGCGTGTCGTGGGCACCGGGCGGTGCGCCGGTCTCCTCACGGTTCGGGGCGGATTCCGTGCTCTGGGGCGCACAATTCACGCCCCAAAGCACAGAGCGCGCCCCAAACCCGCAACCGCCGCCCCGGCCCCAGCCCCCGCCCGCGAACGCAGAACGGCCCCGGTCCGCCGAAGCGGGACCGGGGCCGTTCTCAGACGCGAATTACTTCGCGGCGACCACCTGGAGGGTGATCACGGCGGTGAGGTCGTCGCGGAGGCGAACGGTCGCCTCGTGCTCGCCCACCGACTTGATCGCCGAGGTGATCTGGATCTTGCGCTTGTCGAGCTCACCGAGACCGGCGGCCTTGACCGCGTCGGCGACGTCGCCCGTCTTGACGGAACCGAAGAGACGACCCTCGGCACCGGCCTTGACGGCCAGCTTGACGGTGTTCGACTCGAGCGTGTTCTTCAGGGCCACGGCCTCTTCGTGGTCGTGGATCGCGCGGGACTCGCGAGCGGCGCGGATCGACGCGACCTGCTTCTCGCCACCGCGGCTCCAGGCCACGGCGAAGCCCTGCGGGATGAGGTAGTTGCGGGCGTACCCGTTCTTGACCTCGACAACGTCACCGGCGCTACCGAGCCCGGTGACCTCATTCGTGAGAATCAGCTTTGCCATCGGGTGCTCCTTAGCGGCCGGCGCCGGCGTAGGGCAGGAGAGCCATCTCGCGCGCGTTCTTGATGGCGCGGGCGATCAGGCGCTGCTCCTGCACGGAGACACCGGTGATACGACGGGCGCGGATCTTCCCGCGCTCCGAGATGAACTTGCGGAGGGTTGCGACGTCCTTGTAGTCGATGACGCCGACGCGGATCGCCTTCGCGGGGGCGGCGTTCTTCGCGCCCTTCCGCGGCTTGCGGCGGTCGCCAGTGGCCTTTCCAGCCATGCTTCCTTCTTTCGTGTGGATTCGGATGCCGGGGGCTTTCGCGTCGCCCGGGCTCGGCATCCGGAATGTTGGGGTTCGTCACGCCGTGAGGCGTAGCGAGATCAGAACGGGGTGTCGTCTCCGTAGGAACCGGGAGTGCTCCACGCGTCGGCGCCGCCGCCCTGGTTCGACCCGGGGGTCGACCACGGCTCGTCGTTCGACTGCTGCACCTGCGGGCGTCCGCCGCCGCCACCGCCGCCGCCCGAAGAGGCAGCGCGGGTGACCTGAGCGGTCGCGTAGCGGAGCGAGGGGCCGATCTCGTCGACCTCCAGCTCGATCGAGGTGCGGTTGTTGCCCTCGCGGTCCTGGTACGAGCGCTGCTTCAGGCGACCGGTCGCGATGACGCGGGACCCCTTCGTCAGCGATCCGGCGACATGTTCGGCGAATTCGCGCCACACCGAGGCGCGCAGGAAGAGCGCCTCGCCGTCCTTCCACTCGTTCGCCTGACGGTCGAACGTGCGGGGGGTCGACGCGATGGTGAAGTTCGCCACGGGCAGACCGTTCTGCGTGTAGCGCAGCTCCGGGTCGGCCGTGAGGTTCCCCACGACGGTGATGACGGTTTCGCCGGCCATCGTCGTTACTTCGCAGCCTTCTCGGCGGACTCGACCTTGCGGGGAGCGGCAGCCTTGCGGGCGGCCTTCTCCTCGGAGCGCTTCGCCTCGGCGGCGACCTGCGCGATGGCCTCTTCCGCACGGAGGACCTTGGTACGCATGATCTGCTCGCTCAGCTTCAGCTGGCGGTCGAGCTCCTGCGTGGCCTCGCTCGTGGCGGTGAAGTCGACGACGGCGTAGATGCCCTCGTTCTTCTTCTTGATCTCGTAGGCCAGACGGCGGCGTCCCCAGACATCCACCTTCTCGATGGTTCCCCCATCGTTGGTGATGACCTTGAGGAACCCGTCGAGCTTCGGAGCGACCTGGCGCTCGTCGATCTCGGGGTCGAAGATGACCATGAGTTCGTACTGGTGCGTCACTAACCCACCTCCTTCGGACTAGAACGGCTGACGGGCATTTCCCGGCAGCAGGAGGGTGTGGTGCACGTCGTCTCGGACTTACACGCGCATGGGCGTCGCCAGACAACCTTCATAGTCTAACGGATGCCACCCCGCAGCGGGAATCGAGCTTCGGCGCCGCGCTCGGTAGCGTGGGGCCATGAGCGGCACGACGCTGGACACCTCCGCCCTGACGCAACCGGTCTCCCGCGCGGAGGTGCGGCAGTTCACCGCGCAGCTGCGCCGCGAGGGGAAGCTCACCAGCGTCGTCGTCACGACCATCGGTTTCGTCGTCGTCGGTGGCATCCTGCTCGTCTCCGCGTCGCTGATGGCGGCCGTCGTGAGCTTCGGGCTGTTCGCCGACGAGGGCCGTCCGAACCCGATCGGCATCGGCTTCCTCCTCTTCTTCGTCGCCGTGATCGCGGTGATCGCGTACGCGCTGATCGTGATGTTCCGCGGGCGGGCGACGCGCCGCTACCGGATCGCGCACTTCGCCGCGGCGAACGGGATGACGTGGTTCCCGACGGTCCCGAACCCCGCCCTGCCCGGCATGATCTTCAGCGAGGGCCACTCCCGCGAGGCCACCGATGTCGTCCACGGCCCGCGTCCCCGCTGGGTCGAGGTCGGCAACTACACGTACAAGACCGGGTCGGGGAAGAACGAGCAGACGCACAAGTGGGCGTACGTCGAGCTGCGGCTGGACACCCCGCTCCCCCACATCGTCCTGGATGCCGTGGGCAACAACGGGCTGTTCGGGGTGTCGAACCTGCCGGCGATGTTCTCCCGCGACCAGCGCCTGAGCCTCGAGGGCGACTTCGACCAGCACTTCGCGCTGTACTGCCCGAAGGGCTACGAGCGCGACGCCCTGTACCTCTTCACGCCCGACGTGATGGCGCGGTTCATCGACAACGCTGCGGCCCTCGACGTCGAGATCGTCGACGACCGCCTCTTCCTCTACGCGCGGCGCGAGCTGTCGACCACCGACCCGGCGACGTGGGAGTGGATCTTCGGAACGGTGGATGCCATCGACGAGAAGCTCGGCCAGTGGGCGCGGTGGCGCGACGAACGGTTGCCCGCGGCCGCCGCCCCCGTGGCATCCGGGATTCCGCTGCTCACTCCCCCGCCCGCCGGCGTCGCGCCCGAGGGCCGCCGGCTGCGCCGTGGCTTCTCGTGGATCGGCGGCGTGATCGCGGTGCTGGCGATCGGCTGGTGGCTGTTCTCCGTGGTGTCGGACATCTTCCTGCGCTGAGCGGCGGTTCCGCGCTCCGGAGCTTCGGGCCGTGATCGGCGCCGTGGCGGCCGGTCGGCGGCACCCAGCGGCCAGCGGTCCGGAGCGCGGGACGCGCGAAACTCCTGACTTTCGTCACCGCACCGCGCCGAACCGCCCGGAACGACGGGCGTACCCGCGAAAACTCAGGAGTTTCGCCCGGGCGGGGGCCTCACACCCCGCGCGTCGACCGCCACAGCTCGCGGCGGGACTCCTGCGCGACCGGGTCCGGCACCGGGAGGGATGCCAGCAGCCGCTTCGTGTAGTCGTCGCGGGGCTCCGTGAGCACCTGCACCGTCGTGCCCTGCTCGCGGATCACGCCCTGGCGGAGCACCACGATGCGGTCGGCCACCTCATCGACGACCGCGAGGTCGTGGCTGATGAAGAGGCACGCGAAGCCGAACTCGCGCTGCAGTTCGGCGAAGAGCTGCAGCACCCGCGCCTGCACCGACACGTCCAGCGCCGAGGTCGGCTCGTCCGCGATCAGCAGCTTCGGGTCGAGCGCGAGCGCGCGGGCCAGCGAGGCACGCTGGCGTTGGCCGCCCGACAGCTCGTGCGGGTACCGGTCGCCGAACGCGGTCGGCAGCTGCACGGCATCCAGGAGCTCGTCCACGCGCGCCCGCGCGGCACGGGCGCCCGACGCGCGCCCGTGCACGAGGAGCGGCTCGGCGATGCACTCGGCGATGGTCAGGAGCGGGTTGAAGCTCGTCGCCGGGTCCTGGAAGACGAACCCGATGTCGGGGCGCGTCTTCGCCAGCGTGCGGGGCTTCGCACCGCGCATCTCGGTGCCGAGCACCTTCAGCGACCCGCCGACGACGGAGGTGAGTCCCACCATCGCGCGGCCGATCGTGGTCTTGCCCGAGCCCGACTCCCCCACCAGGCCCAGCACCTCGCCGGGACCGATCCAGAAGTCGACGCCCTTCACGGCGATGACGCCGGGCGAACCGAAGCGCCCCGGGTATCCGATCTCGACCTTCTCGGCCACGACCAGGCTGCCCTCGGGCGGCGCGGTCGGGGCCGGGGTGTCGAGCGACTGCTGCGCGCTCTTGCCGCGGCCGACGTGCGGCACGGCGGCGAGCAGCTCGCGCGTGTACTGCTGCTGGGGCGCGGCGAACAGCTCGCGCACGGGCGCCTGCTCGACGATGTCGCCGCGGTACATCACCACGACGCGGTCGGCGAGGTCGGCGACCACGCCCATGTTGTGGGTGATGAGCACGATCGTCGCGCCGAACTCGTCGCGGCACGTGCGCAGCAGGTCGAGGATCTCGGCCTGCACGGTGACGTCGAGCGCCGTGGTCGGCTCGTCGGCGATGATGAGCCCGGCGTCGAGCACCAGCGCCATGGCGATCACCACGCGCTGCTTCTGTCCGCCCGAGAACTGGTGCGGGTAGTCGTCGACGCGCTTCTCGGGATCGGGGATGCCGACCCGGCGCAGGATGTCGACGGCCTTGGCCTTCGCCTCGGACTTCGACAGCTTCTCGTGCGCGCGGAGGCCCTCGGCGATCTGCCAACCGACGGTGTAGACGGGGTTCAACGCCGTCGACGGCTCCTGGAACACCATCGCGGCGTCGCGCCCGCGCATCGCCCGCAGCTGCGCGTGCGTCGCGTGCACGATGTCGGTTTCCTCGCCCTCGCGGCCGCGGACGATCACGGCGCCCGACAGGGTCGCGGTCTCGGGCAGCAGCCCCAGCAGCGTGTTGGCGGTCACGGTCTTGCCCGACCCCGACTCGCCCACGATGGCGAGGACCTCGCCGGCGTGGGCTTCGAGCGAGATGCCGTTGATGGCGGCGACGGGCTCGCCGTCGGTGGCGAACGCGACCCGGAGATCGTCGATACGGGCGACGGACTCGGCGGTGCCGGTCATGCGGGACTCCCGTCGGAAGGGGTGGATGCCGGGGACCCGGCGGGGGCGACGGTCGCCGGGGCCGCGGGCGGGAGCGGCGCGGGGGCGTTCCGCGCCCGGCGGCGCGTGCGCAGCCGCGGGTCGCTGAGGTCGTTGAGGCTCTCGCCGACGAGCGTGATGCCGAGCACGGCGAGCACGATCGCGACGCCCGGCGGGATGGCGGTCCACCAGATGCCGCTGGTGACGTCGCTGACCGAGCGGTTGAGGTCGTAGCCCCACTCGGCCGCCGCGGTGGCCTCGATGCCGAAGCCGAGGAAGCCGAGGCCCGCGAGGGTCAGCAGCGCCTCCGAGGCGTTGAGCGTCACGACGACCGGGAGCGAGCGCGTGGAGTTGCGCAGCACGTGACGCAGCAGGATGCGCGCGGTCGGCACACCGATCACGCGGGCCGACTCGACGAACGGTTCGGCCTTCACGCGCACCACCTCGGCGCGGATCACGCGGAAGTACTGCGGCACGAAGACGACCGTGATCGAGATGGCGGTGGCGAGGATGCCGCCCCACAGCGTCGACTGTCCCTTCGTGATCGCGATCGACATCACGATGGCGAGCAGCAGCGACGGGAACGCGTAGATCGCGTCGCAGAGGACCACCAGGACACGGTCGATCCAGCCGCCGAAGTAGCCGCTGACCAGGCCCAGGAAGATGCCGAGGAAGATCGAGAAGGCGATCGCGCACAGGATCACCAGCAGCGCCGTCTGCGCACCCCAGATCACGCGGGAGAGCACGTCGTACCCGCCGACCGTCGTGCCGAGGAGGTTCATGGCGTTCGGAGCCTGCTGCGTGCCGAATTTCGTGCCGCCCGCCTCCTGCTGCGAGAAGCCGTAGGGCGCGAGGACCGGCGCGAGCACGGCCGTCAGCACGAACACGGAGGTGATCACGAGACCGATCACGAGCATGGTGCGCTGGAGGCCGACGCTGCGGCGCAGGTGCGAGATGACCGGCAGGCGGTCGCGCAGCGGAACCTTGCGCGCGGTCAGGGCCGCGGGGGCCGTGGCATCCGTCATGTCAGTACCTCACTCGCGGGTCGATGATCGCCGCGATGACGTCGACGAGGAAGTTCGTGAAGGCCACCAGCACGGCGATCATGACGACGATGCCCTGCACGGCGACGAAGTCGCGCGCCTTCAGGTACTCGCTGAGCATGAAGCCGAGGCCCTTCCACTCGAACGTGGTCTCGGTCAGCACCGCGCCCGAGAGCAGCAGGGCGATCTGCAGACCGATGACCGTGATGATCGGGATGAGCGCCGGGCGATAGGCGTGCTTGGTGACCAGGCGGTACTCCCCCACGCCGCGCGACCGCGCCGACGTGACGTACTGCGCGCCGAGCGTGCCGATGACGTTGGTGCGGACGAGCCGCAGGAAGATCCCGGCGGTCAGGATGCCGAGGGCCAGGCCCGGCAGGATCGCGTGGGTCAGCACGTCCCCCACCGCGGCGCCGTCGCCGAGGCGGATGGCATCCAGGAGGTAGATGCCGCTGGGGTTGTCGAGGCCCTGGAGCTTCAGCTCGGTGCGCGTGCTCGCGCGACCGGCGACGGGCAGCACGCTCAGCCACACCGAGAAGACGAGCTTGAGCAGGAGGCCGACGAAGAAGATCGGGGTGGCGTAGCCGAGGATCGCGCCGATGCGCAGCACCGCGTCGGGCCAGCGGTCGCGGCGGTAGGCGGCGAGGAGGCCGAACGGGATGCCGATCAGCAGGGCCACGATCAGCGCGTAGATCGCCAGCTCGAGGGTGGCCGAGCCGTACTGCAGCAGGATGCTGAGGACGGGACGGTTGTCGGTGATCGTCGTGCCGAAGTCCCCGCGCAGGATGCCGCCGATGTACTCGAAGTACTGGATGTACAGCGGACGGTCGTACCCTGCCTCGGCGATGCGCTGCGCCAGCTGCTCGGGAGGGAGGCGTCCGCCGAGGGCGGCGGTGATCGGGTCGCCCGTGACCCGCATGAGCAGGAACACGACGGTCACGAGGATGAAGACCGTCGGGATGATCAGCAGGAGTCGGATGAGGATGTAGCGCCAGAGGCCGCCGCCCTTCGGGGCGACGGGCGCGGCGATGACGGGGGCGTCGACGGCGGTGGCCATGGGTACCTAACGAGGAGGAACGCGGCGGGTGCCCGGCCCCGCGAGGGACCGGGCACCCGCCCGTCGATTACTTGTGCAGCGGGGCGTAGCGGAACTTGAAGGATCCGTCGAGGACGGCACCCTCCACGCTCGAGCCGACGACCGCGACCTGCTTGCCCTGGAGCAGCGGCAGCGTGGAGAGGTCGGCCGCCACCGCGTCCTGGATGTCGCCGATCTCCTGCTCACGCGTGGCCTTGTCGGTCTGCGTGGCCTGGTCGGCGAGCATCTTCTGGACCTCGGCGTTGTCGTAGTGGTTGCCGAGGAAGTTGTCCGCCGTGAAGAACGGGGTCAGGTAGTTGTCGGCATCCGAGTAGTCCGGGAACCAGCCGAGCTGGTAGGCGGGGTACACGTCGGCGACGCGGTCCTTGGTGTACTGCACCCACTCGGTCTGCGCGAGGTTGACGGTGAACAGGCCGTCCTTCTCGAGCTGCGCCTTGACGGCGGCGTACTCGTCACCCGACGAGGGGCCGTAGTGGTCGCCGTTGTACTGCAGGTTCAGCGTGACGGGCGTCTGGACGCCGGCGGCCTCGAGGGTCGCCTTGGCCTTCGCCGCGTCGGGCTTGCCGCTGCCGTCGCCGTAGAGACCCTTCAGCGACTCGTTGGCGCCGGCGAGACCCTGCGGAACGTAGGAGTACAGCGGCGAGTAGGTGTCCTTGTACACGTCGGTCGCGATCGCCTGGCGGTCGACGAGGTCGGCCGCGGCCTGACGCACGGCGAGCGACTTGGCGGCGTCGGCCTCGGGGGTCTTCGCGCCGAACGGCATCGTGTCGAAGTTGAAGACGATGTAGCGGATCTCGCCACCGGGGCCGTCGACGACCTTCACCGCGTCGTTCGACGACAGGTCGGCGATGTCGGTGGCGCTCAGGCTGCGGAACGCGACGTCGATCGCACCCGACTGCACGTCGAGCTTGAGGTTCGAGGCGTCGGCGTAATACTTCGCCGAGATGCCGCTGTTCTCGGGCTTGGGCAGCGAACCCTGGTAGTCGGCGTAGGGCGCGTACGAGATGAGCTCGTTCAGCTTGTACGACTCGATCGTGTACTGGCCGGCGAACGCCTTGCCCTCGACGATCGTGTCGTCGGGCGTCACGGCGTCGGCCGAGAAGACCTCTTCATCGACGATGGGAGCCGCGGGGCTCGACAGGATCTGCGGCCAGATCTGGTCGTTGCCGTTCTTCAGCGTGAACACGACGGTGGTGTCGTCGGGCGTCGCGACGCTGTCGAGGTTGCCGAGCAGCGACGAGGGGCCGTTGGGGTCGGCGATCTTCACCTGACGGTCGAACGAGAACTTCACGTCGGAGGAGGTGAGGTCGTGGCCGTTGGCGAACTTCAGGCCCGACTTCAGCTTGACCGTGTACTCGGTCGGCGAGGTGAACTCGGCCGACTCGGCGATGTCGGGCGTGACGTCCGACGTGCCGTACTGGCTGTTGAGGAGGAACGGGTAGACCTGGTTCATCACGGCGAACGAGCCGTTGTCGTACGAGCCGGCCGGGTCGATGGAGCTGATCTTGTCGGTCGTGCCGACGACCAGCGGGTCGCCCGAGCCGCTGTCGGAGCCGTTGTCTCCCCCGCCGGCCGAGCAGCCTGCGAGGACGAGTGCCGAGACGCCGAAGGCGCCGAGAGCGAGGCCCAGACGGCCCCGACCACTGTTGTGCAGTGTCATTGAGTTACCTCTGCTGTGAAGTGTCGATCGCGACAGATGCCGCAGTCCTTCGGACATCTTTGTCGTCGGCAGGCCAGTCGCCAACTATTGGCCTGTCTTTTTACGATAACGAAACTTCGAAGATTCTCCGGTTCCCGTGATGGGGCGTCGGATATGTTCCGGGCGAGAGCGCTCCCGGCGGCGCGCTCCCCCCACCCTCAGTGCGCCGACCAGCCGCCGTCCATGACGTAGCTCGTGCCGGTGACCATCGCGGCATCCGGACCCGCGAGCCACAGCGCGAGCGACGCGACCTCGGACGGCTCGACGAGCCTCTTGATCGCGGCGTCCTTCAGGAGCACCGTCTCGAGCACTTCGGACTCCGGGATGCCATGCGCCCGCGCCTGGTCCGCGAGCTGCTTCTCGACGAGCGGCGACCGCACGTACCCGGGGTCGATGCACACGCTCGTGACCCCGCGCGGGCCGCCCTCGAGCGCCGTGGTCTTCGACAGACCCTCGAGTCCATGCTTCGCGGTGACGTATGCCGACTTATATGCCGATGCGCGTATACCGTGCACGCTGGACACGTTGAGCACGCGGCCGAAGCCACGCTCGTACATCCCCGGGAGTGCCGCACGGATGAGCAGGAACGGGGCCTCGAGCATCAGCCGCAGCATGAACGAGAAGCGCTCGGGAGCGAACTCCTCGATCGGGCTCACGTGCTGGATGCCGGCGTTGTTGACGAGGATGTCGACGTCGAGGCTCAGGTCGGCCAGTGCCGCGGTGTCGGACAGATCGACCGCCCACGCGCGGCCGCCGATCTCGGCGGCGAGGGCTTCCGCGCCCTCGGCGTTGAGATCGGCGACCGTCACCGTGGCCCCGGCCTCGGCGAACGCCCGCGCGATCGCCGCACCGATGCCGCTGGCACCGCCGGTGACGAGGGCGCGACGCCCGCTGAGGTCGATACGCATGGTTCCTACTTCCCCCGCGCGGCGTCGGCGGCGTCGATGTCGCGGAGCGAGATGCCCCGCGTCTCCTTGAGCGACAGTACGGCGATCGAGGTCAGCACGCAGGCCGCCACGATGTACAGCGCGATCGGCAGCCACGAACCGAAGTCCTTCAGCCACTGCGTCGCCAGGATCGGTGCGAGCGAACCCGCGAGGATCGCGGTGACCTGGGCTCCGAGCGAGACGCCCGAGTAGCGCATGCGCGTCGGGAACAGCTCGGCCATGACCGCCGGCTGCGGCGCGTACATGCCGGCGTGGAACACCAGGCCCAGCGCCACGGCGGCGACGATGACGACGGGGTTCAGCGTGTCGAACATCGGGAAGGCGAAGAACGCCCAGGTCGCGCTGAGGATCGCGCCAGTGAGGTACACGGGCTTCCGGCCGATGCGGTCGGCGAGGCGCCCGATCGGGGGGATCACGGCGAAATGGATGATGTGCGCGATCAGCAGCGCGAGGAGCAGCTGACTCGTGTCGTACGAGTGCACCACCTTCAGGTACACGATCGAGAAGCTGACGACGATGTAGTAGACGATGTTCTCCGCGAAGCGGACGCCCATCGCCTGGACGACGCCCTTCGGGTAGCGGCGCAGCACCTCGACGACCCCGAACGACGTCGCCTTCTCCTGCTCGACCTGCTTCTTCGCCTCGAGGAAGATCGGCGCCTCCTCGACCTGCGTGCGGATGTAGAAGCCGACCAGCACGATCACGGCCGAGAGCCAGAAGGCGACACGCCAGCCCCAGTCGAGGAACGCGGCCGGGGACAGGATGAACGACATCACCAGCAGGACGGTCGTGGCCAGCAGGTTGCCCACGGGCACGGCGGCCTGCGGCCAGCTCGCCCAGAACGCGCGCGAGCGGTTCGGGCTCTGCTCCGCGACGAGCAGGACGGCGCCGCCCCACTCACCGCCGACCGCGAAGCCCTGGATGAAGCGCAGGGCCACCAGCATCGCGGGCGCCCAGTAGCCGACGGAGGCGAAGCCGGGGAGGCATCCCATCAGGAACGTCGCGGCGCCGACGATGATGATCGTCGCCTGCAGGGTGGGCTTGCGGCCGAACCGGTCGCCGATCTGGCCGAAGACGATGCCGCCCAGGGGGCGGGCGACGAAGCCGACGGCGTAGGTGACGAACGCGGCGATGATCCCGTCGAGGGGCGAACCCGACGACGGGAAGAAGAACGTGCCGAACACCAGGCTCGCGGCCGTGGCGTAGAGGAAGAACTCGTACCACTCGACGACGGTGCCGGCCATCGAGGCGGCGACGACGCGGCGGATCTTGCTGGTCGAGATTTCGGGGGAGGCGCTGCGTTGCGCGGTGGCGGGGGATTCCATGCTGCTCCTTCGGTGTCGACGGTGACATCCGGGGACGAGTCTGCGGTGCGGTCGGTTTTGCGGCAATGCCCAGACCTGCGGGTCGCGTGTGCAGAATTGCACACATGGATGCCACGAACGTCCGCGCCGACGACCTCCTGATGCTGCTCGCGGTCGCCCGTACCGGCCGCTACACCGCTGCCGCGCAGGTGCGCGGTGTCGACCACACGACCGTGGCCCGCCGCATCGCCGCCCTTGAGGACGCGCTGGGCGGGAGGGTCGTGGCCGCCTCGGGCCGCGGGTGGGAGCTCACGGCGCTCGGAAAGCACGCGGTCGAGACGGCCGGACGCATCGAGGCGGCGATGTCGCGGCTGTCCGGCGGGGGAGAGGAGCCGGATCCCGTCTCGGGTGTCGTGCGCATGTCGGCCACCGACGGCTTCAGCGCCTACGTCGCGGCTCCCGCGATCGCCGCGTTGCGTCAGCGGCATCCGGAGCTCACCGTCGAGATCGTGGCGACGCAGCGGAGGGCGGCACTCCACCGCCCAGGGCTCGACCTCGAGGTCGTGGTCGGGGAGCCGCCGTCGTCGCGCGGGACCGCGACCCGCCTCGGCACCTACACGCTCGGCATGTACGCCTCCCGCGCGTACCTCGAGCGCGAGGGCACCCCGCGCGATCTCGCCGAGCTCGAGCAGCATCGGCTCGTGTACTTCGTCGACTCGATGCTGCAGGTGGAGGCGCTCGACCTGCCCCGACGGCTCGTCCCGCGCATGCGCGACGGCGTCACCTCGACCAACGTGTTCGTCCATGTGGAGGCGACACGCGTAGGTGCCGGAATCGGCATGCTTCCCTGTTTCGCCGCCGACCGGCATCCGGATCTGGTGCGGCTCCTGCCCTCGCTCGTGGCGGAGAGGCTGTCGTACTGGATGATCGTGCGCGCGGATTCCCTCCGGATCCCCGCGGTGGCGGCGTTGGCGGAGGCGCTGCGCGCGCAGACCGCTCGCGCCCAGTCCATGCTCGACGGGGCATAGACGCTTCGGTCGTCGTCGAGTGTCCAAGACACGCCGCATGGCGCCCGACGACACGGCGTGTTCTGGACACTCGACCGGAGCGTCAGCCCCGCGCGACGCCGATCGGGTCGCCGGTGCGGGCGAGGTCGGCCTCGAGTTCGCGCACGATCGGGATGACGGTCTCGCCGAACCGCTCGAGTTCCTCCTGGAAGTGGAGGAAGCCGAGCAGGAACAGGTCGACGCCGCGCTTCTTGTACTCGATGATGCGCTCCGCGATCTGCTCGGCATCCCCGAAGAGCCGCGTGCGGAAGCCGTCGTTGTACTGCACGAGATCGTCGAACGTCGAGTCGGCCCACATGCCTTTCTTGTCGGCGGTGGCGTTGCCGGCCTCCTGAACGCTCTTGCGGAAGCCCTCGACCGCGCCGTCGTCGGCGTGTGCGATGATCTCGCGGAGCTGCTCCTCCGCCGCGGCGCGGCTGTCGCGCTGGATCACGAATCCGTTGAGACCGAAGCGCGTGCGGCGGCCGTGTTCGGCGGCGATCCGGGTGACGTCGTCGTACTGCTCGGTGAACCCGTCGAAGTCCTTGCCGTTGGAGAAGTACCAGTCGGCGTAGGCGCCGCCGTTGAACCGCGCAGCCGTGGAGTTGCCGCCCTGGAAGATGTCGGGGTGCGCGCGCCCCGGCACCTCGTACGGGAACGGCCGCAGCGTGAAGTCGGTGATGTCGTAGTACTTGCCGTGGAACGAGAACCTCTCCTGCGTCCACAGTCCGCGCAGGACCTGGATGAACTCCGCCGCACGTTCGTACCGCTCGTCGTGCTCGAGCCACTCGAGTCCCAGGTCGGTGTACTCGTCTTTGAACCAGCCGCTGACGACGTTCACGGCGGCGCGGCCGTGCGAGAACTGGTCGGCGGTGTTGATGAACTTCGCCAGGACGGCCGGATGCCAGATCCCGGGGTGGATGGCCGAGATGACCTTGAGCTTCTCGGTGGCCAGCAGCAGCGCCAGGCTGATCGACGTCGACTCGTGCTGCTGCGCGGCGCCGTAGCTGGAGGCGTACCGCACCTGGCTCAGGGCGTACTCGAATCCGACGCGCTCGGCCGTGCGGGCGAGTTCGACGTTGTAGTCGAGGCCCCAGTCGGTGCGCTGCTCGATGGAGCTGATCACCAGGCCGCCGCTGACATTGGGGACCCAGTAGGCGAACTTCAGGGGCTCGTGCGTGGGGGCGATGTCGGTCATGGGGTTCTCCTCGCGGATCGGAACCCGGCTACGGTCGCACCCCCGTCGGCGGGGGTCAACGGCGTGTGACGGACCATGTCCTCGCGTGACGACACACACCGTTCGACCGGGTGAGGATGGATGCCATGACCTCCCCCCAGCGCGTGCGTTTCGGCTACTGGACTCCGATCTTCGGTGGCTGGCTGCGCAACGTCGACGACGAGCAGACGCCTGTGTCGTTCGCGCACATCGCGGAGATCGCGCGGGCCGCCGAAGAGGGGGGCTTCGACCTGACCCTCATCCCCGAGCTGAACCTCAACGACATCAAGGGTGTCGACGCTCCGTCGCTCGACGCGTGGGCGGTGACCGCGGGTCTCGCGGCGGTGACGTCGAAGCTGGAGCTGCTCGCGGCGGTGCGCCCGGGCTTCCACAACCCGTTCCACACGGCGAAGCAGGCCGCGACGATCGACGAGATCAGCGGGGGACGCTTCACCCTCAACGTCGTGTCGGCGTGGTGGGCCGAGGAGGCGAAGCAGTACGAGGGTCTCTTCAGCGCGCACGACGACCGCTACGCGCGCACGATCGAGTGGGTCGAGGTGCTCCGCGGCCTGTGGACGCAGACGCCGTTCGCATACGAGGGGGAGTACTACCGCACCGAGGGAACGTTCCTCGAGCCGAAGCCGCGCGTGATCCCGCGGCTGTACGCCGGTGGCGAGAGCGAGGCCGGACGTACCGCGATCACGCGTTTCGCGGACGCGTACCTCACGCACGGCGGCACCCTCGACGAGCTCGAGGTGAAGGTCGCCGACATGCGGCGGCGCCGCGCGGAAGCCGGAGCCGCACCGTTCGAGGCCTTCGGCATGGCGGCGTACGGGATCGTGCGCGACACCGAGGAAGAGGCGCAGGCCGAGGTCGACCGCATCACCGATGTGCGCGGGGGAGCGGCCTACGGCTCGTACCAGGAGTTCGTGAGCAAGTCGAAGCTCGACACCCAGGTCGACCTCAAGGAGTACTCGGTCTCGAATCGCGGCCTGCGCCCGAATCTCGTCGGCACGCCCGACCAGGTGGCCGAGCGCATCGTCGCGTTCGCGAACGTCGGTGTGTCGACGCTGCTGCTGCAGTTCTCGCCGCACCTGCCCGAGCTGCAGCGGTTCGCCGCCGAGGTCATCCCGCGCGTGCGCCGGCTCGAGGCCCTGCGCGACGCCTGAGGCGGTGCTCCGTAGGGTGCGCCCGGGGTTCGTGTCCAGAACACGCGGACCGGATGCCATGGCATCCGCGTGTCGTGGACACTCAACGTCCAAGCGCCGCCCGCCGCCCGCCGCGCGGAGCCGCAGACCTACGCCGCCGCGCGGAGCGCCTGGTCGAGGTCGGCGATGAGGTCGGCGGCATCCTCGAGTCCGATCGACAGGCGGATGAGCCCGTCGTGGATGCCGAGGCGGTCGCGCACGTCTTGAGTGAAGCCGAGGTGGGTCGTGGTCGCGGGGTGCAGCGCCATCGAGCGCGTGTCGCCGATGTTGGTCATGCGGCTGAACAGGCGGAGCGCGTCGAAGAAGCGCTCCGCTCCGTCACGTCCGCCGCGCACCGTGAACGAGAACACCGAGCCGGTGAGCCCGCCGTAGTCGCGCACGGCGAGCGCGTGCTGCGGGTGCGAGGGGAGCCCCGCGAAGTCGACGCTCTCGACGAGTTCGTGCTTGTCGAGCCACTCGGCGATCTCGCGGGCGGATGCCAAGTGCTGGCGCATCCGCACGGACAGGGTCTCCATGCCCTGCTGTAGCAGGAAGCCGTTGAGCGGTGAGAGCGCGGGGCCGGTGTCGTTGGCGATCCCGAACCTCAGGTAGAACTCGAACGCACGACGGCCGAAGGCCTCGGTGTACGAAGGATGGCCGGCGATCGCGGTGTCGGTGATCCCGGGATACGGCCGCGAGGCTCCGGCCCAGTCGAAGGTCCCGCCGTCGACAATCGCTCCGGCGAGGTTCGCTCCGTGACCCGACAGGAACTTGGTCGCGGAGTGCACGACGACGTGCGCGCCGTGCTCGAGGGGCCGGAGGAGAAAGGGCGTCGCGATCGTGTTGTCGACGACGAGCGGCAGACCGTGGCGCGCGGCGATCCGGGCCACGCGCGCGATGTCGACGACGTCGTTCTTCGGGTTGGGGAGCGTCTCGGTGAAAATCGCCTTGGTCTCGGGCCGGATCAGGGCATCCCACTCGGCATCGTCGTCGGGGTCCCAGACGTACTCGACCGTGACGCCCAGGCGCGCGAACGTGCGATCGAAGAGCACGCGCGTGCCGCTGTAGATGCTGGCTGTCGACACGATGTGCTCGCCCGCGCCCGCGAGCCCCAGCAACGTGGCGGTGATCGCGGCCTGTCCCGACCCGACGACGAGCGCGCCCGTTCCGCCCTCAAGCGACGCGAGACGCGCCTCGGCGACCTGGTTCGTCGGGTTGAGGTTGCGCGAGTACAGGTGCCCCAGGTCGGTGCCGGCGAAGCGATCGGTCGCCTCCTGGAACGACGCGAACCGGTACGCGGCCGAGAGGTGCACGGGCGTCACGCGCGAACCGTGCGTCAGATCTTCGACCTCGCCGGCGTGCACCTGGCGGGTCGCGAACCTGAAGCCGTCCCAATCGCGGTGGGGTTCAGCCACGCACACCCACCGCCTCGTGCGGCAGCAGGGCTCCGAGCCAGCGCGCGATCTCGCGCGGACCGGAGCGGGGGGCGGATGCCTCGACGTCGGGGTTGTAATTCGTATTCGTGTTGACGTCGTAGGTGACGACCCGACCGTCGCGGGTCTCGATGAACTCGATGCCGGCGACGCCGATGCCCTCGGCCGCGAGGAACGCGAGGTAGCGGTCGATGATCGCGGGGTCCACGTCGTCGCGGAGACGGAACAGCGGCTCGGGCTCCACGCCGTCGGCTCCGGGGATCGCGCACGCCTCGGCCGGGCACAGCTCGAAGCTGCCCGCGCTCGTGTCGACACGGACGGCGTAGACGAACTCGCCCCCGACGAACTCGGCGCGCGTGATGAACGGGGCGCGAGCGACCAGCAGCTCCTGCAGCAGCGTGATGCCGTCAGGCGACGGCTCGAAGTCGGGGCCGTCGACCCACGCCGCGAACTCGGCGTGCGATTCCCACCGGCGCACGCCGAGGCCCTTGCCGCCCTGGTTGTGCTTGCTGATGAACGGGGCGTCGAACTCGCGGGCCTTCGCGGGCAGCCCAGCGCGCCCGAACACCGCCGACGTGCGCGGCACCTCGACGCCCGCGTGACGCAGCGCCGCGTGCTGCGCGACCTTGCTGACCTCGAGCTCGAGCACATCGGCGCCGTTCACGACCGTGCGGCCCCACGACGAGAGCCACCGCAGCACGGCGCGACCGTACTCCTTACTCGCCGCGTGATCGCGGGTGTGGGCGGACGCGCTCAGGCGCGACCAGAACACGCCCTCCGGCGGCTCGGCGGAGAGATCGATCGACCCGTCGGTCAGCAGCCACTCCTCCAGCGGCACCCCTTCCGCCTCGAAGGCCGCCTGGAACGGCGGAAGCCACTGGGGGTTCTCATGAATCACGTACACACTGCCCGACATGCCCGTCAGGCTAACCCGGGCCTCCGACACCGGCACAGGCCCTCGTCACGCGCGGTCACGACGACCCGACGGATCCGGCGCGGCCTGGAATCCCGGCATCCACGTGTGTATCGTCGCAAGGCTGTGCCGTCGGAAGGGATGCCATGACCACCGAGTACCTCGATGCGAACCGCGCCAACTGGAACGAGCGCGCCACTCTGCACGCCGCCCGCGATGGGTCGGGCTACGGCGTGCTGCGCTACGTGGAGGACCGTGATGCGCTCAGCGACGTCGTGCGGTTCGACCAACCACTCCTCGGTGACCTGACCGGCACGCGCGCTGTGCACCTGCAGTGCCACATCGGCACGGACACGCTGTCGCTCGCGCGCCTCGGCGCCCGGGTGACGGGCCTCGACTTCTCGGAGAACGCCGTTGAGGAGGCCCGGCGCCTGGTTGCCGAGACCGGGGATGCCGTCGATTTCGTCCGATCGGACGTTTCTCACGCCACCGACGTCCTGCCCGCGGGGGAGTTCGACCTCGTCTACACGGGCATCGGGGCCTTGTGCTGGCTGCCGTCGATCAGCGAATGGGCCGGAGTCGTCGCGGAGCTGCTGGCCCCGGGTGGGACGCTGCACATCCGCGAGGGACACCCCGTGCTCTGGTCGATGAACGAGACGCTGCCCGGACTCACGCTGGCGTTCCCGTACTTCGAGCAGCCGGTGCCGCTGGAATGGGATGACGACAGCACCTATGTCGAGGTATCCGCGCCGCTGCAGTCCACGCGCACGTACGAGTGGAATCGCAGCCTCGGCGAGATCGTCACGGCGCTGCTCGACCGCGGTCTCCGACTCGACGCGCTCATCGAGCACGACAGCGTGCCGTGGGAGGCGCTCCCCGGCCGGATGACCCTGCGGCCCGACGGCGAATACGCGCTCACCGAGCAGCCGTCGGTCATGCCGCTGAGCTACACGATTCGGGCGTCGAAGCCGGTCTGACAGAACGGTTCCGGTCTGTCAAGGTCCCCCGCTCTCAGAGCCGGGGGGCTGACTCTGCCGCGCCGAACGTGCACCGTGAAAAGCGGAGAGCAACGGCACCGAGCCGTGTGCGACGAAAAAGGGCAGCAGGAATGACGCCGACTCGAACCCCCACGATCACGGGCTTTGTCGCCCTCGCAGCCCTGAGTCTTGCGGGCTGCACGGCCGAAGCGGCGGGGCCGGATTCTCCCGCTCCGACGGTCTCGACCGCCCCGGCGACCCCGTCGCCCGACGCGCCGAACCCGGACGCCCAGAGCGACGAAGCACTGCTCCCGATCCCGGCCGCGGAGATCGGCGACTGGGCGGAGACGGCCGTGCCGGCGTCGGAGGGCACAGCGCTCACCGGCCGACTCAGCGGCTGGCTGAGCGAGAACACCTCGCCCCGGCAGCGGAACTCCTTCGCCACCCTTCCGGCCGGGTCCTATCAGGCCCAGCTCGCCTGCCGAGGTTCGGGCACGATCACGATGTCGGCCGGTGAACTGGCCGGCGATCCCCCCACCGCGACCGCCAGCTGCAGCAACTCGACCGTCGCGTTCGAGATCCCGATCACGCAGACCGGGATGACGATGGCCCTCGAGCTCGAGGGCGCGCCCTCCATCTACGCCATCTCGCTCATCAAGATGACCTGATCGCAGGCCACCCATGACGAACGTCACCCCCACACCGTGACCCCCGCCCCAGGCACGGGGCCCGCGGCCGCGCGAGCATGAGGACATGACCTCCTCCACCACCGCCCCCGCCGCGATCGACGCGCGGGGCGTCGTCAAGAGCTTCGGCTCCGTCCACGCCGTCCGCGGCGTCGATCTGCGCGTGCAGCCCGGCGAGATCGTGGCGTTCCTCGGCCCGAACGGCGCCGGCAAGACCACGACGATCGACATGATCCTCGGCCTCACGAACCCGGACTCGGGCTCGATCAGCGTCTTCGGGCACACCCCGCGCGGCGCCGTCTCGCGCGGCCTCGTCTCCGCCGTCCTGCAGACCGGGGGTCTGCTGAAAGACCTCACCGTGCGCGAGACGGTCGAGCTCACGGCATCCCTCTTCGCCGAGAAGCGTCCCGTGGACGAGGCGTTGGAGCGGGCTGGCATCCGGGATCTGGCGAACCGTCGCGTCGGGCTGTGCTCGGGCGGCGAGCAGCAGCGGCTGCGATTCGCGATGGCGCTCGTGAGCGACCCGGCGCTGCTGATCCTCGACGAGCCGACCACGGGCATGGACGTCGAGGCGCGCCGCTCGTTCTGGAACGCGATCCGGACGGATGCCGCCCGCGGCCGCACCGTGATGTTCGCGACGCACTACCTCGAAGAGGCCGACGAGTACGCCGACCGCATCGTGCTGATGAGCCGCGGGCAGATCGTCGCCGACGGCACGACCGCCGAGATCAAGAACCTCGTCTCGGGTCGGGTCGTCCAGGCGACGATCCCGGATGCCGATCTGGCGGCGCTCGCGTCCCTGCCGGGCGTCGACTCGGTCGAGGCCGCCGGCGAGCGCGTGACGCTGCACACGCGGGACTCCGACGCCCTCGCGCGCCACCTGCTGACCACCACCGCCGCGCGGGATCTGGAGATCACCGCGCAGAACCTCGAGAGCGTGTTCGTCGCTCTCACCATCGACTCCTCGGCATCCGCCGACGCCTCGAACGGAGCAACCCGATGACCACCATCAGCCTCGACCGTCCCGCCCCCGTCCTGGGCGGCTTCACGCTCACGTATCTGCGGATCGAGCTGGTGCGGAAGCTCCGCAACCCGCGCGCGCTCTTCTTCACGGTGGCGTTCCCGGTGCTGATGTTCTTCATCATCGGCTACCAGATGCTCGATACGCCGCTCACGCAGGTGCCGATCGCCGATGGGGGAGTGTCGGTGGCCGCGTACATCATGGTGTCGATGGCGATGTACGGCGCGATGATGTCGGCCACCCAGACGGGCGCGGCCGTCGCGGTCGAGCGCGCGCAGGGGTGGACGCGGCAGCTGCGCCTCACGCCGCTGAGCCCGCTCGTCAACGTGATCGTGAAGCTGCTGGCCGGTATGGTGTTCGGACTCCTCGCCGTGGTCGCGACGTACGTGGTGGCATCCCTCGTCGGAGTCGAGCTGTCCGCGGTGCAGTGGATCGTGACCGGTGTCGCCGCGTGGCTGCTGGCGAGCGCGGTGTTCACGACGCTCGGGCTCATGGTCGGGTACATGGTGCCGGGCGAGAACGTCGCGCAGATCACGAGCCTCGCGGTGGTGCTGCTGTCGTTCCTCGGCGGGCTGTTCTACCCGCTGTCGTCGATGCCCGACTTCCTGCAGACGATCGGCAAGCTCACGCCCGTGTACGGCATCGCCGAGCTGGCGCGGTCGCCGCTGACGGGGGATGCCTTCGACCTCGGCGCCCTGATCAACGCGCTGGTGTGGCTCGCGGTGTTCATCGCCGGCACCGTGTACTTCTTCCGTCGGGACACGCGGCGTTCGTGAGCCGCTCTATCGTGAACGACATGGACGAGACGACCGGCCCGGGGCGCGCGCGCGCTTCGGGCCGGCGCTCGTTCACGCGGGGGTGGTTCGTCGGCGGGGGCATCTCGCTGATCTGGACCTTCCCGACGCTGCTGTCGATCTGGGAAGTGCCGGATCCTCTCGCTCACGCCGGGGGAACGGTGATCGTGGCGGTGTTCGCGGTGGTGTTCCTGCTCAGCGTCCCGTTCGCGCGGCGCACGCCGTCGCGCTGGCAGCGACTGATCCCGGCCGGGGTCATGTTCGCGCTGAGCCTGAGCCTGGTGTCGTGGATCGGCGGCGACGTGCGGTGGATGTGGACGTTCGTCGGCGTGGCCGTCGCGGTGTCGAGCGTCGCGCGGCGGCCGACGTGGGTCCTGGTGCTGTCGCTGAGCGCGCTGTCGTTCCTGGTGGGGGAGTGGAGCGGCGCCGACACGTTCACGAACGTGCTGAACTCGGCGATCATCCTCTCGATCTCGATCATGATGCTGAGCTTCGTCGAGAACATCATGAACCTCGAGCGGCTCCGCGCGGCGCAGGAGCAGGTCGCCGAACTCGCCGCCGAGCGCGAGCGCAGCCGGGTGGCGCGCGACGTGCACGACATCCTCGGTCACTCGCTCACCGTGATCACGGTGAAGGCCGAACTGGCCGGACGGCTGATGGATGCCGGCTCCCCGGCCGCCCGCGACGAGGTGGCGCAGATCGAGCAGCTGTCGCGCGGTGCGCTGTCCGACGTGCGCGCGACGGTGCACGGATATAGAGGAGTGAGCATCAGCGGCGAGCTCGCCGCCGCCCGCGCGGCGCTGGAGAGCGCCGGAGTCACCGCCGAGCTGCCCGGATCGACGGATCAGGTGCCGTCGGACCGGCGCGAGCTCGCGGGATGGGTGGTGCGCGAGGCAGTGACGAACGTGGTGCGGCACGCCGAGGCATCCGTCTGTCGGGTGTCGCTGGATTCTCGCTCGGTGGAGGTTGCCGACGATGGGCGTGGGCCGTCTGCTGCTTCTTCGTCGGGATCGGGGCTGTCCGGGCTGCGCGAGCGCGTCGAGACCTCGGGTGGCCGTATGACCGTGGGGCGCAGCGACCTGGGCGGATTCCGTGTGAAGGTGTCGTGGTGATCCGTCTGACCTTGGGCCGCAGCGGCCTCGCCGGATTCGGGGCGGGGTGACGTGGTGATCCGACTTCTCATCGCCGACGATCAGGCGCTCGTGCGCGGCGCTCTCGCGGCCCTCCTCGGTCTGGAGCCCGACATCGAGGTCGTCGCCCAGGTCGGCCGCGGCGACGAGGTGGTCGAGGCCGCCCGCGCGTCCGAGGCGACCGTGGCGCTGCTCGACATCGAGATGCCCGGCATCGACGGCATCGCCGCCGCATCCCTACTGCGTACGCAGGTTCCCGGATGCCGCGCCCTCATCGTCACGACCTTCGGCCGGCCCGGATACCTCGCGCGGGCCATGCAGGCCGGGGCATCAGGATTCGTCGTGAAGGACACGCCCGCGGCGGAGCTGGCGGATGCCGTGCGGCGCGTCTCGCAGGGGCTTCGGGTCGTCGATCCGGTTCTGGCCGCCGAGTCGCTGGCGCAGGGGGACTCACCGCTGACCGAGCGTGAGACCGACGTGCTCGCCGCCGCCCGCGCCGGAGGGTCGATCGCCGACATCGCGCGGATGGTGCACCTGTCGGAGGGGACGGTGAAGAATCACCTGTCCAGCGCGATCGGGAAGACCGGGGGGCGGAACCGGGCGGATGCCGTTCGCGTGGCGGTGGAGCGGGGGTGGCTGTGAGTCAGGGACGGTCGCGGTGACGTGTCATCGCGACAATCGGGAGGGGTGCGGCGAGAAGAAGGATCAGGCCCAGCACCGACATCCATGATCCGTCCACCGTCACCGCGTTCGATCCGGTCGAGTCGACGAACCCTCTGAACGTGGCCACGAAGGGGATGTCGATCGTGGTGCGGTTCACGAACGCGACGACCGCGAACAGTGCCGCTCCAATGCAGGTGACGCCGATCGCGATGGCCAACGAGCACAGGGCTACGAAGACGTGACCGGTGTCCCGGTAAGGGGCTATCGCACGCATCGGGCCGTGAACCCGTTCCGGGTGGAGAGCTCGGGGTACATGTTGCGCGCACGGCAGTAGTTCCACCAGTTGATGACGATCCAGGTCGCGATACCGAGTGCCGCGGCGGCCACTATTATGGCGGCTGCGGCCGTGACGACGATGAGGATCACCGGCAGCGGGTCGGCCACCACGGGGTAAACGACATCGCTCATGTGGCGGTGATCGACGATCTGCGTGAGCGTGCCCCCGTGGACGACGTATCGCGTGGGCACCGGCTTGCCCTCGGCATCCTTCGCCCACGCCGGCTCGAACGCCGCCTTGACCGTCCCGGCGGAGTCGACGACGCGAGCACCGCCATCGGGCGTCGTTTCGAGAACGTGACCCGAAGGAAGCGTGAGCGGGTAGGAGTACGACTCGGCCGCCTCTCGAGTCTCAATGACTGAGAGAAGCTGTACACCGCCCGCGACCGGGATCACCGCATTCGCGCTCTCACCCTCAGACGGATAGGTCACGATGCCCTGTTCTGTGCTGGTGGCCGAGGCGGCGTCCTCCGAGTGCGGCAGACCGATCGTCAGGCTGAAGTCCCCTACGGCGAGACGCACACCATCCGCAGGATCGCTCGGGATGTCGAGAGCCAGAGCTTCCGGTGAGGATGTGGGGTCGAGCGCGATTGGCGGGGTCGCAGTCGATACCGCATCACGGACCAAACCGTCACCCACTCCCTCGAGAGCGGTAACCATCTCAGAAGAGGTCACGGCTTCGCTCTCGCTCGCGGATGCCGAGATCCCGGGATTCACCACCGTGCTCGCCACGATCGTCGCTGCCACCGCGGCGAGGGCTACAACGAAGCGGTGCGTCGGGATGGTTGCGTCGTACATCAGGTCCCCCTGTCTGCGGGCGTGTCTGTGAGGGAGAAGCTAGTAGCGATGCGCATGTTTATGTGTGGCTGACTGGGACTCTCACCCGACGGGAGCCCTATCTTCGCCACCGCCTGAGTGAGACACGTATACATGCTTCCGTCGTATGCTCGCTGTGACACCCGGGCACGTCGTTGTTAGGAACGCGAATGCTGCTTGCGGGCAGATGAACCGAAGGCGATCAATGAAGGGCCGCGAGCAATGACCGAGATTCTCGAGTTGATTGGGAACCCCATCGTCGTGTGCATCCTCGCCGCCCTGATCGGGATCGGGATCGGGCTGGGCTTTGACGAGAAGAGTCGACTCCGAGGTTCGATCTCGATCGTGGCGGCCGTCGCGAGTGGTCTCCTCATCGGAGATGCGGAACCGGAGACTCCACTGGCGACACCCGTGCTGACGCTCGGCTTCACTCTCACGGTCATCACACTCCACTCACGGGCAACCAAGAGGCGGCGCGCGCGTTCAGCGGACTAATCGGCATCTGGCAGGCGTATGGCGACACGGTATAGCCCGCTCGTGCAGCTGCAGGTCGTGAGGGCACGAGATTGACCACCGTCGGATCCATTGCGCCGAAGTGGCTCTGATCTCTCTTCAGCACCGTTTGGATCGGACCTCGTCCGCGGTGCCCTCGCGGCCCTGCTCGGTCTGGAGCCCGACATCGAGGTCGTCGCCCAGGTCGGCCGCGGCGACGAGGTGGTCGAGGCCGCCCGCGCGTCCGAGGCGACGGTCGGGCTGCGTGACATCGACGGCATCGCCGCCCCGTCTCTTCTGGGCACGCAGGTTCCCGGATGTCGCGCCCTCATCGTCACGACCTTCGGCCGACCCGGGTACCTCGCGCGGGCCATGCAGGCAGGCGCATCGGGATTCGTGGCGGCCCGCGCCGGAGGATCGATTGTCGACATCGCCCGGATGGTGCACCTATCGGAGGGGACGGTGAAGAATCACCTGTCCAGCGCGATCGGGAAGACCGGCGGGCGTAATCGCGCGGATGCCGTGCGCGTGGCGGTGGAGCGGGGGTGGCTATGAGGGGCCACGGATCGGAATGACTTCGACCGAATGGGTCGCATTCTCCAAAGTCCCCGCAGCCCGCGCATTCGCACAGGCTAAATCGAGCGAAGAAAGTGAGCTCTAACGCCGAGTCTCCTCCGATTAAGTTCGATTCATGGCCACAATCACGCCGGCGCAACTCTCGATCGAGCTTCAGATTCCTCAGAAGCGAATCCGAGACTATCTGCGCTCGCTCTACGGAACCCTCCCCAGTGAGGAGCCACGGTGGCAGCTCACAGAGCAGCAGGCAGACGGTGTGCGAGCACGGTTCTCGGACGCTTCAGGTTCAGAGAAGCGGTGGCTTCTCGAACCCGGCGATACCGTGCGCAGGCGATCGATGCATGTCGCGTACGGCGGCCAACAGCAAGGCGGCATCTCTACCCCGCGCGGCCGTCCAGAGATTCTGATCTTCACCGACCCGGAGGCCGGGGCGAGGTTTGGATACGACCGCTACGAGGGTCTGCGCGAAGACGGTTCGTACGCTTACACCGGTGAGGGCCAATACGGGCCACAAGAATTTGTGCGGGGAAACCGAGCACTCCGAGACGCCGAGCGCGATGGCAAGACGATCCGCCTGTTTCGAACGAAGGGGACGTCAGCCACCTACGTGGGAGCATTCACAACAGGCGCTCCGACCTACACGATCGAGACCATTCCCGACGCCGACGGCAACCCTCGGGATGGCATCATCTTCAACCTGCTACCGCTGGATGCTCGAGTGGATCTGCTCCCTGCCTATGGCGGAGAGCTCGAGTCGGCCGAGAGCCCGGTGAGCTATGTCGGGACCCCACGGGTGTGGAGCCCTCCCGAGTTCACTGATGTCACCATCCCCAGAATGGAACACGCGCCGGGCGAGCGTGTGGTGTCGAGGGTCGAGTTCGAGCTCCAGGCGGCCTTCGGGGAATGGCTTCACACTCAGGGCGCCGCACCTGCGCGGCTTCCGCTCCGCGCCGGAAGCACTGTCATCGAGCCAGACCTGTGGGTTCCCGATAGGAACTGGATCGTGGAGGCGAAGCGCTCTACTGCGCGGGGGCACGTGCGAATGGCAATCGGGCAGGTCCTCGACTACGCACACGTCGCTCGCAAGGCGGACCTGGCAGCGGTACCGGTGGTACTTCTTCCGGGAACCCCGGAGATGGACCTCAGGGAGCTGATGGCCCAGCTCGGGATCACCCTCGTCACGCGGACGGAGGACGGTTTCCGAGTTTCCGTCCCAAGTTAGGCAGAGACCGACAGCAGACGTACGGCCGGCAGATCCGGGGCCGCCCATTCGAGCTCAGACAAGCGGTCAGTCGCAACCCACTCAAGTCGGTCGTGATCCGAGCTCGTCTCGGGCGCCGGGCCGACCAACTCGCAGCGCAGGCAACTCAGTCGGATGGTCACCTCTTCGAGGTCCGTATCGTCCGTGGTCAGCTCCCCGAGCACGCGGACATCGGTCGCCAACTCTTCGACGATCTCCCGTCGGAGCGCCTCGCTAAGTGTCTCTCCCTTCTCGACCTTCCCGCCGGGGAACTCCCAGAGACCGCCGGCTGACTTTTCGGGGAGCCTGCGACACGCGAGCACGGCACCGTCGCGCACGATCACAGCGGCCACGACATGAAGGGTTCGGCGCATACAGAGACGTTAGATGGCTTGGGGCCCGCCTCGGTAGGCGAAGGCAACGTTGCGAGAGGCGCCGTCAGTACCAATACGACGACCAATACCCCGAACCACGATCCCTGTACCGTGACCGCATGCGAACCGCTGTGCTCCACGTACCTGCGGAAACGAACGAGCTCACGGTGACGAAGAGGCGGTCTAGGTTGCCTTTCATCGTCAACGCACGCACCGCGCAGTAAAGCCGTTCCGCGTGGACAGCTCGGGGTACATGTTCCGCGAACGGCAGTCGTTCCACCAACTGAGGACGATCCAGGTCGCAATACCCAGGGCGACTGCCGCGACGACGATCGCCGCAGCCGTGGCGAACACGATCAGGATCACAGGAAGCGGGTCGGCCACGACCGGCGACGTGATGTCCGCGACCCCGCCATGCTCCACGACTTGGGTCAGGGTGTTCCCACTAATCGAATAGTGAGTCGGCATGCTCCTTCCTGCGGCATCCTTCGCCCACGCCGGCTCGAAGGCGGCCTTGACGGTGCCCGTAGCATCAACGACCCAAGCGCCTCCGTCTGTGGTGGCAACGAGCGAGTGGCCGGCAGGCAGCGTCAGGGGATACGCGCAGCTTTCATCGGCATCCCGGTTGTCGATCACCGAGAGCAGCTGGACACCCCCTCGTGGTCACGAAGGCGAAGGCATTCCAGTCAGGCGTCTCGCGAAACATCCTCTTGGCTCCCGAAGAAGCCTTCACTCGTTCAGGGCGAGCATGCGGCCGCCAGCGGGTGGCGACGCCGCCAATCCGCAACGCGTCCGACCTCTCCCTCCGCTGCGGTCCGGGTCCTCTTCGGCGTCAACGTCCTCGCCCGCTAAGGTTTGCGTTATCGAGACCGAACAAAGCCGCTGCGGCGGGGCATCGGAGAGAAGGGCAGAATGAGGTCGTTCGAAGACGCCGTCGCAGACTCGGACGTCATCTTCATCGTCGGCACAGGTGTTTCAGCTGCTTCGACCGCTGGAGCCGACACCGCAACCTGGATCGGCCTCATCAGGAGTGGAGCAGAGCGGGCGGCCCGCCTGAATCCCAACCTCGGCACACGGTGGAAAGAGATTGTTACGAGCCAGCTCGAGTATGGCTCGGTGGACATGGTGATTGGTGCCGCCAGCATTGTCGCCAATGCGATTCGGGACTTAGGAGACACCGCCTTCGCGGCATGGCTCCGCGAAGACGTTGGTGAGCTAACAGCGAAGGACACAACTGTTGCACGCGCGCTGCTTGCCTACCCGTTCCCAGTTCTCACCACTAACTACGACACTCTTCTCGAGGACGTGGGCAAACGCGACACAACTGACTGGACCGATGCGAGAGCGTTCCATGAGGTCGTCACTCGCGCAAGTGCCGCGATCGGCCACATCCACGGTGTCTGGAATAGACCCGACTCGGTCGTGCTGACCGCCACAGACTACGCACAACTTGGGGTCCACGAATCGATGCAGGCGTTAGAGAAATCGATGGCGACTCTCAAATCGATCGTGTACGTAGGCTTCGGGAGCGGCCTCGCGGATCCGAACTTCGGGGCGCTGCTCGCATGGCACCGGAGAGTATTCCCTCAATCGAGCACGCTTCACTACCGACTCTGCAGAGCAGACGAGGAAGCAGACCTTCTACGTGTGCATGCGAACGACCATGTCCTGCCAGTGGTGTATGGACGAGAGCATGCCGACCTCGCCCCATTCTTGAGCGAGCATTGCCCCGCAAGCGGGATGCTAACGACAAATGATGCAGGTCTCGCGCGCGATGTCGTCCAGGAGGCACGGGAGCTCCTTCGTGACTCTATGGTGAATGAGTCGGTCCTCGTTGACGCAGGCGCGGACGACCTGGTGCGGAGAGACCTGACAATTCCCCCGATCTTGCTGCCGGTACCTCACGCGAGCTTTGTGCGCGAGCGGCTTCGACGCGGACGCGGCGCTGAAGTCGAGCACCTCGACCCGTATAAGGAGGTCCAATCGCACGATTTCTTTGTCGTGGTTGGCGACGAGGGGTCTGGGCTCAGCACCACAGCCAAGTGGCTCGCCGCGCAATCCTCCGAAATTCTGGGATCGGCAGCGCCCATCTTTGTCAGATTCTCTGACTGCCGCTACAAACGTGACCCTCTCGGTTCAGCCGTGCGCACTGTCGCGATGAACTGTGGTCTCATCCCTGATAAGAACACCCGCTACCGGCACACGTTGTCGCAATTGACGATTTCCGGGCGTCAGTGCCACGGCTGTCTGAGCTAGTACTGAGTCAAGTGGTCGCCTCCGACGCCATTGTGAAGATCGTCGGCTGCCGCCAGGGTGAAGAGGATGAACTCGTCAGCAGGCTCAATGCGTCGGGCGTGACGCCGCGAGTCGTGTTTCTCGGTCGGATGCGGAAGGCTGACATCGTCACGCTCGCCGAAAAGCTCGCGCCAGGCCAGGGCAAGCACCTGGCTGGGGAAGCGATCAAAGTGCTCGAGACCGAAGGACTACGCAGGACACCTCTCACTGTTGCCCTGTTGCTCTATCTTGCGCATCGCGGGAGCGCACACGAGACACGCGATCAGGCGAGCATGTTGGATGCCTACACATCTCTTCTATTGGGAATTGGTAACCCCCACGAGAACACTACGGGTCTGACTGAGACTGATCTTGAGGCGATTCTCGGAAAGTACGCTGAGTCGCTAATTTGGGACGAGAAACCCAGCGTCAGCGAGACCGCCGCCGTGAGGATAATCAGTGAAGCCGTCTCGAAGTTCGGGTGGCAAGCAAATGCAACCGGCGTCTTGAACTTCTTTTTGCATCGGCGGATTCTCCGGAGACATGGCGAGTCAATCGAGTTCGCCCGCTACGCCTACTTCACCCTATTTGCAGCCAAACGCGCCGTGGTCGACTCCGAGTTTCGGGATCTTGTGGTCAACGATCTCTTCTACTACCAGCCAGTTGCAATGAAGTTGTCAGCGTTATCGCGAGCCGACGAGGATCTGCTTCAACGGGTTCGCCCACTCCTGGACGAAGAACTAGCTCTGGCGGTCGGCCCTGGTTCACCTTACGAACCGACGCCGCTGATAACTATCGACGAGCTCCCACCGCCCGACGACCCGATACCGTTAGACACGCCGCACAATACGGGTGACGGGGATGAGCTCGAATTTCCTGAGAGCGACTCCGCAGGCTCCTTTGGACTTATCAAGGCCGAGATGTCAACGCCGGCGCGCCTGCATCGCACGCTCTCTCTGGTGTCGACCATCCTGCGAGACCTCGACCAGATCGAGAACCTCAAACTGAAACAGTCGTTGCTTGTCGACACACTCGAGCTATGGGGGCGGTTCATCGCGGTACTCAGCGCAGACTCCTCGCTGAGCGACCTCCGGAGCGCGGTAGCACGCCACCTTGAGACAGACGGAGACAGCGACAGCGCGGATCACGCCGATCTTGCCGACTTTCTGAGCCGCTCAATCCCTGCAGGCACGGCTATCGGCGGCATGGAAATGAGCCTCTCCTCACCAAAGCTCACCTCAGTGCTTGATCAGGCATTGCACGACGGCGAACTAGCCAAGACCAACGAGCGGCTCACTGCTGCTCTCCTCCTCCATTTTCTTCTGCGTTCCCGGGGTTGGGCAGAGAAGTGCGTCTCCCTCATTACCCGTGCGGAGCCGACGTGGGTAATCACGCACTTCTTCCACGCGCTATGTCAGGATGCGTACGCGCAGGGTGTCACTCCCGAGGAAGACGCAATGCGTCTATGCAAGACGATCTACCTTAAACAGCAGTCCTTCTCTTCTCCGGACATTCGCTCAGCACACCTTGATCGCTATGTGCAGAGACTGCGGACCATGCGCGCGCGAAATCGCCATTCTGCATCCGGGAAGAGTGACGAAGCTTAGCCAGTTACCTGAGTTCCTCCTTGCTAGTGTTCCACCCCGAAGGCCACCGCCTCCTCCTCCGTCAGCATCCGCGACCGGATGAGGAACCGCATCCCGGTCGGCCCCTCGACCGAGAACCCCGCACCCCGCCCGGGCACAACGTCGATCGTCAGGTGCGTGAACTTCCAGTACTCGAACTGCGACTCCGACATGTAGACCTCGATCGGGTCGTCGAGGCCGACGTCGATGTTGCCGAGGTGCACGTCGCTGGGACCGGTGAGGAACATCCCCACCGGGTAACACATGGGGGAGCTACCGTCGCAGCAGCCGCCCGACTGGTGGAACATCAGCGGGCCGTGCTTCGCCGTCAGGTCGCGCAGCAGCGCGGCCGCGGCATCCGTCACGTCCACGCGGGAAAGTTCTGGCATCCGTTCTTCTCCTTCGAATCCGGAAACGGGTGTGACCCCCGGGACGAACCCGGGGGTCACCGAGCGCCGGCGACCCGCCGCCCCGACGCTCCCTCCACAAGGGCGTCGGCTCAGAAGAAGCCCATCGCGCCTTCGGCGTACGAGACGAGCAGGTTCTTCGTCTGCTGGTAGTGGTCGAGCATCTTGAGGTGGTTCTCGCGGCCGATGCCCGACTGCTTGTACCCGCCGAACGCGGCGTGCGCCGGGTACTGGTGGTACGTGTTGGTCCAGACGCGTCCGGCCTCGATGGCGCGGCCGGCGCGGTAGGCGGTGTCGCCGCTGCGGCTCCACACACCGGCGCCGAGGCCGTAGAGGGTGTCGTTCGCAATCGAGATGGCGTCGTCGAAGTTGTCGAACGACGTGACCGAGAGCACCGGGCCGAAGATCTCCTCCTGGAAGATCCGCATGTCGTTCGTGCCCTCGAACACGGTCGGTGCGACGTAGTAGCCGCCCGACAGCTCGCCGCCGAGGTCGACCCGCTCGCCACCGGTGAGCAGCTTCGCGCCGCCGGCCTTGCCGATCTCGATGTACGACAGGATCTTCTCGAGCTGGTCGTTCGAGGCCTGCGCGCCGATCATCGTCTCGGGGTCGAGCGGGTTGCCCTGCTTCACCTTGCCGACGCGGGCGAGGCCGTCGCCGAGGAACTGGTCGTAGATCGACCGCTGGATCAGCGCCCGCGACGGGCACGTGCACACTTCACCCTGGTTCAGGGCGAAGAGCGTGAAGCCCTCCAGCGCCTTGTCGTAGTAGGCGTCGTCGGTCGCGCGGGCCACGTCCTCGAAGAAGACGTTCGGGCTCTTGCCCCCGAGCTCCAGCGTCACCGGGATGAGGTTCTGCGACGCGTACTGCATGATCAGGCGACCCGTGGTGGTCTCACCCGTGAAGGCGACCTTGCGGACCCGCTTGTGCTGCGCCAGCGGAGCCCCCGCCTCGATGCCGAAACCGTTGACGATGTTCACGACACCGGCCGGCAGCAGGTCGCCGATGATGTCGAACAGGAACAGCAGCGATGCCGGGGTCTGCTCGGCCGGCTTGATCACGACGCAGTTGCCCGCGGCGAGTGCCGGAGCGAGCTTCCACGCGGCCATGAGGATCGGAAAGTTCCACGGGATGATCTGCGCCACCACACCGAGCGGCTCGTTGAAGTGGTACGCGACGGTGTTCTCGTCGAGCTGGCTGAGCGACCCCTCCTGGGCCCGCAGCACACCCGCGAAGTAGCGGAAGTGATCGACGGTCAGCGGAATGTCGGCGGCGAGCGTCTCGCGCACCGGCTTGCCGTTCTCCCACGTCTCGGCGACGGCGATCTGCTCGAGGTTCTGCTCGATGCGGTCGGCGATCTTGTTCAGGATGACGCTGCGCTCGGCGGGCGTCGTCTTCTTCCACGACGCGAACGCCTTCCAGGCGGCATCCACCGCCCGGTCGATGTCGGCGGCGTCACCGCGGGCGACCTCGCAGAACGGCTTGCCCGTGACGGGGGTGATGTCTTCGAAGTACTCGCCGCTGTGCGGCTCGACCCACTCCCCGCCGATGTAGTGCCCGTACCGCTCGCGATACTGGGCGACGGCCCCGCGCGTACCGGGGGCGGCGTAGACGCTGGAAACGCCTTCTTCGACGATGGTCATGCGTGTCTCCTTCGACAGTTATGAGGCGCCGCGACGGCTTCGAGCGGCGATGCGCCGACGGTACGCCGGGCAACGTTGCATCGGGTTGCACGCTGCATCGCGAGACGAGACCGCACCCGATCGACGAAGCCGCATCGGATTGACGACCAGCTGGTGCGGTCTCGGCGAACGGATGCGGTCTCGGCATCCCACGCCCCTATGCCGGACCGTGGACGCCGCGCACCACCCGTGCGGGAGAGCCCACCGCGATCGTGCCCGCCGGAACGTCCTTCGTGACCACCGAACCTGCACCGACCACCGCGTCGTCGCCGATCGTCACGCCGGGCAGGACCGTGACGTTCGCTCCCAGCCACACGTTGCGTCCGAGCACCACCGGCGCCGGCAGCAGATCCGCGCGGCGGGCGGGGTCGATGCCGTGCTGCAGCGTCGCGATCACGACGTTGTGGCCGATCAGGCAGTCGTCGCCGATCGTGATGCCGCCCTGGTCTTGGAAGCGGCATCCGGAGTTGATGAACACCCTTTTGCCGAGCCAGATGTTTCGGCCGAAGTCGCTGGTGAAGGGAGGGAAGAGCGTGACGGACTCGTCGACCTCGCGCCCCGTCAGCCGCGCGAGGAGCGCACGGACGTCGTCGGGCTCGCGGTACGCGGAGTTCAGCTCGGCGGCGATCCGCAGGGCCTCCTGACTCGCGCGATGCATGACGTCGTGCAGGGGAGACCCGCCGGCGATGGTGTCCCCGCGGTCGAGGGCTTCGATGAGATCGGTGACGGTCATGATCGACCGGCCCCGCTGAGCGACCAACTCGCGAGCATCTGCAGACGCTCGGCCGACGGCGATCCCGGCTCGGCGGTGTAGACGAGCAGCGCCATGCCGTCGTCGGCGGTCACGGCGAGTTCTTCGTACGCGAGCGTGAGCTCGCCCACCACCGGATGATGGAACCGCTTGGTCCCCGTCCCATGGGTGCGCACATCGTGCGCCGACCACAGGCGGGCGAAGGTCTCGCTGCGGGTCGTGAGTTCGCCGACGAGGTCCTGCATCGTGCGGTCGTGCGGATCGCGCCCCGCCTCGACCCGCATGATCCCGACGCACATCTGCGCGAACAGGTCCCAATCCGGGTAGAAGTCGCGCGCCGCCGGGTCGAGGAATTGGAACCGCGCCAGATTCGGCACCCGCCCACTCGTGCCGATGACCGGGGAGTAGAACGCCGCCCCGAGCGCGTTCGTCGCGACGAGGTTCTGGTGGCGGTCGCGGACGAACGCGGGCCCGCCGGTGATGGCATCCAAGGTGCTCTGCAGACCCGGACGCGCCGTCACCGTCGCGCTCGAACGTCGCCGCGGTCGCCCGGAGGTCGGGATGCCATCGGCCGCCCGAGCGAGGTCGAGGAGATGCATCCGCTCGGTCTCGTCCAGCAGCAGGGCGCGAGACAGCGACTCGAGCACCGCGGCGGAGGCTCCCGCGATGTGCCCGCGCTCGAGCTTCGCGTAGTACTCGACGCTCACGTCGGCGAGCATCGCGACCTCCGCGCGCCGCAGACCGGGCACGCGCCGATGGGTGCCCGACGCCAGCCCGACCTGCTCGGGGGCGACGCGCGCACGGCGGGTCGTGAGGAACTCGCGCACCTCGGCCTTGTTGTCCATGCCATCCACGGTAGAGCCGCCGCTCGGAGGAAGGGATGCCCTGGTGGTACACCCTCCGTCAGGGCCTCCCGCGGAGGCTGTCGACGGAGTGTGCTGGGCGTACCGCCCCCGACGAATGGAGCACACCATGCGCATCCTCCCCACCCCGCCCACCGTGAAGAACCCGCCCGAATGGTTCACCGGCGACGTCTGGCTCGACCCGGTCGTGTCGCCGCAGCACGACGGTCAGCGGCTCCACGCCGGTCTCGTGCGCTTCGCCCCCGGCGCGCGCACGGCATGGCATTCGCATCCTCTCGGCCAGACCCTGCGCGTCATCGAAGGCACCGCGCGGGTGCAGGCGCGCGGCGGCGCCATCGTCGAGGTGCAGGCTGGTCAGACGGTTTCGTGCCCGCCCGGCGAGGAGCACTGGCACGGTGCCGCACCCGACAGCTTCATGACCCACCTCGCCCTGTGGGAGACCCCCGAGGGCAGCGAGAGCGCGACATGGGGTTCGCACGTCACCGACGACGAGTACAACGCCCCGATCACCGAGGGGAACGACCGATGAGAGCCACGCTGATGTACGGCGCGGGCGACGTCCGCGTCGAAGAGGTCGCCGACCCCACCATCGAGGAACCCACGGATGCCGTGATCCGGGTGACGCACGCGTGCGTATGCGGCTCAGACCTGCATCCGTACCACTCCCTCGAACACACCCCCGAGGGACGCCGAATGGGCCACGAGGCCATCGGCGTCATCGAGGAGATCGGCGCCTCCGTGCAGACCCTCGCGGTGGGCGACACGGTCATCGTTCCGTTCGCCTGGTCGGACAACACGTGCGTCTTCTGCCGCGACGGCCTCACGACGTCGTGCGTGCACGGCGGCTTCTTCGACGGCGCCGCATCGGCGACCCAGGCCGAGCGTCTCCGCGTCCCGCAGGCCGACGGCACCGCGGTCGTCGTCCCGGCCGGCACCGACGAGGCGCTCATGCCTTCGCTCCTGACTCTTTCGGACGTCTACCTGACCGGACACCACGCCGCCCACACCGGCGGCGTCGCTCCGGGCAAGACCGTCGTGGTGATCGGCGACGGCGCGGTCGGCCTGTCCGCGGTCCTCGCCTCACGCCAGTTGGGCGCCGAAACCATCATCCTCATGGGGCGCCACGAGGCTCGGACGAACCTGGGCCGCGACTTCGGCGCCACGCACGTGGTCGCCGAGCGCGGCGACGACGGTGTGGCCCGCGTGCTCGACCTCACCGGCGACGAGGGCGCGCACGTCGTACTCGAAGCAGTCGGACACATGCCCGCCTACGAGCAGGCGTACCGGATCGTCCGCCCCGGTGGAACGATCTCGCGCGTCGGCGTACCGCAGTACGAGGACGCTCCCGTCGGCTTCGCGTCACTGTTCGGCAAGAACGCCACCCTCACCGGAGGGCCCGCAACCATCCGGGCCTACATCGAGGCGGCGCTGCCGCAGGTGCTCGACGGCAGCATCGACCCCGGCCGCGTCTTCGACCGCGAACTGCCCCTGTCGGAGATCGCCGAGGCCTACCGTCTCATGGACTCCCGCGAGGCGCTGAAGGTGCTGATCCGCCCGTAACACCTTTCACGAACGAACGGATGCCGCGACCCCGAGGCCGCGGCATCCGCTCCGTTCGATCCTCTACGCGTCGGCGTCGACGAGCACCGACCGCAGCGGCGGGACGTTCACCTCGTGCAGGTCGACGTCGTCGAGACGCTCGATGCTCACCACGCGCGGAGCGATCGCGCGGTCGTCGGCCACGATCCAGCTGCCCACGAGGAGGAAGCGGTCGTTGCCGGCGGTGATGGGCCCCGTGACGGCGAACGTCGCAGCGGTCGGGGTGACGAACGTGACGCGCACGGGCGTGCCGTGGGGGAGTGTCGAAGGGTCGACGACGTCGGCCGACAGCGCCGGCTCGGGCACCGCGATGCCGAGATCGATGCGCTGGATCTCGGCGCTCGTGGCGAGGATCACGTCGCCGACGAGCGGCTGCCCACCCACGCCGATGCGGACGGCGCCCTCGATCGCGTACAGACCGTAGCGGGGCGACCGCACCAGGACCCGGGCGATGTCGCCCGCCTTCACCTCGGCGACGGCCTCGCGGATGCGCCCCACATCGCGACGGGCGCGAGCTGCCGAGAAGATGTCGAGCGTCGATTCGTCCATGGATTCAGCGTAACCAGGGCCTCCGACATCAGTCCCGTTCGAGGCGCTCGATCCGCGAGACGAGCCCGGCGCGTTTCGGCGACCGAGCAGGCAGCATCCCCAGGCACAACCGCAGCACCTCGACGTCGTCGCGCCCGTCCGACGTGTCGGCGTACGCGAGCAGCACGTCGATCCCCGCCTCTTCGATCAGCGCCTCGCGCAGCGCCTGACGTACCGACTCCCGCACCTCGGCCACGCCGGGCGCCACCGAATCCGGCAGCACCGGCCCGCGGTACGCGGCGAGCGCGACGCGGTGCGCCCCGCGATCGAGCAGCGACACCACCTGCTGGGCGTCGGTCTCGAGGCCGTCGGGCAGCCGGTACGGACGCGATGCCGGGACGAGCGCGGGCGCGAGAGGCTCCAGCACCCTCCGCAGCCGCACCATCTCGGGGCGGAGCGTCTCGGTCGCGGGGTGACCGTACACGGCCTCGCTCAGCGCCTCGGCGGACATGCCCTCGCGATGCACGGCGAGCAGCAGCAGGATCTCGGCGTGCCGTGCGCCGAGCTCGACCACCGTCTCCCCGCTCTCGCCGGACACCTCGAGCAGCGCCCGGTCCCGCCCCAGGATCCGCAGCAGCGCGCGCGTCCCGGTCGACCGTCGCGGGCGACGCGACGGGGGCTCCTGCTGTGCGCGGAGCCGCCCGACGAGGATCTCGCTCTCGATCGCCCGGGCCGTGGCATCCACCAGCAACTGGGCCTGCGGGGTCACGGCCTCGGGGCCTCCCGTGACGTCGATCATGCCCAGCAGTCGCCGCGTCTCGGGATCGTGCACCGGCGCCGCGGTGCACGACCAGGGCTGCACGAACCGGTTGAAGTGCTCGGCCCCGCGGATCTGCACCGACCGGTCGAGCGTCAGGGCCGTGCCCGGGGCGGACGTACCGACGACCTCCTCCGACCAGTTGGCGCCGGCGACGAAACCCATGTCGCCGGTGAGCGAGCGCACACGGCGGTCGCCCTCGACCCACAGCAGGCGTCCCGCGGCGTCGCCGACCGCGACGACGACGCCGGAGTCCTCCGCCGAGCCGGGCAGCAGCAGCGAGCGGATCATGTCCATCACCCCGGCGAGCGGGTGGGCACGGCGGTACGCCTCGAGCTCCGCGGAGGCGAGATCGAGCGTCGGCAGACCCTCCGGACCGACGAGGGATGCCAGGGACCTCCGCCACGAGTCCCGCACCAGTGGGCGCACGTCGCCGAGTCGACGATCCTCGTTGCCGGCGAGCAGCTCGTCGTGGGCGCGCGCGATCAGCAGCCCCGAGTTCTCGGGGGAGACGGCGGGTCGCGACCACGGCGAAGACACAGGACTCCCATCGGCGGTGACGGTGTCGCCCCCAGTGTAGGTCGCGGGGCGCGGGGGTGGGAGGGTTCCCAGCGGGATGCCAGGGGCCGGGGCGTGAGGAGTCTGCGGCGTGTCGGTCCCGGCATCCGTAATTCCATTCACACGCATTAATGAGAGTCATTCCCCACACCGGAAAACGCCGTCGACCCCCTCGACAGGCACCACCGACGCGCGCACGGTGGAGGTATCCCCCCGTCGCTCCAGAGAAAGGAACGCCATGAAGGCAGTGCAGTACCGCGAGATCGGCAAAGGCCCCGAAGTGGTCGAGATCGAGGAGCCGCACCCCGGTCCGGGACAGGTCCGCCTCAAGGTCACCGCCGCGGGTCTGTGCCACTCCGACTGGTTCGTCATGGACCTCCCGGAGGAGCAGTACACCTACGGCCTGCCCCTGACCCTGGGGCACGAGGGCGCCGGCATCGTCGACGAGCTCGGCGACGGCGTCGAGGGCGTGAACATCGGCGAGGCGTACGCCATCTACGGCCCGTGGGGCTGCGGTCGCTGCCACGCGTGCGCGCAGGGCGCCGAGAACTACTGCCCCTACGCCGCCGAGCTCGGCATCACCCCTCCCGGACTCGGCAGCCCCGGCGCGATGGCCGAGTACGTCATCGTCGACGACCCGCGCCACCTCGTGCCGCTCGGCGACCTCGACCCCGTCGAGACCGTGTCGCTGACCGACGCCGGCCTCACGCCGTACCACGCGATCGTCGCCGCGAAGGAGAAGCTGTACCCCGGCGCGACCGCCGTGGTCATCGGCGTCGGCGGACTCGGGCACGTGGGCGTGCAGATCCTCCGCGCGATCTCGCAGGCCACCGTCATCGCGGTCGATCTCGGCGAGGACAAGCTCGCCCTCGCCCGCGAAGTCGGCGCGCACCACACGGTGACCTCCGACGAGCACGCCGCCGAGCGCATCCGCGAGCTCACGAACGGCCTCGGAGCCACGGCCGTCTTCGACTTCGTCGGCGTGCAGCCGACCGTCGACCTCGCCCGGCAGGTCGCCGCGATCGACAGCTTCATCCACATCGTCGGCATCGGTGGTGGCATCCTGCCCGCCGGCTTCTTCTCGACGCCGTTCGGTGCCGCCGTCCGTGCGCCGTACTGGGGCACGCGCAGCGAGCTCATCGAGGTGCTCGACCTCGCGCGCAGCGGCGCCGTCGGCGTCCACGTCGAGCGGTACGGCTTCGACACGGCCGTCGAGGCCTACCAGCGCCTCCACCACGGCGAGGTGCGCGGGCGCGCGGTCGTCGTTCCGTAACCACGGCACCGAGGGGGTGGCATCCGGTTCGGGATGCCACCCCCTCGGCGTTCCCGTGCCCGCGATGCCACCCCTTCGGCGCTCGAGCGCCCGGTTTGGGGCCGCACCCTACCCCGCGCCCGGGCACGACGCGCGGAATCCGCACTGCGCACTACTGCGCATCGCGTGGTACTGTCCCTCACAGATGAGTAAAGGGGGGCGCGTGGATACGACGCAGCTACTGAAGGGGGTGCTGGATGCCGCGGTGCTCGCGGTCGTCCAGCACGACGACGGCTACGGCTACGACATCGTTCGGCGCCTGCGCGACGCGGGGCTCGGGGAGGTGGGGGATGCCTCGGTCTACGGCACCCTGCGCCGGCTGTACTCCGCGGGAGCACTGTCGAGCTACGTGGTGCCGTCCGACGGCGGACCGCACCGCAAGTACTACGCGATCAACCCACAGGGTCGGGAACTGCTCGACGCACAGCGCGCCAGCTGGACCCACTTCTCGTCGGCCATGACGAGCCTCCTCGACGAGACGACCACCCCGAAGAAGCTGCGCACGATCGGAGACGCCCGATGATCACCACGCCCGTCCGCGCCGACATCCACGAGTTCGCCACCGCCGTCCGCGCCCACCTCGACGACCTCCCGGCCGACGAGGTCGACGATCTGCTCGACGGCCTCGAGGCCGACTTGTCCGACCAGGCCGCCGAGGCCGGCGACGACTTCACGCTCCCGGATGCCACGACCTACGCGGCCGAACTGCGCGCCGCCGCGGGGCTCCCCGAGCGCACCGACACCGCATCGGCGACGACGCGCGTGAGCGTCGGACAGCGTGTGATCGACGGATGGCGCGAGATGGCCGCCGCGGTGCGCACGAACCCGGCCGGCGCGTGGACGCTCGATCTGCTGTCGTCACTTCGGCCCGTGTGGTGGCTGGTGCGCGGGTTCGCCTGGTACCTCGTCGCCTACTTCGTGATGCTCATCCTCTTTCCGTTCGGCACGACCGGCGGGATCCTGGGCGCGGTGCTCATGCTCGGGCGCGGCAACCTCGGGGCGTGGACCGCACTGTTCGGCCTCCTGCTGCTGAGCGTGCAGTGGGGAAGAGGACGCTGGCTTCCCCGCCGCGGGCTGCGCGTGCTCCGCACGGTGATGACCGTCGGTGCCGTCGTGGCACTCCCCGTCCTCATCGGGGTGTACACGGATGCCCTGGGGCAGGCCCTCACGCGCGTCGACCAGACGCCCGTCGCCTACGACGTCCCCGGCCTCTCCCTCGACGGACAACGCGTGCGGAACATCTTCGCCTTCGACGCCGAGGGCAACGCCATCCCGACCGTGCAGCTCTACGACCAGGACGGCAACCCGCTCACGACCGTCGGACGCGACATCGGTCCGACGCCGTACGACTCCTACTTCTACGGCGGGGGCGGCCCGGTGCCGGTGCCGTACACCGCGCCCGGAGCCAGCGACGCGTGGAACATCTACCCGCTGCGGGAGATCCCGCCCGGGGTCATGTCGTGGGATCCCTGGGAGGACGTCGCGAAAGCGAAGGCGACGACGTTCCCCTTCCTGCGGGTCCAACCGATCCCGACCGACGTCGCCCCGACCCCCGGTTCGACTCCGCTGCCCGGTCCGACCACGGGAGCGGTGTCGGATGCCACCCCCGGGGTGACCACACCGTGAGCGACGAGCCGCGGATCGTGAGCATCGACCTCACCCACCTCGTGCTCGCGGCGCTCCAGCAGGAGCGCGACGAGAAGGACTAGGCGTCCGGAACTTCGGGGCGTGATTCGGCGAATTGGGGCGCACGAATCACGCCCCGATGTCACTCGGGGGGCGGCCGCCCCGTGCCGTCACGCGGAGTCCGTCGCCGACACGCCGCCCCGCGCACCGCACGATCGGCGTGCCGGACAAGAACTCCGCCCTGCGGCGCAGCAGCCCGCCACGGCGGGCGCGGCACGGCACGGCCCAGGGACGTGTGCGCAGGCCTCAGGCTCGCGCGGCCCACCATTCGCGCAGCCGCTTCTCGGCCTCGTCCTCGCCGAGCACGCCCTCGTCGAGCCGCAGGTCGAGCAGGAAGCGGTACGCCTCGCCGACCTCGCGGCCGGGCTTCAGCCCCAGCACCTCCTGGATGCGGTTGCCGTCCAGCTCGGGGCGGATCGAGTCGATCTCCTCCTGCTCGCGCAGCGCGACGATGCGGGCCTCGATGTCGTCGTAGGCGGATGCCAGGCGCTGGGCCTTCCGCTTGTTGCGCGTCGTCACATCCGCCCGCGTGAGGATGTGCAGCCGCTCCAGTTCGTCGCCGGCGTCGCGGACGTAGCGGCGGACCGCGGCATCCGTCCACGCCCCCTCGGCGTACCCGAAGAAGCGCAGGTGCAGCTCGACGAGGCGCGACACCACGGTCGTCGTCGCGGCGTCGAAGCGCAGCGCCTGGAGGCGCTTGCGCGCCATCCGCGCACCCTTGATGTCGTGGTGGTGGAACGTCACGCCGCCGCCCGGTTCGAGGCGCCGCGTCGCCGGCTTGCCGATGTCGTGCAGCAGTGCCGCCAGGCGCAGCGGGACGTCGGGGGCGGTGCCGGGGTGACGCTGCTTCTCGAGCGCGATCGCCTGACGCAGCACCGTGAGCGAGTGCTCGTACACGTCTTTGTGATGGTGATGTTCGTCGACCTCGAGGCGCAGAGCCGGGATCTCGGGGAGGAACTCCTCGATCAGCCCGGTCTCCACGAGCACCCGGATGCCACGCACCGGGTCGTCGGTCTGGAGCAGCCGCACGAGCTCGGCCTGCACGCGCTCGGGACTCACGATCTCGAGAGTGCCGCGCAGCTCGGCGATGGCATCCAGGGTCTCGGGGTCGACCGTGAACTCGAGCTGCGAGGAGAACCGGGCGGCACGGAGCATGCGCAGCGGGTCGTCGCCGAAGCTGACCGCGGGGTCGATGGGGGTGCGCAGGCGCTGAGCGAGGAGGTCTTCCACGCCACCGGTGGGGTCGACGAGCGTGCGCGCGGGCACCCGCAGCGCCATCGCGTTGACCGTGAAGTCGCGGCGGGTGAGGTCGGCCTCGAGCGTGTCACCGAACTCGACCGTGGGCTTGCGGGTCACGCCGTCGTAGCTGTCGGCGCGGTAGGTCGTGATCTCGACCTGCTCGCCCTGCACCTTGGCGCCGATGGTGCCGAAGGCACGCCCGACGTCCCACTGCACCGACGACACGGGCTTCACGAGGGCGAGGATCTCGTCGGGGCGTGCGTCGGTGGTGAAGTCGAAGTCGTGGGTGGTGCGACCCAGGAGCGCGTCGCGCACGGGACCGCCCACGATGGCGAGATCGCGCCCGGCGTCGGCGAACACCCGCGCGAGGGTGGCGACCACCGGATGCTCGGCGAGTTCGCCGAGGCGCGCGACACCGTCGGCCATGTTCAGCATGCCTTCGAGCCTAACCGGGGGTGTCCTCGCGCGTCGGGCCCTGGCGTCCCGGGAGCGTTCGGTGTCCAAGACACGCGGACCGTGCGCGGACGCATCCGCGTGTCGTGGACACCGAGCCCACGTGGGCGCCGCCTCAGTCCGCGAACACCAGGAAGCCCGTGACGATGAGCTCGCGCACCCGCGGCAGGACGTCGGCGCGGAGTTCCCCGGCATCCACTTCCAAGAGCTGCGCGATCGCGTCGACGAGCGGACCGACCGCCAGATCGCCGTCGCACGCGCCGACCAGCGCCGCGAGCGCCGAGTCGACATCGATCGTGCGGCCGAACCCACCGCCCTGGCGCAGCTCGATCACCGAGGGCGACTCCTCGCCCGGGCGGTGGTGCCGGGCTTCGGTGACGTCCGGCGAGAACCGCAGCACAGCGGATGCCAGCCCCTCATCGTCGAGGAGAGCGGCGCGGTCGTGGTTCTCGAGGCATTCCGCGAGGTGCGGGCCGAACGCGGACTCCCCGCCGCCGGCGACCCGCTCGTAGCGGGCGAGCGTCGGCGCACCGGCGAGGGGTCGGCGCAGCAGGACGTAGCCGAAGCCGATGCCCGTCACCCCGCGAGCCGCGAAGTCGTCGAGCCACGCATCGATGAGGCGCGCGTACTCCGGCGTACCCGGAACGGTCCCGCCGTCGCGCACCCACAGCTCCGCGTAAGCGAGCGGGTCGAGCAGCTCGCGTTCGACGATCCAGGCGTCGAGCGACGGATCGACCCAGCCGCGCACGCGGTCCAGCCCCGACTCCCCCTCGCGGTACTCCCAATTGCCGAGCGACTGCGCGACGCCGCCTGGCGCGAGGTGCGCACCGACCGAGGAGATCACCGCGGCGACGAGCGCATCGCCCTCGAGGCCGCCGTCGCGATATTCGTACGCCGGGACGCCCGCGACCCGCGGCGTGATCACGAACGGGGGATTGGATGCCACCCGGTCGAACGTCTCACCCTCGACGGGGTCGAACAGCGAACCGACACGCGTCTCGATCCCGTCGACGTCGTTGAGCAGCGCGTTCAGACGGGTGAATCGCAGCGCACGCTCGGAGATGTCCGTCGCGATCACCCGCGGCACGAGCCGCCGCAGGCGGAGAGCCTGGATGCCGCAGCCGGTACCGAGGTCGAGGGCCGTACCGCCGCGCCAGGTGAGCTGGAGCTTCGCCAGGGTCTGCGATGCCCCGCCGACCCCCAGGACGTGGTCCTCGGGGAGGGGTCCCCCCAGGGCCGCCTCGTCGAGGTCGCTCGCGATCCACCACTCGACTTCTCCGTCGGCGTCGGCGAAGGGCTGGGGACGGATCAGGACCTCGGGGGCGACACGGTCGCCGTCGAGCGAGACGAGACCGAGCGCCTCCGCCCCGTCGAGACCGAGCGCCGGGAGAGCCGCCGCCGCGTCCTCGCGCGCGACGAGCGCACCGAGCCCCCACAGACGCCCGAGGACGGCGAGCGGGTCGCGTCGGTCGCCGAGTGCGCGTTCGGCCGGTCGCCGCAGGCCCCGCGCGAGCGCGTCGTCGGCGAGCGCTCCCCACGCCGCCCGCAGCGACGCACCTGCGTAGCCCGCGGACCGCAGATCGTCGGCGAGGGCACGGCAGAGTGTCGGATCGGGTTCGGGAAGCACCGGTCCATTCAACCGTCTGCGCGAGGCTATCGGGGGGTTCCGAGGCGGCGGACCTAGACTCGTCGCGGTGCGAGGCCCCCTCGCCCACCGACGCTCGTATGAACGTGACCTCCCTGCCTTCGGGCTCACCCGTGCCGCGGCGCTCCCTCACGCGCCGATTCCTGGCGACCCTCGCCGCGGCCGCCCTCGCGCTCGGACTCGCGGCGCCGCTCGCCGCCACCGCGGCGACCCCGACCCCCTCGCCCACCGCGGGTACCGCGTCGCCCACACTCGCCGCGGCGCCCGCCGGCAACGGCATCCTGCGCCCGGGCGAGACCTTCGCGGTCCTGGCGACACTCGCCAACCCCGGCACCGCGACGGTCTCGGCGGCCTCCGTCTCGCTGTCGATCGGTGCGACGCCGCTGACCGACGACGCCGCCCTCACCCGGTGGCTGAGCGGCGACGCGTCCGGTGTCACTCTGCAGCAGATCGCGACGGGAACCTTGGATGCCACGGCCCCGTCGGCACAGAACTCGGTGTCGTTCACGGTGCAGGGCACCGACCCGGCGCTTCTCGGGCGCGGCGCCGGGGTGTACCCCGTGCTGGCCCAGACGAGCGGGGGAGCCTCGCTCCAGGCGCCGACCGTGGTCGTCGTGCCCGCCGAGGGGGCGAGCACCCCGCTGGCGGTCGTCGTGCCGATCACCGCGGCCCCCCGCACCGGGGGCCTGCTCACCGCGAAGGAACTGGCCGACCTCACCGCGGTCGACGGGGCCCTCTCGGCGCAATTGGATGCCGTCGACGGCTCGGTCGCGACCCTGGCCGTCGACCCGGCGATCCCCGCCGCCATCCGGGTGCTCGGTTCTTCGGCACCCCCCACCGCGGTGGCGTGGCTGAAGCGCCTGCTCGCCCTCCCCAACGACCGTTTCGCCCTGCAGTTCGGCGACGCCGACCTGTCGGCGCAGATCCGCGCCGGTGTCACGACCCCCCTGGCACCGACGTCACTGCAGTCGTACATGACCGCGGCGGACTTCACCCAGCCGGTCTCGGCAGTGACGACGCCGAGCCCCTCCGCCTCGACGGCTCCCGGACAGCCCTCCTTCCCCGACCTCGCCGCCCTGCTCGACATCGGATCCGCCGATCAGAACGTGTTCTGGCCCGCGACCGGGTCCGTCGACTCCTCCGTGGTCGGCGCTCTCGGCGCCCTCGGATCGGACGCCGCCCCCGCCCGCATCCTCGTCGCGTCGACCAACCTGGCGGGAGGCACCGCGACCGCCACCGCGGCCGTGGACGGGGTGGCGACCCCGGTGTACGACGCGGAAGTGTCGCGTGCCCTGACCACGGCCGCCGCCGAGAACGACACCGCCCTGCGCGGCGCCGCTCTGGCCGCCGCCTCCGGGCATCTCGCCTTCGCCCGCACGGGTGCGGCCGACCGCCCAGTGCTGGCCGTCCTCGACCGTGGCACCGATCGCTCACGCGTGAGCCTTCGCGCGACGCTCGGCGCCCTGGCATCCGCCCCCGGATACCTCCCCACCACGTTCGCCGCGGTCATGGGCGCTCCGCGGACGGACGTGTCGCTCGGAGAGGCGTCCCCCGACGCCGTCCGCGCGGCCGACGTCGCCGACCTGCTCTCCGACGAAGACACGATCGACCGTTTCGCGACGATCCTCGACCAGCCGGAGCTCCTCACGGGACGCGAACGTGCGGAAATCCTCCAGGTGCTGAACGTCGCCTGGACCGGGGATGCCGCCCGCACCGCGGTCGCCGACCACCGCTCGGCGACGCAGACCACACTGGACTCCGTCGGCATCCTGTCATCGGACTTCCGGCTGGTCAGCTCCAGCGCACCGCTGCGACCGTGGGTGCGCAACGACCTGCCGTGGCCCATCTCGGTGGTGCTGCGGACCCAGCCCGACGACGTACGCCTCCGAGTGCAGGCCGACACACCGATCGATGCCCAGGCCTCGGCGAACACCCGCGTCGAGGTTCCCGTCGAAGCCCGCATCGCCAACGGCGAGGTCGACGTCTCGATGCAGCTCTACAGCCCGACCGGAGAGGTCATCGGCGCTCGACAGAACGTGCAGGTCGAGGTCCGCGCCGAGTGGGAGAGCATCGGCCTCATCGTCTTCATCGTCCTCGTGGTCGCATTCCTCGGAATCGGGGTACTGCGCACGGTCAGCCGCCGCCGGCGGGCCCGAGCGCCGGAGCAGGCGGAGCAGCCGGAGAGCGACGACAGCGCCTCCCGCGAGGCCGACCGCGTCGATCACACCTGACGCTCCGAGGACGCGCGCCAGCCCCAGGCCCCAGGAATACAGCGGGGCTACCATGGGTTTCATCCGGCGGAATCAACGAAGGGAACGCGCTACCGTGCGTCACGTCATCATCATCGGGTCGGGCCCGGCGGGCTACACCGCCGCGATCTACGCCGCCCGAGCCAACCTCGAACCCCTCGTCGTCGCGAGCTCCGTCGAAGCGGGTGGCGATCTCATGACCACCACCGACGTCGAGAACTTCCCCGGCTTCCCCGACGGCATCCTCGGACCCGACCTCATGGCCAAGATGCAGGCCCAGGCCGAGCGTTTCGGCGCGGAGGTCCTCTACGACGACGTCGTCTCGCTCGAGCTCGATGGCCCCGTCAAGAAGGTCACCCTCGGCAGCGGAAAGGTGCACGAGGCCGCCTCGATCATCTACGCGACCGGCTCCGCGTACCGCAAGCTCGGCCTCGAGGGCGAAGAGCGTCTCTCCGGCCGTGGCGTGTCGTGGTGCGCCACCTGCGACGGCTTCTTCTTCCGTGAGCGGACGATCGCCGTCGTCGGCGGTGGAGACTCCGCGATGGAAGAGGCCAACTTCCTGACGAAGTTCGCGTCGAAGGTCTACATCGTCCACCGCAAGGACACCCTCCGCGCCTCGAAGATCATGCAGGAGCGCGCTTTCGCGAACCCGAAGATCGAGTTCATCTGGAACAGCGAAGTCGCGGAGATCCTCGGAGACGAGGCCGTCGACGGCATCCGCCTGCGTTCGACGGTCGACGGCAGCGAGAGCGACCTCCCGATCGACGGTCTGTTCGTCGCGATCGGAAACGACCCGCGCACGCACCTCGTGCACGACAAGCTCCAGCTCACCCCCGAGGGGACGATCTGGGTCGACGGTCGCTCGTCGCGCACGTCGGTCGACGGTGTCTTCGCCGCGGGCGACGTGATCGACCCGACGTACCGTCAGGCCATCACGGCAGCCGGCAGTGGCACGGTCGCCGCGCTCGACGTGGAGCACTTCCTCGCCGCACGCGGTGAGGCCGGTGAGCCGGCAGTCGCCGAGAGTCCTCTCGAAGGACTCCCCGACGCCGCCGTGGTCTGAGGAATAAATCCGTTCTCACCGGGGTTTCATCCGGTAACGCTTCCATCTAAGGAGAAATGCACATGACCGCCAAGGCGACGACCAGCGCGACCTTCGAGCAGGACGTCCTGCAGGCCGAGGGCCCCGTTCTCGTGGACTTCTGGGCCGAGTGGTGCGGACCGTGTCGTATGGTCAGCCCCGTTCTCGATGAGATCCAGTCCGAGAACGCCGACAAGATCACCATCGTGAAGCTCAACGTCGACGAGAACCCCGACCTCGCGATGAAGTACCAGATCACCTCGATCCCCGCGATGAAGGTGTTCGAGGGCGGCGAGGTCAAGACGACCATCATCGGCGCCAAGCCCAAGTTCGCGCTCGAGAAGGACCTCGAGGCCTACCTCGGCTGATCCCGCGCGCAGCGAAGGCCCCCGGCATCCTCGTGATGTCGGGGGTCTTTCTCGTCGTTCTCGCCCGCGGAAGGATGCCAGGCCGCCGCCCGCGGTGCCGGCGGCTCCGTGGCACCCTAGGAGACGTCGAGACGCACCGAAGCGTCCCAGCGACGGTGCGGCTCCTCGTCGCCGAGAATGCGCCACACGGCCCGCGTGAGCGCCGGATAATCCAGCGCGATCTGCCGGAGCACGCGATAGTTGCGAGACCGGGTGGGTCGGACGCCGCCGTTCTCGGCGATGTTCTCAGCGCGAAGGGTCAGCACGACCAGTTCGTCGACACTCGGCAGGTCTTCCATGAAGTCCCACGGGTCTTCACCGCCGCGGAGACGCTCGTGGATGAGGACGGCGAGTTCGTCGGAGGCCTCGGCACGCAGCAGTTCGAGACTGGCGCGGCGGCGAGGGCTCTGGTCGTTCGCGGTCACCTCTCCAGCCTACGTCGAGCCTCCGACGGGGGAGCCGCTCGGCGTCCGCTCTCGGCATATGCCAAGTGGGGAATAAGCCCCTGCTCAGCCCGTGTAGCCCTCTTCACCCAGAACGGCAAGGATGCGATTAAGGTCCTGGATCGTCGCGAAATCTATGCTGATCTGGCCTTTTCTGGCCGTCAGCGAGACCTTCACCTTGGTGTCGAAGCGATCGCCCAGACGCTCCGCGATGTCGTCCAGACCCGAGCGGCGGCTGCCGGCCTTCGGCTTCTGCCGCACCGGAGCCACACCCGGCATCTTCGCGGCGGCCTCTGCAGCGCGCACCGAAAGATCTTCGTTGACGATCTTGTCCGCGAGCTTCTGCATCTCACGCGGGTCCTCGAGCGAGAGGATCGCGCGCGCGTGGCCGGCGGTCAGAACACCGGCAGCGACCCGCTGCTGAACGGGGACAGGGAGCTTCAGTAGACGGATCGTGTTGCTGATCTGCGGACGCGAGCGACCAATCCGGGTCGCGAGTTCCTCCTGCGTGATCCCGAAATCCTCGAGGAGCTGCTGATACGCCGATGCCTCTTCCAGCGGGTTCAGCTGCGACCGGTGCAGGTTCTCGAGAAGCGCGTCCCGCAGGAGGTACTCATCCTCGGTCTCGCGAACCACGGCGGGAATCGACGACAGCCCCGCCTCGCGCGAGGCACGGGTACGACGCTCCCCCATGATCAGCTCATAGGTGCCATCGCCCTTGTCGCGGACGACCACCGGCTGCAGCACGCCGAACTCACGTACGGAGTGGACGAGCTCGGCGAGGTCCTCCGGGTCGAAGTGCGTACGGGGCTGACGGGGGTTCGGCACGATCGACTGCGGGTCGATGTGAACCAAGCGCGCGCCCGGAACGGTGACGAGGTCAGGGGTTGCGTCGTCTGAGGGCTCCGTCGCCGTCGGGGTGGACGTCGTCTTCTTCGACTCCTCGGTCGTGGATGCGCCGGGGAAGAAGACATCGACCGGTCGCGCTTCCGACGACTCCGCCGTGGGGATGAGGGCACCGATACCGCGGCCCAGTCCGGTTCTCTTGGCCATCAGTCTTCCTTCGTGGTGGTGTCGCGTGCGACGATCTCGACCGCAGCCTCGCGGTAGGCGATCGCGCCCGCTGAGTGGCCATCGTACGCGATGACCGTTTGACCGAAACTCGGCGCCTCGGAGACGCGCACCGAGCGGGGGATCACTGTGTCGAGCACCTCTTTGGAGAAGTGCTCCCGAACCTCATCGGCGACCTGCTGCGCCAGACGAGTGCGCCCGTCGTACATGGTCAGCAGGATCGTGGACACATGGAGGGCGGGATTCAGATGCTTTTGAATCATCTGCACACTACCGAGGAGCTGGCTCAGCCCTTCGAGCGCGTAGTACTCGCACTGAATCGGGATGAGTACCTCATCCGCCGCCGTGAAGGCATTGATCGTCAGGAGACCGAGTGACGGCGGACAGTCGATGATGACGAAGTCGAGATGATTGTCGGCGTCCGCAAGGTAGTCCCGGAGCGCACCCCGCAGTCGGTGCTCACGCGCCACCTGGGAGACGAGTTCGATCTCGGCCCCGGCAAGGTGGATCGTGCTCGGCGCACACAGGAGGTTCGGCGACTCAGGACTCGTCTGGATGATGTCAGCGAGGGGGAACTCGTCGATCAGAACGTCATAGATGCTGGCGGTGTCGGCGTTATGAGGGACGCCGAGTGCGGTGGACGCGTTGCCCTGGGGATCGAGGTCGATCACGAGCACCTTGGCTCCGAGGGATGCCAGAGCCGCCGAGACGTTGACCGCGGTGGTCGTCTTGCCGACGCCACCCTTCTGGTTCGACACCGTGAACACGCGGGTGCGCCCCGACAACTTCACCTCGACTGCCTCCAGCGCTCGGCGTCGAGCCGAGAGATCCGCGAGCTCACGTGCAATGGGGGAGTCCTCGAAGGAGGTCGAGCCGGACGACTCGCCGGATTGTTTCACGTGAAACGCGCTCCTTCATCTCCGGGGACAACATCCCCAGTCTACGTGGGCTCCTGCGTCTCGAGTAGGCGCGGGGCGGCAATCACCGGGCGAATTGGGGGCGATACGGACGGTGGCTCAAGCACGAGGACGACGGTGACGGCGGGACGATGGCCCGCGGGTCGGGAGGTTCGCTCGAGTTCACCCTCGCGCGGGTGGGGGCTGAAGCTCAGCCCGGTCACGCGCGCGGGCGCGCCGACATCCGGGACCGGTCTGGGACCGGCGACGCGTCTCGGACGGTGAAGACCCTGGGCGGCCTGATTCCCGCGCGGCGACGCCGGATTCGTTGGCTCAGCGGCGTCGCGAGGCAGACCACTTCCACCCTGACCCACGCACTGGCAATCCGCTGTCCGGCCGGGCGAGGTGATGGTCGGTGCGCACTCACAGAGCGGTCCCATCCGCGTTTCGGCGAGATACGACGTGTTTCACGTGAAACATTTCATGGCGCTCGGCCCCATGCACCCATCTTGGGCAGTGATCCAGGCGACGCGGACACGGCGGTCGTGAGATGAAGGCCGCGGTGCTCACCTACTGAGGGAGACCGGCTCAGCCGTTGGGATCACCCATTGCATGGGGTTGCTTTCAGGGGTGCCGGCCGCCGTCGCGCCGCAGATTCCGCATCCCGCCAGACTGACCGGGCACCGGCGTGCCGTTGGGCAGGGATAGCGCGATCGTCGGTGAGCTGCGCATCTCTCCTGATGCAGTGCGCGACGTGGACCCCAGCACGGGCGACCGCCTGCGGTTCACGGGCGACGCCGCCATTCTGGGACGTGCGTGCTTTCGCGTGGCGGCGTTACGAATGTTGACGAGGTGCGAAGGATCAGGAGAGCGCCCGCACACGATCACCTGAGACCGCCTGCAATGGGGTCACGGATGGGCGCGCCAGTTGGCGGGGCTGGGTTGCGCCCCCGTCCGGGCCGTGGCGACGTTTGCGTTCTGGCGAGATGACACCGCGCGCAGGGCAACGGAGTTTGGCGTGCGTGCGGATAGCTCCGCCCACGCCTCACGCTGAGAGCAGCGCAGACAGACAGACAGACGATCCTTAGAGCACCGCACTGCGGGTGCCTCATCCTCGTGTTCTGACGGTGAGTTTGCGCACAGAGGCGGTCGCCCCGTTGTGCAATCGTCGTTGCACGTACCGGAATCGCGGATTCTGCCAGCACTGCCACGCCGCTCCGCGGTGCGCCCGCGAGAGCGCAGTCTCTGGCTGTTTCACGTGAAACGCATTGTCAGACCCCGAGCGGTTCCATTGGGGCGGCGCTGACGTGCGTGTTGTGGAGAGACGACGACGGACACAGCGCGCGATCCTTGGTACATCGCGTCCACACGCGGCCCGTGGCGCCCGGAATGGGGCTCGATCTCCGCTCAATTGGAGGCGGAGGGGAGCGGGTGAACGTCGTGCGGTCACGGCGGTTGTGGTGCGTAACGAATCGCTTCCGGCTTCCGTTGCGGAAGCGCGCGCCGCGCCGCGGTTCGTCCGCAAACCCGGTCCGATACGAAGATGCCCGTCATGCGACCTCCGCATCCGCATCCGCGGCCGTCGACACATGCGGGGGAGGCAGGCATCTTGATGACGTAGCGCGGAACACACCGACGGGCCGGCGTCGCTGGGTTCACGCGCTCCGAGATCGGTGTAAACATGTGCGACCTGAGATGGGCGGCGTGGCCCACAACTACCGGGAGAGAGGACGAACTCTCGTTCGAGCCGGCGACTGAACGCTGTTCGCCGCACACGCGACCGCTCTCGCTGACCTGCACACGATCAGCGGGGCTACAGGATGTTTCACGTGAAACGTACGGCTCAACCACTGCCGAGTCCGCCTTACTCGAGCGAGCCGCGCGGGGGATGGAGCTGAACAGGTGCGCACCCCATCACGCGGAGTCTCGCACGCGCTCCGGAGAATCGCCCAGCTTTGGGAGCGGAGAGGCTGACTACGTGCGCTTGAACGCGCGTAGTTTGTGGGGGAGCAGCGGCTCGGACTGGGGAGAACTCGCTGAAATGCTGGCCTAGCCGCACCCGCGCGCCTCGCCCGCGAGTCCGCCGCGTCGCGGCCAATGTTTCACGCGAAACACATCCTCACAACGCGACCACAACTCAGCCCACGGTGGACGCCCACGGATCCGACGTGCTGGATCGGTCTCCGGCCGACGGAAGACGCTCATGCGCGAGCGTCACCGGCAGCGCCATGGACTTCGCGCTGCGCGCGACACTCGCCGGTCTGGCTTTGAGCGCACCAGCCGACACCGTCCTCGGCTCTGCAACCAGCCGCCCCGACATACGCCCCACCTGGATGACGTACGGCCGCAACGACTACGAGGCCAACGTTTCACGTGAAACATGCAAGCGTGTAGTTGGACTCGAACGTGTGCTCCCCGTTTGAACGCGCGGAATCAAGACCCGAATGACTGTGCCTACATCCGCCCTGCGACGCCTGCACAACGTCGACGGCGCGCGACAAGCCGTCGACGCGTTGGGCGATGGAACCCGAAGTTCATGGACCAGAACCTTCGCAATCCGCATGTCGGCGGCGGGCTGGCGGCGTGACCATGTCGACAGGCGGGGTGCCGATCGTCCTCTCAGCGCCGAGCTGTTCCGACTGGTATGCCCGCCACGAGTGAGGACGTCGGAGGTCGCGGACGGCGGCGTCGCACAAGACACAGTGCCGAACTCAACGCGTCCGCACTCCGCCTGCGGCTGGGCGGGCGCTCCCAGAAGGCGACCACTTCAGATCCTTGCTCCGAGGCTCTGTGCCAACCGACACGGACGCGACCTTCGCGCGATTCGCGGTGGCTGCCCGACAACCCAGACGCGATGAGATGAGGCACCGGTCGCAGCGCAACCGGAGGATTCCTCCAGTCCAGCGCGTTCATGACCCGCACGGCGGACACTCGCGACACGGACCCGCGCATGGTCCGCCCTACGCGCGGAATCTCACTCCCCGCAGCACGCCTGGCGAGAGACGCACGGCCCACAACCCAGGTGAGCAGGGGAGCGCCCCACGTGTGCTCGTCATTGCCGCCGTAGGTACCACGGGGGCTTGGAGCGAGCGGGTCTCGACGAACGGACGGCACAGCGTTCGACACCCGATCACGTAGACACGGACCATGTTGGACCGCCCGGCGTGTCGAAGCCAACCCCACCTCCTCCGTGGGAGACCAGGGAACCGCGATCTGACCTCGGTCCGTCATCCGGGGCCCCAGACCCGACGACGACGGACGCTACCACCGCCGCAACGCGTCAACAGGGACCGTGTGGCCGCGCAGTGTCACGTCTCATCCATCGGGGATCGACTCCGGTCGATCCACCGCTCCTCGCCGGCATGCGCGCGAGTCATAGCCGCGGGGACTACAGACCCCACCCGACGCCGATGTTTCACGTGAAACAGAGGCCCTCGGGACGCCCGCGTCCAGCGCAACCGTAGACAGATCACTCGCCGCCGACCTGGCGCCGGTCCGTCGCGAGGACATCACTCAGGGCGCCGCAGCGGAAAGCCGCCATACCGACCTGGGAGTGGAGCCGGCACGCCCCGACGGCACGCACGTCGACCGGATCCGCACAGGGACTTCATCTCGCGACCCATCGCGCCACACACCACGGTCATACCGCGATGTTCCACGTGAAACGCGCCCCACACAGGACACTGACCAGACGGCCCGACGACCGCCGTCACCGAAGAGCTTCATCCAAGACACCGATCCGGCAACAGCGACCCCGCGCAGCGCGGAGTGACCACGGCTTGGCGAGGACTCAGGGACACTCGATCGATCAGAACGCTCCACGCCGCCTTCGCCGCAGCAGACGCGACTCGCGCCAGCGCGCACGGCGATCCCAGCCGGCGGCGGCGACCCACCACGCGGCGACACCGGACCGCCTGCCGACGGCGACGCGCGGTCCTGATCCGGCATCCGTGACGCGAAGCCGCAACCGACACTCCCTCTCTGCACACCTGACAAGCGCAGCGGAGGACCCGCCGGTGTCGGAGCCTCACGACAGACTGTCTCTCATGCCACGAACGCTCGGAGACCCGCTTCCACCCGAACCCCTGCAGACACCCGACATCGACGACGACTTCTCGAGCGAGATACTCGGAGAAGTGTGGGTTCCGCACTATCTGCCCCACTGGACGACACCCGCGAGATCTGCGGCGCGCGTGAGATCGGTCCCGGACGGTCTCGAACTCCGGATCGAGGAGGACCAACCCGACTGGCGCCCTGAGGACGCACCACTGCGCGTCTCCAACCTTCAGACGGCGACCTATTCGGGCGGTCTCGGATCACGCGCCGGAACACACCGTCACCGTCCCGACGGACTGGAGGTGCGTACGCCGACCCCACTCAGTCTGCGTTACGCGCCGACAGCCGGTCGGATCGATGTCACCCTGAGCGCGAGCACGGATCCCGACTGCATGACGGCCATCTGGCTCGTCGGCATCGAGCACGACGGCCCGCGTGACTCAGGCGAGATCTGCGTCGCGGAGATCGACGCGGACGCCATCGGCGACATCACGCACGTGCGCTGCGGTATCAAGGCCCACCACGACGACCGCTTGCGCACCGACATGATCACGACGTCCGTTCCGCACGATGCCGGACGCCCCCTCACGTGGACGGTCGAATGGGGTGGGGGAGTGACGATCATCGGGCTGGAAGGTCGCGTCGTCGCCGAGTTCGATCAGGCGCCGGCGTATCCCCAGATGCTCCTGATCGACGTGTTCGAGATGTCACCCGGCTGCGGCACGTACCCGAAAGCAGCGACTGTTCATCACGTGAAAGCGTGGTCAATGCATCCCATTGAATGGGAAAGGCTAGCGTGTCACCGTTGCGGTCAACACGCGCGTCGGCTCGTCGACCACACCCTCACCCACGACATGGACCTCGATGTCCGTCACACCGAACCGACGAACCTGCTTCGCGGCCGCGTCGATCTCGGCGGCGACGTTCGCCCCCTTGAGGTAGGCGAGTCTTCCACCGACTCGGGCGAGAGGAGCGGTCCAGGGGATGAGCGTCTTCAGCGCGCTGACGGCACGGGCGGTGACGACGTCGAAGACGCGCCCCTTCGCCCACTCTTCGGCGCGGAGACGCTCCACAGTGACGTTCTCGAGCCCGAGGTCCGCAACCTGCTCGCTGAGCCAGATCGTGCGTCGCTCCATGGGCTCGATCAGCGTGAACTCCACGTCCGGGCGCGCGATCGCAAGGACGAGACCGGGGAGCCCGGCTCCGGACCCCACGTCCGCCACACGTCCTGTGAAGAACGGCGCAGCCACCGCGCTGTTGAGGATGTGTCGGGTCCAGAGTCGGGGCACCTCGAGCGGCCCGATGAGCCCTCGCTCCTCGCCGTGAGTGGCGAGAGCACTCGTGAACCGACGTGCGAGATCGATGCGGTCACCGAACACCGCGACAGCGGCATCCGGTTCCGCTTCGAGTTCGTTGTCCACGTCGGCGGATCAGCCGCGACGCAGCACGGTGTGCCGGTCAGCGCCCTCACCGAACGACTCGGACGAGTACCCGCGGTCTGCCGCGATGTCGTGCACGAGCTTGCGCTCGTAGCTCGACATGGCCGGCAGTGACGCCTGGGAGGCGCCCTCGTCCAGGCGCTGGATGGCTCGGTCGACGAGGGTCTCCAGCTGACGCTGGCGAGCGTCGCGGGAGCCGCCGATGTCGAGGATCAGCCGCGAGAAACGACCGGTCGAATTCTGCACCGCCAGACGGGTCAGCTCCTGCAGAGCCTGCACGGTGTCGGGGTGCGAGATCGTCGACAGCGCAGAGGCGTCCTCGGCCTCGACGGACACGTACGCGCGGCCGGCGCGGACATCGAGGGCGAGATCACCGTCGATGTCGGCGATGTCGAGGAGGCCCTCGAGGAAGTCGGCGGCGACGTCGCCTTCCTGTTCCAGCTGCTCCTCGGTGGCGGTGGTGTGCTCGGTCGCGATCTGCTCGGACGTCGTCATCTCATGGTCTCCAAGTGCTCAGGAGGGGGAGTCGGTTCCGGGCTTCGCGGGCGTCCGCGGCGGGGTTCCGGAAGGCTTCGCGGACTGCTGCTTCTTGGCGCGCTGCTTGCCGACGGGCTGCTGACGCTTGGGCTGGGCGGCACGCGCGCGCTCGGCCTCCTCGAACAGGCGCTGCTGTTCGGCTTCGTACTTCTCGATCGGAACGACCTTGCCGCTCGAGTCGATCGCCTTGCCCTTACGTGCCAGTCGCTCCTCACGGGCCTTCGCGGCATCCGAGCCCGGAGTGGGCATCTCACGGATCACGACGAACTGCTGCACCATCGTCCACAGGTTGCTGACGAACCAGTAGATGACGACACCGAGCGGGAAGAAGACACCCGAGAAGATGAAGGCCAGCGGCAGGATGTAGAGCATGATCTTCTGCATCTGGTACGCCTGACCGGTCTTGGCCTCGGGCGACAGGTTCTTCGAGATGATCTGCAGCTGCGTGAAGAACTGCGAGCCGATCATGAGGACGACGAGCGTCAGCAGGATCGCGACGGTGAACTGGCCGTCGGGCTGTCCCCACGCGGTGACCAGGTTGACGTGCATGGATGCCACGTCGAAGAGCTTCGCGTCGTAGAACTCGGTCGTGAGCTCGGGGGTGAGGAGACCCACACCGCCCTGCCCGAGCGCCGCGTGCTTGGACACGTCGTTCAGCACGCTGAACAGCGCGAAGAAGATCGGCATCTGAACGAGGAGCGGCAGGCAGCTGGAGACCGGGGTCGTGCCGTGCTTCTTGTACAGCGCCATGGTCTCGCGACTCATGGCCTCGCGGGAGAGCTGATCCTTCTTGCCCCGGTACTTCTCCTGCACCTTGCGCAGTTCCGGAGCGATCTCCATCATCTTGCGCTGGCTCTTGATCTGCTTCACGAAGAGCGGGATCAGAGCAGCACGGACGATCAGGACGAGCCCGATGATGGACAGCACCCAGGTCAGACCCGCGGCGGGAGCGAGCCCGATCGCCGTGAACAGCGCATGCCAGCCGACCAGCACGAGCTCGACGGCCCATTTCAGGGGCCAGAGGACGATTCCAATGAGATCCGGCACGGATCAGTCCTTTCGGGAGGGCACGACGAAGCCGTGCGGAGTGAGTTCGTGGCGGAAGGCGCGGTGAGGACGGACGTCGTCGATGCCTCCCTGTGCCCAGGGATGGCACCGGGCGAGGCGGGCGGCGGTGAACGCGATGCCCTTCACGAGTCCGTGCTGCTGCACGGCGCCCACCGAATAGGCGGAGCAGGACGGGTAGTACTTGCACACGTCGCCGTAGACGTGCGAGATCGTCGCGCGGTAGGCGTGCAGAAGAGCGAGACCGGCGTTGCGGGGGAGGAGCGGAACGGATGCCGCGACCGTGGTCCACTCGAGGTGGCCGACACCGGTGGACGACGTGGGAAGTGTCGACGTGCTCATGCGGCAGCCTTGCGTTGCAGGCACCGGACGACATCGGCGCGGAGATCCGCGTAGTCGACCGTGGCCGCTGAGGGGAGCGCACGGATGACGACCGAGGCGCCCCCGCGAACGAGCGGGAGCGCCTCGGCGCACACCGCCTTGAGACGGCGGCGAACGGTGTTGCGTGTGACGGCGGAGCCGACCTGACGGCTCACGATGAAGCCGAACCGCGCGGGACCTTCATCCGGCACGCCGCCGACGTAGGTCACGGTGTGCGTTCCGGCACACCGAGAGCCCCGACGGACGGTGGCTTTGTAATCCGATCCGCGGGTGAGTCGGTTCGGCTTCGCGAGCACTAGGTGGGTCAGGCCGAGAGCTCGGTGCGGCCCTTGGCGCGACGCGCCGCCAGGATGCTGCGGCCGGCGCGCGTGCGCATGCGGGCGCGGAAGCCGTGCTTCTTGGCGCGGCGGCGGTTGTTGGGCTGGAAGGTGCGCTTGCTCATGGGTCACTCCGGAGGTGATGTCACCCGATGCTCTTCTGCCGGGGGACGTGGTCGGGACTGCCGTGTAGGCATAAGTCAACCGACTAAGGCTACGTCTCGCGCGACGTTAACTCAAACCGAGAGGCCGACCGCTCATTATCCCCAAGCGTCATCCACACCCGTGGCAAAGACACGCGAGCGCGTTCTACAGTTGATTTGGCTCCGTGCGGACCGCGAACTAGCGTGTCCCCGGAAGTTATCCACAGGTTCGGCGCGATGCACGTCGACAGTCGCGCGCCGAGATCCCGGAGGGGATATGTCATTGCACCAAGTACCGGATGTTCCCGTCTGGTCCGCCGTGCTCGACCATCTCCTCACCGACGACCGCGTCACGCCGCAGCTCCACGGCTTCCTCAACCTGGCCGTGCCGCAGGGCGTCATGGGCGGCACCCTCTACCTGGACGTGCCGAACGACCTGACCGCCGCGCAGATGAACAAGCGCATGCGCGCTCCGATCCTCGAGGCGCTCACTCAGGTGCAGGGAGTCGACCCCGAGGTCAGCAACTTCCGCGTGGTCGTGAACCCCGACCTCATCGAGTCCCACCGTTCCGCGCCCCCGGTCGAAGATCGCCCCGACCCGATCCCCGCGGCCGGCAATCCGTCGCCGATGCCGGAGCAGGCCCCCGCCCCCATCGTTCCGGCATCCCGCAACGACACGCGTCTGAACCCGAAGTACACCTTCGACAATTTCGTCATCGGCCAGTCCAACCGCTTCGCGCACGCCGCCGCGGTCGCCGTCGCCGAGGCCCCGGCCAAGGCCTACAACCCGCTGTTCATCTACGGCGATTCGGGGCTCGGCAAGACCCACCTCCTCCACGCGATCGGCGACTACGCCGCGAGCATGTACGCCGGCATCCGGGTGCGGTACGTCTCGAGCGAGGAGTTCACGAACGACTTCATCAACTCGATCGCGAACAACCGCGGCTCCGCCTTCCAGGCCCGGTATCGCGACGTCGACATCCTGTTGATCGACGACATCCAGTTCCTCCAGGGACGGGCCGAGACGCAGGAAGCGTTCTTCCACACCTTCAACACCCTGCACGACCACGACAAGCAGGTCGTGATCACCAGCGACCTCCCCCCGAAGCAGCTGACCGGCTTCGAGGACCGCATGCGCAGTCGCTTCGAGTGGGGTCTCATCACCGACGTCCAGGCGCCCGACCTCGAGACCCGTATCGCGATCCTCCGCAAGAAGGCGCAGAGCGAACGGCTGCTCATCCCCGACGACGTCCTCGAGTACATCGCGACCGTCGTCTCGTCGAACATCCGTGAACTCGAGGGTGCGCTCATCCGCGTGTCCGCTTTCGCGAGCCTGAACCGCTCGACGCTCGACATGTCGCTGGCACAGACCGTGCTGCGGGACATCATCGATCAGGACGACGCGAATGTCGTCTCACCGACCGACATCATCACCGCGACCGCACAGTACTTCAAGCTGTCGGTCGACGACCTGTACGGATCCAGTCGGTCTCAGGCCGTGGCGACGGCACGGCAGATCGCCATGTATCTCTGCCGTGAGCGGACGAGTCTCTCCTTGCCGAAGATCGGTCAGCTGTTCGGCAACCGCGATCACACGACGGTGATGTACGCCTACAAGAAGATCAGCGATCTCATGAAGGAGCGTCGCTCGATCTACAACCAGGTCTCCGAAATCACCACCCAGTTGGGCCGCATGCGCTGAGCGCCCATCTGAACCGAGGGGTTCATCCGCATCCGCGGGCGAACCCCTTCGTCGTTCTCGGCCGTTGACGGGCCGCAGAAAGCCTCTCGCAAAGTACTTTCAGTCGGTTCTACACAGTGTGGAAAACCTGTGGATAACTCTGAATCTCTGCGGAAGACATGTGAACGACACGCGGAGACCTGTGGAGGAACCGGCGAACCGCCGACGAGCCGATCGTGTTAACTGCCCAGGCTGTCCGCAGGGCTTCCACAGGTCACAGCCGTGTAGTTCCCTTCTGTTAACACGCATCGCGAGAGTTATCCACACTCTCCACAGCTGTTAACAAGATGAAGAATCCATAGATCGGTTAACAGAGATTCGATGACCTTGCGGTGCGAACACGGGGCGACGTGTGCCGACGCGGTCGGGCACTAGCATGGGTAAGCCATACCGCCGTCAAGGGAGCGCCCGTGAAGTTTCACGTCAATCGCGATGTCTTCAGCGAAGCCGTTTCGTTCGTGGTCAAGCTCCTGCCGCAGCGCAACCCGCAGCCGATCCTGGCCGGCGTCCTGATCGAGGCCGGCGAGCAGGGTCTGACCCTCGCGGCGTTCGACTACGAAGCGTCGGCGCGCACCACGATCGAGGCCACCGTCGACGAGCCGGGCACGATCCTGGTCCACGGACGTCTCCTCTCCGACATCGCCAGCCGCCTCCCGAATGCGCCGATCCAGATCGCGGTCGATGACGACGGCGGGATCCTCCTCACCTGCGGATCCGCGCGGTTCACGCTCGCATCCATGCCCGTGCAGGAGTACCCGGCGATCCCCGAGGTCACCGGTGAGTCCGGGCTCGTTCCGGCCGACGACTTCGCGACGGCGATCGCGCAGGTGGCGTTCGCCGCGTCGCGCGACGACGTCACCCCGGTCCTCACGGGCGTGCAGCTCGAGGTGACCGGCACGCAGCTGAGCCTCGTGGCGACCGACCGGTATCGCGTCGCGCTGCGTGAGATCCCGTGGGACGGCGGGGCCGCGGCATCCGACGAGCCCACCGCCGCCCTCGTGCCGGCGCGCACGCTGCAGGAGGTCGGGAAGACCTTCGCGCACGGCGGCGACATCTCGATCGCGTTCTCCGGCTCGGGCGACCGCGAGATCATCGCCTTCTCGTCGGGCAACAAGACGGTCACCTCGCTGCTGATCAAGGGCAACTTCCCGCCCGTGCGTCGACTCTTCCCCGCCCAGACCGAGCACCACAGCGTCGTGAACACCGCGGAGCTCGCCGAGGCCGTGCGTCGTGTCGCGCTCGTGCTCGACCGGTCCGCGCCGCTGCGATTCACGTTCGGACCCGACGGCGTGTCGATGGACGCCTCGGGTACCGAGCAGGCGCGTGCGACCGAATCCGTCGACGCGACGCTGGTCGGCGACGAGGTCACTCTGGGTCTGAACCCTCAGTACCTCCTCGAGTCGCTCGGCGCCGTCCGCAGCGAATTCACGCGCATCACGTTCACCTCGAGCGACAACGCGAACAAGCTGAGCCCGGTGCTGATCACCCCCCAGACCTCGGTCGACAAGGGCGGCGAAGGCTCGTTCAAGTACCTGCTGCAGCCCAACCTGCTCCTGCGCTGACCGACACGCGACCCGGTGCATGTCGGGGCCGGCGGGTAGTCTGACTCGGTGATCGTGGAGCAGCTCGGACTGGCGGATTTCCGCAATTATGCGGCTGCCGACGTGTCGCTCTCCGCGGGCGCGAACCTTTTCGTGGGCCGCAACGGTCAGGGCAAGACCAACCTGGTCGAGGCCGTCGCCTACCTCGCGACTCTGGGGTCGCATCGCGTGTCGAGCGACGCGCCCATGGTGCGCGACGGGTCCGATGCCGCGATCGTACGGGCGCGCTTGGCGCACCGTGAGCGCAGCATCCTGCTCGAACTCCAGCTCAATCGGCAGGGGTCCAACAAGGCCCGGGTCAACGGCGTGAACGTCCGGACCGCCGAGTTGCCGCGGTACGCCCAGGTGGTCCTGTTCGCCCCGGAAGACCTGCAGATCGTCCGCGGCGATCCGTCCGCCCGTCGCCGCTTCGCCGATCAGCTCATCGTGCAGCGTTCGCCGCGTCTCGCCGGCGTCCTGGCCGACTACGACCGTGTCCTCCGGCAGCGCACGGCGCTGCTGAAGTCGGCGCGAGCGCGCGGGATCCGCGGCGATGCCCTCGGCACGCTCGATGTCTGGGACGACAAGCTGGTCGCCCTCGGCACCGAGGTGATCGAGGCGCGGCTGGCCCTGGCATCCGATCTGTCCGCTCCCGTGGCCGAGGCGTACACCGCGATCGCGGGTGCCGACCACGACCCCCGTCTGCGCTGGGCGCTGTCGGTCGTCGGCGGCGACCCGGAGGAAGGGGACGCCGCGGCCGAGACCGGCGCGACCGGTTCGCTCGCCGAGCAGTTCCGCGCGGCGCTCGCGGCTCGTCGATCCCAGGAGCTCGAGCGGGGCCTGACCCTCGTGGGTCCGCATCGCGACGACCTCGTGCTCGAGGTGCGCGGACTGCCGGTGAAGGGGTACGCCTCGCACGGCGAGTCCTGGTCGGTCGCGCTCGCCCTGCGCCTGGCATCCGCCGAGCTGCTGCGCGCGGAGTCGCGCCTCGGAGACCCGGTGCTCATCCTCGACGACGTGTTCGCCGAACTCGACGCGGGTCGTCGCACCCGTCTCGCGGACCTCGTCGCGGGGTACGAGCAGGTCATCGTCACCTCCGCCGTGGAAGAAGACGTCCCCGACGGTCTGCGCGCGCACGTGGTCCGTGTCGAGGCCGGTCGGATCGTGGGCGCCGATGACTGACGAGAACGACCTCCCCGAGACGATCGCCACGTATCTGCGGCTGCGCGGCCTCGAGCCCTCGCCGTACCGCAAGAAGAAGCGCCGCCGGCGGGCCGATGACGGCGAGAACGCTCCCTTCACTCCCGGTCGCGATCCCCGGGGTCTCGGCGACGTGCTCTCCACCTTGACGAAATCCGCGGGCTGGGAGCCGCAGCTCGCCCGCGAAGACCTCGTCCGCACCTGGCACGACGTGGCCGGCGCCGACACCGCCGCGCACACACGTCCGGTGGCCATGGATGCCGGAACACTGACGGTCCAGGCGGACTCCACGGCGTGGGCGAAGCAGCTGCAGTTGATGCGCGCGCACATCCTCTCCGAGATCATCCGGCGCTTCCCCGAGGCGGGGGTCGAGTCGATCCGCTTCATCGGGCCGGACGTCCCCTCCTGGAAATGGGGGACGAGAGCCGTTCCAGGCCGCGGTCCGCGCGATACCTACGGCTAGCCCATGGTCGGGGCTGGTTCGCTCCGATTTCTCCCCTCCTACGGGCGTACACACCGCTTCCGGCGGCCTCGCGCGGTAAGATGGAGGTTCCGACGAATCGATCTGGAGCTCGCGAAGTCATGACGTCCGAAAACCCCGACAACGTTTCCGCGGAACCCGAAACGACGACCAGCGCGAAGGTTCCCAACGAGTACGGGGCAGACGCCATCCAGGTGCTCGAGGGTCTCGAGGCCGTCCGCAAGCGTCCCGGCATGTACATCGGCTCCACCGGTGAGCGGGGCCTCCACCACCTCGTGCAGGAGATCGTCGACAACTCCGTCGACGAGGCCCTCGCCGGATACTGCGACACCATCGACGTCACGATCCTCTCCGACGGCGCCGTCCGGGTGATCGACAACGGCCGTGGCATCCCGGTCGACATGCACCGGACCGAGGGCAAGTCGACCGTCGAGGTCGTCCTGACCGTGCTCCACGCCGGCGGAAAGTTCGGCGGCGGCGGCTATGCGGTCTCCGGCGGTCTGCACGGCGTCGGCTCGTCCGTGGTCAACGCGCTCTCCACGCGCCTCGAGGTCGAGGTCAAGCGCCAGGGTCACGTGTGGCGGCAGTCGTTCCGTGACGGCGGCGTGCCGCAGGCCCCGCTCGCGCAGGGCGAGGAGAGCGAAGAGACGGGCACCTCGATCACCTTCTGGCCGGATGCCACCATCTTCGACACCGTCGACTTCGACTACGACACGCTGCGTACGCGCTTCCAGCAGATGGCGTTCCTCAACAAGGGGCTGCGCATCAGCCTGCGCGACGAGCGGCCGCAGTCCATCGTCACCGAGGGCGAGCCGGGCGAAGAGACCACGGCGGCCCGTCACGACTCCTTCCTCTACGAGCGCGGTCTCGTCGACTACGTCGAGCACCTCAACCGCGTCCGCAAGGCCGACGTCGTCAACGAAGAGATCATCGAGGTCGAGTCGGAAGACACCGAGCGCAACATCGCCCTCGAACTCGCGATGCAGTGGACGACGGCCTACACCGAGAACGTCTTCACCTTCGCCAACACAATCAACACGCACGAGGGCGGCACCCACGAAGAGGGTTTCCGCGCGGCTCTCACGACCCTCGTCAACCGCTATGCGCGGGCGAACAACCTCCTCAAGGAGAAAGACGACAACCTCACGGGTGAGGACATCCGCGAGGGGCTCACCGCGGTCATCTCGGTGAAGCTGTCCGAGCCGCAGTTCGAGGGTCAGACGAAGACCAAGCTCGGCAACACCGAGGCGCGCGCGTACGTGCAGAAGGTCGTGGGCGACAAGCTCGGCGACTGGTTCGACCGCAATCCCGCCCAGGCGAAGAACGTCATCCGCAAGGCGATCGATGCGGCGACCGCGCGCCTGGCCGCCCGCAAGGCCCGCGAGACCGCGCGCCGCAAGAGCGTCTTCGAGTCGGCCGCCATGCCCGACAAGCTGAAGGACTGCACGTCGAAGGATCCGTCGATCAGCGAGATCTTCCTCGTCGAGGGTGACTCCGCCGGCGGTTCCGCGGTGCAGGGGCGCGACCCGCACACGCAGGCGATCCTGGCGCTGCGCGGCAAGATCCTGAACGTGGAGCGCGCGCGCCTCGACCGGGCGCTCGGCAACAAGGAAGTCCAGGCGATGATCCAGGCCTTCGGCACGGGCATCGGCGAAGACTTCGACATGGCCAAGGCCCGGTACCACAAGATCGTCCTGATGGCGGATGCCGACGTCGACGGCCAGCACATCACGACGCTGTTGCTCACCCTGCTCTTCCGCTACATGCGCGGTCTCATCGAGGCGGGTTTCGTCTACCTCGCGCAGCCCCCGCTGTACCGCCTCAAGTGGTCGAACCACCCCCACGAGTACGCGTACAGCGACCGTGAGCGCGACGCGATGCTCGTCGAGGGGCAGGCCGCGGGACGACGCATCCCGAAGGACAACGGCATCCAGCGCTACAAGGGTCTCGGCGAGATGAACGACCACGAGCTGTGGGAGACCACGATGGACCCCGAGACCCGCACCCTCAAGCAGGTCACGATCGACGACGCCGCCTCGGCGGACGAGATCTTCTCGGTGCTCATGGGAGAAGACGTCGAGTCGCGGCGCAGCTTCATCCAGCGCAACGCCAAAGACGTCCGCTTCCTCGACATCTGATCCCCGGTCGACTCGATACGAAACTGAGAATCCATGGCTGACGACATCACTCCCGAGCCCACCGGCGCGCCCGACGAGGCCGCTCACAACCACGGGAAGATCGACCAGGTCGACCTCCAGCTCGAGATGCAGCGGAGCTACCTCGACTATGCGATGAGCGTCATCGTCGGTCGCGCGCTGCCCGACGTGCGCGACGGCCTCAAGCCCGTGCACCGCCGCGTCATCTACGGCATGTACGACGGCGGTTTCCGTCCCGACAAGTCGTTCTCGAAGTGCGCCCGCGTCGTCGGTGAAGTCATGGGCCACTACCACCCCCACGGTGACGCCCCGATCTACGACGCCCTCGTGCGTCTCGTGCAGCCGTGGTCGCTGCGCTATCCGTTGGCCCTCGGCCAGGGCAACTTCGGCTCGCCGGGCAACCAGGGCGCGGCCGCTCCCCGATACACCGAGACGAAGATGGCTCCGCTCGCGCTCGAGATGGTGCGCGACATCGAAGAGGAGACCGTCGACTTCGAGGACAACTACGACGGCCAGACGCAGGAGCCGACGGTCCTCCCGGCGCGCTTCCCGAACCTCCTGGTCAACGGCTCGGTCGGCATCGCCGTCGGCATGGCGACCAACATCCCGCCGCACAACCTGCGCGAAGTCTCCGCCGGCGCCCTGTGGGCTCTGGAGAACCCGGATGCCAGCCGCGAGGAGCTGCTCGAGGCGCTCATGGAGCGCATCCCCGGGCCCGACTTCCCCACCCGCGCGCAGATCCTCGGCACCCGCGGCATCAAGGACGCGTACCGCACGGGCCGCGGCTCGATCACGATGCGCGCCGTCGTCAACATCGAAGAGATCCAGGGCCGCACGTGCCTGGTGATCACCGAGCTGCCCTACCAGGTCAACCCCGACAACGTCGCGGTCAAGATCGGCGACCTCGCCCGCGAGGGCAAGATCACGGGCATCGCCGACATCCGCGACGAGACGTCCGGTCGCACCGGTCAGCGACTCGTCATCGTGCTCAAGCGCGACGCGGTCGCGAAGGTCGTGCTGAACAACCTCTACAAGCACACGCAGCTCCAGGAGAACTTCGGCGCCAACATGCTCGCCATCGTCGACGGCGTGCCGCGCACGCTGTCGCTCGACGGCTTCATCAGCCTCTGGATCGACCACCAGGTCGAGGTGATCGTCCGCCGCACGCGCTATCGCCTCCGCAAGGCCGAGGAGCGCATGCACATCCTGCGCGGCTACCTCAAGGCGCTCGACGCGCTCGACGAGGTCATCGCGCTCATCCGCCGGTCGCCGACGGCCCAGGATGCCAACGAGGGACTGCAGAAGCTCCTCGACATCGACGACATCCAGGCGCAGGCGATCCTCGACATGCAGCTGCGTCGCCTTGCGGCGCTCGAGCGTCAGAAGATCATCGACGAGGCGCAGGAGCTCGAAGCGCGCATCGCCGACTACAACGACATCCTCGCCACCCCCGCTCGCCAGCGCACCATCATCCGCGACGAACTGACGGCGATCGTCGACCGCTTCGGCGACGACCGTCGCACCGAGATCCTGCACGGATTCGACGGCGACGTGTCGATCGAAGACCTCATCGCCGAGGAAGAGATGGTCGTGACGGTCACCCGTGACGGCTACATCAAGCGCACGCGCAGCGACAACTACCGTCAGCAGCACCGCGGCGGCAAGGGAGTGAAGGGCGCGCAGCTGCGCGCCGACGACGTGGTCGAGCACTTCTTCGTCACGACGACCCACCATTGGCTGCTGTTCTTCACCAACAAGGGCCGCGTGTACCGCTCGAAGGCGTACGAGGTCCCCGAGGCGGGGCGGGATGCCAAGGGCCAGCACGTCGCGAACCTCCTCGCGCTCCAGCCCGATGAGGAGATCGCCCAGATCCTCGACATCCGCGATTACAAGGTCGCGACCTACCTCGTGCTCGCGACCCGCAACGGCCTGGTCAAGAAGACCCGGCTCGACGAGTACGACACCAACCGTCAGGGCGGCGTGATCGCCATCAAGCTGCGCGGCCAGGTCTCCGACGACGCCGACGACGCCGAGCAGGGCACCCCCGACGAGCTCGTCAGCGCACTGCTCGTCGACGAGGGCGATGACATCCTCCTCATCAGCCGACTCGGCATGTCGCTGCGCTTCTCCGCCACGGACGGGGCGCTGCGCCCGATGGGCCGCTCGACGTCGGGCGTGAAGGGCATGGACTTCCGCGCCGGCGACAGCCTGCTCTCGGCATCCGTCGCGAAGGATGACGAGTTCGTGTTCATCGTCACCGAGGGCGGGTACGCCAAGCGCACGGCCGTGACCGAATACCGCATGCAGAACCGCGGTGGACTGGGCATCAAGGTGGCCCGTCTGACCGAGGATCGCGGCGTTCTGGCGGGCGGTCTGATGGTCTCGGAGGGCGACGAGGTCCTTGTGGTTCTTGCCAGCGGCAAGGTGGTACGCTCCTCCGTGGCCGAGGTGCCTGCCAAGGGTCGCGACACCATGGGTGTCGTGTTCGCCCGCGCCGGAGGCGATGATCGCATCATCGCGATCGCCCGGAACAGCGAGCGGAACCTGACCGAGACGACGGAGACGACCACCGATCCGGCCGCGCCCGACGCGGTCGAGACCGCCTCCTCTTCCGAGACCCCTGAGGAAAGTACTGACGCATGAGCACGGTAGCCGACAAACTCGCCAAGAAGTCGACCCAGAAGACGTCCGCCAAGCAGGTACGTCTGCGCCTGGTGTACATCGACTTCTGGTCGGCACTCAAGCTCTCGTTCCTGGCCGCCGTGGCGATCGCGATCGTCACCGTGGTCTCGTACTTTCTCGTGTACCTCGTGGTGAGCGCCACCGGCCTCATCGGTCGCGCGGATGAGTTCTTCGCGAGCTTCACCGACGGAAGCGCCACCCTGTCGCAGTACGTGGGCCTCCCGCAGGTCATGGCGTTCGCGGCGATCGTCGCGATCCTCAACCTGGTCGTCGTGACCGTCATGGGTGCGGTCGTGGCCGGCATCTACAACCTCGCCGTCAAGGTCACGGGCGGTCTGCTCGTGGGCTTCACCTCCAACTGACGCCGATTCGGAAAAACCTCGGGATTCAGGTAAAGTCTTCGAGGTTGACGACGTTACGTCAGCGAGACGGGGCTATAGCTCAGGCGGTTAGAGCGCTTCACTGATAATGAAGAGGTCCCAGGTTCAAGTCCTGGTAGCCCCACCCGTTCCCTTCCCGGGGCCTTAGCTCAGCTGGTAGAGCGCCTGCTTTGCAAGCAGGATGTCAGGAGTTCGAATCTCCTAGGCTCCACATCATCTCCGTCGATTCGGCTGCGGCCGACTCTTCGTCTTCCCGCGCTCCGTCGTCGTGTCTCGCGGCTAGGGTGATCGCAATGGACATGCGAGTCGCCGCGTACGCCGTCATCACCGACGCCGACGACCGCGTGCTGCTCGCGCACTGGATCGAAGGACGTCGCGCCGCCTGGACGCTGCCCGGCGGCGGTCTCGAGGACGGTGAGGACCCCGAACGCGCCGTACGCCGCGAGGTGCGGGAGGAGACCGGGTTCCGAGTGGTGGTCGACGAGCTTCTCGGCATCCATTCGCGCGTCATCGCGGCGGAGAGGCGTCTGTCGGACGACGCGAACGGACCCCTCCACGCCCTTCGGATCGTCTACCGAGCCCATATCGTCGGCGGGCGTCTGAGCTACGAGGTCGGCGGCTCCACGGACCGCGCCCAGTGGTTCTCGCTTTCCGCCGCCCGCAAGCTCCGGCGGGTGCAGCTGGTCGACATCGCGTTCCGGATGGCGAAGCTGTGACCGCCGGTCAGTCGCGCGGCGCGGTGATGTCGGCGACCGTGGCGCCGTAGGCGCGGATCAGGTCGTCGGCTTCGACGAAGAGGCTGTAGCCGTGCGCTCCCGCGCCCATCGCGATGCGTCGCCCCACGATGCTCTCGTCGGCATAGATCGGCCAGTCGGTCGAGCTGCCGATCGGCACGATCGTGCCCCGCTCATATCCGGTCGCGGCGAGGGCGAGCTCGGGCTCGGGCAGGCGCAGCTTGTTCACGCCGACCACCGCCCGCAGCTTCGGCCAGGAGATGACCCGGTCGCCGGGCACCAGGGCGAACAGGAAGGTGTCGTCGGATCGCTTCACGACGAGCGTCTTCACGATGTCATCCGGATGGATGCCGAGCAGCTCCGCCGCCTCGTCGAGCGAGCGGGCCGCCGGCCGTTCCCGTACATCGACAGAGAGGCCGCGCAACTGCGCGGCCTCTCTGACTCTGCTGGTGGGGTCGCTCACGCGTCGGGGGCGCGGAGCGGGTCGTCGGCCACCCACAGCTCGTCGTCGGCACGCAGGGTCTGCCACGCGGCGTAGGCGACACCCACGGCGGCGGCGACACCGAACAGGATGGCGATGACGCCACCGGCCCCGATGCCGTCGTGCTGCTTCGGGAGCTTGGCGGCGAGCTGCTTGCTCGCCTTCTTGCCGTACTTCTCGGCACGCTTGGCGTACTTGTGCGTGTCGAGCTCGAAACCGCGACCCTTGGCCAGGCGGTCACGGGTGTCTCCGGCGGCGTCCCACACCGACATCGCCCCACCCACGACGGCACCGGCCGTCGGGATGACCTTGTCGCTGAGGAAGCGGTTCGTGTACTTCACGCTCTTGTCGACGTACGGCGCGGCGTACTGGTCGTAACCGTCGCGCACGGCGGGAACGAGGTCTTCGCGGCTGAAGCGACCGAGCTGGCGACCGGCTTCGCGGGCCACCTTTCCGCTCTCGCCCAGCAGAACCTGCTGAGACTCCCACACCTTTGCGGCGTGCTTCTGGAGCTTGCGCAGTTCCTTCTTGCTCTTGCGGCTGAGGCCCACGGCTTCATCCTCCCTGTCGATGGGATGTACGCGTTTCATCTTGCCAGAACGGGGGTCCCCGTCCGCGAACCCTTGCAGATAACTCTGAGAGAATGTACCCATGGCTTCCCACACCGCCGTTGCGACCCTTCACACCAACCACGGCGACATCGTCGTCAACCTGTTCGGAGACCACGCTCCCCGGACAGTCCGGAACTTCGTCGGCCTCGCCGACGGCTCGCAGGAATGGACCAACCCGGCCACCGGCGCCAAGGGCGAGGGTCCGCTCTACTCGAACGTCGTGTTCCACCGCATCATCCCCGGCTTCATGATCCAGGGCGGCGACCCGCTCGGTCAGGGCGTCGGCGGTCCCGGCTACACGTTCAACGACGAGATCCACCCCGAGCTCGACTTCTCGGCCCCGTACAAGCTGGCCATGGCCAACGCGGGTCTCCGCCGCAACGCCATCACGGGTCAGCCCGAGGGCACGAACGGCTCGCAGTTCTTCATCACCACCGACCCGACGCCGTGGCTCCAGGGCAAGCACACCATCTTCGGCGAGGTGGCCGACGATGCCTCGAAGAAGGTCGTCGACGCCATCAGCGCAGTTCCCACCGCCGCCGGCGACCGTCCCGTCGAGCCCGTCGTGCTCGAGTCGGTCGACGTCGTCGCCGTCTGACCCTCGGCGGCGGCGGGTGTCTACGACCGAGGAGTTCCGTCGCAACAGCGACAACTTCTGCTACCGGCATCCCGACCGGCAGAGCTTCGTGCTCTGCCAGCGGTGTCTGCGCACGGTATGCCCCGAGTGTCGGACCCCCGCCGCCGTCGGCGTCATCTGCCCGGAGTGCATGGCCCAGCAGCGGGCCACCGCGACCCCGGCGCAGAAGAAGGCGCAGCGCCGCTGGTCGCGTTCGGCTCCGATGGCCGCGGTGGCCGGCGGTCGACCGATCGCGACGCTGACGATCATCGCGATCACCGGACTCGCCTACATCATCGGTCTCGTTCCCGGTGTCGGCGGCATCATCGGCAACGCCCTGGCCTTCTACCCGCCGTACCTCGTCCCGCAGTTCGGACCGATCGAGCCCTGGCGCCTCTTCACCGCCGCTCTCGTCCATTCCGGGTTCTTCCACATCGGCCTCAACATGCTGGCCCTGTGGTTCATCGGCCGCAATCTCGAGCCTCTGCTCGGACGGTGGCGCTTCGTCGTGCTCTATCTGCTGGGTGCACTCGGAGGGTCGGTCGCGGTGGCGCTTCTCGCCCCCACCACGGTCGTCGTCGGCGCCTCGGGAGCGATCTTCGCGCTGTTCGGTGCGCTGCTGGTCATCGGACGGCACATCGGCGCCGACATCCGCGTCATCGCCGTCCTCATCGGCATCAACTTCGCCTGGCCGTTCGTCGTCGCCTTGATCTCTTCGCTGGGAACGGGTGACTTCGCGACCGCCCTCGCCAACGTGGGCATCTCCTGGCAGGCGCACCTGGGAGGCCTCGTCGTCGGCGCGCTGGTCGGATTGATCTACGCGCGGACACGTCTGCTGCGCCAGCGTCCCGTGCAGATCGGGCTGCTGGTCGCGCTCACGATCGCTCTGTTCGCGCTGCTCGTGATCCCGGTCGTGGTCTACTACTGAAAGTTATCCACAGGCTCATCCACAGGTGGGGATGAATTACACGCGTGTAAGTCCGAGTGCTTATCGCCAACGCGTGGTCATCAGGAAGCCGACGAAGGCGATCCCGAAACCGATCACGAGATTCCACGCGCCGATGCCGGGCACGGGGAACTGCGAGTTGCTCAAGTAGAAGACGAGCACCCATACCAAGCCGACGAGCATGAGACCGATCATGATCGGCAGGAACCACACCGGGTTGGGCGTGGAACCGTTCTCGTTGCGCTCAGCGATCGGGTCTTCGCCGTTGCCAGTACGTGCCATGCGGGCCAGTCTAACGGGCAGGGCACTCTCCACCCACGGAAGTAGACTCGCCTCGTGTCCACGGTCGAGCATCCCCCCACTCGCCGCTCGGCCCGCCGCCCTCCGCCGCGCCGACGCCGCGTGACCGTCCTCGGCGTGCTCGGTGATCTGCTGCTGACGGCCGGTGTGGTCGTGCTGCTGTTCGTGGGCTGGCAGCTGTGGATCGGCGACGCGATCATCGGAGCCCAGTTCAAGAGCGAAGCCGGTGCCCTCACCGACGAGTGGGCGGCTGCACCGACGAACCCGGCCCCCTCGACCTCGCCGGGCGACGCGTCGGCGACGGAGCCGCCCGCCCTGGCACAGCCGGGGAACGGCGAGGTGTTCGGTGTGCTCCGCGTCCCTCGCCTCGGACCCGACTACCAGTTCAAGCTCGCCGGCGGAGTGAGTGCCTCCGTGACCCTCGACCCCATCGGGATCGGGCATTACCCCGACACCGCGATGCCGGGCCAGCAGGGTAACTTCGCCATCGCCGGCCACCGCGGCAGCCACGGTGCCCCGTTCGCCGACCTGCCCTCGCTGCGCATCGGTGACGCGGTCGTCGTAGAGACACCCGACGGCTGGTACACCTACCGCTTCCGCAATCTCGAGTACGTGCGCCCCGACGGGGTCCAGGTGCTGCTCCCGACCCCGCAGCAGCCGGAGGTGCAGGCCACCGACAAGCTGATCACGATGACCACGTGCAGCCCGCGGTACGGCTCGGCGGAGCGCGCGATCGCCTATGGCGTCTTCGAGTCGTTCACCCCCCGCGCCGACGGACCGCCCGCGTCGCTGACCTCCGGAGCCGCCTGATGTACGGAGCCCTCTGGCGAGTGCTGCCCGGACCCTGGTGGGTCCGTCTGCTCATCGTCCTCGTGCTGGTCGCCGCCGTGCTCTACGGCCTGTTCTTCTATGTCTTCCCGTGGGTGAGCGACATCCTCTATCCACAGGAGGTCACGGTCGAGTGAGCTTCCGCGTCGTCGTCGTGGACAACCGCGACAGCTTCGTGCACACACTCGCCGGATACGTCGCGGAGCTCGGCGCCGATGTGACGATGCTGGCCGCGTCCGCCCCCGACGTCGTCGCCTCCGTCGAGGACGCCCAGGCCGTGCTCGTCTCCCCGGGTCCCGGGCACCCCGCGGTCGCCGGCGCGTCCATCGAGGTCGTGCACGCGGCCCACGCGAACGGCATCCCGCTTCTGGGGGTGTGTCTGGGGCACCAGGCCCTCGCGCTCGCGTTCGGAGCAACGGTGACCCGGGCCCCGGAACTGCTGCACGGGATCACCAGCGTCATCCACCACGATGGCCACGGTGTCTTCGCGGACCTTCCGGACGGGTTCCGCGCGACCCGTTACCACTCACTCGCCGTCGACCCGGCCACCGTGCCCGACGAACTCGTGGTGACCGCCCGCAGCGACACGGGCGTCATCATGGGCCTCGCCCACCGTGACGCCCCGCTGACCGGGGTGCAGTTCCACCCCGAGAGCGTCCTCACCGAGGGCGGTCACGCCCTGCTCGGACGCTGGCTCGAGGATGCCGGTCTCCGTGGCGCGGCTGCGCGCGGGCGGAGCCTGCACCCTCGACGGGGTCAGGGACCGGTGCAGTAGGTCAGAGTGATCTCGCTGTGCACCGGCACCTCGCCGGGCGCGAGGGACTGCGTCTTCACCAGCGACGGAGTCGTCGCCGGGCAGCCGGCATCCTCCTGCGTCTGCACGGTCAGCTGCTTCTCGTCCGACTCGAGCTCGCGCTTCGCGACGTCGACGGGGTAGCCCTCGTAGTTGACGATGACGACCGTGCCGCTGGCGACGACGAGATTGACGGTCGTGCCCTTGGTGACCTCGGTTCCGGCCGCCACGCTCGCCGTCATCACGACACCGGCGGCGAGGGCGGGGTCGGGCTTGCGCTGCACCAGGCCCAGCGACAGGCCCGCGGACTCCAGCGCGGCGCGGGCCTCGGACTCGGTGATCCCCTCGAGCGTCGGCACTTTCGCGGTGTCGGCCCCCGAGGAGACGTAGAGCGAGATCTCCTGCCCCGCGGCGACCGAGGTGTCGGCGCCCGGCGTCGTGCGCACCACGTTGCCTGCCGCGATCGAGGCATCCGCGACGTCGATGCGCTTCGCGGTGAGGTCTTCCTTCTCGAGCGACTGGACGGCCTCGTCGTAGGTCATGTCGACCACGTTCGGGACGGTGCGTCCGGCCGAGGGCACGTCCGTGGACGGCTGGATCTGGATGACCCAGAGGAGCACGGAGACCAGCAGCACCGCCAGGACCGCGACACCCGCCCAGATCCACGCGACCGGCGGACCCGGCTGCGTGCGGCGCATCGTGGTGTCGGTGCTCAGCTGGCGGAGCGAGCGCGCGGTCTCCGCCGCCTGCCGCGGGTTCGGGCCGTACAGCTCGTTCGACAGCGCCGACATCTGCCGCTTCGTGGGCTCTTTGCCCTCGATCGTGGCATCCAGGTCTTCGCGGAACGCGGCGGCGTCCTGCGGACGCTGGAACGGGTCTTTCGCGAGAGCGCGGAGGACGACCGCGTCGAGCGCGCGCGGGACCGCGTCGTTGATCTCGCTGGGCGGGAGGGGGGCCTCGCTCACGTGCTGGTACGCCACCGCGACCGGGGTGTCGCCGCGGAACGGCGGCCGCCCGGTGAGCAGCTCGTAGAGCACCACGCCGGCGGAGTACAGGTCGGCGCGCGCGTCGACGGACTCGCCCTTGGCCTGCTCCGGGGAGAAGTACGCCGCCGTGCCGACGATCGCCGTGGTCTCGGCGACGGTCGAGGACGAGTCGGACACCGCGCGCGCGATACCGAAGTCCATCACCTTGATGCGGCCGGAGTCGGTGATCATCACATTGCCCGGCTTGATGTCGCGATGCACGACACCGGCGCGGTGCGAGTACTCGAGGGCCTCGAGGATGCCGTCGACGTAGCGCAGCGCGTCGTCGATGGGGACGGGACCGGTGGCGACGACGTCTTTCAGCAGGCGCCCGTGGACCAGCTCCATGACGATGTAGGGCACGGGACGTTCGTGCCCGTCGGCGCCCACCTCGACGTCTTCGCCGGCGTCGAACACTCGGACGATGGTCGGGTGCGCCATGCGCGAGGCCGCCTGAGCCTCGAGACGGAACCGTGTCCGGAACGCGGCGTCCCCGGCGAGGTCGGCCTTGAGGATCTTGATCGCCACCGTCCGCCCGAGCGTCTGGTCGTAGCCGCGGTAGACGCTGGCCATACCGCCGCGACCGATGAGGTCGTCGACACGGTAGCGTCCGGAGAGGACGCGCGTCTCAGTGGTCACGGGGGAACTCCTGGCGTGGTGGGGGGATCGTGTTCTTCGGTGCGTCAGCGGGAGGCGCTGGGGTCGGGCGTGGGCGTGTTGCCGCCCGTGATCGCCGCCGTCGCCTCGCCGGACTGGACGGTCCGGTCCGTGCCCGAGCAGCTCACCGTGTACGTCACCTTCAGCGTCTGGCCGGGCGAGTTGCTCACCTGGAGCTGGGCGCTGCGGGCGTCCGGAGCGAACGACGACGTCGACTGACCGTTCTGGAACGTGCCCTGGGTCGCGGTGAAGTTGTACGACGCGACGTTCCCCGTGCCGGACGGGCACGTGTACGCCTGCCAGGTGACCTCGACGGTGCCGCCGGCCGTGGCCTGGCTGGGCTGGATGGTCGGGGTCGCGGGGGTGGGGAGCTGGGTCTGCTCACCGAAGACGCGCAGCGTGATGACGGTGCCCGCGGGGACGCGACCGGTCGGCGTCACCGTGTCGACCGTGCCGACCTGGTCGGGGTTGGTCGCCGCGTTCCCGGGCTCGCAGTTGGCGCCGAGGTCGGCGTCACCGAGGATCTTGCTGGCCTCGTCGCACGTCTTCCCCGGCAGGCCGAGCGCGTTCACGTCGATCAGCTGGGTGGACGGCGTCGGAGTCGACGAGGGCGTCGATGCGCTCCGGGAAGGAGTCGACGACCCGGACGCGGAGCCCGACGGCGCGGGATCTGCGGAGTTCTGGTTGCTGAGGACCGCGAACAGCGTGCCGCCCAGGACCAGCAGCAGCAGCGCGATGAGGGCGACCAGCGGCCAGGTCCACGGGCTGCGCTTCTTCTTCTGCGCGCGCGGGTCTTCCTCGGTGTGCTGTTCGGTCAGGAGCGACGTCGCGCCGGCCGCGGGCAGCAGACGCGTCGCGGCAGAGGTCTGCCCCGCGGTCAGCAGCTGAGTCGCCTCATCGGCGACGGCGACACCCGCGGCGATCGCGGGAACGGCTCCGGCAGCGGCGGCGAGGTCGCCGCGACGCAGCGCGGTGGCCGCGCGGGAGACGGCCGCGGCGGAGGCCGGACGGTCGTCGGGCTTCTTCGCGATCATCGCCATCACGAGGTTCTGCACCGGGACGGCCACCGTCGGGGGCAGCGGCGCGGGCTGCTCGTTGATCTGCGCCATGGCGATGGCGACCTGCGATTCGCCCGTGAACGGACGCTTGCCCGCCAGGCACTCGTACGCGACGATGCCCAGCGAGTAGATGTCGGTCGCGGGGGATGCCGGGTGACCCGACGCCTGCTCCGGTGACAGGTACTGCACCGTTCCCATCACCTGTCCGGTCGCCGTGAGCGGCACCTGGTCGGCGATGCGGGCGATGCCGAAGTCGGTGATCTTCACACGACCGTCGGGCGTGATGAGCAGGTTGCCCGGCTTGATGTCGCGGTGGACGAGACCGGCCGCGTGCGCGGCCTGCAGAGCGGCGGCCGTCTGAGCAACGATGTCGAGGGTCTTGTCGGTCGACAGCGACCCCTCGCGCTCAAGGATCGTGGAGAGCGCCTCACCGGGCACGAGCTCCATCACGAGGAAGGCGCTGCCGTCTTCCTCGCCGTAGTCGAACACGCTGGCGATGCCCTCGTGGTTGACGAGTGCGGCGTGGCGGGCCTCGGCGCGGAAGCGCTCGAGGAACCCGGGGTCGCCCATGTACTCGTCTTTGAGGATCTTGATCGCGACCGTGCGTCCGATGACGTGGTCGGTCGCTTCCCAGACCTCGCCCATGCCGCCGATGGCGATCCGCGAATCGAGCTCGTAGCGCCCGCCGAAGGTCACTCCCTGTGTCGGTCTCATTTGCCCAGCACCGCCTCCATGACCTTCTTCGCTATCGGGGCGGCGATCTCGTTGCCGCTCCCGCTCTGACCCTGGCCGCCACCGTTCTCCACCACGACTGCGACAGCGACCTTCGGGTCGTCCGCCGGGGCGAAGCCGGTGAACCAGAGAGTGTAGGGACGAGTGTCGTTCTCTGCGGTGCCGGTCTTACCCGCCACCTGGACCCCGTCTATTCTTGCATTCGACGCCGCGCCGTCCTGGACGTTCGCCGTCATCATCGTGACCATCTGCGCCGCGAGGTTCGTGTCCAGCGCTCGGCCGTACTCGCTGTTGGCGCCCTCGCTGCGCACCGACAGATCGGTTCCGATCACCCGGTCGATCATGCGCGGGTTCATCACGACGCCACCGTTCGCGATCCCGGCCGACACCATCGCCATCTGCAGCGGGGTGGCGCGCACCTGGCCCTGACCGAAACCGCTGAGCGCCGTCTGGGGCGCGTCGAGGGTCGAAGGGTAGGTCGAGGGCGTCGAGGTGAACGCGGTCGAGTCGGGGACCATCGAGAACGAGGAGTTGAAGCCGTACTTCTCGGCCTCCGCGCGGATCGCGTCATCGCCGAGCTCGACCGCGAGCTCCGCCATCGGGATGTTGCAGCTGAGTCGCAGGGCCGTCGCGATCGTCACGGTGTCGCCGTCGCCGCAGGTGCCGCCGCCGGCGTTGCTCACGACACTCGAGGACTGCGGCAGCGTGTACGACGCGACGTTCGGGAACGACGAGTCGGGCGTGTACCGACCGGATGCCAGCGCGGCCGAGGCCACGACGAGCTTGAACGTCGAGCCGGGCGGGTTGAGGTCGCCCTCGATGGCCCGGTTCACGAGAGGCTGCGACGGGTCGGCGGTGAGCTGGTCGTACGCGGCGTTCACCGCGTCCGCGTCGTGCACGGCGAGGGTGTTGGTGTCGAAGCTGGGCTTGGACACCATGGCGAGGATCCGCCCCGTGGACGGCTCGATCGCGACGACGGCGCCCTGCTGGTCGCCGAGGGCGTCCCACGCGGCGCGCTGCACCGTGGCATCCAGCGAGAGCTCCACGTTCGACCCGCGCTGCACTTCTCCCGTGACGGTGCGTTCGATCCGGTTGAAGAAGTCGTTCTCGTCCGAACCGCTGAGCACGGCGTTCTCCGCGGACTCGATCCGGGTCTTCGCGTCGAGCACCGGATTCATGTAGCCGGTGACGGGCGCCCACATGTCGGCATCCACGTACTGGCGCTGCCAGCTGTAGACGTCCTCGGAGGGGACGGACGAGGCGATCGCCGTTCCGCTGGCGATGATCGACCCGCGCTGGACCTCGTAGGAGTCGTAGAGCGCACGCCGATTGCCGGGGGTGTTCGCGAGGTTGGCGGCCTGACCGACCTGGATGACGCTCGTGGACACGAACAGCGCGAGGAACATCGCCAGCATGACGATGCTGAGGCGTCGGAGCTCTTTGGTCACGGTGCCTCCTCCAGGGCTCGGGTGCGGGCGGATGGGACGGTGGTCATCAGCCGATCACCACCCGGGGGCGGCTGCGGACGGCGTCCGAGATGCGCAGGAGGAACGCGACGATGATCCAGTTCGCCACCAGCGACGATCCGCCGGCGGCGAGGAACGGGGTGGTGAGGCCGGTGAGCGGGATGACCCGGGTCACACCGCCGACCATGATGAACACCTGCAGGGCGATCGTGAACGAGAAGCCGGTCGCGAGGAGCTTGCCGAAGTCGTCCTGACCGGCGAGACCGACGCGGATGCCGCGGCTGGCGAAGACCATGTACAGGGCGAGGATCGCGAACAGGCCGACGAGACCCAGCTCCTCGCCGAGGCTCGGGACGATGTAGTCGCTCTGCGACAGCGGAGTGATGTACGGACGGCCCTGTCCGAGGCCGGTGCCGAAGAGTCCGCCGTGCGCGAGCCCGAAGATGCCCTGGGTCAGCTGGTAGCTGCCGCCGTCGGCGTCGACGACCGCCGGGTTGAAGGCGTCGAGCCAGTTGGTGAAACGGCCGTTGACGTACGGCAGGACACGGGATGCCAGGAACGCCCCGGTCGCGGCCAGCACGACGCCGATCAGCACCCAGCTCGTCTTGCCGGTCGCGACGTAGAGCATCGCGACGAACATGCCGAAGATCAGCAGACCCGTGCCGAGGTCGCGCTGGAGCACGATGATCCCGAGCGAGACGAGCCAGATGATCAGGAGCGGTCCGAGCTCCCGCGCGCGCGGCCACGTCATGAAGAGGAAGCGGGTTCCCGTCGACGTGAGGCTCTCCCGGGTGCGGACCAGATAGCCGGCGAAGAAGATCGCGAGCGCGATCTTCGCGAGCTCTCCCGGCTGGAACGACACGAAACCGAGCGACACCCACACGTCGGCGTTCTGATCGGTTCCCAGGCCCGGCACGAAGGGAAGCAGGAGCAGCAGGATGCCGATGAGTCCCGAGAGGTACGTGTAGCGGAACAGCACGCGGTAGTTGCGGACGAAGATCACCACGAGCAGGGCCGCCACCAGCGCGATCGCCGCCCAGGCGATCTGGCGGATGGCCGTGGCATCCCACCCCTTCAGACCCACCGCGAGGTCGATGCGGTAGATCATCGCGATCCCGAGGCCCGTCAGGACGGTCGCGATGGGAAGCACGAACGGGTCGGCATCGCGGGCGCGCAGGCGCAGGACCACGTGGAGCACGAGGGCGAGCAGGGCGGGGATGCCGGCGAGCATCAGGTAGCCCGACTCGACCGCCCCGTTCACTCCGAGCTGCACGAGCACGATCGCCGCGCCGTAGACCGCGATCGCGAAGAGCAGCAGACCCAGCTCGCGGTTGCGCTGCTTGGCGGGCGTCCGGATCTTCTTCAACGCGCGCATGACGGCGGTGTCGGTGGACACCTCTCCCGATCGCGTCAGCTTCTGGTCGGTCATCCCGTGGCCTCCGGTTCCGGGCGCAGACGATCCACGATGAGCTCCGCGTCCGAGAGGGAACGCGCCGAGATCGTCGCTTCCACCGTCTGCCGATCGAAGTCCGACAGGTCGGCGAGCACGATGTTCGTGTCCTTGTACACCGTCGACAACGACAGCGGACCGATGGACTGCTGGATGCCGCGGTAGATGACCACCGAGTTGTCGTCCGCTCCCACGTAGTAGCGGGTCTGCGTCCACTGGTAGCCCGCGAACAGGCCTGCCCCGATCGCCGCCAGCACGAGGATGAGGGCGGCGAGCCAGCCCAGTCGCCGACGACGTGCGCGACGGCGATCCTCTTCGATGAGCTCTTCCAGGAACTCGGCGGCGGGCTCGAAGTGCGTCGGCTCGTTCGCGGCCTGCCGGGCCGAGTGCAGCCACGTCGATCGCGCCGGACGCACGGGCGAGACGACGACGCCGCTGGGGTTGGAGGCCGAACCGACGATCGTCGGCGTACCGATGAACACCGGGTGCTGGCCGCCCACGTCGACGATCACGACCGTCACGTTGTCGGGGGCACCGCCGTCGAGCGCCTGCTTCAGGAGTGCGTCCGCGGTGCGGGCGGGCGGCATCCCGAGCGCGAGTGCCTTGGTGGTGTGTGCGTCGTCGACGACGCCCGAGAGACCGTCGGAGCAGAGCAGCCACCGATCGCCGTCCTGCGTCGGCATGATGAACGTGTCGACCTCGGGGTCGGGATCCATGTCGCCCAGCACGCGCATGAGCACCGAGCGGCGGGGGTGATACCGCGCCTCTTCGGGCGTGATGCGGCCCGAGTCGACCAGACGCTGCACGAAGGTGTGGTCGGTGGTGATCTGGGTGAGCGTGTCGTCGCGGTACAGGTAGACCCGCGAGTCGCCGATGTGACCGATGACGGCGTAGTCGTCGACCATGATGACCGCGCTGACGGTCGTGCCCATGCCGGCCAGCTCCGGACGCCGCGCGACCGTGTCGATCAGATTCGTCGCCGTGTCGGCGAGCGCGTCGCGAAGCGCGTGCTCGGCCGCCGTGGTGCTGGGGAACGGCTGGTCCAGTTCGGTCAGACGCGCGATCGCCAGGCTCGAGGCGACATCGCCTCCCGCGTGACCGCCCATGCCGTCGGCGACCACGAAGAGGTTGGATCCGGCGTAGCCGGAATCCTGGTTGTTGGAGCGCACCTTGCCCGTGTGGGAGATGGCCGCGCTCGAGCCTTGGAAGACCATGGAGGCGGGTTACTTCCGCAACTCGAAGGTCGTGGCGCCCACCTTGATCGGAGCGCCCACTTTCACTTGGACCGGGGATGCCACCCGTGCGCCGTCATGCGTGGTGCCGTTGGTGGAATCGAGGTCCTGCAGCATCCACTGGTCTCCCCACAGCACGAGACGCGCGTGGTGGCTGGAGGTGTAGTCGTCGCGGATGACCAGACCCGACTCGCTCGAACGGCCGATGGTGAGGGGTTCCGTGCCGAGGGGCAGCTCGAGTCCGGCCTTGGGGCCGCTCGTGATGACGATGCGCGACACCGACGCGGTCGTCGCGAGACCGCCGACCGGGGGGACGACCGGCGCGGCGGGACGCTTGACCTGCGTGGTCTCCGCGTTCGGTGACGACGTGGGCGCCGGTGCCGCCGGAGCAGCGGCGGGTGCCGCGGGCTCGGGGAGCTTGCGCACCTTCACGCCGAACAGGTCGGCGCGCAGCGAATAGACCACGCCGAACACGAAGAACCACAGCAGGACGAGGAAACCGCCCTGGAGGAGAAGAAGAGTCAGTGGACTCATGACAGGGGCCCCCGGTCGCGGACGTCGAACAGCTGCGTCGCATCGGACGGCGCCGCTCGCCGTGCGGTCTGTGCCTGCGCGACCACACGGAAGACGATATCGGTGCGACCGATCGAGATGGTCGAGTCCGGCGGGAGAGCGGCCTCGGAGACCTTGCGTCCGTTGAGGGTCGTCCCGTTGGTCGACCCGAGGTCGCGGACCATGGCGCGTTCGCCGTCCCACAGGATCTCGACGTGCTTGCGGCTCGTGCCGGCGTCGGGGATCGTGATGTCGGCGTCGCTGCCCCGACCGATGACCGTGCGGGCCTTCACGAGCGGATGCCGCGTGCCGTTGATGTCGACGACACCGCGCCACGACACCTGGCCCTCGCTGGTGCGCGAATCGACGCGCAAGGTGCCCGTCGAGAGCGACGTGTCGCGCTCGATCGAGATCGTGACGGGGCCGGCGAACGAGTAGCCCTGCGTGCGCGCGTGCTTCTTCACGAGGGTGTCGAGCTCGGTCACGAGGGTCGAACCGAGGGCGCTCATCTTCTCGTCGTCCGCAGGCGACAGCCGAACGGTGAAGGCGTTCGGCGTGAGGATGCGCTCGCGACTGACGACGACGGCCTTCTTGTCGAGCTCGCTCCGCAGTGCGGAGGCGATCTCCACCGGCTGGATGCCACTGCGGAAGGTCTTCGCGAACGCACCGTTGACGGCGCGTTCGAGACCCTTCTCGAAACTGTCGAGTAGTCCCACGAGACTCCTTCAGGCAGGCAGACCAGTAGGCACATCGTAGTCAGCACGGCTGGACAGGTCATGGATGCCGGCTCCGGACACGGTTCGCCGGGGGCCTGGGGCCGTGATATTCTCGGGAAGTTGAGTGAGCGGCATCCCTGGATGCCACGACTCGCGCGAGTGGCGGAATAGGTAGACGCGCTGGCTTCAGGTGCCAGTGCCCGCAAGGGCGTGGGGGTTCAAGTCCCCCCTCGCGCACAGAACGACGAAGGGTCCCGGGTTCTCCCGGGGCCCTTCTTCATTTCCGGGTCAGGCCGCGTCCGGGATCGGGTGCCGGAGGCCGACGGCGTCCGCAACGGCACCGAGGCGGTCATCGAAAGTCGCCAGCGGCACCTGAGCGTGGTGCGCGACCGCGAGAACGCACGTATCCGGCATCTTCATCCCGTGATCGGCTCGCAGGCGGGCGAGCAGCAGCGGCTCGGTGGGACCGATGTCGGCCACCTCGATGCCCAGGCTCTGCAGACGAGACCACAACGCGGCGTCTTTGTCCAGCTTCGCGGCACCGACCAGTGTCTCGGCGGCCGTGAGCGGGTGCATCAGGAACGGACCGCGTTCGAGGGTGATCAGCCTCTTCGCACGCTCGTGATGCGCGTCGCCGGGGGAGAGCAGGGCGATGATCACTCCGGCATCCAGGACGATCACTCGGGCCACTCGGCCCTCAGTTCTTCGAGGTGGCCCTCGGGGTGGATGCCCGCGAACTCTCCGACGAGTGCGTCGATGCTCCGGCGCCGGGCCGCCACCGTCGCGGGCTCGAGCGCCTCGATCGTCCGAGCGCCCTCCAGGACGAGGTGAGTCAGCAGGACGGACGGGCTTTCTCCGGGCCATCGCAGTCGTGCGATGCGCAGCGCCTCTTCGATCTCGGCCGTGTGCGTGACCTGCGTGCGCATCCGAGTCGTCGGCATGGAGGGAGTGTACCACCATGACGCAGGTGCAACACCGTCGGGAAGCCACCGCCCTCACGGCGGCGAGCGGGGGAAATGACGGCCTCCTCGGCTCGCCCCGTCCGCCTCGCGCGGCGGGAAGGCGAGAATGCCGCATATGAGGCTCCCGCACCGATCGCCGTCCACCCCCTGCCGACCGGCCGTTCGATGACGTCCCGCACGACGGAAACGCGCGCGGTTCCCGAGCCCGCGGCGGACGAGGGCGACCCGTCGACTCCGTCGAGGAGCGGTGTCGCCCGCACGATGACGTCTCCGGTCTTCGTCGCGGTGGTGTTCGCGGCGACGGTGGTGCAGGTGTGCAGCGATCCGATCCTGGCCATCTCGAGCGGTACCGGACAGTGGACGCACACCCTCCCGCCGCAGGTGGTCATCGCGCTGACCGCCCTCGTCTGTCTCGTCCAGGCGATCTGCGTCTCGCGTGCGGCATCGCGGCCCGAGCTCGCGATGCTCGGCACGACCGCGTGCTACCTGCTGGTGGCCGTGGTGCTCGGTGTGCCCACCTGGGCGACTCCGATGCAGTTGGTCGTCGGGATCGCGATGTTCGCGCTCGGTGCCGCCCGGCCCGTCGCGGTGGCGGCGCCGTGGGCGGCCTCCGTCGTCGTCGTCTCGTGCCTGGCGCTGGGCGGATGGGCGGCGAGCGTGGGCGCGCCGCCGGAAGCGGTCGTCAGCTTCCTGCTCACGGAGGGCGTCGCACTGGCGTCCGTCTCCTTCGCGGGCGTCGCGCTCGGCATCCTCTACGCCGTGCTCGAGCGCCGGGCCGAGCGGGAGCGTCGGCGGGCCGCCGACCTCCAGCTGCAGCAGGCCGAGGCCATCGAGGCGTCGAGGACCGCCGAACGGGGTCGGATCGCGCAGGAGCTCCACGACGTCGCCGGCCAGCACCTCGCGGGGCTCGTGTCGCTGTGCGACGCGTCCGTCGACCTGGCGCCCGCGCATCCCCAGCAGGCGCTCCAGCTCATCGACGAGGTGCGGGCCGAGGGGCGCTACGCCGCGGCCAGTCTCTACGGCGCGCTCGGCGATCTCCGGGCGGTCGAGGCGACCGCGCACACGCCGACGCCCGATCTCCGCCACATCGGCGGGCTCGTCGAGTTCTGGCGGGAACGCGGCAAGGACGTCTCGGCCGAAACCGAGGGCGATCCGGAGACGCTCCCGGCGGTGGTCTCCACCACGGCGTATCGCGCCATCCAGGAAGCGCTGTCCAACGCCGCCAAGCACGCGGCCGGCGCACCCGTTCGCATCCGGATCCACATCGCGCCGGAACGCCTGGTCACGGTGGTGCACAACGATGCTCCCCGGCGCCTCCGCGACGGCGAACCCGGTCTCGGACTGGGCTGGGGGTTGGATAGCCTGCGCCAGAAGCTCACCCTGGTCGACGGGACACTCGAGGCGGGTTCCGACGGGGCGGGGGGCTGGCGTGTGGAGGTGGACATCCCGCTTCCCCGGACGATGGAGGCATGACGTGACCGAGAGCGGATCGATCCGCGTGCTGATCGCCGACGACAACCGACCCTTCCGTCGGGGCGTCCGACTGCGACTGGAGCACGCGGACGGGATCGTCGTCGTCGGCGAGGCCGGGACGGGGCGGGATGCCGTGAAGGCGGCGATCGCCGAGCACGCGGACGTGGTCCTGATGGATCTGGAGATGCCCGAGATGAACGGCATCGACGCCACGCGCGCCGTGGTCGAGGAGTCGTACGGCGTCACCCGCGTGATCGCGCTGACCAGCCACGGAGAGGATCACCTGGTGATGAGCGCGCTGGACAGCGGGGCATCGGGGTACCTCCTCAAGACCCACGACAGCTCTCAACTCGTCGACGCGATCCGCGCCGCCCACCGCGGTGACGCCCTGATGTCGTCGCGCGTGACACGGTCGGTGCTCACCGACATCGCCCGCCGCCGGATCACGGCGGAGGACCGCGCGCGAGCGGCATCCCTCAGCCCGTCCGAGGCGCGCGTCGTGAGCCTGCTCAGCGATGGCATCACCTCCAACGAGCAGCTCGCCGCGGAGCTCGTCGTCTCGGTGAACACCGTCCGCAGCCACGTCCAGTCGTCGATGCGCAAGGTCGGTGCCGCCGATCGCACTCAGCTCGCGCTCTGGGGAGTGCGCGTCCGATCGGTGCTCACGGCTCATCCGATCGGATGATTTCCGCCGACCGTCCCCCGCGGGGCGGCGTGTGGGCGGAATGTCGGAGATTCATCGGTTGACCTGCCCAATCCTCTGGACGCGCCGCGCCCTCGGCGACCACGGAGTCGGCCCCGACGCGGCAGCGCGCGTCCGCGCACCCGCACACCATGTCCACGCGCCGTGGCCTTCCGGCGCGGGCGAGGCGGTGGGCGGGGCATGGACGCGATCTATCCGGTGTTCGCCCGCGCGGACCGCATCTTCTATGACCACCCCGGGCGTGCCCGCGTCGCCGCCGACGACCCGGCTTTCGCCGCGACGGTGCCGGCGTCGTGGGGTCGAGCGGATGACGGCATCTGGACGTACTACGAGCCCGCCGGGGCGGTCCTCCCCGAACAGGGGTGGAAGATCCACCTCAGCGCGACCCCGGCCGCGGCGCCGGCGATTCTGCGGATCGTCTCCGACCACTGCGTGCGTGGGCGTCTCCCGTTCAAGCACCTGTCCCGCGAGAGCGTGCTCGCCGCCTCGAACGGCAAGGATGCCGGTCGCGAGGGGTCGGGCAAGTTCGTCACGATCTATCCCTCCACCATCGGAGAGCTCGAGCGATCGCTGAGGGAACTCGGACGGCGGACGGCCGATTTCGACGGACCGCACATCCTGTCCGATCTCCGATGGACCAGCGGGCCCGTGTTCGTGCGGTACGGCGGGTTCCTTCGGATGCTGATCGAGGTCGACGGCGTACCGACCCCCGCGGTCAGACACCCCGACGGGCACCTCGTGCCCGACGTCCGCAGCCCGGGCTTCGAGCCGCCGTCCTGGGTCGAGATCCCGCCGTTCCTGCGCGATGCGGTACGGGAACTCGGCGAGCTCCGGCCCCCGGACGGGTTCCCGCAGATCACGGGAGTGCTCCACCATTCGAACGCCGGGGGCGTCTACACGGCCGTCGAGGGCGGGCGTGACGCCGTGGTGAAGGAGGCCCGGCCGTTCGCCGGCGTCACGGTCGACGGCCTGACCGCCGTGGATCGTGCCGCGCGCGAAGCCCACGCCCTGCGCGCCATCGCCGCGCCGGGGACGGTCGAGCTGATCCGCGAGTTCGAGGCGCTGGGGCACCGCTACCTCGTGCTCGGCCGCGCGCGGGGCGTGCCGCTGCACCAGGCGGTGGTCGCTCGGCATCCGCTGGTCTCCGCCGACTGCAGCGCGGCCGACGTCGCGGAGTATCGGCGGTGGGCCGTGGCGCTGGCCGCCCGCATCGCCCGGGTGGTCGACGACGTGCACGCCGCCGGCTTCTCACACGGTGATCTGCACCCGGGCAATGTCCTGGTCGGCGACGACGGGGCCGTCACCCTCATCGACTTCGAGATGGCGCGGAGCGCAGCGGAGAACGCACCGGTCGCCATCGGGGCGCCCGGCTTCGTGGCCCCGGACTTCGCCGAGCCCGAGGCCCGCGCCGGGCGGGCGGCCGACCTGTTCGCGTTGCGCCGGATCCTGCTCTTCCTGTTCGCGCCGCTCACGCCGGTCCTCGACCTGCACGCGGAGAAGGAGCACGAGGTGCGGGCATGGGTCGTCGAGCGCTTCGGACTGGGCGCCGCCGACCGGGACGCGCTCGGCTTCGCCGCCGATCCGGTCCGCCCGCCCGCGACCGTCGATCGGGACGACCGCATCGCGGCCATCGCGCGACAACTCGTCGCGGATGCCACCCCTAAGCGGGAGGACCGGCTGTGGCCGGGGGACCCCGTGCAGTTCGACGAGCCCGCGTACGCGGTCGCGCACGGGGCCCTCGGCCCCCTCCTCGCGTTGCACGCCGCGACCGGCACCGTCCCGGAAGAGGCGGCCGGGTGGGCGGCCCGCGCCATGCGGACCGCGCCGCCGCAGTCCGGTCTGTTCGACGGACTGGCGGGCGCCGCGGCGGCGTGGGAGGAACTCGGCGACGAAGCCCACGCGGATGAGGCGATCGCGCGCTGCCTCGATGCGCCGCTCCGATGGAGCTCGCCCGGTCTGTATGGGGGACCGCTGGGCACCGCCCTGGGGTTGCTGCGTTCAGCGGGGCGGCATCCGGAGCTCGTCGATGTCGCTCGCCACATGTTCGACGAAGCGGCCGATCGCGCGGACGGATGGGCCGGCGCCGGGCCGGAGAAGGTGGCGACCGGGGCCGGCGGCCTGCTCCGCGGGCCCAGCGGTGCCGCGATCGTGGCTCTGTCTCTGTACGACCGCCAGTCCGACACCGCACTCCTGGCGCTGGCCGAGGCGGCCGTCCGTCGGGATCTCGAGAGCTGTCTGCGGGCGTCCGACGGTTCTCTGCAGATGAACGAGGGCTGGCGTCTGCTGCCTTACCTGGGCTCCGGCTCCGCCGGCGTGGGGCATGCTCTCGCCGCAGTGGTCGAACGACGCCCGGCGACACCTCTCGCCGCGCAGCTCCACTCGCTCGCGCGTGCCGCTGAACCCGAGTTCGTCCTCGAACCCGGCCTCTTCCAGGGTCGCGCGGGTCTCCTCCTCTTCCTCGCCGGGATGCCGCGCCCGGCGGACGGCACGGAGGATGCCGCCGTCGCCCGCGCCCGCGTCCGCCACGAACGGTCCCTCGCGCTCCACGCGATCCCGCGGCCGGTGGGCACCGGGTATCCCGGCCGCGCGCTTCTTCGGCTCTCGTGCGACCTCGGAACCGGATCGGCGGGCGTGCTGTGGGCGCTCGCCGCCGTCCGCGACGGTCAGCGCCGCACGCTGCCGTTCCTCGACCTCCCCCCGGTCCACGCCGCCCGCGCGGTCATGACATCGGAGAGGGGGTGACACCGATGGGATATCTCCTCTCCCTGCAGACGCTCGAGCGCGCTGAGTCCGAGCGCAGCGAGGTCTTCGCGAGCTCGTGGAGCACCGGGATCTGCTACAGCAGCACATCGACCGGCCTCTGCCACTAGACCGAGACCGACGGGTGCGGGCACGGTGCTGCGGCGCCGTCGCCCGCACCTTTCGTCTTCGGCGGGGCAGGGAGGGGCGAGGGCCGCCCCCAACTCCGGCCCCCGCCCGCATCGGCATCCGACCCGAACGGATGCCGCCTGCATCGAGACCATCGACGCGTGAGCGGAGTGTCCCTGCGTGCCGACGGTAACCCCGCGATTCACCCCATCCGCGCCCGAACATTCACCCCGTCGACCCGAATGCCGCGGAGTTCCGCTGAATCCCGCCCGTCCGGTGCCTCACGGTCGCGAACAGACCGACCCGAAATGTCGTCCGATCGGATGAGGGTCAGTCGTCGAGCAGCCGTTGCCACTCGGCGGGGACGCGCCCGGCCGGCCCGGGGACGGGCTGGGTCACGGGATGACTGCGCGGCGGGGCGAGCAGGGGTCCGTCGATGAACGCCGCGGTGCGGTAGTCCCAGAACCAGTCCTCGCCCGGCTCGAAGCTCTGGATCACCGGATGCCCGCTCGTGTGGGCGTGGCGCGTCGCGTGCCGGTTCAGGGAGTCGTCGCAGCACCCGATGTGACCGCATTCGGCGCACCGGCGCAGATGCAGCCACCACGAGCCCTCGGCCTCGCACTCGACGCATCCGGTACCGCTCGGCGGGACCTCGGGGCGGATGGCATCCCGGTCGTCGCCCATGTCACTTCGCCGCCGTGGTGTAGCCCGCGTCGCGGAGGGCGCGGCGGATGTCCAGCACCGTCTGCTCGTCGATGTCCTTGTGCCGCGGGGGAGTGAGGATGAGGAGGGTGTCGCCCAGGCGGACCTTTACCTTGCCAATGTGCTCCTCGGCGACCTCGCCGACCTCGCGCAGCAACCCGATCACGTCGTGCCACTCGAGGTTGTGCGAGGTGGGGTGCTGCTCGAGGTGGAACAGGGTCGTGCGGTGGTTCTCGGTGAGGTCGTGCGTGTCGGACATCGTGGTGCTCCTCGGTTCTCGCGTCGGTGCAGGCGAACGTACCCGCGGCCGGCGGGGGCGCCATCCGACGAGCGTCGAGACCTGCATGGACCGCCGTCGAGCGGGTCAGGTCGCGCCCGCGCGTCGGTTGTGCCGCGCGACGGCGACGACGTGCGGTGCGAAGAGGAGGAGAGTCAGCGAGCCCCCGACCGCGACGGCCGCCACCCACCCGGGGAGGCCCCAGGTGGAGCTGAACATCCCTGTCCCGAAGACGATGGCCGCCGCCCCGACCGCGCGCAGGACGACCGCGCGGCGGGGGGCCTTCACGGGGTTCGCCCACACCGGCATCCGTTCGCCCGGGTAGGCCCTCAGGGTGAGCGCCAGCGACCACCACCAGAACGCGAGACCGACGACGACGAGAACGAGCCACCCCATCGCCCCATCCGAACACGGAGGTGGAGAGCGCGCAAGGGATGCCTCTGGTGCGGCGGGGCACCCGAAGGTATGATCGCTCAACGAACACGCGTTCGTTGAACGAACAGAGGAACCATGATCGACAAAACCGTGCCGAACGTCGCGGCAGCCGTGGCGGGCATCGCCGACGGCGCGACCGTGATGATCGGCGGATTCGGCCGCGCCGGGCAGCCCGTCGAACTCATCGACGCGCTCATCGCGCACGGCGCCCGCGACCTCACCGTCGTCAACAACAACGCCGGCAACGGCGACACGGGTCTCGCCGCCCTGCTGAAGGCCGGACAGGTGCGCAAGATGATCTGCTCGTTCCCGCGGCAGAGCGACTCGTGGGTCTTCGACACGCTGTACCGGGAGGGGAAGGTCGAACTCGAGCTGGTGCCCCAGGGGAACCTCGCCGAACGCATCCGCGCGGCCGGCGCCGGAATCGGCGGCTTCTTCACGCCGACCGGATACGGCACCCAGCTCGCCGAGGGCAAGGAGACGCGCCGTATCGGCGATCGTGACTACGTCCTCGAATACCCCATCCACGTCGACGTCGCGCTCATCAGCGCCTTCCGCGCCGACCGCTGGGGCAACCTCGTCTACCGCGAGACCGCGCGCAACTTCGGACCGATCATGGCGGCGGCGGCGAAGACCACGGTCGTGCAGGTCGACGAGATCGTGCCCCTCGGCGACCTCGATCCCGAGGCCGTCATCACGCCCGGCCTGTACGTCGACCGGGTCGTGGCCGTGGGCGAACGCCCCTGGCTGCGCGACGGCGTCTTCGCCGGCGGAGTCGACATCGAGGGGCGCCCGCTCGCCCGGGAAGGGGTCGACGCATGAGCACCCGCGTCTCCCGCACCGCGCTCGCCGCGCGCGTGGCATCCGACATCCCCGAAGGGGCCGTCGTGAACCTCGGCATCGGCGCCCCCACGCTCGTGGCGGATTACCTGCCCGAGGGGCTCGAGATCGTGCTGCATACCGAGAACGGAATGTTGGGAATGGGCCCCGCGCCCATCGAGGGCTCGGTCGATCCCGACCTGATCAACGCCGGAAAGCAGCCGGTCACCGCCCTCGCCGGCGCAGCCTATTTCCACCACGCCGACTCGTTCGCGATGATGCGCGGCGGCCACCTCGACGTGTGCGTGCTCGGGGCGTTCCAGGTGTCGGCATCCGGTGATCTGGCGAACTGGTCGACCGGGGAGCCGGGGGCGATCCCGGCGGTCGGCGGGGCGATGGACCTCGCGATCGGGGCGAGGGACGTCTACGTGATGACCGACCTGCTCACCAAGCAGGGGGCGCCGAAGCTCGTCGAGGCGTGCACCTACCCGCTCACCGGCGTCGGCTGCGTCTCGCGCGTCTACACCGACCACGGCGTCTTCGACGTCACCCCCGACGGCTTCCGCGTACGGGAACTGTTCGGCGACAACACGCACTCCGAGATCGAGCAACTGCTCGGTCTGACGCTGATCGACCGAGGAGCCTGACATGACCGCCAGCTACGTCTACGACGCCGTCCGCACGCCCTTCGGCCGCGCCGGGGGAGCTCTGGCATCCGTCCGTCCCGACGATCTCGCCGCGCTCGTGATGAAGGCCGCCGTCGAGCGGACCGGTCTCGATCCCGCCCGCATCGACGACGTGGTCTTCGGGGATGCCAACCAGGCCGGGGAGGACAACCGGAACGTCGCCCGTTTCGGCGCGCTGCTCGCCGGCTTCCCGACGACCGTGACCGGCACGACCGTCAACCGCCTGTGCGCATCGTCGCTCGAAGCCGTGATCCAGGGGTCGCGCGCGATCGAGTCCGGCGACGCCGACATCGTGCTGGCCGGAGGCGTCGAGTCCATGAGCCGCGCCCCCTACGTCGTGGAGAAGGCGGCGAAGCCGTTTCCGGCCGTCGGCAACGCGACGATGTGGAACACCGCGATCGGCTGGCGCATGACCAACCCGGCCCTCCCGAAGCACTGGACGATCTCGAACGGCGAGTCCGCCGAGAAGATCGCGCGCGAGTGGGACATCACGCGGGAGGCGCAGGATGCCTTCGCCGTCCGGTCGCATCAGCGCGCGGCATCCGCGTGGGCCGGCGGCGTCTTCGACAGCGAGATCGTGGCCGTGCCCGGCGTCGCGCTGACCCGTGACGAGGGGATCCGCGACGACACGTCGGTCGAGAAGCTCGCGGGGCTGAAGGCGCTCTTCGCCGCCGACGGGCAGGGGAGCGTCACGGCCGGCAACTCCTCGCCCATCAACGACGGAGCCTCCGCCGTCCTCATCGGCGGCGAGGGAGCCCTGGATGCCGAGCCGCTGGCGCGCATCGCGGGGCGCGCGGCGCACGGCGTCGACCCCGACGTGTTCCCCATCGCGCCGATCGAGGCCGCGAACAAGGCGCTCACGCGCGCCGGCAGGACGTGGGCCGACGTCGATTTCGTCGAGCTCAACGAAGCCTTCGCGTCGCAGTCGCTCGCGTGCCTGGCCGGGTGGCCCGACCTCGACCCCGAGAAGCTCAACGTCCACGGCGGTGCGCTCGCGATCGGTCACCCGCTCGGCGCGTCCGGCGGCCGCATCATCGGCCGCGCGGCGCACGAACTGGCGCGCCGCGGCTCGGGCGTCGCGGTCGTCGCGATCTGCATCGGCGTGGGGCAGGGCCTCGCGGTCGTGCTGGAGCGGTGAGGGCGGGCGGCCGACCGATCGATAGGGTGAGCCGGTGACCGACGCAGTGCCCACGGACGACGTCGACGGCCCCGGCGAGGTCGTCCAGGCGTTCGTGCGCGGGCTCGCGGTCATCCGCGCGTTCGACGCCGAGAACCCCGAGCTGACCCTGAGCGACGTCGCGCGCCGTGCCGGTGTGACGCGGGCCGCCGCCGGACGGTTCCTCCGCACGCTGCAGAGCCTCGGGTACGTGCGGAACGACGGACGCTCGTTCGCCCTCACCCCGCGCGTGCTGGAGCTGGGCTACAGCTACCTCTCGGCCCTGTCGCTCCCCGAGGTCGCGCAGCCGCATCTCGAGGCGCTCTCCCGCACGGTCGGGGAGAGCGCGTCGGCGGCGGTCCTGGACGGCACCGAGATCGTCTACGTCGCGCGCGTGCCCGTGCGCCGGATCATGTCGGTCGGCATCACCGTCGGCACGCGGTTCCCGGCCGCCGTCACGAGCATGGGTCGCGTGCTGTTGGCCGCGGCATCCGTCGAGGAACGCGATCGGATCCTGGATGCCTCGCCCCTGACGCCCCGGACCCCCCGGACGCTGACCGATCCCGTCGCCGTGCGGCAGGAACTCGAGCGGGTGCGCGCGCAGGGCTGGGCCCGCGTCGACGGGGAGCTCGAGCCCGGGCTGCAGTCGCTCGCGGCACCCGTCCGCGGCCGCGACGGCGCGGTGGTCGCGGCCATCAACCTGTCGATGTCGAGCGGACGCTACGCCGAAGCCGAGGTCACCGACCGGCTGATCCCCGCGCTGCTCGCCGCGGCCCACGACATCGAGGCCGACCTGCGGATGGCGTGACCGGCCGTCAGGGCGTCGGTTCCGCGCGGAACCGACGCAGCCGCAGGCTGTTGGTGATGCCTCTCCATCGCGGTGGTGAAGGAAGTTAACCCGGGACTTCCTGCTGATCGTGGGGCCCGGGTTTCGCGCCTACTGATGAATGCGACGCGCCCAGAACTCGTCTTCCGACCAATCGCTCGGAACTCCCATACCGGCGAGATTCATCGCAGGCCGCGAGCTCACAAGCGTGTGGAGTCGACGCGCCCAGCTGCTCCGCGGCGAAATGACATCAAGCACGGATTGCAACGACACAAGCACCGGATACAGGCGCTTCTCTGAGCGCGCCGGCAGCGCCCCGTCCCCCCGCAACCACGAGACGGCTCGGGAGGTCGGGATCAGTGGATAGACACCGATGCCGGAGTTCCAGAGGCGGCCGTGATGCGCGCAAATGTTGCGGACGCGCACATAGGTTCGCAGCCAGGACATCAGTACCGGTTCGGTGAGACCGAGGCGCCTGGCAATCGCGGTCCGATCGGCTCGGACCACAAGATTGCCGATGAGAGAGGTGAGCTGTCCAAGGGTGAGCGCCTCGACCATCAGCCATGACGGCGGCAATTCTGGTTCGCCGTAGGTGAGGAGGTAATGCTCAAGCGCGGATCTGTAGACGACACCCTCGCTACGCAAGCCCTCTTGCTCCGGCGAACCTTTGAGTCGCTGGTCGGATGCGTCCCGGACAATCATCAGCAACCCCTCGTGCCTGCGGTGATTGTCGAAATGCCTGGAGTCGACGTACCAATGGGGGTCGTCGTACGTGATGGACATGTGGTCCGTTAGCGCCGCTCGAACGGCGACCTCCACGCGCTCCAGTGCGTCCATGACGAGGAGCCGCAGGTTCCTATCGAAGACGTAGAGATCCAGAACGTCGTCGAAGGAGGAGCCGTCGCGGAATACGTGGTCGGGCTGGCCACGCTGAAAAGGGATGGTGTACGGCGACAGGCGGAAGTACCCGAGGTGGCGAAGGTACCGGATCGCCCTATCCCGGTCCGGAATCTCCAGCCCCCTGTCACAGAGGCGGTCGACCAGCTCTTCCAAGCTCAACGCGGGCTTGTCGTACTTCAGAGCGCCGCGAGGCCGTGGAACGGGAGCGGGTCGGGGCATAGAACTCCTCGGAGTGAGAAAGAAAAACCTCCCTAGTGCGCTTCTACGAGAGGCGAGGGAGGTGTAGTGGTACGAACGTAGCACACGGGTCAGACAGTCTGACTCGTGGGTCGTCGAGCCGTCTGGGTGCTGGTAGTCATCGACCAGCTCATACCGCCTCCCAGGGCGCACGAAGGAGATCCGGTCCCGTGACCGCGGCTGACCGGCGACTCCGTCGGACCAGATCTCCTGCGTGTGTCCGAGTCAGCGCGCCGCGCTCGGTTCCGCGCGGAACCGACGCAGCCGCAGGCTGTTGGTGACCACGAACACCGACGACAGCGCCATCGCGGCGGCGGCGACGACCGGGTTCAGCAGCCCGGCCATCGCCACCGGGATCGCGGCGACGTTGTAGGCGAAGGCCCAGAACAGGTTGCCCTTGATCGTGCCGAGCGTGCGGCGCGCGAGGCGCACGGCGTCGGCGACGACGAGCAGATCGCCCGAGACGACCGTGACGTCGCTCGCCGCGATCGCGGCATCCGTCCCTCCGCCCATCGCGATACCGAGGTCCGCGGCGGTGAGCGCCGCAGCGTCGTTGACGCCGTCGCCGACCATCGCCACGACGCGGCCCTCGGCCTGGAGCGCGCGGACGACCTCGAGCTTCTCGGCCGGCGTCACCTCGGCCCGGACGTCGTCGATCCCGACCTCGGATGCCACGCGCGCGGCGGTCGCCGTGTTGTCGCCGGTGAGGAGCACCGGTCGGAGCCCCAGGCGGCGGAACCGCGCGATCGCCTCGGCGCTCGTCGGCTTCACCGTGTCGGCGACGACGATCGCGCCGAGGTAGTCCCCGTCGCGCGCGACGGCGACGACCGTTCCGCGCGCCGACAGGGTGTCGACCTCGGATGCCACCGCCCCCACGCTCCATTGCTCGCGCAGCCACGACGGCCGGCCGGCCACGACGGCGGAACCGTCCACGACACCCTGGACGCCGTACCCCGCGTGCGCGGCGAACGACTCCACGGGGGCCGCAGCGCCCGCGGCCGCGGCGATCGCGCGACCCACCGGGTGCTCGGAACCGCCCTCGACGGCCGCGGCGACGGCGAGCAGCACGGCACGGTCGACGCCCGCGGCGGGCAGCACGTCGGTCACGGCCATGCGGCCGGTGGTGACGGTGCCGGTCTTGTCGAGCACGATCGTGTCGACACGGCGCGTCTGCTCGAGCACCTGCGGACCGCGGATCAGGATGCCGAGCTGCGAGCCGCGTCCCGTGCCCACGAGCAGCGCGGTCGGAGTCGCGAGTCCCAGGGCGCACGGGCAGGCGATGATGAGTGTCGCCACGGCGGCGGTGAACGCCAGCTCGAGCGGGGCGCCCGCGACGAGCCACCCGACGAACGCCGCGATCGCGAGAAGGATCACGACAGGGACGAACACCGCCGAGACGCGGTCCGCCAGACGCTGCACCTCGGCCTTGCCGGTCTGCGCCTCTTCGACCAGGCGACCCATGCGGGCGAGTTCGGTGTCGGCGCCGACGCGCGTGATCTCGACGACCAGGCGGCCCCCGACGTTGATCGTGGCGCCGACGACGCGGGCACCCGGGCCCACCTCCTCCGGAACGGATTCGCCCGTGAGCATGCCGGCATCCACCGCTGAGGTTCCGTCGACGACCAGGCCGTCGGACGGGATCTTCTCGCCCGGATGCACGACGACGACGTCGCCGACGACGAGGCTCGCGACCGGGACGGTCCGTTCGCGGCCCTCGTCGAGCTTCGTGGCAGAGGTCGCGCCGAGGCTCAGCAGGGCCTTCAGCGCACTGGCCGATGCCGTGCGCGCTCGCGCTTCCGCGTAGCGGCCGGCGAGGAGGAACACGGTCACGAGGGCGGCGACCTCGAGGTAGATCTCGTGCGCGCCGGCGGTGGGTGCGCCGAAGAGCGTGAAGCTCATCGTCATCCCGGGCATGCCGGCCCCGCCGAAGAACAGGGCGTACAGCGACCAGCCGAACGCGGCGATGACGCCGAGGCTGATGAGCGTGTCCATCGTGACGGCGCCGTGGCGGGCGTTGATCGCGGCCGCGCGGTGGAACGGCCACGCGCCCCACACCGCGACGGGGGCGGTGAGCGTGAGCGCGAGCCACTGCCAGTTCTCGAACTGCAGCGGGGGGATCATCGACAGCAGCGCGACCGGCGCGGCCAGCGCGAGGCTGATGAGCAGCCGCCGGCGGAGGGCCTCGGTCTCGGGGTCGGTCGCGACCTCTTCCGGCACGGGCGGGGCGGGCACGGCGGCCGCGTAGCCCGCGGCCTCGACGACCGCGATGAGGTCCGCCGGGTCGAGGTCGTCGCCGCGCACGCGCGCCTTCTCGGTGGCGTAGTTGACGGAGGCCTCGACGCCGGGGAGCTTGTTGAGCTTCCGTTCGATCCGGGTGGCGCACGAGGCGCACGTCATCCCGGTGATGTCGAGCTCGACGTCGGTGGTGCTCATGACGGATCGGCCGCCAGGGCGTAACCGGCCTCCTCGACGGCGTCGCGCACGAGGGCGGCGTCGAGCGGGGTTTCGCTGGCGATCGTGACGCGCGAGACGTCGCCGACGCGCAGGTCGACGGACACGCCCTGCACCCCCGCGATCTCGGAGATCTCCTCGGTCACGCTGCGGACGCAGTGTGCGCACGTCATTCCGGTCACGCCGATCTCCTGGATCACCGCGCCTTCCGGCAGGGGAGTGGATGCCACGGCCTCGCGGAGGCCGAGATCGATGCGGTCGTTCATGGTGTTCTCCTCGGGGTCAGGACCGGACGAGCCGGGCGATGGCGTCGTTGGCTTCGCGGATCTTCTCGGCGGCGACCTGGCCGCCCTCCGCGCTGGCCTCGGCGACGCAGTGGCTGAGGTGGTCGGACAGGAGCGACAGGGCGACGGTCTCGAGCGCCTTCGTCGCGGCGGACACCTGCGTGAGGATGTCGATGCAGTACTTGTCTTCGTCGACCATCCGCGCGATTCCGCGCACCTGTCCTTCGACACGGCGCAGCCGCTTCTGCAGGTCGTCTTTGTGTCCGTCGTATCCGTGCATGCTGGATACCATACCCCCCTAGGGTATGCGGGGGGGCCGATCCGGCGAACATTCATCGGACTCCGCTTCACTGTGGAGATGCCGACCGCCGCGCGCCGCCGACTCCCGCTCCTGGTCACCCTCCTCGTGGCGGGCCTCCTCGCCGCCCTCGTCGTCTGGCCGCAGCTCATCGGCGCGGAACGGTGGCAGGGCATGGCCCTGCTGATCTCGTTCCGTGCGCCGGTGGCGATCGGATGCGCCGCGCTCGCCGTCGTGGCCGGGATCGTCGCTCTCCTGCGTCGGCGGGCCGCCGTCGCCCTCGGTCTCGCGATCGCGCTCGGGGCGGCCGCGCTCGGCAACGGCGCCGTGCTCCTCGCGCGCGGCTTCGGCGGATCGACGGCCGATGGCGATCTCACCGTCGCCGTGTGGAACACCTACGGCGGCGGCGCACCGCCGGAGGCCATCGCCCGGCTCGTCCGCGAAAGCGGGGCCGACGTCGTCAGCCTGCCGGAGACCGATGCGGACGCGGCGGCGGAGGTCGTCGGCATCCTGGAGCGCGACGGGATCCGGATGACGGCCGCGACCGTGGACGCCGCACCCGGCGATCGCCCGGTGCCGACCTCGCTCCTGGTCGCGGACGCGCTCGGCCCGTACGTCCTCGACCCCGCCGCAGGATCGACGCCGGGTGCGCCGAGCGGCGTCTGGCGACCCGTCGACGGCACGGGACCGACGCTCATCGCCGCTCACCCGCTGCCTCCGCTGCCGTTCATCATCGACGACTGGGCTCAGGGCATCGACTGGGTCGCCGCGCAGTGCGCGGAGCCGGACGTCATCCTCGCCGGCGACCTCAACTCCACGCTCGATCACCTGTCGGGCCTCGGGCGCGGCGGTGCCGCCGTCGGTGAGTGCCGGGATGCCGCCCAGCAGGCAGGAGCTGCGGCCCGCGGCACGTGGCCCACCTCGATGCCCGCGGCGCTCGCCGCCCCGATCGACCACGTCCTCGTCGGCTCGGCGTGGATCGTGCGCGGCTTCGAGGTGCCCACCGACTTCGACGACGCCGGCAGCGATCACCGTCCGGTCGTCGCGGTCCTGTCGCGCCGCTGAGGCCGGCGGATCACTCCAGGGTCGGCGGCAGCACGTAGACGATGTCCGCCCCGTCGCGCCCGTGCTCGACGAAGCCGAGCCGCGCGAGCGTGTCGTGCGAGGGGTCGTCGTCGGCAGCGACGCAGGCGTACAGCGGTCGCTCGGGCTCGGCGAGCGTGAGCAGCCGCAGCGCCTCCGTCGCGGACTCGCGCGAGGTCTCGGGAGACACGGCGAGCAGGGCCTCGCGCTCCCCGTCGACGTCGAGGGTCACGGCGAGCCCCGCCACCTCGTCGCCGTCCACGATCGTGCGGGCCGTGACCCGGTCGGCATCCACCCACGCGTCGAACGCCGCGCGATCGGCGACCTGCCCGCGCGGCCACGTCGACGCGCTCGCGCGCAGCACCGCATACACGGCATCCCGGTCATCGGCACGGAGATCACGGAGCTCGATACGGGTCATGGCGTCACGGTAGCGGTGCCGCCCGGAGGACGGGATGCCTTGCGCTCGCGGCCGCGCACTCAGTAGAGGCCGTGCAGCCGCAGCCACAGGTGTGCCGACCGTGCCGTGTCGCGCTCCCGGATCCCGTCCGCGAGGAGCAGGAACAGCTCCTCGCAGCCCTCGACGTGCGCACACATCCAGCCGCGCAGGTTCCGCCGCAGCAGGAAGGCGGTCTGCTTCAACGTCTCGATCAGCACGATGTTCTCCGAGGCGCGCGTGAAGTGGGCGAGGAGCGCGTATCCCGCATCGACGTACGCGGGAGACGAGTCTGCGCGCGCGGCGTCCACGAGGACACCGAGCAGCCGGGCGCCCTCCGCGATGTCGTCATCGGAACAACGGGGCAGAGCCAGGTGCATGGTCATCGCGATCATGTGGACCGCGTAGTCCTGCATGTCCGCGATCTCCTTGTCGCTCGGCGACGTCACGCGGGTGAAACGGTGGGGGGCGATCTCGACCAGACGGATCGCCGCGAGTCGTTGCAACGCCTCGCGCACGGGGGTTCGGGAGATCCCCATCCGGGCGGCGAGTTCGACGTCACGCAGTCGGTCTCCGGGCCGCAGGCGCCCGTCGACGATCGCCTCGCCGAGGGCCGCATATGCCTCGTCGACGAGGGCGGAAGGCTGTCGCCGCTCGTCCACACGCGGATTCTATGACGACCGACTATCACAGATCATCGTCATACGTGAAGAATTCACAGCTTTCGTGTCGCGCGAAGGGCGTGCGCGGCGGTACAGTTATCGCCGTCACGCCTCGCGTGACATATCCGGGGGGATCCGTCGACGCCCGGGCTTCGAGCTTCTGCTCAGCCCGGGCGTCGTATGGGCTCAAGGGCTGATCACCTCCGTGACGCCGTGCAACGTTTCTGTCACGGGCCCGTGCGCTGTCCGGGCGCCACCCGTTAGCGTGAGCACTGATCGGCGCGCTGGGCGCCGGCGCAAGCGGGGAACGGCACGTCGATGAGCACGCAGGGCACGGTCAAGTGGTTCAACTCGGAGAAGGGTTTCGGCTTCATCGCGCCCGATGAGGGCGGCCAGGACGTCTTCGCCCACTACAGCGCCATCCAGTCGGGCGGCTACCGCTCGCTCGAAGAGAACCAGCGCGTCGAGTTCGACGTCGCACAGGGCCCGAAGGGCCTGCAGGCGGAGAACATCCGCCCCCTCTGAACCGGCGCTACCGTTCCGTCCGCACGAGGTCGACGCCCGCGGCGGCGAACTGCCGCAGCGTCGCGTGCGGCAGGAAGGCGCGGGTCAGCGCGGCACCGATGCGGGTGAGATCGGCTTCGTCCCGGTACAGCAGGTACATCGTCTCGTACCGGGGATGGAACTTCTGCTTGAACCGGTGCAGCGACGCGAAGCCGTAGACGGGCTCGAGCATCGACGCCATGCGCTCCTGCAGCTCGGCGATCGCTCCGGCATCCGGCGGATAATCGTGCGCGAGCGGTGCCCCCGACAGCGACATCACCTCCGCGCCCTCGGCCGAGAACTGCTGCGCGGACGATCCGATCAGATACTCCATGACCGGGCCGAACCCCCCGTCGCGGCGGCGCATGAGATCGAGCGTCCACCCGCGCACGCCGCCCTCGCCGTAGACCGGCAGCCACGACAGGAATCCATCCACGTCACCGGCCGGTGAGACCGCCAGCGCGACGCGCACCTCGGGGTCGCCGGCCTCATGGAGCGTCCCGAGCGTGAACCCCATCTCCGGCAGCCCCTTGTCGCCGACCCAGCTCTCCGAGATGGCCCGCAGCTGCTGCCGCACCCCCCACGTCTCGTCGGCCAGGCGCGACAGACGGAACGTCATCCCCTCGCGTTCGGCGCGGTTCAGCGACGTACGCACCGCGCCCCACGCTTTGCCCGTGAACTGCAGGCCCGGAAGGTCGACGATCGTGTCGTCCGCGACGACGATGCTGCGCCATCCCTCGGGGACCGCAGCCCGGGTCGCTTCTCCGGCGCTGAAGAAGCAGGGGGCGAGCCCCGCGTTCTCGGCGCGCTCGACGAACGCGCGCACGGTCGACGCGCGGGTCTCGTCGGGGCCGAGCGGGTCGCCCAGCACCAGCGCGACCCCCGACCGGCGCTGGAACGCGACGATGCCGCGCCCGAACCGGGCGTAGGCCATGCCGTCCCACGTCGTCATCCACGACAGGGTCCCGCCGCCGCTGGCGCGAAGCTCCGCCTTCACGTCGTCGACGGTCGGAGCGGGCGCGTCGCCGAGGGCCGCCTTGGGGCGTGCGCGGAACGCGGCGCGCACGAGGACGAGGTACACCAGGGCGATCGTCCACGTCGCCGACGACGCGAGCGTCACGGTGAGGTCCACGTCGACCGCCCCCTCGACGGCCCCCGTGCCGATCGCGACGATCAGCAGTGCCACCAGCACGAGGAGAAGGGCGTTCAGGATGCCGTACGCCACCAGCAGCACCCATGCCCACCGGCGTCCCCGTCGGATGCCGTTCGCGACGACCAGGACCACGACGGTGTTCACGGCCACGTCGACCCACGAACCGGACACGGGCTCGGAGCTGCCGAACGGTCCCGTGGTCGGGCTGAGGTAGGTGAGGACGTCGATCGCTCCGAGCCCGCACACCACCACGAAGGCGATGAGACGCTGCTCCCGGACCGGCACCCGCTGCGGGCGCAGCGACCGGTCGACGATGAGGACGAGCGCCGCGGCGAGGACGTGCTCGAGGTCGTTCAGCGATCCCCAGTAGAGGAACGTGACCGACAGGACCGCGATCAGCACGGTCCACGCGCGGAGTCGCCAGGGGGACGGGAGCAGCGACACCGCCGCCGCGAGACACGCGATCACCCCGGGGGAGGGACCCACATCGAGCGATCCGGCCTGCTCCTGAGCCCACGTCCAGGGGAGCAGAGCCGCGAGCCACAGCACCAGCGACGCCCCGAGGACGGCACCGAGCTGACCGCCGACGAAGTAGGACGCGGCCACGCGCGACCCGCGGCGGAACTCCAGGAAGCCCATCCCGACGAGCCCGATGATCACCGGTGCGTACAGCCACGGCACCGACACGAAGAACGTCCCCGTGACGGGGGTCCACCAGCGGCCGGCTTCGAGCGCCGGGAGCCCGTAGGCCACGGTGTCGTGGAGCGGTGACGCGGCGAACGGCGACCACAGACCCGCGGATGCCACGCCCACCCCGAGCAGGACGAGCGCGAGCACCGTGGTCGCCGGGAGACGGCGGGCGGCGGTGACGACGCGTTGGACGGTGACGGGCTCCCCCATGCCGCCCACGATATCGGGCGGTGCGTCTCAGCCGGGGGATACCGCGCGCCAGGCCGCCCGGGCGGAGGCGAGCGCCTCGAACGCGTCCTGCGTCGCCCGAGCGGCCGCCAGGTCACGGCGGGCGGCGTCGAGGCGCAGCCGGTCCTCGATCGACGGGGCGTCGGCGAAGGCCTCAGCCGCGGCGACCGCCGCGCGCGCGCAGGCGAGGGTTCCCGGCAGCGCGGTCCGCGCAGCGTCGAGGCGTCGGCGTGCGGTCAGGGCGCCTCCCACCGCCTCGTCGCGGACCTCGCGGACGCGCGCCACGGTCTCGATCGCGGCGCGCGGGCGACGAGGGAGCCCCTCGGACGCGGCGCGGAGGGCGGCGGCCGCGGTGCGCAGACGTTCGCCGGCATCGGGCGCTCCGTCGGCGGGTCGCGTCTCGGCGAGTTCGAGAGCCGCGACGAGCTCGGCCTCGGCGGCGGAGACCTCGGTCGCCGCGTTCTCGGCCGCCTGCAGCACGATCCGGTGCGCATCCTCGACCGCGCGCAGCAACCGGCCGGCCCGGCGGAGGGCGATGGATGCCTCGAGGACGCGGGCGTCCGCGGTCGCCGGGTCGTCGATCACGGCGTCGGCGGCATCGAGCGCCGCGTCGGCATGCGCGAGCGCCGCCCGCGCCTCGCGGTCGGCCCGGTCGGCATCCGCCCACTCCGTCTCGTCGAACCGCGACCGCGCCTCGGCGACGAGACGCGCCGGGTCGCCCGACGTGCGGGCGATCTCTGCGCGACGTGCGCGCGCGGCGACGACGCGCGACGTGACACTCCCGTGCGTGCGCGCCCACGCGGCCAGCCGGTCGCGGGCGTCTCCGGTCGCGGCGATGCGGCGCTCGAGATCGTCGCGGAGACGCACGGCATCGACACGACGCTGAGCGGGGAGTCGCGTCGAGGTCGCGAGGGCCGCCACCTCGGCGAAGCCGCGATCGCGTCCACGCAGGACGGCGGCGCGCGACCGGCGCAGGTCGGTCGGGGTGTCGTCACCGGTCAGGGCGTCCGCGGCCTCGAAGGCCACGTCGAGCTCGGTGGCGTCGTCGTCCAGTCGGAGAAGCGCCGCCTCCGCGGCCGAGCGTGCGGCGGCGGCCACCGCGGCCGCCCGCGGCGACCTCCGTCGGGCACGCACCACGACGACGACTCCGCCCGCGATGAGGAGCGCCGCGAGCAGGGCGATCGACGCGGGCAGCGCCCAGGAGATGTCAGACACCGTCGGCGGGACCGGAATCCTCGTCGGAGACGAGAAGCAGGGCGCGCAGCTCGTCCGCGGTGTCGACGGCCGCCTGAGCCCCGTCGGCCTCGTGCGGCCAGCTGAAACCCCACCGGACGAAGATCACCGGCACATCGGCATCCGCCCCGCCCTCGACGTCGTGATGCCGATCGCCGATCAGGACCGGGCGCGAGGTGTCGTATCCGCGCACCTCCAGGCGCCGGAGCGCCTCGCGCACGATGTCGGACTTCGCGCTGAGCGTCCGCTCGTCGGGGCTCGCACCGACGATGGCCTCCAGGTCGGGGGCCAGGCCGAAGTGGTCCATCAGCGCCACGACCTGCACCTCGGGCTTCGAACTCGCGGTCGACTGCGGGATGCCGGCGGAGTGGAGCTCGTGCACGATGTCGGCGACGCCCGGGTAGAGCTGCGCACTGCCGGTGTAGCCCTCGCTCTTGTTGAGCGTGCGGTAGTACGTGACCGCCTCGGTCGCCTGCTCGGGGGTCATCCCGACGTTGACCTGGAACGACTCGAACATGGGCGGACCGATCCACCGCGACAGTTCGCCGCGCGTCGGAGGCGTCCGTCCGAAGTGCTCGAGGGTGATGGTGAGACGGCGGAGGATCCCCTCGGACGCGTCGACGAGGGTTCCGTCGACGTCCCAGAGGACGCACGACCAGGGGGAGCGCACGGGCATGGCTTCCACGCTACCGGCCGCGCGTCGGTGTGACGGTGGCGAAGAGAGGACTCGGAAGCGGCAGCGCGTCCTCCGCTCCCCGTTTCTCGTCCGCTCCGCACGCCGAGCCACGGAGGCGAAGACTCAGAAGAGGCGCGGAGCCCCCGACTCGATGCCCTTCATCTCGTCGTAGTCGAGCGTGAGGCACCGGATGCCGCGGTCGGTGGCGAGCACGCGGGCCTGCGGCTTGATCTCCTGCGCGGCGAAGACGCCGCTCACCGGGGCGAGCAGCGGGTCGCGGTTGAGGAGGTCGAGGTAGCGGGTCAGCTGCTCCACGCCGTCGATGTCACCGCGACGCTTGACCTCGATCGCGACCGTGCCGCCGTTGTCGTCGCGCAGCAGCAGATCGACGGGGCCGATGGCCGTCGGATACTCCCGGCGGACCAGCGTCAGACCCTCGCCGACGACCGAGACCTGCTCGGCGAGCAGCCGCTGCAGGTCGGCCTCGACGCCGTCCTTGATGAGACCCGGGTCGACGCCGAGGTCGTGCGAGGTGTCGTGCAGCACTTCGTAGATCTTCACCACGAGCGCGTCGCCGGTCTTCTTGTGCGTGACGCGCCACTGTTCGGTGACGCCGACGCTCGCCGCCTCTTCCTCGGGCTCCTCCACCGTCAGCGTGCACGGCGGGCTCATCCAGTTCAGCGGCTTGTACGACCCGCCGTCCGAGTGCACGAGCAGCGACCCGTCCCCCTTGTGCACGAGCAGACGCGTGGCGAGGGGCAGGTGGGCGTTGAGCCGACCGGTGTAGTCGACCGAGCAGCGGGCGATGACGAGACGCACCCGACGAGCCTAATCGCGGCGGACGGCCTTCTCCGCCTCGGGTCGGGCGACGACGAGGGGCTTGGCCGCGCCGGAGAACAGCCCGGATGCCACGATCAGGCCCACGACGATGAGCAGCGTGTTGAGCAGCCCGATGTGGTCGCCGATCCAGCCGAGGATCGGGGGTCCGCAGAGGAAGGCGACGTAGCCGATCGTGGCCGCGGCAGCGACGCGCGAGGCGGCCTTGGCGGGGTCGTCGGCGGCGGCGGACATGCCGATCGGGAACCCGAGCGAGGCGCCGAGGCCCCACAGCGCGGCCCCGATGTAGACGAGCGGTCCGAACGGCGCGACGATGAACAGCAGCAGGCCGGCGGCAGCGGTGACGGCGAGGATCCGCAGCACCCAGACGCGTCCGAACCGGTCGACGACCGGGCCGCCGAGCAGGCGCCCCGCCGTCATCGCGACCGAGAACACGGCCAGCACCGCGGGCCCGGCCTCTTCGGGGGCGCCGTGTCCGAACACCACGGCGGACGGCAGCCAGTCGTTCGCACTGCCCTCCGCGAACGCCATGCCGAGCATGATCACGCCGAGCGTGTACGTGCGGGGCTCGCGCCACGCCGACATCGAGGCGGCCAGGCGTTCCCGCCAGTGCGCGCGCTCCTCCGCGGCCGGCGCGTCCATGGCGATATCGCGGTTCGGGACATTGGCGATCGCGGCGAAGGCGACGACCGCGATGACGATGCCCATCGCCACGCAGTGCGCGACCACGGGGACGCCGCCGCGGACGGCGAGGAATCCGATGCCGGCGCCGATGACTGTTCCGAAGCTGAAGAACGCGTGCAGCAGCGGCATGACCGTGCGCCCCGTCGCCTTCTCGAGCGCCGCGCCCTCGACGTTCATCATGACGTCGACCGAGCCGTTGCCGAAGCCGAAGAGGGCGAGGCCGACGAGGGCCACGCCGAACAGCTGCAGGGTGTCGGAGCCGAACCCGATGATGGCCACGCCGACCGTGACGAGCAGCAGGGCGATGAGCATGCCCCGACGTGCCCCGACCCGCGCCATGATGGCGGGCGCGACGGTGAGACCGATGATGGATGCCACGCCCATCCCCAGCAGCAGCAGCCCGACTCCGGAGTTCTCGATGCCGAGCGCCTCGCGGATCGCCGGGACGCGCGAGGCCCAGGTCGAGATGCTCAGTCCGCTCGCCAGGAAGATCGCGCAGATCGCGATGTACCAGCGCACGAGGCGCGAACGGGTGAGCGTGGAGTCCATGCGGCAACAGTATCCAGGATTCCCGCTCGGATCGAATCGATTCGAGAGATCGGTTCCACGCGGGGTACGATCGGGCGGTGAGCACGCGCCGCGCGACCATCAGCGACGTCGCCCGAGAGGCGGGCGTCTCCGCGTCGACGGCATCCGTCGTCTTCAGCGGGAAGACGCCGACGTCGGAGGCGACCCGGGCGCGCGTCCTCGCCGCCGCCGAGAAGCTCGGCTACACCGGTCCCGACCCTCGCGCCGCCTCGCTGCGCCGCGGACGGTCCGGCATCGTCGGGGTGGTCTTCGACGAGCACCTGGGCACGGCCTTCCTCGACCCCGTGGCGACCCACATGATGGACGGTCTCGCCGACGGCGTGTCCCGTCTCGGCGCCGCCCTCCTACTCCTGCGCGACGACGGACGCACCGTCAGCGAGCCGTCGCTGCACACCGCGCCGATCGACGCCGCGGTGCTCATCGGCTGCAGTCCGCGCATGCGCGATTCGCTCGAGATCGTCCGAGCCCGCGGCATCCCGGTCGTCGTCATCGAGGGCGACGCGGGCGACGGCGTCCCCCGGGTCCTGCTCGACAACGTCGAGGCGCAACGGCAGGCGGCGCAGCACCTCGCCGACCTCGGGCACACCGACGTCGTCATCGTCACCCTGCCGATCGACATCGAGCGGCGCCGGGGCTGGATCCCCGATGACGCGGAGCCGCGCGTCGACGTCACCGCCGACCGCCTGGCCGGCGCGCGCCAGGTCTTCCCGCACGCGCCCGCGCTCGCGGCGGCCTTCAGCTCGATCGATGAGGGAGCCATCGCCGGTCGCACCATCTTCTCGGACCCGTCCCGCCGCCCGACCGCGGTGATCGCCCAGAGCGACCTGCTCGCGGCGGGCGTGATCCGCGCCGCCGAGGAGGCGGGTCTCCACGTGCCGCGCGACGTGAGCGTCACGGGCTTCGACGGTGTCGTCGTCGACGGGCTCGCGCCGCACGTCCTCACCACCCTCGTGCAGCCGGCGACGGCGAAAGGCCGGGCGGCGGGCGAGGCCGTGGCGGCGATGCTCGAGGATGCGACGCCCGCCGGTCTCGACCTCACGTGCGCGTTCCGCGCGGGGACGACGACCGCCCCACCCCGTATCACGTGAGGTCCGTCGCGCGGGGAGACGAATGCTCCGGGTAGAATAGATCCGACACCCCGAGAGCCCGGGCATCAGCCCGTCGACCCCGAGGAGGCCTTCTCGTGCTGGCATTCCTCGGCGCCTTCGCCCTCGTCCCGATCCTTCTGCCGTTCCTCGTGGCGAAGATCGGCGCCCGCGCCTTCTATGTCGCCGCGGTCCTCCCCGCCCTCGCCTTCGCCCACGCGATCGCGCTCGCGCCGACCGTGCTGGCCGGCGGCATTCCCTTCGAGGAATACAACTGGATCCCCGGTCTCGGCGTCTCGCTCTCGATGCGGATGGACGTCCTGGGGTGGCTCCTGACGCTCGTCGTCACCGGCGTCGGCGCGCTCGTGATGCTCTACTGCCGCTGGTACTTCCGCGGCAAGACGCAGGGCGTCGGACAGTTCTCGGCCGTCCTGCTCGCGTTCGCCGGAGCGATGTACGGGCTCGTGCTCACCGACGACATCGTCGTGCTGATCATGCTGTGGGAGATCACCAGCGTCCTGTCGTACCTGCTCATCGGCTACTACCACGGCCGTGCGGCCAGCCGACGCGCGGCGCTGCAGGCGCTCCTGGTGACCACCCTCGGCGGGCTCGTCATGCTGATCGGCGTCGTCCTCCTCGTCGTGCAGTCCGGTACGACGAGCCTGTCGACGATCCTCGCGGCGCCGCCGACGGGCCCGGTGGTCGACGTCGCGGTGCTGCTGCTGCTGGTCGGCGCCCTCAGCAAGTCCGCGATCTTCCCGTTCCACTTCTGGCTCCCCGGTGCCATGGCCGCGCCGACCCCGGTCAGTGCGTACCTCCACGCCGCGGCGATGGTGAAGGCGGGCATCTACCTGATCGCTCGCCTGGCACCCGGCTTCGCCGACACCCCGTTCTGGCGCCCCACGCTCATCGCGCTCGGCGTGTTCACGATGCTGCTCGGCGGCTTCCAGGCGCTGCGCGAGCGCGACCTCAAGCGCATCCTCGCCTTCGGCACGGTGAGCCAGCTCGGTTTCCTCACGGTCATGCTCGGCTACGGAACCCGGGATGCCGCCCTCGCCGGTGTCGCGCTGCTCCTGAGCCACGCGCTGTTCAAGTCGTGCCTCTTCCTCATCGTCGGCGTCATCGACCGGCAGCTCTCCACGCGTGACATCGGCGAGCTCTCCGGTCTCGGGCGGCAGGCGCCGGTCATGGCGACCGCGGCGTTCATCTCGATCGCCTCCATGGCGGGCGTGATCCCGACCCTCGGCTTCGTCGCGAAGGAGACGGCGCTCACGGCCCTCTGGCACGAAGCCACCTCGGGCGCCGTCTGGGGTGTCGTCGCGCTCGTGGGCGTGGTCGCCGGTTCCGCGCTGACGGCGGGGTACGGCATCCGGTTCCTGTGGGGGGCCTTCTGGACGAAGCGCTCCGTCGCGCGCACCGAGTGGCCCGACCCGCCCATCGGCTTCCTCGCCTCGCCCGTGCTCCTGGCGGCGGCGTCGCTCTCGCTCGGCTTCCTCGCCCCGCTGGTCGACGGCTGGCTCGCGCCGTACGCCGACACCGTGCCCGAGGCGACCGCCGGCGTCCCGGCGCCGGAGTACCCCTACCACCTCGCGCTCTGGCACGGTCTCGAGCCCGCACTGTTCCTCTCGCTCGGCACCCTCGCGCTCGGCGCCGGCATCTTCTGGCTGGTGCGTCGCACGCAGCTGCACCGCCGCAAGCGGATGCTCCCCTTCACCGCGAACGACGTCTACAACCTCGCCCTACGCGGCATCGACCGCTCGTCCGAGTGGACGACCGCGCGGTTCCAGCGCGGCTCCCTCCCGTTCTACGTCGGGACGATCTTCGTCGTGCTCGTCGTGGCCGAGGGCACCGCGCTCCTGGCATCCGACGAGTGGCGCGCGCAGCTCGACGCGTGGCAGTCGCCGGCCCAGCTGCTGGCCGCACCCGTGATGATCGCGGCCGGGATCCTCGCGGTCCGCGCCCCCAAGCGGTTCACGGGCGTCGCGCTGGTCTCGGTGACCGGTCTCGGCATGGTGGTGCTCTTCGCCACGAGCGGCGCGCCCGACCTCGCCCTCACGCAGGTGCTGATCGAGACCATCACCCTCGTCGTCTTCGCGCTCGTGCTGCGGCGCCTGCCCGCGCGCATGGGGGAGCACAACGCCTCGGTGGCGCCGCTCGCGCGCGCCGCGCTCGGCGTCGGCGTCGGGCTCACGATGGCGCTCGTCGCCGTCGTCGCCACCGGCGCCCGGCAGGACGCCCCGATCTCCCTCGAGTGGCCCGCGCTGGCCTACGAGATCGGCCACGGGCGCAACGTCGTCAACGTCGCTCTGGTCGACCTGCGCGGGTGGGACACGATGGGCGAGCTGTCGGTGCTCATCCTCGCGGCCACGGGCGTGGCATCCCTCGTGTTCATCACCGACCGCAGCGACAACCTCTCGCGCCGCCGTTCGGGAACCGCGCGCAGCCGCGTCGGCCTCGGTCGCCGCCGTCCGCTCGTCGAGACCGACAGCGGCGTCCGCGCCCAGCGTGCGGGCGAGACCGACGCTCCGCGGGCCTGGCTGGTGTCGGGCGCGAAGGTGCAGCCCGAGAACCGCTCGATCCTGATGGAGATCATCATCCGCGTGCTCTTCCACGCGATCATGCTGATCTCGCTCTACCTGCTCTTCGCCGGGCACAACCTCCCCGGCGGCGGCTTCGCCGGCGGGCTCGTCGCGGGCATGGGTCTCGTCATGCGCTACATCGCCGGTGGGCGCTGGGAGCTCGGCGCCGCAGCCCCCACCGACGCCGGACGCCTGCTCGGAGCCGGTATGGCCCTCGCCGTGCTGTGCGCGATCGTGCCGCTGTTCTTCGGCTTCGCGCCGCTGCAGAGCTTCACGTTCGAGGGGGAGCTTCCTCTCATCGGGCACTGGGAGTTCGTCACCAGCACGATCTTCGACATCGGCGTGTACCTCGTGGTGATCGGCCTCGTGCTCGACGTGCTCCGCAGCCTCGGCGCCGAGGTCGACCGGCAGTCCAAGGACGCCGCCGACACCGAGGCGGTGACGGTGCCGTGAGCGTGTCGCTGGTCCTCATCGTCGTGATGGCGGTGCTCTTCGCGTGCGGTGTGTACGCGATGCTCGAACGCAGCCTCACGCGCGTGCTCATCGGCTTCCTGCTGCTCGGGAACGCGGCCAACCTCCTCCTGCTGATCGTGATGGGCCAGCCCAAGATCGCCCCGTTCTACGACGGGGGCACGACGGATGCCGCGGACATGTCGGACGCCCTGCCCCAGGCCCTCGCGCTCACGGCGATCGTCATCACCTTCGGCATCTCCGCGTTCCTGCTGGCACTGATCTACCGCTCCTGGCAGCTCGGTCAGGCCGACACCGTGATCGACGACGCCGACGATGTCGCGCTGCGCGAGCGCACGGCATCCGAGGCCGAAGACGCCATGGACGAGGAGTCCCGCTCCGACGACGAAGACGTCACGACCGACTTCGTCGGCGACGCGGTCTCACCGATCCGCGTGCTGCACCAGGGCGACCTGTCGCAGCTGATCGACGACGCTCCGGTCGATCGTGTGGCGGTCGGGCGCGACCGGCCGCAGGGCGACACCCGGCACCCCGAAGGTTCCGACCCCTCCGACGACGACACCCGCGACCCGGAAGACGGTGATCGTTCGTGAGCGCCCTGGTCCCCCTGCTCGTCGGCATCCCCCTCATCGGTGCCGCGATCAACCTCATCTTCGGTAGACGCAAGAAGACCCAGATCGCGGTCTCGGTCGTCTCGCTCGCGACCGTGCTGGTGCTCGGGGCCATCCTGCTCGTCGCCGTCGACACGAACGGGCCGATCGCGGTGGCGATCGCGGGATGGCAGATCCCCCTCGGCATCGTCCTGTACGTCGACGTGCTCGCGGCGCTCCTCGTCGTGGTCACGGCGATCGTGCTGCTCGCCGTCCTCCTCTTCTCGATCGGCCAGGGCGCTGCCGACAACGACGAGGACACCCCGGTCTCGATCTTCTATCCGGCGTACCTGATCCTCGGCGCGGGCATCTTCAACGCCTTCATCGCCGGCGACCTGTTCAACCTCTACGTCGGCTTCGAGATCCTGCTCGTCGCGTCGTACGTGCTCATCACGCTCGGCAGCACCGAGTCGCGGATCCGCACCGGCGTCGTGTACATCGTCGTGTCGCTGGTGTCGTCGATCCTGTTCCTCGCCGCGATCGCCATGGTCTACGGCGCGCTCGGCACGGTGAACATGGTGCAGATCAGCGAACGGATGGCGCTGCTCCCGCAGGACGTGCAGACGATCCTGCACCTCATGCTGCTGCTCGCGTTCGCCATCAAGGCCGCGGTGTTCCCACTGTCGTTCTGGCTGCCGGACTCGTATCCGACGGCCCCGGCGCCCGTGACGGCGGTGTTCGCGGGCCTGCTGACCAAGGTCGGCGTCTACGCGATCATCCGCACCGAGACGCAGCTGTTCGTCGACAACGACCTGAACTTCGTGCTGATGATGGTCGCCCTCGCGACGATGATCGTCGGCATCCTGGGCGCCGTCGCACAGGCCGAGCTCAAGCGCATCCTGTCGTTCACGCTCGTCAGCCACATCGGCTACATGATCTTCGGACTCGCGATCAACACCCCGCTCGCCGTGGGGGCGACGATCTACTACATCGTCCACCACATCATCGTGCAGACGACGCTGTTCCTCGCCGTCGGCCTCATCGAACGTCGGGCGGGCAGCACGTCGATCCTCAAGGTCAAGGGGCTCATGCGGGCGGCTCCGGTGCTGGCGGTGCTGTACTTCATCCCGGCCGTGAACCTGGGCGGACTGCCCCCGTTCTCGGGGTTCATCGGCAAGTACGCGCTCTTCGACGCCGCAGCCCAGGTGGGCACGCCCGTGATGATGGTGCTGATCGTCGGCGGCATCGCCACATCGATCCTGACGCTGTACGCCCTGATGCGCGCCTGGAACCTGTCGTTCTGGCGCGAGGAGAACGACTCCACCGAGACGCTCGAGCGCATCGCCTACCTCGGCAACGCCCCCGCGGCCGCGATCTCGACCGAGCGCCGGACGATCCCGCGCATCATGACCGCGGCGACGGCGGGGATGGTGGCCGTCACCGTCGCGCTGACCGTCTTCGCAGGTCCCCTGCTCGACGTCTGCCTGCGCGCGGGCGAACGGATCACCGACGGCATCACGCTCGTCCAGCTCCAGGATCAGGGGGCGGAACGATGAGCCCCTCGCGCCGGTCGCAGGTCGGCTTCTTCCTGCAGCAGCTGCCGTTCTTCCTCGTGCTGGTCGCTCTGTGGATGCTGCTGTGGGGGCAGTTCACCTGGCTCGCCTTCGTGACCGGTGTCGGCGCGGCGATCTTCGTGACCCGCGTGTTCCGCCTCCCGCCGGTGGACCTGTCGGGGCGGTTGAACCTCTGGTACGGCCTCGTCTTCGTCGTGACGTTCTTCGCCGCCGTCGTGCGCGGCTCGCTGGTCGTGGCGTGGCAGGTCCTCGACTTCCGTCGCGCGCCCGGCGCCGCCATCATCGCCGTCCCCCTCCGTGTCGACGACGACGTGATCATGGCGCACACCGCGGTCACGGCATCCCTGATCCCCGGTTCCCTGATCGTCGACGTCGACCGCGAGGGGCGCACGCTGTTCCTCCACACCATCGGGGTTCGCAGCGATGCGGATGCCGAGCACCAGCGCCGCGTCGTGCTGGGGTGGGAGGCGCGCATCACGCGGGCAGTCGGGTCGCGCGCGCAGCTCGCCGACCTCCGGCGGCAGATCGCCGCGGCCGACGACCACGCCCCCCTCGGCGCCGAGACGCCCCGCGACGGACGGACCCCGCTATGACCGCCCTCGTCATCGTCATCCTGGTCGTGTTCGCCGTCGCCGCGGTGCTCGCGCTCATCCGGCTCGTCATCGGCCCGTCGATCCTCGACCGGGCGGTTGCCGCCGACGTGCTGCTGACCGAGGTGATCTGCATCCTGGGTGCCGACATGGTGATCAACCACCACACGCGGTCGCTGCCGGCGATGCTGATCATCGCCGCCGTGGGAGTGTTCGGCTCCATCGCCGTCGCCCGCTTCGTCGCGCGGAAGGAGAACCCCCGGTGACCCTGGAATCCGTGCTCGACGTCGTCGCACTCGTACTGGTGCTGATCGGTGCGGTGCTGTGCCTCACGGCGACCATCGGCCTCCTGCGCTGGGCCGATGTCCCCACCCGCCTGCACGCGGCGACCAAGCCGCAGGTGCTCGGTGTGCTGCTGATCGTCACCGCCGTCGTGCTGTCGGTGCGCACGTGGGAGGCGCTGGCCTTCGGCATCCCGATCGTCCTCATCCAGTTCGCGACGGCACCCCTCGCCGCCCACATGGTCGGTCGCGCCGCGTACCGCAACCGCACGATGGACGAGCCGGGCCTCTACGTCGACGACCTGCAGCACCGCACCGAAGAGGGCGGCTCGATCGCCGCCCCCTCGCGCCCCGAGAGCTGAAGCGCCGCGCCCCGCCTTCGGCGATAAACGCGATTCGCGCCCAGAAACGGCTTCTCCCGCCGTTTATCGCCGTGGATGCCGTTTATCGCGGCGCTTTCCCGCGAGACGGGACCGGGGCCGAGACCGCGCCGCGCCGTGCGGGCCGCGGTGCTCTGCGGCACCGCACTGCACTGCACGCACTGCGCCGCGGCGCCGTGCCGCAGGGCGCGGCTGCCTCACACTGATAAACGCGATCGGCGGGTGGAAACGGCTTCGCGTACCGTTTCTCCCCGCCGATCGCGTTTATCGCGCAAATCCCGCAGCCGCACCAGCCGCATCCGCACCCGCCGCAGCACGCGCGGCAGCCGCACCAGCCGCATCCGCACCCGCGCCCGCCGCAGCAGGCACGCCCGCGGGCTCAGCCGAGCGCGATGGGTTCCGCGTGGCGGGCGGCGTCGGCCGATTCCTGCAGAGCCGACTTCTGGCGCAGCGGCGGCGTCCGGAAGAACAGCGTCAGCACGAACGCGATCAGCGCCACACCCATCGCGACCCAGTACACGCTGATGCTCGACTGGTTGAAGGAGACCAGCAGCGGCTTCGTCAGACGCGGGTCGGCGCCGTTCAGGAACGACGTGTCGTCCATCGTGCTGTTGTCGAACGAGGCATCCGACGAGTTCGACATGCCGTCGATGATCTGCGGAACGGCCTGGTCGACGAACGCGCGGCGGGCCGTGGCATCCGAGAAGTCGAGGGTGACCGTCCCATCGGAGGCGACCTTCGCCACGGGCAGCTGCTGCTGGATCGCGGCGGCCGCCTGCTGGATCGCCTGCTCCTGCGCGGCCGCGGTCACCTGGGCTTGAGCTGCCGCGGGGATCGTGCCGGCCGCGACCTGCTGCGCCACGGCGTCGGCCGCGGCGGTCTTGGCCTGCTCGACGCCCTGCTGCGCGCCGCTGAGTGCACCGTCGGTGAGCTTCGCGACGAACGGGTCGTAGACCTTCGACATGATGCCGGCGTTGGCCGGTGCGGTTGCGACGGTCGGGTCGAGGGCGGCGTCCAGCGCGTCGGACAGCGTGGCCTGATCCTTGAAGTTCGTCTGCAGGTTCAGCGGCACGAGCGTGAACAGCAGCGACAGCAGCACGGCGGTTCCGAGCGTTCCACCGATCTGGCGGAAGAACGTCGATCCCGAGGTGGCCACGCCGATGTCGCGCGGGCCGACGGAGTTCTGCGACGCGATCGTGAGCGTCTGCATCAGCTGACCGAGACCGAGGCCGATCAGGAGCATCGCTCCCGCGATCTGCCAGTACGACGTGTCGTAGCGCACGAAGGTCAGCGTGAAGAAGCCGAGGGCCATGAACGCCGTGCCGATGGTCGGGAAGATGCGGTAGTGACCGGTGCGCGCGATGATCTGGCCGCTGACGATCGACGAGATCATCAGGCCCAGGATCATCGGCAGCAGCTGGAAGCCGCTCTCGGTCGGCGAGGAGCCGAGCACGAGCTGCAGGTACAGCGGCAGCGTGAGCATGGCGCCGAACATCGCGAAGCCGACGAACACGCCGATGATCGTCGCCATCGAGAAGGTCGAGGAGCGGAAGAGCTTCAGCGGGATCAGCGCGTCGTCCCCCATGCTGCGCTCGATCAGGATGAAGGCGAGGATGCCGAGGCCGCCGATGATGTAGCACGCGATGGCGATGGGCGAGGTCCAGCCCCATTCGCGGCCCTGCTCGGCGACGAGCAGCAGGGGCACGAGGGCGATGATGACGGCCATCGCGCCGAACCAGTCGATGCGCACGGCGCCGTGGGGGTGGCGCGGGATGTGCAGGAACCGCAGCACGATCGCGAGCGCGACGAGGCCGATCGGCACGTTGATGAGGAACACCCAGCGCCAGCCGGCCAGGAAGAGGATCTCGGGTGCGCCGGCGAACAGACCACCCACGAGCGGGCCGATCACCGAGGAGATACCGAAGACGGCGAGGAAGTAGCCCTGATACTTGGCGCGCTCGCGCGGGGCGAGGATGTCGCCCATGATGGCGAGCGGCATCGACATGAGGCCACCGGCGCCGAGGCCCTGGATCGCGCGGAACGCGGAGAGCTCGATCATCGACGTCGAGAAGCTCGCGGCGATCGATCCGACGATGAAGATCACGATCGCGATGATGAAGAGCGGACGGCGACCGAAGATGTCGGAGAGCTTGCCGTAGATGGGCGTCGCGATGGTGGACACGATCAGATAGGCGGTGGTCACCCACGCCTGCTGGCTGAGGCCGTTGAGGTCGTCGCCGATCGTGCGGATCGCGGTGCCGACGACGGTCTGGTCGAGCGCGGACAGGAACATACCCGCCATGAGCCCGAAGATGACGAACAGGATCTGGCGGTGAGTCATCACCGGGGTGCTTCGGGTGGTCGGGGTCGACACGGCAGCAGTGGTCACGTTTCCTCGATACAGAGAGGGGCCGAACAGAAAGTGCCGCGTGAAGGGTCATACGCGGCGGGGAAGGCGGGGCGAACGGGCGTCGCCGGCACCGGAAAGAAGTTGTGTTTTGTCAACTATAAGGGTGCCGAACGGCTACGCATTCCCGTTTGCCGCAGGTTCAGATATCCGATTCCCGTGCGTCGCTCTCGGCCTGGGGCGACGCCGCGCCCTCGGCGGGGTCGGGGGTCGCCGGCCGTGCCTCGAGTTCGCCCGCTTCCCGCTCCTCGCGGCGGCCCTCGGCGAGGAACGCGAGCCGGTTGAGGCACTCGTGGTTGCGGAGGACCAGCAGTGGTCGCCACAGGATGCCGGGGAGCACCGCCGGCAGCCCCGTGACGGGCTCCTCGGCGATCGTCACGGCGATGCCGTCCCCGTGCGGGCGTACGTCGAACCGGATGACGCCGCGACCGAGCAGCCCGGCTTTCGGGCGCAGGCGAACGCGCCTCGGCGGGTCCCACTCGATCATCTCGGTGGTGTCGTGGATCATCAGCGGCCAGACGCCGAGCGAGTGGTGGATGCGCGCACCCTCCTGCGGCCATTCGGGGTCGACGTCGCGCATGCGCGCCGCGCCGACCACCCACACCGGGTACAGCCAGCCGTCCGCGAGCACCGCGAACAGGTCGTCGGGCGTGCAGCGCATCAGGCGGGTGTTACGGGCGGCCATGGCATCCCTCCGTGATCGTCGTGCCCCGACCCTACGTCGCGACCCGTCTCGGCGCACGGCCACCGCTCCGCAACATCGATAAACGGCATCCGCGGCGAGAAACGACGGGACGTCCCGTTTCTCGCCGCCGATGCCGTTTATCGCGAGGGAGGTCGCGCGAGCGACCGAGCGCGCCCGCGCGCCGCCCCGCGCGGCCACGCCGCGGCACAGTGGGGGAGCCGCACGCCGCGCGCCCGGCGCCGCTGACTCAGCCGATCAGGCTCGGCTGGAGATCGCGGAGCGTCCGGTGGTGCGTCATCCGCGTCACGCCGATCGCCGCGAGCAGCACGCCGCCGACCATCCACGCACCGAGAACCAGCAGGTCCGTCCCCACGCGGCTGATGTCGCCTCCGTACATCACCTGGCGCATGGCATCCACGACGTACCCCATGGGCAGCACGTGGTGGAGCGCCGCGAGCGGCCCGGGGAGGGTCTGCCACGGGAACGTGCCGCCGGCCGTCACCAACTGCAGAACCATCAGCACGAGCCCCAGGAACTGCCCGACCGACCCGAGCCACACGTTCAACGCGAGCACGATCGCCGCATACGTCGCCGAGGCGAACAGCAGGATGCCGAGGGCGGCCCACGGGTTCGCGAACGAGAACTGCAGAGCGACGGCGAGCACCGTGAACAGGCCCACCATCTGCACCGCGCCGAGACCGGCGGGGGTCAGCCAGCCCGCGAGCGTCACGCGGAACGGCGAACGCAGTGCCGTCACCGCGCGCTTGGAGACCGGCTTCACGATGAGGAACAGCGCGTAGATGCCGATCCAGCCGGCGAGGGCCGCGAAGAACGGGGCGAGGCCGGCGCCGTAGTTCTGCGCTTTGGTGACCGACGTCGAGCCGACGCTCACCGGATCGGAGATCGTGTCGGCCTGCGCCTGCCGCGTCTGGTCGTCGGAGTCGGGGATCTGCTGCACGCCCGACGCGAGGCCGTCGCGCAGCTGCGTCGCACCGTCCGACAGCTGCCCGAGCCCGCTGTCGAGCTGCGCCGCGCCGTCGCGCAGCTGGGCGGCGCCCGTGGCGGCGGATGCGGCGCCGTCGGCGAGGGCGGACGCACCGTCGGCCGCGGTGGACGCTCCGGATGCCACCTGGGCACTGCCGGCGGCGACCTGACGCGCCCCGTCGTCGAGGGTGTTGATCTGCTGGACGGTCTCCTGGACACGGGTGTTCGCTGCCTGGAGGCGATCGCCGACCGGGTCGAGGCGGGAGAGGATCTCGTCGATCCGTTGCTGATCGAGTCCGGCGTCGGCGAGGGCCTTCGCGATGTCGGCGCGGGCCTGCGGCAACTGGGCGGCGGCATCGCCCGCGATCGTGCCCACCTGGCGCGCGGCGGAGTCGATGCGGTCGACCCCACCCGCCACCTGCTGCGCACCGTCGGCGACCTGCGCCGAGCCGTCACGCAGCTGCGCGGTGCCGTCGCGCAACTGCGCGGCACCGTCGGAGAGCTTCGCCGTCCCGTCGGCGAGCTGCGCCGAGCCGGAAGCCAGCTGCGTCGATCCCGACTTCGCGGTGCCGAGGCCGTCGACGAGCTGTGTCGCCCCGGTCGTGGCATCCACCAGGTTCACCCGGATGGTGTGCAGCGCGTCGAGGAGCGTGAGACCGGCCTCGTCGGTGACCTTCTTCGCCACCGAGGCCTGGATGCGCGCGACGGCCTGCGAGCCGATCGTGGACGCGAGGTAGTTGTTCGCGTCGTTCGTGCGCAGCTCGATCGACGCCTGCCGCGGGGAGTCGCTCGAGAGTGAGGCGACGGCGTCGCTGAAGTCGGCGGGGAGCGTCACGATGAAGTCGAAGTCGCCGCGTTCGAGGCCGGTCGAGGCCTGGTCGGCGTCGACCCGGTGCCACTCGAACGTGTCGCTGTCGAGGAGCTGATCGGCGGCCTCGTCACCGAGGTTGCGCTGCTCGCCGTTGATCTCGGCGCCCGTGTCGTCGACCACGAGGGCCACGGGGACGTGCGAGAGATTGCCGTAGGGGTCCTGGTTGGCCCAGAGGTACAGGCCGCCGTAGAGGATCGGCACGGCCAGGAGCGCCACGAGCGCGATGACCGACATGCGCGTGGAGGTGAGGCGGCGCAGCTCCGCCGTGATCATCTGGGGGATCTTCACCGGACCTCCTCCTTCTGGGTGTCGAGGGCGTCGAGTGCCGTGCGCGAGGCGTGGCCCGCGATGACGAGCACGGCGTACCCGCGCTCGGCGAACTCCTCCGCGATGCGCCACCAGGCGGCCGGCTCGCCGCCGTGCCGGTCGGGTGCGACGAGCACGAGCCCTTCGACGTCTTTCCGCAGCGCCGCCAGTTCCAGCAGCAGCCGGATCCGCGCGGCGGCGTCGACGTTGCCGATCGGCAGGGATGCCAGTGACTCGAGCCCCAGCCCTTCGAGCCAGCGCTGCGCGGCGAACGGCGTGGGCGCGTGACCGGCGAACATGAGCTCTTCGGCGACGACACCGGTGACGGTGACGTTCGGCTCCGGCTCCGAGACGACGGGGGCGTCGACGAGGGCGACGCGGCGGCGGATGGCACCGGCGTCGGCGCGTCCGTCGATCGTGACCGATCCGCTGTCGATCTTCATCCGAGCGGAGGCGACCAGCCCGAGAACCGTGGGTCGCTGCTCGGTCTCGGCGACGGCGAGGGTCGCCCGGCCGGTCTCGTACGAGGTGGAGGTCTCGGGGAGGGCGCGCTGCGCCCGTCCTTTCGCGACCGCGTCGAGCACGATCTTCATGGCGTCTCCAGGTCGGGGTGCTGGGTCATGAGCTGCCGGGCCTCGGTCCAGGAGAGGCCGGCGATGGCGAGGACCGCCGTGACGACGATCGCGCGGGCTGCGGTCGACTCCGCGTCGACGCGCGTGACGACCATGCGCCCGGTCTCTTCGAGCAGCCGCGCGAGCGTGGGGGCGGGGAGATCGATGCGCAGCTCGCCGGCCTCCTGCCCCCGGCGGACGATGGCGTCGATCCGGCGGCGGAGCGGCGCGAGGGAGTCCGCCGTCTCCGACACGTGCGCGTCGTCGAGAGCGAGAGAGGCCGCTGCTTGGACGTGCTCGGCTTCGCGCCACAGCTCGGACGCGAGCCGGGCGAGGGCGACGCGGGAGTCCGGGTCGTCGACGCGGTCCGCGATGGCGTTGAAGCGCGCCGCTCCCGCGGCGATCACCTCGCGGACGATCGCGTTGCGGTCGTCGAAGTGTCCGTACAGGGCGCGGCGTGACAGCCCGGCGCGGGCGGCGATCGCGGCGATGGATGCGTGCGGGTCGTGGCCGATGGCCGCCGTGGCGGCATCGACGATGCCGGCGCGGTTCTCGATCGCGTCGCGGCGGCGGGCGGGTGTACTCACGTTCCCCGAGTGTACGCCTATCTTGCACTCACGTGTGCATTTTCTGGCATCCGGGGTGTGCCACTTCACGTGATCTGGCCGAGATCACCCGTTCTGGCGCGAGATGTCGCGTGCACTCGGCCACTTCACGTGATCTGGGGCCCCGTGCGGCGCTCCCGCCCTCAGCCGCGGCTCCGCGCGCAGCACGACGCCGCCCGACCGAAACGGCGGGGCGGCGTCGAGGGAGCGCGGGAGCGCGGGTCAGTCGGTGCCGGCGTCGAACGCGGCGGACTCGCCGGCCGCGTCCGTCGCGTCGGCGAGGCGCTCGCCCTCGGCCGACAGGGGAGCGGCGGGCTCGATGATCTCGCGGGCACCGCCGGCGGCGACGTCGCCGACGAGCTCACCGGTCGGCCCGCCGATCAGGCCGAGGCTCGCGTACTGCTCGAGGCGCGCGCGCGAGTCGGCGATGTCGAGGTTGCGCATCGTGAGCTGGCCGATGCGGTCGACCGGACCGAACGCGGCGTCGCCGACGCGCTCCATCGACAGCTTCTCGGGCGAGTACGACATTCCGGATGCCACGGTGTCGAGGATCGTGTAGTCCTCGCCCCGGCGCAGACGCACGGTGACCGAGCCGGTGATGGTGGACCCGACCCACTTCTGGATCGACTCGCGCAGCATGAGGGATTGCGGCTCGAGCCAGCGGCCCTCGTACATGAGGCGGCCGAGGCGGCGCCCCTGCTCGTGGTAGGTCGCGAGGGTGTCCTCGTTGAGGATGCTGTTGACGAGGCGCTCGTAGGTGAGGAACAGCAGCGCCATGCCCGGGGCCTCGTAGATGCCGCGCGACTTCGCCTCGATGATGCGGTTCTCGATCTGATCGCTCATGCCGAGGCCGTGGCGGCCGCCGATCGTGTTCGCCTCGCGGACCAGCGCGACCGGATCGTCGAAGCGCGTGCCGTTGATGGCGACGGGGCGACCGGCCTCGAACTCGACCGTGACGTCCTCCGTCTCGATCTCGACCGCGGGGTCCCAGAAGCGGACGCCCATGATCGGCTCGACGATCTCGAGCGACACGTCGAGGTGCTCGAGGGTCTTGGCCTCGTGCGTGGCGCCCCAGATGTTGGCATCCGTCGAGTACGCCTTCTCGGCGGAGTCGCGGTAGGGGAAGTCGTGGGCGACGAGCCATTCGCTCATCTCTTTGCGGCCGCCGAGCTCGGTGACGAAGTCGGCGTCGAGCCACGGCTTGTAGATGCGCAGCGCGGGGTTGGCGAGCAGGCCGTAGCGGTAGAACCGCTCGATGTCGTTGCCCTTGTAGGTGGAGCCGTCGCCCCAGATGTCGACGCCGTCCTCCTTCATCGCGCGGACGAGGAGCGTGCCGGTGACGGCGCGACCGAGTGGCGTGGTGTTGAAGTACGTGCGTCCGCCCGAGCGGATGTGGAACGCACCGCACGCGAGGGCGACGAAGCCCTCTTCGACGAGCGCCGTCTTGCAGTCGACCAGGCGCGAGATCTCGGCGCCGTACTGCGTGGCGCGGCCCGGGATCGACGCGATGTCGTCTTCGTCGTACTGGCCGAGGTCGCCGGTGTACGTGCAGGGCACGGCACCCTTGTCGCGCATCCACGCGACGGCCACCGAGGTGTCGAGACCACCCGAGAAGGCGATGCCGACGCGCTCGCCGACGGGAAGGGACTGCAGGACCTTGGACATGCGCTCGATTCTATTCGTGACGGGCGCCGGGCCTCGAAACGCGGGGCTCGGTCGGGGCGTCCGAGCCCCGCGCGCGTCCGAGCGCGACGGCACCGATGGCGACGACGATGATCGTCACGGCGATGCCGATGATGTAGCCGATGACGCTGCCCCAGCTGCTCTCGTACGGGTTGAGGAAGGGGTAGGGGTACCAGTACGGCTGCCCGGTCGTCGGGTTGGTGATGAAGTTCGCGCGCAGCAGCGTGTAGACGATCCACGCGATCGGGAAGATCGCCGCCCCGAGCGCTGCTCTCCACGGCAGGCGTCGGCGGCACGGTCCGAGGAAGAGGTCGAGCAGGAGGAACAGCGGACCCCAGACGTGCATGACCTCGTTCGACCACGCCACCGTCTCGGGCTGCAGCGGAAGCCCGCGTAGGAGCAGGTTGTACACGACGCCGGTGATCACCATGTACGTCGAGACCCACGCCAGCGCCGCGGCCAGCGGGAGCGGGTCGGGCTCGGTGCGGCGTCCGCGCCCGAGGAACCGGATGCCGGCCCACGCCAGCACTCCCACGCTCGCGGTGTTGGAGAGGATCGTGAAGAAGCTGAAGAAGTTCGTCACGGTGGTGAGCACGTCGCGACCGGTGTCGACGGCGCCGGTGACGGTCGAGACGAACTGGGCGATGATCGCCGCGGCGATGAGCGCGGCCATCGCGAGGCGGAGGGCGGTCCAACCGGTCGCCCAGGAACGGGAGCGGAGCATGCGCTCAGAGTAGTGACGCCGCAACGCCGCCGGGTGGGCTTGTGGACAACCCCGCCGGGGTGCTGTCGGACCGCTCGATAGGATGGGGTGTACCGCCGGATAACACGCGAGGAGCGCACATGCCCGGAATCGTGATCGTCGGCGTCCAGTGGGGCGACGAAGGCAAGGGCAAGGCCACCGACTTGCTCGGTGAGCGCACCGACTGGGTGGTGAAGTTCAACGGCGGCAACAACGCCGGCCACACCGTCGTCATCGGCGACGAGAAGTACGCCCTGCACCTGCTGCCCAGCGGCATCCTCTCGCCGGGCGTCACCCCCGTCATCGGCAACGGCGTCGTGGTCGACCTCGAGGTGCTGTTCAACGAGCTCGAGGCGCTCAACGCGCGCGGGCTCGACACCAGTCGCCTCAAGATCAGCGCGAACGCGCACATCATCACGCAGTACCACCGCACGCTCGACAAGGTCACCGAGCGCTTCCTCGGCAAGCGCATGATCGGCACGACCGGCCGGGGCATCGGTCCCGCGTACGCCGACAAGATCAACCGCGTCGGCATCCGCGTGCAGGACCTCTTCGATGAGAACATCCTTCGGCAGAAGGTCGAGGGCGCCCTCGACCAGAAGAACCACCTGCTGGTGAAGATCTTCAACCGCCGGGCGATCACCGCCGACGAGGTCGTCGAAGACCTCCTCTCCTACGCGGACCGCGTGGCGCCCATGGTCAGCGACACCTCGCTGCTCCTGAACGACGCGCTGGATGCCGGTGACGTCGTCGTCTTCGAGGGCGGCCAGGCCACGATGCTCGACGTCGATCACGGCACCTACCCGTTCGTCACGTCGTCGTCGGCGACGGCCGGGGGCGCGGCCACCGGTTCGGGCGTCGGACCCAACCGCCTCGACCGCATCGTCGGCATCGTGAAGGCGTACACGACCCGTGTCGGTTCCGGCCCCTTCCCGACCGAACTGTTCGACGAGAGCGGCGAATGGCTGCGCTCGCGCGGCTTCGAGTTCGGCACCACCACGGGCCGTCCCCGCCGCGTGGGCTGGTACGACGCTCCGATCACGCGCTACGCCACGCGCATCAACGGCATCACCGACCTGGTGCTCACGAAGCTCGACATCCTCGGCGGTCTCGAGCAGATCCCGGTCTGCGTCGCCTACGACGTCGACGGCGAGCGGTACGACGACCTGCCGGTGAACCAGACCGACTTCCACCACGCCAAGCCGATCCTCGAGTACCTGCCCGGGTGGAGCGAAGACATCTCCACCGCGCGCACGTTCGACGAGCTGCCGCAGACCGCGCAGGACTACGTCCTCGCGCTCGAGCAGATGAGCGGCACGCGGATCTCGGTCATCGGCGTCGGGCCCGCACGCGACCAGGTCATCGTCCGTCACGACCTGATCGACTGACGTGCGGTTCTGGGTCGGCGCCTACGCCCCCGACGCGGGGTCGGCCGAGGGAATCGGCATCCTGCAGGCCGGTGACGCCGACTCGGTGTGGGCGTCCGGGCCCCTCGGCATGGTGGGGACGGCCGTCGCCGCCCCGGGTTCGCCGTCGTGGGTCGCGGTGCACCCCCAGCTCGACGTGCTGTACGCCGCCCTCGAGGCGGAGGGCACGGTGCAGGCGTACCGCCGCACCGGAGAGACGAGCCTCGCCCCGCTCGGCGCGCCGGTGCCCGCCGGCGAGGCCGTGTGCCACGTCGCGGTCGCGCCCGACGGGTCGTTCCTCGTCGCCAGCTGCTGGGGCGACGGTCGCGTGGTGCGCATCTCGTTGGATGCCGCGGGCCGACCGTCTTCGCCGGTGATCGCCGCCGCGGCGGGCGATCCGTACGGGTCCACCGACGACCCCTTCGCCCTCGACACCGGCGCCGCCGTCTCGGGCGCGGTGGTCCCCGACCTCGCCGCCGCGGCCCGCGCCCTGCGCGAGGCGGCCGGCGAGGAGTTCGGGCACCTCGTCCCCGAGTACGACGCCGTTCCCGAGACCGACGCCGAGTCCGAAGAGGCGGCCGCGGGGGCACGCGTCTCCCGCGCGCACGAGACGATCGTCCTCCCGCGCGGGCTCCTCGCCACGACCGACATGGGTCTGGACCTCGTGCGGTTCTGGCGTTCGAGCGGCGCCGGTCTGCGCCTCGTGCAGGAAGTGGCGCTGCCGAAGGGCAGCGGTCCGCGGCACGGGGTCTGGCATCCGTCCGGCCACCTCTACGTCGTCACCGAGCTCAGTCGCGAGGTGTTCGTCCTGACCCCGGATGCCGAGGGGCGGTGGCGTGTCCTGTCCGGCGAGCCCCTGCTCGGCACCCTCGATGGAGACACCGCCGCCGAACTGTGCACGAGTCGTGACGGTGCGACGCTCTACGTCGGAGTGCGCGGCAGCGACACGATCGGCGTCCTGTCGGTCCGTGGCGCGGGCGAGGCGCTGCAGCTGACCGCGCTCGCCGAGGCCGGTACGCACTGGCCGCGACACCACGTCGTGGTGAACGACACGCTGCTGGTGGCCGGTCAGCTCGCCGACGAGATCGTGTCGCTCCCGCTCGACGCCCGCACGGGTGTGCCGGGCCGCGTGCGCCACCGCACGGCGTCCCCTTCGCCGACGCGCCTGCTGCCGATGCGCTGAAACCGACGACGGCGCCCCACCCGAAGATGAGGCGCCGTCATGCGGGTCACGACGTGGGGATCCACACCCGCATCGTGGAGGGGCCGCGGTTGCCCCAGTCGTGATAGGCCACGAGCGGGACGGCATCGGCGTCCGCGACCTCGGGTGCGGTCGACTCCCGGTAGGGCCAGGTCTCCGTCGGGACGACGCGATGGCCGACACGGATCCACACCCGCCCGTCGCGCTCGAACGGGGCGGGCTCCCCGACGAGGCACACGTCGCCGACGTCGTCGACCCCCGAGACGTCCGCGGACTCCAGCGCCAGCACCTCGGGCCCGCGTTCGACGGCGATGCACCCGCGCACCGCGTCGATCCGCGGATCCGGGGCGACGACGCGCGGCGCCATGGGCAGTTCCAGTTCGACGACGTCCCCCGTCCGGAACGCTCGTCGCACGCGGGCGATCCCCGGGGCGACGGCATGCGTGTCGACCAGCTCTCCGCCCGAACGGATCGCGACGTGCGCGCCCTCCGCCCACTGCGGCACGCGGAGCGACAGCGTCCACTCGCCCGCAGAATCGTCGTTCACCGTGACGCGGATCGTGCCGTCCGCGGGGTACACGGTCTCGACGTCGAGCGAGACCGGCCTGCCGTCGTCGAGCACCGTCCGGATCTCCGCGGGCGCGTACTGGTGGAGCTGGATGCCGTCGGCATCCGCCGTCGCGACGTACGCGTCGAGGCTGGCGAGGGTGCGCGCGACGTTCGGCGGGCAGCACGACACCTCGAACCACGGCGCCCGCAGCGACGACGACGCGCGCGGGGAGGTGCCCTCGGGGTCGGCGACCACGCCGGGCACCCGCTGATGCAGGGTGTTGGCGTAGAAGAAGCTGCGCCCGTCCGCGGCGGGCGAGGTCGCCACCACGTTGTAGAGCGTGCGCTCGATGAGGTCGGCGTACGACGCGTCGCCGTCATTGAGAAGCAGCCGCCACGAGAACATCACCGAGGCGATCCCCGCACAGGTCTCGGAGTAGGCGCGGTCCGGCGGCAGCTCCCAGTCGACGCCGAACGCCTCGTCCTGGTGGTGCGAGCCCTGACCGCCCGTGATGTACGTCCGGCGGCCGCGCGTCCGCCCCCACTGACGGCGGAGGGAGTCGAGCAGCGCGTCGTCGCCGCTGTCGACGGCGACATCCACGGCACCCGCGGCGAGGTAGTTGGCCCGCACCGCGTGGCCGCTGAGCGCCTCGGCGTCGCGCACCGGCACGTCGTCCTGGAAGTAGGTGCGACCCCACTCGATGTCGCGGAGCGTCTCGTGACCGCGGCGCGAGACGAACAGCGCCGCCTGCCGGCCGTAGCGCGGTTCGCCGGTGAGGCGGGAGAGCTCGGCCAGAGCGGTCTCGATCTCGGGGTGGCCGCAGAAGGCCGGGATGCCGTCGGGCCCGAAGACGTCGCACACGAGGTCGGCGGCGCGGCGGGCGATCGTCAGCAGCCCGTCGTCGGCGCCCGGTCGTGTCCGCTCGCGGGCCACGGCGGCCTGGAACAGATGCCCGAGGCAGTACAGCTCGTGCCCCCATTCCAGGTCGGACCAGCGGGGTTGCTGGCCGGGGCGGCCGAACTCGGTGTTCAGGTACCCGTCGTCCTCCTGCGCGGCGGCCACGCGGGCGACGACGGCGCGGAACGTGCGCTCCAGGTCGGCATCGTCGGAGCGGCCGATCTCCCACGCGGCGGCCTCGAGGAACTTGTAGATCTCGGAGTCCGAGAACTCGCGCCCGCGGCGCCCCTCCGGCAGGCCGCCCGCGGCGGCCAGGTCGAAGTTCGGCAGCCATCCCTCGGATTCGAGCCGGTCGAGGATGTGGGCGAGGGTGTGGGCGGCGTTCACGCGCTGGCGCTCACCCCAGAACCCGCCGGTGATGCGGACCTCGCCCAGTCCGAGGGGACGCAGGGTGGAGCGGGGAGGGACGACGGGGGCGATCACGGTGGACGGCGGGGCGACGTCGAGGGGACGGGAGGGGAGGGTGGTGGACATGGTCATCCCTTGAAGGCGCCGGACATGAAGCCGCGCACGTAGTGACGTTGGAGGATCAGGAACAGGACGATGCACGGCAGCGCGAGGACGACGACGCCGGCTTCGGTGACTCCGTAGTCGATGACGCCCATCGTTTGGCCGCGGAGGTTCGCGACCGCCAACGGCAGCGTGATCTTCGACTGGTCGTTGATGAGGATCAGGGGGGCGATGAAGTCGTTCCACGCGGTGAGGAAGGCGAACAGACCCACCGTGATCAGGCCGGGCTTGACCGCGGGGAGCAGCACGCGGCGCAGGGCGGAGAAGCTCGTGCAGCCGTCGACGAGGGCCGCCTCGTCGAGTTCGCGCGGGACGGACTCGAACGAGATGCGCATCATGAACATCGAGAACGGGAGCTGGAACATCGTCAGCACCAGCGCGACGCCCACGAGCGAGTTCTGCAGTCCCACCGCGTTCAGGATCACGTAGAGCGGGATGAGCAGTGTCGCGTACGGCACCATCAGGATCGCCAGCACGAGCAGGAACAGCAGGTTCTTGCCCGGGAACGAGAAGCGCGCGAACGCGTAGCCGCCGAAGAACGACACCAGCAGGGTGAGCGCGACCGTCAGCAGGGACACGAAGAGCGAGTTGCCGAGGTACACCCAGATGCCGGACTGGAAGTTGGCGAGGGTGGCGTAGTTGCCGAAGCCCCAGCCGTCGTTCTGGCTCGTGCCCGCCTGGGGGCTGACGGATGCCACACCCGTCCACACGAGCGGGTACAGGAAGATGATGGCCAGCGCGCCGGTGAAGATCTTCGACGGCAGCCCCCAGAGCAGGGGTCCCCGCGAGCGGCGACGCCCGGTGGATCCCGGCGCGACGATCGCGCGGGTGCTCAGGGTCGCGGGACGGGCCGGGGTGTCTGTCAGAGCCACGTCAGGCCTCCTCGGGGCGACGGAACGCGCGCAGCTGCACGACGTTGATGACCACCAGGGCGATCAGGATGATCACCGACAGCGCGGCGGCGATGCCGAGGCTGTTCTGGCCCTGGAAGGCGATGTTGTAGATGAGCTGGACGACCGTCATCGTGCTGTTGTCGGGTCCGCCCTTGGTCAGGATGTAGAACTGGTCGAACGCCAGCAGCGAGCCGGTCACGCACATGACGGTCGTGAGGGCGAAAGTGGGGCGCAGCAGCGGCACGGTGATGTCACGGAAGATCTGTCCGCGCGAGGCTCCGTCGATCCGCGCCGCCTCATAGAGCTCCTCCGGGATGCCCTGGAGGCCGACGAGCAGCAGGAGCATGTAGAAGCCGGCGAAGCGCCACACGATGAGGAACACCGTCGACCACAGGGCGCCCTCGGGCGAGCCGAGGAAGGTGATCCCCCACGACTGCATGAGACCCGCGAAGGGGCCGGCGATGGGGGAGTAGAGCACGTAGAAGAGCAGGGATGCCGAGGCGAGGCCGAGGGCGCTCGGGAGGAGGAAGGCGGTGCGGAGGAACCCCTTCCAGCGGCTGGATTCCTGGACGAGCAGCGCGAGCCCCAGGCCGAGCCCGATCAACAGGACCGTCGTGATCACCGTGTACAGCAGCGTGAAGCGGATCGACTCCCAGAAGAGGCGGTGGTTCACGGCATCCACGAAGTTCTCGGGGAAGTTCGGGCCCATGTTCCCGCGCAGCAGCGGCCACTCCGAGCCCGACATCTGCAGTACCAGCAGCAGGGGGATGATGAACAGCGCGACGACGAACAGCGCCGTCGGGGCGGCGTAGAGCCAGCCCTGGAGCGGGCCGCCGAGGGCGGAGCGTGAGTAACGCTTCCGCCGGAGGGGTGTGGAGAGGGCCACGTCATTCCTTCCGAAGGGGGATGTGGGGCGTCGCCGCGTGGACGACGCCCCACCGGGACTCACTGGGCCAGGACCGCAGTGATCTCGTCGTTGTCGGCGTCGACGGTGTTCGTGCCGTTGAGCACGGCGTTGCGCACCAACGTCAGCCACGGGCTGCCGGGCGCGTTGAACGCCTGCTGGAAGTTGAGCGCGACGGGCGTCTTGCCCTTGCCCGCGACCTCGTTGATCGCGACCTGACGCGGGTCCTTCGCGGAGTACTCGTTGTTCGCGAGGTCGGAGCGCGCGACCGTGCTGCCGCCCTTGGCGAGGACGCCGACCTGAGCGTCCTCGGACGTCAGCCACGACAGGAAGTTCCAGGCCTGCGGGGACTGCTTCGAGTCCTTGGAGATGCCGATGCCGTCACCGCCGACGAACGTCGACTCGCCGCCCTCGACGCCCGGGATGCCCGAGACGCCGGCGTCGAACTTCAGGCCCGAGAGGAGCGTGGCGGGGAAGGGCATGATGCCGACCTTGCCCTCCTGGAAGCCCGCGACCCAGGTGGCGCCGGTCTCGTCGGCCGAACCGGGAGCGACGGCGCCCGCGGCGTCGAGGTCCTTCCAGGTGGAGTAGACCTCCTTGGCGGCGTCGTTGTTCAGCAGCGAGGCCGTGCCGTCGGCGTTGAGGACCTCTTCGCCCGAGGCCCAGATCGACGGGAACCAGGTGAAGAGGAGGCAACCGCCGCAGTTCAGGCCCGTCGACGTGCCGGACACGCCGGGCTTGTTCAGCGCCTGCACGGCCTTGGCGGTCTTGGCGAAGTCGGCGATGGTCGCGGGCGCCTTCTCGGGATCGAGACCGGCCTCCTTCACGAGGTCCTTGTTCCACATCATCACGGACAGGTCGAGCACGAACGGCAGGACGTACTCCTTGCCGTCGAGGGTGCCGGCATCCAGGTGGCCCTTGTTGATCGTGTCCTTGTAGGAGAGGCCGTCGATCTGGGTGGAGATGTCCTGGAACAGCCCCTGCTGCACCCAGTTGGGCACGTAGACGATGTCGGCGGCGAAGAGGTCGGGGAGCCCGCCCGAGCCGGCGGCGGCGCCGACCTTGGCGACGTAGTCGTCGTTGGGGACGACGGTGAGCTCGACCTGGTTCTTGTGGGTGCTGTTGTAGGCCGCCACGAGGTCCTTGGCCTGCTTCTCCAGGGGCGCGCGCGTCCACAGGGTCAGCGTCGCGCCGTCATCCGTGCCGGTGGCCGGAATGTCCTGCGGGGCTGCGGTCGAGCCGCCCCCGGAACAGGCGGCGAGCGAACCCACCAGGACGCCGGCCGCGAGCGCGGCCGTCAGCGTCCGCACCGCGGTGCGGCTTCGGGAAAGCTTCATCGGTTCTCCTCTTGCTCTTCATCGAGTAAGCGCTGCGGCGGGCGCCGCTGTCGCACATGTGATCGGGTCGGGTTCGAAAAGCCGAAACCCATTTCGGGACACTATCCGGCGAAGGCGCTATGGTCAACACATCTCGATAAGGTTTTCGGAAGGGGCGAGCGTGAATGGCAACGGGGCGAACCGCGCGGTGACGCTCGGCGATGTGGCCAAGCGTGCCCAGGTCTCGATCGCGACGGCGTCCAAGGCGCTCAACGGGCGAGAGGATGTGGCCGACGCGACGCGGCGGCGCGTGCTCCTCGCCGCGGACGAGCTGTCCTTCACCCCGAACGCGATGGCGCGGGGGTTGGTCGCCGGGCGGACGGGGACGGTGGGCCTGCTCACGAGCGACCTCGAAGGTCGTTTCGTCCTGCCGATCCTGATGGGCGCCGAGGACGCGTTCGGTGCGGGCCAGGTCAACGTCTTCCTGTGCGACGCCCGCGGGGACGCCATCCGCGAGCAGCATCACCTGCGCGCGCTGCTGAGTCGGCGCGTGGACGGGATCATCGTGGTCGGCCGCGCGACGGATCCGCGGCCGTCGCTCGGACCCGACATCCCCGTACCCGTGGTGTACGCGTACTCGCCGTCCGACGATCCGCGCGACATGTCCCTCGTGCCGGACAACCGCGCGGGCGGCCGGTTGGCCGTGGAGCACCTCGTCTCGTGCGGGCGCACCCGCATCGCCCACGTGTCCGGAGACCCCACGTACGCCGCCGCGAAGGACCGCCTCGCCGGCGCCCGGGAGGGGCTCGCCGCGGCCGGCCTCGAGCTGGTCGGCGAACCGATGTTCTCGGAGTGGACCGAGAACTGGGGGCGCGACGCGGCGGCGATGCTGTTGTCGCAGCACCCCGACATCGACGGGATCTTCGCGGGTTCCGACCAGATCGCCCGCGGCGTGCTCGACACGGCGCGCGAGCTCGGGCGGACGGTCCCCGACGACCTCGCCGTGGTCGGATACGACAACTGGGAGATCCTCGCGACGAACTCCCGTCCGGCGCTCACGACGGTGGATGCCAACCTGCAGCGTCTCGGTCGGCTCGCCGCGCAGCGCGTGTTCGAGGCGATCGACGGCGCGCGGCTGGAGTCGGGGACGAGTCAGTTGCCGGTGCGGTTGATCATCCGCGGATCGACCATCGCGCGGCGCTGAGTTTTCGCGTCCTTCGAAATCTTCGAAAAGGATTGAGAAAACGTAAGCGTTTCCTTAGCGTTTCATCCCGCATGTCTCTCTCGGTGAGGAGAGAGACCGAGAGGATGAGACATCGTGGACTCCCCACACCGCACGAGCCGTCGCACCTGCCGCGCGGCCATCGGGACGATCGCTTCCGCAGCCGTCGTCGCGACCCTGGTCGTCGCGGCCCCCGCACAGGCGGCCAACACCGACATCGGCTACCCGACGTTCTCGGGCAGCCCCACCCCGGTCCCCGCGACGGGGGTGACCTACACCCCCGGTAACCAGCTCCAGAAGATCTTCGACGCCGACGTGGCGGCCGGCGCGGGCACCAGCGTCGACAAGGACTTCTGGATGGACCGGATGCTCGCCCGCACGGGCGACGCCGGCAGCTTCGGCGACAACAACCAGTGGCTGTTCACGCGCGGGCGTGCGGCCTTCATGAAGGAGCACGACCCGTCCGCCCTCGGCTTCGGCGGGCAGCTCGCCTACTGGGAATCGATCGACGGCCGCTCCGGCTACACCATCGCGGCGCGGGTGAACGGCGCCGACGTGCCGCTGACCGAAGACGTCGCCCAGCGCAAGCAGACCCCGAGCTACTGGCGCAGCGTCCACCGCGGCGGCGGGCTCGAGATCGTGCAGACGAAGTTCATCACCGACGCCAACGTGCTGGTGACGAACCTCGACGTGCGCTCCACCGGCGGTGCGGTCGACGTCGAGCTCGTGGCATCCTCCCCGTACGCGGTGTCCGCGGAGGGCGACGAGCTGGTCGGTCACGTCGAGGCGCTCAACAACCTCACCAAGATCTCGCCCCGTTTCTCGGGAGACGGCTTCGCGCCCGCGGGCCAGACCCTCACGCGCACGCTGTCGGTGCCCGCCGGCGGCAGCGCGACCGCCAAGGTGCAGCTCGGCCTCGTCACCGACGAGATCGCCGAGTCCCGCAGCGAGTACGACGCCACGCGGGCGCAGTCGCCCGCCGAGGCGTACACCGGCCACGTCACCTCCTACAACCGGTGGTGGGCCGAGAACGTGCCGTACCTGGACACCCCCGAGGACAACATCGACAAGTCGTTGTTCTACCGGTGGTGGCTCATGCGGTTCAACTTCCTCGACGCCGACATGCCCGGCAACACCTACCAGTTCCCGGTCGCCATGGAAGGCGTGCTCGGGTACAACAACTCGATCGTGCTCACCACGGGCATGTTCATCGACGATCTGAAGTACTTCCGCGACCCGATCTACTCCTACGGCCCCTGGGTGTCGACGGGGGAGACGAGCAAGAGCTACAAATTCGTCGACAACCCGGGCGACCCGGCCAACTGGTCGAACAGCTACACCCAGTACATCTCCGAGGCCGCGTGGCGCTCCTACGAGCTGCACGGCGGACCCAGCGCCATCGCCGGGAACCTCGCCAAGTACGCCGAGGACGACGTCAAGGGCCTGCAGGACGCCTACGACTTCAACAAGAACGGCCTCATCGAATACAACTGGGGCGCGATGACGGGCAACGACGCGGATGCCGTGTCGTTCCACTGGAAGGCCGGCTACCAGGACCGCGCCGAGAACGCTTACCTGTACTCCAACGCGCTCGCCTCGGCCGAGGCCTACCGCACCGCCGGTGACACCGCGAAGGCCGCCGAGATGGAGGCGTTCGCGCAGAACATCAAGGCGCAGGTCATGAAGGTGCTGTGGAACCCCGACCGCAAGCTCCTCGAGCACGCCATGGCGAACAACGGCGAGCACGTGCCGTGGAAGGAGATCAACAACTACTACCCGTTCACCGTGGGCCTCGTGCCCAAGCCCGGCGACGCCGACTACAAGGACGACTACGTCCAGGCGCTGCGGCTCTTCGCGGACGACAAGCAGTACCCGATCTTCCCCTTCTACACCGCGAACCAGGCCGACCAGGCGGCGTACAACGCCACCGGCGGCCAGGGCAGCAACAACTTCTCGGTCATCAACTCCACGGTGATGTTCCGGATGATGTCGAAGGTCCTGCGCGACTACCCGACGGATGCCATCACCGCGGAGTCGTACAAGAAGCTCCTGTACTGGAACGCGTGGGCGCACTATCAGAACGGCGGCGACAACCGTCTGCCCGACCAGAACGAGTTCTGGGCCAACGGCTCGGCGAACCCGCAGAAGATCGACTACCGCTCCTGGATCCACCACACGATCCTCGGCGCGACGAACTTCACGATGATCGAGGACGCGATGGGCGTGCGCACCCGCGACGACGCCAAGATCGAACTCGACCCGATCGACATCGGGTGGGACCACTTCACCGCGAACAACATCCGGTACCGCGACCGTGACCTGACCGTCACGTGGGACGCTCCGGGCGGGACGCGGTACTACGGCGACGACGTGCCCGAGGGCTACTCGGTGTTCCTCGACGGCAAGCTCGCCTTCACCGTCGACAAGCTGTCGCACGTCATCTACGACCCGGCCACCGGAACGGTGCAGGTCGTCAAGGGCGACGCGAAGGTCACCACCGCGACGACCTCGTCGGTCCAGGCGCCGCAGGACGTGCGCTTCGCCGACGACGCCCGCGTGGTCGACCTGTTCGCCAAGGCCGGTGCCGACGTCCGCACCGCCAGCACGGGCAGTGCGAACCTCGCCGCCTCGGCGACGGCCACCTTCTCGGCCGCGGGCCGCGACCCGAAGGGCGCGGTCGACGGCACGACCATCAACGAGCCCTTCTGGGGGACCGCCGGATCGCCGAACGCGAAGGACTCCCTCACCGTCGAGCTCGGCGGCGAGAAGACCTTCGACGACATCCGTCCCTACTTCTACGACAGCTCGTCGTCGGCGACCGCGCCGGGGTACGCCGAGCCGTCGGTCTACACGCTCGAGGTGCGCCGGGGCGGGCAGTGGTCGGTGATCCCGCAGCAGGCCCGCACACCCGCGTACCCCCGCGCGAACTACAACCACGTCCAGTTCCCCGAGGTGACCGGTGACGCCGTGCGCCTGACGGTGACCCACGCCAGCGGCATGAAGACCGGTGTCAAGGAACTGCAGGTGTTCCACACGGGCGTCGCCGCCCCGGCATCCACGAACCAGGCTCCCCTGGTCACGGCGTGGCAGAACCTCCAGGCGTCGGTCGGCGGCGCGGCCGCGCTCGTCGGCACGGTCAAGGACGACGGGCTGCCCGCGGGCACCGTGTCGTCGACCTGGTCGGTGGTGAGCGCGCCCGAGGGGGCGACGGTGCTGTTCGACGACGCCGCGTCCGCCTCGACCACGGCCCGCTTCTCGGACAAGGGGCAGTACGTGCTGCGCCTGACCGCCGACGACGGGGAGAAGACGTCGCAGACCGACGTCACCGTGCAGGGCGAGCCGGTCACCGCCGGCACGAACGTCGCCCCCGAGGCGACCCCGACCGCGGAGTACACCGCGGGCTGGAACAACGTCAAGGCGGTCAACGACGGGAAGGTGTTCTTCACCGGCGGCAGCCAGAGCGACATCTGGGGCACGTGGTCGGGCAACCACCCGGCGACCCGCTGGCTCCAGTACGAGTGGAAGACGCCGCAGCGAATCGCGGGGGCCGAGATCGGCTTCTGGAGCGACCAGACCGACCCGAACTCCAGCAACGGCGTCAACGTCCCGAAGGGGTGGAAGGCGCAGTACTGGACCGGTTCCGACTGGGCCGACGTGGGAAACCCGTCGGAGTACACGGTGAAGCGCGACGCGACCAACTCCGTCACCTTCGACGCCGTGACCACCACGCGGCTCCGCGTCGTGCTGCAGGCCGCGGGCAACGGACCGTACGCGGCCGTCGCCGTCAGCGAGCTCAAGGTGTTCGCCGACGCGCCGACCTCGATCGAGCCGATCGACGTGCGCACGGCCGTGGGCACGAAGCCGACGCTCCCCGCGACGGTGGATGCCACGTACTCGGACGGCAGCCACGCCGACCTCCCCGTGACGTGGGCCCAGGTCACCGACGCGCAGGTCGCCGGTGAGGGCAGCTTCCCGGTGTCGGGCATCGTCCCCGGCTCGCCCGTCTCGGCCAAGGCGACCGTGTGGGTCCGCGCGACCGCTCCCGGTCAGATCAACCAGGTGGATGCCGTGACCAGCCGCACCCAGCCGGGTGTCGCGCCGGTGCTGCCGAAGACCGTGGGCGTGCTGTTCAACGACGGCTCGCGTCAGGACCTCCCGGTCACGTGGGACGCGGTCGCCGCGGACTCCTACGCCGCGCCGGGACAGTTCACGGTCGCGGGCACGGTGCAGAGCGACCTGCCCGGCACCAAGGCCGCGTCGGCCGCGGTGACGGTCGGGTCCGGCGGTGACGACACGAAGGCGCCCACGGTGGCCTTCCAGGTGTCGCCGGCGGCTCCGGGCTCGGGCTGGTACACGCAGGCAGTCGCCGTCGACGTGACGGCGCGCGACGATCAGGACGCGGCCCCGCGCATCGAGGTGCGCGTGGATGCGGGCGCCTGGGCGGCCTACACCGGCACCGTCTCGGTGACCGGCGACGGAGCCCACGTCGTGCAGGCCCGGGCGACCGACGCGGCGGGCAACACGTCGCCGGTGGCCGAGCAGACCGTGCGCATCGACACCACGGATCCGGCCGTCGAGGTGACCACCGACGCGGTCTCGCGCACGGTCAAGGCCACCGCGACGGACTCCGGCTCGGGCGTGGCCTCGATCGAGTACCGCCTGGGCGACTCCGGCGAGTGGAAGGCGCTGACGGGCTCCGTGCTCGTCGGACTCGACGAGACGAAGGTGCAGGTGCGCTCCACCGACACGGCGGGCAACGTCTCGCCGGTGGTCGAGCGCACGGTGCCGAAGGCCGACGGGTCGCAGAAGCGCAACGTCGCCCTGCTCGCCACGCCCACGGCATCCGGAACCGCCGCCTGGAACAAGGTCACGGGTCTGAACGACAACGTCCAGCCCACGTCCTCCGGCGACGTCGCCCCCAACGACAACGCGAACGTGTGGGGCGTCTGGCCCGCGGTGACCGACCAGTGGGTGCAGTACGACTGGACCGAGCCGGTGACGGTCGGCGAACTGGGCGTGTACTTCGTGTCGAACATCGATGCGCAGGGACTCGGCATCGACGTCCCCGCGAAGTGGGAGGCCGAGTACTGGGATGCCACGACCAGCGCGTGGGTGCCGGTGAAGAACGCCGGCGCGTACGGCACGGCGAAGGACACCTACAACACGGTGACGTTCGACCCGGTGACCACGACGAAGCTCCGCCTGGCGCTCGACCCCGTCGGGACCGAGCAGGGCAAGGGCAGCGTCGGCATCAAGGAATGGCAGGTGTGGGAGCAGCCGGAGACGCCGGTCCCCGACACGCAGGCGCCTGTCGTCACCACCTCGGTCGACCCGGTCGCTCCCGCGAGCGGCTGGTACACCGGCACGGTGAAGGTCTCGGCGACCGCCATCGACGACCGTGACGACACTCCCGTCGTCGAGGTCCGCGTGGGCGGCGGCGAGTGGTCGCGGTACACCGCGCCGGTCGAGGTCACGAGCGACGGTGCGACCACGGTCTCCTTCCGGGCGAAGGATGTCGCCGGCAACACCTCCGAGCCCGCGGGCGTCGAGGTGAAGCGGGATGCCACCAAGCCGGTCGCCGACGCGGGCTGGAACGCCCCGTCGCGCACCGTGACCCCCACCGGTACGGATGCCGGTTCGGGCGTGGCCGTCGTGGAGTACCAGCTCGGTGGTGGGGCGTGGACCGCTGCGACCGGCGTCACCGCCGTCGGCGACGCCGCCACGACGGTGCGCGTGCGGGTGACCGACGTCGCGGGCAACGTGTCGGATGTCGTGGAGGTCGCCGTGCCGGCGAAGACCACGGATCCGGGCACCGACCCGGGCACGAACCCCGGCGGGGGCGGCACCGATCCCGGCGCCGAGCCCAGCGGCTCGCTCACCGGCAACGAGGTCATCCGGATCGGCGTCGCGCAGGTGGCGCCGGGCGGGCAGCTGCCCGTCTCGGTCAGCGGGGCTGCGCCGGGCACGGTGTTCGCGGTGGAGTTCCGCTCCACCCCGGCCCGCCTGGGCACCCTGACGGTCGGGGCCGACGGCACCGCGAACGGAGTGTTCACCGTCCCGGCATACGCCGAGTCGGGGGTGCACACCGTGGCGCTCGTGGTGCCCGGCGGTGAGCTCACGGCGCAGGTGACCGTGGTCGCTCCCGGCGCGACGTCGTCGCAGACGCCGCCGCTGGCGGTCACCGGACAGGATGCCGCGTCGACGCAGGTCGCGATCGGCATCGGCGTGAGCGTGCTGCTGCTCGGGCTGATCGTCCTGGCGATCGCGTACCACCGTCGGCGCCGCTCGGCCTGACGAACCGGGGCCGGGGGCGTTTCGCCCCCGGCCCCTTCCGCACTTCCCCCCGGTCGAAGGAGACCACCGTGATCCGTCCTGCCCCGCGGCGACTGTGGGCCGCCGCGACCGTCCTGGGCCTCGTGGGAGGAGTGCTGGCGCTCACGCCCGCGAGCCCCGCCGCGGCCCTCCCCAACCCCCTGATCGGCGACGGGTCGGTGTACTCCGCCGATCCGGCCACCCTCGTCGCCGACGACACGCTGTACGTCTACGCCGGCCGTGACGAGGCCGACGCGACGACGAACGACTTCGTCATGAACGAATGGCAGGCGTTCTCGACCACCGACGTCGAGGGCGGCTCCTGGGAGCACCACCCGTCGCTCATGCGCCCCGAGCAGGTCTTCTCCTGGGCGACGCCGGGCCGCGCCTACGCCGGTCAGGTCGTGCAGGGCGGCGACGGCCGCTACTACTGGTACGTGCCCGTGCACGAGGCCGGCAGCAGTTCGCCCGATCCGTTCGGCATCGGCGTCGCGGTCTCCGACACCCCGCTGGGCCCGTGGAAGGACTACGCCGGCGGCCCGATCGTGTCGCAGAAGATCCTGGGCAACGACGCCCACAACATCGATCCCACCGTCTACGTCACCGACGACGGCCGCGTGTGGATGTACTGGGGCAGCTTCAGCCGGCTGTTCGGTGTCGAGCTGGCATCCGACATGAAGACGATGATCGGCACCCCCACCGAATTCCGCAGCGGGGTCGACGGCTTCTTCGAGGCCGCCTGGCTGTTCGAGCGGAAGGGCACGTACTACCTCGCCTATGCGGCCAACACGGCCGGGCCCGACAGCTGGTGCACCCCCGCGGTCTACCACGCGTGCATCGCCTACTCGACCGCGCCGACCCCGATGGGACCGTGGACCTCGCAGGGCCGGGTGCTCGCGCCCGTCTCGTCGACCACCAGCCACCCCGCCATCACCGAGTACCACGGCGCCTGGTACATGGCCTATCACACGGCGGATGCCGCAGGCGGGAACCACTTCCGGCGGTCGGTGGCCGTCGACGAGGTGCAGTGGGACGACTCCGTGACCCCGGCGCGCATGAAGCCCGTGGTCACCACTCCGGCGCACGACATCAGAACGACCCCCTCGGCGAACGTCGCCCCGTGGGCCACGGTCTCGGCGTCGAACGAACCGGTGCCCGTGCAGTATTGGAAGGCGGCGCTGAACGACGGCATCGTGCGCCCGAACCCGCTCCCGCCGGACATGTGGGGCTCGTACGCGGCCGACCGACCGGCCTCCCAGTGGATCCAGTACGACTGGCCCGAACCCGTGCGCATCGACCGCTCGTCGATCCAGTTCTGGAGCGACCGCGAGCCGGGCAGTGGCGACGGCGTCTCGGCCCCGTCGTCGTGGAAGCTGCAGTACTGGGCCGACGGGCGCTGGAACGACATCGCGAACCCGAGCGGGTACCCGACCTCGACGCGCGAGCTGCACGAGGTGACGTTCACGCCCGTGACCACGACCCGGTTGCGGGCGACGCTGAACGCCGCGCCGGGCTCGGGGGCGTCGTCGAGCTACTCGGCCCTCGCGGTGGAGGAGTGGACCGCGGGTGCCGTCGCCCCGACCGGTGTGGAGCCGGCCGCCACCAGCACGCTCGTCGGAGAGGCTCCCGAGCTGCCCGACACCGTGGCGCTCGCGTACGGCGACGACCGCGTGGCCGCACCCGTGACCTGGGATGCCGTCGATCCGGCCTCCTACGCGGCGCCCGGCACCTTCACGGTCAGCGGAACGGCACAGGGATATGCCGCCGGTCGCGTGCAGGCCACCGTCACGGTGATCGGCGCGGACGCCTGGCGCACCGACCTGGCGAAGACCGGCACGCCGGTCGCCGACTTCACTGCGGCCTGGAACTCGCTCGCCTCGATCAACGACGGGACCGTCGTCTACCAGGGCGGGTCGGCGTCGCAGACGTGGGCCACCTGGGACGGCGTGCGTCCGGAGACCCGCAACGTGGGCTACACGTGGGAGAAGCCCGTCACCGTCGACGCGGTCACTGCGCACTTCTGGAGCGACGTGGCAGGAGCCTCGGGCGCGGGCGACGGTGTCGCCGTGCCGGCCTCGTGGCACATCGAGGCGCTCGTCGACGGCGTCTGGACCGAGGTCTCGGGAGCCGGTGGCTACCCGGTCGAGGCGTCGGCACCCAGCCGCGTGTCGTTCACACCCGTGACGACCACCGGCATCCGTGCCGTGCTCGACGCGCAGTCCGACGGCACCACGAACGCCGCGGTCGGCGTCTCCGAACTCGAGGTGCTCGGGGAGACGGTGGATGCCACGGCCCCCGAGGTGTCGCTCGAGACGCGCGGCCCCCAGGGCGCCGACGGATGGTTCGTCGGACCGGTGACCGCGCGTGCCGATGCGACCGACGACCGCGACGTGCGCGTCGCCCTCTCGGTGGCGGTGGACGGCGCGGCGGCCACGACGACTCCCGACGTGCGCCGCGTCGACACCGTGGTGCGTGAGGACGGCTCGCACACGGTCACCGCCCGCGCCACGGACGCCGCCGGCAACGTCTCGACCGAGGCGACGGCATCCTTCCGCATCGACGCCACCGCTCCTTCGGTCACGGCGACGCTGGACGCGGGCGCCCGATCGGTCTCGGCGACGGCCACGGATGCCGGCTCGGGCCTGGTCGGCATGGAGTACGCGCTGGACGACCCGCTCACGTGGCAGCCGTACACGGCGGCCGTCGCGGCGCCCGATCTGGAGCGGCACGTGGTGTACGTGCGTGCGACGGACGCCGCGGGGAACGTCTCGACCGCGACCGCGGTGACCGTTCCACGGTCGCCCGATGCGCCGCTGACGGGCAACATCGCGCCGTACGCGACCCCGACGGCATCGTCGGCCTCCGGCTGGGCGCCCGTCGGCGGCGTGAACGACGGCAGCGTCACGGGCACCCCGTGGGGCACCTGGCCGCGCGTCGGCGAGCAGTGGGTCCAGCTGACCTGGGATCGCCCGGTGACGGTGGACCGCGCGAGCGTGCAGTTCGCGCGCGACGCGGCCGACGAGGCCGATGCCGGTCTGATCCCTCCACGGTCGTGGGTGCTGCAGTACCGCGACGACTCGGGCGCGTGGGAGGACGTCGCGACATCCGACACGTACGGACGATCGTCGGATACCGCGAACGAGGTGCACTTCACCGCGGTCGAGACCACGGCCGTCCGCGCGGTGATGCAGTCGTGGGGCGCCGCGGAGGGTCAGGGGTCGGCCGCCATCTCGGAGTTCGAGGTGTGGGCCGCCGCAGACCAGCCGCCGGTCGACACCACGGCGCCGACGCTGGAGTTCCAGGCGGCACCCCCCGTACCCGCCTCGGGCTGGTACCGCGACGCGGTGCCGGTCGCCGCGACCGTCACCGACGACACCGATCCCTCTCCGGCGGTGCGCGTGCGCGTGGACGGTGGCGCGTGGGCTGCGCTGACCGACGACTTCCGGGTCACCGCTGACGGCACGCACCTCGTCGAGGCCGAGGCGGTCGACGCCGCGGGCAACGTGTCGTCACGCATCGCGTTGACGGTGAAGATCGACGGCGTCGCGCCGACGCTGACGACGGTCGTGACGCACGAGGCCTCGGAGCACGTGGTCGAGGTCACCGCCTCGGATGCCCTGTCGGGCGTCGGCACGGTCGAGCGTCGGGTCGACGGCACCTGGATCGCCGTGGTCGATGGTCAGGTGACGCTCGCCTCGGGCGGAGGAACGGTCCCCGTCGTGCTGCGGGCGACCGATCTCGCCGGGAACACCTCCGAAACGCAGACCGTCACGGTCGACACGGGCACGACCGGACCGGTCGACCCGACTCCGACTCCGACTCCCTCGCCGTCCCCCTCCGGGGCGAACGCGTCGATCGACGGATCCACGACGGCCGGAGTCACGGGGTCTGCGACGCTCGCACGCACCGGCACGGTGTGGCCGCTCTCCGCGCTCGCGCTCGCCGTCGTCCTGCTCTTCGTCGGCACCATCGTGGCTCGTCGCCCTCGTCGGGATCGCCGGTAGAGGGGCGGATGCGGGGGCGCTTGGCCGCGCCCCCGCATCCGCTACTTCTTCGCGTCCTGGCGCGGGATGATGATCTGCTTGACGATCAGCAGCAGCGAGGCGGTGACCGGGATCGCGACCAGGGCGCCGAGCAGTCCGAGCAGCGTGCCGCCGACGAGTGCGCCGATGACGACGAGCGATCCCGGGACCGAGATGGTCCGGCTCATCACGCGCGGCGTCAGCACATATGCCTCGACCTGCATGTACACGAGGTAGACCACGGCGAAGATCAGTCCGGCCGTCGGATTCACGATGAGCGTGAACACCGTGGCGGTGCCCCAGAACAGCACCGACCCGACGAGCGGGATGAGCGTGATCCCGAACGCGAAGGCCGCCAGCAGCGCCGCGAAGGGCTGCCCGACGAGCGTCAGCACGATGAAGGCGAACACCGCGTTGATCAGCGCCAGCACGACCATGCCCGACAGGTAGCCACCGACCGAGTCGGTGATCTGGCCCGTCATCTCGGACACCGTCTCGCGGTTGCGCGCCGGGCTGAGGCGCACGAGCGAGTTCTTCATCGACGGGAGGGATGCCAGGAAGTACAGGCTCAGCACGAGCACGATGATCGCGCCGGAGATGCCGGTGGCGATGGTCACGCCGGCCTGCAGCAGACCGCCGCCGATGGCGGTGAGGTTCGCCGGGTTCGTGAAGAACTTCTGCACCTCGTTGAAGATGTCGCCCACGCTGTCGCCGAAGTTCGACTCGATCCACAGCACGAAATCGCTGGCGCGGAGGTCCGAGACGAAGGTCGGGACGTCCTCGATGAACTGCGAGATCTGGCGCACCACCGGCGGGATCAGAAGCCACAGGGCGGCGGCGAGGATGACCGCGAGTCCGCCGAACACGATGACGATGGCCCACGCCCGCGAGATGCCGCGGCGCACCAGGCTCCGCACGAGCGGATCGAGCGCGAGCGCGATGAACAGGGCGATCGCGATGTAGATGAGGACCGTGGAGAGGTTCGACAGCGACAGTCCGAGGAGGAGCGCCGTGAGCCCGCCCAGCGTGAGGAAGAAGCCCGCGGCGTAGGGCCGCGCGATCGCCGACCACACGGGCCGGTCGCGCGAGGTGACCTCCCCGGCGTTGGCGCCTTCGGCGGAAGGATCGGGGTGCGACGATCGGCTCATGGTCACACTGTAGGGCTCGCCGCGGCGGACCGCGGGTGCGCGATAGGGTCGGGTCCGGAGGACCCATGACCGACGCCGACCCCACGACGATCCTGCAGGGCCTGCGCGGCAGCATCGACAACATCGACGCCGCGCTCATCTTCCTGCTCGCCGAGCGATTCCGCTGTACCAAGCAGGTCGGTGTGCTCAAGGCGCAGCACGGGATGCCGGCATCCGACCCCTCTCGCGAAGAGCAGCAGATCGCCCGGTTGAAGCGTCTGGCCGCCGAGGCCGATCTCGATCCGGAGTTCGCGGAGAAGTGGTTCAACTTCGTCGTCGCCGAGGTCATCCGTCACCACCGGTCCGCCGCCGGCGCCCCCGCGGAGGACTGACCGACACGCCCGGGCGTGCCCGGGGCGACGGGACCGTGCACCTTCCCGCTACGCGCCCGCGTGTGCCACGGTCGTCCCGGAAACGCAAGCCGGCGGTCGGTTTGCCAGCCGATCCATCAGCGTGAAACGGTAGAGGAGGCCCCCAGCGGGCCGCCCACCCGACCAGTCCGCGGTCGCCGGTGCCGGCTCGGGGGAGTCGCGCCGCGAGCGTACGGTCGGCGGCCAGGACCCGGATCCGACATCCGGCGTCGGAGCGTTCGCACCCCCGGTGAACGCCGAGCGGCTGCCACCCGGGCGTGACCGATGCGGCCACCCGAGGCCGCGCAGGTGCACACAGTGACCACTCCGCATGCCATCGCGGCCAGGAACCTCTTCAAGGTCTTCGGCCGCTCCCCGCAGTCCGCCGTCGAGAAGCTCCGCGCCGGTGCCCGGCGCGACCAGCTCGGCGACGCCGGAACCGCCGCCGTCATCGACGCGAGCTTCGACGTCGAACCCGGCGAGATCTTCGTCATCATGGGCCTCTCCGGCTCCGGCAAGTCCACCATCATCCGCATGCTCAACGGCCTGCACGACGCCACGGCCGGCACCGTCGAGGTGCAGGGCGACCCGCTCACCGGTGTGAGCACCGCGCGGCTGCGGAACCTGCGCCGCGAGCGCATCGCGATGGTGTTCCAGCACTTCGCCCTCCTGCCGCACCGCACGGTCGCCGCGAACGTGGCGTACCCGCTCGAGATCCGGGGCGTCGGCAAGACCGAACGCCTCGCGAAGGCGGACGAGATCCTCGCCCTGGTGGGCCTTGAGGGGTGGGGCGACAAGCTCCCCTCGGCCCTCTCCGGCGGGATGCAGCAGCGCGTCGGCATTGCCCGCGCCCTCGCCGCCGACACCGACATCCTGCTCATGGACGAGGCGTTCAGTGCGCTCGATCCGCTCATCCGCCGCGAGATGCAGGAGCAGCTGCTCGAGCTGCAGCGGACGCTGAAGAAGACGATCGTGTTCATCACGCACGACCTCAACGAGGCGATGTTCCTCGGTGACCGCATCGCGGTCATGCGCGACGGCCGTATCGTCCAGATCGGAACGCCGGAGGACATCCTCACGGACCCCGCGAACGACTACGTCGAGCAGTTCGTCCAGGACGTCGACCGCGCCCGGGTGCTCACGGCGGCGAACGTCATGGAACGTCCCCGTCCCCGCGTGGATGCCGGCGCGGGTCCGCGCACGGCCCTCCGCCAGATGCGCGACGCCTACATGTCGGCCGTGTACGTCACCGATCGCGACCGCAAGCTCCTCGGGATCGTCACCGACCGGGATGCCGTGAAGCTCGTCCGCGCGGGGGAGAGCTCGCTGCTCGGGCGTCTGAAGCCCGTGCCGCACAGCGTCCGCGAGGACGAGGTGCTCATGAACCTGTTCGTGCCCGCCGTCGAGTCGCCGCTGCCGCTGGCGGTCCTGGATGCGGAGGGACGCCTCACCGGCGTCATCCCGCGCGTCACGCTGCTCGCGGCGCTCGGCCCCGGGCCCACCGCCACCGAGGAGATCACCGTGCTCCCGCAGCCCGTGCCCTCGGCCGAGATCGACGCCGTGCTGGCGGACGCGGGTGACGCGCCGGAAGCCGTGGCATCCGGAATCGAGGGGGTGCGCTGATGGACGGGTTCCGTATTCCGGTCGGGACGTGGGTCGACGCGGGCGTGGACTGGCTCCGCGACAACCTGTCGGGCCTGTTCGACGTGATCGCCGTGGTCGTCCGCTTCCTCGTCGGGGGACTCAGCGACGTCCTGCTGGCCGCGCCGATCATCGTCGTGATCGTCGTCGCCGCCCTGCTGGCCTGGCTCGTGCGTTCGTGGAAGCTCGCGATCGGCACCGTCGTCGGGTTCGCGCTGATCCTCGCCATGGGGCAGTGGGTGACCGCGATGCAGACGCTCGCGCTCGTCGTCGTCGCGGCGGCCGTCGCCGTGGCGATCTCGGTGCCGCTGGGCATCTGGTCGGCGCGCAATCCCGCGGTCCGCGCCGTGATGAAGCCGGTCCTCGACTTCATGCAGACGATGCCGGCGTTCGTGTACCTCATCCCCGCGATCACCTTCTTCAGCATCGGCGTCGTCCCCGGCGTCGTCGCGACGGTGATCTTCGCCCTGCCCCCGGGGGTGCGCCTGACCGAACTCGGCATCCGGGGAGTGGATGCCGAGACCGTCGAGGCCGGACACGCGTTCGGTGCGACGCCCGGGCAGATCCTCCGTGGCATCCAGCTCCCGCTCGCGATGCCGACGATCATGGCCGGCGTCAACCAGGTCATCATGCTCGCGCTGTCGATGGCGGTCGTGGCGGGCATGGTCGGTGCCGACGGTCTCGGAAAGGAGGTCGTGCAGTCGATCTCGACGGTCAACCTCCCCAAGGGCGTCGAGGCGGGGCTCAGCGTGGTCATCCTCGCGGTGTACCTCGACCGCCTCACCGCAGCCCTCGGTACCCGCGCCGCGAACACGTCGTCGCTGCTGGCGGTGCTGGGCCGCCGCCGCGGTCCCGGCGCCCCCGCCTCCGGCGGCCCGGCCGCCGATGCCGCAGGCGAGGCCGAGCGCCAGGTCGCCTCCCCGCGCCGCGCCCCCATCACGACGGGCGCCTGAATCCACTGCCTCCCCCCTGCACCACGGAAATCACATACGGAACGGAAGATCACATGAAGAACACGCGACACCTCACCGCAGCACTCGCCCTCGGCGCCGTGGCGGCCCTCGGGCTCGCCGGATGCGCGAGCGGCAACCAGGCCGAGGGCGGCGCCGGCGACGGCGGCGACAAGGGCACGATCACGCTGGGCTTCCTGCCCTCGTGGACGGACGGCCTCAGCACCGCCTACCTCCTCGAGGACCAGCTCGGCAAGCTCGGCTACACCGTCAAGATGCAGACGCTGACCGAGGCGGGGCCGCTGTACGCCGGGCTCGCGCAGGGCGACGTCGACATCTACCCGTCGGCCTGGCCCGAGCTGACCCACAAGTCGTACATGGACACCTACGGCGACGCGATCGAAGACCTCGGCTCGTACTACGACAACGCCAAGCTCACGATCGCCGTGCCCAGCTACGTCGACATCGACTCGATCGACCAGCTGCAGGCGAACGCCGCCCGGTTCGACGGCAAGATCTACGGCATCGAGCCCGGGGCGGGCCTGACGAAGCAGACGCAGGAGGTCGCGATGCCCGGCTACGGCCTCGACGGCGGCTTCGAGCTGGTGACCTCGTCGACCGCGGCGATGCTCACCGAGCTCGACAACGCCATCGCGGCGCAGAAGGACATCGCGGTGACGCTCTGGCGTCCGTTCTGGGCCAACGACGCCTACGACGTGAAGGACCTCGCCGACCCGCAGGGCCTGATGGGCGACCCCGAGAAGCTCCACTTCCTCGGCACGGCCGGCTTCGCAGAGAAGTACCCGGATGCCGCTGAGCTCATCGCCGGCATCCAGCTCGACGACGCGCAGTACGGCTCGCTCGAAGACCTCGTCGTCAACGAGTACGGCGAGGGCCGTGAGGCCGAGGCCGTCGACGCGTGGCTCGAGCAGAACCCCGCCGCGTTCCCGACGCAGCGCGACTGACGCCCCATCCGCGAGCCCCCTCCGTGTCAGGCGGAGGGGGCTTTCGCGATGCCGCGTGCGGGGGTGAAGCGGGTGCGGAACCCGGGATGTCCCGCGGGCATCGCGAGCACCGAGTCGGGCGTGCGTCCGCGCAGCTGCGGGAAGCCGGCATCCGCGACGAGGTCGTCGTCGAGGGCCTCGAGCTCGGCGGTCACCAGCGGCCACGGCTCGTGGCTGTTCGCGGCCCAGATCGTGCGACCGAGGTGCCGTTCGTGGAACCCCCAGCGCGCGGTGAGGAACCGCGACAGCGGGGTGTCGACGGGGGCGGTGCCGAGGTGCGCCCGGAGGCGGGTGCCCGGATGCCGCCCGCCGTGCCGCCGCGACCGGTACTCGATGAGCGGCCCGTCGGTGCGCACCCCCGCCCGCGCCCAGCGGTACGGCAGCCCGAACAGCGCGCGCGCCGCGAGCACCGGCGCGAGGTGCTCGGCCTCGAGCGTCCGGAAGACGACCCCGCGGCGACCGGCGTCGTCCACGGCGTACGTGCGGACGTTGATCTCGGTGAAGGTGCCGACGAACGGCACCGGCGGCAGCGGGAGGAAGCGGAACTCGCTCAGCACGAACGGCACGAGCCCGACCCACGCCGCGCCGTCGTGCACGTCGGGACGCGTCCCGGCGGGGAGCAGCGGCGCGACCTCATCGGGATCGACACGCCAGTGCACGAACACGGCGCGGTTCCACCGCTGCTCGATGACGGCGCGGCCGGGGAGGGTGGGGGCGTGACGTTCCAGGGGCACGGCCCGATTCTCGCCCCGACGCCGTCGTGCGGGGGGACACTGGACACATGCCCCCGTCATCTGCTGCGGATCCCCGGCTCGTGGCATCCATTCGCGAACTCCTCGCGCAGCGGGCCGCCGGGGCGACGATCTGCCCCTCCGAGGCCGCCCGCGCCGTCGGCGGCGACGAGTGGCGCGACCTCATGCAACCGGCGCGGGACGCCGCGCGACACCTCGTCGACGCGGGGGAGGTCGAGGTCACGCAGCGCGGCGAGGTCGTCGACGTGACGACCGCGCGAGGGCCCGTGCGGATCCGCCGCGTGCGCTGATGCGGTGCGTCAGGCGGCCGGCTCCGGCGGCGTGGAAGACGGCAACTCGAGCGCGACCTTCTTCTCGAGGTTCTCGACCGCCTCGTCGCTCAACCAGATGAGGCCGTCGAGCTCCTGCCGCACGCGGCGGTAGGCGACCTGCCGCTCGTTCGGTGTCGCGGCCTGGTCGACGGCGACGCCGAGGAGCTGCTGCGCCGTCTCGAGGCGTTTGCGCTCCTCGGGCGTGAACGCCGCGGCCTTGACCCGCCGCGCGTCGCGTTCGGCGAGCTCGAACGCGACCTCGTAGTCGGTCACGGCGTCGCGGTACTCCCTCAGTCGCTCGGGAGCCGGAGTCTCGCCCACGGCCGGGCGCAGCGTGTCGGCGACCTTCTTCGCGCGCAGGAAAGCGGCGGTCAGCGGCTGCCGCCCGTCGCTCATCGCCGGGTACGAGATGAGCTTCGCCACATCGAGCTCGTAGTCGAGCCAGCGGTGCGTGACGTCGTCGTGCCGGGCTTCCACGCGCCCGAGGTCGTCGCCCGCGGCCGGCGTCGCGGCGACCGGGGCGGGGGTGGATGCCACGGCCCCGCCGCCCTGCACGCGGAGCAGTTCGAGCTGCTCGCGGTGGCGCCGGCGGGCCGTGAGCTCCCGCTGCTTCGAGATGCGGCCGACCGCGGCCATCGTCATGCCGAAGAGCGGGAAGACGAGCCACCAGTAGTTTCCGGCGAACTCCATCATGTTGTTCACGGGGACACGCTACGCGCCCGGGTCGCTCTTCCGCCCGCGCTTGGCCTGGCGCTCGGTCCACGACTTGGATGCCGCCCGCCCCATGTTCTCCATCGACCACGTCACCGCCCGCTGCGCCTGCTCGGCCCACTCCGACGCCATACGACCCCAGACGTCGGAGGTGTCATCCGCCGGGCGCTCGTCGCGGCCGTGGCGCGCCGCGCGTTCGGCCCGCTCGAACGCGTGGCGCAGGGCGCGCACGGCGTCGCGGTAGGCGAGGAAGTCGGCCGGTTCGAGGCGGGTCGACGTCGAGGACGGGCGGAGCCATTGCGCGCGCTCCTGCGCGCGGAGGAACTCGGCCGTGAGGGGGGAGCGCGAATCGCTCATCGCCGGGAAGTCGATCGCGAGGGCCGGGTCGGTCTCGTACGCCATCCAACGCTGCAGGATCGCGTCGTGCTCGGCGAACAACCGGGCCACGGGGAGCGGGGCGCTCCCGGCGCGGATGGCGGGCAGCATGCTCTTCGCCGCCCGCACCGCGGCGCGTCGGGCGCGGATCTCCGCCGAGGCGGCGCGCAACTCGCGCTGAGCCGCGGTGAGGCGGGCGCGCGCGGCGACGACCGCGTCGGACGAGGCACGGGATGCCGCCCGCTCGGCCTGCGCGCGCATCACTTCGGCATCCGCGATCTTCACCTCGGCGCGACCGCGCGTGACCGCGTGTCGCGCGTTCTGCTGGTCGAGCAGCGCGGCATCCAGCTCCAGGCGGCGAGCGGCCGCCTTGCTCATCGGTCGGTTCGCCCACGTGCGAGCGGCGCGCTCGGTGGTCGATCCTCCCGCGGGCAGCGCGCGACGCCGGGTGTTGCGCACGCCGATCCAGCCGACGGTGCCGGCTCCGGCCGCGGCGGGAGCGATCCACCACCATTCGGCCATCAGCGCGAGGAGCGGTTCCACGTCCTCATGCTACGTCGGTCGTCTGGCATCCCGCGGGGAGTTTCCCGGCCCCGCGCCGCCTCGCCCGCTCGCTTCTCCGCGATAAACGCGATTCACGCCGAGAAACGCGACGAGAGGCCGTGTCTCGCCGCGAGAAGCGTTTGTCGCGGGGAGGGGCGGGCGGCCTCAGCCGAAGATCAGCGACAGCACCGTCGCGCCGCCGCCGGTGAGGACGAGGGCGCCGATCACGACCCACGCGGTGATCTTGACGCGGCGCTGCCGGCGCGCGTCGAAGCCCGCCATGTCGTCGTCGTGATCGGTCATCGGCGACTCCTTTCGTGGGCGGGTGACCCGGAACGGCTCAGGCGACGGGCTCGGTGACCGTCGGGCCGAAGACGCCGGGAAGCGTCTCGGTCGACAGGCGGCGCAGCTCCGACACGGGGACGGTGAACACGTCCTGGATCTCCAGCGTCGCCTCGGTGCCCGGCTCGACGTCGGTCACGCCGATGCGCAGCACCGGGTAGCCGCGACCGTCGCAGAGGCCGCGGAACTTCACGTCCTCTTCGCGCGGCACGCTCACGAGCACGCGACCGGTCGACTCGCTGAACAGGGCGGCGGTGGCATCCACTCCGTCACGTTCCATGAGCTCGGTCAGCCACACGCGCGCACCGACGCCGAAGCGCATCACGCCCTCGGCGAGGGCCTGGGCGAGACCGCCCGACGAGAGGTCGTGCGCGCTGGAGACGAGCGACTGAGATCCCGCGGCCTGCAGCAGTTCGGCGAGCTTGCGCTCCTGCGCGAGGTCGACCTTCGGCGGACGACCGCCGAGGTGGTCGTGGATGGTGCCGGCCCACTGCGAGCCGTCGAGCTCGTCGGCGGTGACGCCCAGCAGGTACAGGTTCTCGCCGGCATCCTGCCATCCGCTCGGGATGCGCGCGGCGACGTCGTCGATGATGCCCAGGACACCCACCACGGGGGTCGGGTGGATCGGCTGGTCACCGGTCTGGTTGTAGAACGACACGTTGCCGCCCGTGACCGGGATGCCGAGCTCGAGGCATCCATCGGAGAGACCCTCGACGGCCTGGCTGAACTGCCACATGACCTCGGGGTTCTCGGGGCTGCCGAAGTTGAGGCAGTCGGTGACGGCGGTGGGCACCGCTCCGGTGACCGCGACGTTGCGGTACGCCTCGGCCAGGGCGAGCTTGGCGCCGTTGTACGGGTCGAGCTGGTTGTAGCGGCCGTTGCAGTCGGTCGCGATCGCGAAGCCGAGCCCGGTCTCCTCGTCGACGCGGATCATGCCGGCGTCGTCGGGGAAGCTCAGCGCCGTGTTGCCGAGCACGTAGTAGTCGTACTGGTTCGTGATCCACGAGGTGTCGGCGAGGTTGGGGCTCGCGACGAGGGTCGTGAACTGCGCGCGCAACGCGTCGTTGTCGGCGGCGCGCGGGAGCTTCGCCGCGGAGTCCTCGTTCAGCGCGTCGATCCACGTCGGGTAGGCGACGGGCCGCTCGTAGACGGGGCCGTCGACCGCGACGGTCGAGGGGTCGACGTCGACGATGCGCTCGCCGTACCAGTCGATGACGAGGCGGCCGTCGCCGGTGACCTCGCCGAGCACGCTCGTCTCGACGTCCCACTTGCCGACGACGGCGAGGAACGCGTCGAGCTTCTCGGGCGCGACGATCGCCATCATGCGCTCCTGCGACTCCGACATCAGGATCTCTTCCGGAGTCAGCGACGGGTCGCGCAGCAGCACCTTCGACAGCTCGACCTTCATGCCGCTGTCGCCGTTGGCGGCCAGCTCGCTCGTGGCGCACGAGATGCCCGCGGCCCCGAGGTCCTGAATCGCCTCGACGAGGTCGTCGCGGTACAGCTCGAGGCAGCACTCGATGAGCACCTTCTCGGCGAACGGGTCGCCCACCTGCACCGCGGGACGCTTGGTGGGTCCGCCGTCGGCGAAGGTGTCGGATGCCAGGATGCTCGCGCCGCCGATGCCGTCGCCGCCCGTGCGGGCACCGAACAGCACGACCTTGTTGCCGACGCCCGTGGCGTTGGCGAGCTTGATGTCTTCGTGGCGCATGACGCCGACCGCGAGGGCGTTGACGAGCGGGTTGCCCTGGTAGACGGCGTCGAACACCGTCTCGCCGCCGATGTTGGGCAGGCCGAGGCAGTTGCCGTAGAACGAGATGCCGCTCGTGACGCCGTGCACGACGCGCGGGGTGTCCGGGTGGTCGATGGCACCGAAGCGCAGCTGGTCCATCACCGCGACGGGGCGGGCGCCCATCGAGATGATGTCGCGGACGATGCCGCCGACGCCGGTGGCCGCACCCTGGAACGGCTCGATGTAGCTCGGGTGGTTGTGCGACTCGACCTTGAAGGTGACGGCCCAGCCGTCGCCCACGTCGACGACGCCGGCGTTCTGGCCCATGCCCACCATGAGGCGGGTCTTCATCTCGTCGCTGACCTTCTGGCCGAACTGGCGCAGGTAGATCTTGCTGGACTTGTAGGAGCAGTGCTCGCTCCACATGACCGAGTACATCGCCAGCTCGCCGCTGGTGGGGCGGCGGCCGAGGATCTCGCGGATCTTCGCGTACTCGTCGTCCTTGAGGCCGAGCGCGCCGTACGGCTGGTCCTTCTCGGGGGTCGCGATCGCGTTCTCGACGGTGTCGGCGAGAGCGGTACGGGCGGCGGGGTTCGGGGTGGTCACGCGGCTGAGCTCCAAGAATCGCAGGGGCCGGACGGGGACAGTCTAGTTGGGCGTGTCGCCGGGCGCGGCGGGGAGCGGCGGCCCCGGCTGCGGCGGGGCGCTCTCGTGCGGAGTGACCGCCGGGTGGCGTGCCGTCGTGCGGAGTCGGTGGACGACACGCCGGTGTGCGGCGGTGTGGGGGCGGCGTGTCTCGCGAGATCTCCGCTGCACGGCCCGGTCACGTTAGCGGCGCGGAGGGCGGAGTGCTCGCTGTGTCCCGTCCCTCACTCCGCGAGGTGGACGACCTCGCGGTTGCGCCAGTGGCCGATCACGCTCAGCACGACACCGACGAGCGCCCACGCGGCCAGGACGAGCCAGGGCTGTGTCGTGTCCGCCGCGGGGAAGTAGCCGAGGTCGCGGATGAGCGTCGCGGAGGCCCCCGGGACGAAGAACTGTCCGACTCCGCCCCACGGCGCCGCGAGGAACTGGACGGGCATGCTGGTCGCCGACAGCGGGTTGCCGATCAGCATCGTCGTCACGGCGCCGACCGCGATGCCGGGAGGGCCGATGAGCGCGTTGAGACCCACGATGAACGACGCGGTGCCGAGCATGGCGAGGGCGTTGCCCGCGATGAGGGGGAGCGCATCGCCGGGCAGGATGCCGAACCACGTGTGCGCGATGAGGGTGACGGCGGTTCCCGCGGCGGCCGCGTAGACGACGAGTGCCGTGATCCGTCGGGCGACCCCGGTCACGAGCAGGGAGATCAGGATGCCACCCGCGAGGCCCCCCAGGACGAGGGGGAACCCGATCGCGACGATGCCCGCGCCGTTGGGGTCGGCGTCGACGAGGGGCACGACGTCGGTGACGGTGACGGCGACGGCGGTGGGGTTCTGTCCCATCGCCGCCAGCTGAGCGGACACCTGTGCCTGCAGACCCTGTGCCACCCCGCGGAGCGCGGTCGCCACCGCGGGGCTCGCCGCCGTCGCGAGGAGGACCTCGGGCTGCTGCCCGGTGACGACGGCGCCGTAGACCTCCCGCCGCTCGATCGCGTCGATCGCGGCGTCCCGGCTGTCGGAGGTCGTGGGCGCGAACACGCCGTCGGCGTTCTTCGCGAGGCCGTCCTCGACCTGTGCGACCGCGGCCGGATCGCCGACGACGGCGAGCGGGATGTCCTTCGCGGATGCCGTGGCCACGGGCCACAGGAACGCGAGGACGATCAGCGTGACGGCGACCGCCGCGCCGACGGCGATGGCGAGGGAGCGGGCCCAGTGGGTGGGCGGATCGGTGGGCGTGGCCACGAAGACCTCCAAAAAGAATGAACGTTCTGTGTGTGACTATACAGAACGGGTACTCTGTTTGCATGCCGAGACTCACGGAAGCGTCCTCGCAGGCCCGCCGCGACGAGATCGTCGCCGCCGCGATCCGGGTGATGGAGCGCAAGGGACTCACGCGCACGGCGATCGCCGACATCTCCGCCGAGTCCGGGCTCTCGACGGGCTCGATCTACTCGCACTTCGAGAGCAAGGCGCAGATCGCGCTCTACGCCGCGAACACCGTGATCGGGGCGCGGGAGGCGAACATCGCCGCCTCCGATGCGGCGCCGCGCTCGCCGCTGGACCTCGTGGCCGGCTTCCTCCGCGGATTCGACGACGACGGAACCCCCGCCTCCGTCGTCCTGCAGATGTGGGCGGAAGCCGCGATCGACCCCGAGATGAAGCAGCTGATCACCCACATCGTGGGGCGCATCCGTCGCGCTTACGAAGAGGCCCTCGGCCCGTGGGTGGCCGAGCATCCCGGCACGGATGCCGCCGACCTGAGCCTCCACATGGTCGCGCTCGCGCAGGGGTACATCGTCCAGCGGGCGTTCGGGGTGAGAGTGACGTTCGAGGAGTACTCCGCCGGTCTGCGCGCGGTGCTCGGGGCCGAACCCACGGCGTGAGCCGGCGACGGCGGTCGCGCCGCGCGGCGGCTTCCGGTCAGGCGGTCTTCGCCACCCGCACGCGCAGGCTCTTCATCAGCGGCTGGTCGCTCTGACGGCTGTAGTCGTCGGGGCCGAGCAGCACGTTCATCTCGGGGAAGTACCCGGCGGCGCTCCCGCGCGGGGTGTCGTACTCGAGCGCGCGGAACGCCGTGATGCTCCGCACCGACCCGTCGCGCGAGGTGGCCACGATGTCGACGAGGTCGCCCTCGGCGATCCCCCGGTCGCGCATGTCCTTGCGGTTCATGAAGATGAGCTCGCGGATGTTGCGGACCCCGCGGTAGCGGTCGTCGGCCGAGTAGATCGTGGTGTTCCACTGGTCGTGCGAGCGCATGGTCTGCAGCACCAGCACGTCGGAGTCGGCGGGGATCACGTCGGGCAGCTCGGCGGTGGAGAACTCCGCCTTGCCCGAGGGCGTGCGGAAGTCGCGCTCGCGCGCGGGCTGCGGGATGCGGAAGCCCCAGTGCTGGCGGACGAGTTCGTTGAAGCCCTCGAACCCGGGCAGCACCTTCGCCATGGTGTCGCGGATGCGGTCGTAGTCGCCGACGTACCACTCCCATGGCGTCGCCGACTCGGGCATCGCGGCGCGCGCCATGCGGGCGATGATCGCCGGCTCGCTGAGCAGGTGCGGCGACGCGGGCTTGCGCGACCCGAGCGAGAGCATGACGGAGCTCATGGCATCCTCGGTCGAGATCGACTGCGGACCGGATTCCTGCTCGTCGCGTTCGGTGCGACCGAGGCACGGGAGGATCAGCGCCGCCTTGCCGTGCGTGAGGTGGCTGCGGTTGAGCTTCGTGCTCACGTGCACCGTCAGTTCGCAGCGGCTCATGCCCTCGGCCGTGAGCTTCGTGTCGGGAGCGGCCCGCACGAAGTTGCCGCCCATCCCGACGAAGACCTTGAGGTCGCCGCGGTGGAGTGCGGCGACCGTGTGCACGGTGTCGAGTCCGGGATCGCGGGGCGAGCGGATGCCGCACACCTCGTCGAGCTTCGCGAGCCACTCCTCCGTCGGCTTGTGGTTGATGCCGCACGTGCGGTTGCCCTGCACGTTGCTGTGGCCGCGCACCGGCGACGGCCCCGTGCCGAGCCGGCCGACGTTGCCGCGCAGGAGCAGCAGGTTGACGATCTCGCGCACGGTGTCGACGCCGTGCTCGTGCTGGCTGACGCCGAGGCACCAGCTGATCACGGTGCGCTCCGACGCGAGGTAGATGTCGGCCGCGGCGCGGATCTCGGTCTCGGTCAGCCCCGCCTGCGTGACGAGGGCGTCCCACGGGGTCGCCTCGACGAGCGCGCGGTACGCCTCGTAATCGTGGGTGTAGCCGTCGATGAAGGCCTGATCGAGCACCGACGGGTCGCGCTCGGCGGCCTCGAACACGACCTTCGCCATGCCGCGGATCAGCGCCAGGTCGCCGCCCGGGCGCACCTGCAGGTTGAGCGTGCTCGTCGGGTGGTCGTGGAACGTCGCCATGTCGACGATCTCGTGCGGCACGATCGTGCGCGTGGCCGCGACCTCGCGCAGCGGGTTCACGTGCACGACCTGCGCACCGCGCTCGACGGCCTCGGCGAGGCTCGTGAGCATGCGCGGGGCGTTCGACGCGGCGTTGACGCCGAGCACGAACAGGGCGTCGCAGTTCTGCCAGTCCTCGAGGTCGGCGGTGCCCTTGCCCGTGGCGAGGGATGCCGTGAGCCCCCGGCCCGAGCCCTCGTGGCACATGTTCGAGCAGTCGGGGAGGTTGTTCGTGCCGAGTTCGCGCGCGAACAGCTGGTACAGGAACGACGCCTCGTTGCTGAGGCGCCCCGAGGTGTAGAACGCCGCCTGGTCGGGGCTGTCGAGCCCGTGCAGGTGCTCGGCGATCAGCCGGAACGCATCGTTCCACGAGATGGGGACGTAGTGGTCGGTCGCGGCGTCGTACGCCATCGGTCCGACGAGGCGACCGGCATCCTCGAGGGCGAAATCGGACCACTCGGCGAGCTCGGAGACGGAGTGCTCGGCGAAGAACTCCTTGCCGACGCGCTTGTGGGTCATCTCCCACGTGACGTGCTTGATGCCGTTCTCGCAGATGTCGAGGGCGACACCCTTGTCATCGGGCCACGCGCACCCGGGGCAGTCGAAGCCGCTCTTCGGGTGGTTCATCGTGAACATCGCCTTGGTGCCGGCGATCGGCTGGCGCTGCTCGAGCAGCACCTTGCCGACCGTGAGTGCGGCACCCCATCCGGCGGCGGGGTGCTCGTACTCGCCGGTACTCGCCCAGTCGCCCGTGACGGCCGGTCCGAGCCCGCCTTGACGCGGTGCGTCTTTCATCAGCCCGAACGCGTCACCCATGTGCACCCTCCGATGGTTTCGGCGCCGAGACGGTGGCATCCCTCCGCGCGCCTTCGGTCAGCGTACGCCGGAGGTCTCGGCGATGGCGGGGGTTGTGGATGGAGCGAGGATGCGATCCGGACGTGTGTAGAGGTTCATGCTGCCGCCGCGGACGAATCCTGCGACGGTGAGTCCCGCCCGCTCGGCCAGTTCGATCGCGAGCGACGACGGTGCGGAGACGGCGGACAGGATCGGGATGCCGGCCATCACGGCCTTCTGCACGAGCTCGAAGCTCACCCGGCCCGAGACCTGCAGCGCGATTCCGCGCAGCGGCAGCCGGTCGTTGAGCAGCGCCCAGCCGACCACCTTGTCGACGGCGTTGTGCCGCCCGACGTCTTCCCGCACCACGAGCAGTTCGCCCGTCGCGACGTCGAAGAGCGCCGCGGCGTGCAGCCCACCGGTCTTCTCGAACACCTTCTGCCCCTCGCGCAGCCGGTCGGGGAAGCCGGCGAGATCGACGGCCTCGACCCGGATGCCATCCCCCGACACGTCGTAGGACGACACCTTCTCGACGGCCTCTATGGAGGCCGTGCCGCACACGCCGCACGAACTCGTGGTGTAGAAGTTGCGGGCGATGTCGGCGGAGGGGAGCGTCACGCCGGGAGCGAGCGTGAGATCGAGGACGTTGTAGGTGTTGCCGTCGGCGCCGCCGGTGCCCGGTCCTCCGCAGTGGATCGCCCGCGCGAACTGGTCTCCGCGGTGGATCACTCCCTCGGACACGAGGAACCCGGCGGCGAGCTCGACGTCGTGGCCGGGCGTGCGCATCGTCACCGACAGCGGTGACCCGGCGACCCGGATCTCGAGCGGCTCCTCGACGGCCACGGCATCCGGCCGCTGTCTGTTCACGCCGTCGAGCGTGATGCGGGTGACGCGACGCGAGGCGGTCAGGCGTCCCATCTCAGGACCGGCCGTGCAACGAGGGGGACATGGGTCGAGCGTACGCCCGGGGCGCGACATCGGGGCGGGTGGGTGCTGCGTCGTCGGGGCCGCGTCCCCGGGCGCCGCGGTGTCCGACCCGTGTGGTGGAATGGCAGGGAACGGAGACGGAGGACCGGCATGTCGGCGAGAGCGGGGCGCGCACGCCGCGCGGCACGCGGGGTCTCCGCCGCCGTGCTCGCGACCTTCGTCGCGACCCTGTCGCACACCGTCGCCGCCGGTGAGCTGCCCGCCGTCCTGAACGTCGTCCTGGCCCTCAGCCTCGCGTCGCCCCTGTGCATCGCCCTCGTCGGACGCACCGTGTCGTGGTGGCGGCTGACGGCCGCGATCGCCGCCAGCCAGCTGCTGTTCCATTCGTTGCTGGCGCTCGACCTCAGCGGGGGCATTGCCGCGGCCGGGCATCACACCGGTGCGACCGCGCTCGCCGAGGTGGCGGCATCCGGTCACTCGCACGGCCTCACGGGCACCGAATCGCCGTGGATGTGGGTCGCGCACGCGCTCGCCGCCGCCGTCACGGTGGTCGCGCTCGGCTCCGGTGAGCGGGCGCTGCGCGCGGTCGCCGGACTTCTGTCCGACACGTTCCGCGCCCTCGCGCCCGTCACGGCGCCGCGCCCCCGCGTCGCGCCGCGGATGCGTCCGGAGGCGCCGCTGCTCACGGTCCGCATGACCGTGCTGTCGGTGATGAGGCACCGGGGTCCGCCGCTCGCGGCGTAGTCCCCCTCCCTCTTCACCTCTTCGCGCTTCGGCGTGCGATCACGCCTGCGCACATCCAGAAAGCAGCCTTCATGTCCCGTTCCCTTTCGCGCGCCCTCGTGGGCGCGGCCGCCGGCCTCGCCCTCGCTCTGGGCGTGCCCCTCGCGGCATCCGCACACGTCACCGTCAACCCGAACACCGCCACGCCGGGCAGCTACGCCACGGTCAACTTCCGCGTTCCGACCGAGTCGGAGACGGCCTCGACCGTCAAGGTCGAGGTCGCCCTGCCGACCGACACACCGCTCACGGCGGTCCTCGTGCAGCCCGTTCCCGGCTGGACCGCGACCGTCGAGAAGGGCGCCCTGCCGGCGCCCGTCGAGGTCGACGGCAACACCGTCACCGACGCCCCGCTGAAGATCGTGTGGCAGGCCGACCCCGGCGTGGGCATCGGTCAGGACCAGTTCCAGATGTTCTCGGCCGTCCTCGGACCCGTGCCCGACACTGGTCACGTCGTCCTGCCCGCCGTGCAGACGTACTCCGACGGCGAGGTCGTGAACTGGTCGGCCACGCCCGACGAGGTCGCCGCCGACGACACGCTCGAGCCCGCTCCGGTGCTCTACATCAACGACACCCCGCCGACCACGGGTCACGGGGCGAGCCACGGTACCGCGACCGCCGCGCCCGCTGCCGACGACCACGACATGACCGCGGCGTCGTCCACGGACGGCTCCGCGGGCGCTGCGCTCGGGCTCAGCATCGCCGCGCTCGTGATCGCCGTCGGTGGCGCGGTGCTCGGCGCGCTGGCGTTCGCCCGTCGTTCGAAGAAGGCCTGATCGTGCGCGCGCTCACGGCGCCTCGGCGTCGAGCCGGCGTCCTCGGCCTCATCGTCGCCGCGGCCGCCGTGGGCGCCGCGTTCGGTGCAGCCCCGGCCGCGTCGGCGCACGACAGCCTCGTCTCGACCACGCCGGCGGCGGACACGACGGTCTCGACCGCCGCGGACGTCACGCTCACCTTCAGCGCCAACCTCCTCGGCGCCGACGGCGGGAACGAGGTCATCGTGGTGGGGCCCGACGCCCGGCACTACGAGACCGACTGCACCGCGCTCGCCGGCCCGACGCTCACCACCCCGGTCGAGCTCGGGAGTGCCGGCGAGTATCAGGTGACGTGGCGGGCGGTGTCGTCCGACGGCCACCCCGTCTCGGGCACGTACACGTTCTCGTACGCGCCCGCGGCGGGGGAGCCGGTCGGCACCGGCTCCGACGCGTCCCCCTGTGCGAACGTGGCGTCGCAGCAGGAGGAGGCGGCCCCGGATGCCTCGGCCCCCGCGGCCGCGCCGTCGGGCCTGGTCATCGGCCTGTCGGTCGGCGGCGTCGCGGTCATCGTCGTGGGCGTCGTCGTGGTGCTGCTCGTCCGGCCTCGCCGGAAAGGCGAGTCGGACTCCGAGTGACACGGGCGGGGAGGGGCTGCGGCTCCTCCCCGTTTCCGTCGGGACGTGGCATCCGGTGTGCACGACTCCGGCGCGGGGTGGTCGGTGTCGGTGTGTCGAGTTGTGCGCGGCTCCGCCCGTCCCGGGCGCGGAGGGTCAGCGCGTCGGCGAATCCAGGGTGCAGAGGTAGCGCTGGGTCATGCGGCGCTGGATCGCGCGGTTCACCGGCCACGCGAGGCGCGTGAACCAACGGCCCGGGCGCGAGAACGCCGTGATCCTGAAGGTCACCTCGCCCGAGGGCGCCAGCGTCAGCTCGAAGCGTTCCTCGCCGCTCTCGGGGTGCCCGGGCAGCGATCCGTAGGCGAATCCGGCGTGCTCCTCGTCGCGCTCCGCCCACACGACCAGGCACGGGATGCCGAACGGCCCGAGCCGCATGTCGATGCGGGTCCCCACGCGCAGGGGCGTCTCGGACAGGCGCACGGTCGCGCCCGCCCGCCGTTGCACGTTCCCGCACAGCAGCGCGTCGGCGGCCTGCTCGAACGCGACCCGCCCGCGCCCGATCACGCGTTCCGCGCGGACGTGGTGATACCCCGGCGGCAGCCGCCCCGCCGTCGCCCCGATCTCGGGGTAGGTCAGGTCGCTCATGCCGCACACGGTACTCGCGCTGCGGTCGGGTCGGGGAGGACCGACGCCGCCGTGGCATCCTTGGCCCGTCCCGGACCCCTCGCTCGCGACGGCGACACGACCGGACCGGATGCCGAGACCCGACGCCTACGCTGAGGGGATGCCCCCGTCCGTGATCGCGGTGTCCGCGCACTTGGCCGCGATCCTGTCGGTCGTGGAGCCCTTCGCGCCGGAGGTCCGTCCGCTCGATCGGGCTCGTGGCCGGGTGTTGCGGCATCCCGTGCACGCCGCGGTCGACGTGCCCGGCTTCGACAACTCCGCCATGGACGGCTTCGCCGTGCGGGTCGACGACGTCGCGACCGTCCCCGCGACGCTGCGGGTCGTCGCCGATCTCCCGGCCGGAACATCGCGGGATCCCGCGCTGCGGCCCGGGGAGGCCGCCCGGATCATGACCGGAGCGCCGGTCCCCACGGATGCCACGGCGGTCGTTCCGTTCGAGGACACCCGCGACGGACTCGACGGGTCGCTGTCCGGGACCGACGTGGTCGTCGTCCCCCGCGGGCCCGGGGCGCACATCCGCCGCCGGGGGTCGGACACGCCGGCGGGTGAGCTCGTCGTCCCCGCCGGAGTGCGGCTGAGCGCGGCGCGCATCGCCGCGATCGCGGCATCCGGGGTCGCCTCCGTCGTGGTCGCCCGGGCGCCGAAGGTGGCGGTGATCTCGACGGGGTCCGAACTCGTCGCGCCCGGGGTGCCGCTGCGGCACGGGCAGATCCCCGAGTCGAACAGCTTCCTGCTCGCCGGGCTCGCCGAGGAGGCGGGCGCCGAGGTCGTGCTCCGCGCGAGCGTCGGCGACGAAGGCGACGGGCCGCGCGCGTCGATCGCCGAGGCGGAGCGGCTCGGTGCCGACGTCGTCGTCTTCTCCGGCGGTGTGAGCGCGGGCGCGTACGAGGTCGTGAAGAACAGCCTCGGCGACCTGCTGTCGTTCGTGCAGGTGGCGATGCAGCCCGCCCGGCCACAGGGCTTCGGGCGTACGCCCTCCGGCACGCTGGTGTTCGGCCTGCCCGGTAATCCGGTCAGCGCGGCGGTCTCGTTCGAGGTGTTCGTGCGCCCGGCGCTGCGGGCGCTGGAGGGCGCCCCGGATGACGATCGCACGGTCGTCCGCGTGCCGCTGGCCGAGGGATGGCGCGTGCGAGCCGACCGCCTGCAGTACGTCCCCGTGCGGCTCGACCGGACGGATCCCGCCGCCTGGCGCGCCGTCCCGCCCGCGCCCGGAACCCGCGGCTCCACCCGCGGCCTCGGCGACGCGGACGGCTACGCCGTGATCCCGCCGGGCGAGCGCGACCTCGACCCCGGCGACCTCGTCGAGGTGAGGCTCGCGTGAGTCTCGACGCGATCCTGCTCGCGGGAGGCCGCGCCGCCCGCGTCGGCGGGGCGTCCAAGCCGCTGTTCCGCCTCGCCGGGGAGACGCTCCTCGGGCGTGCGTTCGAGGCCGCGCGCGGCGCGGGGGTGGCGCGGATCGTCGTGGCCGCCCCGATCCTCGACCCCGGGCTCGACGTGACCTGGGTGCGCGAGGAGCCGCCGTTCGGCGGACCCGTCGCCGCGACCGTCGCCGCGCTCGCCGCGGTCGACGCCGACGAGGTGCTGCTTCTCGCGTGCGATCTCGTCGACCCGGCGGCCGCCGTCGACGCGCTGCCGCCGATCCCCGCCGACGCAGACGGGGTGTGCCTCGCCGAAAGCGGCCGGCCCCAGTGGCTCACCGGCCGCTACCGGACTGCGGCGCTGCGGGAGGTGGCATCCACGATTCCGGACGGAGGGCGGGATGCCGCGATGCGGACGCTGCTCGGGGCCTTGAGGGTCGCGTTCGTCGACGCGCCCGCGGCACTGTCGCGTGACATCGACACGTGGGACGATCTGACGGCGGCCGGAGGCTCGGCCGCGAGCAGCCCCGAGGAGGAGCCGTGACCGAGACCCGCACCCTGCCGCCCGAAGCGTTGAACGCGTGGAGTGCGGCGCTGGCCGAACGGTTCGGCCTCGCCGAGGGCGATGTGCCCATCGCGCTCATCCTGGACCTCGCGCGCGACGTCGCGAACGGTGTGGCCCGGCCCGCCGCTCCGCTCAGCGCCTTCGTCGCCGGGCTCGTCGCGGGGCGTGCCGGAGGGACGCCCGCCGACACCGAGGCCGCGGTCGCCGCGGTCGTGGAGCTCGCGAAGGGGTGGAACGCGGGCTGAACGTCCGGCGCTGTCATCCGGCGCCGATCACGTCGACCGCCATTCCGCCCGAAGCAGCCGTCAGGCGCGCATCGTTCGTCCAGAACGCCGTGCATCCTGCGCGCCGGGCGACGGCGAGGTGCAGCGCGTCCGCCGTCCGCAGCCCGCGGTGCCGCGCCCGGAGCCTCGCGGCGTCGAGATAGTCGTCATCGTGGATGCGGAGGAGCTCGAAGCGATCGAGGGCGCTCCACATGTCCGACTGCGACAGCGCATCCCTCTCTCGCATCGGGCCGACGAGGGCCTCGAGCATCACCAGCGGACTCGTCGCGAGCGGCTGGTCCGTGCCCGCGAGGGCGTCGCGGGCACGGTTGCCGACGCTGTCGTCGCGTTCGACGGCGTAGATCACGAGACAGCTGTCGACGTAGATCACGCCCTGTTCTCGGCGATGAGCGCCTCGATCTCGTCGACCGGCCGCGCTCGCTGGGGTGTCAGCGGGTTCTCCTCCAGCCACCGCGCGAACGCGTTCGTCGCCCGCGAAGGCGCGTCGTCGATGCGCACGATCCGGGCGACGGGGGTTCCGCGCCGCGCGATCGTGACTTCGATCCCGGACTCGGCATCGGCGATGAGCTGTGAGAGGCGGTTTCGTGCCTCCAGGACGTTGTACATCATGCGGGCAACCTAGCCAGATTCCTGGCTAGGACGGAGGTTCAGGTGGATGCTTTCACCCGCACCCGCCGGAACTTCACGGCCCGACGTACTCGCCGCGGGGGCGCAATCGCATCGCGGGCTCGGCGTACTCGGCGGCGATGTGCGCGATCCACCCGGCCGTCCGGCCCACGACGAACACGGTGGCGGGGGCGTCCTCGGGCAGCCGCGCCGCCGAGGCGAGGGCGGCCAGCGCGAGGTCGACGTTCGGCGCGAGGCGTGCGCGGTCAGCGACGGCCGTGCGGAGTCGGCGCACGGCATCCATGGTCCCCTCCCCGTCCGGCAGGTCGGTGAGGAGTGGGAACAGGGCGTCCGCGCGATCGTCGACGCCACGGTAGAGCGGGTGACCGAAGCCCGGAATGCCGCTGCCGTCCTGCAGCGCCTCGGCCAGTGCCCGCTCGGGTTCCATGCCCCGGCGCACCCGGGTGAGCAGGCGCGCCGTGCGGGTGGCCGCGGAGATGTGCAGCGGGGAGTCGGCCGCCCCGAGCGCGGCGCTGACGGCGGCGTACGCGTCGGCGCGGGCGGATGCCGCGGCTCGGGCCGCGAACGTCGACACCGCCAGATCGTGGTCGATGAGCAGCACGAGCGCGGCGTTGACGGCCGTGACCACGGCGTCCGTCGGAGCGGGTGTCCAGGCGCCGACGAGCGCGCGGGCGAGATCGGTGCGGGGGTGGCCGCCCAGGGCGACGGGGAGTCCGGTGAGCAGCGTCCAGCCGATGCGGTGGGCGGTCTCCGCGGTCGCATCTCGGCGGAGCGGATCGTCGGCGGCGAACCCCGTCAGCGCCGCGCGCAGACGGTCCATCGCCCCGGCGTGGAGCGGGAGCGCCTGCACCATCGCCCGGGCGCTGCCGATCGCGGTGTCGGGGGCGTCGACGCGCGCGTCGTCCCACAGCCACGCGACGACCTCGGCGAACGGCCGGTCGATCAGGTCGCGCGCACGCCGCCCCCGGTAGAGCAGCTCGTCGTCCTCGATGTCGGCGATGTCGGTGCGGATGACGCCCAGCGGCATCCCGGTCGTCGGATGTGCCGGCGGGGCGGCCGTGCGGCGACGCGCGGCGGCGAACGCCTCGACCTCGAGCGCGTCGAACGTCGACCCGCTCGCGTCGCGGGTGCGCGCGAGCAGTCCCCGCGAGACGTAGGCGTACAGGGTCGCGGGCTTCACGCCGAGGCGCGCGGCGGCTTGGACGGCGGTGAGGCGGGGGAGGGAGGCAGGCACATTGATCCGATCAACGTTGACGGTGTGATCGTCATGTTCGCACACTGAGCCCATGAGCGAGCTGATCGATGTCCCCCGTGGCCTGACCGGGGTCGTCGCGGCCGAAACCGCCATCGGCGACGTCGACGGCGAGGCCGGGATGTACCACTACCGCGGAATCCCCGCGGTCGACCTCGCGCGCGACCGCACGTTCGAAGACGTCTGGCAGCTGCTGGTCGTCGGGGAGCTTCCGGATGCCACCACCCCGGCCTCCTTCCTCGACCGCGTCGCGGCGGCCACCGCGCACCCCGCGGTCGACGGGGTCGTCGAGGCCGTCGTGGCCCGCACCGACGATCCGCTCACCGCGCTGCGCGCGGCGTGGCCGCTGCTGGCATCCGCTCGGGGCACCCGTCCGCTGTACGACCTCGACGAGGACGCGCGCCTCGACGACGCGATCGCCTTCGCGGCGGCCGCACCGCGCGTGATCGCCGCCGTCGCCCGCGGCGAGGATCCCGGGCCGACGGGGCCGGTCGTGTCCGGCTACCTCGCCGCGCTCACCGGCATCCGTCCCGATCCCGCGCACGAACGGGCGCTCACGGCGTACCTCGTCGCCGCGATGGACCACGGCTTCAACGCCTCGACGTTCACCGCGCGGGTCATCGCCTCGACCGGTGCCGACATGGCCGCGTGCCTCACCGGCGCGCTCGGCGCCCTGTCCGGACCGCTGCACGGCGGAGCGCCCGCGCGGGCGCTGGAGAGCCTCGATCGCGCGGGCGACGATCCCGAGGCGTGGATCCGCGGGGAGCTCGCCGCCGGCCGTCGGCTGATGGGTTTCGGTCACGCGGTGTACCGCACGACCGACCCGCGGTCCGCGCTGCTGCGTGAGGTCGCGGAGGGCTTCGGCGGCGCGCGGGTCGCGCAAGCACTGGCGTTCCAGGGCATGGCCGAACGGCTCCTCGCCCAGCACAAGCCGGACCGGCCGCTGCACGCCAACGTGGAGTTCTACGCCGCCGTCGTGATGGAGGAGTGCGGCATCCCGCCCGAGATGTTCACGCCCACCTTCGCCCTGGCCCGCACCGTGGGCTGGACCGCGCACGTGCTCGAGCAGGCCCGCGACCCCAAGATCATCCGGCCGTCCGCGCGGTACGTCGGGCGCCGGCTCGCGTGACACCCCCACGCCCCTGCCGAGCGCCGCGCGGAGCCCGAGTGTCCAAGACACGCCGCATTGACGAGGCGCGATACGGCGTGTCTTGGACACTCGATCGGCGAGGCGCGAGGCGGGAGGCGCGGGCGCGGCCGGCCGCGACGTCAGTTCAGGAAGAGCGCTCCGCCGAGCAGACCGATCGAGATCGACAGCAGGAACGCCGCGACGCCCGAGATGAAGCCGGCGGCGGCCAGTTCACGCGCCATGCGCGCGTTCAGACTCAGGATGCCGAGCACGAACGACACCAGCGCCAGGACCCAGATGCCCAGCTGGATCCAGAGGAACTGGTCGAGTTCGGCCACGGCGCTGACCGACACCAGGAAGATGTGCCAGCCGACCACGATCACGCCCGTGACGATCGCGATGATCGACACGGCGCGCAGGTCGCCGCGGGGTGTGGGAGGGGCGGGAGGCTGTTCGCGCGGCGGCACGTGCACCCCCGGCTCGAGGGAGTCGGGGAGTTCGTCGTCGGCCGGCATGGGTCGATCCTCGCAGGTTCGCGGGGCAGGGGCCACGATGTCGGGCGCCCCGCGTAGCCTGCGGGGATGAGAACGATCGGCGTCGACCTGGCCGCCGGGGTGCCCGGCACCGCCCTCGCCGAGATCGTCTGGTCGGGCGGCGGCGCGCGCCTCGCGCGGCTCGAGGTGGGCGTCGACGACGCCACGATCGTGGCATCCCTCGGCGACGACGGCTGGCTGGGGCTGGACTGTCCGCTCGGCTGGCCCGACGCGTTCGTCGACTTCGTGCGCGCGCACCACGCCGCCGCCGAGCCCGAGCTCGGTCCCGTCGACGGGGGCGCCGACTGGCGCCGCGGCCTGGTCTACCGGCGCACCGACGTCGTGGTGCGCGAACGGATCGGACGCTGGCCGCTGAGCGTCTCGACCGACCGCCTCGGCGTGACGGCGCTGCGCGGCGCGGGACTGCTGCGCCGACTCGCGGTCGGCGGCTTCCCCGTCGACCGTGCGGGGGAGGGGCGCCTGTTCGAGGTGTACCCCGGCGGCGCGCTCCGGATCTGGGGTTTCGACACGGCGAAGTATCGGGTGGATGCCACCCGCCGGGCGGTTCTGCTCGCCGCGCTCCAGCGGCGCGCGCCGTGGTTCGACGTCGGTGCGTTCGCGGCGGTCGCCGTGGCATCCGCCGATGCGTTCGACGCGATGATCGCCGCACTGGCGACCCGGGCGGCGGCCCTCGGTCGCGTTTCCCGGCCGGCGGCGGAGGATCTCGAGATCGCACGCCGCGAGGGCTGGGTGGCGCTTCCCGAGGGTGAGTTCGAGGAGCTCGCGCGGCCCTGACCCCGCGCGAGGGCCGGGCCGCGCGGCATCCCGTGTCAGAGGGCGGTGTAGCCGCCGTCGACGAGGTGGTAGCTGCCGGTGACGAAGCTCGCGGCGTCGCTGGCGAGGAAGGCGATGAGGTGCGCGACCTCGTCGGGCTTGCCGAGGCGGCCGATCGGGTGCTTGCCGACCAGGAACTCCTTGACGTCGTCGCCGACGGCGTCGAGAAGCGGGGTGTCGATGAAGCCGGGGCCGACGGAGTTCACGCGGACGCCCTGCGCCGAGTACTCCAGCGCGGCGGTCTTCGTCATGCCGACGACGGCGTGCTTCGCGGCGACGTACGCCGGCGACGTGGCGAAGCCGACGCTGCCGAGGATCGAGGCGATGTTGACGACCGAACCGCCGCCGTTCGCGAGGATCGAGGGGATCTGCGCCTTCATGTTGCGGAACACCGCGTTCAGGTTGATCGCGATGACCTTGTCCCAGGCCTCGTCGGTGTACTCCGCGGTGGGGGCGGCCGCGCCGCCGATTCCGGCGTTGTTGACGCCGATGCGCAGGGGCGCGAGGGTGTTCGCGAGCTCGACCGACGACGCGATCCAGGCGCTGTCGGTGGCGTCGCCGACCGAGGCCTCGGCCGTGCCGCCGGCCGCGCGGATCTCTTCGACGACCGTGTGCGCGTTGTCGGCGTTGAGGTCGTTCACGACCACGGCGGCGCCGTTGTGAGCCAGGAGGAGCGCGGTCGAACGGCCGATTCCGCTGCCCGCTCCCGTCACGATCGCCGAACGGTTCGCTACGTCGTACTGGGCCATGGGTGGCCTTCTTCCCGGGCGGGCGCGGTGCCGGGAGATCTTCTCGGACGGTCCGTCCTTGTGCTTCGAGCCTACGCCCGTGCGCGGGTGATGGATGCGCGTGAATGGATATTGGGCGGGGTTCAACAATGCCCCTCGCCGCCGCGCGTGTGGCGCAATCTCGGCGATTCGCCCCGGCTCCGTGACATGCGGACGTCGGCGGCTGAGGTTGCGCGAATCGCCGAGGTTGCGCGGGTGGGGCGGTCGTGTCGCGGTGGACCACGCGACCCTTGCCTCCACCCAAAGCCCCTGCTAACGTGCAACCAAATGGTTGAACGAATTATCCCCACCGATGCCGACGTCGACCGCGTGTTCCACGCGCTGGCCGATGCGACGCGACGCGATATCGTCCGGCGCACGCTCGTCGCCGAGCAGTCGGTGTCGGCGCTCGCCGAGGGATACGCGATGTCGTTCGCGGCGGTCTCGAAGCACATCGGCGTGCTCGTCGAGGCCGGGCTCGTCCGCAAGCGCGCCGAGGGGAGGGAGCGTCTCGTGAGCGCCGAACCCGAGGCCATCGCCCGCGTGCAGCGGCTCCTCCGCTCGTACGAAGACCTCTGGCGGGGACGCATCGACCGCCTCGACGCCCTCCTCGCCGAAGACCCGGATGCCACGGCATCCCGCCCGCTGCACTGAGAAACGAAGGAGTCCCTCATGCCCGTCACCTCCGTCGACACCGACGCCGAAGCGCTCACCCTGACCCTGGTCGCCGAGTTCCCGGTCGGACCTGAGCGGCTGTGGGCGGTGTTCAGCGATCCGCGCCAGCTCGAGCGGGTGTGGGGCCCTCCCGGCTGGCCGTCGACCTTCGACGCGTTCGACTTCACGCCCGGCGGGCGGGCGACGTACCGCATGACCTCACCGACCGGCGAGACCGCGAACGGCACGTGGGAGTTCGTCTCGATCGACCCGCCGCGCGGGTACGAGGTCGTCGACTCCTTCGCCGACGAGAACGGCGAGCCGCTCGAGACGATGCCCGCGATGCGCATGGCGTTGACGTTCGAGGCGACGCCAGAGGGCTCCCGACTCACGAGCGTGTCGCGCTTCGCGTCGGCCGAGGCGCTCGAGCAGGTCGTGGCGATGGGTGTCGTCGAGGGCTCGACCCTCGCGATGAACCAGCTCGACGTCGTGCTGCAGGACCTCCGCGCCTACGCGCAGGGCAAGGGCACGCAACTCGAGGTGTTGAGCGATCAGCACGTGCGCATCACTCGGCTCATCGACGGCCCGCGCGACCTGGTGTGGCGCGCCCACACCGACCCCGAACTGATGAAGCGCTGGCTGCTCGGCCCCGACGGGTGGCGCATGACGGTGTGCGAGATCGGCGACACCGTCGGCGCGGCCTACCGCACCGCGTGGGCGCCCGACCCCGGCACCGAGGGCGAGGCGTTCGGCTTCGACGGAGAGGTGCTGTACATCGAGGCACCGCACCGCGTCGTGCAGACGGAGCACATGACCGGCACCGACTTCCCCTCCACGACGAACGACCTCTCGCTCTACGAGGAGGACGGCGTGACGCTCCTGACGCTGCTCATCGAGTACCCGGATGCCGCCACCCGCGACATGGTCCTCGCCGCGGGCATGGTCGACGGCATGGAGACGAGCTACGCCCGGCTCGAGCGCGAGCTCGTGGGCTGAGCGCGCCGTCGAGAAGGAGAACGGGATGCCGCGACCGTTCCGCCGCGGCATCCCGTTCCGCGATCAGGCCGCGATGTACCCGTTCGGGTTCAGCACGTACTTGCGCGGGGCGCCCTTGTCGAAGTCGGCGTAGCCCTGCGGGGCGTCGTCGAGGCTGATGGGCGTGGCGTTCACCGCCTTCGCGATCTGCACCTTGTCGTGGAGGATCGCCATCATCAGCTGCCGGTTGTACTTCATCACGGGGCACTGCCCCGTGGTGAACGACAGCGACTTGGCCCAGCCGAGACCGAGGCGCAGCGACAGCGAACCGACCTTCGCCGCCTCGTCGACGCCGCCTGGGTCGCCGGTCACGTACAGACCCGGGATGCCGAGGGCGCCACCCGCCGCGGTGATGTCGAACAGCGAGTTGAGCACGGTCGCCGGCGCTTCGTGCGACGAGTCGGAGCCGTGCCCGCGTGCCTCGAAGCCGACCGCGTCCACTGCGGCATCCACTTCGGGCGTGCCCAGGATCTGCTCGATCTGGTCGCGGGGGTCGCCCTTCGACACGTCGACGCTCTCGAAGCCCAGCGACCGCACCTGCGCGAGCCGCTCGGCGTTGAGGTCGCCGACGAGCACCGCCGCGGCTCCGAGCAGTTGCGCCCCGACCGCCGCGGCGATGCCGACCGGGCCCGCGCCGGCGATGTAGACGGTCGATCCCGGACGCACGCCCGCGGTGTACGCGCCATGGAACCCGGTGGGGAAGATGTCGGACAGCATCGTCAGGTCCAGGATCTTCTCCAGCGCCTGGTCACGATCGGGGAAGACCAGCAGGTTCCAATCGGCGTACGGCACGAGCACGTACTCGGCCTGCCCGCCGACCCAGCCGCCCATGTCGACGTAGCCGTAGGCGCTTCCGGGGCGGTCGGGGTTCACGTTCAGGCAGATGCCGGTCTTGCCCTCCTTGCAGTTCCGGCAGCGGCCGCAGGCGATGTTGAACGGGACCGATACGATGTCGCCGACCTTGACGAACTCGACGTCGGGTCCGACCTCGATCACCTCGCCGGTGATCTCGTGTCCGAGCACGAGCCCCGCGGGTGCGGTCGTACGACCGCGGACCATGTGCTGGTCCGACCCGCAGATGTTGGTGGAGACGGTGCGCAGGATCGCACCGTGGGGGACCTTTCGGCCGACGTTCGCGGGGTTCACTCCCGGGCCGTCCTTGAGCTCGAACTCCGGGTAAGGGGTGTCGATGACCTCCACCACGCCGGGTTCTTTATAGGCGACTGCCTTGTTGCCGGACATCCTCGTCCTCTCCGGCTGAGCGCTCGCCCAGCCTGGTCGTGTCCTGCGGGCGGGGGCCCGCAGACTCGTCCGGTCGCGGCGTGCAATTTCGCATCACGACACCGTGAGCGGATGCTTCAGCCAAACCCGCGGCCCACGGCGGCGTCAATGCGTGTCACCTGTGAGTGTTCAGTTGAGAAGTGTTCTCGTCAGGCCGACGCCGGAGCCGCCCGCCGCACCAGCTCGCGGATCTTCTGCTCCACCTCGGAGGTGACCTCGACCACGGCGTACGACACCGACCACATCGGGCCGTCGTCGAGCTGCGCGGAGTCGTCGAAGCTCACCGTGCCGTACCGCGTCTTGAACTTCGAGGCCGGCTGGTAGAACACCACGACCTTGCCGTCCTTCGCGTAGGCCGGGAAGCCGTAGTAGGTCTTCGGGGTGAGGTGGGATGCCTCTTCCAGAACGATCACGTGGAGGCGCTCCGCGACCGCGCGGTCGACGCCCTCGAGCTTGTCGATCGCCTCGAGGCAGGCCTCGTTCTCCTTCTCGAGTTTCGCCGCGCCCTTCAGGCCTTTCATGGCCTTGAGCTCCTCGGCACGCTGCTTCATCGCCGCGCGTTCTTCGTCGCTGAATCCTGCCGCCATGGCATCCGTCCTTCCGTCGGTCTGCCCGCAGACTAGCGCCGCGCGCCGCGTGCGCTCAGCGATTCGCGCAACCTCAGCCCGCGGGGTCGGGATGCGGCTGAGTGTGCGCGGATCGCTGAGGTCATGCCGGTGCGGCCGGGCGGCTCAGGCCTGCCGCAGCCCCTCTTCGAGCGCGACCCACGCGAGCATCGCGCACTTCACGCGCGCGGTGTACTTCGAGACGCCGGAGAGCGCGGCGGCATCGCCGAACGTCTCCTCGTCGAGGGGGATCTGCCCGCGCGAGCGCAGGGCCTCGCGGAACTTCGCGATCAGCGCTTCGGCGTCGGAGGTCGGCATCCCGTCGTCTCCGCCGTCTTCCTTCAGGAGGGCGACGAGCATCGACGCGGAGGCCTGCGAGATCGAGCAGCCCGCGCCTTCCCAGCTGACGGATGCCACGCGGTCGCCGTCGACGTCCACCCGCAGCGTGATCTCGTCGCCGCAGATCGGATTGCGCTGATGCACGGTGGCGCTGTGCGCGCCAGGGTCTGCCAGACCGAAACCGCGACGGTTCTTCGAGTGGTCGAGGATCAGGTCCTGGTAGAGGGATTCGAGACCGCTCATGCGCTCACCCCGAAGAAGCCGCGGACGCCGGACACGGCATCCAGGAACGTGTCGACCTCTTCGGCCGTGGTGTGGACCGCAGCGCTCGCGCGCACCGACGCGGTCAGGCCGAACCGGCGGTGCAGCGGCTGCGCGCAGTGGTGTCCCACGCGGACGGCGACGCCGCGGCTGTCGAGGAACTGCCCCACGTCGTGCGCGTGGACCCCCTCGACGTCGAAGGCCTGCAGGGCGACGCGCTCGGCGGCATCCGTGTCTCCGAGGAGACGGATGCCGTCGATCGAACGCAGGCCCTCGCGGAGGCGCTTCTCGAGGGCGGCCTCGTGCGCGTGCGCGGCGTCGCGGTCGAGCACGCCGAACCAGCGCACGGCGGCGGCGAGTCCGATCGCCTGCGACACCGGCTGCGTCCCCGCCTCGAACCGCTGCGGCGGCGGGAGGAACTCGGCCTTCTCCAGTGTCACGGTGGTGATCATCGAACCGCCCGTCGTGAACGGCGGGAGGGAGTCGAGCACCTCGTCGCGGCCCCACAGCCCGCCGATCGCGTAGGGACCGAAGATCTTGTGGCCGGAGAAGACGGCCAGATCGACGCCGGATGCCGGCAGGTCCAGCACGAGGTGGGGCGCCGACTGGCACGCGTCGAGCACGGTCAGCGCGCCGACTCCCTTCGCGAGGGCGACGAGCTCGGCGACCGGGTTCACGATGCCGAGGACGTTCGAGACGTGAGGGAAGGCGACGACCTTCGTACGGGCGCCGATGAGGCTTTCCGCCGCTGCCATGTCGAGCGTGCCGTCGTCGTGCACCGGGATGGGGCGGAGGCGCGCGCCGGTGCGGGCGGCGAGCTCCTGCCAGGGGATGAGGTTCGCGTGGTGCTCGGCCTCGGTGACCACGATCTCGTCGCCCTCGCGGAGGCGCCCCGCGTACCCGAGGGAACCGGCCACGAGGTTGAGCCCCGCGGTCGCGCCCGAGGTCCACACGAGCTGCTCGGGCGTGCCGCCGACGAACTCCGCGACGGCGGCACGGGCATCTTCGAACAGTTCCGTCGCTTCGGCGGCGAGCGTGTGCGCGCCCCGGTGCACCGCGGAGTTCGCGGTCTCGAGGAAGTGACGCTCGGCATCCAGGACCGCGCGGGGCTTCTGGCTCGTCGCGCCGGAGTCGAGGTAGACGAGGGGCCGACCGTCGATCTCGGTACCGAGGATCGGGAAGTCGGCGCGCACGGCGGCCACGTCGAAGGGGAGGGTCACGGTTCTAGGCTACGCGGCGGCGGCGGCGGCGGGTGGGTGGGGGCTGGGGCGTGGGCGGCGGCCCTGGCGTCGGCGGGGGCGCGGGGCGGGGCGAGCCGCGAGACTGCACGCTGCTGCCGAAACCGGCGCAGGCTGCAGTGGAGATGTCGGGCGGATGCAGTCTCGCGATGCCGGGGGCCGGTCCCGCCGCCGCGGCACCGTGAGGAACCGGCCCGGGCCCGCACGGGAAACGTCAGCGGTGCGGAAGCGGCCCTGTGCCCGGCGTAGACCGGATGCCATGACCCTCACCGCTCTCCTCCCCACCCTGCGCGCGAGCATCCCGGCGCCGTTCGACGCGGCCGCGTGGCCCGCAGGTTCCGCCCCGACACTCGACGACGTCACCGTCCGCGCCATGTCCGTCGCCCGGTACGCCGACCTCTGCGGCACGCCGTGCGTGTGCACGGGCCCGGCGGTGATCCCGGCGTCGGGAGGGGTGGCATCCACGGTCCTGTCGACGACCGTCGTGGTGGCGACCGTCGTGGATGCCGGGCCCGGAACGCTCCGGCTCGATGCTTGTGCCGCGAGGCTCGACGCGGTGTGGCGGGAGGCGCGCCTGCTCGGGCGGGTGTCGCACGCGTACGACGAACGGTTTGCCGTCGTCGATGCGGCGGGGCGTCCGGTCGGGAGCGTCACGCTCCCGGGCGACCTGCGCATCGGGGACCGCGTCGCGTTCCCGTGCCCCGGATGCCACACGGTCGGCGAGGTCCGCTGATGCTCCTCCACTCGATCGTGTACGCCTGCCGCTGCGCCCGCGTGCAGGCGGAGTTCGAGGCCGCGGAGGCGGAGGATCCCGACCCGTGCGTCGTCTCCGACCGTTGACTTCGGGCTTGTGTACGCCGGGATCGTGGTTTTGCGTGCGTTTGTGCCAAGTCAGCGGGGAGCGGCCGCGGCGGGGGGCCCCGCGTGCCGCGTGTGGTCGCTGACTTCGGGCTTGTGTACGTCGGGCCCTTGGTCTTGCGCGCGTTTGTGCCAAGTCAGCGGGGGAGGGGGAGGGACCGCCGCCGCGGACCGCCCCGCGGCTACAGCACCAGCCGGTACCCCATGCCCTGCTCGGTCAGCAGGTGCGCGGGCGCGGAGGGCTCGGCCTCGAGCTTCTTCCGCAGTTGCGACATGTACAGGCGGAGGTACCCGCTGTCGGCGACCTGCTCGCTGGCCCAGATCTCCTTCAGCAGCGTCTGCCGCGTCACCAGCGAGCCGGGGTTGCGGGCGAGGAACTCCAGCATCCGCCACTCCGTCGGGGTGAGGTGCACGCGGGTGCCGGCGCGGGTGACGGCCTTCGCGGCGAGGTCGACCTCGACGTCGGCGAATCGCACCACCGACTCACCGCTCGACGGCACCGACCGCCGCGCGTGCACGCGCAGCCGCGCGAGCAGCTCGTCGATCTGGAACGGCTTGGTGACGTAGTCGTCGGCGCCGGCATCCAGGGCTTCGACCTTGTCCGCGGAACCTGTGCGTCCCGACACCACGATGATCGGTGCGGTCGTCCACCCGCGCAGCGCCTGGATCACCTGAACGCCGTCGAGGTGCGGCATGCCGAGGTCGAGCAGCACGATGTCGGGGTGCGCCTGGGCGGCGAGCGTGATCGCCGCCGCCCCGTCGGCCGCGGCGACGACGTCGTATCCGTGCGCGGCGAGGGTGATCCGCAGCGCCCGCACGAGCTGCGGGTCGTCGTCGGCGATGAGGACCTTCATCGGGTCTCCGTTCGGGGGAGGGATGCCGGGGACTCGGGGCCGCGCGCGGGTGCGGGCGCATCCGCCACCGGCAGCGCGATCACCATCGTCAGTCCACCGCCCGGGGTGTCCTCGGGGGTGAGGGTTCCGCCCATGCCCTCGGCGAACCCGCGCGACAGCGCCAGGCCCAGGCCGAGGCCGACCGTGTTGTCGGTGTCGCCGAGGCGCTGGAACGGCGCGAACATGTCGCCCCGACGCTCGGGGGCGACCCCGGGGCCGTGATCGATGACGCGGATCTCGGCGACACCGCCGAGCCGGCTCGTCGCGACGCGCGCGCGCCCTCCGGACGGCGTGAACCGGACGGCGTTGCTCAGCACGTTCACGAGCACCCGCTGCAGCAGCACCGGGTCGGCGCGCAGCGACGGCAGGTCGGGGTCGAGTGCGAGCTCGACGTCGTCGGGACCCAGGTCGAGCTCGTCGAGCGCGGCGAGCACGACGCCGGCCGAATCCACCGGCGCCAGCGACACCGCGAGCACTCCGGCCTGCACGCGACTGACGTCCAGCAGGTCGGTGACGAGCACCGACAGCGTGGCCAGGCTCTCGTCCGCCGTCTCCAACAGCTCGCGGCGATCGTCGGCGGAGAGGTGGTCGCCGGCGGCGCGCAGGCCCCCGAGGGCGGCGACGGCGGCGGCGAGCGGCCGGCGCAGGTCGTGGCTCACCGCCGAGAGCAGGGCGCTGCGCACCTGGTCGGTCGCGGCGAGCACACCCGCCTCGGCCGCGGTCTCGGCCAGATCGGTGCGTTCGAGGGCGGCGGCGAGCTGCGCGACGATGACGTCGAGGAGGCGCCGCTCGGTGGCATCCAGGTCTCTGCCGTGCAGTTCGAGGCGGGCGCGGCCGTCGCCCACGGGCACGTCGAGGAGCCGGCCGTCACGTACCGGCTCTCCGTCGGTGGCGAGGACGGACCCGTCGGATGCCACGAGCCGCACCCCCGCGAGTCCGAACGCCTCGCGGGCGCGGGCGATCAACGCCGGCACCGCGCTCTCGCCGCGCAGGACGCTGCCGGCGACCGTGGCGAGCAGCTCGGATTCGGCGGCGGCCCGACGCGCGGCGCGGGCGCGGCGGGCGGCCTGGTCGACGACGACGCTGACGAGCATCGCGATCACGACGTACAGCACCAGTGCGATCGCGTGGATCGGGTCGCTGATCGTGATCGTGTACACCGGCGCGATGAAGAGGAAGTCCAGGGTCAGTCCCGACAGCACCGCGGCGAACACGGCGGGCCAGATGCCGCCGATCAGGGCCACGACGACCACGAGAAGCTGGTACGCGAGGACGTCGGTGGTGATCGATTCGTCGGTGCCGGTGGCGATCAGCAACCACGACAGCAGCGGGCCGCCCGCGAGGGCCGTGACGAAACCGAGGAGGCGCCGCTTCGCGCTCAGCGCCGGACCGGTGAGCCGCGGCAGCGCGAACCGTCCGCCGGCGCGGGCGTGGTTGACGATGTGCACGTCGATGTCGCCGGAGAGGCGGATGACGGTCGCGCCGATGCCGGGGCCGGTGAGGGCGGCGCCGAGGCGCCCCCGGCGGCTGACGCCGATGACCAGTTGCGACGCGTTCACCGAGCGGGCGAAGTCGACGAGGGCGGCGGCGACGTCGTCGCCCACGACCTGGTGATAGGTGCCGCCGAGCGACTCGACGAGCGCGCGCTGCACGGCGAGGGCGCCGGGTTCTTCGGCCCGCAGTCCGTCCTGCGTCGACACGTGCACGGCGAGCAGCTCACCGCCGGCCGAGCGTGCGGCGATCCGGGCGCCCCGGCGCAGCAGCGTCTCGCCCTCGGCGCCACCGGTGAGCGCGACGACGACGCGCTCGCGCGCCTGCCACGACCCCTCGATGCCCTGCTCGACGCGGTAGCGCTGCAGCGCCGAGTCGACCTCGTCGGCGAGCCACAGCAGCGCGAGCTCGCGGAGCGCGGTGAGGTTGCCGAGGCGGAAGTAGTTCGAGAGGGCCGCGTCGATCCGCTCGGCGGGATACACGAACCCGGATGCCAGCCGGTCGCGCAGCGACTGCGGAGCGAGGTCGACGACCTCGATCTGGTCGGCGGCGCGGACCACGGCATCCGGGACCGTCTCGCGCTGCACCACGCCGGTGATCTTCTCGACGACGTCGCCGAGGGAGGCGATGTGCTGCACGTTGACCGTCGTGATGACGTCGATGCCGGCGTCGAGCAGCGCCTCGACGTCCTGCCAGCGCTTCTCGTGCGTCGACCCGGGGGCGTTGGTGTGCGCGAGCTCGTCGACCAGCGCGAGTTGCGGTCGGCGCGCGAGCACGGCATCCAGGTCCATCTCATCGAGAGCGACGCCCCGGTGCGCCACGTCGCGGCGCGGCACGACCTCGAGTCCCTCGGCCTGCGCGGCGGTGGCGACGCGGCCGTGCGTCTCGACGATCGCGATGACGACGTCGCGGCCCTCTTCGCGGAGACGGCGCCCCTCCTCGAGCATCTCGTATGTCTTGCCGACGCCCGGCGCGGCCCCGAGCAGTACGCGCAAGTGTCCGCGCTTCACGTGGGGCTCCCGTGCCGGCGTGTGTTCACTGTCCAAGACACGCCGTTGCGGCGGCGCGCAATCGGCGTGTTGTGGACACTCGACGCGCGTGCGACGCCGTCGGGCCCCACCGCGGCCGCGGACGCGCCGCACCGCCGCCGCCCGCGAGGGGCGACGGCGGCGGGAGGACGCGTGCGCATGTCAGCGATTCTCGCGCGTCATCGGGCGTCCAGCGCGCGATTGAGCTCGAGCACGTTCACGCGCGGGTCGCCGAGGAAGCCCAGGTCGCGCGGCAGCGTGTGCTCCGCCACGAGCGCCTCCACCTCGGACACCGGGATGCCACGGGCCTCGGCGATCCGCGCGGCCTGGCGTTCCGCGTTCGCGACGGAGATGTCGGGGTCGAGGCCGGAACCCGAGGTGGTGACCGCATCGGCGGGGATCGCCCCCGCGCCGTTCAGCGCCTCGAATACCTCACGGTTCGACGAGATCGACGCGATGAGGTCGGCGTTCTCGGGGCCGAGGTTCGATCCGGTCGAGGCGGCGGCATCCCAGGAGGCGGCGGACGGACGCGATTGGAAGTACTGCGGCAGCGCCTGGCCGTCGGCATCCTGGAACGACTGCGCGATCAGCGACGAACCGACCACGGTGCCGTCGGCGGAGCGGACGAGCGAACCGTTCGCCTGGGACGGGAGGGCGAGCTGGCCGATCCCGGTGATCAGCAGCATGTAGCCGACGCCGAGGAGCACGGTGAAGACGAGCATCGCGCGGACGGCGACGCCGGCGGTACGCAGGGTGGTGCGCATGACGGGGCCTTTCAGAATCCCGGGAGCAGGCTCACGACGAGGTCGATGAGCTTGATGCCGATGAAGGGGACGAGGATGCCGCCGAGCCCGTACACGAGCAGGTTGCGGCTGAGAATGCTCGAGGCGCTCGCCGCGCGGTACTTCACTCCGCGCAGGGCGAGGGGGATGAGCACGACGATGACGATCGCGTTGAAGATGATCGCGCTGAGCACCGCGGACGCCGGCGACGACAGCTGCATGACGTTCAGCACCGCGAGCCCGGGGAAGACGCCCATGAACATCGCCGGGATGATCGCGAAGTACTTCGCGATGTCGTTCGCGAGCGAGAACGTCGTCAGCGCACCGCGGGTGATGAGCAGCTGCTTGCCGATGCGCACGATGTCGATGAGCTTCGTCGGGTCGGAATCGAGGTCGACCATGTTGCCGGCCTCCTTCGCGGCCGAGGTGCCCGTGTTCATCGCGACGCCGACATCGGCCTGCGCGAGCGCGGGGGCGTCGTTCGTGCCGTCGCCGGTCATGGCGACGAGGTTGCCGCCCTCCTGTTCGCGGCGGATGAGGGCGAGCTTGTCCTCGGGCGTGGCCTCGGCGAGGTAGTCGTCGACGCCGGCCTCGGCCGCGATCGCCTTGGCCGTGAGCGGGTTGTCGCCCGTGATCATCACGGTGCGGATGCCCATGGCCCGCAGCTCCCCGAACCGCTCGCGCAGGCCATCCTTGACGACGTCCTTGAGGTGGATGACACCGAGCACGCGTCCCTCGCCCGCGGGCGTGAGGGTTGCGACGACCAGGGGCGTGCCGCCGGACTGGGCGATGGCATCCGTCTCCTCCTGCAGCTGCGCACGCAGCGTCTCGGGAACGGGCGATCCGGATGCCGCGAGCCAGGCCAGCACGGCTGACGCGGCGCCCTTGCGCACCTGCGTGCCGTCGGTGAGGTCGAGGCCGCTCATGCGGGTCTGGGCCGTGAAGGGGACGGGTTCCGCGCCGCGGGGCATCTCGGCGACGATCCCCTGCGCGGCGGCGAGTTCGACGACCGAGACGCCCTCGGGCGTCGGGTCGGCCTGCGACGACAGTGACGCGTACTCCGCGAGGAGCGGACCGCCGACGCCGTCCAGCGGGACGAACGCCGACGCGCGGCGGTTGCCGTAGGTGATGGTTCCGGTCTTGTCGAGCAGCAGCGTCGTGACGTCACCCGCGGCCTCGACCGCGCGACCCGACATCGCCAGGACGTTGCGCTGCACGAGCCGGTCCATGCCGGCGATGCCGATGGCGCTCAGCAGCGCCCCGATCGTCGTGGGGATCAGGCACACCAGCAGCGCGACGAGCACGGGGATCGACACCGGGGATGCCGCGTACGAGGCGATCGGGTTCAGCACGAGCACCACGACGACGAACACGATCGACAGGCTCGCCAGCAGGATGTTCAGCGCGATCTCGTTCGGCGTCCGCTGCCGCGAGGCGCCCTCGACGAGTGCGATCATCCGGTCGACGAACGTCTCGCCGGGCTTCGACGTGATCGTGACGACGATGCGGTCGCTGAGCACCCGTGTGCCGCCGGTGACGGCGCTGCGGTCGCCGCCCGACTCGCGGACGACCGGCGCCGACTCGCCCGTGATCGCGGATTCGTCCACGGTCGCGATGCCCGCGACGATGTCGCCGTCGCCGGGGATCAGCTCCCCGGTCTCGACGAGCACGACGTCGCCGACCCTCAGGTCGCCCGAGGGCACGTCCTCGGTGGCGGCACCGGATGCCAGGGGGTCGGCGGCGGAGTACGCGACGACGCGGCGCGCGGTCGTGGTCGTCCGCGTCTTGCGGAGCGTCGCCGCCTGCGCCTTGCCGCGACCCTCGGCCACCGACTCGGCGATGTTCGCGAAGAACACCGTGAGCCACAGCCAGATCGCGATGCCCCACGTGAAGCCGAAGGGGAGCGCGGCGTCTCCGCCGCCGAGGAACGGCTCGGTGAGCGCGATGAGGGTGGTCAGGGCCGCCCCCACCCACACGAGGAACATCACGGGGTTGCGCCACTGCGACGCGGGGTTGAGCTTCTTCGCCGCTCCCGGGAGCGCGGCGACGATCTGCGCGGCGCTGAACGCGCGGTGCGGAGCGGCCGGGGTCGGGGCCTCGGCGGGTGCCGGGGCGTGGGTGAGCGTGGACATGGTCAGACGAGTCCTTCGGCCAGGGGTCCCAGGGTGAGGACCGGGAAGTAGGTGAGAGCGGTGACGATGACGGCCACGCCCGCGAGGAGGCCCGCGAACTGCGGCCGGTGCGTCGGCAGGGTTCCGGCGGTGGCGGGCACGGCATCCTGCGCCGCGAGGGAACCCGCCAGGGCCAGCACGAACACGATCGGCAGGAAGCGCCCGAGCAGCATCGCGACCGCGAGGGCCGTGTTGAACCACGGGGTGTTCGCCGTGAGCCCCGCGAACGCGGAGCCGTTGTTGTTCGCCGCCGACGTGAAGGCGTAGAGCACTTCGCTGAGGCCGTGGACGCCCGGGTTGAGGATCGAGGTCGACTCGACATCGTCCCGGATGCCGGGGAGCGCGAAGCTCAGCGCGGTGCCGGCCAGCACGAGCGTGGGCGTGACGAGGATGTACGGGCTCGCGAGCTTGATCTCGCGCGGCCCGATCTTCTTGCCGAGGTACTCGGGCGTCCGGCCGATGAGGAGGCCGCCGACGAACACCGCGATCACGGCGAGGATCAGCATCCCGTACAGGCCCGAACCGACGCCGCCGGGCGCGATCTCGCCGAGCATCATGTTGATCATCGGCATCATGCCGCCCAGCGCGGTGTAGCTGTCGTGCATCGAGTTGACCGCACCGGTCGAGGTGAGGGTGCTCGTCGTGCCGAACAGCGTCGAGCCGAAGATGCCGAACCGCACCTCCTTGCCCTCCATCGCGCCGCCCGCGAGCTGCGGGGCGGTGCCCGCACCGGCGAGCTCGGCCCACGTGAGCAGAGCCGCGGATGCCACGAAGATCGCGGCCATGACCCCGAGGATCGTGTAGCCCTGGCGGTCGTCACCGACGATGCGGCCGAACGCGCGGGGGAGCGAGAAGGGGATCACGAGCATCAGGAAGATCTCGAACAGGTTCGTCCACGGCGCGGGGTTCTCGAACGGGTGCGCCGAGTTGACGTTGAAGAACCCGCCGCCGTTGGTACCGAGGAGCTTGATCGCCTCCTGGGATGCCACCGGCCCGCCGGGGATCGACTGGGCCGCGCCCGCGAGGGTCGTGGCATCCGTGAATCCGGAGAGGTTCTGGATGACGCCGCCGGCGAGCAGCACGATCGCGGCCACGATGGAGAACGGCAGCAGCAGGCGATACGTGCCGCGGACGAGGTCGACCCAGAAGTTGCCGATGACGCCGCTGCGGCGGTACGCGAAGCCGCGCACCAGCGCGACCGCGATCGCGATGCCGACGGCGGCCGAGACGAAGTTCTGGACGGTCAGCGCCGCGAACTGCACGGTGTAGCCGAGGGTCGTCTCGCCCGCGTAGGACTGCCAGTTGGTGTTCGTGACGAACGACACCGCGGTGTTGAACGACAGGGCCTCGCCGGGGGCTTCGAGTCCGAGCGAGAACGGCAGCAGCGGCTGCAGGCGCATGAGCGCGTAGACGAGCACGACGCCCGCGACCGAGAACAGCAGCACCGATCGCAGGTACGCCTGCCAGGTCTGCGCGCCGCGCGGGTCGACGCCGATGAGGCGGTAGGTTCCCCGCTCGACGGCGAGATCGCGCTCGCCGGTGTAGATGCGGGCGATGTGGTCGCCGAGCGGGCGGTAGGCCAGGCCCAGGGCGACGATGAGGGTGAGGCTGGTCAGGACGATGGACCAGGTGCTTCCGGCATCCATGTCAGAACTTCTCCGGACGGACGAGGGCGATCACGAGGTAGACGATCGCGGCGACGGCGAGGACGGCGGCGAGGATGCTCACGCGGAATCGCCCCCTCGCTCGGACGCGGCGGGGGTATGCGGGCCGCGGCCGGGGGTGCGCGCGGAGGGAGCGCCGGGCTGCGGGCCCAGCTTCTCGACCCCCTGCGCGATGAGGGCGACCAGCGCGAAGAGCGCGAGGATCGCGACGAGGTAGACGACATCGAGCACGATGACTCCAGGTTCGGGAGCTTCCGCGCGACTGCTGTGGCGCGGGCGCCGCGGGGCGGCACGTATGTCGATGCAACTCCTGCGCGCCCGGCGTTCATGCGGCCCTAACGCTTTCCCTACGGCCGGGTCGCGGACGCATACGAGGCGCTTACGCGCTTGCTACTCGCTCTTGCTAAGTACCGGTACTCAGTGTTACGTTGTAGCGGTAGTCAACGTTGAGGAGTACCGCATGGCGAGGCAAGACACCGAGATGCTCAAGGGGGTGCTCGAGGGCGTCGTCCTGGCCGTCCTCTCGCGTCGGCCGGCCTACGGCTACGAGATCACCGCCGACCTCCGCGAGCGGGGGTTCGCCGACCTCGCCGAGGGCACGGTCTACGCGATCCTCGTCCGAATCGAGCAGCGGGATCTCGTCGATGTCGAGAAGGTGGCGTCCGAGAAGGGGCCGCCGCGCAAGGTCTTCACCCTCAACGAGGCGGGGCGAGAACAGCTCGCCGAATTCTGGACCACCTGGGGTCTGCTCGCCGATCGGCTCGAGCAGCTCCGCGACGAAGGGAACTGACATGGCCTGGTACGAGAAGATCATCGGCGACTTGGGCGCCAAGAAGCAGTGGCGGGAGTACCGCCGCCGCCTCGACGCCCTCCCCGCCCCCTACCGGCAGGCGGGCCGCGCGCTCGAACGCTACGTGCTCAACCTCGGGCCGACGGACGACAGCGACGCGCTGATCCGCATGGTGACCGACCTCGCCGACCTGCTCGAGCAGGCCGCTGCGGCTGACACGCCCATCCGTGACCTGATGGGCGCCGAGCCGTCGGCGTTCGCCGAGGAGTTCATGGCGAACTACGGCGACGGCAGCTGGATCGGACGCGAGCGCGCACGCCTCGCCCGCGCGATCGACGAGGCGGCCCGCACCCAGGGCTGATCCCGCTCGCACACGCCCTCCGGACCCGGCTGGCCGGAGGCGATGGCTCAGTGCGCCCTCCGGCCGGACCACCGCGAGAGGAAGAACATGCCCATCACCGATACCGGTTCCGCCGTGCGGGTCCGGAACCTCACCAAGTCCTACGGCGACGTCACGGTGCTCGACGGCCTCGACCTCGACGTCGAGCGCGGCACGGTCGTCGCTCTCCTCGGCGCCAACGGCGCCGGGAAGACGACCGCCGTCCGCATCCTGTCGACCCTGCTGCGCGCCGACGGCGGGACCGCGACGGTCGACGGAGCCGACGTGGCCACCCAGGCGGCGCGCGTCCGGGCCTCCATCAGTCTGACGGGCCAGTTCGCCGCCGTCGACGAGATCCTCACCGGCCGTGAGAACCTCACGCTCGTCGCCCGCCTGCGACACGTGCCCGACCCGACCCGTGTCGCCGACGAGCTCCTCGCGCGGTTCTCGCTGACGGATGCCGCCGGTCGCGCGGCATCCACGTATTCCGGCGGCATGCGCCGACGCCTCGACATCGCGATGAGCCTCGTCGGCGAGCCCGCCGTGGTCTTCCTCGACGAGCCGACGACAGGGCTCGACCCGCGGGCCCGCCGGGAGGTCTGGGATGCCGTGCGCTCGCTCGCCGCGTCGGGCACCACCGTGCTGCTCACGACGCAGTACCTCGACGAGGCCGAATACCTCGCCGACCGCATCGCGATCCTGCACGGCGGACGCATCATCGCCGAGGGGACGCTCGCGGAGCTCCGCGCGCTGTTCCCGCCGACGACGGTGGAGTACGTCGAGAAGCAGCCCACCCTCGAGGAGATCTTCCTCGCCATCGTCGGCGCGGCCGACCCGATCGACACGGAGGAATCATGACCACGCACGCGCTTTCGGACACCGCGGTCCTCACCGGCCGTTCGCTCCGGCACATCCTCCGCAGCCCCGACACGATCGTGACGACCGCGATCATGCCGGTCGCGATCATGCTGCTGTTCGTGTTCGTCCTGGGCGGCGCGGTCGATACCGGCGGCACCGCATACGTGGACTTCCTGCTGCCCGGCATCCTGCTGATCACCGTGGCTTCCGGAATCGCGTACACCGCATATCGGGTCTTCCTCGACGTGCGCGGGGGAATCGTCGACCGGCTCCGATCGCTGCCGATCGCGCCGGCGAGCGTCCTGTGGGGACACGTCCTCACGTCGCTGCTGGCGAACGCGGTTTCGCTTGCGCTGGTGATCGGGGTGGCGCTTCTCGTCGGCTTCCGGTCGGGCGCGTCGCCCGTCGCGTGGCTCGGTGTGGTCGGCATCCTGATGGCCTACACGCTCGCCCTCACGTGGGTGGCGGTGATCGCCGGACTGGCGGCGAAGACCATCGACGGCGCCAGCGCGTTCAGCTACCCGCTGATCTTCCTCCCGTTCGTGAGCTCGGCGTTCGCGCCCACCGACACCATGCCCGGGCCCGTGCGCTGGTTCGCTGAGAACCAGCCGGTGACGTCCCTCGTGGATGCCCTCCGCGCCCTGCTCGCGCAGCAGCCCGTCGGCGCGAGCGTGTGGATCGCACTGGCGTGGTGCGCAGGCATCCTCGCGGTCGCGTGGGCCGTCGCGGTGGTGCTGTTCCGGCGCTCCGCGCGCTGACGCCGGGCTCCGTGTCCAGGACACGCGGATGGTGCCGCCGGGCCTCCGCGTGTCTTGGACACTCAACCGGGGGCGGGGCGGGGTCGCGCATGATGGAGGCATGCTCTCCTCCGCCGGATCCGACGTGCGCGTCAGCGCGGGCCTGGTGATCCCGGCGGCGGAACTGTCGTGGCGGTTCTCGCGCTCGTCCGGCCCCGGCGGTCAGGGTGTGAACACCGCCGATTCCCGCGTGGAGCTGATCTGGGATGCCGCGCGCTCGGCCGTGCTGTCGCGGGTGCAGCGCGAGCGGGTCACGGATCGTCTGGAGAGCCGGCTCGTCGACGGGGTGCTGACCATCGCCGCGTCCGAGCACCGCAACCAGCTGCGCAACCGCGACGCCGCGCGCGCCCGTCTCGCCGCGCTGGTGGCCGAGGCCGTGCGTCCGCCCGCGCCCCCGCGTCGTGCGACCCGGCCGACCCGCGGATCGAAGGAGCGGCGTCTGCAGGCGAAGCAGCGCCGCACCGACGTGAAGCGCCTGCGACAGCGGCCCACCGATTGACGCCGATCGCGTCGACGGGCGTCCGAGAAACGCCGTACGGGCCGTCTTCCCGGCGGCGTGTTCCGGACACTCGACGGGTCAGCGGGCGCGCGGTCAGCTCGCGGCGTCGCCCTCGGCGCGGCGGCGGCGCACCTGCTCCTCGAGGTCGGCGAGGTACATCTCGCGCTCGAGGTCGGCGATCTGCTGCTCGGTGGTGCGGGCGCTCGGTGCGGCCGGAGCCGCCGCGGCATCCCGCTGCCACCGCCGGGGGTCGCCGAACGTCATCGGCTCGCGCCGCTGCTCCCACTCGCGACCGATCGTGAACCACAGGATCGACCCGATCAGCGGCAGCAGCACGATGAAGAACACCCACGCGAACTTCGGCAGGTGCTTGACCTGGTCGTCGCGGCGGGTGATGGCGTCGATCAGCGCGACCACCATCACGGCGAGGGTGAGTACGGCGAGGATCGGCATGGCATCCACCCTGCCGGAGGCGTCGGCGGGCGGCAAGGTTTCCGTGGCGGAGCCGCCCCGCGCCGTCGGGAGCGAGGGATGCCGAGACTGCACCCGCATGACGACTCCACTGCAGCGTGCAGTGGGTTTGTCGGGCAGATGCCGTCTCGGCGATCCGAGGGGCCACAGAGGCCCCGGCCCCCGGCCCCCGACCCGGATGCCGGGTCAGCCGGCGACGCTGACGCGGGCCGGCTCGTCGGCGTCGGCGCGGCCCTGCGCGTCGCCGCGCGTGACGATGAGGAGCACGACGGCCCACACCACGTAGGCGACCGTTCCGGCGCTGGCCACCGCGTTCGCCGAGTTCATCGTCGCGTGGGTGCCGTCGTCGATCCCGCCCGAAGCGAGGATCGTGGTCGGGTCGGTGAGCGCGTGCAGGATGATCGGCCAGATGAGCGAGCCGCCCACGCGCAGCGTGGCGTACATGCACACGCCGAAGGCGAAGGTGTAGATCACGATCGGGATCACCGCCGCGATGCTCTGTCCCGCGAAGAGGTTCGACAGGTGCAGCGAGGCGAACAGGAGCGAGGAGAGCGCCATGACGGCCCACTCGCGGTAGCCGTGGCGACGGAGCATCACGACGGCCATGCCGCGGGTGAGGAAGTCCTCGGAGAACCCGACGAACACGCCCGCGATGAGGACCGAGATGACGACGCCCGCCCCGTAGCGGCCGTAGTCGATCCCGAGGAAGTGGAAGACGATCGGCACGAGGATGAAGATCGGTCCGAGCCAGAACCACCACTTGCGCGGCACCGGCTGGCGCCCGAAGAGGGGGCGGGGCAGCCATCCGAGCGAGACGGCGATGATCACCAGGACGACCGAGCCGATCAAGGGCTGCAGGCCGATCGCGAGGAACGCCGACAGCGGGGTCGACAGGAAGTTCTCCGCGTCGACGAGCCCCCCGATCGCGGGCTGGAGGGCGAGCCCGGAGAGGTTGTAGACCGCGAGGTAGATCACGGCCATGAGGACCGCGCGCCACCAGCCGCCGCGGTTCCAGAAGCGCTGCCAGCCGTTCGCGCCGAGAGCGGGGGCGGTGCGGGTGTCGTCGTGCATCGACGGAGCCTTTCGGGGGGAGGTCACGCGAAGAAGCGGTTCGCGCGGGAGGTGTAGAGGAGGGCGATGCCGAGGACGGCGAGCGCGATCGTCAGGACGGCGCCGACGAGCACGTTGGCGTCCTGATGGGCGATCGCCTGCAGGATCGCGCTCAGGATGCTGAGGACGAGCGACGCGGTGACGATCACGCGCGCCACCCGGCGGGCTCCGAAGAGCCCGAAGCTGACCAGGAGCGTGATGATCCCGACGACGATCCCGACCCACGCGGAGGGGACCGAGACCCCCGCGGGGCGGATCGCCCCGGTGAGGACGAGGGCCGAGATGCCGACCTGGAGGATGCCGGTGACCCACGCGATCACCGCGACGAACGTGACTCCGGGCGGACGGTCGTTGTACGCCACCGGCTAGTTCTCGAGTCGGCCGAGCAGATCGTCGAGACCGAGGCCGCCGATGTTCTGCGCTTCGAACTCGAGAGTGGTGCCCGTGGTGGTGTCGGTGAGTTCGAGCACGCGGACGGTCCCGCTGTGCCGCCGGTTCACCTCGAGATGGTCCCGATCGATGTGCGCGACGGGACTCAGGTCTTTCCACCCGCCGACCAGGCCGGTCGACCGCCGCCCGAGGATGTAGAGCTTCGTCTCCGACAGCGCGAGCACGATGGACGGGAAGCTGCCGTGGGCCGCGCTGTGCGCGCGCTGGCCGACCATGCCTCCGGCGACACCCCACGCCAGCTGGTTGTCTCCCGCGAGACCTGCGCCGACGGCGGCGCCGAGGATCCCCGACTTCGTCGATCCCCGCGGCATGACGACGGCCACGTCGATGATCCGGTCGTCCGGGAGGACGGCCTGGGCGCCCTCGCGGGCGTGCTCTTCTCGGGACATGTCCGACTCCTTCTGCCTGTTTCGGGACAGTACCGAAGGAGTCGCGTTTGGGACAAGTCCGAATAGTTCGAACCGGAAATCATTCGGCGGGGTCGGGCCGTCAGCCCCGCCCCCGCGCAGCGACTTCCGCGAACAGCGCGGCCAGCGAAGCGCTCTCCTGCTCGATCCCGTAGGCGACCGCCCCCACCGCCCGCAGCCCCTCCGACGTGGCCTGGAGCACCACGGCTCGCCGGTCGTCCGGGACGACGCCGTGCACACGGGTGAGGAAGCCCTTCGCGCAGAGTTGGTCGATGATGTACGCCGCGCCCGCGGGGGAGACCTCGAGCGCGTCGGACACCGCGGCCGGGCGCACGCTGCCGAGCGTGGCGACGAGGACCAGGGCGGCGCGCTGGCGGGCCGCCAGCCGGCCCCGTGTCGCGGCCGCCGGCATGTAGCTCACGAGCCGAGCGCCGGATTCGCAGACGCGGCGCAGGAGATCGAGGGCGTCGGCGCGGGGCGAGGGTGCCGGGGGGACGTCGCCGACCGCCAATCCTCGACTGATCTCGCGCGCGATCGCCTCGCTCCCGTCGAGGAACGTCTCGCCCGCTCGCCGGAGCTCGTCGGCCTGACGCACCCCCGCCTCGGTGAGGACGACATCGACGGCGCGCCGATCGACCTCGGACGGCCGCGTCGTGACGATCCCCTCGTCCTGGAGCCGCAGGACGAGTCGGGAGATCGCCCGGCGGCCGAGGCCGCTGGCCTCGGCGAGGCGCCGGGTGCACACCACGCGCTCGGATGCCAGCACCACCAGCGCGATCATCTCCTCGATCTCCGCCCACCGGGTGCCGTAGACGGCGTCGATGACGCGGGTCAGCTCGTCGTTGAAGCGCCCCAGCAGCTCGATCGCGCGGCCGCGCGTGTCGTCATCCACCTCGTCCTCGATCCTTGCCCGCCCCCCATCCAACCAGCCGCGTCGTGGTGCGCGCCGTCGCTTCACCCGCGACGCGGAGGAGGCCCGAACGCCGGGGATGCCGAGACTGCACCCGCATGACGAACCCACTGCAGCGTGCAGTGGGTTCGTCGGGCAGATGCGGTTTCGCGGTCAGGGGGCCGCCGGCCGCCTCAGGACGCCGGGGAGGTGGGCGCCTTCCCGCGGTGCGCGGGGATCTCGGCCACCGGCTGACCACCGCGCTGCTGACCCGGGAGCGGGCGCGAGCGTCGGCCGTAGATGAGCTCGGACGAGTCCAGCAGCCACGGGACGAGCGTGATGGAGACGCCGTGCACGAGCATCAGCTGCTGCGCGAGGCGCCGCGAACGGCGGTTGTGGAGGATCGACTCCCACCAGTGGCCCACGATGAACTGCGGGAGGTAGACGGTCACCACGGCCGAGCCGTGCTTCTCGCGGTAGCTCTTGATGAACGTCGTCACCGGGGACGTGTAGGTGCGGTACGGCGACTCGATGATGACGAGCGGGATGGGCATGTCGTGCGCCGCCCACTCCTTCTGGAGGCTCGCGGCATCCTCTTCCGAGATCGCCACGTGCACCGCGAGGGTCTTGTCGTGCTTGGCGGCGAGGGCGTAGTCGATCGCCTTCATCACGGGCTTCTGCAGACGGTTCACGAGGATGATCGCGACGTCGCCCGAGGATCCGAAGTGCACCTCGTCGTCCATGCGGATCTCGTGCTCGACGTCGCGGTAGTAGCGGTTCACGCCGAGCATGAGCGTCGCGAGGATCGGAATCGCGATGAACACCAGCCACGCGCCGTGCGTGAACTTCGTGATCGTGACGATGACGAGCACGAGGACGGTGAGCGAGGCGCCGAGGGAGTTGATCCACAGACCCGTGATCGCCGAACGGCGTTCGTACCGGGCGCTCTGCTGGCGCGCCGCCTCGGGGGTGAGCGCGCGGAAACCGGCCAACGCCCGGCGCCAGTGGCGGACCATGCCGATCTGCCCGAGCGAGAACGACACGAACACACCGATGATGTACAGCTGGATCAGGGTCGTGAGGTTGGCCTGGTACACGATCAGCACGCCGATCGCGACGATGCCGAGGATCACCATGCCGTTGGAGTACACGAGACGGTCGCCGCGGGTGTTGAGCGCCTTCGGGGCGTAGCCGTCGCGGGCGAGCACGGCACCGAGCAGCGGGAAGCCGTTGAAGGCGGTGTTGGCGGCGAGCAGCAGCACGCACGCGGTCGCGGCCTGGATGATGAAGAACGGGATGCTGCCCATGCCGAACGTGGCGGCGGCCACCTGCGCCATGAGGCTCGGCTGCGGGAGGGTGCAGTCGAAGCCGACGAGGTTGCACGGGTTCTCGGCGTAGTGCACGCCGGACAGCAGTGCGAGCAGCGTCAGCCCGACGAACAGCGCGATGGCGATGCCGCCCATGAGCGTCAGGGTGGTCTGGGCGTTGCGGATCTTGGGCTTGCGGAACGCGGGCACGCCGTTGGACACGGCCTCGACGCCGGTCAGGGCCGAGCAGCCGCTCGAGAACGCCCGCAGCACCAGGAGGATCAGCGCGGCCTGCGTCATCGATTCCGCCTGGACGGCGTAGTTCGCGCTGGATGCCATGGGCACATCGCCCAGAACGGCGCGGCCGAGTCCCACGACGATCATGATGCCGACGGACCCGATGAACAGGTACGTCGGGATGGCGAACACCGACGAGGCCTCGCGCACGCCGCGGAGGTTGACGATGACGATGAGGATGACGAACCCGACGGCGATCTCGACCCGGAACGGGTTGAGTTCGGGGAGCGCCGAGATGATGTTGTCGACCCCGGATGCCACGGACACGGCGACCGTGAGCACGTAGTCCACCAGGAGAGCTGCGGCGACCACGACGCCGGGAACCTCGCCGAGGTTCTTGCTGGCGACTTCGTAGTCGCCCCCGCCGGACGGGTACGCCTTGATGAGCTGCCGGTAGCTCAGGACGACGACGACCAGCAGCACCACGACCGCCGCCGCGACCCAGGGGCTGAGCGTCAGCAGAGCCGTGCCCCCGATGAGCAGGATCATCAGCAGCTCCTGTGGGGCGTAGGCCACGGAGGAGAGTGCGTCGGAGGCGAAGATGGGGAGGGCCATCTTCTTGGGGAGGAGCTGTTCGTCGAGTTTTTCCGACGTGAGAGGCTCGCCGATCAGGATGCGCTTGGCCATCGGCGTCGGTTCGCCGGGCTCGCGACTTTCGTCAGTCACGGCGCGCGACATTACGCGCACTACCGCCCGTATGCAATCTGACGCACGGGCCGTTCACCGGCTGGTAGTCGTCCGGCGACATGGACGGGTGTTCGCAACGGTGAGAACCCGGCGTCGTCGGCCCGTATTCCCTAGGCTCGCCGGGTGCACAACATCATCGGGTCGGGGAGCCTCGCGATCGTCCTCGGAGGCATCGTCGCGTTCCTCGCCTTCGTGCCGTTCGTCGCCGTCAGCTACCGCCGCCGCGGCGGTCTGAGCTTCGGACGCACGGTGCTCTGGGCGGGCGCGGCGGTGTACTTCTGGGCGATCTGGACCTACACCCTCGTCCCGGTTCCCGACGGTGGCGACTACCGCTGTGCGGGGACGAACCTCCGTCCGTTCCAATTCGTGGACGAGATCCGGGATGCCGTCGCCGTCTCGGGCCGCTACCTCACCGACCCGGTCGTGCTGCAGGTCGCGCTGAACGTCCTGCTGTTCGTGCCGCTCGGTTTCTTCCTGCGGGTGCTCGGCGGGCGTGGCATCCTGATCGCCGGCCTCGTCGGTCTCGCGATCAGCGGCGTGATCGAGACGACGCAGCTCACCGGCGTGTGGGGGATCTTCCCGTGTGCGTACCGGGTGTTCGACGTCGACGACCTCATCGCCAACGCCTCGGGCGCCCTGCTCGGCTCGCTGCTCGCGTTCGCCGTGCCGAAGAAGCATCGCGGGGCGGAGAGGTCCCCGGATGCCGAAGACCCGCGCCCCGTCACGCGTCGGCGTCGGGTCCTCGGCATCCTGTGCGACGTGATCGGCATCACTCTCCTGGCTTTCGCCGTGTCGATCACGGTGCAGGCGCTTCTGTCGTTGGTGGTCGATCCCGCCGCCCGCACCGGTGTCGTCGCCGGACAGGTGGGGACGTTCGCGGCAGCGACGGTGTGGCTCGCGGTGATCCTCGCGACGGGACGGTCGATCGGAGACCTGTCGACGCGCGTGCGGTACACCGACGGTGTGCTGCCCGCGTGGGTGGCGCGTCCGTTGCGGTTCCTCACGGGAGCCGGCGCGTACGCCCTCCTGAGCGATCTGCCCGCGCCGTGGTCGGTGTCGGCGTTCGCGCTCGCGGTGGCGACCGTGGTGCTCCTCTTCCGGTGGAAGGACGGCCGCGGGCTCACCGGCTGGATCGGCCGGCGCCGTCTCGTGGACGACCGCGAGGGCGTCGTGAGCCCGGTCGCCGTCGCGTCGCGCGGGTAGCTCTGCGCGGGCTCCGGCCCGTCCTGCGGAGTTCGGCGGTGACGCGCCGGGTGGTGGCATCCGGGTGCGGCGTGTCGGCCGGGGACTCCGCAGGACGGTACGGCGATCCGGCCCGTCACGCGTTCCCCGTCGCTCAGGGCGTCGCGCGGAAGCCGTACGTCGCGGCGCCGAGGGCCTGGAACTCGGCGGTCGTGCCCGAGTCCAGCACCTTCGTGTTGGTGGTGCTGCCGTCGAGCACCGCCGACCGCACGGCGACGTTGGCGGCGTGATGGTTCATCGCGAGGTAGTTGTTGGTTCCTGATTTGACGAGGACCATCGTCGGGACCGCCCCCGAGGGCAGGACGTTCGCGGGCGGAACGTCGAACGAGAAGTGGTTGGTCACGATGGTGTTGCCGCTCCCGCGCACGTGGATGAGCCCGAAGAGGTCGTCCTGCGGGGCGGGGACGCTCTGGAACGGCGGGAAGCTCTCGCGATTGCGGAGGAAATGGTTGGCGCTGATCAGGTTGTTGTCGCAGGCGCCTTCGGTCGTGATCATCCCGGCGAAGAAGCTGTGCAGCCGGTTTCCGGTGATGCTGTTGTTCGTGCAGTTCTTCAGGTGCACGCTGCTCTTGCCGCGGGGGAAGACGTTGTTCCCCGTGATGAGCAGCCCGAAGTGGCCTTCCGCGAAGATCGAGAATCCGTAGGGGCCGGCCCCGATCAGGTTTCCGCTCACGAGGCTGGCCTGTCCGGATGCCACGAGCTCGATGCAGTTGCCGCACTCGGCGATGAAGTTGTTCGTGACGGCCAGCGCGTCGGCGCCGGTGATGACGAGCCCGCGCTGCAGGTACACCAGGCCCATCCCGGCGATGCGCAGGGAGTCGGTGTCGCTGGTGGAGCGGATGCCGATCTTGCCGTTGGTGTAGCTGTTCTGGTTCGGCGTGAACGAGACGCCGTCGAGGCAGAAGTCGATGAACTCGATCGAGCTCAGGCGCGGCGAGCCGGAGCGCTGGATGAGGAAGGCCTCGGCGTTGCCGTCGGTGTTCTCGACGCGGATCCGGCTGCCGCCGGGGAAGACCTCCCACCACGACGAGGTGTCGCCGGCGTTGTACCGGATGCTCGACGACGTGAAACCGTGGCCGGATCCCTTGATCTGCAGGTAGCTGATGTCGATGACCGCTCGGGTCTTGAGGGAGTAGTCGCCCGGCGGGATGTAGATGACGGCGCCCGGCTTGGAGGCCTGGGAGGGTTGGTTCGCCTTGATGTCGGCGATGATGCTGTTGATCACGGCGCCGATGTCGGTGGCGGCGGTGACGGTCGGTGCGGAGGGGATGGTCCAGGTCGTCACGTCGTAGATGGTCGAGGGCATATCGGCTCCTTCGCCGTTTCGTCGTTCGGTTCAGAGCACGCCGAGCAGCGTGCGGTGGGGGCGTTCGGGCGGCGTGTTCGCGGCGGCGGGCGTCGCGGCGGCGACCGTGGGGGCCGCGACCGCGGGGCGCGCGCCCCAGGTGCCCACGGCGCCGGCCGCCAGCGCGATGGACAGGAATCCGCGCCGGGTGAGCCCGCCGGTGGGGGCGGCGGCCGACGGGGCGTGTCGGCGGGAGCGTGGTGCAGTCATGGTCCTCCTATCGCCAAATGGATTTGGCATCCGGTCTCGTGGCGAGAGTAGGGCGGGCCGGGAACGAGGGCAAGCGCCAAAGACTTTGGCCCCCGGGCGCGCTTGACGGCGCGCTCCGAGGCCGGTTACCGTCATGCCAAGACGATTTGCCAAAACGTATTGGCGAAGACTCCCACCCGCACTTTCCCGAATCACTCACGAAGGAGTCGAAGTGATGAAGCTTCGCACGCAACAGCACACCGGACGTGTCCGGCGCGCGATGGGGCCGCTCGCCGTCGTGGCGGCGGCCGCCGTCGTCCTCACCGGATGCGGTGCCGGCGGCGGCACCGGAGCAGCCGAGGGGACTTCCACCCTCACGGTCGTCGTCGAGGGCGGCGGCAAGGCCGAACTCCAGCCGATCGCCGACCTCTACAAGAAGGAGAAGGGCACCGACGTCACGCTCGTCGAGCTGCCCTACGACGGCCTCTACGACCGCATCCAGTCCGAGCTCCAGGCCGGCACGCCGTCGTTCGACGTCGCCGCGCTGGATGCCATCTGGCTCCCCGCGTTCGCTCCGGGGCTCTCCTCCCTCGACGATCTGTTCACCGACGACGTCGAGAACGACCTGTTCGGCGGCCTGGTCGACGAGTCGCAGGTCGACGGGAAGCACATCGGGATGCCGGTGTGGACGAACTCGGAGATCCTCTTCTACCGCACGGACCTGTTCGAGGATCCGACGAACAAGGCCGACTTCCAGGCGAAGTACGGCTACCCCCTCGCCGCGCCCACGACCTGGGAGCAGTACCGCGACGTCGCGGAATTCTTCACGCGCGACACCGACGGCGACGGCACCGTCGACCTCTACGGAACCGACGTGAAGGGTGCGGTCGAGACCGAGTGGCTCGCGACGGTGTCGCAGGCCGGTGAGTCGCAGATGGTGCTCGACCCGTCGAGCGGCCAGGTGACGATCGACGACGCGAAGCACAAGGCGGCGCTCGACTTCTACGTCAGCCTGCTGCCCTACGCGCCGTCCGGGGCCGCGCAGCTCGACTGGGCCGGCGCGCAGAACCTCTTCTACCAGGGCAAGCTCGCGATGATGCGCTTCTGGGGCCACGCCTACCGGCAGACCCCCGCGGATTCGCCGATCAAGGACTCCATCGGCGTCGCGCCCATGATCGGCGGCCCCGGGGGAGTGGCCGGGGTCCCCGGCGCCTGGTACCTGTCGGTGCCCGCGAGCGGGACGAAGCAGGATGCCGCGAAGGACTTCATCGCGTTCGCGTACGAGCACAACGACCTCGCCGCCGACACCTCGCTGGGTCTCGTCGCGCGGAAGAGCGCGTTCGAGTCGAAGGCCGACGTCGCCGGATTCGAGAACTACGCCGCTCTGGTGAAGACCCTCGAAGCCCCCGGCTCCGTGCCTCGACCGGCGACGCCGGAGTGGCAGGAGATCGTCGACTCGGTCCTCGTGCCGATGCTGCAGAAGGCCGTCGAGCCGGGAGCGGACACCGCGAAGCTCCTCTCCGACGCCAAGACCCAGATCCAGTCGATCGTCAACTGACGATCCCGTTCGAAAGCATTCCGTGGAGACCATCGCTCCTCCCGCCCGTGACGGGGTGGCCCCGGCCGCCCCGTCACGGGCCGTGCCGCCGCCCCCGCGCCGGCGTCGCAGCAAGGACGCCGGGGACCGCCGCTTCGCCCTGGCCCTCATGGCCCCGGCAGCGCTCTTCCTCGCCGTGTTCGTGCTGTGGCCGCTCGTGCGCTTCGTCTACGACAGCTTCTTCGAGATCTCGCCGTTCGCGGGCGCCGGGCGCACGTTCGTCGGGTTCGCCAACTACGCGGCGGCGTTCGGCTCGGAGACGTTCCAGTCGGCGTCGGTGCGCACGGTGGTCTACACGGTCGTGGTGGTGACGGCGGAGTTCGTCCTGGGCCTCGCCGTCGCCCTGCTCTTCACCGCGCTGGGACGCCGGTCGGCGGTCTTCCGCACGATTTTCATGTACCCGCTGATGATCGCCCCCGTCGTGGCGGGACTCCTCTGGCGCTTCCTGCTCATCGACAACTTCGGCATCGTCAACGAACTGCTCACCCGTGCCGGCATCCTGTCCGACCCCGGCCAGATCGCGTGGCTGAGCGATCCGCGCATCGCGCTGTTCTCGGTGGCGGTGCCGGACATCTGGCTGACCACGTCGTTCATCACGCTGGTCCTGTTCGCGGGACTCCAGAACATCCCCGGCGACGTCATCGAGGCGGCGCGGATCGACGGGGCGCGGTATCCCCGCATCCTGTTCAGCATCATCCTTCCGCTGCTGCGGCCGGTGATCGCCGTGGCGCTGATCGTCCGCGGCATCGACGCGGCCAGGGCGTTCGACATCATCCTCATCCAGACCGACGGGGGACCGCAGAACAGCACCACCACGCTCAGTCTGCTGATCTACCGCACGATGACGCGCTTCGGCGACCCGGGCCTGGCGAGCGCGATGGGCACGGTGTACCTCGTGGCCATGCTCGCCGTCGCCATCGCGGCCGTCCTGCTCATCTGGCGTCCCGGAGGTACCGCGCGATGAATCCCCTCGAAACCGTCGGCCGCAGCCGCGTGGTGCTGTGGGCGCTGCTCGCCGTCGCCGTCGTGCTGTACGGCTTCCCCTTCCACTATCTGCTCTTGACGTCGTTCAAGACCCCGCTGGATGCCATCGCGGTGCCGCCCACGGTCCTGCCCGGCGTCTGGACGCTCGAGAACTACGTCTCGGCGCTGTCGCGCGCGGGAGTCCCGGCCGCGCTGATCAACAGCGTCGTGACCGCGGTGATCTCGACCGCGCTCTCGCTGCTGCTGGCGGTACCGGCGGCGTACGCGATCACGCGGTTCCGCACCCCGAGCGGCCGGGTGTTCATCCTGGCCGCGCTCGTCACGCGCATGGTCCCGACCATCGCGGTCGGTGCGCCGCTCATCGAGGTGATGCGGTCGCTGGGGCTGACGGACACGTCGTTCGGGCTCGCCCTCGCGCACACGACGATCTCGTTGCCGCTGTCGATCTGGCTCATGGCGAGCTTCTTCGAGGCGGTGCCCGACGAACTCGGCGAGGCCGCGGAGGTCGACGGATGCTCCCGTCTGCAGGCGATGGTCCGGGTCGTCCTGCCCGTGGTGTCCGGTGGGCTGGCCGTCACGGCGATCTTCGCGTTCCTCGCCTCGTGGAACGAGTTCCTCTTCGCGCTGCTGCTCACCTCGGTGCGCGCGCAGACGACCCCGGTCGTGATCGCGAACTTCCAGACCCAGTTCGGCCTCGATTGGGGCGGCATGACCGCCCTCGCGACGGTCTACTCGGTGCCCGTCATCCTGCTCACGCTGTTCCTCCAGCGACACATCGTCGCCGGTCTCACGCTGGGCGCGGTCAAGGGCTGACATGGCGCCCGCAGACAAGGAGAACCTCCCGATGCCTCCGCACACCAACCGGTACGACGTGACCGACGGATCCTTCGGTGACGCCCGACACGACATCGGAGCCGTCATCAACGGCATCCTCCGCGATGTGAAGGAGCGGCAGCGCGGCGCCGACGTCGAGGACGGGGGGCGCCCGGGAGCCGTCATCCACATCCCCCCGGGTGACTACCGGCTGCGCACGCAGGTCGTCATCGACGTCAGCTTCCTGCGCATCGAGGGTGCGGGCCACGGCTTCACCTCGTCGAGCATCCGGTTCAACGTCCCGGAGGACGAGTGGCCCGACCTGCATGAGCTGTGGCCGGGCGGAAGCCGCATCATGGTCGACCTCGACGACGTGCGTCCGGGCGACGAGGCGTCCGGCGCAGCGTTCCTGGTGGCGCGCATGGGGAGCCCCCGGATCAGCTCGGTCGAGTTCGTCGGGTTCTGCATCGACGGTCTCCACTTCACCGCACCCGGACCCGACGACAACGTCGAGAACTCCTACGTCAACGGCAAGACCGGGATCCTCGTGCAGGATGCCAACGACTCCTTCCGCGTGAACGGCATGGGGTTCGTCTACCTCGAGAACGCGCTCACCGTCTACAACGCCGACGCGCTGTCGATCCACGACAACTTCATCGCGGAGTGCGGGAGCTGCGTGGAACTGCGCGGATGGGGGCAGGCGTCGAAGATCACCGACAACCTCATCGGCGCGGGGTTCGCCGGCCACTCCATCTACGCCGAGAACCACGGCGGTCTGCTCGTGACCGCGAACAATGTCTTCCCGCGGGGAGCCAGCAGCGTGTCTCTGCACGCGGTGACCCGCTCGAGCGTGACGAACAACCGGCTGCACTCGTTCTACCCGGGCATGGTGGTGCTCGCGGCAGGCAGCTCCGAGAACCTCGTGGCATCCAATCACTTCCTGCGCGACCACGAGCCGTGGACCCCGTTCCTCGGCGTGGAGGGGCGCTACGACGACGCGTTCGGGCTCCTCCACATCGACGGCGACGGCAACTCGGTCATCGGCAACCACTTCTCCGAGGTCGTCGCGGCGTCGCGGGTGCGGCCCGCCGGCGCGCCGCCCGTGATCGTCCGGGTCGCCGGCGGAAGCGGCAATCGGGTGTCCGACAATCATGTCGTGGCCTCCGACGTCGATCCCGGCTCGCAGGACTCCGCGTTCGAGGCGCAGGTCGAGGCGCTGCTGTCGACCGCCGAGGCGCGCCCCCTCCCGGTCGTCACGGTGCGCGTCGACCCGGCCTCCAGCGGCAACACGATCCTCGATTCCGGGACCGAGGACGAGGTGGATGCCGAGCCCGCGGCGAACGCGGTCCGGTTCACTCCCGCCGTCCGGGCGTCGCACATCACCACCCCGGGGCAGAAGATGGTACGAACGTGAGGGGGGCGACGATGACCGAGACGCGGCTGACCGAGAAGACGGCGGGGATCCGTGACGTCGCCGCGCGCGCCGGGGTCTCGCAGACGACGGTGTCGCACGTGCTGAACGCCACCCCCCACACGCGGGTCAGCGACGAGACCGCCGCCCGGGTCCGCGCCGCGGCGGAAGAACTCGGTTATCGTCCCAACCGTCTGGCCCGAGGACTGCGCACCCAGGCGTCGGAGATGATCGGGCTCCTCACCGAGGAGATCGCGACCACCCCGCACGCCGGTCGCATCATCCTCGGAGCGCAGGAGGAGGCGAGCCGGCACAACCTGACGCTCGCGATCATCAACTCCGAGCTGAATCCCGACCCCGAGGTCCCCCCGGTGCAGGTGCAGGCCTTCCTCGACCGTCAGGTCGACGGCATCATCTACGCCACCGTCTATCACGACGAGATCGTCGCGCCCGAGAACCTCTCCGCCCGCCCGGCGGTGCTGATCGGTGCCCGCGACAGCACCGGCACGCTCCCCGCCGTCCTGCCGAACGAGCGCGCCGGTGCCGTCGCGGTCGTCGAGATGCTCGTCGCGCGGGGGCACCGCCGCATCGCCTTCGCGGCGAGCGCCGAAGACGTCCCGGCCACACGCGGCCGCCTGGGCGGCTACCTCGAGGCGATGGCCGCGGCGGGGCTCTCCACCGAGGGGCTCGTCGCCGAGGGGAGCTCGGACGCGCGCGGCGGGTACGCCGCCACGAACGTCCTCCTGGATGCCGCCCCGACGGCGCTGTTCTGCTACAACGACCGCATGGCCATGGGCGCCTATCGGGCCGCCGGTGAACGGGGCCTGTCGATCCCCGGGGATCTCTCGGTCGTCGGTTTCGACGACCAGGCGCCGATCCCCGAGAGCCTGTTCCCCCCGCTCACCACCGTCGCCCTCCCGCACTACGAGATGGGGGCGTGGGCGGTGGACGCGCTGTACGCGGTCGTCAGCGGATCGAGCGGGGGAGCGGCATCCGTCTCGCCGACGCTGCTGCCGTGCCCGCTCGTCGAGCGCGAGTCGGTCGCCGCCCCCCGCGCCTGACCTTTCGTGACCCTCCCCTCGGGGACCCTTCCTTCGGAGACCCTCCATGCGCCCTTCCCTGCACTTCACCGCCCGCACCGGCTGGATTAACGACCCCCACGGCCTCACCTGGCGCGACGGCGAGTACCACGCCTTCTTCCAGTACGTCCCCGACCGGGTCGACTGGGCGCCGAGCTGTCACTGGGGTCATGCGAGCGGGCCCGACCTGCTCTCGCTGACCGAGCGCGCCGTGGCGCTGCACCCGGGCGACGGCGATGACGGCATCTGGACCGGATGCCTCGTCGTCGACGGAGACGACGTGCGCATCTTCTACACCGCCATCACCGAGCCGGACTTCGGCATCGGTCGCGTGCGGGTCGCGACGCCCGTCGCCGGCCTCGACGGGCCGTGGGTGAAGGGCGACGTCGTCGTCACGGCACCGGCCGAACTCGACCTCATCGCGTTCCGTGACCCGTTCATCCGTCGCGACGACGAGGGCTGGCGCATGTTCGTGGGCGCCGCGGGCCGCGACGGGACGGCGATGGCGCTGTCATGGACGTCCGCCGACCTGCGGGCCTGGCGGTACGCGGGCGTGACGCTTCAGCGCTCCACCGACGTGACCGAGCCGGTGTGGATGGGGGCTCTCTGGGAGTGTCCCCAGTTCGTCACCCTCGACGGTCGCGACGTCATGATCTCCTCCGTGTGGGATGCCGACGTCCTGCACTACGCGGGATATGCGGTCGGCGGTTTCGACGGTGACCGCTTCGACGCCGAGGCGTGGGGGCGGCTGACGTACGGCGACGGCCTGTACGCGCCGTCGCTGTTCTTCGACGCCGACGGGGCCCCGTGCCTGCAGTTCTGGATCCGGGGGGTCGGCGACCACGAGGCCGGGTGGGAGGGGGCGCACAGCGTTCCGTACCGTCTCGGTCGTCAGGGCACGGTGCTCACCGCCGAGCCGCATCCCGATGTCGCGCGGCGCCGTGGCGAGCGCGCACCCGATGGGCGGGTCGCCGGCCTCGCAGCCGACGTCGAGTGGTCGGGTCCCGCCGGGCGTCTGACGGTCTCGTCGGGCGGAGCCGATGCCGCCGTGGTGGAGAAGCGCCCGACGGATGCCGTGGTGCGGGTCGGCTCCAAGGAGTGGAGCGTACCGGTCGGCGAGGAGCTGCGGATCGTCCTCGACGGTCCGGTCCTGGAGCTCTCGTCTTCCGCCGGGGTGTTCAGCGCGGTCCTCGCTCCGGTCGGCGACGACCTCGCCGTGGGCGCGACCGGAGGCGAGCTCCGGGTCTACCCGCTGCGCTGAGCCGCTGCCCCTTCCGGCCGTGCCGTGAGGCCGTGTGCCGTGGCGCGGAGGTCGTGGGTGGCGCGCCGGGGTGGTGGCATCCGGTGCCGGCGTGTCGGTGTCGGACTCCGCGGGACGGTACGCCGGTGCCGCGGTCGTGGGGCGTGTGCCGTCAGGCGGAGATTGTGGGCGGCGCGCCGGGGTGGTGGCATCCGGTGCCGGCGTGTCGGTGTCGGATTCCGCGGGACGGTACGCCGGTGCCGCGGTCGTGGGGCGTGTGCCGTCAGGCGGAGGTCGTCGGTGGCGCGCCGGGTGGTGGCATCCGGTGGCGGCGTGTCGCCCGAGGACTCCGCGGGACGGTACGCCGGTGCCGGCCCGGCACGCGCTAAAGGCTCCCCGTGGCCACGGAGAACGTGTCGCACGCGTTCACGCCGCCCGCGCGGCCGGCGTCGAACCAGCGCTGGCGTTGCTCACTCGACCCGTGGGTCCAGCTCTCGGGGTTCACCACCCCGCCGGACTCGGCCTGGATGTGGTCGTCGCCCACCGCGGCCGCGGCGGCCAGGGCGTTCGTGATCTGTTCGGTCGTGGGCGGCTGCAGGTACGGCGTGCCGCTCTCGTCGACCTGGTCGGCCGCATCGGCGACCCAGGCGCCCGCGAAGCAGTCGGCCTGGAGTTCGGTGCGCACGCCGTTGCTGGCCGGGCCGGTGCCGTCGTTCGGGTACTGATCCATCACGCCGATGAGGTTCTGCACGTGGTGGCCGTACTCGTGCGCGAGCACGTACAGCTGAGCGAGCGGTCCGGCGTTCGTGTCGAACTGCTCGCGGAGGAGCGCGAAGAACGTCGGGTCGATGTACACCGTCTCTTCCGGCGGGCAGTAGAACGGTCCGGTCGCGTTCGAGGCGGTGCCGCACTGCGTCGATGTGGCGCCGTCGACGATGATCAGCTGCGGCTTGCTGTACCCCTCGACCGTCTTCCCCCAGAACTGGTCGAGGTTCAGCGACGCCGCGGCGAGCCGGCAGTCGTCGTTGGTGTTGGCATCCTGTCCGGTCTCGCAGTTCGCGATGCGCTCGCCGCCGGTCTGCGGATCCGCCGCGCCGCCGCCCCCCACGATCCCGCTCAGGTCGGTGCCCGTGAACAGCTGGATGAGCAGGAAGACCACCGCGCCGAGGCCCACCGCACCGCCGCCGACGGCGGCCACCGTGCCGCCGCGGCGTTTCGCCGAGTTTCCGCCGACACGGGCGTTGTCGTTGAACGTCACGTCCGCGACGGTAGCGCGCAGGCGGCTCGTCGGGAGGGGGGTTGAAACGCGGGGATCAGCCGATTCGCCGCACCGACGCGGTCGGCCGCGGGGGAGCGGTGCTCTCGCGCACGATCAGCTGCGGCCGTTCCGACGAGAACCGGCGGCCGGTCTCGCCGGCGATCTCGTTGAGGAGCAGCTGCAGGCCCCGGCGGCCGAGTCCGGCGAAATCCTGGTCGACGGTGGTGAGTGGGGGAGACCACAGGGCGGCGAGGGGGTGGTCGTCGAAACCGGCGACCGAGATGTCGTCCGGAACGCGCAGACCGGATGCGGTGATCCCCCGGACCACGCCCATCGCGATCTCGTCGTTGCCGCAGAACACGGCGGTCACCGACGGATCTTCGGCCAAGCGGCGACCGATCTCGATGCCCGAGCGCGGGTCCCAGGTCGCGTCACTGAGCGGCGGGACGACCGCACCGCGGCGTTTGAGCGCGCGCCGCCAGCCGGTCGTGCGGCCGTCTTCGCGGCGTGACGGGGGAACGCGCACGTGGTGCACGGTCGCGTGGCCCAGATCGAGGAGGTGGTCGGTGAGTTCTTCCGCGGCGCGGGACTCGTCCAGTACCGCCTGGCGGAGTCCCGGTTCGCGGACACCGGACAGCGCGACCACCGGGAGCGACGACGGGATGCGGTGGAGGGCGGCGACACCCGGGGGATCGAACTTCAGGACGCAAACCCCGGCCAAGGGTTGCGACAGGGTCGCCGCGATCGCTCGGTCTATCTCGTCGTCGTCCGTGCTCTCCACGACGGTGATCATCACGGTGTAGTCCTCGGCGCGTGCCGCTTCCTCGATCCCCCGGATCGTCTCGGCGTAGCCGTACTGCGATGTGTCACCGGCGATCACGGCGATCACCTGCGCTTTGCGCGAGGCCAGCACGCGGGCGGCGGCGCTGGGGCGGAAGCCGAGCGCCGCGATCGCGGCCTCGACCGCTTCGCGCTTCGCGGGGCTGACCTTCGCGGCCCCGGTCAGCACGCGTGACACCGTCGGGACCGATACCCCGGCCCGCGCAGCCACGTCGGCGATCGTCGCCGGTCTCGTGCGGGAGGGGTCCATTGCGCTCCGTCTGTGCGCGGCGCCCGCCGTCACTTGACGGCGCCGCTGGTGATGCCCGAGATGATCTTGCGCTGGGCCACCATGAACGTGATCAGCAGCGGAAGGCTCATCAGGATGATGTAAGCGAAGATCAGATGCCAATTCTGAAGGTACAGACCGCTGCTCGCCACTTGGTACAGGTTCAGCGGGAGGGTGTCCAGTCGGCCGCCGACCACGAACAGCGCGTAGAAGACGTCGTTCCAGATGTACAGGCAGATGAGGATCGTCGCGGTCGCGAGCACCGGCATGAGCAGCGGCAGGATGATCTTCACGAACACCCGCACCGGTGAAGCACCGTCCACGCGCGCTGCTTCCTCGAGTTCGACGGGGATGGTGCGCACGAATCCGGTGACGAAGAAGATCACGGTCGACATGTACATGCCCATGTAGACGCCGATCATGCCGACCGGGGTGCCGGCCAGACCCAGCTGACGCAGCAGGAGGACGATCGTGACGACGGCCGGGGGCAGGACGATGCCGCTGATGGCGACGGCGTAGACGAACGCCAGACCTCGAGAGCGGCGGCGCCCGAGGATCCAGGCCGCCATCGACCCCAGGATCAGCACGCCGAGAACGGCCGGCACCATCACGAGGATGCTGCCGCCGAACGCGGCGATCATCCGTCCGTCCGACACGACGGTCGCGAAGTTGTCGAACAGGTGCCATTCGGTGGGGAGGGCGAGCGAGGGCACGAACGCCTCGGACTGGGTCTTGGCGGCCGTCAGCACCGTGAGCAGGAACGGGATGCCGAGGAGCGCCACCGCCGCCACGACGGCCGCGATCGGCTGGATCACGCGGCCGATCGGCGAACGGCGCCGGGGGAGCCGGCGGGCGCGGCCCGTCGTGAGGGTCATGGTCTCGGTCACAGCACGTCCTCCCGCTTGCGCAGAAAACGGATCACGGGGAAGGCGAGGATCGCGACCACGAGGAACAGCACGAGGCTCATCGTCGTGGCCTGGGCGAACAGGCCCTGGCCGAACGTCCGGAAGATGAAGATGTTGAGCAGCTCGGTGGTCCCGCCCGGGCCGCCGGCGGTCGTCGCCTGGACGATGTCGAAGCCGTTCATCGAGCCGAGCAGCGCCGTGGCGACGTTGAAGGTGACGGCGGGGGCGAGCAGGGGGAACCGGATCGCGCGGAAGGTGGTCCACCACCCCGCGCCGTCGAGGCGCGCAGCCTCGAGGATGTCGTCGTTGATCGTCTTGAGCCCTGCGAGGTAGATGAGCATCGACAGGCCCATCCACTTCCACGCGTGGATGAGGGCCACGACCACGATCGTCCAGGTGGTGCTGCCGAGCCAGGCGATGTCGATGCTCTGCCCGGTCACGGCGCTGAGGATGCCGTTGAGCGCACCGTCGGGCTTGAGCATGGCCTGGAAGATGTAGCCGACCGCCAGGGCCGACATGATCACGGGCACGAAGAACGCCACGCGCAGCGCGCGGTTCGTGCGGGTGTCGCGCTCGAGCAGCAGGGCGAGGGCGAGGCCGAAGAGGTTCTGGAAGATCGCCACCAGCACGGCGTAGATCAGCGTGACCGTCAGCGCGTTCACGAGGGAGCCGTTGGAGAACAGCGACACGAAGTTGTCGGTGCCGATGAAGTCGATCGAGCTCTTGAAGCTGGACCAGTTGGTGAACGCGTAGACGAAGTTGAAGACGGTGGGGACGGCGAAGAACACCACCAGGACGGCGAGCGCCGGGATCAGGAACCACAGCGGGTGGTCCTTCGCGTGCCGACCGCGTGACGCGGGGCGCGCGGATCGCGGCGGCGGCGTCACCGTGCGGGGACGCTCGAGGGTCGAAGTCATGGGTGTTCCTCCCGGGGGAAGGGGGCGCCGGGTCGGGTCCCGGCGCCCCGTTGGGATCAGAAGCCGGCGGCGCCGATGGCCTTGGCCAGTTCGGCGAACTGCGACTGCGTGGCCTCCGCGACCTGGGCCGGGGTCTTGGTGCCCTGGATCATGTCACCGAGGTTGAGGTACAGGTCGGGGTTGGCCACGGCCAGCGCCTGCATCGAGCCGACCGAGTCGCCGAGCGACTTGCTGACGTCCAGCAGCGCTTCGGGGACGTCCGAGGACGACTTCACATCCGACTGCAGCGAGACCGTCTTCTGCGCCTGCACGAAGTCGCTGTAGCCGTCGCCGAGCCAGTACGACAGCAGCTGGCGCGCCGCGGCCTCGCGTTCGGCGTCCCCCGTCTTGAACGCCACGAGGGCGTTGGACTGGTCGGGGATGAACGTGCCGACGTTGCCCGAGGGGGAGATCGGGAAGAACCCGATCTTCTCGTTCAGTTCCGTCGTGTCGGCGAGGGACTGCAGCTGACCGAAGAACGAGTTGACCTGCACCGCCATGGCCGCCTCGCCCGAGAGCAGCGCCGGACCCTGGTCCTCGAAGGTCGCGGTCTTCAGGTCGGCGTTGAACAGGCCCTCCTGGATGAGGCCCTGGTAGGTGTCGATCGCGCCCTGGATCGTCGGGTCGGTGAACTTTTCCTTGTTCTCGTTCACGCGGTCCCACAGGCCGTCCTTGGCGGCGTCGGCGAGCTGCACCTGCACCCACCACTGCGTGGCCCACGGGGTGCCGCCGCCGAAGTCGAAGAACGGGGTGACGCCGGCGGCCTTCAACTGACGCGCGTCGGCGAGGAACTCGTCCCAGTTGCCGGGCGTCTGGGTGATGCCCGCCTTCGCGAACACCTCCTTGTTGTAGTAAACGCCCTCGACCGCCGGGGTCGTGATGAGCGCGGCGTACCGCGTGCCGTTCAGGATGCCGGTGATGTCCTTCAGCTCGGGCGTGTACGCGTCGATGAAGGGGGCGCCGTCGAGCGACTGCAGGTTCGTGGTGGCGTTGAGGGCCGTGAGCTGCGAGGCGGTGGGCTGCCAGAAGGCCAGGTCGGGCTTGTCGCCGGTGGCGACCTTCGTCTGCACGCTCTGCTCGTACGGGTCGGGGATGGTGACGACGTCGACCTTGGCGCCGGTGGCGGCCTCGAATCCCTTGACGACGCTGTCGGGGACCGTGTTCGAGTTCTGCGCGGCCCAGATGGTGAGGGTCGTGCCGTCGAGCTTGGTGTCTTGGGCGGGCCAGTCCGAGGGGCCCGCGGCGGCGCCGCCGCCGGCACCGGGGTCCGAGCAGCCTGCGAGGGCGAGGGCGGCCACGGCGGTGAGGGCCGTGGCGGCGAAGAACCGCTTCTTCATTGAATTGCTCCTTGTTGGTGTGATCAGTCTGATCCGGTGCGAGCGCCTTCGTCGACCGGGACCGGCCCGGCCGAGAGGCGGAGGGTGCGCGCGGAGATACGGGCATCGCCGGCGCGCACGTGCAGGGTCCCCGTCGTGGCATCCCATTCGGTGTGCCAGGAGGGGAGGTCCAGGGGGAAGACCGGGGTCACCTCGACGTCGTGGCCGACGAGGTGGGGGAAGGAGAGAGCCGTGGAGGCCTCGTCGCCGCGTCGCCAGATCGACACGAGATCCGCGGCGGGCAGGCGTAGGCCCAGGGCCACCCACGGGTCGTCCCATCGCGGAAGGTCCAGGGGCCAGTGCGGGTGGGACGCGGCGATCTCGCCGCGCAGTTCCTTCGCGACGGCGATGGCGCCCGCGACCCGGTGGCGCTGAGCGGGAGTCATGCGGTTGAGGTGGCCCGACACGTAGAAGCGGCCGAGAAGACCCGTGACGAGGCAGAACGACGCCTCCTCGGCATCCATCTCGGGCTGGGGATAGGCCCAGCTCGCGGCCTGCTCGGGGAGGATCGCCATCGGCGCCGCCGCCGCGATCGGCGGGTACTTGACGAAGTCCTGCTGGTCGGACGTCGACTGCATGGCCAGGCGGGAGAGCATGGCGTAGTCCATGCGCATCGCGCCCGAGCTGCAGTTCTCGATGACGAGGGTCGGATGCCGGTCCAGCACGCCGTCGAGCCACTCCAGCACCGCCCGGTTGTGTCCGAGGAGTCCATCGCCGACGCTGTCGGCATCCACGTCCGTCCCCGGGCCGGGGTTGATGTTGTAGTCCATCTTGAAGAATCCGAGGCCGAAGTCCGTCACGAGCCGGTCGACGACACCGTCGAGGTGCGCGCGGGCGGCGGGATGCCGGAGGTCGAGGTGGAAGCGGTCGTGCTCGACGACGCGCTCGCCGTGGCGCTGGAGGAACGCCTCCGCAGGCAGGCGGTCGGCGAGGGCGCTGCGGATGCCGATCACCTCGGGCTCGAGCCAGAGCCCGGCGACCATGCCCTCGGCGTGGATGGCGTCGATGACCTCGCCCAGCCCCCCGGGGAAGCGGGTGGTCGACGGCATCCATTCGCCGACGGAGTCCCACCAGTGCCCCGAGTCGTCGTACCAGCCGGCGTCGATGCAGAACACCTCGGCGCCGACCTCGGCGGCCGCGCGGATGAGGGGGAGGAGCTTCTCCGTGGTGGGGTCGCCGTCGAGCGTGTTCATGTAGTCGTTGAAGACGACCGGCATCGCGGCGTTGTCGGGGTGCGGGCGCCGCGTCGCGCGACGATGATCGGTCAATGCCGACACGGCGCCGGTGGCATCCGGGGCGAAGGCGACCGTCACGGGCACGCTCGTGAACGTCTCGGCGGGGGAGAGGACGTGCGTCCATGCCGCATCGGCGTCGGTCGGCCCGGACAGGGCCAGGTAGCCGCCGGCGGTGTCCTCCCCGATCTCCCAGCGCCACGCGCCGTTGTGCTCGATCTGCCAGGCCAGGGCCAGGCCCGCGGCGCAGGACTCCAGGATGCCGGTGGGCAGAGCGTGCGCCGTCGACCACGTCCCCGTCGACACCGCCGTGAAGGCGCCGCGCGGGTTGTGGCCCGTGAGGTGCTCGGCGAGGGGCACGAAGTCCGGGCCGCGCAGAGGAGTACGCGCCCACCGCCCCTCGCCGAGCCAGTCGCTCTCGCCGGTCACCCGCTGCCAGTCCGAGAGCGCGTCGCCGGTCGCGTCGGCGGCGGTGAATCCGGTGGCCCAGGAAGCGACCGACCGGAGGACGACACGACCGGTACCGACGTTGGTGAGCGCGACGGTGCTGGAGACGGCCGAGACGCCGTCGCGGACGACGAGGGTGAGCCGTGCCTCCAGGTCGGCGGAGCGCTGCCGGACGACGAGGGTGTGCACGCCGTCGCCCGCGGTCTCGGTGTGGTCGACGTACCGCATCCGCAGTCCGAGCTCGGTGTGGGCGAGGCGCCCCGAGGCGGGGCGGTGACCCGCGTCGGCGGTGAGGATCTCGACGAACGGGATGCGGTGGACCGGAAGCGTCCGTCCCGCGACGCGCACGGCGCTGCAGACCACGGGCGCGTCGTCGTCCCAGTGGAACGTCAGTGCGACCAGGTCGGTGCCCCACTCGAGGCGCGGACCGGGGGCCGCGTCGGTGGGGGCGGGGTGCATCGTCGTCATTCGTCTCTCCGTCGTGTCGAACGAGAGGGACGCTAACCGATTCTGAAAGCGTTATCAAGCGCGATGTGAAACCGATATCAGAGATCGGTGTCGAACCTTGTGTGCGGAGGCGCGGACCCTTATGCTCGCGGTCTGAAAGCGCTATCAGATTCTGATGCGCGTGTCCCGTCACTCAACGCCGAGGAAACATGAGACCCCACACCCCTGCCCCGCGCCGCGTTCCCGCGGCCGTCGCCGCCTGTGTCACCGTGCCGCTGGTGATCGGCCTCGTCGGAGCCCCCGCCGCGTTCGCCGCCCCCGACGACGCGCCGCCGCGCCCGATCGTCGAGTACACCTTCGACGGGGACCCCTCGGCATCCGTCATCGCCAACGAAGGATCCAAGGGAAGCGCCTTCGACGCGCACGTCCGCAACGCGACGTCGCTCGCGCGCGGTACCGGACCCACCTCCGACGCGGGCGCCTCGGGGCTGTTCCCCGGTGCCGCGCAGGGTTCGTCGAGCTCCGCGACCCCCTACCTCGACATCCCCGCGGGACTGTTCGACGGCGTGACGGCGTTGACCGTGTCGACCTGGATCAAGTGGGACGGCAAGAACGCGGGCAACCTCCCCTGGGCCTACATCATCGGCAGCGACGCGTTGCCGCGCGACAACTGGGGCCTGTACTTCCAGCCGAACGAGGGCGGGCAGTCCAAGGCCGTCGCCAACTCGGGCAACGAGGTGAAGGCCGTCTCGCCCGTACCCCTCACGGCCGGCGCCTGGGCGCAGATCACCTCGGTCGCCGACGGGCAGACGCTGTCGTACTACATCAACGGCGAGCTCGTCCGCCGCGAAGCCGCCGAGGTGGACTTCGCGAAGCTCGGCGCCGAGGCGAGCACCCGCTCCGGCCTCATCGGTCGGGTGCCGTGGGCGCCGCAGTGGGCCGCCCTCTTCGGCGGCGAGTTCGACGACTTCTCCATCTACGACGTCGCCCTGACCTCCGACCAGGTGGCCCAGGACTTCGCCGCCACCGCGGGCGCCGTCACGGCGCTCGACCAGACGGCGTGGCAGGTGCAGACCACGGCCGGCCAGGCGCCCGCGCTGCCGGCACGGGTCGGCGTGACGCGCGAGTCCGGTCTGAAGACCGACGCGGTCGTCCGCTGGGACGCGGTCTTCGCTTCGCAGTACGCGACGGCGGGCGCGACCTTCGTCGTGAACGGCGCCGTCGAGGGCACGGACCGGACCGTCACCGCGACCGTGACCGTGGGCGTGCGCCCCACCGAGGAGATCGTGGCGGACCTCTCGCGTCGCACCGGCGACTTCCGCGGGGGTGCGTCGGGCACCCTGTACGGCCTCGGCGACGAGCAGTCGCCCACGCAGGCTCTGGTCAACGGCGCGGCCATGACGAACGTGTCGCAGAAGCCGCCGTTCGGTACGCAGCACCCGGGCGGTGACGCCTTCGACATCGAGAAGACGTTCTTCGACAAGCACGGCGAAGACCTCTACATCTACACGCAGGACTATTACCCCGACTGGCCGTACAACCAGGGCGTCCGCCCGGGCGACGACCGCACCTACGTCCGCGACGCGAACGGCAAGCTCACCTCCGAGTGGACGCCCGGCGGTGACGGCGTGTGGGACTACCTCGAGGTGCTCGAGATCGTGACCGAGGCCGTCGCGACCGGAGCCGACGACCCCGAGAAGTACACGTTCATCCCCTTCAACGAGCTCGATCTGCAGTGGTTGAACACCGACGACAAGTACAACCGCTACCTCCTGCAGGGCGGCCAGCCCGACAGTTACACCCCGGGCGGGGCGAGCGACTGGGCCGCGGCCTGGAAGGTCATCACCGACGTCTACGCGAAGCACGGGCTCAGCCGTCCGCGCATCGCCGGACCCGGGGATGCCGCGTGGCGCGGTGAAGGCAACATCAAAGCGTTCCTGCGCACGGCGATCGCCACGAACACCGTCCCCGACGTCTACGTGTGGCACGAGCTGCGCGGGTACCAGTGGATGCCGGACCGCGCCAGCGCGTTCCGCCAGTACGCCCGCGACCTCGGCATCGCCGAGGACGAGATCCCCCAGATCAACATCACCGAGTACGGCGCGAGCAACGACATGAGCTCGCCCGCCAACCTCCTGCGCTGGTTCTCCAGCTTCGAGGCGGCCAAGATCGACGCGCAGACGGCCTACTGGACGGCATCCGGAACGCTCTCCGACAATCAGGCCAAGGTCAACGCCGCCAACGGCGGATGGTGGATGTTCAAGTGGTACGGCGACCTGCAGGGGGCGCAGACCGCCGAGGTCACCGCCAACCGCGAGAAGGCCATCGCCGCGATCGACGACGCGAACCGTCGCGCCCAGGTGCTCGTCGGCGGTGTGGAGCAGGGCCGTGACGGACTGCTCACGGTGAAGGGACTCTCGAACGACACGTTCGGTGACAAGGTCGACATCGAGGTGCGCGAAGACCTCATCTCGGGCACCGACGGCGTCGCCGACACCCCGCGCGTGGTCGCCGCCTACGACGACGTCGCGGTCTCGGGAGGCTCCGTGCAGGTGCGCATCCCCTCGGCCAACGCCAGCGCGGCGTACCAGGTGATCATCACCCCGGCCACCGACCGCGACGTCGCGGCCGAGGCCGCTGAGCAGGCTCCGCACCAGTGGTCGGAGGCCGAGAACCTGGCCATCACCGGTGGCACCGTACGCTCGCAGCCGGGTGGCGGCTACCGCCTCTCGGGTGACTGCGACGTCATGGGCCTGACGGGCGCCGACGCCCGACTGGACTGGGAGGTCGACGTGGCCGAGCCGGGTCTGTACCGGTACAAGGTGCTCGCCGCGACCCCGGGACGAGCAGCGCAGCACGCGCTCTTCGTCGACGGGAACGACTCCGCGACGGTGCAATACGGCGCCAACGCGATCAAGCCCGACAACGTGCGCGGCACGGCCCGCGGCACCGCCGAGGTGTACGTGAAGCTGGATGCCGGGACCCACACGCTGAGCCTGCGCACCAGCCGCGACGGGCAGAACGTGCTGCCGGGAGCGGGAACGGACGGTGGCGTCACCGTGGACCGCGTCGAGCTCACCCGCGTGGGAGACGACACCAACACGCAGCACACGGTGTACCCCGCCACGACCCTGCGCCTCGCGGGTGACGCGAAGCTCGACGCCGGCGCGGTGTCGATCGGTGACGGCGACCGTGTCGATGTCTATCCCTCCGCCGAGGAGTCGGGCTACTACGACGTGGTCGTCGATTGGACGGGCGCTGACCTGGGCCTGACGGTGAACGGCCGTCTCGCGACGACCTTCACCGAGGGGCAGAAGCGCGCGCGGATCCACCTGCCTGAGGGCATCAGCGAGATCGAGCTGCGCAGCACCGGCGGCGCGCGCGTCAGCGCGGTCCGCACGACCCGTGCGGTCGAGGGCGACGCCGCCATCGTCAAGGTCGAGGTCGAAGACCCCACGAAGGCCACGCTCGGCGGAACCGCCGCGGTGAAGGGCTTCGGCTCCGACCTCACCAACGGCACCGGCACCGGTTACGTCGGCGGGCTCGGCATCACCGACGCGATCGCGGCGAACCAGGGGACGCTGACGATCCCCCGTGGCGCCGGATTCGACACGGCCGGGGCGTACGACGCGATCGTGCACTACTCCAACGACGACATCGAGGGGCGCCACGACTACAACCCGCAGGTCGTCGACCTGGGGCTGCAGGCGCAGGAAGCCGGTCACGACGGGTTGGTGGGGCGCTCGACGTTCCGCTACACCTATACCGCGACCAACTTCTGGGAGGCCGTGATGCCGCTAAACCTGACCACCGCTGACGGTGCGGTGACGTTCGGCAACACGAAGCACACGATCGTCATCGATGAGCGCACCAGCCAGCAGGACCAGGTCGTCCTCGACGGGTACGCGATCGCACCCGACGTCGACTGGATCGCGTTCGCCCCGTTCGTGCTCGAGACCGACGGCGTCGAGATCGGCGTTCCCGCCGCCCCCGCGGCTCCCTCCGTCGGGGTCGACGGGACCTCCGCGACGGTGTCATGGGAGGCCCCGGCCGACAACGGCTCGGCGATCACGGGCTACACCCTCGACCTCGTCTCCGATGGCGGAGCGACCCGGTCGGTCGCGGTGGACGCCGCGGGGGATCCGACGGCGAAGGCGGCGCTCTCCGCGACCGTGGCCGACCTCGCGCCGGGCACGTGGACGGCGCGGGTCAGCGCGATCAACGCGGCCGGGGCATCGCCGGCATCCGAGTCGTCGGCGCCGTTCGTGATCTCCGAGGCGGCGGGGCCCGGTGAGCCCACGCCCACGCCGACGCCCACCGAGTCCGGTGCGGGTTCGGGCCCCGGTTCGAGCGCCGGCGCCGGTTCGACGACCTCGACGGCCGCGGGAGGCGCGCTCGCGGTCACCGGCACGGTGTTCCCGCTTGCGGCGCTGTTCCTGGCCGTTGCCGGTATCGGCGCCGGAGTGATCCTGCGCCGTCGTGCGCAGTCCTCGCGCGACGGTCGCACCGAGGACTGATGCCCCGGTGGGGGCGGCCTTCCCGGTCGCCCCCACTGCCCTAGCGGACCAGCGTCGGCGCCGACGGGGCGGTCAGCCCATCGGGTGCGTCGAGATGTCGAACGACGTGAAGGGGAACGGGATGAAGATCGAGTAGTTGTTCCAGTCCTCGACGCGGAGCGTCGTGATCGCCCAGTACCCCACGACGAACGTGACGAGGGTGAGCACGACGATCACCATGCGGGCGTTGTTCACGATGCGCAGCGCCTGCGCGACGGTGCCGGCCCGGGCGAGGATCCGGGTGAGCGACAGCACGACGATGAGGGCGATCGCGGCGTACACGAGCGGGTTCGCGCTCGTCGTGACCGACCCGCACATCGGGGCGACGTCGGTCGGCCGCCCGTCGACGTCGAGGAACCCCCCGCTGCCGGTGATACCGCCCGAGCAACTGCCCATCGAGCCGCGCAGGAAAACCGCCAGCATGGTCGCCGCCACGATCGCCCAGATCAGGAGCGACCGGATGCCGACGACGATCTCGGCGCCCGGAAGCAGCGCGTTCTCGTCGGTGTCGTTCTGCGTGATGGTCATGGATGGCCCCCCGAGGTTCCTTCCACCCTCACACGGGCGCAGCGATCAGTCCAGGAACTCCCGGGCCGCGACCACGAGGTTCTCGACACCGCGGTCGATCGTGGGCTGCATCACGGGAGCGAAGAACGGCGAGTGGTTGGTCGGGATATCGCGCTCGACCGTGCCGCCGGCCACGGCATCCGCGAACGTCTGCGGATCCACGCCGCCCCAGAACCAGAACACCAGCGGGGCGCCGGACTCGCGCGCGAACCAGGACACGTCCTCGCTGCCGGTGAACATGCCGGGGTCGACGACGCTCGCCTCGCCGAACGCCCGGCGGAAGGCCGCGGTCAGGCGGGAGGTGGCATCCGGGTCGTTGATGGTGGGCGGCAGGGTGTGATCCGTCGTGATGGTCGGGGTCTGCTCGGCGCCGGATGCCTCCGCCTCGGCGCGGATGATCCGCTCGACCTTGCTCATCACCCGCGCGCGGGCCGCGTCGTCGGGGTAACGGAGGCTGAGTTCGAGCTTCGCCTCGGCGGGGATGATGTTGTTCTTCAGCCCCGCGTGGATCGAGCCGACCGTGACGACGGCGACGTCGCGCGGGTCGACCTCGCGCGAGACGACGGTCTGCAGACGCATGACGGTGGCTGCCGCCATGACGACGGGGTCGATCGTGGAATGGGGCCGCGAGCCGTGCCCGCCGCGGCCGTGCAGCACGACGGTGAGCCCGTCGGATGCTGCCATCTGGGTGCCCGGGCGCACGCCGATCGTGCCGGCGGGGAGCGGGGTCACGTGCTGACCGAGCACGATGTCCGGCTTCGGGTAGCGGTCGAGCACGCCGTCGGCGATCATCGCCTGCGATCCGGCGCCGTACTCCTCGGCCGGCTGGAACACCGCGACGACCGTCCCCGACCACTCCGACGTGGTCGCGACGAGGCGTTGGAGAGCCCCGATCAAGGCCGTGACGTGCATGTCGTGCCCGCACGCGTGCATCACGGGGACGGCGTTGCCGGCCGGGTCGGTGCCGCGCGCGGTGCTGGCGTAGGCGAGGCCCGTCTGCTCCTCGACGGGCAGACCGTCCATGTCGGCCCGCAGCCACACGACCGGACCGGGGCCGTTGTCGATCCGCGTGACGACGCCGGTACGGCCGACGCCCTCCTCGACCTCGAGCCCGAGGTCCGCGAGGTGCCGTGCGATGACACCGGCGGTCCGCGTCTCCTGGAACGACAGCTCGGGGTGGGTGTGAAGGTCGGTGTACAGGCTTTCGAGGTCGACGCTCATGCCTTCGAGCCTAGGCGTCGCGCCGGCGCTTGCTTCAGCTATCCGCGTCGGGCTGCCGAAGAATGAATCTGTCCATGTTCGGAACTGTGAAGCTCACGTATCCGCGACGCTCGGCATAGATGATCCCCTTCTCGATGAGGGATTGCCGTGCCGGGCTCACCGAGGCGGCTGCAACACCGAGGTGTTCGGCGACAGCGGCCGTACTTGCGGTGCTCCCTCCGACATCGACGATCGCTCGCAGATACTGACGCTCGGCCGGTGTCGTGCGGTCCCACCGTGCGGGGAAGAAGCCCTGGTCGAGGTCTGCGTTCCCTTCGGCGATGCCGGCCACGGCCACGTCGATGTCGATGTTGCGATCGGGTGTGATGTCCCACACCGCCTTGCCGTACGTCTGGAGGAAGAACGGATACCCCTGCGACTCACGCACGATTTCCTCCAGGGCATCGCGAGTGAAGCGTGCGCCGAGTTCTCTCGCGGGCTTCTCGAGCGCCTCGATCGCGGAATCGTGCGTCAGCGCCCCGACTTCGTGCAGAGCAAATCGTTCCGAGTAGGAGCGTGCCTCGGCCATCGTCCGACGCAGCGTCGGGAGACCGGCTCCGATGACATAGAACGGCCAGTCCGACTGTGTCGCCTTGTGTTGTACGGCGAGAAGTGCCGTCAACAGGTCGGCGTCCAGGTCCTGCATTTCATCGACGAAGATCGCGAGGGCGCTCTGATTCTTCTGCAGGGGGCCGGCAAGGTCGGCCACGAGTTCCTCCAGGTCCACTTCGATCAGCCCGGAATTGGCTCGATGGTCCGAGGGTGCGACGCCGAGGTTCAGGGAAACGCCTGCGATCGTCAACGCGAAAGAAGACACCGTGGACACCGCAGTCCTGACGTCCTCCACTGCGGAGCGGAAGCGCGTCATCCGTCGCCCTGCCATCGCCACACCCCGGCCGAGGGACTGCCGCGCCGCGATGGGCCCCGCGCTGCCTGGTCGCGCTTCGAATTGAATGGTGACCCAGCCTGCACGTTCGACGTTGCGATGAAGCTCGTTGAGAAGCACCGTCTTGCCCACGCCACGCAGTCCGTAGATGATGAGGCCGCCGTCGTTTCGCTTCACGCGGCTCTTCGCCACCATGAGATCGACGAGATCGATCTCCGGTTGGCGACCGACGAGCTCAGGCGGGCGGACACCGGCTCCCGGGCGAAAAGGGTTGAGTTCGTGCAGCATTTGCGGCACTCTACCGTTTTCTATCCCATATCTAGAGAATTCGGTAGAAAACTTCACCCTCTCCTCACCTGTGCCGCGTCTCGGCGTTGCGCCGGGCGTCGCTTCCCCGGGTCGAGTGTCCAAGACACGCCGCATCCACCCCACGCCATGCGGCGTGTCTTGGACACTCGACGTGTCCCGGGCCCTCGATGCCGACGCGACCCGCTACCGGATGCCGGGGCGCCTGTCCAGCCGCCTCGGGCGGCGTCCCGTGGCGGCGAGGCTGGCCGCATGGCCACGACACACTTCGACTACCTCATCATCGGCGGCGGGATGGTCGCCGACACCGCCGCCCGCGGCATCCGCGAGCTCGACGCCGACGGGTCCATCGGCATCCTGAGCGACGATGTGGACGAGCCCTACACGCGTCCCGCGCTCAGCAAGAAGCTGTGGACCGACGACGAGTTCACCTGGGAGAAGGTGCCGCTCGGCACCGCCGACGACACCGGCGCCGACATCCGGCTGCGCACGCGCGCGACGGCGATCCGCCCCGAGGATCACGAAGTGGATGCCGACGACCGGACGTTCTCGTACGGGAAGCTGCTCCTCGCCACCGGCGGCCACCCCGTGCCGCTCCCGATCGACGACCGGTCCGGCGGCGAGCGGGCGCTGACCTTCCGCACGGCCGCGGACTATCGGAGGCTGCGCGCCCTGTCCGAGGAGGTCCGGCGCATCGCGGTCGTGGGCGGCGGGTACATCGGCTCCGAGCTCGCGGCCGCCCTCGTGCAGAACGGGGTCGACACTGTCTTGATCCACACCGGTGCGGTTCTCGGCGACGCCGTGTTCCCGCCCGCGCTGGCGGAGCGTTTCGAGAAGCTCTTCCGCGACGCCGGAGTCGAGATCGTCTCCGGTTCCAAGGCCGAGGGGGGTGAGGCGGATGCCGATGGCATCCGGTTGACGCTCGAGGGCGGCGATGAGGTGCGCGCGGATGCCGTGGTCAGCGGCCTGGGTATCGAGGTCGCGACCGACCTGGCCGAGGCCGCCGGGATCACCGTCGACGACGGGGTCGTGGTCGACGCGCAGCTGCGGTCCTCGGCCGACGACGTGTGGGCCGCGGGCGACGTGGCCAGCTACCCCGACCGGCTGCTCGGCCGCCGCCGCGTCGAGCACGTCGACAACGCGAACGAGATGGGGCGGGCCGTCGGGCGGAACCTCGCCGGCGCGGGGGAGCCCTACACCCACACGCCCTACTACTACTCGGCGGTCTTCGGCATCCGGTACGAGGCGGTCGGCACGCTGGATTCCGCGCTCGACACGGTGGAGGACTGGATCGACGCCGACCGCGGTGTCGTCTACTACCTCGACGACGATCGGGTGGTCGGCGTCCTCCTGTGGAACGTCGAGGACGCCCGCGACGCCGCCCGCGCCGTGCTCGCCGAGGCCGACTCGCTGACCGCCGGCGACCTCGTGGGGCGCATCCGATGAGAGCCGGGCGATAGCCTGGACGCTGCCAGCTCACCCTCAAGGTGACGAGATCAGGGGGTATCCGTGGCGACCGCAGAACTGCGACTTCTTCTTCCGCTCGACCGCGCACGCGACGCCGTCGCATCGACGCTGGTCGAGCAGGGCTTCAGCGTGCAGCCGACGGCGAGCGGATCGCTCGACGTCTCGCGGGGGAGCCTGGGCACGACCATCGTCGCGGGCGCCTTCGCGGGTCAGGACATGCACGTGCGCTTCGACGTGCACTTCACGGAGGATGCCGGGAGCACGCTGGCCGCGTTCGAGCACTCGACGGTCGGCGGGTTCTTCAAGGGCGGTGCCGTCGGCGCCGCGAAGGCGGGCGACGTCGTCCGCGAAGCCGCGCACCTGTCGGGCGTGCGGCTCGCGCAGCAGGGTCTTCTGCAGGGTGCGGTGCCCGACGGCGCACCGGCGCCCACGCCCGACGTGGACGCGACGGATGCCATTCCCGCGGGACCGTTCGCCGACGACGCGGGCGCCGCGGCACAGGGCTATCCCGCCCCCACCGCTCCCCCGGCGGACTACGCGGCGGTCCCTCCGGGCGTCCGCTACGGCGCGCCCGCTCCGGTCCCCGGTGCCGGGCCGCGGACGAACACGGTCGCGATCATCGCCCTCGTGCTCGGCTTCGTCGTCCCGATCGGTGGCATCGTGGCCGGTTCCGTGGCGCTCGCGCAGGTCAAGCGGACCGGCGAGAAGGGGCGTGGCCTCGCGATCGGCGGCATCGTCGTGGGCGCGGTCATGTCGGTGCTCTCGATCCTCGGCGCGATCGCCCTCTTCGCCCTCTTCGCCTTCGGCGCGGCATCCTCGTCGGGCGCGAGTTCACCGATGGATCCGTTCGTGCCGCCGAGCGAGCAAGCGCCCGCCGAGCCGGACGAGTCCTTCGCGCTCCCGGTGGGGTCGTGCCTCGACGACGTGGCGAGCGGGTTCATCACCAGTGACAACGTGCTCGACTGCGCCCAGCCGCACACGTACGAGGTGTTCCAGTCGTTCCTGCTGGACGACGGCGTCTTCCCCGGTGACGCGGTGCTGCAGACCGAGGCCCTCGACCGGTGCGGCGCGCAGTTCGACGCCTTCGTCGGCATCGCCTATGCGGATTCGACCCTCGACTACTCGTACGTCTCGCCGACCGAGCAGACCTGGGCGCAGGGCGACCGCGAGCTCCTCTGCCTGATCTTCGATCCCGCCGGCGAGACGACGGGATCGCTGGCGGCCTCCCAGCGCTGACCGCGCGCGTCTCGTTCCGCTCGCGCGCGGTGTGAGCCGCGCAGAACTCCTGCGCTGTGGCATCCCCGCGCGTCGGTCCGTCGGGCGGGTCGCGACATGCCGGAGTTGTGCGGGGATGTCGTGGCCCCGACCCCGCGCCCGCCTCACGGCCTCAGTGCGAAGGTGCCGCCGTCGACCCGCGTTCGAGCAGCGCGAACGGCAGCGTGCCGCGTCGAAGGGCGGGGGCGGCCCCGTCGAGGTCGGCGAGCACCGCTTCGGCGGCCCGCTCGCCCTGGCCGCGGGCGAACTGATCGACGGTCGTGAGTCCGAACCAGCGGCCGAGGTCGTTGCCGTCGACGCCGATGATCGAGACGTCCTGGGGGACACGCAGCCCGGCCTCCCGGGCGGCGAGCACGGCACCGATCGCCATCTCGTCCGAGGCCGCGAAGATCGCGGTCGGACGGTCATCGCCCTCGAGAAGGCGCCGCGCCGCGGCCGATCCCCCCTCGATCGTGAAGTCGGCGTCGGCGAACGAGGGCGCCGCGCCCGCGGCATCCATCTCCTCGGCGAAGCCGCGGCGACGCAGCGCCGGCACCGAGGATCCGCTCGTCCCGTGCGAGCCGATGTGGGCGATCCGGCGGTGGCCGAGCTCGAGCAGGTGCCGGGTGGCGAGGCGACCCACGGCGTGGTCGTCGACGGTGAGGGTCGTCAGCAGCGGGTTGGGTCCGGCGATCGCGACGATCGGCACGCCGAGGCCGCGGAGCAGCTCGGTCTCTTCCGCGTCGAGTTCCGGCGCGATCGTGATGATGCCGTCGACGCGACGCCGGCGCATGTTGTCCGAGAACACGCGGCGGCGCTCCTCGGCCGCCGCACTCACGCCGTAGAGCGTGATGTCGAAACCGCGACGGACGAGCGCGTCCGAGATCCCCGCGAGCACGGTGCTGAAGAACCATCGGTCCAGGAACGGCACGATGACCCCGATCGCCCGCGCGCGGCCGGTCGCCAGCGTCGACGCCGCCGCCGAGACGACGTACCCCAGCTCGTCCGCGGCGGTCTGCACCCGCTGCCGGGTGACGGGGGACACGGGGCCGCGCCCGCTGAGGGCTCGCGAGACCGTGGCCGTCGACACGCCCGCCCGGCGGGCGACCTCGTCGATGCCGACCACGGTCTCGCGGATCCGGGATGCCACGGCTCAGGCCGCGGCGATCCAGACGGTCGTGTCGGTCGGGAGCGAGGCGCCCTCCAAGGGTCCGCTGGCGACGAGGACGTCGCCGTCCGGCAGCTCGACCGCCGTGTCGCCGAGGTTGGCGATCACGGTGACGGCGCCGTTGCGGAACGCCACGACGTCGTCGCCGTAGCCGTCGAGCCACTCCAGCGACCCGGCGCCGAGACCGTGCGCGCGGCGCTCGGCGAGCAGCGAGCGGTACAGCGACAGGGTGGATGCCGGGTCCTCGCGCTGCACGTCACGGGCGAGCTCCGCCCACTCGGTGGGCTGCGGCAGCCAGGCCGCTCCGGTGTCGTTGAAGCCGTAGGCGGGGGCGTCCGCGGCCCACGGGATCGGGACGCGGCAGCCGTCGCGGCCGTAGCGCTCGCCCTCGGTGCGGAACCAGGTGGGGTCCTGGCGGGCGTCGTCGGGCAGGTCGATGACCTCGGGCAGGCCGAGCTCCTCACCCTGGTACAGGTACGACGAGCCGGGCAGCGCGAGCATCAGCGAGGTCGCGGCGCGGGCGCGGCGCAGACCCTTCACCGGGTCGGGCTTGCCGGGCGACTTCGGGCCGATGCCGGCGCCCTGCGGGTTCTCGGCCGTGAGCGCCAGGCGCGACGCGTGGCGGACGACGTCATGGTTCGACAGCACCCACGTGCTCGGCGCGCCGACGGCCGCGTACTCGTGCAGCGATTCCGTGATCACGGCGCGCAGCGCCTCGGCACCCCACTTCGTCTCGAGGTAGTGGAAGTTGAAGGCCTGGTGCATCTCGTCGGGGCGCACCCACAGCGCCGTCTGCGCGACGGTCGGGAGCCACGCCTCGGCGCACAGGGCGCGGTCGCCGTCGTACTCGGCGAGCACCTCGTGCCACTCGCGCCACACCTCGTGCACGCCCGGCTGGCCCCAGTACGGGACGCCGGCGGCGTCGCCGCCCATGGATCCGCCCTCGGGGTCGGGCGTGAAGTCGGGCAGACCCGCAGCCTTGATGAGGCCGTGGGCCACATCGACACGGAAGCCGTCGACGCCGCGGTCGAGCCAGAAGCGCAGGATGTCGCGGAACTCCGCGCGCACCTCGGGGTTGGTCCAGTCGAAGTCGGGCTGCGATTCGTCGAAGATGTGCAGGTACCACTGGCCCGGCGTGCCGTCGGCCTCGGTCACGCGCTTCCACATGCCGCCGCCGAACACGCTCTCCCAGTTGTTCGGGGGAAGTTCGCCGTTCTCGCCCGCGCCGTCGCGGAAGATGTACCGAGCGCGCTCGGGGCTTCCGGGGGCGGACTTCAGCGCCTCCTGGAACCAGACGTGCTGATCGCTCGAGTGATTCGGCACGAGGTCGACGATCACCCGGATGCCACGCTCGTGCGCGCCCGCGAGCATCGCGTCGAAGTCGGCGAGCGTGCCGAAGATCGGGTCGACGTCGCGGTAGTCGGCGACGTCGTACCCCGCGTCCTTCTGCGGCGACCGCTGGAAGGGGCTGAGCCAGATGGCATCCACCCCCAGCTCCTTCAGGTCGTCGAGGTGCGCGGTGACGCCGGGCAGGTCGCCCAGGCCGTCGCCCGATGCGTCGGCGAACGAGCGCGGGTAGATCTGGTAGATGACGGCGGTCCGCCACCACTCGGAACCGGGAGCGGACTCGAGTTCGGGGCGCGCGTCCTGCTGCGTGAAAGTCATGCGGTACAACCTAGTGCAAGCGCTTGCAGCGGGTCGAGTGTTCTCCTGCACGGTGACTTGGGGCGTATGTGCGCACGGAGGGCGCTTCCGCGCGCGTTTGCCCGAAGTCGCGGGAGGGGTCGCGGCCCCGCGTCTAGGCTGGATGGGTGCCCGACGCCTCCGCCCTCGCCCGTGCCGAATCGCTGATCGGCAGCATCCCCGACTATCCCGAGCCCGGGGTGATGTTCCGCGACATCACGCCCCTGCTGGCGGATGCCACGGCCCTGCGCGCCACGATCGACGCGCTGCTCGAGCCGTTCGCGGGCCGCTTCGACGTGGTCGCGGGCATCGAGGCGCGCGGGTTCCTGCTCGCCGGAGCCGCCGCCGTCGCGGCGGGCGTGGGGCTCGTGCCCATCCGCAAGGCGGGCAAGCTGCCGCGGCCCGCGGCATCCGTCTCGTACGCGCTCGAGTACGGCACCGCCGAGATCGAGATGCACGACGACATCGCCGACGGCACCCGGGTGCTGCTGCTCGACGACGTGCTCGCCACCGGCGGCACCCTCGAAGCCGGCCGTGCGCTCGTCGCCCGCCTCGGCGGCGAGGTCACCGGCACCGCGGTGCTGCTCGAGATCGACGCCCTCGGCGGCCGCCAGGTGCTCGGCGGCGACGTGCACAGCATCTTCCACGTCTGACCCCGGCGCGCGTCCGCCTCCGCCTCCGCCGTATCGCGCCGCGTCGCGGTTGAGTGTCCAAGACACGCGGACCGCGCGCCGTGGCATCCGCGTGTCTTGGACACTGAAGCCCAGACGCCGCGCCGCTCGACGTCGAGTGTCCAGGACACGCCGTTGCGTCGGGCCCCGATACGGCGTGTCTTGGACACTGAACCCGACGCCCCCCCGCGACGCCGGCCCGCGCGTCAGCCCAAGACGCTCGCGCCGAGCTCCACGGGGCTGCCCTCGATGTTGCCGACGATGCCGCGGATCACGCCGGTGCCGTCCTCGCGGCGCAGGCCGTCGTACCAGGCCTGCGTGGCCTCGACGTCGAACGCGTGCGTCTCGTGCGCCCGCTTGCGGGCGCGCAGCACGAGGTCACCGGCCCGTTCGGTGCGGATGCGCTCGTAGCGCTTCAGCGAGTCCTCGACGCCGAGCGTGGTCGTGGCGAACACGATGCCGAGGGCGAAGCTGTCCTCCAGCGCCGAGCACGCGCCCTGGCCGATGTCGGGGGCGGTGTTGTGCGCGGCATCCCCGAGGATCGCCACGCGCCCGCGCACCCAGGTGTCGAAGGGGTCGATGTCCCAGATCTCCACGCGGTTGAGCGAGGCGTCGGGGTCGATGGCATCCAGCAGCGCCCGCACTCCCGGCGCGCCCCACGAGCCGAACGCATCCTCGAGGGCCTGCATGCGGTCGGGAGTCTCGCCCGAGGGCCCGGGAACGTCGACGAAGAAGTAGAACCGGTCGCCCGCGACGGGCATCACGGCGCAGCGCTTGCCGTCGCCGACGTAGGTCGTCCACTGGTGCGGCGGTCCGATGCGCGGGTCGGCGGGGACCAGGCCGTTGTAGTTGACGTACCCGGAGTACCGCCGTTCGGGACGGATGCCGGTGGGCTCGGTGACGTAGTCGCGCACGAGCGAGCGCGCCCCGTCGGCCCCGATGAGGAGGTCGGCCGTATCGGTCGAACCGTCCGCGAAGGTCGCGGTGACCGTCTCGCCGTCGTCGGAGACGCCGACCAGCTGCATGCCGAGACGGATGTCGGTCGAGCCGACGGCATCCATCATCAGCGCCTGCAGGTCGGCGCGGGCGACCGGGTAGGGCTGCTGTCCGGTCTGGGCGGTGACGGATGCCAGGGAGAACTGACACATCTCGTCGCCGGTGTGGCCGTCGTAGTAGGCCATGTCGTGCATCTGGCCGCCGAGCGCGGCGACCTGGGTCCCGAGCCCGAGCCAGTTGAGCACCTTCACGCCATTGGACCAGAGCGACAGCGCGGCGCCGACGGGGCGGTTCTCGCGCATGCGGTCGTACACGACGACCTCGTGGCCGAGCTTCTGCAGCGCGAGGGCGGCGGAGGTTCCGCCGACCCCGGCGCCGATGACGATGACCTTCATGGCTCTCCTCAGCTGCCGCGGTAGGTCGAGTAGGCGAACGGGCTCAGCAGCAGCGGCACGTGCAGGTGCGCGTCGTCCGACACGGTGAACGCGACGGTCGCGACGGGGTGGAACGACGCGACCCCCCGCGCACGGAAGTACGCTCCCGTGCCGAACGTCAGCGCGTAGTCGCCGTCGTCGAGCCGGTCGGGTCCGAGGGCGAGGCGCCCGTCGGCGTCGGTCTCGGCGGAGTCGATCGTCGCGCCGTCGAGGTGGGCGAGCGTCACGGCGACGCCGGCCGCGGGCGTGCCGGTCGCGGCATCCAGGACGTGGGTGGTGAGGTGGGTCATTCGGTGCCCTCCGGGGCGTCGGTGACGCTGCCGCGCAGGCGCAGCAGCGCGATCTCGGCGAGCTGCCGCGTCGCTTCGAGGGTCTCGGTGTCGGGGTCGTTGCCGAGACGACGCTCGAGTTCGGCGCGGATCTCGCCCGGCGTCCGCCCCGCCGCGCGGATGAGGAAGACGCGACCGAACCGCTCCTCGTACGCGGCGTTGCCGGCGGCGATCGCGGCGACGTCGTCATCGGCCGCGGTGCTCATCGCGGCCTGTTCGCGCCGGGATGCCGCGGCCTCGGCGTTCTCGCCCGACACTCTCGCGCCGATGCGGGGGTGGGCGTGCAGGGCGTGCGCGAGGTCGGCGGGTGACCATGCGGCGGCGAGGTCTCCGGCGTAGGCGGCGAGGGCGTCGACGTCCGCGTACGGGCGACCGGCGACGACCGCGTCGACCCACCCCGGGATGTCGGCCCAGACCCGGGCCAGGGTCGTGGCATCCGCATCGTCGAGGGCGTTGAAGGCGTGCAGGTGCATGCCGGTCAGGCTAGGCGGCGCGCGTTACGGCGCTGTGGCGGGATGTGTCCGCGATGTTGCTGGGGGGAACATTCGGTGGCGGTGGCGGCGGCGGCTCTGAGAACAGGAGATCGTTCGAGAACAGGTCGATCGCGGGCGTCCCCGTCCTGTTCTGGCAGGAACGCCTGTTCTCGTGGGCGGCGGCCGCCGGCGGATCAGGCGTGGACGATCAGCCAGTGCGCCACGGCATCCGCGGTGCCGGTGTTGTGCAGGCGGTGGGGGACCGAGCAGGGGTAGCTGATGGCATCCCCGGCGCGCAGGATCACGCGCTCGGCCTCGAAGTCGATGGTCAATTCGCCCGACACGACGGTGCCGACCTCGTACCCCTCGTGGTGGAACAGCCCGTCGGCGCCGTGCGCTGACGCTCCGGGCGGGTAGATCGATTCGAAGTAGTCGACGCCGGGAGACGTCCCGGGCGTGAGGCGGCGGAACGAGACTCCGCTGTCGAGCACGATGTCGGGGGACTGTCCCGCGCGCTGGAGGGTGAAACCGGAGGGGCCCACGGGTTCGACGGGACGATCGGATGCCGGGTCGAACGCCGCCACGAGCGGAACGCCGAGGGCGTCGGTGATGGCGATGAGCCGCGACACGCTCGGCTGCAGGACGCCCCGTTCGATCTGCGACACGGCGCTGGGGGAGATGCCGAGCTTCGTGGCGAGGGTGCGCGCCGACATGCCGCGGGCGGTGCGCAGTTCGCGGATGCGAGTGCCGACGGCGGAGCCCGCGAGGTCGTCCACGGCGGCGGGCTGCGTCATGCCCCGAGTCTAGGGATGCCGCGAGTGTGAAGGAGCGACTTCACACAGCTGTTACACGAGCGAAACCAGGGCGGATGTGTGAACCCATAGCTTCACATTCATGCACCACTCCGGCCGCGGACTCCACGTCGTGGCATCCACCGTCCTGAGAGGAATGACATGACCACGACACCGCTCACCGGCCCCCACGATCTCGTGGAGGCCGCAGGCCACCCCACCGGCGGCGGCAACATGAAGCCGCAGTACGACGACCGGCTCGCCAACGAAGACCTCGCTCCGTTGAAGAAGCAGAAGTGGACGTCGTACAACATCTTCGCGTTCTGGATGAGCGACGTGCACTCGGTCGGCGGCTACGTCACCGCGGGCTCGCTGTTCGCCCTCGGCCTGCAGTCCTGGCAGGTGCTCGTGGCTCTCCTCGCGGGCATCGTCATCGTGCAGGTGTTCGCGAACCTCGTCGCCAAGCCCAGCCAGAAGACGGGCGTCCCCTACCCGGTGATCAACCGCGTGGTGTTCGGCATCCGCGGGGCGAACATCCCCGCGATCATCCGCGGCCTCATCGCGATCGCCTGGTACGGCGTGCAGACGTTCCTCGCGGCGGAGTCGCTGAACATCATCTTCCTGAAGTTCATCCCGGGCTCGGCGGCCCTGCTCGACGTGTCCTTCGCGGGGCTGTCGGCGCTCGGCTGGATCTCGTACGCGATCCTGTGGACCGCGCAGTTCCTCCTGTTCTGGAACGGCATGGAGGTCATCCGCCGCTTCATCGACTGGGCGGGGCCGGCGGTCTACCTCGTGATGATCGTGCTCGCGGTGTACCTGGTGTCGCGGGCCGGCATCCAGAACATCTCGTTCACTCTCTCGACGACGCAGCTGGACTTCTGGGCCTCGATCCCGGTGATGCTCGGCGCGATCGCGCTGGTGGTGTCGTACTTCTCCGGACCGATGCTGAACTTCGGCGACTTCGCGCGCTACGGCAAGAGCTTCGCGGCGGTGAAGAAGGGCAACTTCTGGGGTCTGCCGATCAACTTCCTCTTCTTCTCGCTGCTGACCGTCGTCACGGCGTCCGCGACCGTGCCGGTGTTCGGGGAACTGATCACCGACCCGATCAAGACCGTCGAGTCGATCGACGCGCCCTTCGCGATCCTGCTCGGCGGCCTCACGTTCGTGACGGCGACGGTGGGCATCAACATCGTCGCGAACTTCATCTCGCCCGCGTTCGACTTCTCCAACGTCGCCCCGAAGAAGATCTCGTGGCGCGCGGGCGGCATGATCGCCGCCGTCGGCTCGACCTTCCTCATGCCGTGGAACTGGTACGCCAACGACGACGCGATCCACTACTCGCTCGGCGTCCTCGGCGCCCTGATCGGCCCGCTCTTCGGCATCCTGATCGCCGGGTACTACATCGCCGCCCGCCAGCGCGTGAAGGTCGACGCGATGTTCACGATGGATGCGCAGGGCCCCTACTGGTACCGCAACGGCTTCAACCCGAACGCGGTCAAGGCCGTCATCGTGGCGGGTGTACCGACCGTGGCGATCGCGGTCTTCCCGAAGCTCTTCGCCGACCTGGGGCTGTTCAACGTCTCGTGGGTCAGCGACTACAGCTGGTTCATCGGCTGCGGCCTCGGGTACGTCCTGTTCCTGCTGTTCGAGCGGCTCGACCCCCGCGTCCCGACGTTCGCCGGCGAGATCGACGGCATCTCGGACGGCACCGTCGACGGAGCCGCGGCCACCGCGGCATCCGAGCCGCCGGCGATCTCGGGAGGGATCCCCGTGGATGCCACCGGGGCGGTGCCGCGCTCCGGAACCCCGACGCCTGAGGCAGTCACGGCGCGTGCACAGACGGTTCAGGATGCCGCAGTTCCGGAGCCCGGGACGGCGCGGCCGACAGCCGCCGGCCCGCGCGAGGCGCTCGCGTGAGGATCCTGCTCATCAACCCCAACACCTCCCGGGCGATGACCGCGAAGATCGCGGACGCCGCCCGGGAGGTGGCGGGGCCCGACGTCCGCATCGACGCGGTGTGCCCCGCGACCGGCGCGGCCGCGATCGAGAGCCACGTCGACGAGGTCGCCGCCGCGGCCGCGGTCGTCGAGCTCGTCGCGGCCGACCGCGAGGGCCCTGCCCCCGCCGACGCCTACGTGATCGCGTGCTTCGGCGACCCCGGGCTCGACGCGGCGCGCGAGCTGGTCGATGCTCCGGTCGTCGGGATCGCCGAGGCCGCGATGCACCTGGCCGCGGTGTCGGGGCGGCACTTCGGCGTCGTCACGACCCTGAGCCGCACGCTCGGCCGGGCCCGTGACCTCGTGGGTCGCTACGGCATGGAGCGCGCGTGCGTATCGCTGGCCGCGACCGGCATCCCGGTGCTCGACCTCGAGGACACCGCGTCGGACGCCGTCGCGACCATCGAGCGGTTCGCGGTGGATGCCGCGGGCTCCGGTGCCGACGTGATCGTGCTGGGCTGCGCCGGCATGGCCGACCTGTGCGCCGAACTCACGGCACGCGTGGGCGTGCCCGTCGTCGACGGGGTCGCGGCGGCGGTGGGCCTGGCATCCGGGATGGTGCGCATGGGCCTCGGGACGAGCAAGCGCGACGAGTACGCGCCGCCGCCGGTGCGCGGCGTGGCGGGTGCGGTTTCGGCGACGCTGCGCGGTGGCCCCGGGGCCACCCCTGGCGCCCCGGGGCCACGCAGCACGCCCCGACTCGACCACGCCGCCCCCGCCGCGAGCACCGCCGCGCCCGCTGACCCCTCCTTCACGGGCCGAGTGTTCGCATGAATGTTGATGACGGTTACATCGGCGAAACGCGGGGCCTTTAGCGTGATCGGCATGAGCACCAGGATCGCCGCCCGCCGCACGTACGTCGACGGGCGTTTCGTCCCCGCCACCGTCGTGATCGACGAGGGGCGCATCGCGGCCGTGACCGTCTTCGATCCCGTCGCCGACCGCGTGCTGCCCGACGACGCCGTGCTGCTGCCGGGCCTCGTCGACTCGCACGTGCACCTCGACGAACCGGGCCGCACCGAGTGGGAGGGCTTCGCCACCGGCACCGCGGCCGCCGCGGCCGGGGGCGTGACGACCGTCGTCGACATGCCCCTCAACAGCTCGCCGGTCACGACGACCCCCGAAGCACTGGATGCCAAGCGCGCCGCCGCCGCCGGGAAGCTCGCCGTCGACGTGGCCTACTGGGGAGGAGCCGTCCCCGAGAACCTCGGGTCGCTGCGCGCGCTGGCGGATGCCGGTGTCGTCGGGGTGAAGTGCTTCCTCTCGCCCAGCGGCATCGACGAGTTCGGACACCTGGATGCCGCGCAGCTCGAGGCCTGCCTCGCCGAGCTCGCGGAGTTCGACGGGCTGCTGATCGTGCACGCCGAGGATCCCGCGCATCTGCACGCCGACGGCGCCCTCGGTCCGCACTACGCCGACTTCGAGGCCAGCCGCCCGCCCGCGAGTGAGCGCGCCGCGATCCGCCGGGTGATCGACGCGGCCCGCCGCACCGGTGCCCGGGCGCACATCGTGCACGTGTCCGACGGCGAGGCACTGGACGACGTCCGTGCCGCGAAGGCGGAAGGCGTGCGCCTGACCGTCGAGACGTGCCCGCACTACCTCACCCTCGACGCCGCCGACGTGCCCGACGGGGCCGCGGCGTTCAAGTGCTGCCCGCCGATCCGCGGCGCCGCGAACCGCGACCTGCTGTGGGCGGGGGTGGCCGACGGCACCATCGACGCCATCGTCAGCGACCACTCGCCCGCGACGGTGGAGCTGAAGTCCAACCCCGACTTCGGCCTGGCGTGGGGCGGGATCGCGGGCCTGCAGACCGGCCTGTCGTCGGTGCATACCGCGGCGCGGGGGCGTGGCATCCCGCTCGAAAGCCTCCTGCCGCTCCTGACCACCGGACCCGCGCGTATCGCCGGGCTTCCGGGCCTCGGCGTCGTCGCTCCCGGCGCCCCGGCGCACCTCGTGGCGTTCGCTCCCGATGAGGAATTCATCGTGGATGCCACGGCCCTCGAATACCGGAACCCCGTCTCGCCGTGGCATGGGCAGACGCTCACCGGCGTCGTCCGCGAGACATGGCTGCGCGGGGAGTCGGTGTTCCGCCGCGGCGAGCCCGTGACGGTCCGCGCGGGGCGCGAGCTCGTGACCACGGTGGTCGAGGCATGAGCGCCGTTCCGATCCTGCAGCCCGGCGTCGGACCCATCCCCGGCGACCACTACGTCCGCGCGACGCCCGAGACCGTGCTGTGGGGGCGCCTCCCGTGCGCAGCCGATGCGGCGGTGCTCGAGATCGCGTCGGGCGAGACCGTGACGTTCGACACCGTGAGCCACGAGGGCATCCTCGACGACCAGGGCAAGGACCCGGCGGCGTACTTCGCGTCGCACGGTGTTCCGACGGAGCACGTGCTCGACGACGCGGTCGAGATCGCGGCATCCGTTCCCCGGGACGTGATGGCGGACGGCCCGCACGTCGTCGTCGGGCCCGTGCACGTGCGCGGCGCGCACCCCGGCGATCTGCTGAAGATCACGGTCGAGGCGCTCGCGCCGCGCGTGCCGTACGGCGTGATCTCGAACCGCCACGGCAAGGGCGCGCTCGTGGGCGAACTGCCCCGCGGAGAGCACAACGTCAGCGTCTTCGCGTCGGTGGCGGAGCGCGACGGCGTTCTGCACGGGACCTTGCCCGTCGTCGAGGGCGGCGACCCGGTGGTGGCGTTTCCGCTCGCACCGTTCCTCGGCACGATGGGCGTCGCGGTCGCCGGCGACGAGCGGCCGCACTCCGTCCCGCCCGGAACCCACGGCGGCAACATCGACATCAACCTGCTGGTCGAGGGGACGACGCTGTTCCTCCCGGTGCAGGTCGAGGGGGCGCTCGCGTACGTCGGCGATCCGCACTTCGCGCAGGGCGACGGCGAGGTCGCGCTCACCGCGCTCGAGGCATCCCTCCGGGCCACGCTGCGTTTCGAGGTGATCCCGGCGGATGCCGCCCGCGCCGCCTTCGGCGACGTGACCGGCCCGCTCGTCCGCACCCCCGAGTACCTCGTGCCGACCGGCATGGACCCCGACCTGGATGCCGCGATGCGCGCCTGCGTCCGGGCGTCGCTGTCGCTCCTCGGGGGCCGCTGGGGCATGGACGAGCACCTCGCCTACGCGTATCTCAGCGCCGCGACCGACTTCGACATCTCGCAGGTCGTCGACATCGTGTCCGGCGTCCACGCGCGCATCCGCGAGGCCGACTTCGCCGGGGTCGCCGCGGTGGAGCCGGTGCCGCTGGCTGGCGTGGCCGAGTCCGGGGGCGCCGCGTGAATCCCGCCGGCGCCGCCATCACCGCCGCCGCCCGTGCCGATGCCGCCGCCGGTTCAGTGTCCAAGACACGCGGACCGGGCGTCGTGGCATCCGCGTGTTCTGGACACTCAATGACGCGCATCGCCGAGGGAGACGCCGCATGACCCCCGCACTCGCCGCCGCGCTCGCCCGCGCCGATGCCGCGGACGCCGCCGGTGCCGCCCCCGGCATCGCGCCGCGCCGTGGTGCGGGTGATGGTCCAGTGTCCAAGACACGCCGCATCGCGCGGGTCGCATACGGCGTGTCCTGGACACTCGATCGCAAGGGGAGGGACGAGCGATGACGGATGCCACGATCCCGGCCGACCTGCGGGAGGCCTTCGACGCGTACGAGCGGGCGATCGTCGCGAACGACCTCGACGCCCTCGACGCGTTCTTCGCTCCCGGCGACGACACGCTCCGCGGCGACACCGCGGGTCTCCTCGTCGGACACGACGCGATCAGCGGGTTCCGGGCGCTCCGCGGCGGCGTTCCCCCGCGCGAGATCGCCGAGGTGCACTACCGCCCGCTCGCCGGCGGCGGCGAGGCCGGCAGCACCGACGGCGACGTCGCCCTCCTCGTCTCGGTCTCGGCGTTCCGCGGCGGCGGACGCGGGCTGCAGACGCAGGTGTGGCAGCGGATCGACGGACGCTGGCTCATCACTGCGGCGCACGTGACGCCGCGCACCCCGGCGCTCGACCGCACGATCTGGCGCAGCGTCGGCGATCCGTTCCTGCAGGGAGCGTGGGAGGGACCGCTCGCGGGACTCACCGTCGCCGTGAAGGACCTCTTCGCGATCGCGGGGTTCCGCATCGGCGCGGGCAACCCGACGTTCCTTGAGGAGGCGCGCCCCGAGAAGGTCACGGCCCCGGCCGTCGCCGACCTCCTCCGCGCGGGAGCGTCGCTGCGCGGCATCGCCCGCACCGACGAGTTCGCGTACTCGATCGCGGGCGACAATGTGCACTACGGAACCCCGCCGAACGGCGCGGTCGTCGGCGCCCTGCCCGGCGGCTCGTCGAGCGGACCGGCATCCGCCGTCGCCCTCGGCCACGCCGACATCGGTCTCGCCACCGACACCGCCGGCTCCATCCGCGTGCCCGCGTCGTATCAGGGGCTCTGGGGCCTCCGCACGACCCACGACCTCGTGCCTCGGCAGGGCATGCTGCCGCTCGCGCAGTCGTTCGACACGGTCGGCTGGCTCACCCGTGACGGCGAGACCCTGCAGCGGGTGGCCGACTGGTGCCTCAGCTACGACGGCTCCGCCTCCACCGAGAACGTCTACGGAGCGTCGGGCGACGACCTGCCGTGGCGGTTCCTCGTGCCCGAGGAGATCCTCGACTGCGTCGAAGCCGACACCCGCACGGCGTTCTCGCGGCTGCTGGCCGCACTGTCGGCATCCGATGATCCGCCGCCGTTCCGCGCGGTGCACACCGGAGACCTGGATGCCACCTTCACGGCGTTCCGCACGGTCCAGGGCGCCGAGGCGTGGCGCAACGACGGCGAGTGGCTGCGCGCGCACCCCGGGGCCGTGGGGTCCGCGGTCGCCGGCCGCTTCCGCGCCGCGTCGCAGATCACCGCCGCCGAGGAGGCCGCGGCGCGTCACGACCTCGAGCCGATCGCCGCGCACCTCGCCGAGCTGGTCGACGGCGCCGTCCTGATCTTCCCGACCGTGCCCGGCCCCGCCCCGCTGCGCACCGCGGATGTGGATGCCGTCCGCGCGGCGACCCTGCGCATGACCGCCCCCGCGGCGGCGGCGGGGCTTCCGGCGATCTCGGTGCCGCTGCTGACGGTGAACGGCGCGCCGGTCGGCGTCTGCCTGGTCTCGCGCGCCGGTACCGACATCGCGCTGGTCCGCCTGGCTCGCCGCCTCGCGGCGCTGGTCGGGGCGGGGGTGGGTCGATGACGCTCCCGGTCAGTGCCGCGCTCCGGAGAAAGCGCCGCGCCGCGCGGATCCTCCGCCGCCCACAGCCCCGAAGAGTCCGAATCTCCGGAGCCCGGCACGCCAGCCCCCGTATCCCCGCCATCCACCCCCGCACCACGGAGTCCCGATGACCCACCTCCCCGGCCCGATCGACCCGCCCGCCCGCCTGCTGATGGGCCCCGGCCCCATCTCGGCGTACCCGAGCGTGCTGCGCGCGATGGGGGCCCCGCTCGTCGGGCAGTACGACCCGTTCATGACCGCCACGATGAACGAGACGCAAGAGCTCTACCGCCAGGTCTGGGGCACCGCGAACGACGCGACTCTCCTCATCGACGGCACGAGCCGCGCGGGCATCGAAGCGGCGATGGTGTCGCTGATCCGCCCCGGCGACCGCGTCCTCGTCCCCGTCTTCGGCCGTTTCGGCCACCTCCTCGCCGAGATCGCGGAGCGCGCGCTCGCCGAGGTCCACACGATCGAGGTGCCGTGGGGACAGGTGTTCCCGGTGTCGATGATCCGTGAGGCGATCGAGCGGGTGAAGCCGCACCTCGTCGCATGCGTGCAGGGCGACACGTCGACCACGATGCTGCAGCCGCTCGACGAGATCGGTGAGATCTGCCGCGCCCACGGCGCCCTCTTCTACACGGATGCCACGGCCTCGCTCGGCGGCAACCCGTTCGAGATGGATGCCTGGGGTCTGGATGCCGCGACCGCGGGCCTGCAGAAGTGCCTCGGCGGCCCCTCGGGTTCGGCGCCGATCAGCCTGTCGGACCGCGCCGTCGAGGTGGTGCGCTCGCGTGCCCGGGTCGAGGCGGGGATCCGGGAGGAGGGGGATGCCGTGGCATCCGACTTCATCCGCTCGAACTACTTCGACCTGGCGATGATCCTGGACTACTGGGGTCCGCGGCGCCTGAACCACCACACCGAGGCGACCACGATGCTCTACGGCGCGCGGGAGTGCGCGCGCGTGCTGCTGCTCGAGGGCCGGGATGCCGTGATCGCGCGGCACCGGCTGCACGGCGACGCGATGCTCGCCGGCGTCGAGGGCCTCGGCCTCACCGTCTTCGGCGACGTCGCGCACAAGATGACGAACGTCGTCGCCGTCGAGATCCCCGAGGCGGTCGTGGGCGACGCGGTGCGCGCCGAGCTGCTGAACGACTTCGGGATCGAGATCGGCACGTCGTTCGGTCCGCTGCACGGGCGCGTCTGGCGCATCGGCACGATGGGCTACAACGCCCGGAAGGACGCCGTGCTCACCACCCTCGCCGCGCTCGAGACGGTGCTCCGCCGCCACGGCGCGGCGGTTGCCGGGGGCGGTGGCGTGGAGGCCGCGCAGGGCGTGTACGGGGCCGCCGTCCCGGCCGGGGCCGCCGGATGAAGACCCGGCTCCAGGTCGCGCCCGAGCGCATCGCGTCGGCCGCGCGTCGGGTGATGGGGCGCTGCGAGGAGCTCGCGCGCGTCACCGCGACCCCCGGTGGCATCGAGCGCGTCTACCTTTCGCCCGAGCACGCGCGCGTGAACCGGCTCGCCGCCGAGTGGATGCGCGAGCTCGGCATGTCGACCCGCCAGGACGCCGCCGGCAACCAGGTCGGGCGCCTCGCCCCCGCCGCAGACCGCGACGCCCCGGCCCTCATGCTCGGTTCGCACCTCGACACGGTTCCGGATGCCGGCCGCTTCGACGGCATCGTGGGTGTGCTGATGGCGCTCGAGGTCGTGCGGCTGGTGCGTCGCGTGGATGACGAGGGGATGGCATCCAGTCCGTTCCCGTTCGCGCTGGAGGTCATCGCGTTCTCGGACGAGGAGGGCACCCGCTTCGGCAAGGCGCTGCTGGGCTCGTCGGCGGTGGCGGGGCAGTGGGACCCGTCGTGGTGGGACCTGACGGATGCCGACGGCTCGACGCTGCGGCAGGCGTTCCGCGAGTTCGGCCTCGATCCGGGCCGCATCGGCGAGGCCGCGCGCAAGCCCGAAGAGCTGGTCGGGTATCTGGAGGCACACATCGAGCAGGGCCCCGAGCTCGACCGCGCGGGGCTCCCGCTCGCGGCGGTGTCGTCGATCGCGTCGGCGCGGCGTTTCTCGCTGGTCGTCGAGGGCGAGGCCCGGCACGCCGGCGGCACCCCGTACGACATGCGCCGCGACGCGCTGCTCGGCGCGAGCGAGGCGGCGCTCGCGGTGGAGCGGATCTGTCGCGCGGAGCATCACATCGTCGGCACGGTCGGTCAGCTGGAGGCGTTCCCGGGGGCGGTGAACGTCGTGCCCGGTGAGGCGGTGTTCTCGCTCGACCTGCGCGGCGAGTTCGACGAGACCCGCGACCACACGTGGTCGCAGATCTCCGCGGAACTGGATGCCATCATGGGCCGCCGCGGCCTGCGATGGCGGGCGCGTGAGGTGCACTCCGCGCCGGCGGTGTTCTGTGCCCCGCTGTTGCAGGACGTCGTGCGCGAGGGGATCGGCGGTGACGCCCCGACCCTGTTCAGTCGTGCCGGGCACGACGCCATGTCGATCGGGGCGATCACCGCCGTCGGGATGCTGTTCCTCCGCAACCCCGAGGGAATCAGTCACCACCCCGACGAGGCCGTCTCCGCCGCCGATGTCGCGGCGGGGATCCGGGCACTCGCCGAGGCGGTGCTGGCGCTGGGGGCTGAGCGGGGTTAATGCAGATTCGGCTTCAGCACGCGGGGGCCGTCGTGTACGTGGCGGTGTTGTGCCAGGTGGCGTCGTCGTAGCGTTGTGCGGTGGCGGCGATGACGTTGGTGGCGGCTTTGCGGTTGTTGAGGTAGAGGTCTCCGTTGGGGGCGAGGAAGGTGAAGATGCCGACCGGGGTGGTCCCGGTGGGCACCTTGTCTTGCAGCACATAGACCGCGCCGTTGTCGTCGTAGTAGTACGCGCCGGTTGCTGTGGTGTAGGTGACGGTGTTGTGCCAGGTGGCGTCGTCGTAGCGTTGTGCGGTGGCGGCGATG